>Ga0208813_1000003_pt1 | contig 566449 bp, 525 predicted proteins | sample MalvireepMed_904_FD_184250 | JGI IMG/M metagenome (GOLD analysis project Ga0208813, IMG submission 184250) | Marine viral communities from the Global Malaspina Expedition - Malaspina viral metaG DeepMed_904 (SPAdes) (version 2) | ecosystem: Environmental > Aquatic > Marine > Oceanic | place... | reverse complement strand
TACCAGCGTCCTGGAAGGGATGAACAACAAGATTAAGGTCATCAAACGGATGGCCTATGGCTACCGGGACAACGACTACTTCTTCCTTAAGATAAAAGCAGCGTTTCCCGGTAAAGTGCGATGAACCTAAAAAAAGGGCTGCCTTTCGGCAGCCCCTTCTAGACCCGATACCGAGTCGGTAAACTCCAGGGATCAGTTGCTCGCAACACGATCCTTCGGCAGCTTGAACGTCCAGACCATACCGCCCTGGTTGAAGTCCTTTACCACCTTGGCCACTTCACCGCCCCAAAGCGGAACCGCCCCACCCCAGCCAGAGGCCACAGAGACATACTGCTCGCCGTCCATGGTCCAGGTGACAGGCGTACCCACAACGCCGGAACCGGTGTTGAACTTATACAGCTCTTCGCCGGTCTTGGCGTCAAAAGCCTTCAGATAGCCTTCGGGCGTACCAGTGAAGACAAGGTTGCCAGCGGTTGTCATCACACCACCCCACAGCGGAGCGGTGTTTTCATAACGCCAGACTTCCTTGCCGGTCTTTGGGTCTATGGCACGGAGCACGCCGATGTAATCGTCATTAGCTGGCTTGATGGTAAAGCCCGCACCCAGGAAAGCCGCGCCTTTCTTGTAGGAAACTGGCTCGTTCCAGATATCCATGGACCATTCATTGGACGGTACGTAGAACAGGCCGGTATCCTGGCTATAGGCCATTGGCATCCAGTTCTTACCACCAAGGAACGCTGGCTGGGCAACAACCACTTCACCCTTGCTTCCTTCCATCGCAGAAGGGTCACCCGGGCGACCACCATCTTTAAAAATCGGACGACCGGTCTTCGGATCAAGGCCTTCAGCCCAAGTGATCTTGTCCACAAACGGGAAGCCGCGAATGAAGTCGCCGTTCTCACGGTTCAGAACATAGAAGAAGCCGTTACGGTCAGCCGTTGCTGCCGCTTTCACGGTTTTGCCCTTTTCTTTGTAATCGAACGAAATCAGCTCGTTGACACCATCGTAGTCCCAACCATCATGAGGCGTGGTCTGGAAGTGCCATTTGATACTGCCATCGTCCGGATCGATTGCCACCCGCGAGGATGAAAACAGGTTATCGCCGGGGCGCAGGTGTGAGTTCCAGGGTGCCGGGTTACCGGTTCCGAAGAACAGGGAGTCGGTGTCCTGATCATAGGTGCCACCCAACCAGGTCGCAGCACCGCCGTTCTTCCACATATCACCCGGCCAGGTCTTTCCGGCTTTGCCGCCGGAAATGCCGCTTTCAACCGCCTTGCCGTCTTTGTAGACATAGCCCATATGGCCTTCAACGGTCGGACGCATCCACACCAGCTCACCGGTATTGGCGTCGTAGGCTTCCACCTTGCCGACAATACCGAACTCACCACCGGAAACGCCGGTAATCACTTTGCCTTTGACGACGATAGGTGCGGCAGTAATGGCATAACCCGCCTGGTAGTCGGCAACCTTCTTGATCCACATGGGCTTGCCGGTGTCTTTGTTCAAAGCGACGAGTTTGGCATCGAGAGTGCCGAAAATAACCTTGTCGTCGTACAGGGCAACGCCGCGGTTAACAACGTCACAACAGGGCATGATGCCGTCGGGCAAACGCGCGTCGTACTGCCAGATCTCCTCGCCGGTTCTGGCATCAATAGCGTAAACACGGGAATAGGAGGCGGTCACATACATCACGCCATCCTTGATCAATGGCTGCGACTCCTGGCCGCGCATTTTCTCGCTACCAAACGAGAACGCCCAGGCTGGCTGGAGGTATTGAATGTTGCTGGTGTTAAGGTCTTCCAGGATACTGAAGCGCTGACCCTGGGTACCCATGCCGTAACTGACAATATCGCCCGGCGTTTTATGATCGTTCATGATGTCTTCGTCGGTGACCGCTTGGGCCCCATACGATACCGCCAGCGCCAGGGCACTGGCCGCAATGCGAATCCCGAACTTGTTCGATGTCATGGTTGCGCTCTCCAAGTCTCTTGTTTTCGGTGCGATCGTTTTTGTTTCAGGATGAACCGGGAACTTTTCCCGCCTCTGAAGTGATTCTTCGCTTTGGGACGAAAACCAACAATTACCCCCCGGCACTGGTTTTCTCATCACTTGGTATTACTACCTCCAAAAACAAAGCCCGCGAGGGCGTCGCGATCTTGATGTGTCGCTCTGAGTGAAACGGGTTTTCATCAACGCTGACCTTCGGCCTTAGTCAACGCTTCCTCGCTGAGAAATTCCCGATAATATTGGGGAACGCTATATCGCAGCCCGAGCTCCGCAAACAGTGCTTGCATGTCGCCGGATTTCACCAGGTCACCGATAATGGCTTCGATCGCATAACCGAGCTGGCGATGGGTATGCTTGATGGCCATGCCCACGTCCCAGACCTGCTTGCCGATACCCGGGAAGCCGTTCCCTGCCAGCTGAAATTCGGTATTTCCAGGGCGCCCAAGCTCATGATCGATCTCGGCGCGCATGCCCATAACGGCACTTACCGTGCCATCGCGCATCGCGTTGAAAGACTCGCGAACATTAGGGTAATGCCTGACCTGCTCACGCATGCGACCCTGCAAGCCGGAGCTCAGATAGAAGTCCGGAAGGGTGTCGATCTCTACGCCGATCGGGTGATACTGGAACTTGGCGACGGTGTCGACGCCTTCGATCTTTTCGGGGTTGAAGGCAATTTGCCAGGTTTCCTGCTGGTAGGGGCCGAACAGCACCACCTGTTCGTTGATGTATTCCCCGGTGGAATCCTGCATGTAGGCATATTGCTTGTCATAAGGCACCCGCATCATCACGTCTGCCAGCCGGCGCTTGGCGAGGTAGTGCCCTTTCCAGACATTGTTTCTGAGGTCATCCCCCAGGTTTTCATCAGGCACAATCCAGTGCACCCGGAATTCAACGCCCATGGCCTCGGCAATCTGCTTGCCCACTTCCACGTCAATGCCACGGGGTTCTCCGTTCACCTCGTAGGAGTACGGCGGGAAGTTTTCATAAACACCGACTTTCAGATAACCGGATTCGAGAATGATGTCGTAGGTTCGGTCCGCAGGCCTGTTCAGCAACGGATCGCCGTCGTCCACTTCCTGCGCCGGGACCACCTGGAAAAACAGCATCAGTACGATAATACGGGACAGTGTTTTCATTGTTTTCTCCCCAACGACGTCAGGCCGGCACAGGGCCGGCCTGAGTACAGGCTTTGTGTGAACATCCGTGAGGCGATCATTCCGGCTTCGGCAGAGACTCCACATAAGTCCGAATGGCCCATATGGCGTTCTGGTCCAGTGTCTTCTTCCAGGCGGGCATGCCCCTGTCAGTGCCGTTGAGCACTCGGGTAACGTAATACTCGTCATCCCACTCGGTCAGCTCACGCAAGTCGGGCGTCAGGCCGCCGGACATAGCGCGGATACCGTGGCAGCCTGCGCAGTTGCCGGCGTACGCACTCTCTCCCACGGTCACGGCCTGGGCATTGTGCTTGCCATACTCATTGCCTTCCCGAAACGGGTTCTGCGATCGCACTTCGTCACCGAGTTCAGGCAGGTCACCAGTGTCCACCTCCTGTGGAGTCACGTTGCCGTGAGCCATTACCAGACCAGCAGCTCCCAAAAGAGCGGCTGCCAGCAGCGTGTGAAGTGAAAAGGACGTGGTCATTGTTGCTACCTCTGCTATTTGATTCCTCATCCATTGGCTGTTGGTTTTGTCAGGCGCCAATGTGCTTACTCCCAGTCTAGGAATCGCACCGCTCAATCCGAATGCCACTTTGGAGGTTTTGGTGTAGTTCCTTGGTAGTAGACGCAGAGAGCGAAGGCCAAAGCATGAGATCGAAAGGCAATGTCTGAAAACTGCCCGTTTCTCAGCTACAAGCACGCTTATCGGGATATTTTCCCGGGTTTTTCTGGTTTTTTCCCGGATCCAGCATGGGTATTTCCGTCGCCTGGCGTTGGCTACGCAGCTAATACTCAGTGCGTCGACGTCTAAGCAGGGCGTTAGTCACAACAAAAACCAAGGGGAACATGTATGAAAACCACCAAAGAAAAGCATCCGCTTATACGCGGGATCAGCCTGGCACTGATGCTGGGTTCATCAGTCGCTCTGTCACTTCAGGTGCACGCCAAAGACGTGACGTGGGACGACATCGCCAACGATGCACAAACCACGGAAAACGTACTTGGCTACGGCATCGGCCCCAAGGCACAACGTTACAGCCCGATGACCACTGTTAATCGCGAGAACGTTGAGCGCCTGGTTCCGGCCTGGTCTTTCTCATTCGGCGACGAGAAGCAGCGGGGGCAGGAATCGCAGGCGCTGATTCACGACGGCGTTATCTATATCACCGGTTCCTATTCCAGAATCTACGCCCTGGACGCCAAAACCGGAGACAAACTCTGGGAATACAATCACCGCCTGCCCGAGGGCATCCGCCCGTGCTGCGACGTTGTGAACCGGGGCGCAGCCATCTTCGGTGACAAGGTCTTCTTTGGCACCCTTGACGCCGGCATCGTTGCCCTGAACAAGGACACTGGCAAGGTAGCCTGGCGGGAAAAGTTCGCCGACCACGAAGCAGGCTACACCATGACCGGGGCTCCAACCCTGGTAAAAGACCAGAAGTCCGGCAAGGTACTGCTGATTCACGGGTCGTCCGGGGATGAGTTCGGCGTTGTGGGCAAACTGTTTGCGCGTGATCCTGATACCGGCGAAGAAATCTGGATGCGTCCGTTCGTGGAGGGGCATTATGGTCGCCTGAATGGCGAGAAAAGCACGCCGACGGGCGACCCTCGTGCACCGAGTTGGCCTGACGATCCCAACACTGAAACCGGAAAGGTCGAGGCCTGGAGCCACGGTGGTGGTGCCCCCTGGCAAAGCGCGAGCTTCGATGCCGACACCAACACCATCATCATCGGCGCCGGCAACCCTGCCCCATGGAACACCTGGAAGCGCACATCACCTGGTGGCGACCCCGCCGACTACGACAACCTCTACACGTCCGGGCAGGTCGGTGTAGACCCGTCCACTGGCGAAGTAAAATGGTTTTACCAGCACACACCCAACGATGCCTGGGACTTCTCCGGCAACAACGAGCTGGTACTTTTTGAATACGATGAGGACGGGGAAACCGTAAAAGCGACAGCGCACGCTGATCGCAATGGGTTCTTCTATGTTGTTGACCGTACCAACGGCGATTTCAAAAAAGGTTTCCCGTTCGTAGACAATATTACCTGGGCCAAAGGGATTGGCGAGGACGGTCGTCCAATCGAAGCCGAAGGCCAGCGCCCACCACCCGTAGCTGAAGGCGAAACCCGCGGCAAATCCATCGAAGTTTCTCCGCCCTTCCTCGGTGGCAAAAACTGGAACCCTATGGCCTACAGCCAGGATACCGGTCTGTTCTACGTGCCAGCCAACCACTGGAAAGAGGATTACTGGACCGAGGAGGTCACTTACAAAAAAGGCGCGGCCTACCTGGGTCAGGGGTTCCGCATCAAGCGCATGTATGACGACCATGTGGGTATCCTCCGTGCCATGAACCCCATCACCGGCGACATTGAATGGGAGCACAAGGAAAATATGCCCCTGTGGGCAGGTGTTCTTGCCACCAAGGGCGGCCTGGTATTCACAGGCACGGGAGACGGGTTCCTCAAGGCCTTTGACGCCGAAACCGGCGAAGAACTCTGGAAGTTCCAGACCGGCTCCGGGATCATTTCGTCTCCGATCACCTGGGAGATGGACGGTGAGCAGTATATCGGCGTTGCCTCTGGCTACGGCGGTGCAGTGCCACTGTGGGGCGGCGATATGGCTGAGCTGACCAAGCCCATTTCTCAAGGCGGGTCATTCTGGGTGTTCAAGATGCCCTCCTGGGCGCAGGCTTCACGCTAACCAATTTCCGACCTGGGTCTGGCTTAACGCCAGGCCCTTTTTTGTATCTGTTCGGGAGTGACTACCATGAAATTCGTTATTACTGCTTCCATGATGGCTTTGTGCTCACAGTCGTTCGCCGGCGATTACATGGCCGGCCAGGATCATGCGCCCTCATTCAACGGCTGTGTTCTTGAGCGCCGGGCCCAGTGCCCCGGAGCGGATCTTCGGGGCGCCGATCTGTCCAACATGGACTTGCGTTCCGCTGATTTCAAAGGCGCTAACCTTTCAGGCGCCAACCTGAGCCATACAAGCCTCAGAGGTGCCAATCTGGATGGAGCAAGTCTGGACAACGTCGTTGGCTACCGTTTGCAGGCCTACCGAGCAAGCATGCGGGGAGCATCGCTGAAAAATGCAGATCTTCAGGGCATGCAGGGGCAATACCTTTTTGCCCAGGGGGCTGACTTTAGCGGCTCGAATCTAACGGGGGCCAATTTCGATTTCTCGAGGTTCTCAGGCGCTTCATTGCAGAACACCAATCTCGCCTTCAGTAGTTTTGAAATCTCCTGGCTGCCAAAAGCCGACCTGAAAGGTGCCAATCTTCAGGGAGCCAACCTTCAGGAGGCCAAGCTCGGCCTGGCCAACCTGTCTGACGCCAATCTCACCGGAACCCGGATACATTACGCGACGTTCGAGGGCACCTACATGGAAGGCTGCACGGCCTGCCCTTTCGATTGGTAATGGTGAGAGCGGGCTCACACCCGCTGGCCTTCTCCCAATTGACCGTACCGAATCAGACCGGCATCCACAGCCAGGTGAATCAACTCCACTGACGAGGCCACCTGCAGTTTGCTTTTCAATACCGCCAGATGGTTGGAAACCGTTTTATTGCTAACACACAGGCGCCCGGCAATCCCCGGAACACTCTCCCCCCGGGCATACATCAGCAAAACTTCCATCTCCCGCTGTGTGATATCGCGCAGACGGTGATCCACCGGTCTTTCCTGATTCATAGCCAGCCGGGTCGCAATCGGGTGCTCGATGTAGGGTTGGCCCGCCGCTACCCGTTTGACCGCTTCCGCCAATTCTTCGGGGGCGCAACTCTTGGATACAAACCCCAGCCCACCAACATCCAGGGCCTGGCGCACCATTGGTAGTTCATCGTGCATGGTAAAGAACAGAATGGCGGCGCTGCGCCAGCGCTGACGAAGTCGGCGCCCCACTTCCAGGCCAGAGATATCCGGCAACCCCATATCCAGCAGCACGACATTCGGCTGGTGGTCCGCGTAACGGGCAACCGCATCCTGTCCTGTTTCCACTTCGACAATGGCGACGGCGGGTATCATCGACCTCAGCAGGTTGGCAATCCCCTGACGCACAACCTGATGGTCATCAACGATCATCAGTTTCACACGGCACCTCCTGGCGCTGTAATGGATTCAGACAAAGGCACCGCAAGGCGTATTCGTGTGCCTTCACCCACCTTGCTGGAAAATTGCACCTTTCCGCCGAGGCATCGCGCCCGCTCACGCATGGAGCGAATGCCCAGGCCCGCCTTCGCGGGAAAGTTCTCTGCACCGGCTCCGTCGTCCCGAATGTCAATCCGCAGTCCATCGGAATGTTGAGCAACCGCCAGTATTGCGCAGCGGGCTCTGGCGTGTCGGGATATGTTGTTCAGCGCCTCCTGAAGGAAACGATAGAGATGTGTCTGCTGCTCATCGGTGAGTTGCGGCAGTTGCGTATCCATATCAAGCCGACAGTCCAGCCCGCTCAACTGCTGCCACTGTTCCGCCAGGTGTCGAATGGCGCTGTCCAGGCCAAGTTGCTCCATCACCAATGGGTGCAGATCCTGCAACAAATGGCGGAAATGCTGTTGCACGGTTTCACAGTGTCCCGCTAGATCTTTTGCCTGTTGCTTCTGTCGTTCGTTCAATTCGGGGTCGTACACCCAGCTTCGCGCCTGCGCACGAATACCGGTGAGATACTGGCCAAGATCATCGTGCAAGACACGGGCAATATGTGATCGCTCCCGGTCCTGTAACTGCAGCAGTTCGTTCAGCAGGTGGCTGACGGTTTTCTGTTCCTTTTCCAGCGCGGTGGCCATTGCATTGAACCGACCGGCCAGAGTATCCAGTTCTCGGATACTCTGCCTTGGCAGCCTGGACGTCAGCTTCCCCCCGGCCACCGCCTCCAGAGCGCCGGCTAATGAAACCAGAGGCCGAAGCCCCTGCCTGACCATTCCGTAGAGTGCCATGAAGCACAAAACCATACCCACTGCGTAGGAAAAGGAAACCAGCAGGAACCCTTCCCAGATTTCCTCTACCTCATCAGCGGGATCAATCCGCCAGCCATTGACCGAGGGAAAAGACACCTGTCCCGACACCATGGACGAAAACCAGGAAGGCACATGCCCATTGTCGTCTGCCTTGTCGGCCACTGGCTTTATGTGCCGCATATTCGCAACCACATTAGCCGGCAGACCTTGAGGATCACCCAGACTTTTCGCCAGACCTGACACGCCGGTGAGCTCACGCTGAACATCGTGCTGCGCCTGCCCAATGTACAACGCAGCACCCAGCAGATACACGACAACAAATACCGCCAGCATGGTCAGGGAAATTTTCCGGTAAGCCGTCATTATTTTGGTCCAGTCAAAGGCTTTGGCACCTATACCAATCATGCTAAACGCCCTATTTCTGACCGGAATAGTTCTTTAGTACCGGCACTTTCCTACTTTCTGAATATTTCCGGGACTTTTTCCCTTCTCTAAGCTGGAAGCACAACAATAAACCGGAGAACTTCATGTCTCTTTTGTTCAGGACTGCAACCGCAATACTGGCAGCCATCCTCAGCACCGCCCCGCTGAAAGCAGATTCTCTTGAGGTACGTGTAGGGTATGTGCAATGGCATCCGGACCAGGGCCCGGTCTTGTCCAATGTCCTTCCCGAACCAGAAGACGCCGGCCTGAAAGGCGCAGAACTGGGCATGCAGGACAACAGCACCACCGGGAAGTTTCTCGGGCAAACCTACACCCTGGAAAGCAGGGTTGCCGAGTCGGAAACTGAAGCGATGGCCGCTTTCGACCAACTGCGCGCGTCCGGTATCGAACTGTTCGTGGTGAATACTCCGGCACAGACATTGAAGAGAATGATCGCAAAGACGGACGCAGACACACTTCTGTTCAATGCCGGTTCAAAAGCGGACGAGCTTCGAACCATCGAATGCAACGCCAACCTGCTCCATACCATGCCCAGCTACGCCATGCTGACGGACGCACTGGCACAGTGGCTGAACCAACGGCGCTGGAACGAGATTTTCTTGATTACCGGGCCCACTGACGACGACAAAGGCTGGGCCAATGCCTTTCGCAGATCTGCCAAGCGCTTCGGTTTGGAAGTTATTGAAGACAAACCATGGACCTTTGACGCCGACCTTCGCCGCACCGCCTCCAGGGAACTGCCGTTGTTTACCCAGGCCAGCGATTACGATGCCGTCGTGGTGGCGGATGTTCGAGGCGATTTCGGCGAGTACGTGCCGTTCAATACCTGGCTGCCGCGCCCGGTTGTTGGAACACAGGGGATGTCACCAGTCACCTGGCACCGGGTAGTGGAAAGCTGGGGCGCCGCTCAACTGCATAGCCGCTTCCGTGATCTGGCTGGCCGCGACATGAACGGCGAGGACTATGCCACTTGGGCAGCCATTCGCTCCATCGGTACAGCCGTCACTGACTTGGGTGACGCAAGCCCCAACGCAATCCGAAGTTTTCTTTTCAGCGACAAATTCCAGCTTGCCGCCTTCAAGGGCCGCAAGCTGACTTATCGCGATTGGAACGGCCAACTTCGACAGCCAATTCCCCTGGTTCATCCACGGGGACTGGTTGCCAGAGCACCGTTCGAAGGGTTTCTGCATCCCAACACGAACATGGACACGCTCGGTTTCGACGAACCCGAGAGCAAATGTCGCATTAACGGCTGACCGCTCTTGCGGAAGCTTTCTAAAACAAGAAGGAGTTACATCATGCAGTCTCTGCTCAAGCACGCCGCCCTGGCCGCCATCGTCGGCCTGTCGACACCGGCGATAGCCAGCCTTGCCTACGTGTCCAACGAAAAAGACAACACCCTTTCCATCATCGACACCGAGACTCAGGAAGTTGTTGAGACCATTGATGTGGGCCAGCGGCCACGGGGCATCCTGTTGTCCAAGGACCACACCAAGCTCTATATCTGCGCCAGTGACGACGACACCGTTCAGGTGCTGGATCTGGCGACCCGTAAGATTGTCGACACCCTGCCCTCCGGTGAAGATCCGGAACAGTTCTCGCTCCATCCAAACAACAAGCATCTGTACATCGCCAACGAGGACGACGCCATCGTGACCGTGGTGGATGTGGAAACCAAAGATGTCCTGGCCCAGATTGACGTCGGCATCGAGCCGGAAGGCATGGCCGTCAGCCCGGACGGCAAGTGGGCGGTAAACACCAGTGAAACCACCAGCATGCTGCACTGGATCAACACCGAGACTTTTGAGATTGAAAAGAACATCGTTGTCGGACAACGCCCCCGCCACGTGGAATTCAGCAAAGACAGCAAGATTGCCTGGGCTTCGGCGGAAATCGGCGGCACCGTGCACATCATCGATGTGGACAATCTGGAGCAGATCCATGAGATGTCGTTCAAGGTTCCTGGCGTGAATCAGGACCGCGTTCAGCCCGTCGGTATCGAGCTGACCTCCGATGGCAAATACGCCTTCGTAGCGCTCGGCCCATCAAATCATGTTGCAGTCGTCGATGCCCAGACTTATGAAGTGTTGGATTATCTACTGGTGGGCAGTCGGGTATGGCAACTGGATCTCGATAAGGATGAGAAACATCTCTATACCACCAACGGCGTTTCAGGAGACGTTTCGGTGATCGATGTCGAAGACCTGAAGGTGATCAAATCCATCAAGGTCGGCCGCTACCCCTGGGGTGTGGTCATTGATCCGTCCTCATAACACCAGCATGACCATTGAAGCCAGCCATATCAGCTTTCGCTACGGCGACAAGCCCGTGCTCAAAGAGGTCAGCTTCGCGCTGACCTCTGGCCGTTTCCACGCTCTTCTGGGCCCCAATGGCGCCGGCAAATCCACACTGTTTGGTTTGTTAACCCGGCTTCTGGCGCTCCAACAAGGCGAACTACTGCTGGCCGGTCAATCGTTGAAAAAACAGCCATCCGAGGCCATGCGCCAGATTGGTGTGGTGTTCCAGCAGAACGCTCTGGATCTTGATTTGACCGTTCGCCAGAATCTGCAGTATCACGCCGCGCTGCACGGCTTATCTCGCAAAGAAGCCCGAACGCGGGGTGATCGCGAGCTGGCTCGTTTTGAACTGCTCGAGCGCGCCAACGAACCCGTGCGCAAGCTCAATGGAGGCCACCGTCGGCGCGTGGAAATTGCCCGGGCCTTGCTTCACGAACCCTCTCTGCTACTCCTTGATGAACCCACTGTAGGCCTGGATGTGGCTAGTCGCAGAGCGCTCAACGAACATGTGCGCATTCTGTGCGACGAGGCCCGCCTGACCGTGCTGTGGGCGACACACCTGATCGAGGAGGTGCAACAGGATGACCGGGTGTTGATCCTGCACCAGGGGAAACTGCTGGCCGATGGCTCCGGCCAGGACATTTGCGAAGCCGAGGGCACCCGGAACCTGGCGGAAACGTTTCACTCGCTGACGGGGGCAGGATAATCATGAAAGCGGCCCATTACTGGCACTGTTTTGTCGGCATCCAGACGCGGGAGTGGTTGCGCTTCTGGCAACAACGCACTCGCTTCGCCAGTGCCCTGGTCCGGCCGCTTCTGTGGCTTGTGGTGTTTGCCGCCGGCTTCCGGGCCGTGCTGGGCATCTCAATTATTCCGCCCTACCAGACCTACATCACCTACGAGACCTACATCGCCCCCGGGCTGTGCGGGATGATCATCCTGTTCAACAGCATGCAGGGGGCGCTTTCCATGGTGTATGACCGGGAACTGGGCAGTATGCGGGTTTTATTGATGAGCCCTTTGCCCCGGCCGTTCCTGCTGGTGACCAAGTTGCTGGCGATGGGCGTAGTGTCGGTCGGGCAGGTGTATGTTTTTCTGCTTCTGGCCCTGCTGGTGGATGTGGAGCCACCATTGTGGGGCTATCTGGCCGTCTTGCCGGCCCTGGTATTAACCAGCCTGATGCTGGGTGCGCTGGGCCTGCTGATTGCCACCTGGATCAAGCAACTCGAAAACTTTGCGGGGGTGATGAACTTTGTCATTTTCCCGATGTTCTTCATGTCTTCGGCGCTGTACCCGCTGTGGAAAATGAACGAAGCCAGCCCCTGGCTGTACTGGGTCTGCCAGTTCAATCCGTTCACCCACGCAGTGGAGGCGATCCGGTTTTCGCTGTATCTGGAGTGGAACCCCACCGCCTTCGGCATTTCCGCCAGTGTAACGGTCGTGCTGGCGCTTTTGGCAACGGCGGGGTTTCGTCCTCAGAGGACGAAGATACTGGGGACAAAGCCTGCCTGATCGAGCGGCATTCGGCAGGCAGGGTACCCGCTTACCAACCTGCCGTTGGTATGCCGTGTTCTTTGAGGTAGTCGCCGTGCCGTTTTAGATAGCCTTTCGTGCGTTCCGTGAAGTCAGAAGGATCACCGTAGCCCTCTGATGCCTGCATACGCATCACTTCGATCTCGTTGCCGATCTGGTTCATGATCCAGACCACTACGGTGCCTCCGGGAGCCAGACCGATAACCATGGAATGCCTCGGGCCAGTGCGCTCGTCAATTTGGGTCTTGTAAGAGGCAGGTTCCAGCATGCGTTCCTGAAGCGCCTGTGGCACTTCAATTAGCTTGACGTAATATTTCTGCTCGGCAAAGGAGAACCATTTCAGAAAGATAAGCTCAGGGAACGGTTCAACACTGGCCCCTTTACCAGAAGGCCCTCGTGCACCTCGCCAGCAACAACCTACTGACCCAATCGGCTGGCGCCAACTACGCTCACCGGTCTTTTCCAGGAACATCTGCTCCACCCACACTTCATAATGCTTTGGCGCGGCTACTCTGATGCTCCAGGGCACACCCTCTTTAACGGATGCTGCACAACCGCTGAACAGAATGGTAAGAATAGTTATACCTGTGACTAAAATCTTGCTAATCATCATTTGCTTTTCATCTGTGGGTATACAGTACGTTCACGGGACAGCGATGGAGCATGAGGGTATATACCCTCAAATTTTGATGGCACACCCGCGATTAAAGTCTCGATACTGTTAAAGTGCGCTGAATAATGGATATAGCGTTGGAGCAGTAGTTCTTGCTGTTCCCTGTCAAGAGAAGGTGAATCCAACCCCCGGCTAACCTGCTCCAGAACTTCTTGCAGGATAGGCTCCAGCTCTGCCGGCACCGATACAGTTTCCTCCGTGGGATCAATTTCATCTAGCGGTACTCCCTTCTCCACAGCCAGACGATGCATCAATCTCAAGGGTATGCGCGAATACTCTCCCCGAATCTGTCGCAACATTCTCAGCCCCAGCTCCGCACGGCCGTTCGGTGCCGGATGGTCATGATGACGGGTGGCAATCTCCAGGCCTGCAAGCCCATCAGAACCAAAACTTTTTGTCGGATCTGCCTGCTGTACAGGCAAGCAATAGGGGCCGATCCAACCTTCCGCGACCACCTCCCGACGCAGGGCTTCAAGATTGTCCCACTGTGCGGTCTTCTCCGGCCAGCGTATCCGGTTTTGGGGCACCTGCAGCATAGGACTGAGTAACACTTCTTCTCTCTGACTGTCGCTATAACCGCCGCCAATATCAGAGTGGACGCCCGGGAGCGTGATCTCTTTGAAGTTCTCAGGGAGGCTTCCACTGCTATTCCTAAGACTGTTTAGGGCAAAATTCTTACGATGCTCATGGGCAGCGGTCAGGTGCACAGCTTTTCCCACCTTGCCAGGATCGAGATAAAGCTTAACCGGATAGTTGCGGTCATTGTGAGCCAACAGGTCGCCTGCTAACGGGTTAACGATTGCTGCCACGGAGTCGAATATCCCGACAAAACGGATCTGGACATGCTCTGGCCAAAGGATACCGCTATCCTCCAGAACCTGCGCGAGTCGGCCACTCCTCCCCAAATTGATTTCGTGGGCGGCATGACGGGCCGCCGCCGCACCTCGGCTGAAGCCAAACAGATCCAAGGTTAACTTGTCGATCGCCCTGCCTTGTAAGGTTTCCCTCAATCGCAACGCCAGTTGTGAGAAAGCCTCGCTTACCTGCCGGATAACACCCGCCTCACCCATACCTGTGGCTGCCCCATACAGCACATCACTGTCACCTGTCTTCGTGCCGGCCCCGGGTGCATAAACAGAACGTCGGTAGGTAATGAAACCCTCTGACTCAACTTCATTTTCCGGATAGGAGTCCCACAGCTTCGCTACATTGGTAACCGCATTGCCATAACTGCCACCCATCAACATCGACAGCCGCCACTCACACTCCTCCCGACTGATCTCATCGTTTTCATAGGGAATCAGACAATCCCGCTCCAGCTGCTGGGCAAACGAGCGGGCATTGGCAGCGTTGTTCATGGTGCCGTCGGTAAATATCCCAACTTCCAGATGTACTTTGGGCGGATCGGCTTTGGCGTCCTCGGCCGCCTTTGCCGCCGAAACATTCAGCGGTGCCACCAAAGCGGCTGCTCCCAGCGGCAGGCTCAATCGATGATCTTCCGCCCCGTCTTGCGACTCACGCTCAGATCTCCGCCATTGACGATAATTCGCCGAGAACAACCCAACGCCCAGCCCACCAATGCCCTGGGGGTGATACTGGCGCAGCTGTTCAGGAGTAATGTCGCAGGCATTCAGCTCTGCTACGCCTTTTTGAATGGCATAAGGTAAATTCATTCCGCCACCGCGTAACCGCCAGCGTCCTCCCGCGGGCAGGCTGTCGTCTGGCAGCCAGCTCACGACAGGAGAAAGGGGCCGTCCGGACCCGGTATAGACAAGCATCAGCCTGTTGTCGCTGACTGCCCGGCAGACGGTTTCGGTCAGATCATGGCCGCTGCGGGTTTGGGGCCCGAACGCCAATTCCATGCGCGCGCGGACACTGCCATCGTCCTGAACAAGGCGCCGGGCCCTATTGGTGGCGATAAAGGGGGATTCAATGCGGGGAAGGTGGTAGGCCTTCAGGTCCCATACCGGAACCAGGTCCATAAAGCCCATCGTCAGCACTCCTTGTTGACGGTAGAAGACAAGCTGGCCATGTTAGCCGATGTTTCACGAAGGCAACAATTCGAGTGTCACGTTTTTTTCACTAAACCAGGTCCACGCCCTCCGAGTCTCGCAACTTCCCAAGAAGATCGCAGATCAAACTGGGCTCGCCAATGGCATCGTCCCATTGCAGCTGCGCCGGACTACCATCCAGATACCATAGCCGGTTCGCCAGGATCTCGGCATCGCACCCATCATGGGTTACGCAAATCATGGCCATGCTGGCGTTGGCGTCCAGGATTCCGGCAATCAGTGTTTTCAGTTCACTCGCCATTACCGGATCAAGAGAGGCGAAGGGTTCATCCAATAGCAACAGGTCCGGTTCAACCGCCAGGCAACGTGCGAGGGCGGCCCGCCGCGCCATGCCAAGGGAGAGCTGATCTGGCAGGTAATGCCCATATCCAGCGAGACCAACCTGGCCCAGGGCACTCTCAGCCTCCTCATCACTGGCACCGACAAGCTTGAGGTTGGCGTTCAGGGTTCGCCAGGGCAGCAATCGATGCTCCTGGAACAGATAGCCAATCCGCAGCGTGTCACAGCCAACAATGGCATCCGACGGGAGTGCCTTGTCGAGCCCGGCGATAGCGTTCAACAGGGTGGTTTTGCCAATACCGGATGGCCCTAACAGGCAGATACGATCGCCCCGCTCAATGGTGGCGAAAACCTCGCCCAACACGGGTTTGCCAAAACTGCGGCCGGCTATTCGTAGTTCAAGCATTGGCCACCTCCGGCTGACGCCAGCGGCTGGACCGGCGTTCAAGGGGCTGCAGGATGGCCAGCTCGATGAGTTGTACAACGGCTATAAAGGCCAGGCTGTAAGCGAGGATGGCAGCCACATCGAACACCTGAAAGGCCATGTGTAACTGGAATCCGATACCACTGGAACGCCCCAACAGTTCGACCACCAGCACGATTTTCCAGATTAGAGCCAAGCCACCACGCGTAGCCGCCATCAGATAGGGAAACAGTTGTGGTACCCAGACCTCACGAAACCGTTGCCAGCGGGTGAACTCGTAGACGGTAGCCATGTCCTCGAGCCGGTAATCCAGGCTCCGCGCGCCTTCCCGAACCGTCACCGCCACATTGGGGACCTTGTTGATCACCACCGCCATCACCGCGGCCACTTCCACCAGGCCAAACCAGACATACATCAGGATGATGGTTACCAGCGCGGGCAGATTGAGAAGCAGGACCAACAAAGGATCGAACAGCGCATTGGTGGTTTGGGAGCGCCCCATCACAATGCCAATCCCGGTACCCAGCAGCATGGCCAATGCAAAGGCCACCACCACACGCGCTAGTGTGGCACCAAGGTGGTGCCATAGGGCTCCGGATTCGGATTCCTGCATCAGGGAATCTAAAACGTCGAGGGGAGACGGCAGCAAGGGGGACTTGATCACCCAGGCAACCGCCGCCCAGAAAAAGACAAGAGACGGCAACACCACCCAGTAACTCCAGGCCGGAGGGCGGCCAGAGAAGGCTCTCACGGCTGGCCCCGGTGGAACAGGTCGGTGGGCATACGATTGTCAGGATTGGCACCAGTGAGCGCCAGCAGACGATACAGGCCCGCAATGCGCTGGTCCGTTAGCGGTAATGGTACGCCTGCCACAAACCCTTTCCGCAGTGATTGAAATACAGCGTCGTCAGGCTCACCCATCAGTGGCCGCAGGCGTTGCCAGAACCTTTCGCTATCCGAGAGCTCGTTCTTGGCCTGCTGCAACGATCTGGCAAAACGGTTCATCAACGCGCGATGGTCTTCCGCCCAATCAGCCGGAAAAACATACCCCAGAACCGGCAAGTTCCGGTCGAGATTAATGGCGACAAGAAGATCCGACATTCTGAACGCCGAACGCCAGCCGCCCTCACCTCTCAGGCGTGCGGCAAAATGCCAGTAGGTGACGATGGCATCCACCTGGCCCCGCCTCAGGGCCTGACTCAGCAGCGGTGGAGCGGCAAACTGCACATCGGCGGATGCCGCAAGATTGATCCCTCGCTGTTCCGCAACCTTTTGCAACAGTACCCAGCCCTTGCCGTCCGGCCCGCCTGCAACGCCGATACGCTTGCCGGCCAGATCGGCCACGGCGCGTATATCGGAGTCTTCAGCCACCACGATATCGCCAATCTGGGATGAAAACGGTACGTAAAGATAGGGCGCCCCGTCCTCAAAACGGGCCTGAGCCCAATGCAGGTCGGCTACAGCCCCGTTGACGGAACCACTGGTTACCGCCAGTCGGGACGCGGGCAGATTGGCCACCAGCGTGAGATCCAATTGGTAGCCGTTCTTCCGGTCCAGCCCCTGGTGGACTATGTGGTCCAACTCCCAGTGAGCAGTGCCGAACTGCAACACACTGACGGACAACACGGGCAAGGGTTGGTTATCGCTGGCAATAGCTGACCCGGGTTGCGCAAAAACTAACCACAGGATGACCATAGCCATCCAGGCAGCGCGGACAGCAGCAACGCGGAATACGGGATCAGGCATTGTTATGGTTTGTTGACTCATCCCTCCACGATACGAAGCCCGCCGGCCGGCAAGAATAGTACTTTGGTGCCTGTTTTTTGGTGCGATGGTCGCATTCAACCCGGGGCGCGGATAGCGTGTAATGCAATCATCACAATAATAAACAGAGGATCACACCCCACTTGGGAGATCCCCTGTCCCAGGAGGCCGCCATGCTGAATGAGCCCGATGCCGCACTCTCTCCCGAAAAGCGCTATGATGTTTCGGAAACCATCCCTGATAATGACAACAAACCGGTGGATCCACCCATGGAGCCAACCTACAAAATATTGATTGCCGACGACCACCCGCTGTTTCGTGAGGCCATCAGCAGCGTGATATCGACCGGTTTTAGCGGTAGTCAGATCATTGAAACCGCCGACCTGGACAGCGCCCTGGACATTACCCGCGAAAACGATGATCTGGATCTGATTCTGTTGGATCTGAATATGCCGGGAATGCACGGTTTGAACGGTCTGATTACCTTGCGGAACGAAGCGCCAACCATCCCGGTAGTCATTGTATCGGCGGAGGAAGACAAACAGGTGGTGTTGCAGGCCATTACCTACGGTGCCTGCGGTTTCATCACCAAGTCCTCTCCCCGCGCCCAGATGACGGAGGCCATCCAGCAGATCCTCAACGGCAATGTCTACCTGCCTTCAGACATCATCCGAACCGGCAAGGAAAACACCCATCGCCGCAGCCGGCATGAGGACAACCCGATTTCACCAGAGCTGCTGAACTCCCTGACCCGCCGCCAGTTGTTGGTACTGGAACGTATGTCCAAGGGGGAATCCAACAAGCAGATCGCGTACAACCTGAACATCGCAGAGACCACGGTTAAAGCCCATGTCTCGGCGATTCTTCGCAAGCTGGGGGTTCACAACCGGGTGCAGGCGATTCTGTCGGCCAGCGACGTGGATTTCAGTCAGTACCTGAAACGGTAGGAGATCACCCTCTCAAAAGGTGGTTCAGCGCACTGCGCAACTTCAACGGCTTCACAGGCTTGTTCATTAACACGTGCCCCAGCTCGCGGATGTGCTGCTTCAACTCGTTGGTGTAATTGGCGGTAATCATGACCACCGGAGCCGGACGCTGGCGGCGGCCATTGATCTCGGCCACCACATCTACTCCATTCTCGTCGTTGTCCAGATGATAATCCGCCAGAATAAGGTCCACGGGGCACTTGGCCGGATCCACCTGCCGCTCAAGATCTTCCAGAGAAACCGCGGAAACCACCTGGCAATCCCAGCCTTCCAGCAACGTCTGCATGCCCTGGCAGATAGCGTGGTCGTTATCGATCACCCAGATCCTGGCGCCACCCAGTCCCCCATGGTTCGACACCACGCGGTCATCATCTGCTGTCGGCCGTTTGGGCAACAACTGCCCGACCGGCACTTTTACACTGAATACCGAGCCTTTGCCCTGTATCGAGGATACCGTCACCTCGTGACCCAGCATGCGGGAAATCTTGTCGACGATCGCCAACCCCAGCCCAAGGCCCTTGTCCGGCTGCGAGCCAGCGGGGCGAATGCGCTTGAACTCCTGGAAAATCTCGGTCAGCTTGTCCTCCGGAATACCAGGGCCGGTGTCCCACACCTGCAGCAATACATGCTCCCGATGCCGGCGGCACCCCAGCAGAATGCGCCCGGTGCCGGTATAACGAATGGCATTGGTGAGGAAGTTGCGAAGAATCCTCGCCAGTAGCTGGGAGTCGGACTCCACGATTGCCGAGGATGGCACGAAGTCCAGCGTCAGCCCCTCCGCCAGTGCCATCTGACGAAACTCACGGGCGATGTTGTTGAGCAGGTCCCGCAAGTCGAAGGCCATGATATCCGGCTTGATCACGCCGGCATCCAGCTTGGAAATGTCCACCAGGGTGCCCAGAAGGTTTTCCACATCGTCCAGGGAGGTGCTTACCGATCGCACCAGTCCCTCGGCCTTGGGCCCGAAGGAGTGCTCCAACAAAGAACTGGTGAACAGGCGAGCTGCATTCAGTGGCTGCAGCAGATCATGGCTGACCGCCGCCAGAAATTTGGTTTTCGACAAGTTGGCGCGCTCGGCGTCCATCTTGGCGTCACGCAGTCGCGCTTCCACCGCCGCCCGCTCACTGATTTCCTGTCGCAACTGACTGTTGAGGCCGGTAAGAGCTGCGGTACGTTCTTTCACCCGCCGTTCCAGATTATCGTACGCCTGCTCCAGTGCCAGCGCGGTCTTGCGGCGGTCGGTAATGTCCCGGATCAGCACGAAAAACCCGATAACCTCCTCGTGGTCGTCCACGTTTGGTACGTAGGCGCGGAGCATGTAGCGGGTCTCTCCGGTGTCGTTGGTTTCCTCGAATTCGAAGTTAACGCTATTACCTCTGAGCACAGCCTGCATATGAGGCATTAGCCTCTGGTAAAGCTCAGGCTGGTGAATGTTCTCCAGGTGTTTACCAAGCGGGGACTCGCCATTGCGCCCATACCAGGCTTCATAAACCTTGTTGCAGAACTGCACAGTCATGTCCGCGCCCACGTAGGCGATCAGTGCGGGCACATGGTCCGTTACCACGCGGATCCAGCGCTCGCTCTCTTCAAGCGCCTTGATTCGACGAGCCATTTCACTGTTCTTGACGTCGGTGATGTCCGAGTAAAGAACAACCAGCCCGCCCTCGCGAGTACTCCTTTCCGTCATCTGTACCCAACGGCCATTGGATAGCAGGAACACCGCCCCTTCGGACGACTCATTCACATGCTCTTCGACCACCAGCCCGGAATTGATCGCCATGGCCTTCAGATCGGCGATAGAAGTGCCGGGGGGAGGAACATTCAACCGGGCATCGGCCCAGTAACTACGGAATCGGCTGTTGCATTGAATAAGGCGGTGCTGGTGATCAAAAAGCACAAAGCCATCAGCAATGCTTTCGATAGCGTCTGCCAGACGCTGGCGCGTGGTTTCAGCCTCTTCGCGGGCCCGGTTCAGAGCCTTGTTGCTGTGCTTGAGCTCGTCCATGGTCTGGTTGAGCGCTTCCGTGCGCTCTCGCACCTGCTCCGCCAGAACCACCGAGTGTTCAAATGCCGCATAGGGTTCGGGTTTGTGGGCCGAGCCGGATTCAACCCGGACAATCAGGGCATCCCTTATCTTTCGGAGGCGTTCATTCTCCGCCTCCAGCTCGGCAATCCGCTGATCCCTGTGGTCTTCGGGATCAGCCTCAGTTGTGACTGTAACCGGCATCGGGCTGACCAATCACCACCCCCGTAAACGTCTGATTGATATGCATACCGTCGAACTGCTCACCATAGGTATTGAAGCCAATAACCTTGTGATGGCGAAGGAAATCTGACACTTCATCCACCACGCCGGTGAACTCCGCCTCCAGACGACGAAGAAAGCAGTCGCAGCCGATGGTTACCAGTGGCGGGCCCACGACCCGCTCGGAGGCCTCAATTTGCGTGCGCACGCTCTCAAGAAGTGAGCCAGGCTCCATGGCGGTCATGACAATGCCGGTTTCCACCGCGCAGTAGAACGTCAGGCTCCCGTCGGCGTTCACCCGTTGTACCGAGCGCACGAAATAGTGCCCCCCGATCCGCACGCCCATCGGTCGCAGCGCAAACACCTTGCGGTCAAGCTCTTCCACCGCTACGCCCACTGCGCGGGCGTAGGCTTCCGCTGCCGGTTCCGCGTTCAACTCATAGACGGTCCGGCTCTTAGCATCTGCGTGAGTAACCACCAGTTTTTCTTCGCGGGCTTGCATGTGGTGCGTGGAAAACACACGGAAGTCCAACGGCGTATTAACCAGCATCACAGTGGCGGCCCCGGTGTGAAACCGGCCCTCAAAAAACACGTGGGTATTGGCCAGGCGCTCGTCGTCGCCCGCGGATCCGCCAAACTGTGGGATAGTGCCGAGCGCGGCATTCAGTGTCGCCAGCACAAGCTCTTCCCGGCTCGACAGCCCATCCAGCAAAGTGATGGCAAAGGTGTTGCCCTTGACCGATGCCAGGCCGGCATCACGACAGGTGGACAACAGACCATCAATGACCCCCTGGGCGTCGTGAAGGGTGAAATGCTCAAGCTCACTGATCAGGGCGCATTCAATAGAAAAGTAACGCCGGTCGAAACCAATAGCGGTGATACAGCCCCGGCCGTAACCTTCCGGTGTAATTTCCCCCGCAGACGTACAACCACTGACCCGCACGCCATCAAAGACATGTTCAAGGGCAATGCCCAGACGGCCGAGATCGTATTCAGCGGAACAGAAAAACAGGACACAGCCGAGGTGTTCATGACTGAGCTCGCTGGCAAGGTTGGTAGCGGCCAGCATCGGATCACGAACATGCGAGCTGGCTACCCGAACGGCAGGCAGCGTGGTAACGGGTTTCATGGATACGCGCTCCGAAACCGAGTGGCTTTCACTCGATTCTACGGAATCCGCAAACGGAGCCAATGCGACTTCAGTGCTTTTAATTGGCGCGCCAAAATGATCGTAAGCCATTGATTAAAAAACCTCCTGAATCAATGCCTGCTGGCGCTGCCGATTTGCGGGAAAGCAAACCGGCACTTTAGTCTTAAGTTCGAGGCCCCGGCGCCGGGAATCCTTGCCGGTGCCGGGGTTCTCTTCAAACACTCAGAACGTGATCACAGCACCCAGCGCCAGGGTGTCGAACTCTGCTGCATCCGCGCCGGAGGACTTCGTGGTCTGCTCAAACATGTTGTATTCGGCAACCAGCTTGAAGTTGCTGTTTACACTATGGAAGACCGCGACCGAGGTGTTCTCTGTTTCAAAATCCCCCTGGTCAGAGTCCGTTTCGCCGTAGGACAGCACCAACCGATTGGCGCCAAGGATGTAGGATCCCTGGAGCAAATAGCCGTCGGCGTCCTCTTCCGAAGTCAGGGCCGCATCGGTCAGCAATACAGGAACGTCGCCCTCAGAGGTGAAGCCGGAGGCCGTGAGCGACAGCCCTGCAACGGACGCTTTAAGACCGTAACCAAGGCCTTGGCTGTCCACTTCGGTGGTTGCGTTCTCTGAGCTCTGATGGCGACCATTTACCCAGCCTGTCAACGCCAGGCCATTCAAATCCGCACTGTAGGTAACCTCTGCCTCAAAACGCGGCGCGGACTGTTCCGACTCCGCACCCGGCGTGGTATTGGCAGGCTCAAAAATACCAGCGGCCACCTTCAAACCGCCCATATCCGGGGTCCGATAGGTAATCTGGGCGGATGGATTAGGGTAAGGGTACCCAGTACGGATATTGCCAAAAGAAACGCCGGTTGCCGCACCCGGAGAACCGAAGCCCATCAGGATTTCGTCCAGGAAGATGTTGGAGCGGGCGTAAAGACCAAAGTCCTTACCAATCAGCACCTGACCGAAAGAACCGTCTACCGTGGCGTACAGCTGACGCACATCGATGGCGGTATCCGTCGGTGACTGCAAGCTGTCGTTGATGGTGGACCAGAACGAAGACCGGCCACCCAGAGTCAGGTCGCCCATTTCCTTACTGAAGTTGAAACCGATCGTATTGGGCAGGAACCCCATTTTCACGTCGGAATTGCGAGTGTCGTTCAGCTTGTCGTCACGGTTGACGTAGAAGGCGTTGAAATAGCCGTCCACGGAAAAGCTGGTTCCGTCTTCGTTGTACACTTCGATTGCCGCGTTTGCGCCGGCACTGACCGACATCGCACCAACCATCGCGATGGCCAGCCCTGACTTTCGGAAATTGTTGTTGTTCATAAACTCCCCCGGTTTTTATTGAATCTGGGTGTTGAGCAGCGGGTGGTTACCCGTGTCTCAGGCGCATTCTTTCGCCTGAATTCAATGGTCGGCGAAGCAGCGGGGGTGGAAAATGCGCCAAGGGGGCAGGTTTTCTGATCTTTTAGGAGGCTATGAAAACAGAACTTTGGGACTACTACCCGTCAGAGGGGAAAGCATTCCAACTCTTGCAGGCAGTCATCCAGGAAGCACTCGGGATCGGCCATGACCGCCTCATCGGCCACCACACCGAACTGGACCTGGCCGGCGTAACTGACAATGCTGACGCCGAGCCCGATATCCCCGGCCTGGGGTACCCAGAACATCTGCTCCAGAATGCGGCAACCGGCCAGATACCGTTCATCACGGGTACCAGGCACGTTCGACACCACCGCACTGGCCTTGCGGTAGAACAGATCCGCCACAGGTTGACGCCAGGCTTCGGGAATCAGCGGTGCGCTGCCTGTCAGCGCCCAGGACAGGCCGGGCTGCCAACTTTTCTTGAGCTTGCGGGTTTCATGCTTGATGCGGAACAGCCGCTCCAGGGAACTTTCACCGTCCACCGGCAACGGCACGAACACCGTCCCGAAATAGTTACCCAGAGTCCCGGGCTCCGGCTTTACCCCTTCCGGCAGGCGGTTGCGGATATCCACTGGCACCGCCGCGTGAAGCACTGCCTCATCCATATCGGTATCGTCCGCGACAAGCCGATTGCGGACTGCAGACGCCACGCAACTGAGTAACACATCGTTGATGGTAACGCTGGTAAGCGTGGCAATCCGGCGAAAACGTTCAAGCGCCACGGGCTGCGACCAGCGGCACTGGCGACGTCCCAATAGCGACCGCTTAAGGGAGGAGTCCGTATCTTCCGGCTCTACCAGGAACTGGCTGAGCTCATTGACCAGCTTGACACTTTTCCAGGTCGCCCGCTCCAGGGCATTGCGACCGGCGGTGCCACCGTTGCGGGGAATATCGTCCTCCGCACCCGCCTCTTCCCGCGGCCACTCGCTGGCCGTCAGCTCACGCAGCCAGGCATTGGCGGCTCTTCCCCAACGCCCCATGTCCGCCTGTTCCGCCGCGCCGTAAAGCACCGGCGCCTGTTGCGGCGACGGCGGGCACAAGCGGTCAAATATGCCCTGCAGGGAGAGCCCGTCGGCGTAGCAGTGGTGCATGCGCAAAAGGAGTACGGCGCCGCCCTCGGCATCGGGAAGCAACCAGAATTTCCAGAGCGGACGGTACGTGGGCAATGGCTGGTTCAACCGGGCTGACACCCAGTCCTGCAAGGCCTGCCGGTCCAGCTCGCCGCCGACCACCTGCAGGTGGTGGTGGAGCGAAAATACCGGGTCCTCTTCCCACCACCAGCCAGGGGCGCGGCGAACCGGCATATAGCGAAAACGCTCCCAGGCAAGCCAGTAAATACGCAGGAATTCCAGCAACCGGGCTTCCGTGAGCCCTTCCACCCGCAACATAACGGTAATCGTCATGGGGTTTTCGGGCCGCTCAAGAGCCAGCCAGGCCGAGTCCACAGGCAACAGCAGATGCGATTCCTTTTGACTCAAACCTGTCTGTCCCCGGATAAATGCTGCAAGAAATGGAAAGTTGACCCCGCATTGTGCCAGACAAGCCCTGAAGGCTCCATAAGGCTGTCGGCGTCACGCAGTTACAAAAAGTTACACGGAAGTAACCTTTCACCCCTATACTGGGAATAAGGCTTGATGAAATGGTTATTAGGCACTACACGTGCCTTTACGCACTGTTCGCCAAACGTCTATTGGCCCTGACTGAGCGTAAAAACAGTAATCAGTGCCAATACCTGCGGTGGCAGAAATCGGTACAAATGAATGTACCAGCGCCCATAAAGACCAATAAAAGGCAGGCATCAGGTGCTGAAGGAGAGCAGTCATGAAAGCGAGCCATGTACGAAAACTGATAAAACCGATCGATAGCGCTTACTCGGAGATGTTCTCAGGGCGAGTCTTCCGCGTCGGCACAGGCGCCGTTTCCGTCCGCAATCACAGCGGCAAGGCCGAACAGACCGTTATTGGCGTCCACGGTTTTCTGGAAAATCACTGCTACTTCACCCAGGCCTACGAAGCACCAACCACCGAACTGATCCTGCTGACCTGCAGCAACTATCACATTCCCGTAAACGGCGTAACGCCCGAAGCACCCGACTGGGAAGTGCCTATCAAACACCTCGACGGCACTATCGAGTACGACGCCTGTATTCTCAACCAGGCCCTGGCGAACCTGCCCAGCACCGACAACATCCGCGTACATGGCCATTCTCGCGGCGGCGCCGTCATCCTTGAGGCCATCAATCAATGGCCGGAACTGTATGAAAACGTGGAATTGGTGCTGGAAGCACCCGTTCTGCCCCAGGGACGTCTTTCTGCCCTGGTAACGGCGGTACTGGAGCCGGTGAGCCATGGCATGTGGCCCTGGCTGATTCGCCTGATAAACAGCGCTCCCTCATCCGCCTATGGTCAAACCTTCTTCGGCAAAATGAACCCACGCAAGAAGCAGCTGCTGGGCAAACTGTTTTCCGCCACCAAGGACCACCTGACCATTGTTCGCAACATAGAGAACCTGATGGCCTGGATGGAGAGAACAGACACCAGCGTGTACAGCAAGGTTCGTTACGGCACCTTCCTGATACCGGCTGTGGACCGAATACTGGACCGACAGGCCATGTTGGCCAGTGCACGCCAAAGCCCGACCACCATGCGGATTGTCGAAACCGAGGCTCCCAGCCACTTTATTACACTCGACAGCAAGGAATGGGTGCCGGGATTTGAGAGCCTGCCGGCGACGGCCCAGGGTTAGCACAGCTGCACTCGAGCCCCGGCTCCGCTAAACTGGCGCGTTTCTGTTGCAGGTCCAGTGGAGCCACACACCCATGTATCGTGAGCGCCTAGTCGCTACCCCAACCCATTCCGACAGCGCGCGACGGTTGCAGCAATTGCTGCTGGACTACCACGACTTCCGCCAGTACAAAGCCACCCACTCCCTGCTGGAACACACCTTCCGGATAGCGGACTGGCAGGCGGAGCGCCTGAAGGCCACCCACGCGGACCTCTACCAACACCCCGGGTACCACACCGGCCTGGAATTCCTGCTGACGGACCTCTACGCCCCCGCCGGCATGACCCAACGCGACGACAACATCGACCGCGTATTCCCGAAGATGGTGAAGTGGCTCCCGGACAACCTGCTGGACACCTTCGCCGGGCTGGTGGAGTTGAACCTGATTACCCAACGGCTGGACCTGGAGCTGGCCGAACTCTGCCATTCAAGCGGCCTTTCTCCCAGCGAACTTTCCAGCGACGCCTACTGCCAGATCTTTCGCAGCAGCCAGCAACTGGAACAACGGGAACGGCAGATTACCCTGGTGGCTGAGGTGGGGCACCAGCTCGACCGCTATGTCCGCAACCGCACCCTTGGCTGGCTGCTTTCAATGAGCCGGGCACCGGCCGAGATGGCGGGCCTCAGCGATCTGCACAGTTTCCTGCACCGGGGCTATTCCGCGTTCCGTAAAATGGACAATGTAGACCTACTGATTGACCGTCTGGTCACGCGAGAGAAACGGGTCATGAAGAACATCCTGGACGGCCACCCGAAACCGTTTGAGCTACCGAGTGACCTTTAACGAAATAGGGGGAACTCAGGCCTTCAGAATCTGATCAAGCTGGGAGTGGATTTCCTGCTCAATACGCGATTTGAACGGCCGCAGCATCATGCCCAGTTCCAGGTGAACATGGAGATTGCTATCGGTGATTTCCAACTGGCCTTTCACGCCGCTGCGTTTGAACTTGAGATGATCCCCTTCCCACTGATAGTTCACATCAAACTGCTTTGACAGATCCTCAGCCAGGGTTTCCGCCGCCTGGCGGGCGTGCTCTTTGTCGAGGGAATGAGTGCGGCGTACATCAATTGTTGACATGAAACGGATATCTCCAGGATTTCGGGCGCGATTTATAGTGTAAGGCGGCATTAAACTTGTAGCCACCCCCGCAAGCGTTAGAATACGGGGTTCAGATTCTGACAGGACATGCCCATGAGCGAGCAACAACCGTCTACCGACCAGCCGCAGGCGGAAACACCTAAAGACGACGTTACCCATTTTGGCTTTCGCAACGTGCCGAAAAGCCAGAAAGCGGGTCAGGTCGCTGACGTGTTCCATTCCGTGGCCGGCAAGTACGACCTGATGAACGACCTCATGTCCATGGGAATCCACCGCCTCTGGAAGCGTTTTACCATTGAGCTTTCCGGCGTCCGCAAGGGGCACCAGGTGTTGGATATTGCCGGGGGTACCGGCGACCTGACCATGAAGTTCTCGGACCTGGTCGGCCCAACCGGCAAGGTTGTGCTGGCCGACATCAATGCGTCCATGCTTCAGGTTGGCCGGGGCCGGCTGATGGACCGAGGCTACGCCGGCAACATCGAATACGTGCAGGCGGATGCCGAACACCTCCCCTTCCCGGACAACAGCTTCAACGCTGTGAGCATTGCCTTTGGCCTACGCAACGTCACCGACAAGGACCAGGCCCTGCGGGACATGACGCGGGTGCTGAAACCTGGTGGCAAGGTAATGGTACTGGAGTTTTCCAAACCGAAGAATCCGCTGCTCAGCAAAGCCTATGACGTGTATTCATTCAACGCGCTGCCGCTGATGGGCCAGTTGATTGCCGGCGATTCCAACAGCTATCAATACCTGGCCGAGTCCATCCGCATGCATCCGGATCAGGATACGCTCAAGGCGATGATGGAAGAGGCCGGCCTGGTGAATTGCAAGTACTACAATATGACCGGTGGCGTGGTCGCCCTGCATGTGGGAATCAAGCCCTGATGTTTCCCGGCCCAACCCTGCTGTCTGCCGCCACCTCTATCATTGAGAGCGCGCTCAACCGAGCGCTGGCGCTGGACCCCGCTGGCAAGCAGGCGCTGATGTCAGCGCTCACGGGGCCGGTACAGTTTTCGCTGGACGGGCTCGGCCTCACGCTGACGCTGCAACAGGCGGGAGATCGCATTCAGGTTGCCAGCCAGCCCTCGGAAGCTCCTGCTTTGATCCTGTCCGGCCGCCCCATGGCGTTCGCCGCCCTGGCCACCGGCGATGACGGAGTTTTCAGCGAAGGCCGCATTCACGTGACTGGCGATACCGCCCTGGCGCACCAGTTCCAGCGCGCCATCGACCAACTCGACCCCGACTGGGAAGCTGCCATGGCCGGCTATATTGGTGATGTGCCGGCGCATTTTATCGGCCAGCGCGTTCGCGGGGCTGTTCGTTGGAGCCGACAGGCGTTTGCGTCCCTGAACGCCAATGTTGAAGAATATATTCATGAAGAAAGCCGAAGCCTGCCCGGGCGCCGGGAGCTGGAAGCCACGTTTACCGATATCGACCGGCTGAACCTGCAGACCGAACGCCTGGAAGCCAGGGTCACGCGGCTGGAGCATCCCAGACAACAAGACCAAACGGAGACGCCGTGACGCGCCTGCAACGCCTGTTCCGCATTGCCTGGGTCTTCTGCCGCTACCGGCTGGACACCTTTCTACCGCTGGCGGAACTGCCTGTCCCCCTGAAAGTGTTTTTCCTGTTGGCCCCCTGGCACCTGTTTCCGAAACCCAAGCTGGACCGGGGGGACCGCCTACGCCTCGCGTTTGAAGAGCTGGGGCCGGTATTCGTCAAATTCGGCCAGATCCTGTCGACGCGACGGGACTTGCTACCCGACGACATGGCGCTTTCCCTCAAAAACCTGCAGGACCGGGTACCGCCTTTTCCCGGCGACGTCGCCCAGGGCATTATCGAAAAATCCCTCGGTGCGCCGGTGTCGGAACTGTTTGCGGAGTTTTCCCGTGAGCCCATGGCCTCTGCCTCCGTCGCCCAGGTGCATGCCGCCACACTTCTCGACGGCCGGGAAGTCGTGGTCAAGGTCATCCGCCCCGACATTGAACGGGTCATCCGCCAGGACCTGGCATTGATGTACATGATGGCCGGTCTGCTGGAACGCTACTGGTCCGAAGGCCGTCGGCTGCACCCGGTGGAAGTGGTGGCGGACTACGATTCCACCATCCATGACGAACTCGACCAGCAACGCGAAGCCGCCAACGCCAGTCAGCTGCGCCGTAATTTCGAGAACTCATCGCTGATTTATATCCCCTCCATCGACTGGGACTACACACGCAAGTCCGTTCTGGTCATGGAGCGCATCCACGGCATCCCCATTGCCGACGTTCCGGCGCTTCGTGAAGCCGGCGTCAATCTGAAAGTACTGGCAGAGAAAGGGGTGGAGATCTTCTTCACCCAGGTCTTCCGGGACAGCTTCTTTCACGCCGACATGCACCCCGGCAATATTTTCGTGGATGTCAGCAACCCCGAGGACCCGAAGTACATTGCCATCGATTTCGGCATCGTTGGCACTCTTGCACCGGATGACCAAAGCTATCTTGCCCGCAATTTGCTGGCGTTTTTCCGCCGCGATTACCGCCAGGTCGCCGAGTTGCATATCCAGTCCGGCTGGGTGCCACCGGACACCCGGGTCAACGAATTCGAGGCCGCTATCCGCACCGTTTGCGAGCCGATTTTCGAGAAGCCACTAAAAGACATCTCCTTTGGCCACTTCCTGCTACGGCTGTTCCAAACGGCGCGGCGCTTCAACATGGAAGTGCAACCGCAACTGGTACTGCTGCAGAAAACCCTGCTGAATGTGGAAGGCCTGGGGCGTCAGCTTTATCCGGATCTGGACCTCTGGAGCACTGCTCAACCCTTCCTGGAAGCCTGGATGCGCAAACGCATCGGCCCGTCCGGCCTGATCAAATCCCTGCAGTCCCATTTGCCCGCCTGGCTGGAGCAGTCGCCGGAAATGCCACAACTGGTACACGACGCGCTGGTGCAGTTACGCAACACGGGCTCCAACGACCACCCCAGTCGCGCTACACTGGAACTTATTCGTGAAAACCGGGCCCGGGCCGACCGGCGCTGGCGACGGGGGCTGGCCGCTGCAGCCTTGGCGGGGGTGGCCTGGCTGAGCCTCGACCACGACCTTGCCACCCTCGCGCAGACCATGCCCGTTCATGGTTGGGCTCTACTGGCCGTGGCGGCCTGGCTGGTTGTAGGCCATGAACGGAAAAACTGACGGAAGTCATCTAAATGCAAGATTCAAACGCTAGAGTCGGGACGCCTGACTGGTTAGAGGAAATCCGCTGGAATGCGGATGGGCTGATACCTGCCATTGCCCAGGACGCCGCTACCGGCGACATCCTGATGATGGCCTGGATGAACGCAGAGTCGCTCCGGCTGACCGCTGAAGAAGGCCAGGCCGTATATTGGTCCCGTTCCCGCGGCAAATTGTGGCGCAAAGGGGAAACCTCCGGGCACCAACAGGTGATCTCGGAAATCCGGCTGGACTGCGATGAAGACGTGATTCTTCTGAAGGTTGAGCAGAAAGGCGGTATCGCCTGCCACACCGGGCGACGAAGCTGCTTCTATCGCAAACTGGAAGGCGGGCAATGGACGAGCGTGGATCCGGTTCTGCGGGATCCCGGCGCTATTTACGGTGACAAACAGGGAGGTAGCAACCATGAGTGACATTCTTGAGCAATTGGCCCAGGTGCTGGAAGCCCGCAAGGAGGCCGATCCGGAAACCTCCTATGTCGCCAGCCTGCACCAGAAGGGGCTCAACAAGATCCTGGAAAAGGTAGGGGAAGAGTGCACCGAGACGTTGTTGGCCGCCAAGGACGCGGAGCACTCCGGTGAAACCCGGGACGTGGTTTATGAAACCGCCGACCTCTGGTTTCACAGCATGGTGATGCTGTCCCGGCTTGGCCTTGGCCCCAAGGACGTCATCGACGAGCTCGCCAGCCGATTTGACCTGTCTGGCCTTGAAGAAAAAGCCTCCCGGGAACAGTGATCCGGGCAACCCTGAAGAGGGTTTCCGGAAGCCCCCCGAAGTGGCGTACAATCAACCGTAACAGAAACCTTAAGACGAGGGTCCCGGCATGGGCATCAGTATCTGGCAACTCCTAATCGTACTTGGCATTGTTATCCTGTTGTTCGGAACCAAAAAGCTCCGCAACATCGGCGGGGATCTCGGCGGTGCCATTCGTGGGTTCAAAAAATCCATGAACGAAGACGACAAGAAGGACGATGACCCGGACGCCATTGCAGACGATGCCGACGCGAAAGCTCATGAAGCCCGCGCCGAAGAAAAGCCACGGGACAAGTCCCACAGCTGAGACGGGCTGAATGTTTGATATCGGCTTTGTCGAGCTGCTGATCTGCGGCGTCATTGCGTTACTGGTTCTCGGCCCCGAACGGCTGCCTACAGCGGCCCGGGCAGCCGGGCGCTGGATAGGTGGTGCCCGCCGCATGGTGAGCCAGTTCTCCTCGGAACTCGACCGTCAGCTCAAGGCGGAAGAGCTTCGCGAAGAACTGCGCAAAGCCGGCGACGTCGGCCTGGAAGATGTCCAGAAGTCGGTGCGCGGCGCCCTGGACGAGGCCAAGAAATACGAACACATGGTTCTGTCCGACGACGATAAGCCCAAACACCGGCCCGCACCTGCGACCCGTCGGATTGCCGAACCCGAAGAGCCCGTAATGGACCCTGAGGAAGACCCTACCTCAGCCAACGGTTCCGGACATGGCTCTCTGGCCCCTGATGATCCGCCACGAGAGGATGACAGCACGCACGACCATTCGGCCGATGGCACCCCGAAACAACAGGAAAGCACGCCGGATAACCGTTCATGACCACCCAGCCCGACGGCAAAAACGCCCAACGTCCCGAAGATGCACAGCCGGAAATGCCACTGATCGAGCATTTGCTGGAGCTGCGCAACCGCCTGCTGAAAATGGTGTTGGCGGTGATCATCTGTTTTGCCGCCATCTACCCGTTTGCCAATGAACTCTACCTGCTGATATCGCAACCCTTGCGGGACCTGCTGCCAGTCGGCCAGACCATGATCGCAACGGACATCACCTCGCCGTTCTTCGCGCCATTGAAACTGGCCCTGGTGCTAGCTGTGTTCGTGGCCATTCCGGTGATCCTCTACCAGCTCTGGAGTTTTATTGCGCCGGGCCTGTATGCCCATGAGAAGAAACTGGCGTTCCCCTTACTGTTTACGTCGGTCGTCCTGTTTTATCTGGGGGCGGCCTTTGCCTATTACGTGGTGTTCCCGCTGGTGTTCGGATTCTTCACCGCCATCGGCCCGGAAGGCATTGTTGAGTTGCCGGATATCAGCAGCTACCTCAATTTCGTACTGAAGATGTTCTTCGCTTTCGGGGTTGCCTTCGAAATTCCCATCGCCACCATACTGCTGATTCTCACTGGCGCCACCACGCCCGAAGACCTCGCTGCGAAGCGCCCGTACATCGTGGTGGGCTGCTTCGTAATCGGCATGTTGCTGACCCCACCGGACATCATCTCCCAGACCCTGCTGGCGGTGCCCATGTGGCTGTTGTTTGAACTCGGCATTCTGTTTGGTCGGCTCGCCAGGCGCGAGGTGGAAGCCCCTGATGCAACGGACGCCTCCAACGAATGAACCTGGCGCTACTGTTCCAGGATGATTTCGTGGCAACGGACACAGCCGTGCTCACGGGCCGCCGGCTGGCACACCTGCATTCAGTGCTGAAGGTTGCGGAAGGCGACCTGGTACCTGTGGGCCTGGTGGACGGCGATATTGGCACAGGTCGCGTGGTCAGGCTTAACGATACCGAGGCCGTACTCCAGGTGGAATTAACCACACCACCGCCAGCCCCACTGCCCTTGACCTTGGTCCTGGCCATGCCACGGCCAAAGATGTTCCGCCGTGTACTGCAGACCTGCGCAACCCTCGGCGTCAAGGATATCTGGCTGATCAATGCCTACAAGGTGGAGAAAAGCTTCTGGCAAACGCCGTGGCTGTCGGACGACAATCTGCGGGAAAACATGGTACTCGGCCTGGAGCAGGCACGGGACACCCACCTGCCGCGGCTGCACGTCCGCAAGCTGTTCAAGCCGTTCGTGGAAGACGAATTGCCGGCCCTGCTGAGAAATACCCGTGCTCTGGTGGCCCACCCCGGCACCAGCACGCCCTGCCCGGCACACATCAACGAACCCGCCACCCTGTGCGTTGGCCCGGAAGGCGGGTTCATACCGTATGAAGTCGACAAGCTGACCGAGGCGGGCTGCGAGGCGGTGCACCTTGGCAACCGTATCCTCCGGGTGGAGACCGCCGTGCCTGTGCTGGTCAGCCGCCTGTTCGACGCCTGCGTTTAGCTCAGGCAGAACGCGCCTTCCACAGTTTTGTCAGTGGCGTGATCACCGCTACCAGTAAAGCCCCCGCTACAACGCCGAAAAGGCCGTCCGCAAGTACCGGAATAACGGCCTGGGCGACACCACCAAAACCTTCGACAAAGTGATGAATGGCCTCATACACCGGTGGCAGTCCATGGGTGAGAATGCCGCCACCCACCAGGAACATGGCAATGGTGCCCAGCACTGATAAGGCTTTCATCATCCAGGGAGCAAACCAGAGGATGCCTTCCCCAACCCGCTTGGCGAATGGGCTTTCTTTCTGGCTGAGGTACAAACCGCCATCGTCCAGTTTCACAATGCCGGCCACCAGGCCATAGACACCGATAGTGATCATTATGGCGACGACCGTCAGCACCATGAACTGCATTCCAATGCCCTGACTACTGACCGTTCCCAGGGTGATCGCTATAATTTCAGCCGACAGGATAAAGTCCGTGCGGATCGCCCCTTTGATCTTGTCTTGCTCAACCGCTTTCAGATCGGCGTCGGGATTTTTCAGGGCGTTGCGGAGTTCTTCCTTGTGCTGTTCATCTTCCTGCTTGTGAAGGAACCGGTGAGCGATTTTTTCAAACCCCTCAAAGCAGAGAAAGGCGCCACCCAGCATCAGCAGGGGAATCACCAACCAGGGCACGAAGAAGCTGATGGCGAGAGCCCCCGGAACCAGGATGGCCTTGTTGAGCATCGAGCCCTTCGCCACCGCCCAGACCACCGGCAGTTCCCGTGCAGGTTTCACACCGGTCACCTGTTGGGCATTAAGCGCAAGGTCATCCCCCAGCACGCCGGCGGTTTTCTTGGTGGCCGCCTTGGTCATCAACGCCACATCGTCCAGAACCGTGGCGATGTCATCAATCAATACGAGGAGACTGCTGGCAGCCATAACGAATTCCTTTTGGTTCAACGATGTTTATAGTGCGCCCTGCAAACCATACTCAGGCATCCAGCCCCATGGCCTCGGCGGCAATACGATTCTTGATCGGCCCAAGCTGGTTCAGCCAGCGCATGCCGGTGTTGCGGAGCCAACGCAGGGTCAACTCATCACGGCCAAACAGTTGCTTGAAACCTTCCATGGCCGCCATCATCGCGAGGTTCTCACCCTTGCGACGGCGCTGGTAGCGAGCCAGAACAAGCTCGTTGTCTGGATCAATGCCTTTGCTCCGGGCACTGGCAAGTTCATCCAGCAACGCACGAACATCCCCATAACCCAGATTCGCCCCCTGGCCGGCCAGGGGATGAATGGTATGGGCGGCATCGCCCACCAGCGCAAAGCCAGGGGCGATGTATTCCTTGGCGTGGCGTTGACGCAAAGGGAATGCGTAGCGACGCGAGACCCGATCCACTGCGCCCAGTTCACGCTCTATCGCCCGTTCCAGCTCCGCTTTGAAGGCATGGTCATCCAGCCCCATCAGACGCCGTGCCTCTTCAGTATCCTGTGACCATACAATAGAACAAAAATGCTCATCGCCGGACTCTGACAACAATGGCAGGAAAGCCAGAGGCCCTGTGGGCGAGAACCGTTGCCAGGCCGTATAACGGTGGCTCTGGGCCGTTCGAACGGTGCATACGATGGCCTGCTGGCCGTAATCCCACTCGCGGGTCGGTAGCCCCACCCACTGGCGCAATCGGGAGTGGGCACCGTCCGCCGCCACTACAAGCCTGGCGCCAAAGGTCTGGCCGTCTTCCAGGTGGATGCCTCGCGTATGCCCGTCCTGCCACCAGCCACTCACCCTGACCCCGTCAATCAGGGTCACAGCGCTGTCAGCCAGGGCATCAAACAGTGCACGCACAATTCGACGGTTCTCAATGATCGTACCCAGCGCCAGGGCGCGGAGTTCTGCCGCCTCGAACTGGATGCGGCCGGTGCCATCGCCGTCCCACACCGTCATCGTCTGGTAGGGACAGTGACGACCAGCGGTTATGTCCGGCCATACCCCCAACTGTTCCAGCAGCCGCTGGCTTGCGACCGAAATGGCGCTCACGCGGGGGTCGAAATCTTCCACAGATAGCGCTTCTTCGGGGTCCTGCATCAAGGCCTTTCGGTCGGCACCTTCCACCAGCCCGACGTTCCAGCCCTGCCGAGACAAACCCAGCGCCAGGGCCGAGCCCACCATGCCGCCGCCAACCACCAGGATATCGAATTGCGGTTGCTCACTCATGGTCATTGCGTTCCGAGAAAACGTTGTCAGGAGTACGAAGCTCGGCCCGGCGCCCACCCAGTCCCATAGCCTGACGAGCAAACCAGCGTTTGGCGCCGGGTAGCAGGTCCAGCCCCATCAGACCGGCGTCGCGGGCGGTGGCCACCAGGGGTAGATGATTACCGAAAAGCTGGATCAGTGAGTCGGAAAACCGTACGGTTTGTTGCCAGTCCCGGCGATGATGAGCCTGATAAGCGTTAAGCACGCCCAGGCTGCCGAGGGGTTGCTGCTGCTCGACGGCCACACGGAACTGTTCCACCAGAGCCATCAGGCCTCTCAAGGCCAGGTTGAAGCCCTGACCGGCAACCGGATGAAGGGTGTGCGCCGCATTGCCTACCAACACCACACCGGGGCGAACCGCCTCATCCACGGTTTTCAGGGTCAGCGGGTAGTGGCTGCATTCCCCGATGCGGGTAAAACGCCCCAGGCGCCAGCCAAAACGATGCTGCAGTCGCTGGCACTTATCGTCATCGCCCAATGACAGCAGTTCATCAAGAGCCTTACTGCTCAACGTCCATACCAGGGCGGCGTTTGTGCCGGCGCGCGCTGGCGAGCCGTGAGGCAACAACGCCATGGGGCCAGCATCGGTGAAACGTTCAAACGCGGTAAACTCATGACTATGGGAGGTGGAGACATTGGCGATCAGGGCATGCTGATCATACGCCTGTTCATTGACCCGGAAGCCCAGTGTTTCACGCAGGCCGGAACGGCCGCCGTCAGCCACTATCAGGCACTGCGCGGTCAGTTCCCGATTTCCCGTGTCGGCGCCCAGGGTAACGCGAACACCCTCCGATAGCGGCTGCATGGCTGTCACTTCCGCCGGTGCTTCCCAGACCACATGCGTCTGCAGCAGTTCCCGCATCAGGCACAGCCCCATCCAGCGGTTGTCCGCGACATAGCCCAGAGCCTCCTGTTGGTGCTCGGCGGCGTTCAGGCGCGTGGCCCCGAAATGCCCACGATCCGATACATGAATATGGCGAATGGGCGTGGCATGCTCGGAAAGCCGTTGCCACAGGCCCAGTTCTTCAAAGATCAATCTTGAGCCCCAGGCCAGCGCCGTGGAGCGGGCATCGTAGCTGGGCTGGTAACTGTCAGGCAGGGCGTCCGGAGACAACGGAAACGCCTCTACCACGGTCACCCGCAGTTGCGGCAAGGTTCTCGCCAGCGCCAATGCCAGGGTGGCTCCTGCCAGCCCACCACCGGCGATGATGATATCGGTATCGTGCTGGTTCACGGTCAGTCGGCCATCAGCGCTTCAATCTCGGGAATGGTCTTGGGGACCGCCTCGGTGAGTACCCGACAGCCCTCTTTCGTCACCACCACGTCATCCTCGATGCGAATGCCGATACCACGCCATTTCGCATCCACGCTGGTGTTGTCCGGCGCCACATATAGCCCGGGCTCCACGGTCAGTGCCATGCCCGGCTCCAGTTCGCGCCACGCATCGCCCACCTTGTAGTCCCCAACATCATGCACATCCAGGCCAAGCCAATGGCCGGTACGGTGCATGAAGAACGGCTTGAATGCCTGTTCCTCGATGGCCTGCTCTACCGTCGTATCCTTGAGCAGGCCAAGATCGATCAAGCCCTGGGTAAGTACTTTCAGTGCGGCCTGGTGGGGATGGTCCCAGTGATTCCCGGGACGAACTTCCTCAATGGCCGCGTACTGGGCCGCCAGCACCACTTCATACAGGGCCCGCTGCTCATCGCTGAACCTTCCGCTGACCGGGAAGGTACGGGTAATATCGGAGGCATAGCATTCCAGTTCACAGCCTGCATCGATAAGCACCAGGTCGCCATCGTTCAACGGGGCGCTGTTTTCAATGTAGTGGAGGATACAGGCGTTCTGGCCGCCCCCCACAATCGACGGATAGGCCGTGGAGCGGGCACCGTTTTCCATAAACGTGTGGATCAGTTCGGCTTCCAGGGCATATTCAAAGACCCCTTTGCCGGCCCTCTTCATCGCCCGCTTGTGGGCCTCACAACTGATCTCGCCGGCCCTTGCCATCACCTTGATTTCCGCCGCGCTCTTGTACAGGCGCAGGTCGTGGAGCAAGTGTTCCAAGGCTACGAACTCGCCGGGCGGATGGGCCCCCGAACGCACCTTGCTGCGGATCAGTTTGACCCAGTCCATCACCTTGGCATCAAAATTATGATCTTTGCCCAGTGGGTAATACACCCGGCTGCGACCTTCGATCATGCCGGGCAGGATGTCGTCAATATCGGCAATGGGAAAGGCATCGTCCAGGCCGAAGGTCTCGATGGCACCCTCGGGGCCTGCCAGGAAGCCATCCCAAAGCTCCTTTTCCGGGTTTCGTTCCTTACAGAAAAGTACGGACTCTCCATGCTCCCGGCCGGGAATCAGAACCAGGACCGCTTCCGGCTCACCAAACCCCGTCAGGTAATGGAAGTCACTGTCCTGGCGAAACGGATGCAGGACATCCCGGTTGCGCACCCGTTCAGGGGCGGCTGGCAGTATGGCAATGCTATCCGGCGCCATTCTTTCCATCAGCCGGTGCCGGCGATCGTTGAATTCCTTGACGGGTATCAGTGAAGCCATGAAGTCTCCCACGGGTATCAGCGTTGTTCAGTGCAAAGTCGGGGTATTGGGTGACGGCTTTTCCGGCGGATTGAACTCAGTAAACACCGCTAGCGCCCCCAGCCGTACATATTCGACGATTTCCATCAATTGTTGTTCGCTTTCATCGTCCGGCTCGTCATCATCGGCCACCTGACTGATCGCCACCAGATCTTCAATGAGTTCGCGAATCTCGTCCGGCGCCTCACCCAGTGCCTGACCAGCGGACAGCGCCATGCCCTCGAGGAACCCACGCACCCAAGAGGTGAGTGCTTCCAGTCGCTGCTCGATGGCGTAATCATCGTCCGGCAGCAAGGGCTGAAAACTCATATCGGTAGCCTTCAACAGCTCAAGCGTCTGGCTATAGGCCGAGGCCATAAATTCCCGCAGTTCGTCCGATTCGTCGGTCGCAGCCTGGGGCAGGCCCATGTGCTCACACACCATGGCCAGCCATTCTTCTTCATTGATACGAGCGCCGGCAGCGAGCCGGCCACAAAGCACGCCATGGAGCTCTGATGGATGACTGAAAGCCTTGTGAGCGGTGAACATATTCGCCCAGCGCTCAAAGGCGACGGCGCGGGCGTTGGAGGTGTCGGTTTCGGACATGAAACGGGACGGTCCTGTATGAATGAGTGAAGGCCCTATCCTAGCATTCAGGCGCATTTAAGACACTTGCCCTCTTGATTCCGGACCGGGAAAGAGTAAATTATGTTATAACATATCAGTTTCAAGGAGAACCGCCTGCCATGTCCGCCAAACACACACACCCCAACCGTCCATGCTCGCTGCATACACTTGGGTGCATGATCGCCGCCTGCAGTCTGGCACCGATGGCGCTGGCCGCCGACAATCCCGGCGCACACGAGCATGGCCATGCCCGATTGCAGATGGCGGTGGAAGAAAACCGTATTGACCTGATGCTCAATTCCCCTGCGTACAACCTCGCCGGGTTCGAGCATGGCGCCCGCTCAGAGGCGGAAAAAAGCCGGTTGGCGGACATTACCCGCTGGCTGGAAACCACGCCGCTGGTCAACACCGCAGCGGCCGACTGCCGCGTGACGGCCGCAGCCGTGGAACTCGGCGGGGAAGACGAAAACCATGGTGGGGAGACTCATCACGGCCACGACGAGCACGATCATCACGAGGCCGAACATCACGACGAAGGACATCATGACGAAGAACATCATGGGGAAGCCACTCATCGGGAATACGACGTATCCCAGCAACTGGAATGCAACCGCATCGACGCCGATCAGGAATTTACATCGGCACTGATGGAGAGGTTCGAGGGCATGGAGGAGCTCACCGTCGAATGGGTCAGCCCCTCTGGCCAGGGTAGTGCCCGGCTGACACCCTCAAACCGGGCATTTACTGTCAACAACTGACCTATGAACGCCCTGCAGAGACATTACTCCTCGTAGGGTGAGACGTTCTCCGCCACGATGGAGTAGGAGGACGAAGCAATGTCGTTCTCGGTCTTCTCGATCTTCAGGGTGCCCTCAATCCACACCGGATCGTAGAGTGCTTCCAGCTTGAAGCCCTTCTTGTACTTCACATGGATGATCTGGTTTGGAGGAGGTGGCGGCACGTGTATGCAGGCGCCATAGTATGGCACCAGGAAAAACTCCAGAATGCGCATATCCTGTGTGGTTTTCAGCGGCACGACGAAACCCGGAATCCGGCCCGACCGGCCATCCATTTCAGGCACCACGCGGCCTGTCATGATCTCGTCCGGCAATGTGGCAGGGCCGTCACCCTCGTGGGAGACTTCTGGCATATTCTCGAGTAGGTTGAGATCCTCCTCTGGCATCAATTCCAGCCAGTCGATCTCTTGCGAGGCGTCTTTTGCGCTAACGGCGGTTGAAAGACTGAAGGCCGCGACCAGCGCCACCATACACAGGGTGGCGAACAGAGAGCGTTGCCGCGAGCGGGATTCCAGAGGTTCTGACATAAAACTGACGTCTCCTGTAACGATTCAGGGATCATACACCGGATGACCAATGCCTGACATGACCGGCAAGACAGACTTGCACAAAGATAGTTCCGTAACCCCAGAGAGTTCCGTAACCCCACGGCAGACCCTCCGCATCAGCGAACTCGCTTTTCGCTGGGACCGGACCCAGCCGGGCATCCGCTATCCCGACGTGACACTGAACAGCGGTGAACACCTTTTCCTCCGAGGCCCCAGCGGGAGTGGCAAGAGCACACTCCTGAGCCTGCTGGGCGGCCTGATCGTGCCGGATTCCGGTCGCCTGGAATTGCTGGGCACAGACCTGGCAAGCCTGACCAGCGGCCAACGCGACCGATTCAGGGCCGACCACATGGGCGTTATCTTCCAGCAGTTCAACCTGGTGCCCTACCTGAGCACGCTGGACAACGTCACACTGCCCTGCAAGCTTTCACGGAAACGCCGAGCGCGGGCCTTGTCTTCGCCGGAGGCAGAAGCGAAATCCCTGCTGACTGCCCTGGGCATCCCCCAGAGCCATTGGCACCGGCGTGTTACCACCCTCAGCGTCGGGCAACAACAGCGAGTAGCCGCCGCCCGGGCACTGACCGGCGCCCCGGAACTGATCCTCGCCGACGAGCCCACCTCGGCCCTGGACAGCGACAACCGGGACCGCTTTATCGAGTTGTTGCTGGGGCTGGCGGCAGAAAAACACTCATCCGTTGTCTTTGTCAGTCACGACAAGAGCCTGGCCCAACGCTTTAACCACCAACTGGCCCTGGAGGTGACCCCATGAACCTGCGGCTGGCACTGTCTCTGGCCATGGCAAGCCTCTGGTATCGGCGCAGGGTACTGGCGCTGGTAACCCTGACCCTGACGCTCAGCATCACCCTGCTTCTGGGCGTTCAGTACCTTCGCACCGAAGTGAAGCAGTCCTTTACCAGCACCATCTCCGGCACCGACCTGATCGTGGGCGCTCGCAGCGGTCAGCTGAACCTGCTGCTGTACACGGTCTTTCACATCGGTGACGCCACCAATAACATCCGCTGGAGTACCTACGAGAAACTGCAGGAGGATGAGCGCATCGGCTGGCTGGTGCCCATATCCCTGGGCGACAGTTATCGCGGGCACCGGGTTGTCGGCACCAGCGAGCAGTTCCCGGAACATTTCCGCTACGGTCGGGACCAGAAACCCGCATTGGCCGAGGGAGAATGGTTCGCCGATGTCTTCGACGTGGTGTTGGGGGCCGAAGTAGCCCGCAAGCACGCTCACCAGACTGGCGACAGGGTTGTCCTGTCCCATGGCGGCGGCAAGACCAGCTTCTCCAACCACAAGGACACTCCGTTTACGGTCACTGGCATCCTCGCTCCCACTGGCACACCGGTGGACCAGGCAGTTTACGTCAGCCTGGAGGGCCTCGAAGCCATCCATATTGGCTGGGAATCCGGTGTTGCCATCCCCGGGCGAACCGTCACGCCCGAACAGGCCAGGCAGAGGGACCTCACACCGGACGCGATTACCGCCGCATTCGTGGGCATCGACCGGAAAGTGCTGACTTTTCAGGTTCAGCGCCAGATCAACGAATCGCAGCTCGAACCGTTGTCGGCGATTCTCCCGGGGGTGGCGCTCAGCGAACTCTGGAGAATCATGGGTCAGTTCGAAAAAGCCTTGCTGGGCATCACCGGCTTTGTCGTGGTCACCAGCCTGGTCGGGCTCGTGGCCGTGTTGCTGACTCTGCAAGCGCAGCGGCGGCAGGAAGTGGCGATTCTCAGGGCTACCGGGGCTTCGCCCGCCCTCATCGCGGCATTGCACGTGATCGAATGCATTCTGCTGGCCATTGCGGCCTGCGGGCTCGCGATCCTGGCCGGAGCGGCCGGCATCGCGGCTCTTAGCCCCTGGCTACTGGATACATGGGGCGTTCAGGTAGGCTTGCGGCCGCTGAATGCAACGGAATGGTCGATCATCGCCAGCGTCCCTCTGGCAGCGTTGCTCGTGGGACTGATTCCAGCACTCCAGGCCTGGCGGGGCAGCCGAAAACAGGGGCTGGGACACGTGGCCCCAGAGTGACGGACATCACGCAACGCAGGCCATGACATCCCTGTAAATTGACCAGCTTGCAGTCCACACTTATAGTTAGTTCACTTCTTTGATACAGGCGTTGGACGACTCATGGAACAGTCCGAACTACAGGCATTGGCGGACAAACTCGACAGATTGATCGAACACTGTCGCAAACTGGAACGTGACAACGCGATGCTGCGCGAGCTGCAGGACGACTGGAACCGAGAGCGAGCGCAGCTCATGCACAAGAATGATCTTGCCAAAAACAAGATTGAAGCCATGATAGGCCGCCTCCGGGCCCTGGAGCACCACTGATGCCACAGCAGCCGACAACCGTCGAAGTCAAGATTCTCGACAAGGAGTACCTGGTCGCCTGCCCCCAGGAAGAGCAGGAAGCCCTTCTCCGCTCCGCCAGGCACCTGGACACCAAAATGCGGGAAATACGTGCCAGCGGCAAGGTATTCGGTACCGAACGTATCGCCGTGATGGCGGCACTCAACATCACCAATGAGATGCTTGAGCGGGACACCATGTCGGACACCGCCAGTTCAATTCTCAACGCCATGGACGAAAAGCTCGATACCGCATTGGGTGAAGGCACCGGTAACTAGTCCTTACACAGGAATCCGATTCAGGTGTTGCAATCAGCCCCGGCAATGCCCGTATAATGAAATTAACTTCCTGGGCTGTTCGCTGGTCGGATTCGTCCTCGAGCCGATGCGCACTACCCAGGTGGCTACTTCAGGGCATTGTGAGCACGTCCCCATACGGGGAAAGCCTAATATGTCACAGCGGCCACCGACCTTGAACTTTGGGTTCAAGGGCCACATCCGATAACGGCAGCCCGGGAAGCTTTACTTTCAACCAGGATCCTCAGAAACTCGACAATTCATCCTGCAGGTCGCGTTTCAGCTCTTCCGGCTCGGTTATCCACAGGGTTTCATCCATACCGGGCAACACCCCAACGTCCAGACCGTCTTTCGTCAAACCCGGCACCCATTTCCTGAAAAAATCCGGCAACGGAATACGCTTAGGCGTGAGATCGTCGGAACCCTTACCATACTCCACCGCGAATGCCTCACTGGGCCATACCGGCAGGTACTCCACATCGCCATCTTCAGACACGATCTTGAGGAAGCGATTCTCCGCATTCACCAGAATCCAGATTTCACGCTCCTCCCCGACCTGGCTCAGGAAATAGTCGTATCGTTCTTCGCCGTCTGATTCGAGGACACTCGTTAATGCATCATGGTTCATGGGTCGACCTGCTGTTGAACGAAAAGTTTGAAGGGCCAATGATAGCCTATCGGCTCGCTACACCGACATAACCAGCGACCGGTGACAGGCGACATTTTTCTGTACAACAGGGGCAGCCCGATGGTAGAAAAAGCTCTATGTTGACCAACGTTGTCTCACCCCAGCCCTTTGAAGAGCACCCTGACTCGCAATCCCGAAGCAATCTTCGCAAGGCCCTTCGGAAGAAGCGCCGCTCGCTGTCTGTGGAAGAACAACAGATTGCCGCTGACCAGCTTGCGCTGAACCTGTTGAAACATCCTGACCTTTTCAGGGCCCGCCACGTTGCCGTATACCTGCCCAACGACGGTGAAATTGATCCCCAGGTGTACGTTCATGTTGCCCGCAGGCGAGGCATTCACTTCTATTTGCCGGTGCTGCATCCGGTGCACCGCGGCAGGCTGGTTTTCAGCCCTTTTACCGATGGCACCGAGCTGACAGCCAACCGCTTTGGCATTCCGGAACCACCCTTCCACAAGGGGCTGGAGCGGCCACCATGGGCGCTGGACGCAGTGCTGTTTCCGCTGGTGGGATTTGATGGTTTCGGTGGCCGCCTGGGCATGGGTGGCGGCTTCTATGATCGCACCTTTGCGTTCACGCGAATCCGGCCACGACTGGCCCCCAAGCTGATCGGGCTGGCCCATGACTGTCAAAAAGTATCGGAGTTACCGCTGGAACCCTGGGATATCCCTCTGCACAGTGTGGTGACTGACAGAGAGCGTTACCGAATGAGATCGAAGAGCTTTCGGTAAGGTTTAGTCTCGAACGGCGGACACTGTAAAGGCTTCGCTATCGGAGGCCGTAGGCTCATCGTCAGAGGCCTGAAGTGATGTGAAGCCAGTAATAACAAGGCCAACGGCGAAAATCAGCACGACCGTCCGGATAATGTCAGGCTTGCGGCCCATGAGGGGATTCTCCGGTATTTTAAGTAGTAAAATCGATCTAAATCAGTTGACTATTCTTGTTTTCAAGAATTAGACGAAAGACTAACACCTATCCTGCGTTTTACAATTTTTCACAGATTAAAGTTTTGTAAGACTTTCTAGAGCAGGAGTTCACCGTCCGGATTGGGTACGGCTGGCCTTCCAAAACACGCTCAAGCACATCCATGTGGCGCTTGAGCTCCGCCATCCATGGCTCCGCACAGTTTTGGAAGGCCAGCCGTACCCAATCCTAATCCGCGTTACCCAGACTTATTGTTCCCGGCTCCCAAAAACAGCTGATAAGCCTCATTGTCAGTCATGTTTTCGTAGCGGAAGCCAACCTTGTCGAGCATCTTCTCGAAGTCTTTCACTTCGTCGTCTTCCACCTGGGCGCCCAGCAGAACACGGCTGTAGGCCGCACCGTGGTTGCGGTAATGGAACATGGAGATGTTCCAGCGCGTGCCCAAGGACATCAGGAACTTCAGCAAGGCACCCGGGCGCTCCGGGAACTCGAACTGGAAAACTTTCTCGTTGGTGATGGTTGGCGCATGACCACCCACCATATGGCGAATGTGCTGCTTCGCCAGATCGCTCTCGGTCAGGTCAATCACTGAGTACCCGGTTTCCCGCAGGTCCTGGATAAGGTCTTCACGGCCATGGCCGCCCGCCGCAATCTGGATGCCCACGAAGATGGTCGCATTGGTGGCATCGGCGTAGCGGTAATTGAACTCGGTGATGCTGCGCTTGTGCAGGGCGTTGATGAACGTCTTGAAGGCCCCCGGTTTCTCCGGGATGGTCACCGCCAGGATGGCCTCGCGCTTTTCACCGATTTCCGTGCGCTCCGAGATATAGCGCAGGCGATCGAAGTTCATGTTGGCCCCACTGAGGGTGGCCACCAGGTTTTCATTCTCGATCTGTTCGCGCTCGATGTACTTCTTGATACCAGCCACGCCGAGCGCACCGGCCGGTTCGGCGATGGAGCGGGTGTCTTCGAAGACATCCTTGATGGCGGCGCAGATTTCGTCGGTGGAGACGGTGATCACCTCGTCTACGTGATCCTTGCAGATCTCCCAGGGGTATTTGCCGATCTGCTTGACGGCCACGCCATCCGCGAAGATGCCCACTTCGTCCAGTACCACCCGCTTGCCAGCCTTCATGGCCGCCTGCAGGCAGTTGGAATCCTCGGGTTCAACGCCGATCACCTTGATTTCCGGGCGCAGGTACTTGATGTAGGCCGCCATGCCAGCAATCAGTCCGCCGCCGCCAACGCAGATAAAGATGGCATGAATGGGTTTGCTGAACTGCCACATGATTTCCATGGCCACAGTGCCCTGCCCGGCGATGACGTCCGGGTCATCATAAGGCGGGATGTAGGTGTAGCCGTGCTTCGCGATCAGCTCCTGAGCATGAGCTGCGGCCTCGTCAAAAGCGTCGCCCTTGAGAACCACTTTGGCGCCGTGATCACGCACAGACCGCACTTTGATCTCTGGCGTGGTCTGAGGCATGACGATGACCGCCTTGATACCCAGGTTCTTGGAAGCCAGGGCCACGCCCTGGGCATGGTTGCCAGCAGAGGCACAAATCACGCCCTTGGCTTTCTGCTCTTCAGAGAGCTGCGCAATCCGGTTGTAGGCGCCACGAATCTTGAAAGAAAACACCGGCTGAAGGTCTTCGCGCTTGAGCAGAATGTTGTTGCCAAAGCGCTTTGAGAGGCTACGGGCCTCGGTCAGCGGAGTCTCAATGGCCACGTCGTAAACACGGGCATCAAGGATTTTCTTTATGTAGCGTTGCGGCATGGGTCCGTCCGGAGTTGGATTGTCGTTGGGAAAACGGACAGTGTAGAAACTTTGCCGGGGTTCCGTCTATAAGCTCGCCCCACAGAAGGGCTATAATGGCGGCTTTAACCACACTTTCCTGCAAAACCGGAGTCGATCGATGAATCAGGACGAACTGAAGAAAGCCGTCGCCAAGGCCGCACTGGACCATATCAGGCCGCACCTGGATCAGGAGAGCGTTATCGGCGTGGGTACCGGCAGTACGGCCAACTGTTTCATCGATCTGCTGGCGGATATCCGCACCGATTTCGATGGCGCCGTCGCCAGTTCCGACGCCACGGCTGAGCGCCTGAAGAGCCATGGTATTCCGGTTTACGACCTCAACAGTGCCGGCCCCCTTGAGTTCTATATCGATGGTGCCGATGAGACCAATGAACGCCTGGAGCTGATCAAGGGCGGCGGCGGCGCCCTGACCCGTGAGAAGATCGTAGCGGCGGTGGCCAAGACGTTTATCTGCATTGCCGATGGGTCCAAGAAGGTGGATATTCTGGGCGCGTTTCCGCTTCCGGTGGAGGTGGTACCCATGGCTCGCAGCCACGTTGGCCGCGAAATCGTCAAGCTGGGCGGCGACCCGGTTTATCGCGAGGGTTTCACCACCGACAACGGCAATATCATCCTGGACATCCACAATCTGGATATTTCCCGCCCGCTTCAGGTGGAAGAGCAGTTGAACAACATTGTGGGCATTGTGACCAATGGCCTGTTTGCTCGGCGTCCTGCGGACTTGTTGTTGCTGGGTACCGAAGACGGGGTAAAGAGTTTCTCCCGACAGGACGGCTGACTACGGAGGAGACCGTGAAGAGACAGGGACATCAGGGGCACGCTGTTAATACGTCCGTGTACGCTCGACAAAAACATCCTTGTTTTTGACGTCCCCTGATGTCCCTGTCTCTCCACGGCCTGGACTCTTTTCGGGCCTTCTGTAAACCAAGCGCTTGCTTGGTTGCTGAAATTGAGTGAGACTGCTTCCATGATTTTTGATCACAGGGAGGCTTTCCGTGTCTGATTATTTCAACGATACCCACGAACAGGTTCGCCAGAGTGCCCGCAAGTTCGTTGCCACTCATGTGTTGCCCTATATAGACGACTGGGAGGAAGCTGGCGAGTTCCCCAGGGAGCTTTATAAGACCGCTGGGGAGGCCGGGCTGCTTGGGGTCGGTTTTCCGGAAAGTCTTGGCGGCATTGGTGAAGGCGATATTTTCATGAAAGTCGCCGTCTCCGAAGAGCTGATGCGATCCACCTCCGGCGGCCTGGTGGCTGGGCTGGGGTCGCTGGATATCGGCCTGCCTCCGGTGGCGAAGTGGGCGCAGCAGGACGTAAAAGAAGCGATTGTGCCCCCGGTGCTGCGAGGCGAAAAGATTGCCGCGCTGGCAGTTACCGAGCCCGGCGGCGGGTCCGACGTTGCCAATATCAAAACCCGGGCCGTCAGGGACGGCGATGACTACATCGTCAACGGCAGCAAAACCTTTATCACCAGCGGCATGCGTGCCGATCATTACACCGTTGCGGTACGCACCGGTGGCGAGGGCCATGGTGGCATCAGTCTGTTGTTGATTGACCGCGATATACCCGGCTTTTCCACCGGCAAGAAGCTCAAGAAAATGGGCTGGTGGGCCAGCGATACGGCGGAGCTGTTTTTCGAGGACTGCCGGGTGCCTGCCAACCGCCTGATCGGTGCCGAGAATGCGGGCTTTATCGCGATCATGAGCAATTTTCTGTTTGAACGCCTCAGCTTATCCATCATGGCCTACATGACAGCCGAAATCGCCCTTGAAGCCTCGATAGCCTGGGCCGGCCAACGGGAGGCTTTTGGCCGGCCGGTGAACAAATTCCAGGTCACCCGTCACAAGCTCGTCGACATGGCCACCCAAGTGGACGTGGCGCGGGAGTATACCTATCGCTGTGCCGCTCTGATGCAGGCGGGCAAGAACCCGATTAAGCAGGTTGCCATGGCGAAGAACTTTGCGGTGGAGGTGTGCGAGAAAGTCACCCGCGAGGCCGTTCAGATTCACGGCGGCATGGGGTACATGCGTGAATCCGTCGTAGAGCGGCTTTACCGGGATGGCAAGATCCTGTCGATTGGCGGCGGTACCGATGAGATCATGAAGGAACTGATCGCCAAGCAGATGCGGTTGTAGCGGTAAGGCGATACCAACGTTTAGTTTCGATCCACACCATTGTCCCGTATAATTGCGCCCACTTTTTAAACGCAGTTAAACGCACTTCAGAAAGGATCGACCATGAACTTCGACCATATCCCTGCTGGCAAGAACCCGCCGGAAGACATCTACGTGGCCATCGAAATCCCGTCCAACAGCTCCCCGGTGAAGTATGAGCTGGATAAGGACATGGGCGCCCTGCTGGTAGACCGCTTCATGGCTACGCCAATGTTCTACCCGGCCAACTACGGCTTCATTCCCCACACCCTGGCTGACGACGGTGACCCGATTGACGTGCTGGTGGTGACCCCGTATCCGGTTCAGGCCGGTTCCGTGATTCGCTGCCGCCCGGTTGGCGTGCTGAACATGGAAGACGAAGCCGGTGGCGACGCCAAACTGGTTGCCGTACCCCACGACAAGCTCACCAAGAGCTACACCGACGTGAAAGATGTGGAAGATCTTCCGCAACTGCTCCGCGACCAGATCCAGCACTTCTTCGAGAACTACAAGACGCTGGAGCCGGGCAAGTGGGTTAAGGTTCAGGGCTGGGCCAACGCCGCCGAAGCCAAGAAGGCCATCGAAGCGTCCGTGAAGGCCTACAAAGGCTGATCGACGACGCTTTCAGTCGATGACAAAAAAACCGGGCTGCGTGGCCCGGTTTTTTTTATGCGGCGATGCTGTACCGGCATCAGCCTCGGGTCAGCAGGTCACGCATGTCACTGATCGCAGCGCTGGCGCGGGACAGGTACGCCGCCATGGTCAATGAGTGATTGGCCAGCACACCGAAGCCGCTGCCGTTCAGAATCACGGGGCTCCACATTTCACCCTGCGCACCTTCCAGTTCGATAATGATCTGTTTGGCGCTGGCCAGGGCGTTCTTGTCGTTAAGCACCTTGCGGAAGTCCACTTCAATGGCGCGGAAGATATGCAACAGAGCCCAGGCACTGCCGCGCGCCTCATAGAACACGTCGTCTATCTTCGTCCAGGAGGTCTTGACCTCCTCGCCCATGACATCTTCCGAAAGCGGGTCGCCGGGATTGACGTTGGACACGGCGTCGGACACCGACGCTTTGCCAACACTCTCACCAAGCGTTCGGGATAGACTGCCCAGGCGGGTTTCCAGGTCCGCCAGCCAGTTGGCCAGGTTGTCAGCCCTGGCGAAAAACTGGGCGTTGGGTTGATCGGGGCGTGATAAGCGATCCAGGTAGCTATACAGGGCCTGGATGCCACGACGATACTCCGCCTCGGTGGAGGGAATGGCCCAGCTACCGCTGTCGAAGTGGAACTGAGGCTCAGCTATTGTCAGGTCAGGGTCCTCAGCGGACTGACTCTGGGAACGACTGATGTCCTTGCGCATGGCACGGGACAGGTCACGAAGCTGAACGAGCACCCCGTATTCCCAGTTAGGCATGTTGTCGAGCCAAAGCCCCGGGGGGAATATGTCGTTCGAAACGTAACCGCCAGGCTTATCGAGAAGAGTCTCCGCCACCCGGATCATGGTTGCCGTTGTTGCGAAACCGGCCACCGGTTCACGCTGCATCTCATTGGCCACGGCGCGTGTGTGTTCGCGTACCGAGAAAACGTCTGGCTCGCTGCTCCAGATCATGCCTAGCACCAGGGCAACAAGCAGGTACACAACCACAACGGCCAGTATAAATTTGCCGACAACCCCTCCACTACCGGAGTAGTCCTGAAGGTCATCTTTGCGATCACTGAAATACTGTCTGATTTTTCCTGGCATCGGTTTTCAGTTCCCCTGTCTGTCGTTTATCCCGGTCGCTTTCCATTTGCGCACTGGGAATACCATGAAGCAACGGCAACGTTTATGCAATTTGCAGCGTTTTTTCGGCATTGAGGCCGGAATGTCACTCGCGTCCCGCCTCAAACGGCCGGCCCAAATGGTACCCCATTGCGCCATCGATACCGACACCCTGCAGTGCCGCATATTCACCGGCTGTTTCAACACCTGTGACGTAGACCCGCACGCCGCGGCTGTGGGCGATGGTCGTCACGGATTCGAGGTAGAAGCGGTTGTCGTCATGGCTGTCGATATCATGAACGAAGCTGTTATCAATACGCAGTGCCTGGAACCTCAGATTCCTCAGGTAGCTGAAGGGCACCCCGCCTACACCGAAGCGGTCGACAATCACCGGCACCTTGAGCCGGTTCAACCCACGCACCAGGAGTCCTACCGCCGTCCGGTGGTGGTGAACAGCCTGCTCGGAAATACCAATCTGCAATCGCCGGCGCTCCTTGCCGGCAGCGGACAGCTGCTCCAGAAGTTCTTTGCGGAATGCCTCACTGGCCACCGAAACCATGCCCAGGCTTAACGCCAGGCGAGTGTCTGGTTCCGTATGCAGAAGCGCCAGGGAACGCTCAAGGACCCAGCGATCAATGTCGGGGATCATGCCAAAGCGTTCCGCCATGGGCACGAAAATACCAGCCTTGATCCAGCCTTCCTCCGTTCTCATCCGGGAAAAGACCTGATGGAACAGCACCCCGTTATCGCCATTGCTGATCATGGGCTGCATCCACAGCGACATCTGTCCCTGGGTGATCGCTTCGCCAATCATGATCCGCCACTTTTCACTGTCATGGTGCTCAGGCCGGTCGCGATCAGCGGCATGACAGGCAGATCCCTCCTCCATCTGTGCCTGCCGAAGCGCTTCGTCGGCCGCTGACATAAGCTCGCCCGCTTTGCGGGTTTCAGCAGCCTGGGCAATGCCTGCATGAACAGACACATCCATGGGAGCGGAGAGGTCGGAATAGATGCCATCCAGCTCTTCGACCAGTTGGCGACACCAGATCACCCCATCGGCACGTGAAACACCAGGCAGGAAGACAGCAAACCCGGCACCCGTCATGCGGCCGGCGAACGAATCGCTGTGCGCATGGACAAACGTATTCAGCGCCCCCGCAATGCGAACCAGCAAGCGGTCGGCCTCGTCGCGGCCATAACTCTGGTTATACTGGGCGAACTCTTCCAACTGGATCAGGAACAGCACCCCGGGGGCGGACCGCTCTTCCGATTCCACTTCAACCTTCAAGCGTTGCTCGAACGCCTGCCGGCTCGCAAGACCGGTCAGGCTGTCTTCGTTGTTCACCTTGCGCAGGTGCTGGATCAGTTTGGCCTGCCCTTCAAAAAGTCGCCCGAGGTCATCCGCCATCTGGTTCATCGCGTGGGTGACCTGGTTCAATTCCCGCGTGGAGGTAATGTCGACCCGACGCCTGAAGTCCCGTTTACCCAAGGCCCTGGCCTGTTTTTCAACAGCCCTGAGCGGACGCATCAGGCGTGTCATCATCCAAAACAGGCCGATCAGCCCAAGGCCACCAATCAGGGCAGAGCCGGCCACGATTCTAACCGTCACCACCCACAGGTCTTCGTAGGCCCGGCCAGGGTGGCTTACGACCCGCACCTTACCCAGCCGACTCCAGCCGCGCACCACTTCCGCTTCACCCACCGGCAGTGGCAGATCCGCCAGCGCCACAAACCAGCCCGGCACATCCACCTCACGCAGGGAGGTTTCCCGCCCGGCCACCTCCTCACCCTGATTATTGACGTAGACCACCGAGAGATAACGACCACTGTCGAAAACCGCATCGATCAATGAAGACGAGGCCACTGGATCGCGACCGTCAATGGCATTGGACAGGGACAGGCCAATGGCCGTGGCACCATCCCGGGCATGGCCCTGGAGCTGACCCGACATGTAGTCCCGGAACCGGTCAAAACTGACGCTGGCCGCCGCCACCAGCACAAGCAGCAACATGCCACCGGTAAACAGCAACAGCAGACTGCGCAAGGTAATAACACCTTGCTGGCGAGAGATCTGTCGGTCGTCTTGCGTCCGTGCCATCACTGGCAGCCCCTAGTCTGAAACAACGTATTGTCGGCTATCTGGTGTGACCTGCCCCGCAGAGTTGACAAACATTTACATAGCGTCACCTACGCCGACAACATTAAACACTATAGACTCTGCAAAAAGACTAATGTTGAAAATATCCGCTTGTACCGGAAACGGGCGGCTCAGAACGAGAAAAACACAGGCCGGAGCACAATGAACGACGATAGCCAGAAAGACAAACTCAGGCAGCACTTCGCTCGCCGTGTCACCACCCAGGCGCGCGTCGTCCTGGATACATGGCAAAAGATCCACGAAGACACCGGCCAGTCTGCCGCCTTCAGGGGCGATTTTGCCAGGGCGGCCGACAAACTGGTTCGCTACGCAAAGCGCTTTGAGATGGCGAGTCACGCCGATTCCGGGCAACGGGTGTTCGACCTGGTTGGTGAGTGGCCGGAAGGCGATGTGCTCCCAGAAGATCTGGATCGGAAGCTCCAGGATGCCATTGAACAGCTGTCCCACTGCACGCTCCGGCGCACCGACCAGGAAGCCAGCGAAGCTCCGCAGCAATATCGCCGAACCCCGGTCTACATTGCATTGGCGAGTGAGGAAATGGCCGGCCGGCTGATCCGCCAACTGGAGTTTTTCGGCTTCCGGGCTTCTGCGTTCAACACTGCCGAGAGGCTGATCGAAGCCTGCGCGCTGCACAAACCAGAAACCATCCTGATGGACGTCAACTACGGCGGCGAGCCCCTGAGCGGCATTGCCACCATTGAGCGCCTGCAGGAACGCCACGACACCCCCATTCCCATCATCTTCATGAGTGATGAGGATGGCACGATCGAGACTCGCTTGCGGGCGTCCCGCTGCGGTGGCGAGGAGTTTTTCTACCCCGCGGTGGACCCGGGGCAACTGATTGAGAAAATCGAGACGTACACCCACGGCAACACAGTAGAGCCCTACAAAGTACTGGTGCTCGATGATTCCCGTGCCCAAGCCAAGTTCATGGAAACGGTTTTGAAAAAGGCGGGCATGAATGCCCATATCATTACCAATCCCATGGAGATCATTCACGCGCTGGAGTCGTTCTCGCCAGAAATCATCATTCTGGACATGTACATGCCGGGCTGCACAGGCATGGAAATCGCGCGGGTAATTCGTCAGCAGGACCGCTTCCACAGCGTGCCCATTATCTACCTTTCTGCCGAGGAAGACGTTACCAAACAGCTGCACGCCATGAGCCTGGGGGGCGATGATTTCCTGACCAAGCCCATCGACCCGAAGCATCTGATCTCTACCATACACAACCGGGGCCGACGTGCCCGATCGCTGCTGGCGCTAATGATTCGCGACAGCCTGACCGGCCTGTTCAATCACACTCATACCCTGCACCTGCTCGATCAGGAGATCGTGCGGGCGCGGCAGAAAGACCAGCAACTGTGCTTTGCGATGATCGACATCGACTACTTCAAGAAGGTGAATGACACGTTTGGCCATCCCATTGGCGACCGCGTGCTGCGAAGTTTGTCCATGTTCCTGAAACAGCGCTTGCGCAAGACCGACCACATTGGCCGATACGGTGGCGAGGAATTTGCCATTATTCTGCCGGACACCCGCGAGAGCGATGCCCGCAATGTGCTGAACGAAATCCGCGAGCGTTTCTCGGAGCTGCTGCAACCGGCTGGCGACCGGGAGTTTAATGTCACCTTTAGTTGCGGCGTTGCCGCCTGGAAGGGTGATACCTCCCAGGCTCTCTGCGAACGGGCGGACAAGGCTCTTTACCGGTCCAAGGCCCAGGGCCGCAACTGCGTGACCGCCGCCGGCGACTGAGCCCAAACGCCACTGGCGGGCTCTCCCCAGCAACGGCCCCGCCCCGCTCTCGGGGCCGTTCTATGAAACCAACGTCTTATAGAACTCCTGATCCCCCTTCACGACAATGACCGTGCAAACGACAAAGATTGCTTGTGCGTGGGTAAGATTCTTTTCGACACAGAGATAAGATACTTTTCGACACACACCCGATTGTCAAAAAGTGTTGATCTGAAGACTTCAAGAACGCACCATTGTGGGAAAATGTCGCTAAATTCGGCGATCCTGTAAAAAGTCAGCAAGGCAGACGAAATCATGTCGACCATACTCGTACTTCATGGCCCCAACCTGAACATGCTGGGAACCCGCGAGCCGGAGGTCTACGGCCACGAGTCGTTGGCGGACATTGACGATCGTTTGCACCGGAAAGCCGCCGAAGATGGCCATCACCTGCTACATTTACAGTCAAACGCGGAATATGAACTGATTGAGCGGATTCATGAAGCCAGATCAGAAGGGGTTGATTTCATCATCTTCAATCCGGCGGCATTCACCCACACCAGTGTTGCACTGCGGGACGCCATGCTGGCCTCGGGCATACCGTTTATTGAGGTCCATCTTTCCAACGTGCATGCGCGGGAAGCATTCCGCCATCACTCATACTTTTCTGATATCGCCGATGGCGTTATCTGTGGGCTGGGCAGCCTCGGGTACGATCTTGCACTCAAAGCCGCCCTGCAACGAATTCATCGATAGAACTGAATAAAACGGGATCGGACTGACTATGGACATTCGAAAGATCAAGAAACTTATCGAGCTGCTGGAGGAATCCGACGTCGAGGAGCTGGAGATTCACGAGGGTGATGATTCGGTTCGTATTTCCCGCCGTCGCGAACAACTGGCCGCGCCGCAGTACATGGCACAGTACCCGTCACCAGCGCCGCAGCCCGCCGCATCACCGCAGCCGTCCGCGCCAGCCTCCGACGAGCCCGCAAAACCGGCGGAGCCTTCCGGCCATGCCGTGAAGTCACCGATGGTAGGCACCTTCTACCGGTCACCCTCGCCGACAGCGAAAGCCTTCGTGGAAGTCGGTCAGTCAGTGAAGGCCGGTGACGTTGTGTGCATCGTCGAAGCCATGAAGATGATGAACCAGATCGAAGCAGACAAAAGCGGCACCATCGCCGAGATCCTGGTGGAGAACGGGCAGCCGGTCGAGTTTGACCAGCCGCTGATCATCATTTCCTAAACCGGTGATACCCTCATGGCTATGTTAGAGAAAGTCCTGATCGCAAATCGCGGCGAAATCGCCCTGCGCATCCTGCGCGCCTGCAAGGAACTGGGCATCAAAACCGTGGCCGTCCATTCGCAGGTGGACAGAGACCTGATGCACGTTCGCCTGGCCGATGAATCCGTCTGTATCGGACCCAACAGCGCGGCAGAGAGCTACCTGAACATCCCCACCATCATCAGTGCGGCGGAAGTCACGGATTCCGTCGGCATTCACCCGGGGTATGGCTTCCTTGCCGAGAACGCAGATTTTGCGGAACAGGTCGAGAAAAGCGGCTTCCGCTTTATCGGCCCCCGCGCCGACACCATTCGCCTGATGGGCAACAAGGTGTCCGCGATCAACGCCATGATCGCGGCAGGCGTTCCGACAGTGCCCGGTTCCGACGGCCCGTTGACGGACGACGACGAGCGCACTCTTCAGGTCGCTCGCAAAATCGGCTACCCGGTGATCATCAAGGCCGCATCCGGCGGCGGTGGCCGCGGCATGCAGGTGGTTCACTCCGAAGCGGCCCTGCTGAAGAGCGTGCAGATCACCCAGAGCGAAGCCAAGAATTCCTTTGGCGATGCCACTGTCTACCTTGAAAAATACCTGGAACGACCCCGCCATGTTGAGGTTCAGGTTCTGGCCGATACCCATGGCAACGTGATTCATCTCGGGGATCGTGACTGCTCCATGCAGCGCCGTCACCAGAAGGTGCTGGAAGAAGCGCCCGCCCCGAACATTGATCCGGAAGCCCGCGAAAAAACCCTGAAGGCCTGCGTCGACGCCTGCAAGGAAATTGGCTATGTCGGTGCTGGTACGTTCGAGTTCCTGTATCAGGACGGTGCTTTCTACTTTATCGAGATGAACACCCGGGTACAGGTGGAGCATCCGGTGTCGGAGATGGTGACCGGTGTCGATATCGTTCGCGAGCAACTGCGTATCGCCAGTGGCCTGCCCCTGCAGTACACCCAGGAAGAGATCAAGATTTCCGGCCATGCCCTGGAATGCCGCATCAACGCAGAAGACCCGCAAACCTTTGTTCCCAGTCCAGGCAAGGTCAAGCACTTTCATGCGCCGGGTGGCAACGGCGTACGCGTCGACTCACACCTGTACAGCGGTTACACCGTGCCCCCGTTCTACGATTCCATGGTGGCCAAACTGATCACCTGGGGCGATGACCGGGAGATCGCACGTCGCCGCATGAAAAACGCGCTGGACGAACTCGTGGTTGAAGGCATCAAGACCAATCAGGCGCTGCACAGGAAACTGGTACGCGATGGCGGCTTTAAACAGGTAGACTTCACCATCCACTATCTGGAAAAGCTGATACGGGACTAACCCGACCAGTCGATTCGTCTACCAAACAGGACACCCACATGCCCTGGATACAACTACAGATCCCAGCTGATCCGGACAACGCGGATCAGCTCGAGGATCTGCTCATGGAGATGGGCGCTGAGGCCGTCTCCATGGAGGATGCCGCAGACCAGCCCCTGTACGAGCCCGATCCGGGTACAACGCCGCTCTGGCACCAGACCAGCGTCACCGGCCTGTTCGGGTCCGACCGGGACATCGAAGAGCTCTGCGCCGCCGTTAAGGATGCCTGGCACCAGCAGACACAACAATCATTACCCGACATCGACGTTACCCTGGTGGAAGACAAGGACTGGGAACGCGAATGGATGGATGACTTCAAGCCACTGCGCTTCGGTGACCGGCTATGGATCGTGCCCAGCTGGCACGACGCTCCAGATCCCCACGCCGCCAACCTGCTGCTGGATCCCGGCCTGGCCTTTGGCACCGGAACCCACCCCACCACGGCTCTATGCCTGGAATGGCTTGATGGTCAGGACGTGACCTCACGGCAAGTGATCGACTATGGTTGCGGCTCCGGCATACTGGGTCTTGCAGCCCTATTACTGGGCACTGACCACGTTATCGGAGTCGACACAGACCCCCAGGCACTGGAAGCCAGCCGGGAAAATGCTCGCCGCAACAAGGTCGAAGAAGACCGGCTAGACCTGTTCCTGCCCGGGGATGAACCCGATACCATGGCGGACATCATGCTGGCCAACATACTGGCCCAGCCATTGATTGGCCTGGCACCCAGATTGGCAGCAAAGGTAAAACCGGGCGGTGATATTGTGTTATCCGGCATACTGTCCAACCAGGCCCGGGAGGTCATGGAGGCCTACGAGCCCTGGTTCATCATGGACGAGCCGGAACAACGCGAGGAGTGGATACGGCTCACAGGACGGCGCAACGACAGGTGACGAATTCTGCCGAACCAACTAAACTCCGTGACTCGTAGCGATGCCGCCTACAGGAAAGAAGCATGACCCAGAGCAGCCTGCAGACACGATGCCCAAAATGTGAAACCCGGTTCCGGGTCACCGACGCACAGCTGAGCGTAGCCAGCGGAAAAGTGCGTTGCGGCAACTGCATGGCGGTGTTCAATGCCGTCGAACACCGGATAAACGAGGGCGCTTCAGGCATATCCAGCCCAAAGAGCGGCCCGTCCGCACCGGAACAGCAGGATGCTCCGGCGGATCCAGGGTTCACCTCGGATGATGACCTGATTTTTGCGGACAACCCTGAGGAAGATGCTGCCGAGGGCCCATACGCTGGTACCCGGCTGACCTTCTCCGACGACGAGTTGAGCGACAGCTTTCGCACTGTCGACGAGCGCAGCGGTGGCACGTTCGAGACCGGCAGCGACGACGTAACCCACGAAAAAATCGATGAAAGCTGGGCCGAGGCGATGTTGTCCGAAGAAGACGACACCAGGCGCAAGACCAAGCCTGCCCCTGTTGAACCCGAGCCGCCAGAAGAAGAACCTGCGAAATTCGAGCAACCGGAATCAGAACCACTCGAGAACGAGCCATTTGATGAACAGGTCTGGGGTGAGCCCGAAGCAACACCACGGGAACCCGAAGACCTGAGCCTGGAACCGGTGGACAACGCCGATGGCTTCTACGTCGATGAACCCCAATCGTCGTCCTTCGACTATGATGCCGGGCCGGTAACCGACAACGAACCTCTTATCGCCGGCTCCCCCTACAGCAACCTGCGCAGGGAGCCGGTCTCTGTGGCAGGCAATGGCAGGGGCCGCGTGAGAACGGTCCTATGGACCCTGATTATCCTGGCACTGATCGGCGTCCTGGTGGCGCAAGTCACCTGGTTCCAGTTCGACCGCCTGTCTTCCATACCGGAACTGCGCCCGTTCTATGAACAGGGCTGCGAAATCGCCGGGTGCGAACTGAAACCGCTGATCAATGTGGATGCCATCCAGAGCCGCAAACTGGTGGTCCGAACCAATCCGGAAAACCGCAGCCAACTGGTGGTTGATGCCGTCATCATCAACCGGGCCGCTTTTGAACAGCCATTCCCCGCCATCGCCCTGACGTTCTCCAACCTGAATGGTGATGTGGTCGCCCAGAGTGTGTTCACACCGGACGAGTACCTGGCGGGAGACGGCCGTGATCTTGAGGCGATGCCGACCGATACCCCCGTCAGGATCGTCATCAACATCCGCGACCCTGGAAAGGACGCCGTGAACTACAATATCGCCTTCCGCGCCTATCAGGAGTAAGCAAGTCCTCACTCGACAGAAAGCGGGGGGCGGCCACCGAATAGACTGAAAGTCAACCAGAAAGGACGAAAAATAATCAATTTTTTCATGGCTTCGCCCCTTCAATAGGATCTCTGCCAGCGGTATCATTACCGCCCTTCGGATCAGGATCGGTTACTTATTGAGCAGCCGATCACATCCGACGTTCGCTTAACCCGCTGTTACACGGATTCAGATCATGCTGCCAACGGCAAAAATCGGGCCGTACACCCTGCCCAATCCGTTGATTGTTGCACCTATGGCCGGTGTAACAGACCGGCCTTTTCGCCTGCTCTGCCGGCGAATGGGCGCTGGACTGGCTGTATCCGAGATGGTCATTGCGGACAGCAAACTGTGGCATACGCGTAAGTCACAAACGCGCATGAACCATGAAGGTGAACCCGAGCCCCGCTCTGTGCAGATCGCCGGCGGCGACCCTGAAATGCTGGCCAACGCCGCCAGGCTGAATGCCGAGTTCGGTGCCCAGATCATCGACATCAACATGGGATGCCCGGCCAAGAAGGTGTGTAACAAGGCCGCCGGCTCAGCACTGATGAAAGATGAGGCGCTGGTGCGGGATATCCTGGAAGCGGTCGTGGCTGCCGTGGACATCCCGGTGACACTGAAGATGCGCACAGGCTGGGACAGGGAACATCGGAATGCGCCACTGATCGCCCGCATGGCAGAAGACGCTGGCATCCAGGCCCTGGCCATTCATGGTCGTACCCGCGCCGATGCCTATAAAGGCGAGGCCGAGTACGACACGATCGCCGACGTAAAGTCCCGGGTGAGCATTCCAGTATTTGCCAACGGCGACATAAACTCGCCGGAACAGGCACAGCATGTACTGAAGTTCACCGGTGCTGACGGGCTGCTTATTGGCCGTGGAGCACAGGGACGACCCTGGATTTTCCGGGAAATCCTGCATTTCCTGGAAACCGGAAAACACCTTGCGGAGCCGCCTGTGGATGAGGTGGAACAGGTATTAAGTGAACACCTGGACGCCCTGCACCGCTTTTACGGCGAGACCATGGGCGTACGAATTGCCAGGAAACACGTGGGCTGGTACCTCCAGTCCCACGACGAAGACAAACAGTTCAGAAAACGCTTCAACGCCATTGACGACGCGATGGCGCAGAAAGACAGTATTCAACAGTACTTTGCAGGCTTACGAAATGGAGAGGTATTCGCAGCATGACCGCTGAGACTTTGGCTAAAGACAACCTGACCCCACCTGCCAACGATGATATTCATCAGTTGCAAACGGTGAACAGCAGCGGCAACACGGTTACCCTGCGCGACAGCGTGGAAGTTGCCCTTAAAAACTATTTTGCCCAACTCGATGGCGCCCCGGTGACCGAGGTCTACCAACTGGTGTTATCGGAAGTAGAGGCCCCGCTGCTCGAGCAGGTGATGAAGTACACCCGCAATAACCAGACCAAGGCATCGACCATGCTTGGCCTGAACCGCGGCACCCTGCGCAAGAAGCTCAAACAGTACGGTCTGCTATAATCCAGCTACCCGATTGAAACGAGGGCCTCCCGGACACCATTCGCGAGGCCTTCATTCGTTCATACCCAGCAGAAATAAGTGACCCATGGCAAATCAGGCTAATACCCCCGTCCGTCGTGCGCTGATCAGCGTGTCCGATAAAACCGGTATCGTTGAATTCGGCCGTGCACTGACCGATCGCGGCATCGAACTGCTTTCTACCGGTGGCACCTTTCGCCTCCTGCAGGAAAACCAGGTACCCGTCACCGAAGTCAGTGACTACACCGGCTTTCCGGAAATGATGGATGGCCGGGTCAAAACCCTGCACCCGAAAATCCACGGCGGTATCCTTGGTCGTCGCAGCGTCGACGACGCGGTGATGGCAGAGCACAGCATCAACCCCATCGACATGGTGATTGTAAACCTCTACCCATTTGAGAATGCCATCGCCAAACCGGACTGCGACCTTGCCACCGCCATTGAGAACATCGACATTGGCGGCCCTACCATGGTTCGCGCGGCTGCCAAGAACCACAACGACGTGGCCATTGTGGTGAACGCCTCTGATTACAGCCGTGTTCTGAAAGAGCTGGAAGCCAACGACGGCGAGCTGAGCTACACCACGCGCTTTGACCTGGCCGTGAAGGCCTTCGAGCACACTGCCGGCTATGACGGTGCTATCGCCAACTATCTCGGCGGCCGCACTGCCGACAACGACAACGCCGATTTCCCTCGCACCTTCAACACTCAGTTCCTGAAGGTTCAGGACATGCGCTACGGAGAAAATCCCCACCAGCGGGCTGCCTTCTACACCGAGCGCAACCCCAGGGAAGCCTGCATTGCCACCGCCAAACAGCTTCAGGGTAAGGAACTGTCCTACAACAACGTCGCCGACACCGATGCCGCGCTGGAATGCGTCAAGCCCTTTGCCGATCCCGCCTGCGTGATCGTCAAGCACGCCAATCCCTGTGGTGTGGCCATCGGCGCCGACATCCTCCAGGCCTATGACCTGGCCTTCGCCACCGACCCCACCTCTGCGTTTGGCGGCATCATTGCCTTTAACCGCGAACTGGACGCGGAAACTGCCAAGGCCATCATCGACCGTCAGTTCGTGGAAGTGATCATTGCCCCGACCATCGCACGAGAAGCAGTGGAGCTGGTCGCCGCCAAGAAGAACGTACGCCTGCTTGCCTGTGGCGAGTTCGATGGCGAACGCGCCAAATCCATGGACTACAAACGCGTCACCGGTGGCCTGCTGGTTCAGGATCGTGACCTGGGCATGGTAGCGATGGAAGACGTCAAGGTGGTCAGCGAGCGTGAACCATCCGAACAGGAGCTGAACGACCTGCTTTTCGCCTGGGAAGTGGCCAAGTACGTCAAGTCCAACGCCATTGTCTACGCCAAGGCGGGCCGCACCATCGGCGTGGGAGCCGGCCAGATGAGCCGCGTCTACAGCGCCAAGATTGCCGGCATCAAAGCCGCCGATGAAGGCCTTGAGGTAAAAGGCTCGGTGATGGCGTCCGATGCGTTCTTCCCCTTCCGGGATGGTATCGACGCCGCCGCAGAAGCCGGCATTACCGCCGTGATCCAGCCCGGTGGCTCCATGCGTGACCAGGAAGTGATCGACGCAGCCAACCAGCACGGCATTGCCATGGTGTTTACCGGCATGCGCCACTTCCGGCACTAATCCGACACACAGGAACCGATCATGAATATTCTTGTTATAGGCTCCGGCGGACGCGAACACGCACTGGCCTGGAAAGCCGCTCAATCACCGGACGCTGACCGGGTGTTTGTTGCCCCCGGCAACGCCGGCACCGCCCGCGAGCCAGGCTTGGAAAACATCAACATTGACGTGATGGATCTCAACGGCCTGGCGGACTTTGCCGCGGCCAATAACGTGGGACTGACCATTGTCGGCCCCGAGGCGCCGCTGGTTGATGGCATTGTAGACCTGTTCGAAGAGCGTGGTTTGCGGGTGTTCGGCCCCAGTGCCGGTGCCGCACAGCTGGAAGGCTCCAAGGCCTTCACCAAGGACTTTCTGGATCGCCAGAACATTCCCACCGCCGCCTACGCCAATTTCACCGACGTGGACCAGGCACTGGATTATGTACGCAAGCAGGGCGCACCCATCGTGGTGAAAGCCGATGGCCTGGCTGCGGGCAAAGGCGTGATTGTTGCCATGACGCTGAAGGAGGCGGAAGACGCCATCCGCGACATGCTGGCCGGTAACGCCTTTGGTGATGCAGGCAACCGCGTCGTGGTTGAGGAATTCCTGGATGGCGAAGAAGCCAGCTTTATCGTCATGGTAGATGGCGAGCACGTATTACCCATGGCGACCTCCCAGGACCATAAGCGTGTGGGCGACGGTGACACTGGTCCGAATACCGGTGGCATGGGGGCCTACTCCCCGGCTCCTGTGGTCACTCAGGATGTCCATAAGCGAATCATGGACGAAGTAATCTATCCCACCGTGCGCGGCATGGCCGCGGAAGGCCACCCCTACAAAGGTTTCCTGTACGCCGGCCTGATGATCGATGGCGAAGGTACCCCCAAGGTCATTGAATTCAACTGCCGCTTTGGCGATCCGGAAACCCAGCCCATCATGCTGCGGATGAAATCGGATCTGGTGGAACTCTGCGGGGCTGCCATTGACGGCAAGCTTGACCAGTGCCGTTCAGACTGGGACGAGCGCGCTTCCGTGGGCATCGTGCTGGCTGCGGGCGGCTATCCTGGCAGCTACAACAAGGGCGACGTCATATCCGGGCTGCCAGAATCGGAAACCGAGGGCGAGAAGGTCTTCCACGCCGGTACCCGTTTGAACGGGGAACAGGTGGCTACCAACGGTGGACGAGTGCTGTGCGCCACGGCCCTGGGCAATACCGTCACAGAGGCACAGAAGCGCGCCTACGAGGTAGCTGCGCGCATTTCATGGGACGGTGCCTTCTATCGCAAGGACATTGCCTATCGCGCGATTGCCAGGGAAAACACCTGATAGCGCAGGCCCGAATCTGCCCACTCTTCGCAAGGAACGCTCTGATGGCTCAACGATCTGTCCTGTCGACCCTCTCAATACTGATCATCACCTTGATGATCAGTGCCTGTTCCCGCCAGGCTCTGTATGACAACGCCATTGGCTGGGAACGCTCCAGTGCCGGGCTGGAGGAATCCAGTATCACCGTTGGTGAGATGACCATTGCCTACCTGAGCAATGCAGAGCCGGTGGACGGCGACACCATCGTGCTCGTCCATGGCTTTGGCGCCAACAAGGACAACTGGACCCGACTGGCGCGGCAGTTGACGGATGAGTTCAACGTTTACGCCATCGACCTGCCCGGCCATGGTGACAGCAGCAAGGAGCTGGACCTGGGATATCGATTCGAGGATCAGGTCAGGCACCTGTCGAGGATTCTCGATGCTCTGGGCGTCCAGAGATCGCACATGATGGGCAACTCCATGGGCGGCGCCATCACCGCTCTCTATGCAGCGACCTACCCGGACCAGATCCTCACCGCCACCCTCTTTGATCCGGCGGGAATTTTTGAGTACGACAGCGAGTTGGTCAGCCTGGTCATGGGCGGTGACAATCCGCTGATCCCCTCCCAGGAGGGCGACTTTGAACGCCTGGTTGATTTTGCGCTGGAGAAGAAACCCTTCGTGCCCTGGCCCATTTACGACGTCATGGAAGAGAAGGCCATTGCCAACCGCGACGTCAACGAAGTGATTTTCGATGCCATCCGGGATACCGGTTACGAGGATGACTTCCGCAATGCCATCACCCGCATCCAGGCACCGGTTCTGGTGGTCTGGGGTATGGAAGACCGGGTGATCAATTATCGCAACGCTGATGTGTTCGTCGAGCGAATCCCAGATGCCCGTAAAGTGCTTCTGGAAGGCGTCGGCCACGCCCCCATGGTCGAGGTGCCAGAAGAATCCGCACGCTTGTTCCGCGAGTTCGTCGCAACCGCCACCGGCCAGGGAAAGTGATCGCCAACGCGTGATAACTGGCACGACAAGTCAGTTTTGACTACACGGCCCGACGGAAACACGGTAGCCTTGCCAGAGCCTTGTTTCTAAACCGTGAAGTGACCCATGCCCGAAGCACTATGGATATCCTTTGCCTTTGTCCTCGGCCTGACGGTCAAAGCCATTGGCCTGCCGCCCCTGGTGGGATACCTGGCAGCAGGGTTTGTGCTGAGCGGTCTCTCCGCCGCCACTGACCTGGCCATTGAAGCTACGGATGTTCTTGAACACATCGCCCACCTGGGCGTCCTGTTGCTGCTGTTTACCGTTGGCCTGAAGCTGAAGCTACGTTCCATCATCAGCCCTGAAGTCATCGGCGGCAGCCTGCTTCACTTTGGCATCACCTGTGCGGTGTTTACCCCCGGCCTCTACCTGCTGATGGAACTCACGTGGCAGACTGCATTTCTGCTCGCCATCGCACTCTCCTTTTCCAGTACCGTGCTGGCCGCCAAGGTGCTGGAAACCAAGCGTGAACTGAGAGCCTTCCATGGGCGTGTCGCCATCGGAATCCTGATCATGCAGGATCTGATTGCCCTCGTGGTGATGAGTCTGGCCGCCGGCCAGACGCCCTCCCAGTGGGCGCTGATCATCTTTGGCCTGCCTCTGCTCAGACCACTGCTGTTCAAACTGCTGGATGCCAGTGGTCACGATGAGTTGCTGGTTCTGCTCGGGCTCCTGCTGGCTCTGGTTCTTGGCGGGCTCGGTTTTGAAGCAGTGGGACTGAGCTCGGAGCTTGGCGCCCTGGTGCTTGGCGCCATGCTGGCCAACCACCCACGTGCCCAGGAACTGGCCAAGTCGCTATGGAGCGTAAAGGAAATGTTCCTGGTGGGCTTTTTCCTGCAGATTGGCATCGGCGGCCTGCCGGATGGTGAGGCATTGCTGTTTGCAGCCGTAGCGCTGCTGGTAGTGCCCCTGAAAGGGGTGCTGTTTTTCTTCCTGTTGCTGGCCTTCCGCCTGCGCTCGCGCAGCAGTTTCCTGAGCGCCCTGTCACTGACCAATTACAGTGAGTTTGGCCTTATCGTGGCCAGTGTCGCCCTGCCAGAGTGGCTGGTCCCCCTGGCCATCACCGTGGCACTGTCCTTCGTGGTGTCGGCCCCCGTGAACCGGCTTTCCCATACCTTGTACGAACGTTTCAGTGGCCGTCTGGCCCCCTTTGAAAGCAAACGACGCCACCCCGACGAACAGCCAATTTCGCTGGGCAACACCAAGCTGCTGGTGATGGGCATGGGGCGGACCGGCACCGCTGCCTATGACCAGCTCGTCCATGAAGAACCGCTGATCATGGCGCTTGACTCCGACCCGGCAAAGGTGGAAAAACACCAGAAGGAAGGACGCAACGTGGTCTTTGGTGACGCGGAGGACATCTCTTTCTGGCAGGGGCTGCACATGCCGGCGGTTGAAGCCGTCATCCTTGCCATGGGTGACATCGAAGGCAAACTGATCGCCGCCAGAAACCTTCGGAAAAAGGGCTTCACCGGCTATATTGTGGCGCATACCCTGTACGCCGACGAAGCAGAACGAATTCGCGAAGCGGGTGCGGACGAGGCTTACCTGACCATGAGTGAAACCGGCGTCGCCCTGGCAAGCCAGGTGTTGCATCGCGACGGCCAGGCACCATCACCAACGGAGAACGCAAAAGCCTGATGCACGAACTCAAGGCTCCGGATAACGGCATGATGACCCAGATGACCTCCCTCCACGAGGAGCGTCTGGATTTCGTATTGCGTACCCTGAAGTCGACCGGGGCAAGGCGTGTACTCGACCTGGGTTGCGGTTCCGGCTCGCTGCTCTACCGCATGCTTGCCGACCCACAGTTCGAGAGCATAACCGGCCTTGAGGACTCCGGCGTGTCTCTTCAGCAGGCCCGTGCCGTGCTCGCTGAATACCTGTGCGAAGAAACTCCGAGGATCCGGCTGGTCCGCGGTTCCTACGCCGAGAGCAATCCTGCCCTGACCGGCTACGATGCGGCCGCCATGGTGGAAACCATTGAACATGTCCGGCCAGAGCAGCTGTCGAGGGTGGAACGCGCGGTGTTCGGGGAATACCGGCCAGGGTATCTGTTCATGACCACGCCAAATCGGGAGTACAACCCCCTGTTCGACCTGGCGCCGGGTGAATTCCGCGAGGAAGACCACAAATTCGAGTGGGACAGGCCCAAGTTCCAGCGCTGGGCCCGTGGTGTGGCCGAGCGCAATGGCTATGACGTGCGATTTGGAGGCATTGGAGACTACATACCCGACGTTGGACACCCTACCCAGACAGCATTTTTTACCCGCCGGGACTGATCACCGGGTTCGACGCCAGGCACTGAGCTCCGCAATGGTGTGCTGAAATTTACGGCGGGTTTCCCGGATGACAAACGGCACATCCCTGGGCGGCTGTATCTCTTCAAAATGGTGCGAGAGTATCTCTTTCATCCCCTGATAGACCGTATAGGGTTGGCCATTGCGCTCGTATCCGCCAATCCAGTTGGCAATCGGGGTGAATTCATCCATCAAGGTATAGGGCGAGCTGATCACCAGGGTGCCGCCCAGAGCCAGGCGTCTATGGATGCTTTCCAGGAAGGCGCCCGGATCCTGAAGACGGTCAATCAGGTTGCCCGCGAAGACCAGGTCATAATCCACATGTTCCGGCCCCAGGTTGCTGGCGTCGCCGGTGGCAAACGATACTTTTTCAGTCGCCCGGTCGAGCCCCAGGGCATTCAGGCTCACTGTTATGCGTTCGCCAAGCTCCCCTTCGTCGCGGCGGAAGTAATCGATCTCTCCGGTCTTCTGCAGGGTAGTCGCCGCATCGATAAACCGGCGGGAAAGGTCCACTCCCACCACATGGTCAAAGACCCGGCCAAGCTCAAAGGCGGTTCGGCCCACCGCGCACCCAAGATCAAGCGCTCGTCGTTTATCCCGGCCTGCCATCAACTCCTGGCAGATACCGGCGCAGCGGGCGGGATAATTTCCCACTCCGAAATGGCTTTCACCAAAATGGAACCCCAGGTACTGCCCGAGTAGTTCGTCGGTTTCATAGACATTCATATCAAGATCCTCAGCGTGTACCAGAAGCCGAATCCGACAGCGCACAGGTGCGAAACCCGGTGTACACGTCGTTGCGAAGGGGCAGATAGGCTTGTCGGTAAGTGCCCCGGATCAGGCATGAAGATGTCGCACACCCACCACCCCGGGTCACCTTGTGATCACCGAACTGCAAGGTAGACATAAAGGGGTACATATCGACCCTGAATCCGTCATAGGGAAGAAACTGACTGCTGGTCCATTCCCAGACACTGCCGATCATCTGGCGACAGCCGGAGCGGCTATCACCCGCCGGATAATCCCACACCGGCTGTTGCGCCATGTGGGTGGCGTCGAGATCCGCATGGTCGGGTGTTGGCCGTTCATTCCCCCAGGGAAAACGACGAAAATCCTCGCCAATCCGGTTACCCAGTGCCGCAGCCTCCCACTCCACTTCTGTTGGCAAGCGGCGGCCGGCCCACTGGCAATAGGCCTCGGCCTCCCAATAGCTGACGTGGACGACAGGCGCATCCAGATTCAGGGCCTGCCAGCGGTCAAACACACGCTCCTGCCATTCGCCCTCGTGCCAGCGCCAGTAAAGTGGATGCCTGGGCTCCCGCAACATTGGCTGGGAGCTGCCATGCACCAGGGCAGTATCGGTCTCGGTACTCAACCACTTGCGTCCTCCGAAAGACCAGAGTTCAGGTCGCCGGTAGCCATCATCCTCAACGAACGCCAGGAAATCGCGGTTGGAAACAAGGTGGCGGGAAATTGCAAACGGCTCCACCGTGGTTTCGAAACGCGGCTTTTCCCCATCAAAGGCAAAGTCGGTGGTGGCGTAGCAGTCAGACTCGCCCGGCATTCCAACCTGGTAGCGACCGCCGGGGATAAGTGCATCGCCGGGCAGAGGCTCCACACGTTCTGGCAAGGCGCCAACAATGCCGGGGGGAGCAGGCAGGGCAACCGTCTGCCGACACCACGTCATCGACTCAATGTGCATGTGCTGGTGATAAATGGCGTAGCGATAGAGGTACAGGGCCTCGTCGGTCAGTGGTTGCTGTGCGATGCGCGACGCAACACGATCGTAGATGGTGTTGAAATACTGAAGGGTTTGCTCACGGCCGGGGAAGAGTTTGCGACTCCAACGGTCTCCATGATCAATGTGAAACGAATCCCACAGGTCATCCATGGACGGATCGTAGCTCGGGGTTCCATCCAGAAGGTTAAAAACGAACACTTCGTAGAAAAAGCTCGCGTGCCCCATTTCCCAAAGTGGCGGGTTCACGCCCGGGTGGTAGGGCACCTCAAGCTGCTCATCACTGAGGGAGTCCACCAGTTCAAAGGTCCGTTGGCGGGTCGCCTCCAACTCGGCCAGCAGTTCTGTTTTCTGCGCCTGTTCGCTCTGCGTCATGTCGGCTCCGTCGATTACCCGTTTCTCGCCTTCAGCATAACAGAGAGCCTGGTACAGGGAACGCTCTCGATGCTCGCGCTCATCACCCTTCATCACCCTTCATCCCCCTTCATCACCCCCAAACCAGCAGGATCATCGGTACGGCAACAGCGGTGACCAGGATCGACAGCGGCAAGCCCAAACGCCAGTAGTCGCCAAACTGATAGCCTCCGGGCTCCATCACCAGCGCATTCGACTGGTGACCGATGGGCGTCAGGAAGGCGCAGGAGGCGCCAACTGCAACCGCCATCAGCACCGCATCGGAAGCCATGCCAAGTTCAGCGGACAGGCTCAGTGCAATAGGCGCCACCAGAATGGCCGCCGCCGCGTTATTGACCACGTTCGATAACAGCATGGTTCCCACCAGAACCATGACCAGCACGGCCGACGGGGCCAGTCCGTCACCAATTGCCAGCATCTGGCCGGCGATCAACTCTGCGCCACCCGTGGTTTCCAGCGCCTGTCCCACCGGGATCATCGCCGCCAGCAGCACAATCACAGACCAGTCGATGGCCCGGTAGGCACCGGGGGCGTCAATCAGCTTGGTCAAAACCATGGCCACAGCGCCGGACACCAACGCCACCGGGGCTGACAGCCAACCGCTGACAATGGCAACGATACTGATGATAAAGATGCCGGATGCCAGCAGGGTCTTGCGGGAAGAGCCCAGGCGCAACCCGCGTTCGGCCAGCGGCAGACAACCGAGGTTGGACAGCGTACCGGTCAGTGTGTCTTCGAAGCCCTGCACCAGCAGAATATCACCGGCATTGAAGCGAATATCCCCCAGCCGGCGCTTCAGCCGATGCCCCTGCCGGGCAACGGCAACAATATTGAGGCCGTTGCGCTCGCGCAAATTGAGGCGATTGGCCGTCTGCCCCACCAGGGAAGATTCAGGGGTGATCACCGCTTCGGTCAGCTGCACCTCACCTTCATTCAGTTCCTTTTTACGGCTTTTCCGTGCCGTTTTGTCCTCTTCGGATTCGGAGTCATCCTGGCTACCGAGTTCCAGGCCGGTGTTGTCAAGGAACGCCTGCAGGCTCTCGGTGTCCGATTCCACCAGAAGCAGGTCGTTCTCTTGCAGTACCTTGTAGGTTGATGGCGCAAGCTGGCGTTTGTCGTCGCGAATCAGCGCCAGCACCACCACGTCCCGGTCTTCCCCGCTTTCCGCCAGCAGGTTGTGGAGTGTCGCGCCGGCATGGGGAGAACCTTCGGGGATCTTCAGTTCGGTCAGGTAGTCGCCAACGCTGAAAAGCTTGTCGTCATCCCCACTTTCGTCGCCCCTTCTGGGCGTCAATCGCCACCCCACCAGGGCGATGAAAGCGACACCGGCAAAGGTGATCGCAGCGCCCACCGGCGCAAAATCGAACAGACCGAACGCTTCGCTGCCTTCCCGATAGCTGGCAATGATAATATTCGGAGGCGTCCCGATCAGGGTCATGGTGCCTCCAAGCAGCGAACCAAACGCCAGTGGCATCAGCAGCAATGAGGGCGAGCGCCCTGCCTCCCTGGACATCCACACCGCTACCGGCATCAACAGCGCCAACGCACCCACGTTGTTGATAAAACCGGAACAGAGCGCAACGACCGCCGTCAGGGTAAGCACCTGTACGGTGGGGCGATGCCCTACCTTCCCCAGGAACCGGGCTATGTTATCCACCACACCGCCATTCACCAGGCCCTGACTGATCACCAGAACCGCCGCAACGGTCACCACGGCAGGGTGACCAAAGCCGGCAAACAGTTCGTCAGTGGGCACCAGCCCGGCAATGGCAATCGCCAACAACGCCAGCATCGCCACCACATCGAACCGCAGCCGGTTCCAGATGAACAGAGCCAGCGTGGCCCCCAACACTGCGAAGACAATTCCCTGCTCTGTGGTCACGCCTACCCCTTAATTTTACATCCGACGGTTTATCGTCGGTTTAACATGGATTATTTGTGCCTGATATCGCGCATGCCGCATGAATTTCTGGTAACTTTCTTCCCGTAGCGGTCTTTTACGAGCGCAGCACCATCTTTCGATTACAACGGGTGACATGAACACCCCATCAGGGAACAACAGGTACAAGGGACGTCATGACCAAGGAACTCCACAACGAACTCTATCAGATAACGTTTGCCGGGCGGATTCTCGAAGGATTCGACGACGCAGAAGTCAGGGAAAATGTACAAGCCCTGTTTCGGATCTCCGACGAACGTACTGCAAGCCTTTTCAGCGGTGCCACCAAGACACTCAAGTCCGGTCTCAGTCACGCGGACGCCCTGGTTTACCAGGAGCGACTGACAAAAGCTGGTGCCGAAGTGCAAATTGCGAAACAGCCCGCCGCTGCAGTAAACCCCAAATTGGAAACCGCCGGCGCCCAACCGCCAGCGTCGTCAGACGACGAGCCAGCAACGGCCACCCCGACCGGTCCACAACGGGAGACACCGCTGGAGTTCACCGGCAACGGCCGCGAGTATTTCGGAATCTGGATCGTCAACATCCTGCTGACCATTGTCACCCTTGGCATTTATTCGGCCTGGGCCACGGTGCGTAACAATCAATACTTCTACGGCAACACCAAACTCGATGGAGCCAGTTTCCAGTACCTGGCCAGCCCGATCACTATCCTCAAAGGTCGATTGATTGCCCTGGCTGTCCTGGTTGTCTACGTGGTGCTTTCCGAGATGTATGTTGAAGCTGCCGTGGTCTTTGCCATCGCATTTATCCCCCTCGTACCCTGGATCATGGTGCGCTCGCTGCGGTTCAATGCCGTCAACAGTGCCTACCGCAACATCCGCTTCGACTTTCAGGGCCGCTATGGCCAGGCTTTCATGGTGGCGTTTGTGTGGCCATTGCTGAACATGCTGACCCTGTTGCTGCTTACCCCACTGGTGATGAAGAAAACCCACGAATTCATCGCTAACGGCAGCCGATACGGCACCACCGAGTTCGCGCTCAAAGCCGATACCGGATCCTACTACCGTTTCTTCGGAAAAGGCCTGCTGATCGCCATTGCCTTCGGTGTTGCGGCGTTCCTCGCCATGCGCTATGTCGGCTTTACCGTCGGGTCGATCATTGCCGGTGCTGGCTACCTGACACTGTTCGGCTATTTCATGGCGGGCATTTCAAACCTCTTCCTCAATGCCGTCCACCTCGACCATCACGGCTTTGAATCCCGCCTGCAACCGCTGCAAATGGTGTGGATTTACCTGTCCAACAGTTTCTTCGTCGTCCTCACCCTTGGCCTTTTCACCCCCTGGGCCAAGGTGCGCATGGCAAGGTATCGGGCTTCCTGCACGGCCATGATGGTCAGCGGTGACCTGAACCACTTCGTTGCGGCCGAACAGAACCGCACCAGCGCGTTGGGACAGGAACTGGGAGATGCCTTCGATGTCGACTTCGCCGCCATCTGAAGTCACGATCGAAGGTCAGTTCTATTCAGGTAATGACTCCAGCCGGCGGGGCGCAGTATTGCGCTCCGCCGCTGGCGTGATCATCGTTGATGCGGGAGACACCCGACTGCGCCTCGCGCACGACGATGTGACCATATCGCCACGGATTGGCAACACCCCCCGCTACCTCCACCTGCCTGACGATGGGGTCTTTGAAACCGAAGACAACGCCGCGGTGGATCAGCTTAGCCGGCAATCCCGGCGGGGGCGTGGCAATCGGCTGCTGCACGCGCTGGAGAATCACCTGGGGCTGATTCTGGTTGCGGTCGTCGTCACGATTGCGACCACCGGCGCTGCGTTTGTCTGGGGCGTGCCCTGGGCGGCCCAGGCCGTGGCCAATGCACTCCCGAACAGTATAGCGGAGCAGGTTGGCGACTCCACACTCACCACGCTGGACAGCACCTGGCTTGAACCTTCTGAGCTGTCGGAGGAACGCCAACAGGCGTTGCAGGCCCACTTCGAGCCTTTCCTGACGCCAGTGGCGGGCAAAGACCTGAGAGTGATTTTCCGCTCGTCTCCCGCCATCGGCGCCAACGCCATGGCATTGCCGGACGGCACGATGATCTTCACGGACGATCTGGTGAACCTCGCCGAAGATGATAACGAACTGACCGCTATCCTCGCCCATGAAATCGGCCATGTCGCCCATAACCATGGCATGAAAGGCATGGTGCAATCGTCACTGACTTTCTGGCTGATCGTGATGATGACCGGTGACCTGTCTGCGTTTTCCGACGCAACCGTAGTGGTTCCGGCGGTCATGATGAGCCTGTCCTACTCCCGTGACATGGAACGGGAGGCCGACGCCTATGCCCTGAAAGCAATGACGGACCACGACCTGGACCCGACCCACTTCGTTACCATCATGGAGCGCCTGATGGCTGCTCATGGCGAGGACCGTTCCTCAGAGGCCGAGGAAGGCACTAGCCGGTGGGACAGCCTTCGCGACATGCTGTCGAGCCACCCGGAAACGGGCGAGCGCATCGAACGCTTTAAACAGATGCCCTGATCGGTATAGTAGCGATACGTTCATCACAGGGAGCACACACGATGCCATCCAGACCCACCAGGCCGGTTGCGGCCTCTGCCATCGACAAACATGTCTACAAGGTTTTTCCCAATGACATGAACGCACATCAGACGGTGTTCGGGGGCATGATTATGGCCAAGTGCGACCGTCTGGCCCTGGTGGTGGCGGAACGACACTCCGGCCATGTCTGCGTCACGGCAGCGGTGGACTCCATTCACTTCCGAGCGCCCGCCAAGGGCAACGATACCCTGCTGTTCAGCCTTGCCCTGAACCGCAGCTGGGGGTCATCCATGGAAATCGGAGCTCGGGTGGAAGCGGAAAACAGCTACACCGGAGAATCCCGACATATCCTTTCCGCATTTTTCACTTTCGTGGCGCTGGACGAGAACGACAATCCCGTGGACGTGCCTGCGGTAGAGCCGGAAACCGACGACGAGAAACGCCGCTTCAACAACGCCGAAATCCGTCGGGAAGGTCGCCTGGAAACCCGCAAGAAGCTAAGTGAACGCCACTAAGGAGTTCCGCTCCCTATCCCCATGGCCCTTACCCCCTTAAACGACAAAAGCCCTGCCGGAATCCCGGCAGGGCTTTTTTTGTGGCAGGTCCCGGGCAAGCCCGGGAACAACACCCGAACCGTTATTTAGAACTGGTTCATGGTGTTGTCTTTACCGCCAGCCTTCAGAGCTGCGTCACCCGCGAAGAACTCTTTGTGGTCATCACCGATGTTGGAACCGGCCATGTCCTGGTGCTTCACAGTCGCGATACCCTGACGGATTTCCTTACGCTGAACGCCTGCAACGTAGGCCAGCATGCCCTCGTCACCGAAGTAGCCCTTGGCCAGGTTGTCGGTAGACAGAGCAGCCGTGTGGTAAGTCGGCAGAGTGATCAGGTGGTGGAAGATGCCGGCTTCACGTGACCCGTCACGCTGGAAGTTGGCAGTCCACTCGTCGGCCAGCTTGCCAAGGTCGGTTTCGTCGTACTTGGCATTCATCAGGTCGGCGCGCTCGTAGGCAGATACGTCCTTGCCTTCTTCTTTCCACGCGTCGAATACCTGCTGACGGAAGTTCAGGGTCCAGTTGAAGGACGGGCTGTTGTTGTAAACCAGCTTGGCATCGGGAACCACTTCCTTGATGCGGTTAACCATGGCAGCGATCTGGCCAACGTGGGGCTTCTCGGTTTCGATCCACAGCAGGTCAGCACCGTTCTGCAGGCTGGTGATACAGTCCAGAACCACACGGTCTTCGCCAGTGCCAGGCTTGAACTGGAACAGGCCAGATGCCAGACGCTTGGGACGAACCAGCTGACCTTTCTGCTTGATCACAACGTCGCCGTTGTTGATGTCTTCAGCCTTCTCGATTACTTCACCGTCGATGAAGCTGTTGTACTGGTCGCCCAGGTCGCCCGGCTCTTCAGTCACAGCGATCTTCTGGGTCAGGCCAGCGCCCAGGGAGTCAGTACGGGCAACGATCACACCGTCGTCCACACCCAATTCAAGGAAAGCCAGACGTACAGCGTTGATCTTGGACAGGAAGTCGGCATGAGGAACGGTCACTTTGCCGTCCTGGTGGCCACACTGCTTCTCGTCGGACACCTGGTTCTCGATCTGGATACAGCAAGCGCCTGCTTCGATCATCTGCTTGGCCAGCAGGTACGTTGCTTCGGCGTTACCGAAACCAGCGTCGATGTCGGCGATGATCGGCACAACGTGAGTTTCATGATTGTCGATCTGCTTGATCAGCTCGTCAGCCTTGGCGTTGTCGCCAGCGTTCTGAGCTTCTTCCAGGGCGCGGAACAGGTGGTTCAGTTCCCAGGCATCCGCCTGACGCAGGAAGGTGTACAGTTCTTCGATCAGACCAGATACAGCGGTCTTCTCGTGCATGGACTGGTCAGGCAGCGGGCCAAACTCGGAGCGCAGGGCCGCAACCATCCAGCCAGACAGGTACAGGTAACGACGCTTGGTGGTACCGAAGTGCTTCTTGATGGACAGCAGCTTCTGCTGACCGATGAAGCCATGCCAGCAACCCAGGGACTGGGTGTACTGAGCCGTGTCCTTGTCGTAGTTCGCCATGTCTTCGCGCATGATTTTCGCGGTGAACTTGGCGATGTCCAGACCAGTCTTGAATTTGTTCTGGGCGCGCATGCGGGCCGCGTGCTCGGGCTTGATGGCGTTCCAGGTCGGGTTTTGCTTCAGCAGGGAAGCGATGGCGTCAACGTCTTTTGCGTATGGCATGGTCTCAGTCCTGTTTCTAAGGTTTGAGGTGCTCTTTTATGAAGCATAAAAGCGACTTCAGCGAGCCAGCGTCCGTTCAAAAAATAACCAGACCGCTGACATTGAGGGTTACTTTAGTGGCTTTGATTTTATAATTGAAATTTATATTATCTATATTCGGCATTTTTTGTATGAATGAAGACATCTTCCCTCACGCATTGCAAAGAACAACGAGCCGATCAGCGCTATTCAGGTCAAGATACTCGTCCCGTGGCGGGCTCAGCGCCAGATGCCGCCCCAACGAGTCGGGCTGCGCGCGCCATATGCCCAGCGCCACTTCTCCTTCCGCAGCGACCGTTTTCTCCAGTACCTGAAAATCCGCGCTGGCAGGCAAAGGATAGTCCTGGGGATCCCGGAACTGCACCTCAGCACCGCCCACCGTAAACAGCTCATCCAGCACCACCCTCAGCTCCCGCCGCAGGGCGACCTGAGCAAGCACGTGACTGATGATCATTGGGCTGATCAGCATTTCACTCTGGTGGCCCATTAACAGATTTCGATTGTCCGGGTCGCTCAGTTCCATGATCAGTTGGGGGCGCCTATCACCCTCACTCAACAGGTCTTCCAGTTGCAGGTAACCCACCATGGCACGGGCGTCAGCTTCCTCGCCGGACGCCAGACGATCACTGCTCAACAACATAATGGAGTCATAGTTGAGCGGCCCAACCCGCCTCAACTCGCCTTCCACCATGTAATCCGCTTCGATATGGCGGCAGATCACGTCCCGCTGCCCCCCCAGGTAACGGTCAATTTCCTGTTCCCGCTCCTTGGCAGGCACTACCGAAACGAGATCCACCTCGAACCGCCGTTGGCTGTAGCTGGAAAATTCATCGATCAGGCTTGGCACCCGGCGATTCCATCCCAGCACAAGAATCCGGTGAACCCCGCCTGAAAGCGAGACAGCCCGGCTTGCGGGTTCACCTCGAGTGATAACCGGCAGCGGCGGCACCTTCGAATCCGACTCGGTTTCGGTGTAGTCCCTGGCCATCATGACAACCCGGTCCCCGGCCTCAATCACCGTGTCTGACGACGCCGGCATCCTCACCATCCAGGCCTTGCCCGACCGCTTCAGAATACCCAGCACAATTGCCTGGGGCCGCAGAGAGGCCAATTCTCCGAGGGACAGTCCCGCCAGGGCATCGCCACCCCGGATGTAGATTTCACAACCCTCACCGGCGGTCAGAAGTTCGTTGTAAATTTCCGACAACCCCGGATGGAGGATGTTCTGCACCATTAGCCGGCTTATGGTGGCATCGCCGGCAACCACCTCCACCTCTCCGGGATAGGCACGCTCAATCACCGGGAGCTTGCGCACATCCTGTATCTCGGCAATGACAAAGGGCAGTGATGCCCCCAGGTGTCGTGCCTGAGCAGCAATGGACAGCAACGCCTTCACGGTCTCCACGTCCGATGTCACCAGGCTGCCCGCCTGATGGGAGGCGCTGGGCACTATGACTGCCGCGGCATCCAGGCAGGCTACCCTCTGCAAGGCATCCGGCTGAATGGCGGCACCGGCACGGAGGATGATCTGGCGAGACTTGCGCCCGATACCGGGCTCGTCGCGCAACTCATGCACCTGGGCCGCCGAGGCATGCTCGGACAGCACCACCAGGCGCAAGCGGTTGGTTTCACGCTTTTCCAGGAAACGGCGCATGCGCCCTGATGACCCCAGCAACTCGCCCAGCAGCGGCAAGGTCTGGCTGGTCCAGCCCAGAACTACGATGTGATTTCTCAGCGTAACCGGGGTTAGCCCCCGCTCCAGGTCGGTCATCTTGGCGATCAACCAGCGCGTCAGGATCGCCACCAGCGTGCCCATGAAAACCACATAACCGCTGACGGTGAGAATGGTGGACACAAACCGCTGCCAGTTACCCACATCGTCTCCGAGATAGCCCGGGTCCGTCAGCCGCAAAAAAGCCCACCAGATGGCGTCGCCGACATCTTCAAAAGGCGTTCCGAGGGGGATCACCAGCAGCCCGCCAACAAGCGAAATGATGCCTATAAAGACACCCACCACTAACAACTGAAAGCCCGCACCTTTTACGAGTTGGCGCTCAACGATGAACTTCACGCGGTCAACAAAACGAAAGGGGATCATGATCGTCCTTCTGGCAAGATGGGGAATGTCGGTAGCATAGCGCAGAACGTATGGAATAAAACCGGAGCAGTGCCTTATAGCACGCTCGTTCATGAACAATTGACTGGCTACGCAATCCGCAGCATCGTATAGATGTCTATCAAGTTCTCCAACGCGGCCCCGAGCGGCTGCAAGACTGGCCGGTTTTTCATGTCCCATGCGCCGATCACATTGTCACTTGCTGTCATCCCGCTGATGACGGGCTGCTCCCTGCTGGCACCAACACCGGAACCGGCGCCACCACAAACCCACTATCATGCCCCCGTGGTCGAGGCCGTATCCGGCACGGCGGTTTCCATACCGCAACTGGCCGAGCGGCTTGCGGAACAGGATGTGGTCATGATTGGCGAATATCACGGCCACCAGGGCGCTCACCTGCTCCAATCCCGCCTGCAGGCTCATCTGTACCAGCATCGCCCTGAACAGGTGTTATCCATGGAACAGTTCGAGGTGGACCGGCAGCCGGTGCTGGACCGCTACCTGGCCGGCGACATTGGCGAAATGGAACTGGTCGAGGATGCCGGCGCCTGGCCTATCTACCAATACGCCTACAGACCGCTGGTGGAATTTGCCCGGCGCCAGGGCCTGCCGGTCATCGCCGCAAACGCACCGGGCGATATCGCTCGCTGCGTGGGGCGCGAGGGGCCCGAGTATCTGGCGGACCTGAACGCAGCTCGGAAGCGCCACATCCCAGACGCGCCCTTCGCAGGCAGCGCGGCCTACCGGGAAAAATTCTTTGGCACCATGGGCGGCCGGCATGGCACCGCCGACAATGAGCGACTGCAGAACACTTATCACGCCCAGTTGCTGCGGGACAACACCATGGCAAGCCGGATACTGGCCGCAAGGGAACGCCACCCCGAGCACCAGGTCATTCACCTGACGGGCACCTTTCACAGCGAGGAGCGCCTGGGCACGGTAGAGGCCCTTTTGCAGCGAAACCCCGATCTGTCTGTAGCGGTTATAAGCCCGGTTTTTATGGAAGCACAGCCCGACGGCGACGAACTACCGCTCACCGGTAACCAAAACAAGGGCGACTATCTCTACTTCCTGCTACCGCTGCCCCCGGAGTACCGGGACGAAGCACGGGGACACGAATCGATGATGGATGCATTCCGGAAGGTGCCAGAAACAACCTGCGACTAAGCCTCACCAGCCTTGGCGAAAGCCGCCCCCATGGCGCGGGAAAAAACCGCCTCGTCCGCTGCGCTGAAAAGCACGAAGCGCACATACCTAACCCTTCCCAGACGCGGCAATACCTGCCTGACCGTCGCCATGGCAACGTCTGCAGCCCCTTCCACCGGGTAACCGAAAGCCCCTGCCGAAATGGCGGGAAACGCTATGGATTCAATTGCTTTACTGTCTGCCAACTCAAGGGCATTGCGATAGCATTCCGCCAGCCAGTGACCGGAAGGTTCATCCACACCGTAAACGGGCCCCAGGCAGTGGACGACGTACTGGTTTGGCAGGTTATGCGCCCCTGAAATCACCGCCTCACCCGGGCGGATCGACGCCATGGGCCGGCACTCTTCAGCCAGCCCTGGCCCTGCCGCCGCATGGAGCGCGCCTGCGACACCGCCCCCGGACATCAATTGGGCATTGGCGGCATTAACGACTGCTTCCAGATCATCCTGGCGGGTGATGTCGCCACGAACGCATTCCACAGTTTTTCCGTTCAGTTCAACCTGTGCCATGGAAACCTCCCGGCCATTGCCTCAGCGTCGCCGCTTCAGCGAGCGGTTGATAATAACAGTTTCCGGCTCGCCGTGACCTGCGATGGCAGCCAGCGCCCGGTCCAGCGTTGCCTCGGCAATGGCTTCGTGTTTTTGGGGTAACGAGTGAACCTTGACCGGCAGGAAATCCAGCAGCCGGTCATCTCCGAAGGTAGCCATTCTGAGGGACTGCGGCAAGCCTCCCGGCTGCTCCAGCAGCACGTCGAGCACCCCTTGCAAGAGGGTGTACGAGGCAGTAATCAACGCATCCGGAAGCCCCTGATCCGCCAGCACCTGCTGCATCAGTCGGGCGCCGGAGGCTCGGTCATAGTGTTCGCCACTGTAGACCGCCCATTGTCCACTGCGACTCCGAGCCACCTCCTCAAAGCCCTCGCGGCGCTCCCGTGTCATCGCCAGCGCCGGCACCGCATCAAGCCAGACCACCGACCCGGTGCCCGGCTCCAGCACTGAACGGGCCAGTGTGGCTGCGCCCTTGCGATTGTCGCTGACCACGCAACTGATCACACCCGGTGATTGCGATCGGTCCACCGCGATCACCGGCAGGTCTTCCTCCTGCAACTCTTGGTAGAAGGGGTCATTCGGTGGCAGGGCACTCGCAACGATCAGGGCATCGCATCGCCTTGCCTTGAGAGAACGTGCCAGCTCGCGCTCGGTATCCGGGTCATCCCCGGAGCCGGCAATCAGCAATTGATAGCCCCGGGCACGGGCACCCTGCTCCAGCAATTTGGCCAGGCGGGCGTAACTGGCGTTCTCCAGGTCCGGCAGGATAAACCCCAGGGTGCGGCTGGCCCCACCACGCAGCGACGCGGCTTGCGGGTCTATCTGGAAGTGGTTGTCCCGCGCAACCGCCATCACCTTTTCGATAGTCGCCGGCTTAATCCGGCGGGCCGGCCCCTGGCCATTGATCACGTAGCTGGCGGTGGTGCGGGACACCCCCGCCAGGCGGGCAAGTTCTGCAAGGGTCATGGGGCCGAGTCCTCCTGGGCACAGACTGCTTGATTTCTGATCATATCTGTTTCATGATTCATTCTATGTTTGCTGACACGATTCAGCAACCCAGATTTTACTGGCATTCACAACAACAAGGCGAGGCTCCCCACATGCTGACGCTAACAGCCAATGATATCCGCCTGGGCTGCACTGCAACCGACTGGCGGGATGCCCTGAACCAGGCCAGCCAGGAACTGCAGGATGCAGGCCGGACCACTCCCGACTACCACGCGGGCATGCTGGCCAGGGAGCAACAGTCCTCCACCGTCCTTGGCAACGGCATTGCCATCCCCCACGGCACACCGGAAAGCCGCGAGGCGGTCACCAGCACCGGCATCCGCGTGCTGCAGTTTCCCGGCGGCGTTACCTGGCATGACAACGCCACTGTGCATGTGTTGGTCGCCATTGCGGCCCAGTCGGATGAGCATCTGGATATCCTGCGCCACCTGACCCGCGTACTGGACAAACCCGGCCTGTCGCAGAAACTGGCCGAAGCCGATGACACCGAGGCGCTGGTATCCCTATTGTCGAAGGAGCCAGTGGTGCCAAAATGCGACGCTCAGACCCTGTGCCTGGGCGTTAACACCCGGGCCACCAGCGAACTGGCCATCAGCGCTGCGGCCAGGCTGCAGGGGCTGGGCTGTGTCGACGCCAGCTTTATGAAGGAAATTGTCAGCCAGCCACCCGTCGGTCTGGGCCAGGGGTTTTGGCTGGTTCACCACAGCGTTGGCAGTATCCGACCTGCGCTGGCACTGGCAACCCCCAAAGAACCCCGCGACGACCTCGCTGGCGTTTTCTGCCTGGCGGGCCCTGGCGACGACTGCCGCGAATTGCTGGAACGTATCGATAATTTCCTGGCCCAGAACATCCCTCTGGAAAGCCAGTCCGTGGATGCTGTACTTTCCCGGCTTTCCGGTGAGCAGGCCAATGCGGTCAGCGACCGGGTGCGCCTGCTGAATACCCATGGCCTACACGCCCGGCCCGCCAAACAACTGGTACAGGAAGCCCGTCAGCACAAGGCAGACATTCGCATCCGCCTGGAAGACGGCGATGGCAATTCGGTATCGGCGACCAGTCTCACCCGGATCATCGGCCTCGGTGCCCGCAGGGGGCAAACCCTGATCATATCCGCAACCGGCGACGATGCGGAACAGGCGGTAGGAGCCGTTTGCCAGGCCATCAATGACGGGCTCGGAGAAACCGTCTCCCCGCTTCGACAACAACAGAGCCAGCCGGCGCCTGCCGAGCCGGAACCCGAACCTCTGACCGATGACGAACCCCTGAAAGCGGTCGCCGCCTCACCGGGCCTGGCTCTGGCACCCGCCTTCGTCATGCGCCAGCCAACATTGGACTACCCCGCCACCGCCAGCGATGCCGGTGAACAGACCAGCCGACTGGGCCAGGCCATCGACGAGGCCGACGGACAACTGCGCACGCTGATTCGCCAGGCCGAAGGCGGTGAGGCAGCACCGATTCTGTCGGTGCATGTGGAAATGCTACAGGATGACGATCTCTACCAGGCCGCCCTGGAAGCCATTAACGAAGGCGCGTCCGCCGAAGCCGGCTGGTGGCACGCTATCGATACCGCAGCCCGGGCCCAGGAAGCACTGGCGGACCGGCTGCTGGCCGAACGGGCGGCAGATTTGCGGGATGTTGGCCGGCGCGTGCTGGCCAACCTCTGCGGGGTGGCCATGCCGACACCGCCGGACGAACCCTATGTACTGGTGGCGGACGACCTGGGCCCTTCCGATGTGGCAAGGCTGGACACCCAGCGCGTTCGCGGCCTGATCACAGCCCGTGGTGGCGCCACATCCCACAGCGCCATCCTGGCTCGGGCGCTGGGGCTTCCTGCCGTGGTCGGGGCTGGTGATCGAATCCTGACCATCAGCAACGGAACGGACCTGGTGGTCGACGGCGAACGCGGCTGCCTCGTGCCCAACCCCGGCGCCGAGCGCCGCGACCGCATTGACCGGCGCCTGGACCAACTCACCCGCCTGCAGGCGGACGCCTACGAGTGCCGGAACGAGCCAGCCACCACCACCGACGGCCACACCATCGACGTATGCGCCAACCTTGGCAACACGGCCCACACCCCGGATGCCGTCGACCGGGGCGCCGATGGCATTGGTCTGCTGCGCACCGAGTTCATTTTCATGGAACACCCGGACGCGCCTGACCTGGACACCCAGGTGAAGGAGTATCGCCATGCCTTCGACGCCCTCAACGGCCTGCCACTGGTCGCACGCACCCTCGATGTGGGTGGCGACAAGCCACTGGATTACTGGCCCCTTCCCCATGAGGACAACCCCTTCCTTGGGCTGCGCGGTATTCGCCTGTCACTGACGCGACCGGAGATTCTCGAAACCCAGGTGCGCGCGCTGCTGACGGCTGCCGACAACCGCCCACTGCGAATCATGTTTCCCATGGTCAAAGACCTGGAAGAGTTTCGCGCGGCCAAGGCCATCGTCGAACGGGTCCGCGCCGAGATTCCCTGCCAGGGCCTCCAGGTGGGCGTGATGATTGAAGTGCCCTCCTGCGCCCTGCTGGCCCACACCCTGGCACCGGAAGTGGATTTTTTCTCGGTGGGCACCAATGACCTCACTCAGTACACCCTGGCCATCGACCGTGGCCACGGCCAGCTTTCGGCCGAGTCCGACGGGTTGCACCCCTCGGTACTGCAACTGATCCGCATGACCGTCGAAGCCGCCCATGCTCACCAACGCTGGGTAGGTATCTGTGGCGAGCTGGCCTCCGACCCACAGGCTATTCCGGTACTGCTGGGCCTGGATGTGGACGAGCTGTCGGTGACCAGCCGGCGAGTGCCACTGGTCAAAGCCTGTATCCGCGGGCTTAGCCGCGAACACGCCCGTGAACAGGCGAAACTGGCGCTGGGCAAGGCCACCGCAGCCGAAGTGCGCGACGCCCTGGAGACACTGTAATGGCCCGCGTACTCACCATCACCCTGAACCCGGCTCTGGACCTCAATGCCGAAACCGACTCAATCCGGCTGGGTAACGTGAACCGCTCTCGGTCCACACGCCTGGAAGCTGCCGGCAAAGGCATTAACCTGGGCCGTGTGCTGTCACGTCTCGGCCATACCGTGACCGTGTCCGGACTGCTGGGAGAGATCAACGCCGCGCCCTTCGATCGCCTGTTCTCGTCTGACATCCTGGCAGACCACTTTGTCCGCATCCCCGGGCAGAATCGCATCAACGTGAAAATTGCCGAGGGCGATGGTCGTGTGACCGATCTGAACGGGCCCGGATTTGACGTACCCGCGGATGCCCTGGACCGATTAAAGGCACGCCTGGGTAACTTGAACAACAGGTTCGATGCCGTTGCCATTGCTGGCAGCCTGCCCGTCGGCTTTCCGCCCGAGGCACTGGCGGAACTGGTCACCCTGGCTCGCGAAGCAGACATCCCGGTGTGGCTGGATACCAGCGGCGCAGGCCTCACAGCCGGGCTTAAGGTGCTGCCAGACGGCATCAAGCCCAATACGGAAGAGCTGGCCGAATGGGCCGGGCACCCTCTGGAGAGCCTGGACGCCATCGCCGAGGCAGGTCGCTCACTTCAGGCCACCGGCATCGCCAATGTGGTGATTTCCATGGGCGAAAAAGGCGTGCTCTGGCTGTCGCCGAAGGGCAACTGGCAAGCGTCGCCACCGCCCGTGACCGCCACAAGCACCGTCTGCGCCGGAGACACTTTGCTGGCCGGAATGATTCACGGCCTGCTCGAACGTCACCACCCGGAACAGGTGCTGTCGACCGCCACCGCGCTGTCGGCCGAGTGCGTTCGCCACATTGGCGTTGGCGATCCAATGGCCGACGACTTCACCCAACTGATTCAGCAAACCCGCGTCACTCTCTTTACCCCCTGGCCCGGGCACAACAACAATGGGGAGATGCCATCATGAAACTGATCATTGTAACCGCCTGCCCTCAGGGCGTGGCCACCAGCTTCCTGGCGGCCCGGGCCCTGGAACGGGCCGCGCAGCAAAAGGGCTGGGAAGCCAGAACAGACATTCGCAGCCCGCAGCAACCACTGTCGTCCCTGCCCGAGGATGTCATCGCCTCGGCGGACCTGGTCGTTGCCGCAACAGGAACACCAACGGACCTGAACGCCTACGCCAGCAAACGCCTCTATCAGGTCCCGGTAACGGCCGCCCTGCCCGATCCCGCGTCGATTCTGGACCAGGCCGAAAAGCAGGCCGAGCCCTATCAACCAACAGAGGCTTCACAGCCCGAGCCTGCCACCTCAGGTAGCGCAGGCAAACGCATTGTCGCCGTCACCGCCTGCCCCACCGGTGTTGCCCACACTTTTATGGCGGCAGAAGCCCTGACCGCCGCCGCGACCGCTGCTGGCCATCAGATCCGCGTGGAAACCCAGGGCTCCGTGGGTGCCCAGGATCCGCTGACCGCCGAGGAAATCGAGGCGGCGGATCTGGTGATCCTGGCCTGTGATATCGAAGTCGACCCCAGCCGTTTTGCCGGCAAGCGCCTTTGGCGCACGTCCACCGGCAGCGCCCTGAAAAAACCGGGGCCCACCATTGATGAAGCCATGACCAATGCCTCTGTCGAGGAAGGCCAGAAAAAAGCGACCTCAGGAGGTGGTGGCGAGAAACGCGGCCCCTACAAGCATTTGCTGACGGGCGTATCTTTCATGCTGCCCATGGTGGTGGCCGGCGGCCTGCTGATCGCCCTGTCGTTTGTGTTCGGCATTGACGCATTCGAAGAGGAAGGCACCCTGGCAGCCGCGCTGATGCAGATCGGCGGCGGCACCGCCTTCCAGTTGATGATTCCTCTGTTGGCCGGCTATATCGCCTGGTCCATTGCCGACCGGCCAGGCCTGGCGCCGGGCATGATCGGTGGCTATCTGGCCAGTACCCTTGGCGCCGGTTTTCTTGGTGGCATCATCGCCGGATTCCTGGCCGGTTATGTGGCGCGCTTCATCAGCCAGAAACTGCCGATGCCAGAGAGTGTCGAATCCCTCAAACCCATCCTGATCATTCCGCTGCTGGCCAGTCTGGTCACCGGCCTTGGCATGATCTACGTGGTCGGCGAACCCGCTGCCGCCCTGATGGATGGGCTGACCAGTTTCCTGGAAGGCATGGGCACCACCAACGCCATCCTGCTGGGTGGCATTCTCGGAGCCATGATGTGCTTTGACCTGGGCGGGCCGGTGAACAAGGCCGCCTATACCTTCGGTGTCGGTTTACTCTCAGAAGGCAGCGGTGGTTCGGCCCCCATGGCGGCGATCATGGCCGCGGGCATGGTGCCGGCCATCGGTATGGGTGTGGCGAGCTTTATTGCTCGCGCCAAGTTTGCAGAGGCCGAACGGCAGGCCGGGCGGGCCTCCTTTGTGCTGGGGCTGTGCTTTATCTCTGAAGGTGCGATCCCCTTCATGGCCAAAGACCCACTGCGAGTTATCCCGGTGTGCATGGTGGGAGGCGCCATCACCGGAGCCCTGTCCATGCTGTTCACCGTCAAACTCATGGCACCCCACGGCGGTCTGTTCGTGCTCGCCATTCCCAATGCGGTAAGCACGGTACTGCCCTATGTGGCCGCCATTGCCATCGGTTCGCTGGTGATCGGGTTTGGCTATGCCATGATCAAGACAGGCAAGGCCGAGGTGGCAACCGCCTCCTCTTAGCAGACCTCCCCTCCGGGGGCGCTTGACGCCCCCGGTATTTGCGGCGATGGTATCCGCCAGATCCACACACAAGGACGCCGTGATGAAAATTCTGTCTGCCCTGATCCTGGCGATTGCCGCCATTGTTTCCGCATCGCTCATCGCCGACGGCCTGACCGGGCTACGCACCGGAGACCGGTTCGTCACCGTCAAGGGCGTTGCGGAACGGGAGGTACAGGCGGACCTTGCACTGTGGCCCCTGCGTTTCGTCGCCACCGGCAACAGCCTGGAGGAAGCTCGCGAGAAGGCCCACAGCAGCCGCGAAGCCATCATGGCGTTTCTCAAGCTGCAGGCCATCGACACCGACGCGGTGGAACTGCAACGTCTGGACGTCACGGACACCCGCGCCAATCCCTACCAGGAAAGCAACGGCCAGAAGTTCATCATCAACCAGACCCTGATGGTTCGCAGCGACGACATCGATCGCATTCGCCAGGCCGCGCAGTCTGTCAGTGAATTGGTGGATTCCGGCGTAATACTCTCCTCCGATTATGGCCCGGGTGGGCCGACTTACCTGTTTAACCGGTTGAACGACATCAAACCAGAGATGATTGCCGAGGCAACCGCCGCCGCCCGCGAGGCCGCCGCACAGTTTGCCAGGGATGCCAAAACTGAATTGGGGAACCTGCGCCGCGCCAATCAGGGCGTGTTCCAGATCCTGGCCCGCGACCAGGCCCCCGGCGTCAGCGAGGGCCAGCAGCCGATAAAAACCGTTAGGGTAGTGACTACGGTTGAGTATTATCTAAATTAGGCGACTGCCGCCAGTTACTGGGTCTGCACCATTTCATCGGTAACCTGATAGCGGCCAGCCAGCCAATGCAGGATTTCCCTGGCGGCCGGGTGATCAAAGCGGCGATAACATTCCGCCAGCGCCTGATGGCGTTCGGTACTGAGCCTGTGCAAGCCGGCATCCTGCAACAGGAGCAGATCGGCCTGTACCTGCTGCGCCAACTCTTTGCCCAACACTTCCTCGGCGGCCAGTTGGAAGGCCTTGCCATATTGGTAGCCGGGCCCCTGTTCGTAGCTACGGGCCAGGGTGATGGCCGGAATCGCAGTGAGCGTTGGCTGTAACGCGGGATTAATGGCGTGGCCCGATAGATACGGACCGTTGGCCGCTGGCCGGCCGCTAAATGCCCGCAGATGCAGATGGCGGGACATACGGTCACCGTCGTTCACCGGGTAGTTATCCCACAGCACCGGCTTGCGCCCCAGTGCTTCTGAAACACGCTGCAGATGGCCCGGCGATATCTCCCGCGAACACACCTCCTCGCCCGTCCAGAACACCTGCACGGACGGGTCCAGTGCCTTGCCAAGATCTTCCAGGTAATGCTCGGGACGGGGACCAAACACCCGGTCCAGAACCGGATCGTCGGAGTAGTAGCTGGGGCAGACCGTCAGTTGGTCCGCTGTACTGCGGTCTGCCACCCAATGGATGATGTCCGCCTGTCGGGCCGCCAGTTCCGGCGTATCGCTTTTCATGTCATCAAACAGGATCGCCAGATCGGTGATACCCAATTGATCAAACGCTGCCAGTTTTTGCGACAGCGCGGTTCTCGCCGAGTCATCGAAATTGTTGAACACCTCGAACGGGCTCAGACCAATGCCGAACCGGACTCCATGACTGCCACAAAACCGGGCGAAATCAGCCAGCTCATCGGCCTCCGCTTGTGGATGCGGCTCGTTCCACCGGCGCCGGAGAAAAGCATCCGCCTTGGGTGCGTACCAATAGTTCCGATAACCATGGGGAGCCAGTGCCGCAACCAGCTGCCGACGCTCTTCCCAGCTCCACAAAGGGCCATAGAAGCCTTCGATGATTCCCAGTGGGGGTTGCTCTGCCATTGGCGTTTCCATTTCGCGAGTACACAGATGGTTTACCGTCCAGAGGGTATCTCATCAGGCTGTGGGGGTCACCGGACAAGTTTACCAATGTCAGCTAGACTTCTCGTAGTGATGAACAGTGACGATTCACATCCGCTCTCCGATTACCCATGTGGATAAGGAGCCTGGCAAATGGACATTAAAAGCTTTGAAGACCTGATTGAGTGGGCTCGCGAGCTCCACGCCCACCTGTCCCGATGCTTGTCGGAGTGCTCAACAAAGAACAAGGAGGAGCGAGCCCGGGCACTGCTGACGTATCTATCGGACCATGAGGCCGAACTGGAGCGCATCACAGCGGAGTTCGAGAAACAGGCCGATTCAAAGGCTCTGAAAACAAGACTCTACGACTACCTGAACGACGAACACAAAGCCATCAAAACCCACCGCACCTGCGATGATCACTACGCCAGTCTCGACTTCGACAGCATTGTTCGTGAGGTGTTCGACTTCCATGATCAGTTGATCGACCTGTATGACAGCCTGGCCGGCAAGGCAGAGATTCCGGAAGCGAAAGAACTCGCTGAATCCCTACGCGCCATGGAGGAGAACGAAGCCATGAGGTTGGCGAGGCAGATTGGCATGATGGATGATGTCTGAGTTCTTCCACTCTCTGAGCGTGAAAACTGGAAATCGCGAGCTATCAATAGTACTGTATATATAAACAGTATCGAGAGTTTGCCATGAAGACTCGCGCGACGCCGCTCAATCCACAGAACCGCTTCCACCCCATAGTGACGGACCACCAATACGACGATGGCTGGTATCAGGACCCCGCTGACGATACCTGCCCGGACTCCCTGGCGACCGAAGTGGTGGATGAGCAGGTACGTACGATCATCAGCCGGAACCAGTCGCCGGATGTGCCGTTCGACCAGTCCATAAACCCGTACCGGGGTTGCGAGCATGCGTGCATATACTGCTTTGCCCGGCCTACCCATGCGTACTGGGACATGTCGCCGGGGCTGGACTTCGAAACCCGGCTGATCGCCAAACCCAATGCTGCGGAACAGCTTCGAAGGGAGCTCGATAAACCCGGCTACCGTGTGTCGCCGATTGCCCTTGGCGTGAATACCGATGCCTATCAGCCGGTTGAGAAGCACCGGCAAATTACCCGCGACATCCTCAAGGTGTTGGTCGAGTATCGCCATCCGGTGTCCATTATCACCAAGGGGGCACTGATTCTGCGGGACCTGGACCTGCTGTCAGAACTGGCACACCAGGGCCTGTGTTCCGTTCGGGTCAGCTTAACCACCCTGGACAATACCCTGAAACGCCAGATGGAACCTCGTACTGCAGCGCCGGCCACGCGCCTGAAAGTCATCCGTGAGCTGGCCGCTGCCGGCGTACCAACGGGCATCATCCTGGGGCCGGTTATCCCGTTCATCAACGATCATGAAATTGAGAGCATTCTGGGGGCCGCAGCAGAGGCCGGTGCGGAACGGGCAAGCTGGATCATGCTTCGCTTGCCGCTGGAACTGGATGAGCTGTTCCAGGACTGGTTGCAGCGGCATTTTCCAGACCGGGCCAGTCATGTGATGAATCGTATGCGCGATCTTCGGGGCGGCAAAAGTTACGATTCCCAGTTCGGGCGCAGGATGACAGGAACGGGCCCCTACGCGGATCTTGTCCGCCAACGCTTCGCAAAGCGCGCGAGGCAACTGGGCCTGAACCTTCATCAGGCAGAGCCCCTTAGAAGCGACCTCTTCAGGCGTCCTGCGGGTGAGCAGATAGGATTGTTTTAGACTAGGAACATCGGCTCACGCTGGCCTGCGGGAGCCAATGTCCCTGGTCTAAAATCCCATCATTTTGTTCGGAATTTAGACGGTACGATCACTGCTCCACTGCCCAAATAGAAAAACACAAAAAGGCACAAGGTAAGTTAGAGTTACTTTAAGTACGTCTATTGAGTCATTTTCAAAGATGTGCCTTCCCACTGATTGATCAGGTTAAGTAAGGAACCAACAATGATGGCTACCGCCATTGCCTTCGTAAAGTTCAATTTCATATCAACTCTTACCTCAGTGTCTGTTGTGTAGGCAAGCCACCTCTCGGCTGATTCAAATCCTCCTCGACAAGGAAAGCTTCCTTATTGGTCGTGATATCAGACATAGATTCGCCAACAAATGTATACCGGGCTGACAAGATTTTCAGAGTATCAATTTCCGAAGGTCACCCAGCAGATCACTAACTAGACCAATCAATTTGGCACCGTCCGCCCCGTTCACCGCGCGGTGATCGTAGGACAGCGACAACGGCAGCATCAGCCGCGGCTGGAAATCCTTGCCATCCCAGACCGGCTTCATCGCCGCCTTTGAGACACCAAGAATCGCCACCTCCGGCGTATTCACGATCGGCGTAAACGCCGTGCCGCCGATACCGCCCAGGCTGGTGATGGTAAAGCAGGCACCCTGCATCTCGGCCGGTTTGAGCTGCTTGTCCCGCGCCTTCTGCGCCAGGTCGGCGCTTTCCGCCGCGAGCTCCCAGAGCCCCTTTTTGTCGACATCCTTGATCACCGGCACCATCAGCCCGTGAGGCGTGTCCACCGCAATGCCAATGTGAATGTACTGCTTGCGGATCACTTCCTTGCGGTCCATATCCAGCGACACATTGAACTGCGGCAACTCCGACAGCGCCGTGGCGCAGGCTTTCAGCAGGAACGGAAGCGGTGTCATCTTCACACCTTTCTTCTCGCCGGCCGCCTTCTGGGCCTTGCGGAAGTCTTCCATATCGGTGATATCCGCGTCCTCGAACTGGGTGACGTGAGGCACGTTCAGCCAGCTACGCTGCATATTGTTCGCCGTAGCAAACATCATGCGCGACATGGATTCACGCTCAATCTCACCAAACTGGCTGAAGTCCGGCAGTTTCACGCCAGGAATACCGGCGCCACCGCCACCAGCCACGGTGCTGCCCTGCTGCGTCTGCTGCAGCTGGCTTTTCACGTAGGCCTGGACATCGTCTTTCAGGATGCGACTTTTCGGGCCGGAACCCTTGATGCGAGTCAGATCTGCGCCGAATTCACGGGCCAGCTTACGCACCGCCGGGCCCGCGTGAACCTTGGCACCCGGTGCCGGTGGCTCGTACGTTGCCGAGGACTGCTCCGGCTTCGGTTCGGAAGGCTTGCCTTTCGATTCAGGCTCACCCTCCTGCTTTTCCTTACCGGACGACTCAGACGCCTCGGACGACGCGTCCTCTTCGCCTTCGTCGCCACCCTCTTCCACAATGGTCATTTCAACCAGATCGAGACCTTCGGAGATCTTGTCGCCCTCGGACACCAGAACCTTGCCGATCTTGCCGGCATAGGGAGACGGAATCTCCATGGTGGCCTTGTCGGACTCCACGGTCACCAGCGCATCGTCCGCCTCAACCTCATCACCTTCGCTGACGTTGATCTCGATCACCGGCACATTGTCGAAGCCGTCCAGCGCGGGCACCTTCACGGTTTCCTTACGGGAACCGCCGGATTTCTTCGGTGCCGGCTTTTTCTCTTCAGACTTGGCGTCTTTGTCGTCCGACTTGGCTTCCGCCTCGTCTTTCTCATCGGACTTGGCGTCTTCGCCAGAATCCTTGCCATCATCCGAGTCACCGGCGTCGCTGCTGGCTTCCATCATCCCGACAACGTCGCCTTCCTTGACCTTGTCACCCACTTTGACGGTGATCTTGGTAATTTTTCCGGCACCCGGTGACGGCAGCTCCACCGATGCCTTGTCGGATTCTACGGTCAGTATCGGATCTTCTTCCTCAACCGAATCGCCCTTACTGACGAGCACTTCAATAACCTCGACCTCGTCTGCACCGCCGAGATCCGGAACCTTGATTTCCTGTTCACTCATGGCGGTCTCCTTAGCTCAGCACCGGGTTCGTTTTGTTGCGATCGATTCCGTACTTACGCATAGCCTCGAGAACCACGTCGTTCTTGACTTCGCCATCCCTTGCCAGGGCCGCCAGCGCGGTCACCGCCACGTAGTAACGATCCACTTCGAAGTGGCTGCGCAATTTCTCGCGCGTATCACTGCGACCGAAACCATCGGTGCCCAGGGTCAGATAGGTTTTCGGGATGTACGCCCGCACCTGTTCAGACAACAGCTTGATGTAGTCGGTGGACGACACCACCGGCCCCTGCTGCTTCTCCAGGCATTGAGTAAGGTACGACTTCTTGGGCGTATCGTCCGGGTGCAGGCGGTTCCAGCGCTCGATGTGCAGGCCGTCACGGGCCAGTTCATTGAAGCTGGTCACGCTCCAGATATCAGAGGCAACACCAAAGTCTTCTTTCAGCAGTTCCGCCGCCGCGCGCACCTCGTTGAGGATGGCGCCGGAGCCCATCAGCTGAACCCGTGGCGTTTTCTTACGGCCCTTGGTTTCAACGGAATCCAGCAGGTACATGCCCTTGATGATGCCCTCTTCCACTTTCTTGCCGTCCTTGCCTTCCGGCATGGCGGGCTGCTCGTAGTTTTCGTTTTCGATGGTCAGGTAGTAGAAGACGTTCTGGTTGTCTTCAAACATTTCCTTGATGCCATGCTGGACCACCACGGCCATTTCGTAACCGTAAGCCGGGTCATAGGCCTTACAGCTGGGAATGGTCTGGGCCAGGATATGGCTGTGACCGTCCTGGTGCTGCAGACCTTCACCATTCAGCGTTGTGCGCCCGGCGGTACCACCCACCAGGAAACCCCGGGCCTGAATGTCACCCGACGCCCAGGCCAGGTCGCCCACACGCTGAAAACCAAACATGGAGTAGAAGATGTAGAACGGTATCAACGGGAAGTTGTTGGTGCTGTAGGAAGTCGCTGCTGCCATCCAGGCCGCCATGGAACCATCTTCGTTGATCCCTTCTTCAAGCACCTGACCTTTCTTGTCTTCCTTGTAGTACATGATCTGGTCACGGTCTTCCGGCACGTACTTCTGGCCTTCAGCGGTGTAGATACCCATCTGGCGGAACATGCCCTCCATCCCGAAGGTACGGGCCTCGTCCGGTACGATCGGAACAATTCGCTTACCGATGCGCTTGTCCTTGGTCAGAGCCGTCAGCAATCGCACGAACGCCATGGTGGTGGAGATCTCACGACCGTTGGAGCCTTCCAGCAGGTTCTTGAAGGTATCCAGTGGCGGCGTCTGCAACGGCTGGCAATCCTTGCGACGCTTGGGATAGAAACCACCCAACTCTTGCCGGCGCTTGTTCATGTAGACAATTTCCGGACTGTCCGGCGCAGGCCGGTAGTAGGGCACGTCCTTGAGCTCTTCGTCTTTCAGCGGCACCGCAAAGCGATCACGGAAGGCCTTCAGTTGCTCGATATCGAGCTTCTTCAGCGAGTGTGCCGTGTTTTGCGCTTCGCCGGCCGTACCGAAGCCATAACCTTTGATGGTATGGGCCAGAATCACCGTCGGCCGCCCGCCATTGTTGTGAATGGCATGGTGATAGGCGGCATAAACTTTGTAGGGGTCGTGGCCACCGCGATTAAGTCTGTTGATGTCCTCGTCGGTGAGGTTCTCCACCATCTTGGACAGCTCCGGGTACTTACCGAAGAAGTGCTTACGGGTGTAGGCCGGACCGTTGCTCTTGAAGTTCTGCAGGTCGCCGTCAACGGCTTCGTCCATGACACGCTGCATCAGGCCGTCCTGATCCTTCTCGAACAGGGGATCCCACATGCGGCCCCAGACCACTTTCAGTACGTTCCAACCGGCTCCGCGGAACACGCCTTCCAGTTCCTGGATAATCTTGCCGTTACCACGCACAGGGCCGTCGAGACGCTGCAGGTTACAGTTAACGACAAAAATCAGGTTGCTGAGGTTTTCGCGGCCGGCCACAGAGATGGACCCCAGGGTTTCCGGCTCATCGCACTCGCCGTCACCGACAAAGCACCACACCTTGCGGTCGCCCATGTCGATCAGCTCGCGACTATGCAGGTACTTCATCACGTGGGCCTGGTAGATCGCCTGGATCGGCCCCAGCCCCATGGAGACCGTGGGGAACTGCCAGTAATCCGGCATCAGCCAGGGGTGCGGATAGGACGACAGGCCGTCGCCATCAACCTCTTCCCGGTACTTATCCAGCTGCTCCTCATTAAAACGCCCTTCCAGGTAGGAACGGGCATAAATGCCCGGAGAAGAATGGCCCTGGAAATACACCAGATCCGATTCCCGCTTCTCGTCACCGCCGTGGAAGAAGTAGTTGAAGCCAACATCGTACAATGTGGCCGCCGAGGAGAAGGATGATACGTGCCCGCCAAGATCACCCGGGCGCTGATTGGCCCGCAGCACCATGGCCATGGCGTTCCAGCGGATCAGCGAGCGAATACGCCGCTCCATGAACAGATCACCCGGCATTCTGGATTCCTGGGTGACAGGAATCGTGTTGCGGAAGGGCGTGGTGATGGAATAGGGCAACTCGGTGCCGTCGCGGCTGGCTCGTTCGGAGAGCCTTTCGAGAATGTACTTGGCGCGATCAACGCCCTCCTGTTCGATCAGAGACTCCAGCGCATCCAGCCATTCACGGGTCTCTGTCGGGTCTTCATCCCTATGCATATGCAAATCCTTCGATAGCCAAGGTCGGTGAAATAAGATGTGGGTCTATCAATGCAGAGCCATTACTGTGTGGTGTATCAGTTTATTGGCACTCATGGTGAGCTGACACTCATTTGCCAGCCAAGCCACAGAGCACGTTACAGTCGAACCTCTTGATAGATATGCTTCGTCTCCAGGAAATCATCCAGCCCCCCAGGCCCATGCAGGCGCCCGAAGCCGCTCTGGCGGTAGCCACCGGTCTCGGTCTCAGCTCCAATACGCAAGTGACTATTGATCCAAACCGTGCCAGCTTTGAGACGACGGGAGGCTAACTGTGCCGTCCGGAGGCTTTGAGTGTATACACTTGCCGCAAGGCCATAGCGGGTGGCGTTCGCCTTATCGATCGCTTCTGCCTCACTCGTGAATGTCTCAAGCGTTATGACAGGACCAAAAATCTCTTCCTGGACGATGGACAGATCCGTAGACGCGGCCGCGATAATGCTTGGGCTACAGTAGGCGCCGCCGGACAATTTCCCGCCCTCAAGCGCTTGGCCCTGCAGTAGAATTTCAGACTGCTGTCCTGCGTCTTCCACCGCCTTCAGTACCCGGTCTCGGTTAGCCACATCGATCAGGGGCGCCAGGTGCGTCGCAGGGTCCGAACCCGGGCCGATCACAAGGTTTCCGAAAGCATGGGCAAGTTTGTCTGCCAATTCATCGCAGTGCTGTCTATGCACCAGCACTCTGCTGACAGCCATACACATTTGCCCTGAAATGGGAATGGCACCGTGAACAATTTCAGAAACGGCGGTGCTGAGATCCGCGTCAGCAAATACCAGGGCCGGCGCTTTGCCGCCGAGCTCCAGACTTAATCGCTTCAGTGTGCCCGCCGCCCCTGCCATGATCGACTTCCCGGTTGCTGAGGAGCCTGTAAAACTAATGCAATCGACATTTTCCGATGCCACGATGGCCTGACCAACAACGCTTCCCTCATCGTTATTGACGGAATTGACCACACCTTTGGGAAGGCCTTTGCATGCCTGCAAACACGCCATCATCAGATGGTTGACGTTAGAGGTTTGAGGAGCAGGTTTAATAACTACTGTGCACCCCACTGCAAGGGCAGGCGCTAAGCTGCGTACGAGTAAAGCAGCGGGAGCGTTCCAGGGCACAATTATTCCGACGACGCCGACAGGTTCCCGCAGAAATATCGACAGCTTACCCGCTTCAGTCTCCTGAACCCGTCCAGAAATTGTGCGCGCCAGACCGGCGTAGTAGCGGGCCTCACTCACACAAGCACGAACCTCACCGATCGCTTCCCGGCGGATTTTGCCGTTCTCCTTGATGATGAGGTCAACCAGCTCCTCCGCATTGCGCTCGAGTTGGTTGGCAAAGTCCAGCAGGACTTCAGCCCGGAGTCGAGGCCGCATTGACCAGGTTTCAAATTCGAACGCCTGCCGGGCTGCGCCAATGGCCTCTTCAACAAGGCCACTGTCGCCTAGATGGTACTGCCCCGCCGGCTCTCCGCTGGCCGGGTTAATAGTGTCTTTCAGGGTGCCATGTGCAACCCAGTTACCGTTGATCAAATGTTTAGCCGCCACTCGGGGACCTCCTCTCGCCATAGTCAACTGAGACGTTGTCTGGCATGTGTCCGGTTGTGTTTGCCTGGACTGCGTGCGATGTACATCAAAACCCTTTGCAACGGATCAATCGAGCCCACAGAAATTCTCTGCAATCGTCGTCTGGGCGGCCTTGGATTCGGCCACGTACTCAAGTTCTGCGACCTGGAGCTTGCGTGCGAAGGGGTCATCGGAAAACTTATGCATCAGGTTTGTCATCCACCAGGAGAAGCGCACAGCTTTCCAGATGCGGTCAAGTGCGTGGTCGGAGTAGCTGTCTAGCAGCTTGCGTTCGCCATTGTCATAGAACAGCTTGAGCCCTTCGAACAGCTGCTTTGCATCAGCGATTGCCATGTTGAGACCTTTGGCACCCGTTGGAGGAACAATGTGCGCCGCATCGCCAACCAGGAACATCTGACCAAAGCGCATGGGTTCCGCCACAAAACTTCGCAACGGTGCAATGCTCATCTCCAACGCCGGGCCTGTTACCAACTTCTCTGCCAGGTCTTTCGGCAGCCTGCGCCTGAACTCATCCCAAAAGCGCTCCGCATTCCACTCATTGATGTCCTCATCGATAGGCACCTGGATGTAGTAACGGCTACGGGTCCTGGAGCGCAGGCTGCACATGACGAACCCTTCCGGATGGTTCAGCCAGACAACCTCATCAGACACAGGGGGAACGTCAGCGAGAATGCCCAACCAGCCAAACGGGAAAGCGAACTCATAAGTATCAATTCGATCCGCCGCAACGGACTTCCGGGAAACCCCGTGATAGCCATCACAACCTGCGATAAAGTCGCAATTGATTTCGTACTTTTCACCATCCTTTTCGTAAGTGACCCGGGGATTTTCAGAGTCAAAGTCATGCAGCGCAACGTTCTCGACTTCGTAGTGGGTAATACCGCCGCTTTTCTCTCGAGCGTCGATCAGGTCCCGGGTGACCTCTGTCTGCCCATAAACAGTCGCGGTTTTACCTGCGAGATCGAAGTCGATACGCGTGCGTCCCTTGTCCCACAGCAGGTTGTAGCCAGTCTGTTTCAACCCCTCACTTTCCAACCGCTCGCCAGCGCCAGCTTCCCGTAGCGTTTCTACCGTTGGTTGCTCCAGCATGCCTGCGCGGATGCGGCCAAGCACATACTCCTGGCTCCGATTCTCCAGAATGACGTGGTCGATTCCCTCCTTTTGCAGGAGCTGGCCCAGAACCAGACCAGAGGGTCCGGCTCCAATAATGGCAACCTGAGTACGAAGCTGATTCATGTTCCTGATCTCCTGACAAGAATGATATGTTTGCCACGTCTTGGTATGAACACACCTGAAGTCGAGTTGCAACTAGTGCACTCCCTTGACCTTGCGTAGCCGAGTAACAAATTCCACGGTATTCGGTAAAACCGCCTTTAACCAATGCCAAGTTCGCCGATAGGTATAAGCAAAAGTTCATCCCTCGTCAGCACCACTTGAAGTCAACGTACCCTATAACCCGCCACCAGGCCGGATAGGCATACCGCGGGGTCGGATCCCTGAATCAGTCAGCGTCAACACCAACTGTTATGGAAATTAGCGCATTTGGCATTAGCCAAGTTTGCGAGCCCATGCTTAGCTGTGCCCATGTATGCATTCAGTAGTGAGGAGGGCATGACTCCAGATCCACCTTCCTTTGTTTCTCTTAACCAGCTGCGGTGGTTCGAACTCCATTGACCTCCATTTCAGATCAGGTATTGGAACTCTTTTGCGGGCCTGGCGGGTTAAGCGGACTTGAATGTGCGGGGCTGATGCTGGTCAGTTTCTCGACTTCCGGCATTACTGCGATGCTTGGCATCGGTGGAGGAGTCCTGCTTCTGGCGGTATTGGCCTCAGTGCTCCCCATCCAAGTTGTTGTCCCGGTTCACGGCGCAATACAATTGGGCTCGAACGCTACCCGCGCCGCCGTCTTCCGCCGGAACATCGACAAAAGCTGGTTACTTACTTTTGGAATCGGAGCGGCGTTTGGAATCTATCTCGGTGCGTTGTTGGCGCCCCTGCCTGAACGAATGCTCAAAGTTATGCTGGCGTTCTGTTTGCTCCTCAGCCTCTGGCCATCCCCTTCTGCTGGCAGACCGCCGTCGGGACGTTTGTTGTTCCTCACGGGCTGGGGTACGAGCTTCCTAACCATGTTCGCCGGTGGTACCGGGCCGTTGGTGGCAGCCATTCTCATGGGCCGCAGTGGCCGGCCAACCGTTATTGGTACCCACGCAGCCCTCATGTCACTGCAGCATTCGATGAAGATCGCCGCCTTCAGCTTCTTGGGTTTCCAGTTCCACAGCTGGATCCCCTTCATCACGGTAATGATAGCATGCGGGTATCTCGGTGCTGCTGTCGGGATGAGGCTTTCCCTGCGTTTACCCGAGACATTATTTCGCTCTGCTTTCCGGACAATAATAGTCCTATTGGCGGCACGTTTGATCTGGACTGCTCTTTTCGCGGCCTGACAATCTACTCATAGGGTCAATGCGAGGAGGGATCATGGAATACTTTTCAGTTAAAACGCCAATGGTGATAGGCAGCTGTCTAGGGATCATAAATCGTATTATTGCAGCGAGATATACGTCCTCAGAGCTAAAGAATGGCGTTCGTCAGAATACGTGAGGCGTTTTTTGTGTCACTGTCCGAGCCTATAAACCAAATTGTGTAACTGCCAACGACTGAGTAATCATTTTAAAACGATACCATCTTGGGTACACAAGTGGACCAAGAAAAACCCAAAACCCTGGCCGCAGTGATGGCCAAAGACATCAAGTCAAAGAAAGACCTCGAAGCCCTCACCCAGCAGCTCGTGAAACTCACCTTTGAACCCGTGCTCAATGCCGAACTGGATGAGTTGCTCGGTTATCAGAAGCATGCCCCCGGCTTGTCGCGGTACCAGCAATAGTCTCAACGGTTATTCTATCAAACGCCTCACAAGCCAGCATGGCAAAGTACTGAACGAGTCACCCCGCGACCGAGACAGCTCTTTCGAGCGTCAGTTCGTACGCAAGGGGGCAGTCCAGACCGACCCAGATGGATGGTCAAATCCTGGCCTTACACGCCACGGAATTGACCGCCCGGGACGTCATCGACGCATTTAAAGAGATGTACGACGCGGACATCTCGGCAACGCCCGTTTCCAAGGTGACCGAGCGTGTGATCAATCAGGTTCATGAGTGGCGACAACGCCCTGTCAACCCGGTTTACCCTATTGTTTATCTGGACTGTATCGTTCTGAAAATTTGTCAGGACAATAGGGTAATCAACAAGTCCTTATACTTGGCTCTGGGCATCAACATGTAAGGCCAGAAGGAGCTGCTGGGCCTGTGGCTTACTGTGACCAAAGGGGCGAATTTATGGCTATCGGTAAAACTCACTGATCTGAAGAACCGCGGCATGGAGGACATCCTGGTCGCCTGTATGAATAGTATTAAGGGCAACCCGGATGCGATTGCAGCAGAATTTCCCCAGACCGAGGTTCAGCTCTGCATCGTACACATGGTTCGTAATTCACCGCTGCGAACCTGGCCACAAAGCTCATCAATTTCTTTTGAAAGGCCCTCTGCTTCCTCCCGTATGCGATCGTAGCTCCTGGTCCTGTTCATTAACCGCGGCAGCGACATGCAAATCTTTGTGAGTATCAACGCCACCGACAATCACTGGGCAAACAACCTGCTGTAGAGACATGACGAAGCTCCTGGCTATCTTTTTGAGGATGGCTTCACCATACACGATAGCCTGGACACGACAGTAACGAGACAGGCTGTCAGGCCCTTCTTGAGTCACATGCATCGGCGGGATGAAACCCCTGCCGCTAGGTGTTCTCGGATTACCGACAGGTCCAGGGAAAGACACATATCTGGGTCGATCGGAGTGCGGGTCAGGAAACCCGAGAACACTTGCGACACCCAGTATTTCAAGTTGAGCCAAAATCAGAAATACCCGGCACTGACAGTATTACTGTCGGAGTGGAACAGAACCTCCTATTTGGGCCGGCGCTTCCAGGAAGCCATCAGCATCGTATCCATAACCAGATCAGTCGACATTCTTGATTTCATAGACCAAGCAACGATTTGTCGTGGGAACAGATCCAGAACAGTGGCGAGATACAAGAAGCCCTCATGGGTTCGGATATAGGTAATGTTAGTCACCCATCGCTCGTTCGGCTCCTGGGCCTCGAAGTCGCGATTCAGGTGATTGGGCGCAACGTGGGCAGGCTCTCCGCTGTAATAACCTTTGTGTCGTTTTTAACCACGCTGAGCGCGGATACCTTCCGTCCTCATCAATCGGTACACCCGATTTTTGCTGCACTTCTCACCAAGGTCTTTGAAATCCAAGGTGATATTTCGGTAGCCGTATACACCATCACTTTCGAGCCACGCCTGCTTTATTAGCCCGACGAGGCGGCGATTGGCCTTGGCTTGGGGGCTTTCAGGATTATGCAGCCAGGCATAGAAACCGCCGAAATGGAAATTCAGAACGCGGCACATGACTCGGACTTGGAACTCCTTCTGGTAAGCCCTGATGAAGCGATACGTTACTCGGACTCCTTTGCAAAGAACGCTGCGGCCTTTTTTTAATATGTTGCGTTCCTCCGTCACCCGACGCAGTTCGGCCCGCAACTGGCGAAGCTCATCCTGCTGCTCGGTGATGTGCTGATGCTGACTTCCAGAATCGCCATACAGCTTGATCCATTTATACAGACTCAGAGGTGATCCCCAGTTTGCGGCACACGTCGGAGACCCTATAGCCCCGTTTCGTGACTTGCTTGACTGCCTCAATTTTGAATTCTTCGGAGTATTGCTTTCCGCTCATCACCAACACCTGTAGATTTGCGTTTAGTGTAACGCTATCAGGCGTCTACTGTATCGGGGGCTTGCCAAACTGCTCCCGCAATAAGGCATTCTCCTCGGCCAGGGCCGAGTCAGAAGGCAGGTTGGGACTGGGTGCGGAAGCCATTGAATTCATGGTCGATATTATACCAAAAGTCCGTCTTCTCTACCCCTCGCAATACCCAGCGCGCCCGGATGCCTCGGCACCACGCTACCGGTGTAAGCCTCAATTCGCATTTGCATTTTCAACCACAGGTTCAGGTCTACCTTCCGGGATACTTTGAAGGCCGGAGGGCGGCAGAACCGCCCCCGATTGCAGTCTTAGCAGATCGAAATAATCCGTTTGCTTATTTATAGCCTTTCAGAATTGAGTCATCACCATCGCGTTGATTCGATTAGCGTTGCCGTCCCTACCATCGAATCGCTCCGATCGGGCGTGGATATATTCCAAACCGAGACTTACCCGCGGCACTATATCAAAGAAGATGTTTGCCCATGCTACGTCCACGCGCCGCCGCTCGATCGCCGCGAGACTGTCTGGAACATCGCTGCGCTGAACACGTGAGTAGGCAAACGTACTGGATAGACGGGGAGACCACTTCTGCTCCAAAGCTAGATAGCCCGAAGCATGTTTAATTGGCTCGACCTTGCCATCTTCAACATAGCCATCCGTCGGACTGGGGCTCATATAAAAGCCTATACCTTCACCTACCCATAGTGCGGTTTTGAGTTTGGCAGACGGCCACAAGGGTTGAGCAAACTGAGCATACCCCCCCCAGCTGAGCGCAGAATCGTCGATACCGGAGCTCTCCACGTCTAGCTCACGCACCATCCCTGCTAAGGCAAAGCGGCGACCGAACTCATATCGAGCGGTAAGTGCAGGTGCACTGGAGTTCCCGTCGACACCAATATCGTCTCGCGGTGTTGGATTACCGCTCGCGTTTACCAGATTGACATCGTGATCTTCTAAAGAGAATGTCAACTGATGACTTTTTGCAGGCTTCATCGAGTAACGAAGCTGCGTGGTGCGACGGAAGGTACCTCCGGTCGGGCTGCCCAACTTAACAATTCGTGGCGAACCAATGAAACTCATAACATTCGACCAAGTTCGACCCGCCAAAACTGGGCCAAGCTCCATATATGCGTGTCGCAGCTGATTCAATTCGCCTTCACCAAGTCCGGGACGCCCCAGGAAATGGCTTTCGAAATAAGTATTTAGTTGACCATAGTCGGTGGCCGTACTCGTACCAATGTTGATGCGCGACTCCAATGCGTGCGCTGAGAACTTGCCATCAGTTTCCCGGGGTGTCACATCTGCCAAGAATGGGTTAGTTACCTCCCCCATGTCGTTATCCATATCGTAGATGAAATCCGCTTTCAAATAGCCACCAAGCCGGATATCTGTCTCAGTACCTGGAAACCGGAAAGTCGGGCGCCAGTTCCAGGGGGGGCCGATCTGGCTCAGTTCACCACTCCTAACCACTTCGCCGGGCTCGTACGAAGGATAAGGCCCCTTTGGCGCTTGTGCATACGCTGCACCTACGCTCAAAGCTAGAATTGGCAGTGAAATAATCGTTTTTTTAAATGCTTTGATTGAGTGATACATAAGATTCCTCTCTTTTTTGTAATTGGACTTAATGTTTTATTTGCTAACCTCCATGTAATAGGATTCCCCGACACCATTCCCTGCCGCGTGGTTTCTTGCTCTAGAGATCCAGCACTAGCTTCCTTCCATGAGCTCGGGACACACAGACCGTCATCTTGTCCCCTGCCGATTTTTCTTCATCAGTCAGATACATGTCCCTGTGATCTGGGTCGCCTTCAAGGACCCCGGTCAGGCAGGTCCCGCAAATTCCCTGCTCACACGAGACCTCGACTTCAATGCCGTTTTCTGCGAGCACTTCGACCACGCTTTTATCTTCCGGGATCAGGTAGGTGCCTCCTGATCGCGCCAGGGTGACTTCGAACTCGCCGGTGGGGCCTGACAAGGCTTCGGGATCGGCATTGAAATATTCCAGGTGTATTGCCTGTGGCGGCCAATGAGTCGCCGCGATGTCTTCCACCATGTCCATGAAGGGTTTGGGGCCGCAGATATACATCTGCCCGCCTTCTGGACGATCCGCGAGGGTATGACGCAAATACGCCTTCGTCGCATCCGGCTCAAGCGCATAGTGAAAGTGGACTCGGTTGCTGTATTCGCCCCCCCCCAGCAATTCATGAAAGGCCGTATGCTTAATCGAACGGGTGAAATAAAGCAGGCGAAAGTTACCACCTGCCTTTTCCAGGTGCCTCGCCATGCTGAGGATGGGCGTGATTCCTATGCCACCTGCGATAAGGGTGTAATGGCCGGCCCCCTCATCAAGCACAAAGTTGTTACGGGGCTCACTGATCGTGAGCTGGTCACCCTCCTTGATCCGCTCGTGCATGCCCGATGAGCCGCCGCGGGACTCTGCTTCGCGTTTGACGGCAATAAGGTAGTGGTCAGTGTCGCCGGGGGCATTGCACAGGGAATACTGCCGAACGATTCCTGGCGCCACATGGACATCAATGTGCGAGCCCGGGGTGAAGTCAGGGAGCTTTTGCCCCGCCGGGGCGACAAGCTCGAACGAAACGATATCGATCGCCTCTGGACGGACTCTGTTGACTCTCACTGTTAACGTTCTATTGCTCATAATTCTTACTCTCCTTTATCCAGGCACGGCCCACTGGTCCCGACGTACCCAGAGCGCTCTCCTAGCGACCAAACATGGTGTCAGGGATCATAAGCGCGAGTTGAGGAAACAGAACGACAATCGCCAGGCATAACCCCATCGCAAACCAGAAGGGCAAAACGCCGACATACATATGCGAAAGGGGAATGTGAGGCGCTATGCCCTTTACTGCGAACACATTCATCCCTACCGGCGGGGTGATGAGCCCCATCTCCAGCACAATGACGACCAGCACCCCAAACCAGATCGGGTCGATACCGAGTTGTGCGATAATGGGCAGGACAATTGGCAGCGTTAGGACGAGCATCGCGAACCCTTCCAGAAACGTTCCAAGGATCACATAAGCAACCAGAATGATCGCGAGGGTGCCGTATGTCCCGAGCCCCAGCTCCATCATCTGCGAGGCCAACGTCTGGGGTATTCCCGACATCGCTACAAATGGGCTGAACACATGGGCCGCAATGAGGATCAGGTAGAACACCGCCGTGGTGCGCGCTGTCTCAACCAGAACTGACTGGAGGTCCCTCCATGACAGTTTGCGTCGCAACAACGCAATGATCAGCACTAGGAATGCACCAACGCCTGCTGCCTCGACAGGGGTAAATGCCCCGGCATAAATTCCACCGATGGTGATGAACGCGACGATCATCAATGGCGCTGCCTCTTTAAGGGCGCACAGACGCTCCCTGAGCGGCGCCGCTTGCTGGGATGGCGCGTAGTCAGGCCGAATGAACGTCACGACCAGAATAGCGACGATAAAGAGACCCATTAACAGAAGACCCGGAAGGATCCCTGCCATGAACAGCCGCCCGATAGATTGTTCCGACAGGATGCCGTAGATGATAAAGCCGGTAGAGGGGGGGATGAGTATTCCCAGCGTACCGCCAGCAGCGAGAGCTCCGGTCGACAGCCGGTGATTGTAGCCAAGCCGCTCCATCTGTGGCAGGACGACTCGCCCCATGGTGAGCGCGGACGCCAGTGAAGAGCCACTGACCGCGGCGAAGCCGCCGCATCCCAGGATAGTGGCGGAGGCCAGGCCGCCGCGATAATGTCCAACAACGGCTTGGGCCGCATCGTAGAGATTTCGGCTCAGGCCGGATATGACCGTCAGGTTCCCCATGAGAATGAACAAAGGGATCACCGACAGAGTATAAGATGACGCGATGTGCCAGGTTTCTGCAGTGAGAGTTCCCATGGCAGCGTTAAATCCCGCGGATACCGTAATCCCACCGAACCCCACCGCTAGCAGCGCGATCCCTACAGGTACTCGGAGAATCAGCAGGACGAACAGCACAATCATCCCAATGAGCCCGATCGTTAAGGCATCCATTACTTCGGCTCCTTATGGGTTTCAGAAGTGGTTACCGTCCGGTCAGTTTGGCGTTTCGGAACACGGAGCAACTGCGTGAACAGGACGATTGTATAAAGTGCGGCGCTGAAAATGACGACGCCATAGAAGGGCCAGATCTTGATCTTCAGAAGATTGGTGGCTTCTTCCCATTCAAGAGCGTCCTGCAGCCCGTGTGCTGCTCCCCAGGCGAGCAGGGCCATTAGAGTCACCCCGAGCACTCGCGCCACAATGTCACCGATCAGGCGGCCGATGGTGCCCAGCCGCCGCTCGAACAGGTCAACAGCGATGTGACCACCCGTTACGGCGCAGTGCGCCAGCCCCAACATGGTCGCCGGCACCAACATCATCTGCACTGCTTCCTTGGCACCAAAGATGGGTGCGTTGAAGCCGTACCGCAGGACCACATTGAGGACGGTAAAAAACATGATGCCGAACAGAATGCAGCCCGCTATTAATGCGCAATGCTTCGCGAGGCGCTCTATCAGGGACATCACTGAGCTCCCTTGGAGGTAGCCGCGTCGCGCTGGTAGGGCTGCCCCATCAGTTCGACAATCTTTTTCGCGTTGTCTATACCTTCACTCTCCAGCTCATTCACGGTCTCCTTGATGGCCGACTGTGAGAGCTTCCGGAATGCGGCGGTCTCCTCGAGTGTCAGCTCGACGATGTTTTTATCCGCTTCGCGGATAGTCGCCATGCCTTCCTCATGCTGGTCCCGATATGACTGGCTCGACTTCTTACTCATTTCATAGCCAGTGTATTTGTCGATAGCAGCCTGCTCGGCATCCGTAAGATTTTCGTATGAATCTCTATTCATCAACTGAAAGACTACCGATGTCGTCGAAGGGACCCCGACGGTGTAGTGATCGAACACCTCGTGCAGCTTGAAACTGTTCAAGGTCGAGCCCCCGAGCAAGGCGCCATCGATAACCCCCGTCTGCGCCGCGCTGTACACCTCGGTGATCGGCATGGAAACCGGCGTGCCGCCCCAGGCCTCTATCGCTTTACCGACGTTCGATGACGGAACGCGAATTTTCATGCCGTCAAGGTCGGCCGGTGTGCGCACTTCCTTGTCCCGCAACATGAGTATCGCGCTCTCGCTGGTGAAGACGGCCAACGGCTTGACCCTGGCATACTCGTCTTCAAGCAGCGGCATTGCATTCCACAGGCCGCCGGTGCCCTGCTCATCCGACTCGGGCACACCGGGGAGTTCGATCAGCAGGGTCTTGGGAAAATGTGAAGAGGTGTAGCCGGGCAGGCCGTGAACGATATCCGCTACACCCCTGACGACACGCTTGTACTGTTCAGTGCCGCCGGAGCCCAATTGACCAGCCGGATAGATGTTGAGTACCAGGCTACCGTCAGTAGCCTCGACCAGTTGCTTGGCAAGCGGCTCCCATACATTTTTCTGAAGATGGTGATTCGCGGGTACAAAACTCGCCAGGTTCAGTTCCGTGGCTTGAACACTCGACAATGTAAGTCCAGTTACGATCCCACCGGTGAGTACAGTTTTGGCAATTCTGTTAGTGATGCTCATAGCCTTCTACCTATCAGTCTTGTTTTATGGGGCTGCCAGAGAGCCTATCGACACTCCTAATTCTCCCCTTCTTTGTGCTTTCACGTTATGCGCCTGCCTTTAGCTTGACCAATACCAAGTGCGCACCTCTCCATAGATAAAAGTTTACGCACCTCGACTGAACGCAGTAGCGGCATGTATATCAGGTTGATATATCGCGGTTTCCTGGATAGGACACATCGGAGAAACGTTAATCAACCATTTGGCTGATAAGAAGCAATCGGAGAGATAGCAAATCGGGAGCGGCTCACCATACTTCGGAGAATTACTTCTAGCTGTGCGGAAGCCGTCCGTGCTTATGCTCGAAGAATCTCGCAGAAAGTTCGGCCTCGTTCTCTTTGCGGATCAACTGATCACTCACTGCTCGGAGGGACTCTATGAATGCCGCCGACGCAGGCGGCAAAGACATATCGGCCCGGACGCTGAAGCCAATGGATCTGGCTGTGCCTGGAAGCTCTATCGGCAGCACTTCAAGAATTCCGAACTGCTCTTCAAAATGGATTTGCTGGCGCGTGACGATAGCAATCCAATCGTTTCGCAACAAAAGTTCGCGCGTTGCTATGGAGGAACTACACTCTACGACCACAGTGGGCGGCGGAAGTTTGGCTTGGCGGAACAACATCTCAAATTTTGCTCGAGCGGGTGTGCCTTTTACGGGCACAACCCAGGAAGCACGACTCAGCTCTTCCATACCAATGTGGGATCGGCCCGCAAGCGGGTGACCGCGTCGTACAACGATTGAAAGCGGCGTTCGATACAATACATCTTCTTGGACATTCTTGGCCGGGGCAGGCTCGCGCAAGGCGCCGACAATAACATCGAGGTCACCGCAGTGCAGTCCGTCCAGCAGGGTACTGTACGGACCCTCCACAATGGAAAACCTGAGTTCTGGATGGGTCTGTGAAAGACGACTCAAAGCCTCTGGAATTAAAAAGCTCCGGGCTAGCGGCATGCTACCAATCGCGACGCGTCCCGTCAGCGTACCCGACCGAGCCTCCATTTCTTCGCAGACATAACGTAACTCGTGCAAAACCAGCTTCGCCTGCCTCACCAGCAGAGCGCCAGCTTTGGTCAGGACCATATGCCCCGGACGTCGTTCAAATAGTGACAAACCCACAAGCTCTTCAACATCCCGGATAGCTCGGGCCACCGCAGTCGTGGAATGGCCGAGCATCGCCGCCGCAGCAGTTGCGCTGCCGCTGTCACCTGTTGCGACTAAGGCGCGCAGATGCCTCAACGCTGCATGACGATAGAACGGCACCTCAGTGCCCTGCATTTCAGGCAGGAACGATAACTCCTGACTGGCCTGTTTTAATTGCTGGCGAATTCGTCGAAAGCGATCGAATATCGACCCTGCCTGAGTATGGGGGACGATTCCATCAGGACGCCGCTCAAACAGCTCCACACCCAGACGCTCTTCGGTGACTTTGATCAAACGACTGAGCGCAGGCTGCGAGATGAACAGTGCCGGCGCTGCCCGGCTTACGCTGCCCTCCTCCAGCACCACCAAAGCGGCGCGAACACCCCGTAAGCTGACTGTACCCTTTTCTTCCGTCATTTACTTACCTCGACCATAGACCGCAGACAACATAGCACAGTGCCACAAGCTCTAGCATACAGCCTGGGAGTTAGCTATGCGTGAAGTTTATTGCATGGGCTTTGACGCATTGAGCATTGGCCGCCACGAGAACGGACGGGAATACTGGAACCTAGCAGATTAATAACAGCAAAGGGCAATCAGGAGCATCGGCTGAGCTGAGTTACTCAGTCACTCCTTACCCCGGTCGAGAATGGCGGAGCCAATATGCAAACGCGAATACCCTGTACTCTCATGCGCGGAGGAACCTCTAAGGGCGCCTATTTTCTGGCATCCGACCTACCTGATTCGCCCGAACTCCGGGATCGAGTATTGCTCGCGGTGATGGGCTCGCCCGATGGGCGCCAGGTAGATGGACTGGGCGGAGCAGATCCCCTCACGAGCAAAGTTGCGATCGTCCGTCCATCGGACCGGGAGGACGCAGATGTCGACTATCTGTTCGCCCAGGTCAATGTGGACCTGCCCGAGGTGGATATCACTCCCAATTGCGGCAACATGCTGGCAGGTGTCGGTCCGTTCGCGATAGAGCGAGGGCTGGTCAATGCTGACGCTGTGGCCACTCGGGTGCGGGTGCACATGGTCAATTCCGGCAACATCGCCGATGTCATCGTACAAACCCCGGATGGCAACGTCACGTACACGGGGGATGCGCGCATCGACGGCGTCCCCCATACTTCCGCTCCACTACTTATCGACTTTCTCGACACGGCGGGCTCGGTTTGCGGCAGCTTATTGCCAACGGGGAACCGAGTAGACGAAGTTGAAGGCGTGCGGGTTACCTGCATAGACAACGGTATGCCTGTTGTTCTGCTACGGGCAACAGACTTGGGAAAGACGGGATACGAAGACCCTGAGACCCTGAATGAGGATCAAGATTTTCGCGAGCGGTTGGAAGCCATTCGCCTGACGGCTGGCCCCATAATGAATTTAGGTGATGTAGCCAACAAAGTCGTTCCGAAGATGTGCCTTGTAGCCCGTCCCCGGGCGGGCGGCGTGATTTCCACACGGACCTTTATCCCCCATGTCTGTCACTCCGCCATTGGCGTTTTGGGCGCAGTGTCCGTGGCGACTGCGTGCGCACTGGACGGAAGCGTGGCGAACGAACTGGCCGAACTGCCACTCGGCAACCCAAAGCTCATGCCGATTGAGCACCCTTCCGGCGAGTTCACGGTGGAAATCGATGCAGAGGAGACGCCAAATGGTCCTATGTTCAGGCGTAGTGCGCTCCTACGCACCACACGGAGCTTAATGGAAGGGGATGCGTTTGTTCCCTACCACATTTGGGATGGCAAGGCCGGTAAAAGCGCCGAGCCCGACATCTGAGCAGGTTCATTGAACTGGCAACCCAAAGGGAGAGCCTATGAAACAACAACTTGATCGTTCGAATCCGATTTCCGACACCCGGGTTTTCGACTTGCGCGAATCGCGCAGAGGGTACCGCATCAACAAGATGTGCGACTCATTGATCGATGAAAACAACCGGGCGGCTTACAAAGCAGACGAAGAGGCCTACCTGGAAAAGTGGGGACTCACCGAAGAAGAGAAAAATCTGATTCGCGACCGCGACTGGGCCGGACTGAATGAGGCGGGTGGCAACATCTACTACCTGCTCAAGTTGGGCTTCGTCGTCGACCACGGTCTCTACCGTATGGGTGCGCAGATGCGCGGTGAGACCTTTGAAGAATTTCTGGCCGGACGCAACGCCAAGGGGGCGAGATAGCCATGGGTAAGATCATTGCCGGAATCGGCACCTCACATGTTCCATCTATAGGCGGCGCATACGATCGTGGCGCCCAGGCTGATCCTGACTGGAAGCCGTTGTTCGATGCTTATATTCCGGTTCGGGAGTGGCTTGAAGAACTGAGGCCCGATGTCGCTATCGTAGTTTACAACGACCACGGCGCTGACTTCTTTTTCGACAAATACCCAACGTTCGCCTTGGGCTGCGCAGATCAATATGCCGTCGCAGATGAAGGTATGGGTGTACGGCCTTTGCCGCGGATTAAGGGTGACTTCGAATTCTCCCAGCATCTATGTGAATCGCTGGTCTACAACGAGTTCGATTTGACGATGTGCCAGGAAATGGCCGTAGAACATGGCTTTCTGGTGCCGATGCACCTGTGCTTCGACCACAGGCCAGACTGGAATGTCGCCGCAGTGCCACTAGCTGTCAATGTGCTGCTGCATCCGCTACCGACCGCCCGTCGCTGCTACAGACTCGGACAGGCGATCCGCCAGGCAGTTGAGTCGGACGAGCGAGACCTGAGGGTGGTCATCTTGGGTACCGGCGGCATGTCCCATCAACTTCAAGGGAAGCGTTTCGGGGAAATGAACAAGGAGTTCGACCAGGAGTTTCTGGACCGCATAGAAAATGACCCTGAAAGCCTTGCGGACATGACGCATCAGGAGCTAATGCAAAAAGCCGGCGCAGAAGGGATCGAGTTGATTATGTGGCTGATCATGCGCGGCGCGACATCGGACAAGGCACGTCGGGTGCACCGGAACTATTACGGGCCGATGACCACTGGGATGGGGCTGGTCACCTTTGAGGAGCCTGAATAGGCGCTACGCTTAGCCCAGCATACTGCTTGCTGGGTTTCCCCTAGAACTCAAAATATAAGGAAAAATCCGTCGTGGAAAAATTCATACGCAACGCTTGGTATGTCGCCGCTTGGTCAAAGGAAATTGGCAACACCCTGTTCTCTCGGCGGATCCTTGACGAACCGGTAGTTATGTACCGTACCAGCGATGGCACTCCCGTCGCCATGCTCGACCGCTGTCCACATAAACTCACCCCTCTGTCCCTGGGACGAATTATCGACGACCGGGTGCAATGCGGCTACCACGGCCTCGAATTCGACTGTTCTGGAAAATGCGTGAATGTCCCTGGGCAGGACAGAATACCGTTGCAAGCAAAAGCCAGGACCTTCCCATTGGTCGAACGCTATAACGCGCTCTGGATCTGGATGGGTGACCCCGAACTCGCTGACCCGAACCGCATCATTGAAGTGCAGCGATACAACGAACCAGACTGGGCCGTCATTGATGGGCAATACCAGTATCACCGCACCAGCTACCTGAACATTGCTGAAAACCTGGTGGATCCAGCGCATACCACTTATGTCCATCGGCAGACCATTGGCAACCCGGCAGCGGGTGAAGTCCCGGTCACTGTCGAGGTAAACAAGGACGAGCGAGGCAATGATTACGTGCTCGCTTATCGCTGGACCAATAACGCCGAGCCACCACCCATCGATCAGAAGCTTGGAAGCTTCAGCGGCCTGACCGACCGCTGCCAGTATTACTACTACTACCTACCCTGTGTGTCCCGGGTTGATGTGGTGACCATGGAAGCGGGCCAGGAACATAGTGAAGAAAACAAGGACAAGGGCTTGCGCGCTTTCAGCTACAAGATGCTCACACCGGAAACGGAAAACCGGACGCACTTCTTCTGGATGCATATACGCAATTTCAGAATCAACGAGGACGTGAGTACGTTGATTGAGGGAATGAACGCGACGTTCCAGGAAGACAACGAGATCTCCTCCGCCGTGCAACGGGAGCAGGAAGCTACCGGTGACCTTCAGTACGCATGGCTTGGAATTGATGTGGCGCCCTCACGAGTACGGAAAATGCTCGAAAAAATGGCTTCACCTGAGTAAGAAACACGAGACACAAAGCACATGATCATAATCATCCCAGATGACTACCAAGCGGCGGTACCGACACTGAAGTGCTTCCAGAAACTCCAAGGGCACGACGTACGGGTGTATCACGACACTCTGAAGTCTGTTGACGGGCTAGCGGAGCGGTTTTCCGACGCCGAGGCGCTTGTGCTGATTCGCGAGCGAACGCCCATTACAGAAGGGCTCCTGGCCCGTCTGCCCAACCTTCGCCTGATCAGCCAGACCGGCGGCGGCACCGCCCACATCGATCTCAATGCTTGTGCGCGCCGGGGTATCACTGTAACCGCAGGGGCCGGCTCGCCAACCGCGCCAGCGGAACTGACCTGGGGCTTGGTCCTGTCAGCAATGAAGTATATTCCCGAACAGGTAGAGAGCATGCGGTCCGGACACTGGCAAACCCGGCTGGGAGCCAACCTGCATGGGCGGACGTTAGGGATCTTCGGATACGGAAAGATAGGCAGTATGGTTGCCAATTACGGCCGGGCCTTTGGTATGCGCGTTCTGATTTGGGGGCGCGAAGGCTCGATCAGCCGGGCTAGAGACAACGGCTTCGAGACAGCCGCCAGGAAATCCTCACTCTTCGAACAATCCGACGTGCTCTGCCTGCATCTGCGCCTGACCGGCAAGACTCGGGGATTGGTTACTAAAGTCGACCTTGCCTGTATGAAGGCGACCTCGCTTCTTGTGAACACCAGTCGGGCGGAGCTGATCGAGCCGGGTGCCCTCGCTGCAGGGTTGAATGCCGGCCGACCGGGTTTTGCCGCAGTGGATGTCTATGAAGACGAGCCGGTGACGAACCATCCCCTCCTGCATCTCGACAATGCGCTCTGTACCCCGCACATCGGTTATGTCGAACGCGATCACTACGAGTCGTACTTCGGCACCGCTTTTGATCAAGTTCTTGCTTTTGCCGCAGGCCGGCCACTGGGTGTCATCAGGGGCCCAATGGATACCTAAACAGTTTTCTCCACCGAACCATCACAAAATCTAAAAGGAGTGGGTACATGATTATCGATTGTCACGGCCACTACACGACAGCGCCGCAAGCGCTGGCGGACTGGCGCAAGCGCCAGATCGACAGCCTTTCCAATCCAGCTCTGGCGCCCTCCCCCGGAGAGCTCGTGATTAGTGACGACGAGCTGCGGGAGAGCGTTCTCAACGCACAGATCCGCATCCAGCAGGAGCGCGGGACAGATGTCACTATTTTCTCCCCACGCGCCAGCTTCATGGCACATCATATCGGTGACGCGAATACCAGCGAGACTTGGGCATCAATCTGCAATACCCTCATTCACCGCGTCACTACGCTGTTTCCGAACAACTTCATTGGCGCCTGTATGCTACCGCAGTCCCCAGGCGTGCCTCCGGAGAACTGCATTCCGGAACTTGAGCGCTGTATTGACGAATACGGATTTGTCGGAGCAAATCTCAACCCGGATCCGTCGGGCGGCTTCTGGAAAGAACCACCATTAACTGACCGCTGGTGGTATCCGCTCTACGAGAAATTGGTGGAACTCGATATTCCCGCCATGGTGCACGTTAGCACAAGCTGTCGCGGCTGCTTTCACACCACCGGCGACCACTACCTGAATGCGGACACCACCGTATTCATGCAGCTCCTAAAGGGCGACTTGTTCAAGGACTTTCCTACGCTGAAATTCATCATTCCGCACGGCGGAGGTGCCGCGCCCTACCACTGGGGGAGGTTCCGGGGCATGGCCCAGGATATGAAGCTTCCGAAGCTGGAAGACAAGCTGCTGAACAATGTCTTCTTCGATACATGCGTCTACCACCAACCCGGCATCGATCTGCTGACCCGCGTTATCCCGGTCGACAACATCCTGTTCGGATCTGAAATGGTCGGCGCCGTGCGGGGCATAGACCCGGAGACCGGGCATTACTTCGATGATACGAGGCGCTACGTAGACGGCGTGAGCGGCCTTACCGCAGAGGAGCGACAGAAAATATTCGAAGGCAATGCACTCCGGGTCTATCCCCGGCTTGCGGCGGCACTGGAGAAGCGGGTATGACCGAATTAGGTGTAGTTTACCAATCAATCGAACGAGCCGACCCAGCCGCTGTCGAGCGACTGTCCCGACTGGGCGTGGCAACAATACACGAAGCCCAGGGGCGACTGGGACACATGCGGCCCTACCTACGCCCCATTTACAAAGGTGCTCGATCCTGCGGCACAGCCGTGACTGTGCTGGCCCATCCCGGCGACAACTGGATGATGCATGTAGTTGCAGAGGTTGCCCAGCCCGGCGACGTCGTGGTCGTGGGACTAACCTCTGACAATACCGACGGAATGTTCGGCGACCTGCTGGCGACCTCATTCATGGCCCGGGGCATCAAAGGGTTGATTATAGACGCGGGCGTGCGGGACATCGCCGACCTCGAACAGATGGGCTTTCCTGTCTGGTCCCGAGCCATTTCCCAAAAAGGCACCATCAAAGAAACCATCGGGTCAGTTAACATTCCGGTGGTCTGCGGCGGCTGTCTAGTGCACCCGGGGGATGTGGTTATTGCCGACGACGACGGTGTCGTGGTGGTACCTTCGGCTCGGGCCAGCGAAATCGCCGAGGCGGGGGAAACACGGGAGGCCAACGAGCAGCGCAAGCGCGAACGACTCGCGACGGGAGAGCTTGGGCTGGACATGTATAGCATGCGGGACCGTCTAGCCAAGGCAGGCCTGCGTTACGTGAACCAAAAACAGCAGGAGCAGGGACAGTGAAAACCATCAAGCCTTACGATGAGAATCCGGTCAAGCCAGCCTATGAAATGCCCGCGGACGCCTGCGATGCCCATTGCCATGTGTTCGGCCCGGCCAACCACTTTCCCTATTCGCCAGTCAGCACCTATACGCCCAAGGACGCCGGATTCGATACCCTGCGAGCCCTCCACGATCACCTGGGAATCGAACGGGCAGTCATAGTACAGGCAAGCTGCCACGGCACGGACAACCGTGCCATGGTGGATGCAATCGCCCGTAGCAACGGCCGATACCGTGGCGTCGGCATGGTCGACGGCGACGTTACGGATGCGGAGCTTGAAGCCTTACACCTGGGCGGGGTCCGCGGCATAAGATACAACTTTGTCGCCCACCTCGGTGGCGCACCAGATCCTGATGTCTTCGATCGCATGGTCAACAGGGTGAAGGGCCTGGGCTGGCACGTCGTGCTGCACCTCGATGCCCAGGATATCCCGCACTACCTGCCTCTGCTGAACTCCCTGCCGATTCCGTTCATCATCGATCACATGGGCCGGGCAAAAGTTGCCGACGGAATCAAGCAGCAACCCTTTCAGGAGCTGCTGGCATTGATGCACAACAACGAGAGGTCCTGGGTAAAGATATCCGGTGCCGAGCGCATCTCCAAAGCCGGGCGGCCATTTGCAGACGCCATTCCGTTCGCCAGCGCTTTGATTGAAGCCGCGCCGGACCGGGTGTTATGGGGCACTGACTTCCCCCACCCTAACATAAGTGGAGACATGCCCAACGATGGCGAACTGGTGGATCTATTCGCCCGGTTCACGGATAACGACGACCTGCGCACCCGCATACTCGTAGACAATCCTGAACGTCTCTACTGGGCTGACTAAGCCAACGCTTCAACATAGAGCGAAAACAGCCTAATCTGAAACGCCGAGATGTCCAGCCCTCAGATCTCGGCGCCTTTTCAGGCGACGCTCACTAAGGGAGGCCGTCTCGGAACCAGTCTAGCAGCAAAGCGCTCAACACCTGCAGCTTCGTGGGGCGCTGTTTTGCCTGTGGGTAAATCAGCCAAACGGTGCTGACCGAACGGGTAGCAGTGTTGTTCCAGCACTGTTGCCAGATCGCCACGGGCCAGCAGTGGCTCCACGTAGTAGTCCGAAAGCTAAGCAATTCCAGGCCTTTCTTCACGGCGTCCCGCAATGCCGGACCGGAGCGCCAGTTGCGAGTGAGTTTTGACTCCTCTCGCTCGCTGTTTTCGCTGAACAGGCCGGACTGCTAAAGCTATGCATATTGGCCAAGCAAGGGCAAATGGCATACAGCAAAACAGATCTCTCCGTGCCCGCTTATGTAACAGGCGATCACGAAACGGTTCCATCTTCGTTCCTGGATGCCAGCCAGCTAAGAGATCAAATATGCCAAAACGGTGGGGCATCATCAAACGCGATGTCATCTTCTTCGTGAACTTTCATACCTTGTAAGGAGGCAGATTTGTCGCACTCTCAGCTTGCTTTACTGCTAGGAATGACCGTAGCCCTGGGGCCTTTAGCGCTTGATGCATATCTACCAGCATTCCCAACTATTGCAAACGACCTAGGGGTCTCCCACAGTGACCTCGCGCTGACGCTTAGCGCATATGTAGGTATCCTCGGATTAGCGCAACTGGTCGGTGGGCCACTATCCGATCGCTATGGCCGCCACCCCATTTTGCTCGTCGGTTTGACGGTTTTCGCTGCTTCAGCCGTGATGATTTCAAAGGCTGATTCGCTCGGGAGTCTGGTGCTTTGGCGTATTGTTCAAGGTATCGGTGGTGCATTCTGTGCCGTTTCGGTACCAGCGATTGTCCGGGACCAAGTCGGTGGTCAGGAGGCAGCGAGATTGTTTGGACTGATCGGTCTCATCATGTTTATCGCACCAGCTGCAGCACCATTCTTGGGGGCACTGGTGCTGATCATAGGAAACTGGCACGACATCTTCCTGCTCTTGGCAGCCTATGCCATTTTACTTGCATTTGCGCTGCGATTTGCGCTGTTTCCCCGGTTGCAACGAAGGCCACCTGTAAATACTCCGATTCATGCTATGCTTACCAATTACCTGCGGGTCCTCCGGCATCAAGCGACAATGCGATTTGTCGGCATTCAGGCTCTATGTTTCAGTATCTTGCTGCTGTTCATCACCCATTCCTCATTTATCTATCAAGAATGGTACGGCCTTTCGAATACCATGTTCTCTATTCTGTTTGCCGCCAACATTGCATTGATGGCAATGTTGAATCTGATCAATCGCTGGTTCCTGAAAAAATATGTATCCGTTGAACTATTGCGGATTCAGGTGACTCTACAGTTCTTGTCACTGGTCGCCCTAGTAACTGTAGTTGGGCTCGGCGGCCCACTCTGGCTGGTAGCCACTTGCATTATTCTCGCTGTTGGCTGGCAGGGCGGTATCATTCCTAACAACATGGCCAATGCTCTTGAGTTTTTCCCTCATATCGGTGGCACCACTGCAGCCTTGTTGGGGGCTACCCAGTACACCATTGCTGGAGGCATCAGTGCCCTGTCGACAACATTTGGTGGCGACACTCTGTTACCGATAGTAACCAGTATGTTGATATGCTCAGCCGGTGCAATGGCCCTTGCCCTAGGGGCGCCGCAGGCGGTAGCTCCTAAAAAAGGCGCAAAGGCTTAAACTAACTGCTTGAAGGCCTCATATTACGCCGATCAACACCGCGATAAAACACCCCAGATAAGTGCACTCCGGAGGCGAAGGTCTCAGGTTCGAATCCTGACGGCCGGGCCATTAACGTTACAACTCAACGAGTTACCATCGCCCTCTTACCTAAATCACTCGCACCTGAGCAATCTGAAAACCTCCGATGCCATCAGTGACTCTTGCACAGCAAGATTAAAAGCAGGAATTTTTCTCGATTATTGCGCCTGAGCCCAAATGGTGCCTTGGCAGTGCCCAGTTAATTTAGGCTGATGCATCACCAGCCATTAACGTGACCTTTGCACGGTTTCCACCTAACTATCTTTATGGCACAGCCGTTCTGCGCTATCCAAGCACATATTTTCACTTGGCATTCTCAGCTTGGTCGCAAAGCGAACGTTCAGATTGACCACCCAAGCGGACCTTTTGCTGGACAGCGTGAGCCCGTTGCCTTCCCCCCTCCAATTCACTGGAAGACTGGCCCTACCCACTTGACTACATTGACGGCACGCAACTCTGAGGCAAATTTTTGACATCCATCGTCAACAATTAGTGGCAAGGACTTATTCGCCATCTAGTACGCTCAGGCGGGTAACGAGGTTGCATGCAACCTTCTCTAAATTGATTATCATGCACTGCTCCCTTTTTGCAGTCGTCGTTTGTTTAAGCAGACTATTTGGCTAAAGGCACTTTCATCTGGACCTCCTCAATGCGACACAACTTAGGCTATACCAAGGATAGCGGTATCGATTGCAAAAAAGCGACAATGTAGTCGAAAAAAATCAGCATGAGTGCGATTGGCCACTCCGGCGATAACGCTACCTGCGAGGGGGTCTTCGGAAGGGTTCTACCCCCTTACTGCTGATACTTCTAAAAAAAGAGGCCCAATGGGCATCCACCGGACTCCCTGATCGGGGCCTGCTTAAGCGGGCGTTGGAGCACCCATCCAGCCCCCCCCCTAAATAGCCCATCACGGCGCCTAAAAAAGGTCCGCTTTCCAATGGAAGCAGCTGAGGTATAGTTGGAATTCAAACTAATATACTGTCTGGCATCCAGATGAGTACGACTACTCCTTGTCCGTGTGCCTGATCCTACCAAACCGAGGGGGGGGATTTTGGGTTTTTTCTACAACCTCAACCCCAGCTATAACCGGCGTCAAAAAGCGAAGCAAAGCCCAGCTTTTTGGTGTCCGAGTGTTTTGCCTTGATGTTGCAGCGGCAGTTTCCAGACCGGGCCAGTCATGTGATGAATCGTATGCGCGATCTTCGGGGCGGCAAAAGTTACGACGCCCAGTTCGGGCGCAGGATGACAGGAACGGGCCCCTACGCAGATCTTGTCCGCCAGCGCTTCGCAAAGCGCGCAAGGCAACTGGGCCTGAACCTTCATCAGGCAGAGCCCCTTAGAAGCGACCTCTTCAGGCGTCCTGCGGGTGAGCAGATAGGATTGTTTTAGACCAGGGCTATTGCCTCACGCCGACCAGCGGGAGAAAGTCGTAAGACCTAGGTCGTACAGACGCGGGTTTTTCATTCCGTTTCTTAACGTTTGTTGATAACTTGAACTAGAATTAGGAGTTACTTTCCCTGACAGAGGGAGAGGCTCTCAACACAACAACGACAAAAGAGGCTAGAAGAGCAATGAAGATCCGTTCTGTTCTATCCGCGGCTGTGCTGGCTGTAGCAACTACCTTTGCTTCCACACAAGCCCTCGCTCAAGACACGTTTACCCTGCGCCTGGCCGAAACCTGGGGGCCCAACTTCCCGATTTTCGGTGATACCACCAAACGGTTCGCTGAAACTGTCGAAAAAATGTCCGACGGCCGCCTGAAGGTCCGCATCGACTCGTCAAACAAGCACAAAGCGCCCTTCGGTGTCTTTGATATGGTCAAGGCCGGCCAGTACGACATGGGTCATTCCGCGTCCTACTACTGGAAAGGCAAAGTACCCAACACCCTGTTCTTCACAAGCATGCCGTTCGGCATGAACGCGATGGAACAATACGCCTGGTTCTACCACGGTGGTGGTATGGAACTGATGCAGGAGGTTTACGAACCCCACAACATGCTGTCGTTCCCAGGTGGTAACACCGGCGTTCAGATGGGCGGCTGGTTCCGCAAGGAAATCAACTCCCTGGAAGACCTTCAAGGCCTCAAGATGCGTATCCCCGGTTTCGCCGGCGAGGTGTTTGCGGAAGTGGGTGTAAACCCAACCAACATCCCACCGGGCGAGCTGTACACAGCCCTTGAGCGCAACACCATTGATGCCGTCGAGTGGGTGGGGCCATCACTGGACCTGCGCCTTGGTTTCCAGCAGATCGCTGATTACTACTACACCGGTTGGCACGAGCCCGCCACGGAACTGCAGTTCCTGGTGAACAAGAAAGTGTGGGAAAAACTGCCAGCCGACCTGCGCGAAATCATGCGCGTCGCCATGCGCACAGCCTCCTACGACATGCTGGTTCACTCTCAGCACGCAAACGCGGAAGCCTGGGCCAACATCAAGGAAGAGTACCCCAACGTACAGATCAAGAAATTCCCTGAGGAAATCTTCCAGGCCATGCACGAGGCCAATGAGAAGCTCCTGGAGGAAGCCGCGGCAAACAATGAGCAAGCCGCAAAGATTGTAGAGTCCCAACAGGAATATCTTGAGAAGAGCCGGGCCTACACGGACATCTCCGAGCGGGCCTACCTGAACACGATGGCAGAAGTCGAGTAACATATCGGCAGTAACTGAGCCGGGATCGCTCTAGCAGTGATCCCGGTTTTGTCGTTTATAGCAATTGAAAAATCGCCGGTTCCCGGCGGAGGACAATCAATGCGTTGGATTATCAAGCTGGACGAGGGCCTGGCCTACTTGTCCATTTTCTGTGGTTGGGTGGCCTGCGCCGCAATGATTCTGATGGCCGGCAATGTCTTCTACGACGTGGTGGCCCGCTACGCTTTCAATGAAGTTTCGATCGGTATGCAGGAGATGGAGTGGCACCTGTACTCTGTCGTGTTTCTGCTTGGCATTCCCTACGCATTGCGAACGGACGGCCATGTTCGCGTGGATGTTTTCTACACCCGCTGGAGCGACAAAACCAAGGCCTGGGTCAACATGGTTGGTGCCGTTATTTTTGTCATCCCCTTCGCCTACCTGATCTGGAACTACGGTTACGATTTTGCCGTTGAGTCCTACAGCATGGGCGAAGGCAGCGGTGACCCCGGCGGACTGCCACATCGCTGGGTGATCAAGAGCGTGATCCCGATTTCCGCGGTGTTTACCGGCATTGCCGGGTTCAACATGGTGACCTTCGCAATACGGGTTATTTCAGGCGACAAGACCTATGAGCCCAAGCACGGCGCGGAGGGTCTCGCATGATCGGCATGATTATGTTCGGAGCTGCCCTCCTCCTGCTGATGGTGGGGTTCCCGGTTGCCTTTACCTTTGGCGGCGTCGCCCTGTTTTTCGGAATCTATGCCGAGGGTATGGATCTGTTTGCTTTCATGCCCTATCGCATCATGAGCGTTATGCAAAACACTGTGCTGATGGCGGTACCGTTGTTCATCTTCATGGGTGTGGTTCTGCAACGCACGCGGCTGGCCGAGCAATTGCTGACCTCCATGGGCCGCCTGTTCGGTGGGCTGCCAGGGGGACTGGCCATTTCCACCATCCTGGTGGGTGCCCTGCTCGCCGCCTCAACAGGCGTCGTCGGCGCCAGTGTGGTGGCCATGGGTCTGATCTCTCTCCCCGTGATGCTGGCCCATAACTACGACAAGCGGCTTGCTACGGGCACTATCTGTGCGTCCGGCACACTGGGCCAGATCGTACCGCCTTCGATTATCCTGATTATCCTTGGCGATGTGCTCGGGCTACCGGTTGGCGACCTCTTCAGGGCAGCCGTTATCCCGGGTGTGGTGCTGGTCGGTCTGTACATTATCTACATCCTTGTTCTCACCCGCTTCAAGCCTGAAACAGGCCCCGCCATGCCGGCTGACAGCGGACTGTCACGGGGCAAGGAAATCCGTGCAGCGCTGCTGGCGATTATCCCGCCGCTGGCGTTAATCATCGTCGTGCTGGGCTCGATCTTTGCCGGTATTGCCACCCCCACGGAATCTTCCGCGCTCGGTGGCGTCGGTGCCGTGGTGCTGGCCATCATCTACCGCCAGTTTTCCTTCAAGATGGTGTGGGATGCCTCAAAGGACACGGTGAAGGTCACCGCCATGGTGTTCGCCATCCTGGTGGGTGCAACCGCGTTTTCGATGGTGTTCAGCTACACCGGTGGCGATTACCTGCTGGAAGAATGGCTACTGCAGCTTCCCGGCGAAAAATGGGGCTTCATCATCCTGGCCATGCTGGTCATCCTGGTGCTGGGCTTCTTCATCGACTTCGTGGAAATTTCGTTCATCATCGTGCCCATCCTGGCACCGGTGGCGGAAGCCATGGGCATCAACATGCTGTGGTTCGCGATTCTGATTGCCATGAACCTGCAAACCAGTTTCCTGACGCCCCCGTTCGGGTTCAGTCTGTTCTATCTCAAGGGTGTATCACCACCCAATGTGCAGACCACCGATATCTACAAAGGGGTATTGCCGTTTATCCTGATGCAGGTACTGGTGCTGGCGATGATCGTCATTTTCCCGGAATGGTTTGGCATGAGTTCGACCTACTGACGTCGGCGCCAGCCGACAGCACACCGACAAACCGGGGCCGTGCAGCCCCGGTTTTTTTGCCCGCCATTCCCGCTTTTACCCCTTTTACCTATTGCCCCAATAGCAACCCTCCATTCTTTGGTGTGTGGGGGATATGACAAAACACGCTTGTTTTCTATACTAAAGACGAAGCAGGCGATTCTCAGTTGTGATATCGGGACACGCCCTGATGCTGAATCACTGTCGGCCAAGCCCGCCGACTTCAGTCCGTGATTAACCAGCTGACAAAGGGAGATATGTATCCATGAGCCAAAGCACCGCCCGGAAAACTCCAGCGCCCACCAACGACCGACCGGAGGACAAGCCTCACGTCCTGACGTTGCCCCTGGAAGAGCAACAGGCGGACCGTGAGCCTCACAGTTATGAGCGCTGGCTGATCGCCAAGCTGATGCGCATGGCCGGGTCACCACCGCTACGGTTCCAGTTGTGGAACAATGAATTCATCGACCCCGAAGAGGGCAATGCCCGCTTTACGCTCACACTGACAGACCCCAAGGCGCTGTTTACGCTGGTCACCAATCCCAACCTGGCTTTTGGGGATCTATACAGCGCAGGCAGGCTGCAGGTAGATGGCGATCTTTCGGAGCTGATGGAGACACTTTACCGCTCAATTCACAACGCCAGGCAGAAATGGCCCAAATGGCTGGAAGCCCTGTGGCGCAACCACAACCCTCGCTCAACCGGCGTTTCTGAAGCCAGGGAGAACATTCACCACCATTACGATCTGGGCAACGAGTTTTACCGGCTCTGGCTGGATCATGCCGAAATGCAGTACACCTGCGCCTATTACGAAACGCCGGATTTGACCCTGGAACAGGCCCAATTGGCCAAGCTGGAGCACGTTTGCCGCAAGTTACGGCTGAAACCCGGCATGACGGTTGTGGAAGCTGGCTGTGGCTGGGGTGGTCTTGCGCGCTATATGGCCAGGAACTACGGCGTAAAGGTGCATTCCTACAACATCTCGAAAGAACAGCTAACGTACGCCCGGGAAGAAGCCAGGCGTCAGCAGCTGGAGCACCTGATTGAATACGTTGAAGATGACTATCGCAATATCAGCGGCCAATACGATGCTTTTGTGTCCATCGGCATGCTGGAGCATGTCGGCACGGACAATTACCAGGCGCTGTCGGAGCTGATCAGTCGCTCCCTGAAGCCGGGCGGCCTGGCGTTACTGCACAGCATCGGCCGCAACCGGCCCATGCTGATGAACGCCTGGATTGAGAAACGCATCTTTCCGGGCGCTTACCCACCGAGTATCTCTGAGTTCATGGGCATCTGCGAACACAGCGACTTTTCGGTGCTGGATGTCGAAAACCTCAGACTGCACTACGCCCAGACGCTGACCCACTGGATGGAACGGTACAGAAGCAACATGGATAAGGTCACAGAGATGTACGACGGGCACTTTGCCCGGGCCTGGGAAATGTACCTCGCCGGCTCCATTGCCGCCTTCCGGGCCGGGTCACTGCAACTGTTCCAGGTGGTCTTCACCCATGGCGGGAACAACCAACTGCCACAAAACCGCCAGGATATCTATTCGTCCCCCGCAGCTCCGGAGGCATAATCATGGACTACTACGACCTGATTATCGTGGGTGCCGGGCCTGCAGGCTCCACGCTCGCCCACGCACTGCAGGACAGTGGCAAACGCATTCTGGTAATCGACAAGCAGGATTTCCCACGGGACAAGACCTGCGCCGGCTGGGTTACTCCTGCGGTGATGGACAGTCTCGACATCGACATCAACCACTACGGCACCGGTCGAACCCTCCAGCCCATCCGGCGGTTCCGTATAGGCATGATGGGGCAATCGGCTGTGGAAAATGACCACGGTGACATTGTCAGTTACGGCATACGGCGCTGCGAGTTCGATGCGTTTCTTCTGGACAGGACAACCGTGCCGAAGCAACTGAACACACCGGTCAAGTCCATTGTTCGTCGCGATGGCAACTGGGTGATCAACGATACCTGGGAGGCGCCCCTGATCGTAGGTGCCGGGGGCCATTTCTGCCCGGTGGCGAAGCTGATGGGAGACGGCCCCGGCAGCCATGAAGTCGTGGTGGCGGCCAAAGAGGTGGAATTCGAGATGACGCCTCAACAGGCCGAGGTGTGCGAAGCCTGTGGCGACACCCCCGAGCTCTGGTTCTGCCGCGACCTGAAGGGCTATGCCTGGGTGTTCCGAAAAGGTAACTTCCTCAATATCGGCCTTGGTCGGGAAGACAATCACAAACTGACCGAGCACCTCAATGCCTTCGTGGAGGAGATGAAATCCGAAGGACGCATACCGGCCGATTTACCGGGCAAGTTCAAAGGTCATGCCTACCTGCTATACGCCCACGCGGAGAGACCACTGGCCGATGACGGCCTGCTGTTGATCGGTGATTCCGCCGGCCTGGCCTACACCCAGAGCGGCGAGGGTATTCGCCCTGCCATAGAGTCTGCGTTGATGGCGGCAGACATTATTCGCGACCAGGAGGATTATTCCGCCCAAGCACTGCAGGCTTACGGCGAAGCTATTGCCAGCCGTTTTGGGAATCGCGCCATGCCTCAGGATGAGGGCTGGCAAGTGCCGGACTGGGTCAAAATGCCATTGGCCAGCACCCTGATGCGGTCCCACTGGTTCACCCGCAAGGTCGTCACCGAAAAATGGTTCCTGCATCAGCAGGTGCCACCACTGGCGACGGTTTCCCAGGGCTGATAGAACGTATAAAGCCGGACCGGGCAGCGCCCGGTCCGGCTTCCCTTATCACGCCGACGGTCAGTCAGCGGCCAGTTCAATCACATCGATACCATACAGAGTGGTCGTGCCACTCACCTCGTTGCCTACCGCTAACATCGGCTTGCCATTGGGGCTGTCGTCAGCAGCGATAAAGGCAAGCCCCTCGGGCCCAAGATCACCCGCCATTCCATTCTCAAGATCGGTCTGGGAGGCAGAGAAGTCGCGGTTATTGAGGTACTGGACGAATTCCGGGTTCTGCGGATTGGTCACGTTATAGACCATGATGCCCCCGACCCGCTCAAGGCCAATAAAGGCAAAGGTCTGGCCATTGATGGTACCCACGGTGACCGCCTCAGGCTCTGGTCCCTTATCGTCGGAGCGGTTGTCGAATGCGTTTTCGTCGTTATTGCTGTTGAAATTGTCCGGAATCAGGCTCGCGGTAATGCGCTCGAATTCACTGCCGCTGTCGAAGACCCGCTCGCCGGTATCCGACCAGATTGAAAACGATCGCGCACCGTAGGCGTAGAGCTCACTGTAGACGCAGTTGTTCTCCACATAGCTCCGGTCGTACTCACCGCCCACGAGAGTAACATTGGCAGGATCGCTGGGCGCGCAGGAATTGCCAAAACCCAGGGTGGATGTGACGTTCAGGCGTCCCAGGTTAGCCTCTTCCTGCAACTCGGCAGCGTTCGGGAAGGCTGTGGCATCCAGCGTCAGGTCGGCGACGCGGAATTCCTCACTGAAGCCGTCGTAATCCCGGGAATCACCCTCGTTGGCGGTGATGTAATAGGTTTTTCCGTTAAAGCCGTAGCTGGTCATGGCATCCGGATGGTAAATGCCCTTCACCGGCCAGTTGCGAATGTTGATGCCGCTGTCGTCGTTGCTAGCATCCAATTCGTTGCCGATGATGCTGTGATCCTTGAAGCCCAGCGGAATAATGGCGGTAATTTCCCCGGCCGCGATGTCCAGTTCGGCAACGGCATTTGCCTCCTGCATCGCGACCCAGGCTTTTTCACCGTCGATAGAGATCGCGATGTATTCCGGCTCCAGATCCTGGGCCAGAGTGGCGCCCGGCCCGAATACTCTCAGGCCCTGTTCCATAAGTTCCGCCAGCTGACCGTTGAAGCTGGCGAACCCGGCCGTGGTGACCGTCGCCGCAGCCACGCCGTTGGACAGGTCAACAACGCTAACGGAACCCTCCGGGTCAACACTGTAGTCATCACTGGGTTCGCCCTCGTTGGCCACGAGGAGCTTCTGGCCATCGCGGGTAAACGTCAGCATATCCGGCAGGGCGCCCGCCTCTACTTCACCCACCTTGTTCAGGTCGGTGCTGTTGTAGAACACCACCTTGCCGTTGTCCTGCTTGACGTTGGCTTCAATGGCGACGGCCACGAGATCGCCGTATACCGCCACGCTATTCGCGGAAACACCTTCGGCGGTGGCATCAATGGTGCTGAGCTTTATTGGCATCTCGGGGTCCTGGATGTCCAACACATCCACGGTTGAATCGTTGGCATTGATGACAAACAGGCGCTGGTTCGCCGGATCGTGGGCCACGATTTCCGCCGCGCTTTCATCGAAAGCACCGCTTGCATAGGTGCCGAGGGTATTCAGCTCAATCAGGGTCTGGCTGGTGCCGGGCGAACCCGCGCTGCCATCGTCACCATCATCACCGTCGCAGGCCGTCAGGCCCAGGGTGGATGCGAGGATGGCTGCAGTAAGGAGTGACTTCTGGAATGTCATGTTTGCCTCTTCTTCTGTCGTTACACGTGTGGTTGTACACGACACTTTATGGAGAAGAGGTGACAGAAATGCGTCACTTTTAAGTCAGGACTGTTTAGGAGAGGCGGTACCTACAAAAAAATGGCGACCGCACGGTCGCCATTTTCAACGCTTGCTCAAGCTATTGAGAGCTACAAGGGCTTTAATGGCCGAGGTAGCTGCGGTACATCCATACTGTCTTTTCCTGCTGAGAGATGTAATCACTCATCAACGCAACGGTGCCCTCATCGTCAGCATCGCCAGCCAGATGTAGCAACTCCCGCTGCTTGCCGATCAATTTAGCGAAACTGTCTACGATATTTTCAACAGCATCCTTACCATCGGCCACATCCTTTCGCTCAGGCACCTCGGATTTTTCGATGTAGGTGCTGTAGGCGTGCGCAGGCCTGTGCCCGAGGGTCAAAACCCGCTCGGCTATCTCGTCAATCTTCAACAACAGGTCGTCATAAAGCTCTTCAAATTTGGCATGCAGTTCGAAAAAGTTGTCACCTTTGATGTTCCAGTGATAGCCACGAACGTTCATGTAGAAGATCTGGTAATTGGACAACAGATCGTTCAGTGCGTTTGCCAGGCTCTGGGTCTTTTCAGTGTCCAGCCCAATAAAGTTCTTGCTCATAACGTGTCTCCTTGACAGTTACCGGAATGTACTGGCCGCTAATCTAACCAGGAATCGTTAATAGATAAAGTTTAGTTATCCAATATCCGTGATAGCTATTGCTAATTCTTGGCAGCGCGAAATAATAGCCAAGGACTATCAAAAATCTGCACATTATTTATTTAACAACGATTCTCAATTGCTGTTGAATGGACCCATACCCATCGCACATGCGGAGCTGACTGACTATGAGTGCCCTGAAGATGTTTTTCCATGACCATGGTTCAAAAGGTGACAACTCGTTGCTGAAAACCATTACATTTGCCATTACCCACTTCACCGTGGCCTTTACCGTTGCTTATCTGCTGACCGGCGACATCGTGATTGGTAGCCTGATTGCCATGGTAGAACCAGCAATTAACACGGTTGCCTATTTCTTTCACGAAAAGATATGGGCGCGCAGACAACAGATTACAAGGGGCGTCTCTGGCCCGGAGGCAACCCCGGTCGCACACAGTTTCTGATCGGGACCATCTCCTTGACTCTAGCCACCCGGGCCGCAATCCAGGCAATGCTCAATCGGTTGTGGGCCGATATCCAGCTTACGGTTGAGGTCACGCAATGCCGTGCGGACCCCTTCTTCGATCACCGGGTGGTAAAACGGCATAGTCAGCATCTCGCTTACGGTCATGTGCTTTTGCAGCGACCAGGCCAGCAAGTGGCCGATGTGCTCGGCCGCAGGACCAAACATCTCTGCGCCCATAAATAACCCACTGCCCCGCTCACCGTAGACATGCAGCAAGCCCTTATTAGCGCCAATAACGCGACTGCGACCCTGCCCTTCGAAAGAAACTTCACCAACGGCATAGCGCCCCTTACAACGCTCATCGACTTCGCTGAGGGTCATACCCACCGTGGCGATCTGTGGATCGGTGAATACGATGCCCAATGGCACCCGGCGCAGCCCCGCCCGCACATCAGGGTATCGAGCCGCGTTATCGCCGGCTATTCGCCCCTCATCAGCCGCCTCATGGAGCAGTGGCACTTCATTGTTGGCATCTCCAGCGATAAAGATATGACTGTCACCGCACTGAAGCGTGTAATGATCGAACAACGGCGAGCCATGATCATCCTCGGCAATATCCGCGTTCTGTATATCCAGACTGTCGACATTGGGGCGACGCCCCGTGGCTGCCAATAGATAGTCGAATGTTTCCGTGACCTCACCACGGTCCGAGTCCAAAAATCGAATACTCACGCCGTCGTTCGTTCGCTCAACCGACCGGACCTTGGCGTTGGTATCCAACGGAAATTCTTCATTGAATGTTTTCAGCGCGTAGTTGCGGATCGCCTCCTCCTGAAGCGGCCCAAGACTTCCGCTGACACCGAACATCCTCACCCGAACCCCCAACCGACTGAGCGCCTGCCCCAGTTCCAGGCCAATTATGCCGGGGCCGAACACGGCAACGGACCCAGGCAGGTCGTCCCACTCGAAAATGTCATCGTTCACCACCAGTCGGTCCTTGGCGTCCTTGAGAAAGCCGGGGACGTTCGGCCGGGAACCGGTGGCAATGACCACACGGGCGGCCTCGACTTCCACCTTCTCTCCAACAACAATTCGGTGAGGCGACAGGAAACGGGCCTGGCCGCGAAGCCGGTGAGCCTCGGGAAATCCCTCAACCGCCTCTATCACAAAGCTGACGAACCGGTCCCGCTCCCTGCGGACACGCGCCATCACCTCTTTGCCATCAATTCGGATATCACCGGGGTGAACACCAAACATCGGTGCCTTGCGCGACTGATGGGCGCTGTCGGCCGCAGCAATCAAAAGCTTGCTGGGCATACAGCCGACACTGGCACAGGTGGTACCGTAGGCACCGCCTTCAATCAAAACGATATTGTCCGTATGCTTGCGGGCAGCGCGATAGGCGCTCATGCCAGCGGTACCCGCGCCAATAACAGCGACATCCACCTTGCGTTTTTCCACGTCTACAACTCCCCTCACCGCCTACAAAATTCATGGTTCTGCCTCAGTATAGGAGTGAATACGAGAAACCGTTCAGTTGCCAACCAATGACATCGCAGCATTCGACGCGGGACTTTTTCAACCACGCCTTCTAGACTGGCGCCCTGTAACGGAGCTTTCCTGGAGATAAAAGGTATGCACAACTACTGGCCAGAATTCATCACCGTCGCCCTCGTTCATTTCCTGGCCGTCGCCAGCCCAGGGCCAGACTTTGCTGTGATGCTTCGCCAGGCGCTGTGCCAAAGCCGTCGCAACGCCCTGCTGACGGCCTTCGGCATTGGCACGGGAATTCTGATTCACGTGGGGTATTCCCTGTTGGGCATTGGCCTGATTATCCAGCAGTCACTGGTGCTGTTCAGTATTCTCAAAGTGATTGGCGCCCTCTACCTCACCTGGATCGCGATACAGTGCCTGCGCTCGAAAGCCGGCGGCATTCATGTCGAAACGGAAAACGGTGGTCGGCAAAGCGGTTTCGCGGCCTATCGGCTGGGTTTTCTGACCAATACCCTGAACCCGAAAGCCACGCTGTTCTTCGTATCACTCTTTTCCGTGATCATCAGCCCGGGTACGCCGATTGCGATTCAAACGGCTTATGGCGTCTATATGGCAGTGGCCACCGGCCTGTGGTTCATGGCCGTGGCGGTATTCTTCACCCTGCCGCAGATCCGCAAGGGATTTAACCGTTTCGGCTATTGGCTGGACCGGCTGATGGGGGGCGTTCTGTTGTTACTGGCGGGGCAGTTGCTGTTTTCAACAGTGTCTGGGGACGGGGGCGAGGCCCTTAACCCCGGCCAGGACTGAGAGCCGATTGCCTGAGCCAGGCGGGTAGCCTTGGCCAGGACACGCCCACAAGCACGTCCATGTGGGGCTCGGTCGCGCCATCCCTGGCGCTCCACGGTCCTGACCAAGGCTACCCGCCCGGCACATCGGAACTGGGTGATATCTCCCGTTAAATCGATCTGAGCAATTCTTCCGTTTGCTTCCAGCCAATGCAGGGATCCGTTAGGGAACATCCGTAAATTAAATCGTCGCTGTCATTTTGACGCCCTTCTTCAAGAAAACTTTCCAGCATCAATCCAACAATATTTCGGTTACCCGACCGCTTCTGGAACATGACTTCCTTCGCTATCTCCAGTTGCCGCGATGATTGCTTTTGAGCGTTATCATGACTGCAATCGACCATCACCGAAGCAGAAACACCTGCGCTGGACAAGGCATCCACGGCCTCGCGGACACTCTCCGCATCGTAGTTTGTAATACCTCGCCCGCCCCGTAATACCAGGTGTGTATCGGGGTTGCCCTCGGTGGTAATCATCGCGGGTGCGCCATGACTGCCTATGCCGAACCGGTGATGGGGATGGGCCGCTGATTTCATGGCGTTGATGGCAACGCCAATGCTGCCGTCGGTGCCGTTCTTGAAACCGGTCGGCATCGGCAGACCGCTGACCATTTCACGGTGAACCTGGGACTCAGTGGTGCGGGCACCGATGGCGGTCCAACTAACGAGGTCGCCAAGGTAATCCATGGCGAACGGGCTCAGGGCTTCCGTGGCCAATGGCAGGCCCATATCTGACAGGTTCAACAGCAGGCGCCGGGAACGCAGCAGGCCTTCGTTGAGGTTTCCGCTGCCGGTGCGCTCTGGGTCATAGAGCAGGCCTTTCCAGCCAACGGTGGTTCGGGGTTTTTCGAGGTAGGTACGCATCACAATCAGGAAACGGTCGCTGACATCATCCGCCAGCGCTTTGAGCTTCTCGCCATACTCCAATGCCGCCACTTCGTCGTGGATGGAGCAAGGGCCGACGACCACCAGCGTTCTCGGGTCCTCGCCCTTGAGTATCCGGCGAATAGCATCCCGGTGCTGGCGAATCCGCGCCTGCATGTGAGCAGGAACCGGCAGGCTGGCTCGCAGTTCGGATGGTGTCGGCAGCGGCACTTCCCGGGTTCCCGGCTCAGCCTCTGATGGCTGCCGGGTCTCGTTCAGTGTCTCGATGTTCAGCGACATGTTCATGGTCAGTGTTCCCGTTTCCCTGTGTCAGAATCAAAAAAGCCCCGGCTGGTGGCTACCAGTCGGGGCTTTTTGAGTCCGGTGGCAGCCTGGGTTTTTGCCGGGCTGCCTTCCTCGTTATTCGGTCGATGAAGATCTTATGGGCGGCCCGGGCTCTGGCTAAAATAGCCATAACCAAACCACCAAAAAAACACAGCAGCGACCGCAGCGATCGATTTTTCACCGAAAGCTTGCAGAACATTCAATTGACAGGTCGCGTGTGTCGTCTTCATGCTTTCCAATATATATCCCCGGTTTCCGGCTTTGCAACCCGTAAATTCGGTTTTTTGCAGGTATTGCGGCCCTACCAGTCCCGGAGTCACTCATGAACACAGCGATGAATCGTCGGCCCACGCTTTCTTTGTTGCTGATCCTGCTGCTTTTTTCAGGCGCTCTAGCAGCGGAGCCTGAGGCCCGTACTTACCAGTTGGCACAGCGCTCCGCAGAGGGTGTGGCACAACAGATCCGCGAACTTTACCCGGATGGCCAGGTGTCCATCACCGCTCGCGGACAGCAAATGGTGGTTCGTGGTGAACCAGAGGTGCTCGATGAAATCGGTAGGCTGGTGGATACCATGGACGTCGCCCCCTCACAGATGCGCATAACGGTTCGTTCCCGTCACAACGTGGATGCCAAAACCGGTGGCGGCGGGTTTTCCGTCAACAACAACCAGGTCAGCGTACAGGCAGAACGCAAGGTCACCACCACACGGCGGAACCAGGAACGCACGCTGATCGTTCAGGATGGGCAATCCGCTCATATTTCCTCTGGCCAGGTCCGCACCGTACCGATCGCCATCCGCGGGGGCCGTAATCCAGCGGCGTTTCTGGGACAGGTCGAAACCCGAAGCGGCTTCCTGGTCAGTCCGCAGGTGATTTCAGATCAGGCGGTCGAATTGAACATTGTCTCTTTTGAGGAAGACCCGAAGGGCAACCCGCCCGGCTACGACACCGAGGCGGTGATGACCATACGTCGGGTAGAACCCGGTGAATGGGTGGAACTTGGCAGCACGCGCCAACAGCGAGTAGGTGAGCAGTCCGGCATCACCTACCAAACTGGGAACAGCCGCCGCCAGAACCAGACCTTCGAGGTAAAGGTTGAGGTTCTTTAAGGCCGGTCAGGCACGGCGTTCCAGCAAGACACTCTTGGCTTCGTTGATTTTGGCAGCCAGGTAATCGTTGCCGCCTCGATCGGGGTGGAGTTTCTGGATCAAACGTCGATGCGCCTGCACGACCTCGTCATCTGTACAGTCTGGCGCAACCCCCAGAACCTCACAGGCTTCGCTGACCGACATATTGCCGGAACTGGCACTCTGTTGCCTGCGCTGATGGTGGGCGGCAGAGTCTTCATTATCAGACCCATTCTGCTGGTTCTGCCCGAACAGGCGGCTGATCGTCGGGGCAAACTTCAGTAAGGCTGGCAATTTTCTCAACAGTGGTAAAAGGGCGGCCACTGCGGCAGTCAGCACATGCACCCGCCCCGTCAGCACCATGAACAGCAGCAGCGCGCCGCCCGCCACCAACACGATTTTCCAGGTAGCGGCCTTTTTCTTCTCCGGCGATAACGCGCCCCACTGCTTCAGCACAATAAATACGGCTGCCGCCAGTGCAATACCAAGAATCCATTGCATTCGCCAATCCTTATAGATGACCGGGTCGTAAATCTGTCATTCTTGTTGGGCAACCTAATGAACGGGATGAGCTCCCGGTCCCACCTGGGCAAGGCAGGCGACGGCGCCGGGAGCACAGTAATTGTACGCATTTTCACTGACAAATCAGTGACAGCAACCCTCTCGCTTGTATAGGATGCTATTCTTTACGGTTTGTTGACGAGTCCTTGCCAACACCGCCCCGGCGAGCCGGTTAACTCCATCCCTACGGGATCAGAAGCCTGCAAAGCTAACACGATTACCTGTAACGGACATACGACCCAGGACCTGAATTATGCGCACTGCCTCCCGCTTCCTGATTGTACTCATCTTTCTCGGTGTCGTGCTCGGCGGCATTTTTGGTTACAAGTTCTACCAGTTCGGCCAGATGCAGGAACAATTTTCCCAGCCACAGCCGCCGGCGAAGATTTCCGCGACCATGGCCAGCACCGAGATGTGGACACCTGAGATCAAAGCCGTTGGCAGTGTCGAAGCCATCAATGGTATTGAAGTGGCGAACGAAGTCCCCGGCGTGGTTGAGAACATCGCGTTCGAGTCAGGTGATACGGTGAAGAAAGGCGACATCCTGATCCGCCTGGACGCCGCCATTGATGAAGCCGCATTGCGCACACGCCGTGCCGAGGCACAGCTCGCGGAGCAGGAGTTCAAGCGGGTGTCCGACCTGCTTCCCAAGCGCGCCGTGTCGCAATCCCAGTACGATGAAGCCAAGGCCAATTTCGACGCAGCACGGGCAAGGGTCAATGAAGCCGAAGCCCAGTTGAGCAAGAAAATCATTCGCGCGCCTTTTGATGGCAAGCTTGGCCTCCGTCTGGTGGATCAGGGCGAATACATTGGTACCGGTACGCCGATCGTCGAAATCAACATGCTCGATCCGATCTACGTGGATTACACCCTCTCAGAAAAAGACCTGCCCATGGTGCAACAGGGCTATGACGTAGTCGCAACTGTCGCGGCCATCCCCGACAGTGATTTTGCCGGCCAGGTCAGCGCCATCAACACGTCGGTTAATCCGCAAACCCGTACCGTCCGGGTTCGCGCCACGCTGGGCAACGAGGACAATCAGCTTCGCCCGGGCATGTTCGCCACGGTAGCGACCAGGCAACCCCAGGACCGGGAGGTTGTCACCGTGCCGCGAACCGCCGTGTCCTACAACACCTACGGCGATTTCGTGTTCGTTGTCGAAGAGAATGATGACGGTGAATTGGTCGTCAATCGTCGCACCGTCCAGACCGGCAATACCCGGAACAGTCGCGTTGCGGTGCTCGAAGGCCTGAAAGATGGTGAGCAGCTCGTCGCCAAGGGCCTGCTGAGATTGAGGGCTGGCCAGCGCGTTGAAGTCCAGGAAGATGAGCAGCCGGCGGAGGCGTCCAAGTAATGCGTTTCACCGACATATTCATACAGCGCCCCGTCCTGGCGACGGTGGTCAGCCTGCTGATCCTGCTGCTCGGGGCCCGGGCAGCGATGGAGATGGAAATCCGTCAGTACCCGGAACTTGAAAGCACCACCGTCACGGTGACAACCGCTTACCCCGGCGCAGGCTCTGAGCTGGTAAAAGGGTTCATCACCACGCCATTGCAGCAGGCCATCGCCGAAGCCAGTGGCATCGACTACCTCACGTCCACAAGTTCCCAGGGGCAATCCACCATTGAAGCCAAGATGGTGCTGAACTACGACGCCAACGCAGCGCTGGCCGAGATTCAGGCCAAAGTGGCCAGTCAGCGCAACGTGCTACCTGCCGATGCACAGGACCCGGTAATCACCTCCACAACCGGCGATTCCACCGCACTGATGTACATCGCCTTCTACAGCGATGAGCTGGAGGTTCCCCAGATCACGGACTACCTGACGCGGGTGGTGCAGCCCAAGCTGCAGGCATTGTCCGGCGTAGGCAAGGCGGATCTGCTGGGACGGCAGTTCGCCCTGCGGGTCTGGTTGGACCCCGAGCGTTTGTCCGCTGTTGATATGACTCCGCAGGAAGTGGTGGATGTACTGCTGCGCAACAACTATCAGGCGGCGGTAGGCAATACCAAGGGCAAATACACCAAGATCAGCATGACCAGCGACACCGATGTCGGTGATCCGGAGCAGTTCAAGGATCTGGTGGTCAAGGAATCCGACGGCTCACTGATCCGCCTGCGGGACATAGCCCGCGTTGAGTTGGGTTCCGAAACTTACGACCAGCTCGCCCTGTACAAGGGTCAGCCAGCAACCTACGTGGCCATTGAACTGTCACCTGGTGCTAACCCGTTAACGGTCGCAAAACTGGTCAAAGATGAACTGCCAGGTATTGAAAGCCAGCTGCCTTCCGGCATGAACGTCCGCCTGGCCTACGATGCGTCCGACTTTATCGACAGCTCGATCAAAGAGGTTATCCAGACGCTGCTGGAGGCCCTCGTTATCGTTCTGGTGGTGGTCTTCATCTGCCTGGGCTCGATCAGGGCGGCGGTGGTTCCGTCCGTGGCGGTACCCCTGTCACTGATTGGCGGCGCATTTTTCATGCTGATGATGGGCTTCTCACTAAACCTGCTGACACTGCTGTCGATGGTACTCGCTATCGGTCTGGTCGTTGACGATGCGATCATCATGGTGGAAAACGTCCACCGCCACATTGAAGAGGGTGAGTCCCGCTTCAACGCGGCCATGAACGGTGCCCGTGAAATGGCAACGCCGATCATCGCCATGACGACCACGCTGGTGGCGGTCTATGCCCCTATCGGATTCATGGGTGGTCTGGTTGGTTCACTGTTCACCGAGTTCGCATTTACCCTGGCTGGCACCGTCATTATTTCCGGTATCGTGGCACTGACCCTGTCGCCAATGCTGTCCGGCAAGATCCTCAAGCCCCACGGCAATCCAGGGCGGTTCGAGCAGGTCGTGGAGCGCTCCTTCGGCGGCCTGGCCAATGGGTACAAACGTGCTCTTGCGTCGTTGATGGACACCAAGTCCGTGGTGATTTTCTTCGCCATCGTGGTGCTGGGATCGATTTATTTCATGGTGGCCATGAGCCAGAACGAGCTGGCACCCACTGAAGACCAGGGCATCCTGTTCTATCAGGGGCTTGGTCCCCAGACGTCCACCCTCGACTATCTCCAGGAACACGGAGATGAGGTGCAGGAGCGTATGTCGACGGTACCCGGCTACCATGAGGATTTCATGATTCTCGGCATTACCGGGCCCAACGCCGTGTTCGGCGGCTTCAAGATGAAGCCCTGGTCCGAGCGTGACATCAGCCAGTTCGAGGTTCAGCCACAGCTTGACCAGGAACTGAAAAACGTCACCGGCCTGCAGACCGCCGTTTTCCCCAGACCTTCCCTTCCGGGTTCCGGTGGCGGCCTGCCATTCCAGTTTGTGATCACCACGGGCGAGGACTACGAGCGCCTGAATGACGTTGCCAATGACCTGCTCGGACAGGCCATGCAAAGCGGCAACTTCATGTTCCTGCAGAAATCTATCGACTTTGACCGCCCGGTTACCCGCATCAACGTCGACCGTGACCGGGTGGCGGATCTTGGGCTGTCGATGCAGGACGTTGGCCGTGCCATGTCCAGCATGCTGGGCGGTGGCTACATCAACCGCTTCAACATGCAGGGCCGCTCCTATCAGGTCATTCCCCAGGTCGACCAGGATTTCCGCCTGGACGAGCAGGCGCTCAATGACTATTACATTCGTGCCGACAGCGGCAGCCTGGTTCCGCTATCAAGCGTCATCAGCTTCCAGAAAGACGTGGAGCCGTCACAACGCACCCAGTTCAACCAGTTGAACTCATTGACCCTGCAGGGCGTTGTGACGCCGGGCGTGACAGTGGGCGATGCCATGGCCTTCATGGAGAATGCCGCCGCAGACAGTTTCCCGCAGGGTTTCTCGTTCGACTACACCGGGGAATCGCGTCAGTTCGCGAATCAGGGTAGCGCATTGGTGGTTACCTTCTTCCTGTCATTGCTGGTGATCTACCTGGTGCTGGCAGCCCAGTTCGAAAGCTGGCGCGACCCGTTCATCATCCTTGTATCAGTACCGATGTCGGTGGCTGGGGCCATGGCCTTCATTGTGCTCGGCTTTGCCACCATGAACATCTACACGCAGGTGGGCCTGATCACCCTCATCGGTGTCGTGTCCAAGAACGGGATACTGATCGTGGAGTTTGCCAACCAGCTGCAGGTGGACAAGGGCCTGAACAAGCGCGAGGCAGTCGTGGAAGCGGCGGCCATCCGTCTGCGCCCGATCGTCATGACCTCCCTGGCGCTGATCTTCGCCATGGTTCCACTGTTGATTGCAGTAGGCCCGGGCGCGGAAAGCCGGTTCGCCATCGGCCTGACCATCAGTGCAGGCCTGGGCATCGGTACGCTGTTCACCATTTTCGTGTTGCCCGCGTTCTACATCCTCCTGGGCCGTGACCACCACGGCTCCACGGCGGATGACGACGCAAATGGCAGCACTGGGAATACGGCTCACGCCCAGTGACCCTCGGAACGCTCTTCTGGCTGTTTGTAGCCGGCTTCGCCACCTGGTACTGGTGGCGGGCCAAGGCCATCAAGGACTTTGTGCTTCAGGCAGCCAGGAACTACTGTAAGAAAATGGATGTGATGCTGCTGGACGACGCCGTGTACCTGCGTGGCGTATGGTTCAAGCGTGACGACAACGGCCGTACCCGGGTGTGGCGCCGCTTCCTGTTTGAATTCACATCAACCGGAGAGGAACGCTACCTCGGCAGAATCATCATGCTCGGCCCTCGCATCATCCATATGGAGCTGGACCCCCACCGTTTCGGCCCGGACCTCTAACCTCCGGGCACATCCCCCGTAGACGCGACAGATCACCTCCCCCAAATGGGCGATTCTTACTCCCGCCCCAATCGCAAATAATCCTCCACGCATTGGCGACAAAAAGCGGCCCTCACAGGGTGTGCTTTCTCACAAAAACAACAGGAGTCAACCATGCGTAAACTCATCACTTTCGCGGTGATCATGAGCTGTGCCGTGCTTGCAGCACCCACACTCAGCCATGCCAGCTATACCAAAACAAAGCATCCCATCGTTCTGGTCCACGGTGTGACCGGTTTCAACACCATCGGTGGCTTGATCAACTACTTCCACAACGTTCCCTGGAACCTTGAGCGCAGCGGCGCCCGGGTATATTCCGCCAGTGTGTCCTTTGTGAACAGCAGCGAGCAGCGTGGCCAGCAACTCGCCAATTACATCAACGGGCTTGGGCATTCGAAGGTCAACATCATGGCCCACAGCCAGGGCGCGCCCACCTCCCGCGTGACCGCCTCGCTTATTCCCCACAAAGTTGCCTCGGTAACATCTATCAATGGCGTCAACAAAGGCTCAAAAGTCGCGGACGTCGCGCGGGGAATCATTCCACCCGGCAGCTATGTCGAAGGTGGAGCCGGCGCCATTGCCAACGCGCTTGGCGATCTGGTCAACGCACTGTCTGGCTCCAACAACCCACAGGATGGTATTGCCGCTCTGGAAACCCTGACCACACCGGGCACCACGCAGTTGAACAACGCCCTCAGCTGGAAAGGGGTGAACCGGTGGTCATGCGCAGGCACCAATGAAGACGTGTGGATCAACGGCAACCGGATCAAGTTCTTCTCCTGGACCGGCACATCGGTCTGGACCAACTGGACCGACATCACCGACCCGTTCCTGGGTGTTACCTCGCTGGCTTTCGGCAACGAGCCCAATGATGGCCTGGTCGGCGAATGTTCCACCAAGATGGGCAACGTCATCGGCACCCACTACGACATGAACCACGTAGACGCCATCAATCACCTGTTCGGCGCTCGTTCGTGGCGGACCAATCCGGTCTCGCTCTATCGCAGCCATGCCAACCGCCTGAAAAATCGCGGGCTGTAACCCTCGCGCTTTCGAGTCTGAACCGTCGCCGGGCGCCCCGCTGATGCGTGCCCGGCGACGACAGTTGCCAAGGCAGGATAATGGGTATGAACAATAGCGACAGACTGAACAAGAAGGCTTTACTTCCCCTGATCATGACCGTTCCGGTGGTGTTTGCCTGTGTGTGGTTCCTGTTGGCGGACGAGCCACGCGGTGAAGCAACAACAAAGGCGGCGAGCACTCCCGCCACGACCTCAGAACAACCAGAACCCGGTATTACCGAGGCGCCACTTGCCGTTGGCGAGGATACGCCCATCCCCTACCAGACACCCGATAGCCTGGGAGACCAACCGTTTGCCAGCTCCCTCGCGGGTACCAATATCGACGGCAACTTACGGGCCGACGCCAACGGCGAATTGATCGTTGATCTGGAAACCCGCGACTTCTTCGACTACTTCCTGAACACCATTGGTGAGGTATCAGCCGAGCAGGCACTGGACCAGATCAGAACCCTGGCCCAACAGAGTCTGCCGGAAAGCGCCGCCCGCGAAGCCATGGCCCTGCTCAACCGGTACCTGGCGTACAAGGATGCCTCACTGGCACTTGGCAACCAGGGCCTTGACCCCGCCCGGCAGCACGACCCCGCATACCAGTTGGAAATGCTCAAGGGTGCATTGGCCGACATGAAACAGCTACGCCGGCGCATGTTCTCCGCCGACACTCACGAGGCCTTTTTCAGGCTAGAGGAAGCCTACGGCGACTATACCCTCGCCACCCTTGATATCCAGCAGCGCACCGACCTTTCCGCCGAAGCAAAAAACACACTGGCTGAATGGCATCGACAGCAGCTTCCTGAGGTCATCCGCCGCACCGAAACCCGCATGATTGAGGAAAGCGGGGACCACCGGGCAAGACAACAGGCGTTATCCGACGCCGACTCACCCTCCGAGGCCGGACGCAGACTCCGGGAACTGGGCGTTGATGACGCCCAAGCCAGAGAAGTGGTCGCCTACATGGAGGAACGGGAGCAGTTCGACAGCCAATACCAGCAGTTCCAGCAGGCACTGGCGAGTCTGGACAACTCAGGGTTGGCGGAAGAGGACAGGACAACCCAGGAGAACCGGTTACTGAAACAGCACTTTGATACCGAACAGACCCGCACCTGGGCCCGACTGCGAGCATTGGAGTCACAATCACCATAGTGTGCTCCAATGCCATTCCTGACTATCTGGCCGGCGTAAACTGGAGGAAACGACAACGACAACCGGACAGTCCTCGATGAATTTTTCCCAGCTTCGGGATCAACGGGCCAACGGGTTTCGACGGCTGCGGTTTGAGCCTGCACTGGAAGCCCACTATCGCAGAGTCAGGGACGAAGGCATACGGTCACGCGCACGGCTGGTCTCCGCCAGTGCGCTGACGCTGTTCCTGGTATATACCCTGCTGGATTCCCTGATGCTGCCCCCGGCCATCGCACGGGATACCATCGCTGTACGGCTTATGGTCACCTGCCCGGTCATCATCGGCGTGTGGTGGCTGTCCTATCGAGACATTCGCAACGATCATTTCGTTAAGATCTATGCGCTCGCCTATCTGGTCGGCGGCCTCAGTGTGGTGGGCATTATTGGGCTTGCACGCCTGGAGAACCACCCACTGCCCTATGAAGGCATCCTGCTGATGCTGATGTTTGGCTACTTCGTGATGGGCATCCCGTTTCGCACGGTTTCCGGAGCCTCCCTGCTGGTTATCGTTGCCTATCTTTGGGTGGAGCACGCCACCGGTTCGGGGGCTCACCAACTCATGATTAACGGTTTTTTCATCGGCACTGCCAACATCATCGGGATGGTAGGGTCCTGGCTCAGTGAACACCGTCAGAGAGCCCACTTTTTGGATCGCCAGATGCTCAACGCCTCCAAACAACAGGCCGAACAGGAGAATCACCGCAAGACCCGACTTATTACTGTCGCCAGCCACGACCTTCGTCAACCCCTGAATGTCATCAGCCTGATTCTGGAAAACCTCACCGCTGACGGTCTGCCAGTCGAACAGCAGTCTCTGGTGTTGCGACTGAAATCCTCGGTCACCCATTTCAACAACCTGCTAGCCTCGGTTCTGGATATCTCCCGCATCCAGGAGGGCATGATATCCCCTGAGCCCACCAGGCTTTGTACGTGGCAGGTCATACGGCAGGTATCTGAAACGTTTAGCGAGCAGGTACAACGCCCGGGCGCGCAGCTAGTCATCCATAAACCCGCCACCGGCAGTGGTGTGTTTGCCGACCCGCAGTTGCTGCACCGCGTGCTCCAGAACCTGGTAACGAATGCCCTGGAACATAGCGACGCCACCCGCATTGATCTTCGAGCCCATCAGGACAACGGAAAGCTGTGCTTCGAGGTACAGGATGATGGCCGGGGCATCGATGACGGCAGCCTCGAGCAGATCTTCACTCCCTTTTTCCGCAACAGTCAGCGCCAGCGTAGTTGCCCCGGCCTGGGGCTCGGGCTGGCCATTGTCCATGAGCTGACGGGCATGATGGAAGGACATTGCAACGTCAGTTCATCGCCAGGGCAAGGCGCCTGTTTCCGGGTTTTCCTGCCGGCAACGCCCGCACCACAGACAACAGAGTCCGTTTCCGGAGCGGCTGTTCCACCTTCCGCTCATTCACCCTCACTGGTGGTTGTGGAGGATCACGATGAGGCTCGTCACTGGACCTGCGAAACCCTGGCGTCCTGGGGCTACAGCGTGAGAGGCGTTGCCAGCGCGGAACAGGCAATCACCCGTTGGGGCGCATCGTCCAACGCTATTCTGGTCAGTGACGTCCACCTCCCGGAAATGTCTGGCGATGCCCTCTACGATCGGCTTTTCGCTCGCAAGTCGGTCCGCGGTGGCATCCTGATGACGGCTGATACAACGATTCCCCAGGGCTACGACTCTGAACGCAGACTCTGGGTACTGCACAAACCGCTGATAGCCATGAGACTGCGAGCCGCGATTACCCAACTGGATCGTCTTGCTGAATGATCGCGTCAGAGCAGTCCCAGCGCTCTTGCCTCGGCAACACATTCGGTCCGGTTGTGGACACCTAAATGGGTGAAAATCGCTTTCAGGTGAGTCTTCACCGTGTGCTCGGTGAGATCGAGGGCCTGGCAAATCCGCTTGTTGGGAAGCCCATCCGCCAAGAGTGTAAGAACCTCCAGTTGGCGTGGGGTCAGGTGCTCCGGGCTCAGGGAAGGAAACGGCAATGACGGATAGAACAACTGGCCGTTGCTGACCCGCTGGACCATTCGAAGCAGCGAGCGGCGGCCAGCAGACTTGGGCAGAAACCCCACGGCGCCCGCAGAGCGTGCCGCTCGTACTGAGGCCTCGTCCTCGCGGCTGGAGATGACCACCACGGCAATCGGCAGCCCGATCTGTTCAAGCTCGGAAAACAACGACAGGCCCGCCTCCCCTTGCAATGTCAGGTCCAGCAGGACAAGAGAGGTTTCCGGCCGCGAACGGAGATCGTCCACCGCGTCCGCGACCGAGGCTACCGTTGCAACCTCCCGGGCGAGCTGCTCCTGCTCAAGAATCGCCGTAATTCCAAACAGGAAAAATGGATGATCATCCACGATCAGCACGCGGGCCAGGGGAAGGCAGTCTCCGGATGACAGTAGCGCACAGTCGGCGTTTTCAGCCGTTCTGGTGTCCATGGGTTTCTCCGCAAAATGGCTGTTATTGTTACTGCGGTGCGGAATACTATACGGATGAAAACCGGAATCGACCGTTCGCTGTTTAACAGTTTTGATGCATGCCCCTTCCACCACCTGTGCAGGTGCAGGGTGTAATCGCTATACTGGCGCCACGACACTTTCTCATCTGCTTGGATCAAGGCACTGATGTCTGGACGTTTTCTGGCACTTCTACTCGCTGTGCTCATTCCCGTTATTGCCCATGCCGACCGCCCCACAATGACGGTTGTCACGTCGATCTATCCGCCTTACCAATACCTGGATAACGGTGAGGTGAAGGGTACCCACACGGAAACCCTTCGCCAGGTCCTGACGAGGATGGGCTATGACCCCGTTTTCCGGCTTGTACCCTGGGCCCGGGCGGAAGCGAGCGCTCGTGCTGGAACCGCCGACCTGATCTACTCCCTGACATACTCGCCAAGCCGCGCCCGCCACTACTACTTCACCAACCCCATCAGCGAGGCCCGGGATGTATTTTTCAGCCTTTCCGACCGGGGCCTTCAGTGGCAGGAGCTGGATGATCTCGCCGGCCTGAGGATTGGGCTATCCGCGTCCTACAGTTATGCCCCCGAGTTCATGGAATGGCTGGTCGCCGGCAACGCCCGGGTTGTTCAGATCAGCCAGGAATCCCCGGAACTCACGGGGCTGAAAATGATTGCCTTTGGCCGTATCGACCTGTTCATCTGCGAGGAAACCGTCTGCCGGTATCTGATCGACAAACACATCGCCGACCGTCCGGAGCTGGCAAATGTATCCGCAATGCCACAAACCGTTGGCGAAGTGCGGGGGTTTCGGGCGGCATTCTCCCGCCAGCATCCGAAGGGGGAGGCGCTCCGCGACGAATTCAACAAGGTGCTGGCCGAGCTGAAAACCCGCAATTCCGACTAGCGTCTGCGGCAATCACCTATCTGCGAAACCACACAGGCGCATAAAGGTTTCCTATACTGCGGGTTGTACCCCTCAACCAACAGACCGGGACCATGGACATCCAGACTGATCACCGCTACGCCATCAACCTGAACGTCAGAGGCATCCAGCCCTCCGCCACCCTCCGAATCAACGAACTCAGTAATCAGCTTCGCGCCGAAGGCCGGGACATTATCAAGCTGGGGCTCGGCCAGTCGCCATTTCCGGTGCCCGACCGTGTGGTCGATGCCCTGCGCGAGCATGCCCATGAAAAGGACTACCTTCCGGTGAAGGGCCTTAAGGCCCTGCGGGAATCGATTTCGGGCTACATCAACCGCAGTGAGCGCATGCGCTGCACCTGGGAAGACGTACTGATTGGCCCCGGCTCCAAGGAGCTGCTGTTCATGCTGCAGCTCGCCTACTATGGCGACTTGCTGATCCCGCGCCCAAGCTGGGTATCCTACGCGCCGCAGGCACGCATTATCGGCCGCTCAGTACACTGGTTGCCAACACACGCGGAAAACAACTGGCAGCTGACCGCGGAAGAGTTGGACATCATCTGCCGCGACGACCCGTCACGACCACGTATCCTGATCATGAACTATCCGTCCAACCCAACGGGCTGTACCTACACAGACGACCAGTTGCTGGCTATCGCCAACGTCGCTCGCAAGTACAAACTGATCCTGCTGTCGGACGAAATATACGGCGAAGTGCACTTTGAGGGACGGCACAAGTCCATCGCCCGCTATTACCCGGAAGGCACCATTATCAGCACCGGCCTGAGCAAGTGGGCTGGCGCGGGTGGCTGGCGCCTCGGTACATTTATTTTTCCGCCCGAGCTGCGCCCCTTGCAGGACGCCATGGCGATCATCGCCAGCGAAACCTACACCGCAACCAGCGCTCCGATCCAACATGCGGCCATTGCTGCGTTTAATGGTGGCGAAGACCTGGATGAGTACCTGAAGCAGTCACGCCGGGTGCTCAAGGTAGTAGGCGAATACCTCCATCGCCGCTTGACGGATATGGGGGCCGTGGTGCAAAAGCCCGAGGGTGCGTTCTACCTGTTCCCGGACTTTTCCAACTTCCGCGAAGCACTGGCCCGTCGCGACATCAAAACCAGTCAGGCTCTGTGTCAGTCGCTACTGGAAAATACCGGTGTGGCCATCCTGCCGGCCAGTGATTTCGGCTTTGTCCCGGACCACCTTGCCGCACGTCTCGCGTTTGTGGACTTTGACGGTGCTGAGGCTCTGGCGCTGGCCGGAAAAGAGTACGGTGAACAGGAACTGAGTGACGATTTCGTCAAACAGGCCTGTCCGCGACTGGTGACAGCCATGGACAAGATGGAGCAGTGGCTCACCGGCCTGTAACAGGGTCATGATAGACTGGCGCCCTCATTTCAGATCGGAGGGCGCCATCATGTCTAACCCGGAAGCCATTACCGCCATTGCGGAATTCGCCGAAGAGCTGGCCCTGAAGGCCGGTGAGTTGATCAAGCACGAACGGGAACAGAACACCCTTCGTACCGATTACAAACAGCAGTCGGAGCTGGTCACCCACGCCGACGTAATGGCCGACGAGATGATCACCGGCGCCATTCGCGAGCGCTTCCCCGACCATCGCATCCTCTCCGAAGAAACCATGCCGGACTTGAGCCAGGCCGAACACCTGGACACTCCGCTGTGGATCATCGACCCCATCGACGGCACTGTGAATTACGCCTACGGCCACCCCCAGGTGGCAGTCTCCATCGCCTATGCGGAAAAGGGGCGGGTGCAGGCAGGCGTGGTACACGCTCCGTTTTCTGGTGAAACCTTCCGTGCCAAGCGGGGCATCGGTGCCACCCTGAATGGCAACCCCATCAAACACAGTGGGGCGACACGGCCAAGGGAATCATTGTTCGCGACCGGCTTCCCCTACACCAAGGACAGCCTTGAACCCCTGATAAGTCGGTTGGAAGCGATGATTCATCAATGCCGGGATCTACGCCGTATCGGTTCTGCGGCGCTGGACATCTGCTGGGTGGCCTGCGGGCGGTTGGACATCTACTACGAGAACGTCAGCCCATGGGACTTTGCCGCTGCACGGTTGATTGCGCTGGAGGCGGGTGCGACGGCGGGACATTTCAGTGAGGTGCCGGAGGGTTATCCGGCGGACCTGTGGGGGCGGGATATTCTGATATCAGCCCCGGCGGTCTGGGAGTCGGTTCGTGACATCCTGCGCAAGGCATCGGGCTACGATTGAACGCCCCAGACCGCTTCTGAAACCAGGCCCCAGGCCTCTTCAAAGTCGTTGGAGGGTAATCGGGAAAAGGAGGAACGGACATAGCGCTGAACCCGGCCCTCCATAAACACCAGTACAAAGTCCGCGCCTCGAGCTGAACTGGTTCTCGGGCGCAACCCCTGGCGAATCTCGCCTTCTTTGAGTGCCTGGCGTACCTGGGTTTCCAGGCGCTCGAAGAACTGCGACGCTCGCTTGCGCAGGGCTTCGTTCTCCCCCATCAGAGCATCACCGGTCAGCACCGTGCAAAGCCCCGGATTGCGCTCGGCAAACACCAGCACCAGATGCACGAGTTGCTGTAGCCGAACCCGAACATCCTCCTGTTCCTGCAGGATGACCTGGCAACGGGAGAACACCGCTTCCTCGGCAAACTCGATCAGCGCCTCGAACATTTTCCGTTTGCTGGGGAAATGTCGATACAAGGCCGCCTCGGTAACTCCGACGGATTTGGCCAGGCCAGCGGTGGTAATTCGTGCTCCCGGATCTTTCTCCAGAAGCTCCACGAGGGCATGAAGAATCGCTTCACGGCGACTGATTTTTTGTTCTGTCATGGCAGGACTACAGGCTCTGTTTAACGTTTCAGGACTTCAGATCTGTGAGTACGGATACAGACAGGCAGGGTCATTCGGGACACGCCGTGAATACATCCCTGTAGGCTCGTAAAAAACATCCCTGTTTTTTACGGTCCCGAATGACCCTGCCCGCCTGTATCCGTGTCGAGTCTTGAGAGTGTCGCTCACATCAGAAAAAGGTGCCATCGAGAGGTGACGACGCACTGGCATAAAGCTTCTTCGGCATACGCCCCGCCAGATAGGCATCGCGGCCGGATTCAATGGCCAGGCGCATTGCCTTGGCCATGCGGATCGGATCCCGGGCCTGGGCAATGGCAGTGTTCATCAGCACGCCATCGCAACCCAACTCCATTGCCAGGGTTGCATCAGAAGCAGTACCTACACCGGCATCCACCAACACCGGTACATTGGCGTTCTCGACGATCAGGCGGATGTTGTAGCGGTTCTGGATACCCAGGCCGGAACCAATTGGTGCGCCCAGCGGCATGATGGCGATACAGCCCATTTCCTCAAGACGCTTGGCCAGCAACGGGTCGTCCGAGCAATACACCATCACCTTGAAGCCATCGCGGATCAGTTCCTCTGCGGCCACCAGGGTTTCGGTCATGTTCGGGTACAGGGTTTTTTCCTCACCCAGCACTTCCAGCTTGACCAGGTCATGGCCATCCAGCAGCTCCCGTGCGAGCTTGCAGGTACGCACGGCATCTTTTGCGGTGTAACAGCCAGCGGTGTTAGGCAGCATGGTGTAGCGCTCAGGGGATACCACGTCCAACAAACTCGGTTCATCCGGTTTCTGGCCCAGATTGGTACGGCGCACGGCAAAGGTGACAATCTCCGCACCGCTGGCTTCAATCGCATGGCCGGTTTCAGCCATGTCCCGATACTTACCGGTGCCTACCAGCAACCGGGACTGGTATACCCGACCGGCGATTTCAAGCGGCTTGTCTTCGGGAAGCGGTCTTTCAGAACTGTCACTCATGCTTTACACCTGAACTCATTAAAAAAATCGTGGAAAAGGAATGGCAAGGCGGTTATCAACCGCCGCCAATAGCGTGAACCACCTCTACCCTGTCGCCATCGCTGAGGCTGAAGGTGGCGTGCTGGCTGCGGGGAACAATATCTTCGTTGACTTCCACAGCGAATCGCTTGCCAACCAATGCCATCCGCTCTATCAATACCGCGACAGTGACTTCTTCGGGAAGCTCCATGGCGTCACCGTTGACCTGTACCTGCATAACGTTACCTGCCTTAAACATCTGTCTCTAACGCCTGAATCCCGCCATCAGAACCAATATCCAGCCCACCATAAAGCCGATTCCTCCAACCGGCGTAACCGGCCCCATCCAGCGAAGGTCCGTTAACACCAGGAGGTACAGGCTGCCACTGAACAACAGGATTCCAGCAACAAAAAAGCCGGCCGCAATGCCGAGCAAACGCCGCGACAGACCCGCAATCGGGAGTATCGCGACAAGAATTAACGCCAATGAGTGGTATATCTGATATGTGACGGCAGTCTGGAAAACTTCAAGCCCTCGCTCGTCAATTACACCACGCAACCCGTGTGCACCAAAGGCTCCTGCCATCACCGCTAACAGGGCAAACAGCGCGCCCAACACCAGTGCCGGGCGAAGGGGTTCTATCTGTCTAGCAGTCACAGTGGATCTTTTCCCCGGTATCAAGATTCATCAGGGTAAGCTTTCCACCCCAGACACAACCGGTATCCAGCCCGAAATAACGGGTGCTTTCAGTCTGGCCTTCCAGTGCTGCCCAATGTCCGAACACCACACGCACATCATCCTGGCGAGGGAAGCGAAACCAGGGTGCATAGCCATCCGGCGCCGACGCGGCCGACTCTTTGGCGGCGAGTTCCAGGGTGCCATCCTCGGCAATAAACCGCATACGGGTGAAATAGTTGGTAATGACCCGCCACCGATCCATACCACTGAGGTCCGGGTGCCAGCGTTCAGGCCAGTTCCCGTACATATCTGCAAAGTAGCTTTCGGCCTCGGGCCCGCGAATCACCGCTTCCACTTCCCGGCTGTAGCCGACCGCTTCTTCCACAGACCAGATGTGTGGCAGCCCGGCATGGACCATCACCAGATTGCGGCCTTCATCATGAACACAAAGATTCTGCTGTCGGAGCCAATCGAAAAGCCGTTGGTGATCCGGCGCTTCGAGTATATCGGCGAGCGTGTCCTTGTTCCTCAGAGCATGGCCACCCATGGCCACCGCCAGCAGGTGCAGGTCGTGATTGCCCAGCACCACCACTGCAGAGCTACCCAGGCTTTCAACGTAGCGCAGGGTTTCCAGCGAAGACGGGCCGCGGTTGATCAGGTCGCCGGCCACCCAGAGCCGATCCCGCGACGGTGAGAAATCCACCTTGGCGAGCACATCCAGGAGACGTTCATAGCAGCCCTGGATATCGCCAATGGCGTAATCAGTCATGACTTACCTCATCAGCACCGAAATTTTCAGGTTTACTGTCAGCCAACAAATCGGCAATCGCAACATACTCTGCCAGGCCAAGGTTTTCCGGGCGCAGGCCATCGTTGATGCCAACGCTGTTGAGTTGATCCACGGAAACCATGCCGGCCAGCGCCTTTCGGAGGGTTTTTCGCCGGGCACTGAAGGCGGTGCGCACCACCGCCTGCAGCAGCTTATAATCCTTTGCCGGATGCGGCAGCGTCTTATGGGGCACCAGCCGAACGATGGCGGAATCCACTTTCGGCGCTGGCCGGAAAGCGCCTGGGCCGACTTCAAACAACGGCTGCACCCGGCAGAAATACTGGGTCATGATCCCCAACCGGCCGTAGTTGTTGTCTCCGGGCACCGCCGCCATTCGTTGAACCACTTCCTTCTGCAGCATGAAATGCATGTCCTGCACCACGCCGGAATGCCCCAGCAAGTGGAAAATCAATGGCGTGGAAATATTGTACGGCAGGTTGCCGATGATCCTCAGGGGCTTGTCGGCAACCAGTTCGCCGAAATCAAACTTCAACGCATCCGCTTCATGAATGCGGAAGTTGGGGTAATTGAAGAATTTGGTCCTGAGCACCGGAATCAGGTCCCGATCCAACTCCACCACCTGGAGGTTCGAGTTAACGGCAAGCATTTCCTCGGTGAGAGCGCCCAGGCCAGGCCCGATTTCCACAAGGGCATCGTCCGGCTTGGGATGGATAGCGCGAATAATGCGTTCAATCACGCCGGGGTCGTGAAGAAAGTTCTGACCGAAGCGTTTCCGGGCCTGATGGCCGTGTTTGCTACTCACTCGATAGGATCTCTTTCGCTGAAGTTGCCATTCGTTCACCCACCCGGATTGCCGTTTCCAGGCTGCCGGCATCTGCCCTGCCCGTGCCGGCCAGATCAAGGGCGGTGCCGTGGTCGACGGAGGTCCGCACAATGGGCAGGCCCAGGGTGATATTGACCGCCCGGCCGAAGCCCTGGAATTTGAGAACCGGCAAGCCCTGGTCATGGTACATGGCCAGTACCGCGTCGGCGTTATCGAGCCAATGAGGGGTAAACAGGGTGTCCGCCGGCAATGGGCCAGTCAGGTCGATGCCTTCCCGGCGCAGCTTGTCCAGGGTCGGCTCGATGACGTCGATTTCTTCCCGCCCCAGATGTCCGCCTTCACCTGCGTGGGGGTTAAGCCCTGCAACCAGGATTCTGGGATGCTGAAGGCCGAAGAACTTGCGCAGGTCATTGTCCAGAATACGGGTGACCTGGGTCAGGCGCTCGGCCGTAATCGCCGCAGAGACGTCCTTCAGGGGCAAATGGGTGGTCACCAGTGCCACTCTTAACTCGTCCGTGGCCAGCATCATCACCACACGCTCAACACCACAGAGCTCCTGCAGGAACTCCGTGTGGCCACTAAAGGCGATGCCGGCGTTGTTGATAACGCCCTTGTGAACCGGTGCCGTCACCATCCCATCGAACGTACCATCAAGGCAGCCCTGGGCGGCTACTCGCAGGGTTTCCAGAACATAGGCGCTATTCGCCGGATCCAGCTGGCCGGCCGTAGTGGACGCCAATCCATCAACGGAAAGCACGGAGAGCCGGCCCGGTTCAGCAGTGGCTGGTGCTCCCGGCGCCCAGTCTTCCAGCTCTACATTCAACCCAAGCAGTCGGGCCCTCGCCTCCAGCAGAGGTTTGCTGGCCACCACCACAATGCCGGGCCCGCGTTTTTTCAGGGCCAGTTGCAAGCAAAGCTCCGGGCCAATGCCCGCAGGTTCGCCCGCTGTCAGTGCGAGGATGACCGGCTGTGTCATGATTCGCTGTCAGCTCCGTAGCCGCTCTTGAACTCAATAAACGCCTCGTCGCGGATCTCCCGCAGCCAGTTCTGCAGTTCGGTATCAAACTTGCGGCGGTAGATGGCCTGCCGCGCCTCGGATTCCCGTACATCACTGCTGATGTCCTGCTGACGACGGTCCTGCACCTGCAGAATGTGCCAGCCAAACTGGGAGCGGAACGGACCCTTGAGCTCGCCCACATCCGCTTCCATCATCGCCTGCTCGAACTCCGGCACCATCTGTCCGGGGCTGACCCATCCGAGGTTACCACCGTCAGAGCCGGAAACCGGGTCATCAGAGTGCTCCCGGGCGATGACGGCGAAATCGGCGCCATTATCGATTTGCTGATAGAGATCGCGAATGGTTGCTTCCGCCTGGGCTTCCGACACGGTTTCCGAGGTGCGTACCAGGATGTGACGGACTTTCGACTGCTCGATGAACTGTGCTTTATCACCGCCGCGGCGATCCATCACCATCACCAGGTGGAAGCCACTGCTGTTCCTGAGTACCGGGGAGACGGTTCCGGTTTCAAGATCCGGGACCACATCGGCCACCAGTGACGGCAGTTGGTTCTCGGCACGCCATCCCATGTTGCCACCGTCGAGGGCATTGCTGGCATCGGATTCAGCAACGGCAACAGAGCGGAAGTCCCGCCCCTCGGCAATTTCTTCACGCAGTTGCTCCACCTTTTCGCGGGCAGCGCTGACCTCGTCCTCGTCATTGAAATCGTTCACCTCAATGAGAATATGGGCAAGCTCATACTCTGCATTGCTACGGCCCTGACCCTCCATTGCCGCAAGGTAGTTCTCAACTTCCCGATCCGTAACCCGCACGCGATTGCCAACCTGACGCTGCTGTACCCGGCTGGTAATCATCTCGTTGCGAATCTGCTCACGGGCCTCGCGATAGGTGACACCTTCCTGGACCAGTTGTTGCTCGAACTGGGCCAGCGTCATATTGTTGCGCTGGGCGATGGATGCCAGAGTTTCATTGAGCTCGTTGTCGCTGATGCGCATTCCGGCCCTGTCCGCCATCTGTAACTGGATGGACTCGCTGATCAACTGCTCCAGAACCCGTTCTTCCAGAATATCCCTTGGGGGCAATCCGGTGCCCTGAGCGCGCAGCCGCCCGGTGATGGTGTTGATCCGTGCCTCGAGCTCGGACTGAAGAATAACGTCGTCGTTGACGACTGCCACCACCTGATCAAGCAGTTTACGGTCCGCCTGTACGGTTGCGGATACCATCACAACCATCAGTGCCAGCATCATTTGTGCGCAATGGCGAAGGTTCGCCTTCATAGTCACCTCTAGTATGGAAGAATACTGCCTGTCACCCCGGCATCCCGAGCCTGACTGTCAGGCATCAGCGATCACCGAAACGGCGACGTTCCCTTTCGTCAAAGCCATAGATGGCTTCGGAAATCTGGCTGGACGATCCGCCGCTCCCGCCCAGTCCCTTGAGCTGGATCTGAAACAGCATGCGACTCTCAAGCTGCTCGTCGTCCGTCAGGTAATTCTGGTGCACCAGCTGCACACTCCAGCAACAGTTATTGTATTCCAGCCCGGCCAGTGAACCGACCGTACGATCAAGCTCGGAATCGTAGACCCAGCGGCCGATCAGACTAACACGGTCTGTGACAGGAAAAACGCCCCCGATATCCGACTGCTCGAATTCGTCTCGCCGGTAACTGTGCCCCAGGCTGGCCAGATAACGGTAATCATCGGAGTGGAAAATCAGCTGACTGCGACCTTCCTGCGTCTTACTGGTGTCCGGCTCCCACAGGCCGGAGGTTCGAATTTCCAGGCCGTCCACCGGTCGCAAAACCATTTCACCGGCCAGCGGGGAGTCACTGGCGTCAGAGGCCCCCTCCCCATCGAGCGTCACTTCCCGGTCATCGTAATAGTGAACCTGGCCAATGCTGAAGCGGGCACGTTCAGCGCCGGTGAGCAGATCATTGAAGCGGCTGGTTAGTGCCACGGTCAATTGATTGCTATCACCTACCCGATCACCGCCGCTGAAACGATTGCGTTGGAACAACTGGTCGAAGCTGAATGAGCGAATGGCGGTGTCGAAATCCGGAATGAACGATTGGTCCGCATCGGCATCAGCCCAGGCATAGTAAAGCCGGGGCTCCAGGCTCTGGTTATAGGGAATATCGAACAGGCTGGACTGGCGATCAAAATACAGGCCGGAATCCCACTCCGCGACCGGAACGGTACGATCAAAGCCAGGGTCCTGTGTGGTGTAGTCCTCCAGCTCATAGCGTGTGTAATCGACACTGACGGAAGGTCTGGCATAGCCCCAGAGCGCCCGCATGGGCAATGCCAGCTCGGGTATGGCGCGAAAGCGCTGGCCGTTGGCCCGGTCGAGCCCCGTCAGGTCATCATTATCGCGGTAGAAATACGTGTACTGGCTTTCCAGATTCAGTTCCGCCGGCCCCGCATCCACGGTGGCGCCGTACAATACTTCTGGTAATTGCGAGTAGGGAATGTTCTCGTCGGCAATGAAATCGCTGAGGGTCTGGTAGCCGTTGAGATAGGTTTCGAAATACTGGGAGGAATCCCGATAGCGGATACCACCCCGGCGACGCAGATGGGTTGCGCGATTGATCTCCAGATTGCGGTTGAGATCACTGAGGTAGTCGTCATCGCTAACCACGGAATAATCCCCGTAGCCGGTCCAGCCGTATCCGAATCTCGCCTGGGTACTGAAATCAAGCCCCCAGCGTTCACCCCCTTGCGAGGGAAACTCCTCCTCGTACTCGGTGTCGTTGCCCGCGTAGCCTAGCTGAAGCACCGATTCCCCAAGACTGCTGAGGTAACGCCCCTCCGCCTCGGTAAACAATCCACGCCCATGTATGTACTGGGGCGTCAGCGTCGCGTCGTAGTGTGGCGCCAGGTTGAGGTAGTAGGGAACCGACAGGAAAGCGCCGCTACCCGCGTTGGAGGTACCAAAAGACGGATAGAGAAAGCCTGTCTTGCGGCGATCGTCAATGGGAAAACTGGCATAGGGCCAGTAGAACACCGGGATATCACTGATCTCAAGGCGTACGTGCTTTGCGGTGCCCACACCTTCGCCCTGGTCCAGGTGGATGTCGGACGCCACGATGGACCAATCGTTGTTGTCCGGGGCGCAGGTGGTCAGTGAGCCGCCACGAATTCGTACCTGGTCTTCCGCCGTGCGGGAAAGCTGAGTAGCGGAACCCCGCATTTCCGGGCCGTGCAGGAGAAAGGTCGCGGTATTGATGTCCACCCGGCCGCTGTTGACGTCATAGTCCGCACGTTCCCCGGTCAGCAGGAAGCCGTCACCGCGGCTGGTCAGCGGCCCCTCTATGGCCACCGCACCGGTTGCCTGGTTGTAGCGGGCCTCGGAGCCCGTCACCTGGAATCCCGGCTGCTGCAGACGAACGTCTCCCCGCAGAAACAGTTCGTTGTCGAGTTCATACCGCGCATTGAGCCCACTGGCCTGTAGGGGAGCCTGGCCATGTTTCGCTGCTGGCTCTCCAGCGCCGCCTTTAACCGTCCCCGGCACTGCGGAAGGCAAATAGCCGCCCTCGCAGAAGTCCGGCAGGGAACGACGGACATCCTCCGGCAAGTCAGACTTCGGCCGCCAGTCAATCTCGGCAGCCGAAGGGGCGGCTTCCTGGGCATAAACCACCGGCATTGGTGCCAACATTGTGCAACCCGTAGCGGACGCGAACAGCAACCCGAGACGGTGCCGCATGCGGGGCGTTGGCATTCGCAGCTTCCTTGTTGGGGCTGGCACGGTGAGCGGGTTCCTGTCCAGAATGGATTCGCGGCTGTCGGAGACACTTAACAGCGGCCTAGTTTACACGGCGCCCTTTGCCTTGTTAACGGAAACCGGCCTTTGTTAACGGAAACCGACCATTGCTGCAAAACCGTTTTACCGCCTCTATACTGATCTGCTAACTTTCGGCCATGAGCCCGCAGGTTCGTTGCGGCCAGGTCACCGATAACTTCTGAGCCAGGATAACAGCCAATTCCATGGATACCCGCCTGACAATGCTCACCCAGTGGGTCAGAGACCTTCCCGGTTTTGACCAGGCGACACCCGAGCCAGTATCCGGCGACGCGAGTTTCCGCCGCTACTTCCGCGTCAGCGGCAACCCACATGGCACCGGGGCCCAGCCGTATATTGTGATGGATGCGCCGCCCGAGCATGAGGACTGCCACCCCTTCGTGGCGATCGCCCATCACTGGCGCAGCCTTGATATCGCTGTGCCGGACATCGTCCACGAAGACCTGACCCGGGGCTTCCTGCTGCTGGAAGACTTCGGTGACGCCCTGATGCTCGGCGCCTTAAACCACACCAACGCCGACCAGCTTTATGGCGCTGCAATGGACGAGCTGGTCCGCATACAGCAGGCCGACGATGCTCCCGACTACCCACTTCCGGCTTACGACATCGCCTTGCTGGACCGGGAAATGGCTCTGTTTCCGGACTGGTTGCTGACACAACAATTGGGACTGACGCTCTCAAACGGAGAACGCGCGCTACTGGACACCACTTTCGCCTTCCTGCGGGAGAGCGCCCTGGCCCAGCCGAATGTGGCGGTGCACCGCGACTACCATTCCCGCAATCTGCTGGTCCGCGCAGGCACCACGAGGCCCGGCGTGATCGACTTTCAGGACGCCGTGCGCGGCCCGGTCACTTACGACCTGGTATCGCTGCTGAAAGATTGCTATATCCGCTGGCCGGAAGAACGCATCGACCAGTGGACAGACCATTTCCGCGTGCTCAGTGCCGAGGCCGGCCTCCACAAGGCTGACAGGGATACCTTCCGCCAATGGCTGGAGCTCATGGGCATGCAGCGCCATCTGAAAGCCGCGGGCATCTTTGCCCGGCTGGCCATACGTGACGGCAAGACCGGTTTCCTGAAGGATGTTCCCCGCACCGTGGGCTATCTGGTGGAGGCCAGCAGCCGTCAGGCCGCCCTGCGCCACTTCCACGAATGGCTCACAGACACCGTGGTGCCGCCCATTGAGCAGCAGATCGGCCCAGTGGAGACATTCGGCCAGTGAAAGCGATGATTCTCGCAGCCGGCAAAGGCGAGCGCATGCGGCCGCTGACCCTGACCACCCCGAAGCCGCTCCTGCCTGCCGGCGGCAAGCCGCTGATCGTGCACCATCTGGAACGGCTGAAAGCCGCCGGTTTCCGGAAGATCGTGATCAATCACGCCTGGCTGGGCACGCAGATCGAAGCGGAGCTGGGTAATGGCAGTAACGTCGGGCTGGTCATTGAATACTCGCGGGAAAGCGACCCCCTGGAGACCGCTGGCGGGATTATTCAGGCACTGCCCCTGTTGACCAGCAGCGACGACGATTGGTTCGTTGTGATCAACGGCGACATCTGGTGTGATTTTGATCTGTCCCATTTGACGCCACCCGAACATGCCGACGCATTACTGGTCATGACAGGCAACCCTGACCACAACCCGGCGGGCGACTTCTGCCTGCGGGCGGATGGCACGGTGATTGAGAGCGGCCCTGAAACACTGACGTTTACCGGCATCAGCCTGCTAAACCGTCGCCTGTTTTCGGGGCTGACACCGGGTGCCCGAAAACTGGCGCCCATCCTGCGGGATGCTATGACCCGGGGGCGGGTGCAAGGCATTCGCCACAGCGGACACTGGATGGATATCGGTACCCCGGAACGGCTACGGGAGCTGGACCGGATGCTTATGGAAGGCAGGGGCTGAGCCATGACCTCTGAGACCAGAGACAATAACCTGCCCGCACGAATGGAAGCAGAGTTCAGTGAGCTCCTTGGAGAGTTGACCGCCTGCGGCCACCAGGCCACCGAATTGCTGGTCAGAACCCGACTGCCGCGCTGGTGTCGCCGGAGCCTGTTCTTTTTTCTGGGCTACATCGCCAAATCGGAAGGGCGGGTAACGGAGAAAGACATCGGTTTCGCCGAAACCCTGATGAAAGCACTGAAGCTCTCCGGCCGCCAGCGGCGCAAGGCCATTGGCCATTTCCGCAAGGGTAAGACTGCAGAGCGCATCCCTGCCCTGAAAGCGCTGGGCCTGCGCCTGACCCACAGAATCTGGCCCTCTCCCTCATTGCGTGTTGCCATCTGCCTTTGCCACGCAGCGCAGTTGCAGGGACGCCCGGAGAAGCCCCGCCGCTATCGTTGCGAGGACGCCATTGACCAGATGGGGCTGCCGATCAGGGTCAGCGATGACATTCTCGACAGTTACGCCAGCAAGGTCTGGATCACCGAACCGGAGAGCCAGCCCCGACCCTCCACCTTCGAGCAGGCCTGCCAGGTTCTCGGCGTTACCCGCCGTGACAGCCGCGAGGTGATCAAACGGGCCTACCGAAAAAAAGTGTCGGAATGCCACCCGGACAAACTGGCACAACAGAAGCTGAGCCCGGCGGAACTGACCAGGGCAAAGGACCGCCTTTTACGCTACCAGCAAGCCTGGGAACTGATCAGCCAGCGCCTGTCGGTTTGAATCCGGCGTTTTGAGTTCAGCGCCAAGCTTGCTAAACTCCGAGATCAGAACCACACCACAGAAGTGCAAAAGCACAAAAGTGCAAAAGAAAGGCCCACGGACCAGCGGCCTGCAGACCCACTGAAAAGGAGCATTCCCATGGGTAAAAAACTCGTCCTGCTCGGCGACATCGGAACCGATCACCAAGGCTTTCCCCCGACCCCTGTCATTACCGGCAGCGCTACTGTACTGATCGACGGCAAGCCCGTTGCGAGGCTGGGCGACCAGCTTGCCATGCACTCTAAGCCCAAGCATCCACCACATCCCCGCGCCATCGCAGCTGGCAGCCCGACGGTGATGATAGAAGGCAAACCTGCCGCCCTGACCGGCGATGCCGTCAGCTGTGGTGGCGTTGTCATCGGCTCATCCACCGCCGTGGGTGGCTGATGGTTTTCTAGCGTTCGGAGTCAAGCCAGGCTGAAATGCGGTTGGTAAGCGCTTGCGCCTCTCTGGGTTGTGGCTGTTCAGTCATTGCGACAGGTTGTCGGGAGTAGCCTGCAATCCCCGCCCGCCTGAATGCGGCCTCCCGTTGCTTTGGTGACCTTTGAGCCATACCTCCAGCGCCCAATGAACTGCGGGCACTGTGGAGCTCCAGGACTTTGGGCGCACCAGACTCACCAAGCGACTCCGTCAGGGCTATCGAATCGCTCTGACTAAACGCTGGCGCAATCCAGACCAGCGCCGACACATCCTGCCCCCCGCTGGCATTGGCCGCGCGGGTGACGTGACCAGCCGCCCGGCCGACTCCCACCATGGCCACCCGGCTGTAACCACGACCAACCAGGTTGCCAGCCGCCGCGGCCAGGGTCTTCTGAATGCGTGCCTGGTATTGGTTTGCCAAGGCCTCGACATCGTCACTGGCCATCACATCGATCATCACCGACTCGCCAGGTTTATCGCCCGTTTCATCGGCGGCGTCCGTATCCGGCGCGCCCGCCTCTTCAGGCGCCTCTAAGCCCCGTTGTCGACGCGCTTCCTGTACCTCGTATGGCGGCATCTCGAGCCCAAGCACCATCACCGCCCAACCGGCACGTGCCATCGGCTGTCGCAGGGCAGCGGCCAATCCGGAAGCGGGTGATTGCCCCTCATCGGCCAGAATCACCACTGCGCCCCTCGCAGGCGTCTCGGCTTCCGGCTCAAACAGGGCCAGCACCGGTTCTTCTTCCGGTGGCTCCAGCCATACAGACGAGTCCGGCCAGGTCCGGGCGATTGCATCCGAATCGAGCCCCGTCGATATCAACGGCCTTTCAACAGCCGCCCCGGAGGGTTTTCCGGCTTCCTGCCCGGTCGGGTTCTGCGCGCCTTTCTGCGCCTCTTTCGGTGCCTGCGCCAACGCTGACGAGGCCCAGAAAGCAACAAGGCAGGCCAGGATGACCCGACATTGCACAACCGGTTTTTTAATCCATTTGCTCACAGGCTGTCACTCATTCCGTGCGAAAAATCACCATCAAACTGGTAGACTAGCAGCTTTGCGGCCCAGCAGCCTTTGCAGACTCTTGCAGCCTTTTGCAGGCTTTTACAGAGAAAACCGCTGTACGCGCCATCGTCGATATCACTATCAAACCGTTCAAGAGAGCCGTCATGAACTCTTTCCAGATTGCCCCGTCCATCCTGTCAGCCGATTTTGCCCGACTGGGCGAGGAAGTCGATAACGTACTGGCCGCCGGCGCCGACATTGTCCACTTCGATGTCATGGACAACCACTACGTACCCAACCTGACCATCGGCCCCATGGTCTGCGAAGCATTGCGTAAACACGGGGTTACCGCTCCAATCGACGTGCACCTGATGGTATCACCGGTAGACGACCTGATCCGGATGTTCATCGATGCCGGCGCCAGCTACATCACCTTCCACCCGGAAGCCTCCAATCACATTGACCGTTCCCTGCAGGTGATTCGTGAAGGCGGGTGCAAGGCGGGCCTGGTGTTCAATCCAGCCACGCCACTGCACTACATCGATCACGTGATGGATAAGCTGGACATGATCCTGCTGATGTCCGTAAACCCTGGTTTCGGCGGCCAGAAGTTTATTCCAGGCACTCTCGACAAACTGCGCGAAGCCCGCAAGCGCATCGATACCAGCGGTCGCAACATTCGCCTGGAAATCGACGGCGGCGTGAAAACCGACAACATCCGCGAGATCGCCGAAGCCGGCGCCGACACCTTTGTCGCCGGCTCCGCCATCTTCAACACTGACGACTACAAAGCCACCATCGACAAAATGCGGGCAGAGCTGGAACTGGCCAAGCAGAGTTCGAACCGATGAGCCTGGCGGGGTTGTTCAGCCAACGCTGGCCGGGAGTGGCCCTGTTCGACCTGGACGGCACCCTGGTTGACAGCGCCCCCGACCTGGCAGCGGCCATTGACGCTATGCTGGAACAGCTGGGTCGCCGCAAAGCCGGCGCTGACAATGTTCGCCAATGGGTGGGCAATGGCGCCAGCGTGCTGGTGCGGCGTGCCCTTGCCGGGCAAGCGGACTGGGAACCGGCAACCCCGAAGGACGACGCACTGTTCAATGACGCCCTGGCGATGTTCTACCATGCCTACGAAAACCTTAACGGCCAGCATGCCGTGCTCTACGACGGCGTGGAGGAATGTCTGACCCGTCTTGCCGACCACGGCTGCCGCATGGGCATCGTTACCAACAAGCCGGAACAGTTTGTGGCACCGTTGCTCGAGCAGATGGGCATTGAACACTGGTTCGATATCAGCATCGGTGGAGACACCCTGCCGGTGCGCAAACCAGACCCGCAACCGTTGATCCATGCCATGACCGAACTCGGCGGCACCCGGGGCACCACGGTGATGGTGGGCGATTCGGTCACCGACATCAGCGCGGCCCTGGCGGCGGGTATTCCTTCGGTGGCGGTTCGCTACGGCTACAATTATGGGGCGCCCGTGGATTCGCTCGGTGCAGATGCCGTTGTTGATTCCCTGGCCCAGCTTTTGTAATCTCACAGGATATTGATTTGAAACCTTCAATTCGGGAGATTCCTGCCGTGCAGGGACTGAGTCTGATAACAGCGCAGGGCATACTGACAACCCGCGCAACACGATGGTGGCGATGGCGCACCGGCTGAATGCCGCCCGAACGTCCTCCATACAGATCAGATTCAGGAACCGTTATCATGACACCCGAGCAATTCGCCGAGCTCGCCAAGGCCGGCTTTAATCGTATCCCCGTATACCGCGAAGTCCTTGCCGACCTGGACACGCCCCTGAGCACCTATTTCAAGCTGGCCAGCGGCCCCTATTCCTACCTGTTTGAATCTGTCCAGGGCGGTGAAAAGTGGGGCCGCTATTCCATTATTGGTCTGCCAAGCCGGGAAGTTCTAAAGGTCCATGATCACACCGTCACCATTACCCGCGACGACGAGGTGATCGAAGAAACCACGGTCGACGATCCACTGGCCTTCGTGGAAGACTATCAGGCCCGCTTCAACGCGCCGGACCTGGAGGAATTGCCCCGCTTCAATGGTGGCCTGGTTGGCTATTTCGGTTATGACACCGTGCGCTACATCGAGAAGCGCCTGCGCAACACCTGCCCGCCGGACAAGATCGGCACGCCCGACATCCTGCTGATGGTGTCCGATGACGTGGTGGTGTTCGACAATCTGCGCGGCAAACTGCACCTGATTGTCCATGCCGACCCAAATCAGGAGGGCGCTTACGAACAGGCACTCCAGCGAATTGACGATCTGGAGTCCCGCTTGCACCGGCAGACGGCCAACGCGCCCCGCACACCGGAACATCTGCGCGGTAAAACCGTGGATGAGAGCGACTTCATTTCCGGGTTCAACCAGGAAAAATTCGAAGCGGCCGTCGGCAACATCAAGGAATACGTGCTGGACGGCGACGTGATGCAGACGGTGATCTCGCAACGCATGTCGATTCCATTCGAGGCGCCACCGCTGAACCTGTATCGCTCTCTGAGGGTGCTGAACCCGTCCCCCTACATGTATTTCCTGGATCTGGGAGACTTCCAGATCGTCGGCTCATCGCCGGAAATCCTGGCGCGGGTGGAAGATGACGAAGTCACCGTGCGCCCGATCGCCGGCACACGAAAGCGTGGCGCCACCGATGCCGAAGACCGGGCCATGGAAGCGGAACTGCTGGCCGACCCCAAGGAAATCGCCGAGCATCTGATGCTGATCGATCTGGGCCGCAACGACGCTGGCCGGGTGTCTGAAACCGGCACGGTAAAGCTGACGGACAAGATGATTGTGGAGCGCTATTCCCATGTGATGCACATCGTCTCCAACGTCACCGGTCGTCTGAAAGACAACACCAGTTGCCTGGACGTGCTGCGCGCCACCCTGCCCGCCGGCACCCTGAGCGGTGCCCCCAAGATTCGCGCCATGGAAATCATCGACGAACTGGAGCCGGTGAAGCGCGGCGTCTACGGCGGCGCCGTGGGTTACCTGTCGTTCAACGGCAACATGGATACCGCCATTGCCATCCGCACGGCGGTAATCAAAGACAACACCCTGCATATTCAGGCAGGGGCCGGCGTGGTGGCCGACTCGGTGCCCCGCCTTGAGTGGAAGGAAACCATGAACAAGGGCCGCGCGATTTTCCGCGCCGTCGCCATGACCTACAACGATTTCGACCACTGAGGCGGAGGATAAGATTATGTTGCTGATGATCGATAACTACGACTCCTTCACCTACAACGTGGTGCAGTACCTGGCCGAGTTGGGCGAAGATGTTCATGTCTACCGCAACGACGAGATCACCGTGGAGGGCATCGAAGCCCTGAAACCGGAGCGCCTCGTTGTCTCTCCCGGCCCCTGCACGCCCAACGAGGCAGGCATTTCCATGGCCACCATTCGCCACTTTGCCGGCAAGTTGCCGATTCTGGGCGTTTGCCTCGGCCACCAGGCCATCGGGCAGGTATACGGCGGGAAGGTTATTCGCGCCGGGCAGGTGATGCACGGCAAGGTATCTGCGGTCTACCATAAGGACCAGGGCATTTTCCGTGGCTTGAGCAACCCGCTGAAGGCGACCCGCTATCACAGCCTGGTGATCGACAAAGACACCCTTCCCGATTGCCTGGAAGTCACCGCCTGGACCCGTAATGACGATGGCTCGGAGGAAGAAATCATGGGCGTTCGGCACAAAACACTGCCCATCGAAGGTGTACAGTTCCATCCAGAGTCTATTATGACGGAACAGGGCCATGAGCTGCTGCGCAACTTTCTGAAGACACGATAAGAGGCCACCACATGGACATGAAAGAAGCACTGAACCGCATCGCCTCCAACCTGGACCTGTCCACGGAGGAGATGAAGGACGTTATGCGCATCGTCATGAAGGGTGAAGCCACCGATGCGCAGATTGGGGCCTTTCTCATGGGGCTGCGCATCAAGAGCGAAACCATCGACGAAATCACCGGCGCCACCGAAGTCATGCGGGAACTGGCCACCCGCGTGACGGTCAACGCCGACCCACTGGTGGATATCGTGGGCACCGGCGGTGACGGTGCCAACTTGTTCAACGTATCCACCGCGGCGTCTTTTGTGGTCGCCGCAGCCGGTGGCTTTGTGGCCAAGCATGGCAACCGTGCCGTGTCCTCCAAGAGCGGCAGCGCGGACCTGCTGGAAAAGCTGGGTATCAACCTGCAGATGGCGCCTGAGGAGGTTGCACGCTGCGTGGAGGAGATCGGCGTTGGCTTCATGTTCGCCCCGGCCCATCATGGCGCCATGAAACACGCCATTGGCCCGCGCAAGGAACTGGGTTGCCGTACCATATTCAATATCCTTGGCCCCATGACCAACCCGGCCAGCGTCAAGCGCCAGTTGATCGGTGTGTTCACGAAAGAGCTGTGTCGCCCCATGGCGGAGGTTCTGCACCGCCTGGGTGCCGAACACATTATGGTGGTGCACTCGAAGGATGGCCTGGACGAAATCAGCCTGGCCAGCGCCACCCATGTGGCGGAGCTGAAAAACGGCGAAGTCACTGAGTACGACATCACCCCGGAAGACCTGGGCATCAAGAGCCAGGCGCTGGTCGGTCTCACGGTGAATACCGCCGAGGACTCCCTGAAACTGATCCGTGCCGCGTTCGGTCGTGGTCATGATGAAATGGCTGAGAAAGCGCGGGATCTTATCGCCCTGAACGCCGGCGCAGCAATTTATGTGGCAGGCCTGGCGAAGACGACGGCGGAAGGCGTGGAGATGGCGCTGGACGCCATGGGCTCAGGCTTGGCAGCCGGCAAGATGTCCGAGCTTGCTGACTTTTCGCAGTGTTTCTAATACGAGCCTGACAATGACTGACAGACATCTGGACAAGACGCCTACCATCCTGCGAAAGATCGTTGATCGGAAGTGGGAGGAAATTGATGAGCGTACGCGCAGGGTTTCTATTGGCGATCGGAAGGCCATGGCTGGCGATCAACCGCCAGCGCGGGGCTTTGCGAGCGCCCTTCGCCGACGCATCGAGCAGCAAACGCCTGCGGTCATTGCCGAGATCAAAAAAGCCTCCCCCAGCAAAGGCATTCTCCGCGATCCGTTTGTTCCCGAGGCCATCGCCGAAAGCTATGAAAAAGGCGGTGCCGCCTGCCTGTCAGTACTCACTGACAAGGATTTCTTCCAGGGCCATGAAGACTACCTCCAAGCCGCCCGCGCCGCCTGCAGCCTGCCAGTCATCCGCAAGGACTTCATGGTGGCGCCGTATCAGGTCTACGAGAGCCGGGCCATTGGCGCCGACTGCATCCTGCTGATCGCCGCCTGCCTGACCAGGGACCAGATGCAGGAGCTGGAAGGCATCGCCCATGAAATTGGCCTGGACGTGCTGGTCGAGGTTCACGACGGCGAGGAAATGGACGATGCCCTCACCCTGAAAACACCGCTGGTGGGCATCAACAACCGCAACCTGCACACCTTTGAGGTCTCACTGGATACCACCTTCGACCTGCATGAACGGATTTCGGCCGACCGCCTGACGATCACCGAAAGTGGCATCATGACCCGGGCCGATGTGGAGACCATGACCAACCGGGGTATCTACGGCTTCCTGGTGGGCGAGTCCTTCATGCGGGCCGAAGAACCTGGCAAGAAACTGCAGGAGCTGTTTTTTTAGGAGGGCTTACGCAAAGCTCGAACAAGTCAGCGGGCATGGGTAGCCAAAATCGTGCGTAGCCATGGATGGCGGAGCCGAGCGTACAGGGACGTATTCACAGCGTATTTTGGCAACCCATGCCCGCTGACTTGAGCACGGACTAATCCTCAGCCAACGCCTCCTGCAGCAACGCCAGCAAATGCGCCGGCATCCCTTCGGCCAGCTTCAGCGCAGCTTCATGCCCACGCGGAGACATCTTGCCCCAGGTACGGCGGACAATGCGCAGCCATTTCTCCCGGTCGTAATCGGCTTTTTCCTCATAAAAATCCGCGAAATAGCGTTCCAGGAATACCATGCAGGCAACGTCTTCCAGCAGCTGTGTGTCTGCGTCCTTGCGCAACTCCCGCTTGGTCAGGATGGTTTCCACCTTCTGGCATTCTTCCTGTGGGTAGCCACATTCCTCCATGATTCCGGCGGCCCGGCGGCCATGCATGCGGCCACAGGCCTGGCGCCATTCGTAATAGGCCTTGCGACCTTCCGGGAAATCGCTACGGGGGATGGTCCAGCGCTCTATGTGCTGGGCGCGGCAGGCAATCTGCATGCGTTCGGAGGGCTGCGGCTCAAGCTCAAACAGCCAACGGGTCATGTGCTGGCTGTAGGCGTATTCCTTGGGCAAGGGTATTCCGTCAACCTGCTCGATGTTGGGGTCTGCACGGTTGGCGGTATCGATTCTATCAAGAGCACAGGCCAATGGGGTCTGCTGGGTCATCGGGTCATACCTGGGCGGAAGGACGTTGCTTGATGCGATCATACCAGGCCTGGAGGTTGGCCTGCTCCGGCTTGATGCGAATATCCACCACACGGGCGAAGGCCACCGTGGTAAAGGCATTAATATCCGCGGCCGTGAACCGGTCGCAACAGATGTATTCCCTGCCATCCAGATGCTTGTTCAGGAAGTGCATGAATTTTTCCACCGAGGTGCGGCACTCTTCACCCCATTCCTTGATCGGGTTCATGCGGTCCTTGAAATAGCCGCTGGTGTGCTGAAAACACATACCGGTGGGTAGGAAAAAGGAGAACTCGATCCACCGCAGCCACTGTTCCACCTGCGCTTTCTCCAACGCCGTGTCCCCGAGCAGGGTTGGCGCATCCGGATAGCTTTCTTCGAAATAGCGGCAAATTGCCATGGTTTCGGCGATGCAGGTGCCGTCGTCCAGTTCCATCACGGGTACTTTCTTCATCGGGTTCCTGGCCGCGTACTCCGGCGTCAGGTTCTCACCCTTCTGCAGATCGATCTCAACAAACTCGGCCTTGTCCAACAGTCCCTTTTCAGACATGAACATCCTTACCCGGCGTGGGTTGGGCGCTGTCTTGGTCTCAAAGATTTTCATTGTTATCGACTCCAATCCAAATAAGTATCTCGGGGTGAATCTGAGGAATTGTGTAGAAGACTGACGCGGAACACCGGTTGCGTCAAGCAACCGTAATCATTTGGGCAGCCAGTTTTTTATCTGCTGGATGACCCATTCAGGGTCGTCCATTGGCAGGTCATGGCCGGCGGACGAATGGACTTTCAGCGTCCATTGCCAACGCTGCTCAAACACCTTACTGCAGCTCCAATGGACAATACGGTCACCCTTGCTGGCGAGTACAAGTGCGTTCGGCAGAGGGCGTTGAGGCAGGGGTTTGTAGGCCATCGCCGCTTTCATCTGGGCATAGGCGTTGGCATAGCTGACGGGCCGCTGGCGCTGGATGCTGTACCAGTGTTTCATGACATCGAGGTCGACCGGTCGGTTGCTCGTCAACCGCAGAATATCCACCTCACGATCGAACAGTTCCCGGCGCGTCAGGAGGCGAACGATACGAGGCCAGGCCCCCGGACGCATCCGTCGCCAGGGCAGGCTGAATCCGGAACTCGTGTTGATCAGCACCAGGTTCTGAATTTCACCCTCGGTGACATGCTGAGCCCAGTCCAGGGCGACCATCCCGCCCATGGACAAAGCGATGAGATTGTATGGCGCTGGAATGTGACCAACACTGCGGCGAACCTTCTCCCGGATCTCCGCGATACGGTCAGGGCTGGAATCCTTGAAGTGCACGCCCGTGCCCGGAAGATCAACCAGATGAAACTGATGACCGGGAAAGGCTTCCTCAAGCCTGTGGGGAAAAGAACCCCAGTGTGACTGCTCCCGGGTCAGTCCGCGCAACAGAATCCAGTGCATTGTCAGTGATGATCCCTGTACCAGTGGGCGATGGCGGCCTCCCTTAGCATGGACGCCTCATCCGAGTGCGGCAACCAGTTTTCGTGATGGGCGGCGGCGCTGACCAGGAAATCGATAAAGGTCAAGTGACTTCGCAGTACGCGCCGATGGCGATGGGGTACCAGCGGATTGAAAAAGCCGTCCAGTCGCAGCAACTGTCGTGGGCGCTTCTTGATCCATCGCCAGGAGCCCAGTTCCAGGGTAAGGGGAATAAAGGCGCCCTCACCGCTGCGGTTGATCTTCTTGTAGAAATAGTCCCACAGATCGCCGTGGGTCAGGTAATGACGGGACTGGGGCTCGAAGCGATAGTTGTGTTCCGGCCAGGCCTGCTCCCAGATCAGCTTCAATGCCATCACCGATTCGATCCGTCGCATGGGGCGACGACGGTAGGCATAGGGGAACCAGATCTGGTCCTGCCAGCCGAAACCGGAATGACAGTCCAGCGCGACACTGAATGGACGGCCTGGCAGGAGCTCCGAGATCACCGACTCAAGGGCCTGGTTCTCCGCTTCCATACCCTGCTCGGGATCACCAATGAACCACGGCAGGCGCGGGGAGAAGCGCTGCCCGCCCAACAGGAACGCACTGCGGTCCTGGGCGGTGATCGGTGCGTTGCGCATCAGGTCGACCCCGTTGGGATTGCTGCGCTGATTCAGGTACATGCCGCCGGGGTTGAGGATGGGCAGCAGGGTAACCCGCACTTTTTTCAGCAGGGCCTGGAGATGCCCGTCCCAGGACATCCTTGCCAGCAGATTGCGCAACCAGGCCATGACGACTTCGCTGCCGATGCGTTCAAGACCGTGAACGCCACCCACCAGCATCACCACTGGCGCATCGGGTGCCTCGCTGCCGAGGTCAACCCGGTAGATCGGCAGGTCAATGTGTTTCATCGCAACCCGAGAGAGCGTCTTCACAGTAACCTGTCCCGGCGCTTCCGCCAGCACACGCTCAAGACGAATCATCTCCGGCAGAAAGGTTCTCAGCAGATGGCGTTGGCGGCTATCCCGACGGGCCTGTTCGGCAGGAATAGCAGAATGGGGGGTCAGTTTGCGCAATTCGGTCATGGGGCTCTCCCGTTTCAGACAACCCTTCAAACTACTGCTGAATTGCTTCAATTCGTTGACACTGGGGCTCAAAACACCGGAAAGCATGTGCATTTTCTGGCGACATTTTACATGAATGGCTTGTAACTCACGCTCAGGGCGTTACTCTTAAATATACGTAGTAACCGAGGTCACAACATTTGTCTTGCCCTCTGAAAACGCAGTATCAATACGGCGTATTCACCTCTAGAGCGGTCTTCAGAACCGCTCCAGCGGATCTGTTTCCGCGTATTTTCAAAATCCATAAGGAGAACCAATCATGCGAAAGCTAACGCCAGTCGCGCTGCTTTGCGCGATGTCCGTGCCTGCACTTGCCCAGGCCGATTGCGGTGAAGTTTCCATCACCGAAATGGGCTGGGCATCCAACACAGTTGTCACCAGCGTTGCCAAATTCATCATGGAGCAGGGGTACGGCTGTGATGTCACCGTGGTTCCCTCCGACACCGTCCCCGCTGTTACCTCGGTCGCCGAAAATGGTGAACCGGACATCGTTACCGAACTGTGGCTCAACTCCGCAGGTGAGGCCTACCTGGAACTGGAAGAACAGGGCAAGATCGAGCGTCTGACCAAAGTATTGGAGCCCGGTGGCGTTGAAGGCTGGTGGATTCCAACCTACCTGGCCGAGAAGCACCCCGAATTGACCACCATCGAAGGTGTCATGGCTAATCCGGAACTGGTGGACAACCGCTTCAACAATTGCCCAAGTGGCTGGGGCTGTCGTGTGGTCAGTGACAACCTGGTTAGGGCGCTCGACCTGGAAAGCTCTGGCATTGAGGTGTTCAACCACGGTTCCGGTGAAACCCTGGCCTCGTCCATGGCCTCTGCCGTGCAGTCTGAAGAGCCCTGGTTTGGCTATTACTGGGGCCCCACTGTCCCGCTCGGCAAGTTCGACATGACCCGCGTCGAACTGGGTGACTACAAGCCGGAGGTTCACACCCGTAACCAGACCCAGGATGCGGACAACCCTGGCGTGTCTGAATTTCCCGCCGCCACCGTACTGACGTCCGTGACCACGGACTTCAAGGATCGTGAGCCGGAAGTTGCGGAAATGCTCAGCAAGCTGACATTCAAAACCGACACCATGAGCGCCCTGTTGGCGTGGATGGATTCCAACAACGCGTCGGCAGAAGAAGCGGCCGTGTATTTCCTGAGCAACAACAGCGACGAGTGGTCAAGCTGGCTGAACGATTCGGCCAAGAAACGCCTGGCTTCGGTGCTGGGAGAGTAATCTCTCCACCTACCCTGACAGGGCCGTCTCCCGGCCCTGTCAAACCGAACAGGCGAACTCACATTACCCATTTTCATCTGAACGCTTCTGGGAACTGACCGCAAATGGCGACCTACGATTTCGTGTTTTCATCACTGGGTCTGGAAGACTGGTGCTCTGACGACCAAAGTGATGCCCCCATGTCAATGGCGGCGTTGCTGCAAAAAACCAAAGGAACGGACGCCGAAGCAGAGTCACTATGGGACCTGCCTTTTCCATCCATGGACGCGCTTAACGAGTCCTGCGCGGCCTTCCCCAAATCCAGGGAACTGACAAAAGGTCTTGAAGAGGGCTTCCTGTCCATCAAGGACAGTCTGAGTGTTGTTCTGGACCCTTTGACCCAACCACTAAGCTGGTTTCTGGACGGGACACTCTACGGCATGCTGAACACGCCCTGGTGGATCGTGATACCGGCGCTGCTGGCCGTGGTGTTTGTCGTCACCAAATCCTGGAAACTGGTGGGATTTGTGGCGGGCAGCCTGGTTCTGCTGGCCTTTATTGACTACTACCAGTATGCGATGGAGACGCTGTCGATCATCTTTGTCTGCGCGTTCCTCTGTGTGCTGCTGGGCGTGCCCATCGGCATTGCCATGTCCCGCAGCGACATGATGCAGCGCCTGACCATTCCCGTGCTCGACATGCTGCAGACACTGCCGCCCTTTGTGTACCTGATTCCGCTGATCTTTCTGTTCAGCGTGACCGAGTCCAAGCTCTACGGCATTGCCATCATCCTGTACGCCATTGTGCCGGTCATCCGTCTCACCAACCTGGGTATCCGCCTGGTGGACAAGGATGTAATCGAAGCCGCTGACGCCTTCGGGATGACCAGCCACCAGAAACTCTTCAAGGTCCAGATTCCACTGGCGCTGCCCAACATTATGGCGGGTGTAAACCAGACCATTATGATGAGCCTGGCGATGGTGGTTATCGCGTCCCTGGTGTCGGCACCGGGGCTCGGGGTGCTGGTGCTTCAGGGCATTCGCAACCTGGAGCTGGGTGTCGGGCTGGTTGCCGGCCTTGGCATCGTGATTCTGGCGGTGATCCTTGACCGGGTAACCAAGGCCTCACTGGCGCGCATCAACGCCTCACAGAAACAGTAAGGGAGCGAATCGTGGACCGGGATATCAAGATTTCCATCCGGAACCTCTACAAGATTTTCGGCCCCATTCCCGATGTCGCCCTGGCGTATGTCCGCCGGGGTATGGGAAAGGCCGAACTGCTGGAAAAGCATAACCACGTACTGGGTCTCCAGGATATCAACGTGGATATGCGAGAAGGCGAGATCACCGTCATCATGGGTCTGTCGGGCTCAGGCAAGTCCACGTTGATACGCCATCTCAACCGGCTGATCGAACCCACTGCTGGTGAGATCAAGGTGGATGGCAAAAACGTACTCGCCTTCGACGAGGACGGATTGCGGAAGCTGCGGCGTGAACAAATGTCGATGGTTTTCCAGAAATTCGCCCTGCTTCCCCACAAGACCGTGCTGGAGAACGCCGGCATGGCGCTGCTGGTAAGAGGCCATACGGTGCGGGACTTCGAGGACGAAGCCAAGAAATGGCTCGCCCGGGTGGGGCTGGAAGGCAACGAAAACCAATACCCGCACCAGCTATCCGGCGGTATGCAGCAGCGCGTGGGCATTGCCCGGGCACTCGCATCCAACTCGCCCGTGATGCTGATGGACGAGGCCTTCTCCGCCCTGGACCCGCTGATTCGCTCCGACATGCAGGACCTGCTGCTGGAGTTGCAGGAGGAACTGAAGAAAACCGTGGTGTTCATCACCCACGATCTGGACGAGGCGCTAAAGCTGGCGGACCACCTGGTTATCCTCAAGGACGGACACATCGTCCAGCAGGGCGAACCCCAGGAAATTCTCATGCATCCCAACGATCCGTACATTACGGATTTCATCAGCGACATCAATCGTGCACGGGTTCTGAGAGTGCGTTCCGTGATGGCAAAAACCACGGAACCTCCCGCTGACAGTGCCGGCGACATTTCCGATCGGGACAACCTGGAGTCGGTGATCGCAAGATCCGACGGCGATACCGACCTTGTCTATCGGGTGGTCAAAAAAGGCAATCAGGTAGGCATTCTCGAGATGAAAGAACTGGTCAAGGCACTGGTGCCGGTCGATGCATCGGAAGGAGACAATCGCAGCCGTTACTGATCGGGGGCCATCCCGGTGGAGGTGGGCTCCTGGATGACAGCAGCGTGACAGACGGGCTATTATAAATAGGTCGCCGTAGCTTCGCGGTGCCCCAGACAACGATCATGCCCAGACTGGCAGTGGCTCTACTAACCGTACTCCTGTTGCACGGCTGCTCACCTCCTCCTGACGAAGAGAGCCCTTCTTCAGACGTCGACACGCAGACGCCAACCAATGAGGCCCTGTCCGCTGCCCTTTCCAATACGACACCCCGGCCCCGGACGATCGTTATCGCATCCGATCCCTGGTGCCCCCATAACTGCGAAGCGGGGAGCGATCGCGAGGGCTACATGGTGGACATTGCCCGCGAGGTCCTTGGCGAAGCCGGCTATACCGTGGAGTACGTCAACGTTAGCTGGGCACGGGCGCTGCAATTAACGCGTGAAGGTCAACTGGACGCAGTGGTCGGTGCCTTCACAACCGATGCCCCGGATTTCGTGTTTCCAGACACCCCCCAGGGGCGCTCAGCCATTGCGCTATTTACCCACCCTGACAACCGCTGGGTATACGACGGGCTGGCGTCGCTCCATAACCAGAAGCTGCTGGTCATCAATGGGTACTCCTATACCGATGAGCTGGACCAGTACATTGAGGAGCATCAGGCCAACCCGGAACGAATCTGGGTGATCGCGGGGCCGTCACCCCTTGATCGGGCCATCTACCTGCTGGACCAACACCGTACTGACATTTTTGCGGAAGATATCTACGTGATGGCCTGGTGGGAAATGAACAACAACGACACTGTCCCCGCGCCACGGCAAGCAGGGTTGGTCGACGAAATCGATGCCTTCGTCGCGTTTTCCCCGGTACGGGAAGACGCAAAAGAACTTGCGAAACTCTTAACGGAAGGCACCCGACAACTCATGGACAGCGGCCGGGTACAGCAGATCCTGGACCAGTACGGACTCAGTCTGTGGACTGAAATGCCCTGATCAGAGGTCCATCTCCGGTCACCAGCAGCAACTCACCGTGCCGGCCGATGTCGAAGCGTTGAACCTCACCCAACAGCGACAGGAATCGGTCTTCCTGGTTCATCAGCGCCGGGGCACAAGCCTTTTTGGTGGACGCCATCCGGGTGAACTCGAGCCCTTCACCCGTCAAATTCCATCCACCGCTGAATTGATTGCAGGACGCACGCCCTGCCACACGCTGATCCGCCAGGAAGTTCAGTGTCACCCGGGAACTGTCAATAATCCCGCGGCCGCCAATGTCTTCAACAACCCACTCGGTTCCCCGAAGCAACCGCTCAGGATCCCCTCCGCAGCCCTGGGATTCTTCTCCGTTTACGGCCAGCCGCACCTGTCGAGGATAGGGCATGCCGGTCATGGAATCGCGACACAGTTGGCTTGCTGTCTTCAGCGATACCCGAACGCCATCACCTTCAGCCTCGAAAGTACGTCCCGTGGTCGCGCTCTCGACAACCTCGTAGCGTAGTGCAATCGGCACCTTGCCCATTTGCTCCACCACCAGTTGCCCCGGCTCAAGAACTGCCCGCCAGAACGGCTCGTTCCCCCGGGCGATAAACGGCTTCTCGACAGCGCCCGGAACCAGGCATAGCGGCAACGCCTGCCCGTCTATTGTCAATGTGGCAGTGTCACCCTTGTTCCAGAACTGGGTGCCATCGTTGTCGGGGTCCACCAAGCGCGCACCGGAGGCACTTTCCTTTTGCTTCAACACCATTTTGTCGCTGCCGAACGTTATCGTCAGACCACCGCGGTCTTCGTGGTAGTCGAGGCCTATATCAGTCTGGCCGCATGCCATGGTATTGACGGCAAGGCCGTCACCGGCGCGTTGATCCTCGGTGGATGCACAGCCCGCGACCAGCAGGACGCTGACCAAGGCCGGCAAAGAGGCGGCGATTCCTTTCATTGTTTATTCCTCATTCCCTGTGGTTGTAACAGTTGCAGATTATCCATGATGGCTGCCGATTTTAAAGCAGAGCCGTTACCATTTCCTGTCTTAAAGCATTACGCTTAGGCCATCAAAACACCCGGGAGCATTCCACGTCATGGCGATAAAACTCTACCAGTTTGCTATTTCACACTACTGCGAAAAGGCTCGCTGGGCCCTGGATCACAAAGGTCTGAGCTACGAAGCCATCAGCCTTCTGCCCGGCCAGCACATCAACACCATCCGCAAACTGACGGGCGCTGATTCATCGGTACCGGTACTGGACCATGACGGTCACCGGGTTCAGGGATCGAAAGCCATCATTGACTATCTGGACGACACGTTTCCCGAGAACCCGCTGACGCCGACCGACCCGCAGGCCCGCGAGGCCGCGCTGTCCTGGGAACAGCGGCTGGACGACGAAGCCGGCCCCAGCGTGCGCTGTTACTCCTACCACCACTTCCTGCAACGCCCCAAGGTGGTCGTTCCCATGCTGGCTGCGGGCACGCCCTTCTACAATCGGATTCTACTGAGACTGGCCTTCAGCCGGGTGGACGAGGTCATGCGCAAATGGATGAAGATCAACGAGAAAACCGCCGCGCAGTCGCGGGAAACCATGGAGCGCTACCTGACCGAACTGGCGAATGCCTACCAGGAGAAGCCCTACCTGGCTGGAGACAGCTTTTCCCGCGCCGACCTCGCCGCGGCCTCCTTGTTCGCACCCATGTTCCAGCCCGGCCAATACCCGGTGCCCTGGCCCAAACCGGCGAAAATCCCCAAAGACATCCAGGCCTGGTTGGATCAATGGCAGCCACAGATCCACACGCTGGAAAAGGTCTATGCTGCTAATCGCTGAGCCACTGACGGCGCTCTCGGCCGGGTGAATTGCCGGTCCAGCGGCGGTAGGCCCGGGTAAAAGCACTTTGCTCGGAAAAGCCCAACAGCAGAGCAATGTCGGTCAGCGTCAGTGAGGTGTCGTCCAGGTACTGTCGCGCCAGCTGTTCCCGGTTCCGATCGAGCCACTGCTGCCAGCTCAACTGATACCGGGCCAGGCGTCGCTGCAGCGTTCGCGGTGACATGTGCATGGCATGGGATGTACGCGCAAGGGTGGGCTCGCCATCAGACAACAGTTTCAGCAGTACCTGCTGTAGCTGGCGATCAATGCCCGAGCCCGCCTGTGACGCCTCCGGCAACGCCCGCAGCAGGGCACGGGCCTGCCGGTCCAGCAACTCGCGAAGTGTCGGGTCTCGCCGGGGCATGGGCAGGCTGAGGTAATGCAGCGGAAACCGGACTCGCACATGGCTGTCGTTCCAGGTCACCGAGCAGCCAAAAAACCGTTCGTATTCCCTGGCCGCCTCAGCACTGACGTCACCCAGAAAACTCACTAGCGAGGGCGGAGGGGGCTGATCAATCTGGCGACGCATAAAGGTCACCAATGCTGCAATTGCAGCGCCGTCCGCCTGCTGGCCAAGCTCATTCTCCGAGGGCGGCCAGCGCATTTCCGCCTGATCGCCGACGACCTCGATTTCCGCCAGGCTGGCACCATAAAACAGGGTTTCGTAGCGCTGGTAGGCCAACATGGCCTCGCCGAGGGTGTCGGACGCCAGCACCAGATAGCCGAGCACACCCACATGGGCAGGACGCACACAGGCCCCCACCTTTAGCTCGGGAGCGGCATACTGAGGCGCCAGAGCCAGTCCCTGCGCCAGCAGGTCACGCCACACCGGCACCGGTACGTTGTCTTCCGACGCCCAGCGCGCCAGCGCTATCCTGACCGGGGCATTCTCCAGTCCCTCCTGTTCAAGCCAGTCCGATAGCAGTCCCGTCCAGGCACCGGTTACCCGCATTACCTTGGCCATGGTTCACCGTCCTCCACGCGCTGCGTCATTCATTGTTGGCACTAATCATCAATTTTGTGGCGTTTATTGTCAATTTATGGCATCGCCATCGGCGCAGAATACAGTCACACCTACAATCACAATACGGTTTCACCATGGCATTGATGGACATGATGAGGGCGGTTCTTGAGGAGAGCGGGTTGCTGCCCCTCTGGAACACCCTCGCCCCCTGGCTGGCACTGGACGAACGCCAACTGATATTCGTTGTCGCTACGCCGGTGTTTATTGCCGTCACCCTGTGGGAGTACCTGCGGATTCGCCACGACCCCACGCGCATGGACGTACCGGAAGCCCTGCGGAATTTTGCCCTGGGTGCCGGCTACCAACTGACAGAGTTGCTGTTCGCGGGCCTGATCGCCTTTCCCGTATACGCATTCCTCTACCATCACCGCCTGCTGGATCTGGAACTGAACTGGGCAACGGGTCTTCTGACGTTTGTTGGAGTGGATTTCTGTTTTTACTGGATGCACCGTTCCAGCCACCGCATACGCTGGTTCTGGGCCGCCCATGTGGTCCACCATTCCTCCGAGCGTATGAATTTCTCCACCGCCATGCGCCAGAATGCCACCAATATCTTTAACGGCATGTGGCTGTTCTATGTGCCCCTGGCGTTGATCGGCTTCAATCCTGTGTGGATCGGCGTGGCTTATGCCCTCTCACTGGTGTACCAGTTTTTCATTCACACCACGCTGGTTGGCAAACTGCCAGGCTGGGTGGAAACCGTGCTCAACACCCCCAGCCATCACCGGGTTCACCATGGCCGCAACCCCGGCTATATCGACCGCAACTACGGTGGCACTCTGATCGTCTGGGACCGACTGTTCGGCACCTTTGTCGCCGAAGACGAACAGGCACCACCGGACTACGGCATTACCCGACCGATACACTCCAGGAACCTGCTAGTGCTGTGGACCCACGAGTACGTGGACCTGTTCCGGGCCATGGCCCGACCAGGCGGCCTGCAAGCCCGCCTGAAGCACCTGTGGAAGCCACCCGAATGGGATCGGGACGCGGACTAGCGCCACAAAAGCCGGATTTTCCGGCTCCGTCTCACATTAAGGCCCGATTTCCGGCTAGACTCCCGTTTACGCCAACAACCCGCCCGGAATCGACCAACATGGACCTGCAGGAAAGTTTCATCAACAGCCCCGATCACCATCGAATTCCGTTGCTGTCGTGGGCGGCGGAGGCCCCGTCGGCCGTGCTGGTCATTGCCCACGGCATGGCGGAGCATGCAGCCCGCTACCAGCCGCTGGCGCTCTGGCTGAACCAGCAGGGGGTATCGGTGATTGCGATCCAGCATCGAGGCCACGGACCGCATTGCCCCGAAACTGACCTTGGCCATTACGCCGACCACAAGGGCTGGCAGAAAGTAGTGGACGACCTGCAGCAAGTCGTTGTCCATGCCAGAAAGCAACACCCCGACCTCCCGCTAACGCTGTTCGGCCACAGCATGGGTTCGTTCATCGCCCAGGCCTTCAGCCAGCAGTATGGTGACCAGATCGACAGACTGATCCTCTGCGCGACCAATCGTATCGACAAACCGAAGTTGCGGGCCTCCCTGGCACTGGTCCGCTCTCTCCGGGCACTGCGCGGGAAACGGCACCACAGCCGCCTGATCGACAATATGACCTTCGGTGCCTTCAACAAGGCGTTCTCCCCCAATCGCACCAGCCATGACTGGCTCAGCCGCGACCCGCAACAGGTGGACCGCTACCTGAGAGACCCACTCTGCGGCTTTCCCTGCACCGCAGGCCTATGGTCCGACTTCATTGGTGGCATGCTGACCATCAATCCAAAAACATGGCGCAAGGACCTTCCGATACACCTGCTGGCCGGTGACAGCGACCCGGTTGGCGAGATGGGACACGGTTTCAACCGGCATGTTGCCAACCTTCGTGGCGCCGGCCTGCTCGTTGCCTCCGACCGTCTGTTTCCCGGCGCCCGCCACGAACTGGTCAATGAAACCAATGCTGACGAGGTCTGGCACCACATCCTCGACTGCCTGCGTACCGGGACAGACTCCGGCGCGTAAAAACATGACGCCGACCGGCCCGGGGCGCTAAGATCAATGCCACCCAACTAATCGGAGTAAGCCCATGTTTACCAACAGAGTCGTGTGGATCACCGGCGCCTCGTCCGGCATTGGTGAGGCCCTGGCAGCCAGGTTTGCGCGCGAAAATGCAAGAGTTGTTCTTTCGGCGCGACGCCAGCCAGAGCTGGAGAGGGTCCGCCAGCACTGCATTGATGCCGGCGCCGCCCCGGAAAACATGCTGGTATTGCCTCTTGACGTTACCGACCTGCCCTCACTTCCGGTAGCTGCCGACCACGTCATCAGTCACTTCGGCCAGATCGACCTGCTGATCAACAACGCCGGCCTTTCCCAACGCTCTCTGTGCAAAGATACCGAGCTGTCGGTGTACCAGAAGCTACTGGATGTGGATGTGATGGGTCAGATTGCGCTGACCAAGGCCGTGCTCCCCCACATGCTGGAGCGCCAATCCGGACACCTGGCGGTGACCGCCAGCGTGGCCGGTAAAGTCGGCGTCCCCCTGCGCACCGGCTACTGTGCCGCCAAGCACGCGGTGATGGGCTTCTTCGACGCCCTGCGGGCCGAGGTGGAAGACGATGGCATTCTGGTCTCCACCATCACCCCCGGTTTCATCCGCACGGACATTTCCCGCAATGCCCTGGCGGCCGATGGCTCTGCCTTCGGCGAGGAAGACGAGAACATTGCCGGTGGCATGGACGTCGGCGAGTGCGCGGATGTCATCGTCAGTGCGCTGGCCAGGGGAAAACGCGAGATTCCCGTCGGCAAGGGCAAGGAAATGGCAGCGCTTTGGGTCAAGCGTGTCGCTCCCGAGATGATGTTTAAGTTGGCGCGCAAGCAGAACTGAATCTGGAGTCACTGAAAACGGTTATGTACCAATCCACGTCAGCGGATCATCTACCAAGAGTCTGCCTCTTACGCATTGCCACGCTGCTGTTTTTTTCAATAGCCAGCCCCCCGGTCATGGCCGGTGAAGTCAGCCTCGGCGTTGCTGCTAATTTCACCGACACCACCCGCGAACTGGCCAAACAGTTTGAAGCCAAAACCGGCCACACGGTTTCAGCCAGCTTCGGGTCCACCGGCAAGCTGTACGCCCAGATCCGGAACGGTGCGCCCTTCGACGTGTTCATGGCCGCCGATGCACACAGGCCGGCGCTTATTGAGAAGGCACGGGCCGGCGCCCCCAATACCCGCTTCACCTATGCCCGGGGCAAGCTGGTGCTTTGGAGCCCGACCCCGGACGCTTTCGGGGACGCTGATAGCTACCTGGCCCAACAAACGTTCTCAAGGCTGGCCATGGCAAACCCGAAGACCGCGCCCTACGGCCTTGCAGCACAGCAGGTTCTGGAACATTTAGGCCATTGGCAGGCACTGCAGGCGAAGCTGGTTCGTGGCGATTCCATCGCCCAGACCTTTCAGTTTGTGGTCAGCCGCAACGCCCAGGCCGGCTTTGTAGCCCTGTCTCAGGTAACATCCTGGGACGACAAGGAAGGCTCCCTTTGGAACGTACCCCAGGACTATTACCAACCCATTGACCAACAGGCTATCCTTTTGAACCGGGGAACCAGCAATGAGGCAGCCTTGGCCTGGATGGACTTCCTGAAATCGAACACTGCCATCGCCACGATCCGGGGCTATGGCTATGACCCCGCTTACGACACGGCTGACTGATGCTTGAAACCTACTGGGACCCGGTCTGGCTGACACTCAGGCTGGCCACGACCACCACATTGTTGCTGCTGCTCATTGGCACGCCCATCGCCTGGTGGCTGGCCCGCTCCCGGCGCTGGCTGCGCCAGCCGGTTGCAGCGATCGTCGCCCTGCCCCTGGTGCTGCCACCCACAGTGCTCGGTTTCTACCTGTTGCTGGTCATGGGGCCTGACGGCTGGGTTGGCCAGATAACACAGTCCCTCGGGATCGGCCTGTTGCCATTTACCTTTGAGGGCCTGGTGGTGGCGTCGGTCATATACTCCCTGCCATTCACCGTTCAACCTCTGCAGAATGCCTTTGAAGCCGTAGGCGAGGGGTTCATGGAAGCCGCCGCAACCCTTCGTGCCGCCCCGTGGGAGCGGTTCCTGTTTATCGCCGTGCCCCTGGCAAGAAACGGATTCCTGACCGCCTCCGTGCTCACCTTCGCCCACACCATCGGTGAGTTCGGCGTGATCCTGATGATCGGTGGCAACATCCCGGGTGAAACCAAGGTGTTGTCGGTGGCCATCTACGACCACGTGGAATCCCTTGAGTACGCCCAGGCCCACTGGCTGTCCGCCGGCATGGTGGTGTTCTCCTTTGTGGTTCTGGTGACCCTCTACGCGCTTAACGGCAAAGCCCGCGCGGGAGCTCTCAGATGACCGCCACTATCCATGCCCGCTTCCAGTGTGCCTTTCCGGGATTCGACCTGGACGTTGACCTGACCCTCCCGGGTACCGGCATTACCGCCCTGTTCGGGCACTCCGGTTGCGGCAAGACCACGCTGCTTCGGTGCATGGCAGGCCTTCAGAACGCGCCCGGAACCATGACCGTGCTGGGCGAACCCTGGCAGACGGAAGAGCTCGTCCGGCCGGTACACAAGCGCGCCCTGGCGTACGTGTTCCAGGAAACCCAGCTTTTTCCCCACCTGAACGTCCGCAGGAACCTGGAGTTCGGTTACCGCCGTATTCCCGCCGGCGAACGACAGATCAGATTCGATGACGCCGTTCGCTGGCTTGGCCTGGAATCCCTCCTGGAGCGCATGCCGGCCGGACTTTCCGGCGGTGAGCGCCAGCGGGTCGCGATTGCGCGGGCACTGCTGACCAGTCCAAGGCTGTTACTGATGGATGAGCCGCTGTCTGCTCTGGACCGAGCCAGTAAACAGGACATCCTGCCCTACCTCGAGAGGCTCCGGGACACCCTCGCGATTCCCATCATCTACGTGTCCCACTCCACGCCAGAGGTCGCCCGCCTGGCCGACCACATCGTGATGATGGAGGATGGCCGGGTGGTGGCCCAGGGCCCGCTGCAGGAAACGCTCGCCCGCACCAACAACCCCTTTCGACTGGAAGACGATGCCGGGGTTCTGCTGGAAGGACGGATCGACCATCTGGACCCACGCTGGCATCTGGCCCTGTTCAGGTTCGACGGGGGCCAACTGTGGTTGCGCCAGGACGACCGGCTGACACCAGGAGACAGGGTTCGTGTGCAGGTCCTCGCGCGGGATATCAGCCTCGCGCTGACTGAGCATTCCGACCAGAGCATCCAGAACCTGGTTCCGGCCATCATCGATCAGGTCGATCCGGATGTGGCGCCGGGCGTTAGCCTTGTGCGGCTTCTGGCGGGGCCAACCCCGCTGTTATCAAGGCTGACCACCCGCTCCGTAGACCAGCTCGGCCTTGAACCCGGCAAGACCGTGTGGATGCAAATAAAGTCCGTAGCTCTCGTGGACTGACACCTTTGGCCCGGTGTTTGGCCCGCCCTGCTATCCGGCGTCAGCGCCAGGATGGTTACCCTGACCTGACTCTCAAACACAGGGCAGGTATTGATTGTGGGCAATCATCAAACACACTGGGTGCACAGCGGCGGGCTCACTATCCATGCCGTTACCGAAGGCCATCCGGACTCGACGCCGCTGGTGTTGGTTCATGGCTACCCGGACAATCTTCAGGTCTGGGACAAGGTCAGCGCCGCCTTGAGTCAGGAGTATCTGGTGATCCGTTACGATGTCCGTGGTGCCGGCAAGTCCGGCAAGCCCCGAAAAACCCGGGATTATCGCCTGGCCCTGCTGGCCGACGACCTCCAAGCGGTGGTAGACACCCTGATCCCCGGACGCGAGTTCCACCTGATCGCGCATGACTGGGGGGCGATCCAGAGTTGGGAGTCCGTCACCGGAGAGCCCTTGCAGAATCGCATTCGCTCCTACACCTCCATTTCCGGCCCCTGTCTGGACCACATCGGCTTCTGGCTCCGGAAACAGCTGGAAACACCCGGGCTGGCAGGGGCAGCGAAGATACTCCAGCAACTCACAAGCTCCTGGTACGTGTTCCTGTTCCAAGTGCCTGTGATCCCGGAAATGATCTGGAAAGCCGGCCTCGACAGGCTCTGGCCAGGGTACCTGAAGCATCATGAGCAGGTTGCCGATGCCAGGTTCAGCGCCTCCCAGAAGTCCGACGGGCTGTATGGGGTCAAGCTTTACCGGGCGAACTTCCTGACCCGGTTGCTGCGGCCACGAACCCGGGTGGCGCGCTGTCCGGTCCAGGTAATCATCCCGACCAGGGACGCATATGTGCGCCCTCAACTGAACGAGCATCTGGTTCGCTGGACCGGAAAATTAACCCTGCAAACGCTGGATACAACCCATTGGGCGCCACTGACGGAACCCGAAGCCGTATCTCGTGCCGTCCGCACATTCGTGGCTGCACACCCCTGAGCTGCCCCATACAACGAAAAAGGCCGCTGGTTCCAGCGGCCTTTCGGGACAGGGTGGTAATCGGTTTTAGCGGGTACCGTACACCACCATGGTCTTGCCCTTGACTCGCACCAGGCCCTGGTCTTCAAGGGTTTTCAGAACCCGTCCGACCATCTCCCGGGAGCAACCCACGATCCGACCGATCTCCTGGCGGGTGATCTTGATCTGCATGCCATCAGGGTGGGTCATGGCGTCCGGTTCCTTGCACAGGTCCAGCAGGGTGCGGGCAACCCGTCCAGTCACGTCCAGGAAAGCCAAATCACCCACCTTGCGGGTGGTCTGGCGCAGACGTGAGGCCATCTGCTCGCCGATGAAGTACAGAACCCTGGGGTCCTGCTGGGCGATTTCACGAAACTTGGTATAGCTGATCTCGGCAACTTCGCACTCCGTCTTCGCCTTTACCCAGGCGCTGCGCGAATCCATGTTGTCGAACAGCCCCATTTCACCGAAGAAATCCCCAGCGTTCAGGTAAGCCATGATCATCTCGCGGCCATCGTCGTCTTCAATAATGACGGTAACGGAGCCCTTGACGATGTAAAACAGGGAATCGCTTTTGTCCCCTGCATAAATAATGGTGCTCTTGGCAGGGTAACGCCGGCGATGGCATTGCGAAAGAAAATAGTCCAGATGCTTGGTTTTCTGCTCAACCGGCTTGACGATAGTGGCCATAGTGCGAGTCATGCCTCCTTTGTACTGGCGGGATCCCAATGTTTTTATTCACCCTGCTTTCCCTGCGGGTTTATTCATTATGAGCGCAACTTATAACAAGATGGCCCGGTTTCGGCAACCTGAAACATTATAGACCACATCAGCGGGGCTGCTTTTCAGCGGGCTGCTGGTGCTGACGGGATGTGCTAGCATCGCTGCCAATCGTACGTTATATCCCACTCGGAGCGCGAAATCAGATGAAAGCAACCATTGACTGGACCGGCGACGCCAGCTTCCGGGCAACCAGCGGCAGCGGCCACTCGGTGCAAATGGACGGGCCACCCGACCATGGCGGCAAGGACCTGGGGCCACGCCCCATGGAAATGATGCTGATGGGGCTGGGCGGCTGCTCGTCCTTCGACGTCATGAGCATTCTGCAGAAAAGCCGTCAGGACGTCACCGCCTGCCATGCCGAACTCGAAGCGGAGCGGGCCGACGCCGTTCCGGCAGTGTTCACCCGCATCCATCTGCATTTCGTGGTCACCGGAAACAACCTCAAGGAAAACCTAGTGAAGCGGGCTGTCAGCCTCTCGGCCGAGAAGTACTGCTCTGCGTCTATCATGCTGGAAAAGGCGGGCGTTGCCATCACCCACAGCCATGAGATACGCGACACCGCCTGAACCGGCAAACAACAGGTTCCCACAGCGCGGTCACAGCGGCCTGCCAGTCTGTGGCAAACCGGCGGTTATTACGGATGCTAGAATGTTGCCCCGTACTCTACCCAAATTGAAGGTCGATGTGCATAATACGCACCCTTCTCCGCCGGTCTGCGCAAAAGGTAAACAATCCGGTCAGTTATCGGTGGCGGCCTTGGTGGCATGCATCAGACAGACATGACCACTGACATTCATCTCCAGACAATTGGGGGGGCTGAACTTGGAAACCAAACTACAGTTACATGGTTTCAATAACCTGACCAAATCACTGAGCTTCAACATCTACGACATCTGTTATGCGCAGACCGAAGAGCAACGTGAAGCTTACATTGACTACATCGATGAGATGTACAATGCCGAACGCCTGACCCAGATCCTCACCGACGTGGTCAAGATCATCGGTGCCAACGTGCTCAATATTGCCCGTCAGGACTATGAGCCCCACGGCGCCTCTGTCACCATGCTGATTGCCGAACACGAACTCAGCAACGGTGAACCGGACAACGAAGAGTCACCCGGCCCCCTGCCGGATGCCATCGTGGCCCACCTGGATAAAAGCCACGTAACAGTACATACCTACCCGGAGAGCCACCCCTACGAAGGCATCAGCACCTTCCGGGCGGATATCGACGTGTCGACCTGCGGTTTGATCTCGCCGTTGAAAGTACTGAACTACCTGATCCACAGCTTCGACTCCGATGTGGTCACGGTGGACTATCGTGTGCGCGGCTTTACCCGCGACGTGGACGGCACCAAGCACTACATCGACCACGACATCAACTCGATCCAGAACTACCTGACCGAAGACACCCAGAACGCCTACCAGATGATTGACGTCAACGTGTATCAGGAAAACCTGTTCCACACCAAGATGATGCTCAAGAATTTCGATCTGGATAACTATGTGTTCGGAGTCAATGCCAGCGATCTTGACCCCCAGGAAGCACAGTCCATCGAGGATCGTCTGCGCCGGGAAATGCTGGAGATTTTCTACTCCCGCAACGTAGAGTAGTAACACGCACAGAAAGATTGAGCCTGCGCCTTACCGGGGCGCGGGCCAACTTGTTCAATTTAACTGAACAACCATTCCAAGATTCTCCGATTTCATCTTCTCCCGTCACGCAGTTCAATAGCCTCATAGCGTTCTAATCAACCAAGAGGCTCTGAACATGAAGAATATTCTCATTATTACCGCAAGCATTTTTGGTCAGGACGGCCAGTCATCCAGACTCGTCAGTCAGACACTGGACCAGCTCCGGCAGACCTACGGCGACATCCAGGCCACCTATCGGGATCTCTCCGCAGAGCCGGTACCGCATCTGGACGCCGAACGGTTCGGTGCCTTCCTGACCAACGCGGACGACCGCGATGGCTCACAGCAAGGCGTCGTCGATTATTCAGATTTGCTGATCAGTGAAGTTGTCGACGCAGACGTCATTGTTATGGGTGTGCCGATGTACAACTTCGGTGTACCGTCGGTGCTGAAAGCCTATTTCGACCACATTGCCCGGGCCGGCATCACTTTCCGATACACGGCGAGCGGCCCTGTTGGCCTTCTGGAAGATCGGCCGGTGTACATCCTGGCGGCGCGCGGCGGCCTATACGCCGGCACGCCGAACGACTCCCAGACGCCGTTCATTCGATCCTTCCTTGGTTTTATCGGCCTCAAGGACGTTCACTTTGTCTACGCCGAGGGCCTGAATATGGGGGATGATAAAAAAGAGAATTCCCTGCAAGAGGCCGGACGAGCCATTGAAACCCTGACCGCCTGAACCCGGCGATTTTTGGCATTGGAAGGAGATCCGTCATGACAGAACGAACCCTCAGACAGGTTATTCCCGGTACCGAAACGTCCGATGGCGCCGGCGTTCGTATCAAGCGCTCCCTCGGTCAGCAGCAGAACGTCCGTCTCGATCCCTTCCTGATGCTGGACGAATTCGGTTCCGACCAACCGCAGGATTACATGGCCGGCTTCCCGTCACATCCGCATCGCGGATTTGAAACGGTGACCTACATGATCGAAGGGCACATGCTGCATGAGGATCATCTCGGTAACCAGGGCAACCTGAAGAATGGCGGCGTGCAATGGATGACCGCCGGGCGGGGCATTGTCCACTCTGAAATGCCCCAGCAGGAATCGGGGCAAATGCGCGGTTTCCAGCTGTGGCTCAATCTGCCGGCTGCGGACAAAATGAAACCGGCGGGTTACCGCGATATCCAGCCTGATGAAATACCAGCCATTACCTTCGATGGTGGAGTTATCAAGCTGGTGGCTGGAGAGCTGACCGTTGACGGCCAGATACACCAGGGCGCCGTCACCGGAGGTAGCACGCGGCCTTTGTATGCGGATATCCACCTGGAACCGGGACAGGAAACCCTGCTGCCGATCGATCCGGAACTGGAAGGCCTGCTCTATCTGTACACCGGAGAAGCGTCCCTGCATTCAGCGACAGGCCTCCAGCCCCTGAAACGCTCAGCGGCAAGCATTCTTTCCGAAGGTGACAGCGTCCGCGTTGGCGCCGGTAAGAACGGAGCCCGAGTGCTGCTGATTGCCGGCAAACCGATTGGCGAGCCTGTGGTGCAGTATGGCCCGTTCGTGATGAACAGTCGTGAAGAGATCGAGCAGACTCTGCGGGACTACAGGGACGGCCGTCTGACGGCCTGAAGGCCTTCAGGCAAAGGGCTTATGGGCGATCAGTTCCTGCACCAGCGGGCGCATGGTCAGATCCATGGCCAGCGATAGCTTGGTTCCTGGGATGACCAGCGTGTCGTACCGGGACAGGCTGCTGCCGCCAATCATTTGCAACAGATAGGGGAAATCCACCTCCGATGGGTCTCGGAACCGGATGACGATCAGGCTCTCGTCTTCTGTCGGCACATCGCGGACCACAAAAGGATTGGAGGTATCCACCAGCGGAATGCGTTGGAAGTTCACATGGGTGTGCGCGAACTGAGGGACAATATCGTGCACGTAATCGTCCATACGGTTGACGATGGTCTGAACGACGGCGTCCTGTGAGTACCCTCGCTTGTTGGTGTCGCGGTGAATTTTCTGGATCCATTCCAGGTTGACGATCGGTACCACTCCCACCAACAGATCCACGTACTGGGCAATGTTGTAGGCATCGCTGACCACGCCCCCATGCAGCCCCTCGTAGAACAGAAGATCGGTTTCCGCCGCCAGCGGTCCCCAGGGGGTGAAGGTACCCGGTTTGTGGCCGGCCTCAATCAACCGCCGGTCTTCGTCATGCACATACTGGCGGAACTGGCCGTTGCCGGTGTGCCCATAGTCATAGAACAGGGCTTCCAGCTTGTCGACATGGTTCGCCGCCAGGGCAAAATGGTTGCGTTCACCGAACTGTCCCTTCGCCGCGAGGCGGGCCATCTGCTCACGGTTGTAGCGGTGGAAGCTGTCGCCACTGACCATGGCGGCCCGCAGCCCTTCGCTGGCAAACAGGCGGCTGAATATCTCACCCGTAGTGGTGGTTCCAGCGCCGGAGGAGCCGGTAACCGCGATGATCGGATGGCGTTTAGACATAAGCAGGAGGTCCGGAAAGTCAGTCCAGGCTGGTCAGCAGCCGCGGCTTTTCGATGGTGAAACCCTGAGCGTAATCCACACCCAGACTGGTCAGCATATCGAGAACCGCGCGGGTTTCAACCCGTGAAGCAATCACTTCCCGTTTCATGTAGTGCGCCATATCCACCATGGACTTCACCATGGCCTGATCGGTTTCACTGGTGTCCAGCTGGCTGGTGAAGGCGCTGTCCAGCTTGATCATGTCCACCGGCAGGCTGCGCATGAACTGGAACGACGTTGGCCCACTGCCAAAATCCCCCAGGCAGAAACGGCATCCCAGCTCCTTCATTTCCTCAATGAATTCTGAAATGCCCTGAATGTCGTTGATCGCGGAGGCCTCGGTTATTTCGAACCACAGTCGTTCAATGGGTGCGTCCTTCTGGCTCAGCTTGTCGTAAATAAACTCCATCAATTGCTGATCATTCAACGAGTGGCCAGAAAGGTTGATGCAAATCCCACCCATGTGCTTCGGATCCGGTGCGTGGTCGCGCAGCCAGTCCAGCATATGCCCCACCACCCAGCGGTCCACCGCCTGCATGCGATCATAACGCTCCGCCATGCGGACAAAATCCTTGCCGGTGATAAGGTTGCCGTCATCACCATACATACTGATGAGAACCTCATACTGCGCTGCCATGGACGTACGCGCGTGCAGCGGGATGATCTTCTGGCAACGCAGCAACATACGCTCCTCGTTGAGATCCCCAAGGTTGGCCACCTTCGCTGCAATCTGCTCCTGACGGGCATGGTCATGCGCATCCAGGGTGTATTCCATCACCTTGCCATGGCCGCGTTTCTTGGCCGACTTCATGGCTTCCTCCGCCGCCTTCAGCCAACGTTCGGCATTTGCCAGCGCCGGCAACTCAGGTGCCAGGCCAACACTGGCAGAGAGATGGTAACTGCCACTGTCGAAAACAAATTCCATGGCTTCTATGGCTGAGACTATCCCACGAGACGCGTCCAGGGCGTTTTCCGCCGGCAACATAAACGCGAACTCGTTCCCCGAGAACCGGGCCAGCGGCATGCCATCACCAACATGGCTGCGAAGCACATCAGCCACCCTGCGCAATGCTTCATCACCGGCCTGATAGCCGGCCGTATCGTTGAGCAGACGGAACTGCCGCAGGTCCAGCAACACAAGAGCCCGCTGGTCCTCGCGCCTGGCCAGTTGCTGATCCAACATACGTTCAAATTCGCGGCGCCCCAGCAAGCCGGTCAGCTCGTCATGGGTGGACGCCCACGACAACTGGTCATAGACCTTACGCACCATCCGGTCGATGCTCTCATCCACCAGGGGCCGGTCGTACTGGTTGTCCGGAACGATAATGCCTTTGCGCATGTGTTGGGCCAAAGCCTCCAGCGCCAGCTCGACCACGCGCATACCCTGATGATTGACGAATACAAATCGACTGAAGCCTCGGGCTACCCATACCAGGCGGATATACTGGGGCTCATCCGGTTTTTCCTGATCCCGCAACCAGTCGCCGGTACGCAGTTGCTGTGCCCGGTTGATCCACCGCTGCAGGCTGCGCTGATCACGCTCGGACATTGCCTGACGCTTGTCGTCCTCGCTTTTCGACGGTGGAATCTCCACCATCTCGGGCGGGTTTTCAGGGCTGCGCACCAGAAACTGCTTGAGCTCGTCGCGTATCTGGGAGGACGGCATGTGGTTGCTGGAAATGGACGCCAGTCCATCCTGGATCACCCGCAGCAGCTCGGGCAGATTGATATTGCTTTGCGGATCCTCCGCGAAGGTCATCAGCGAATCGATCACCGAGAGGTAATCCTGCCACAGAGGGCTGTCCTCTCCCTGGCGTATCCAGGTCAGCGACAGCAGGTCTCGCCAGCCGCCATCCAGCAGACTGACCACGGCTTTCGGCACTTTTTTCCCGGCCAGTTTAAGCTCCAGCACCCGGGCAACCGCCTTCTTGGATTCAGAAACCTTCTGGGCGCCCTCCGCTGCTGCCGTTACCCTTTCCACGTTGCGGCGGTAGACCAGGTTCTGGCGATCAATCAGCGAGTCCAACTCCTGCACCGCGTTCTCGAACACGCTGGTATCCTGTTCAAAATCGGTGGCTATCCGCTGGATCAGCTCATCAATACGCCGCTGAACAACCGGATTGATGCGGCCGCCTTTCACACCCAACTGGGCCAGGCGATTCATCACACCGCGCACCGGGCTTTCCTGGTCGTCGAAGAATTCCGGGTCGCGCATCACCACTTTCAGCACTGGCACTTCCAGCTGGCGCATCCGCGACTGGGCGTATTCACTGAGTTTCGGGCTTTCCACCACACTGTTGAAGAAGCGGTCCACCACGTCCAGCGTGCCCTGTTGCTCTTCGCCCAGGGCATGTTCACCGCTTTCCTTCACTCTTTCCACGACACGTTCGCGGAGGGAGGGCTGGTCCGGAGCCACCGTCGCAGCCTGTACCTGGAGCTCCTGCAATTGCTTCTGTAACTCTCCGGCAGACAGCTCCCTCGCACCGGGGGAAAAATCAGCAGGAGCAACGTCGCCCCTTGCCAGGCGGCTGGCAGACAGGGTACCGAGGAGGTTTTTTACCGTGGCAAAAGCGTTCTGGGCGGCGCTGGCATAGCCCCGAAACTCGGTCACCGACTTACGGGATGACTGCTGGCTGTTCTTGTGCGCCGGGGCCTGCTGTACCGCCGTTCCAGAGTCGTCCGGTTGCCGTGCTTCCGCCGGTGGAGCTGGTTTTTTCTCGCTCTGTTCGGATGTCTTTGGCGCCTGCTCACTGAGATACTTGCTGAGATCCAGATCCGGCAGCACACCATGGCGGATCAGGATGCTGTTCAACTCCCGGTACAGCGGCCCAAGGTGCATCAGCACCGATTTCTCGAAGACACGCAAGCAGACTTTTTCTACCTCGCGATCCGCCTTGAGCTGGCTCAAGCCAACATGGAAAGACTCACAGATCAGCGAAGGCCCCAACGGATTATGATGCCCCGTGGAATTGGCAATGCCCAGTTTATCGAGCCGCAACTTCAGCTGAAGCAATTCACCCCGATATTGGGTATCCGCCTTCGTGACCATCACCCGAATCGTCAGCCAGTCTTCGAACTCGCCCTTGTCGACAACCGACAATTCAGACCCTGGAAACCCCTTCGGAGCAGGCTTTAGTGGCGATTCCAGGCTACGCGCCATCTGATGCCAGATGACCCGCTGACGGGCCTGAAGCTGGCCAGAGGCATCCATGTACTCATTCGCCTGCTGGTCATTACCAGCCTTCTGGGCAGCATCCCGCAAGGCGGTTGTCATCTGCACAAGACAGGCATCCATCAACGGCTCAATATACTGAATCACCGCCTTCGCGGATTGATGCAGAACAAACTGGACCTTGTCACTGGGTGCCCGTAGTGACGCACGGTCCTGATGACGGTTGGCACCACATTGCTCCAGCATGGCGCTGACGGCTTCCGGGTTGGAGCGGGTAAAACTCACGCCCATGGCGCCCTCTATCCGCCGCCTGATATTCACATGAAGCTCATGGCGCTTACGGCCGTCAGGGCTGCGAAAGCGTACCACCAGTTCCTCGGCACCCCGTGAGAGCACCTGATCCAGTTTTCTGGACGTTTCCCCGGAATAACGTACAAACAGGCCTTCCGCGCAAAAGTCGGCGATCTGGCACGGTAGATTGTCACCACTGCCTACATCCAGCTGAGCAGCGAGTTTAATCGGTTGGCGGGGACTAGAACGACGTTCTTTCGGATCCATGAACTACCTGATATCTGGTAAAGCCGAGTGACCCGATAGGGTAAACTGTTTCTGTCACCGGCCGGTATCCCTGAAAGGCAGCGGTAGCTACCTGCTACTTGGGGGAACATGGCTGTAATATAGCGTCTGGCAGCTATGCCAGCCAGCCACAAAATAACAGCCTGGACTATGAAACAGCTTAGTCAGATCTACTTCGTTATGCTACTGATAACGACACTTTCAGGGTGTACGACTTTAGGTTATTACAGCCAGGCGGTCAGTGGCCACCTGTCACTGATGATGTCCACGCAACCCGTGTCCGAGCTGATCAATGCACCATCAACGCCGCCAGCGCTGAAACAGAAACTCCTGGTGGCGAACGAAGCCCGTCGTTTTGCCGCACATCGTCTGGCATTGCCGGTGGGAGACGCCTTTGCAGAGTACGCTGAGCTCGGGCGGCCCTGGGTGGTTGTCAACCTGGTGGCCGCTCCGGAGTTTTCCCTTCAGGCCCACCGGTGGTGCTATCCGGTGGTCGGCTGCCAGGCTTACCGGGGATATTATGAGCTGGAGAACGCCCGGAATGAGCAGCAATCATTCATTGAGGCCGGCTACGATACGTTCATCGGTGGTGTCACCGCCTATTCGACCCTCGGCTGGTTCGACGATCCTCTACACACCGGCTTTACGTCTTTATCAGCCAACCGCATGGTAGCGCTGATGTTCCATGAACTGGCGCATCAAGTAGTTTATATAAGCGACGATACGGCCTTTAACGAGAGCTTCGCAACCGCCGTGGAGTTGGAGGGCCTCAGGCTGTGGCTGGAGGCAAAGGAAGACGATTCGGGGTTTCACAGAGCGCTGGCGCGGCTACACCAACGCAACCAGACCCTCGCCCTGGTCGACGATGCATCCCGGCAGCTCGAAGCGCTCTACAAGCAACAGGACACGCTGCCAAGGGCCAAACTCCGGCACCAAAAGGCGCAGCTGTTCCAGGCCCTTCAGGACGACTACCAGACCCTATCGGCAACCTGGGAACAGCCTGGCCCCTTTGGAGAGAACCCGACCGGACTGAACAACGCCAATCTCGCCCTGTTCAGCCAGTACAACCAGCATGTGCCCGCCTTCCGGCAACTACTCCGGGACCACACTGGCGACTTCCGCGCCTTCTATAACACCGTGGACGCCCTGGCGGGGCAGTCTCCGGAAATTCGCCAGCGCAGACTGTCCCAGCTAGGACAACGCTTTCACGAAGACCTTTGAGTTACGCTGAGTATTGTAGGAAGCCAGTTTCGGCCCTGGCAATTCACGCGCCGTGGAGGGCTGAAACCCCCTTTCACGGAACCAGTGTTCGGTCTGGGTGGTCAGCACGAACAACCGCTGGATGCCCTGCCCCCGGGCCAGCTTTTCTACCATCGCCAGGACGTCATCGCCGCGACCGGCTCGACGATAGGCCTGGTCCACGGCGAAACATGAGAGCTCACCCGCGCTTTCATCGGGGTAATGATAAAGCGCGGCGCATCCCACAATCGTACCGTCCCGCTCAGCCACCACAAACCGATTGATTTCGGTTTCCAGCATTTCCCGGGAACGGCGCACCAGAATGCCCTGCTCTTCCAACGGCTGGATCAAGCCGAGGATACCCCCAATATCCTCCACCCGAGCCTGGCGGATCTGCTCGTAGTTGTCACCACTGACCAGCGTGCCAGACCCGTCACGGGTGAACAGTTCTTCCAGCAATGCGCCATCGTCGGCATAACTGATGATATGAGCGCGGCGCACGCCCTTGACGCAAGCATCACACGCGGCCCGCAGTAGATCGCCATCGTGGCCCTGCACCATGTCCTCCGCCAGCCGGTCGGAGGCCTGCCGCGCGGACAGCTCCCGTATCAATGCTCCGTCCTCATCCAGAAGCCCCTGATTCTCGGTGAACATGATCAGCTTCTCGGCCTGCAATGCGGCGGCAACCTGGCTGCCCACATCCTCGTAGGACAGGTTGAAGGCATCACCGGTGGGTGAATACCCAAGCGGCGGCAGTAGGACGATGTGGCCCAATTCCAGCAACTTCTCGATGCCCGCCACATCCACCCGGCGCACCCGGCCGGTATAGCCAAAATCGATTCCATCAAGGACACCCACTGGCCTAGCAGTGACATAGTTGCCGCTGCTTACCCTGATCCGTGCGTTGTGCATGGGCGAATTCACTAACCCCATCGACAACTGGCTTTCCAGAAACGCCCGCAGCCCACCAATGGCTTCCAGCACCGGCGCTAACTGTTGCTCCGGTGTTATCCGCAGGCCTCGATGGAAAGTGGATTCTTCGTTTGTAGCGTCCAGACGCGACTGAATCTGCGGCCTCGCACCAAAGGCAACCACAAGACGTATTCCGAGACTGCTTAGCAAAGCAATGTCATGAATAATGTTAATCAGGTTGTCATGAGCAATCGCATCACCTCCGATAGTAAGCACCACGGTACGACCTCGGTGGGCATTGATATACGGCGATGAGTGGCGGAATCCATGCAACCATTCGTTCGATTTCAAACTCTTCTCCTAAAATTCTATCTCGCGGCAGGCGTACTTCCCAAGCCCGGTGAGCAGTGGTCGAGGGCCTATCCAGAACCGTGGAGCGCCAGGGATGGCGCGACCGAGCCCTACAGGGACGTATTCACGGGCGTGTTCTGGATAGGCCCTCGGCCATTGCTCCTGCACCGATCCAGAATAGCCATCTCCAATGTCTACAGGCAAAACTCCCGAATCAATCCCTTGAGAATTTTTACCGCCGGGTCCAACTGCGACAACTCCAGGAATTCATCGGGTTGGTGTGCCTGGTCGATGTAGCCGGGGCCCATAACCAGGGTTTCCATACCCAATTTCTGCAACCACGGTGCTTCCGTGGCAAAGGCTACCGCTTCCGCAGTATGGCCTGTCAGTTTCTCACAGGCGCGGACCAGTTCGGCTTCGGCCGGGGTTTCAAATGGCGGCACACCATCGAACAACGGCTCAAATGTCAGCGACAACTCACGGCTTTTGGCGACCGGCTGCAGGGTGTCGAGTATCTCCTGGCGCAGTGCCTTCATGTCCATGCCGGGCAAGGGGCGCAGATCAAAATGCAACTCGCAGCGGGCGCAAATGCGATTAGGATTATCACCGCCGTGGATGCAACCCAGGTTCATGGTGGGTAACTGAACCTTGAAATTGGGGTTGCTGTATTTCGCCTGCCACCCCGACCGCAGCGCGAGCAGTTCACCCAGCGCTTCGTGCATGCCTTCCATCGCGTTGCGGCCAAGGGACGGGTCAGAGGAATGGCCGGACTGGCCCTCGAACACGAGGCGCTCCATCATGATGCCCTTGTGCATGCGCACAGGCTTCAAGCCGGTAGGCTCACCGATGACCGCATAGCGGGCCTTGGGACGACCGGCCTCGGCCAGCGCCCGGGCACCATCCATGGAGCTTTCCTCGTCGGCGGTGGCGAGAATGATCAGTGGCTGCTTCAGGTCCTGGTCCACAAAGGCTTTGGCCGCTTCAATGGCCAGCGGGAAAAAGCCTTTCATGTCGCAGGTGCCAAGGCCATACCAGCGGTCGTCCCGTTCGGTCAGGGTAAACGGGTCGCTTTGCCAGCGCTTGTCGTCAAACGGGACGGTATCGGTATGGCCCGAGAGCACCAGACCGCCAGGGCCGCTGCCCAGTGTCGCGATCAGGTTGTACTTTCCGGGCAATCCGGGCACTTCCAGTATCTCGACCTTGAACCCCATGGGCTCCAGCCATTCGGCCAGGGTACGCACCACCGGTTCGTTGCTGTGATCCCACTCGGCAGACGCACTGCTGATCGACGGCTGTGAAATCAGCCTGGTGAGCATCTCGCGAATGCCAGGCAGGTGTTGGATGGATCCGGACATAGAACACTCTCCGCCCCGGTGTGGGGCTAGCGGGCCTGGCCTTGGCGCCAGACCTCAAACGTTGCAATCAGTCTGATGGCGATCGGATACGCCACTTCCCCGCCATCGATCAGCCGTGCGACTTCCAGTCGTTCGTCACCCACGCTGACCAGGCGGCCTTCCACAACATTACCATTGTCCAGCGTAACTCTCACCGTGCGCCCGACCCAGGTTTCAGCATTCTCCGTGTCGGCCAGGTTCCAGCCATCGACGACCGGGGCACCCTCTCCCGGCACTACCGGTTCAAGCACTTCCTGAGGCACATCCGGCACCGCGGGTTCGACGCGCTCAAGATAGACATCGGGCACCACCGAACGGTTGTAGTGGACGGCCAGGCTGGCGTCTGCGGATTCATCGCTGCGAACAGGCACGCCCCATACCGGTGCCGAAGGATTCAATTCCAGGGTCAGTTCTCCGCCTTCTGTCAGCCACTGTCGGTAGAGGGCCAGCAACTGGTCACTGGCGCCAAAGCCACGAGCCGCCAGCGAGTCGCGAAACGCTGCCATGACGATACCGGCCCATTCCCCGGTTTCCACACCCGATTCCCTGGCACAGTAGGCCGCAACACGACGCATCAGGCCACCATCCCGCAATGTCACAGTAACCGGCGACTGCGTGGATTCCGGCAGGGCCGGCAATGACAGGGGATTCAGGCGAGCGCCGGGCCAGTCCAATTCCACGCTGCCGGCGTTGGCGGTCGTCAGCTCCGCGTAGAGACCATCGCCACTCTGAATGACCATAGCCTCCCCGGACACACCATCGACACCAAGACGCATCAGATCACCGCTACCCAACTGCTGGCGATGATCAGGACCGCAGACCGGTGAGAACAACGCCGGGGTTGCGTCGCCTGCTGCCGTCACCCAGTTACGGAACATGTTGGTGTCGAGACCCAGGCTCAGGTTCTCCGCCACCAATGACCAATGCGGGGGCAGGTCCGCAGGGTCCAGGAGCGCACGCACGAGGGCGACCGGAGAGCCTGCATTGAACATCAACCGGTCGAACGCCACCGGGCGGGTAAGCCGGAAATCCTGGTAGCTGCCATCACCCAGCACCAGTCGGCCGACGAGGTCCGAGCGAATATTACCCCGATCAATAACGCCCAGTTCCTCAATCGCCTGCTGGGCATCGGCCAGCCGCTGGTCAGCCAGCCACCAGACCGCCCCTTTGAACGACAGGTAGCCTATCAGGGCCAGGATAACCAGAAAGGTCAGCAGGCGCTTCATGATGTGGTCCTCTTGGGGCGTGACGCCAGGATGTTACCTCGCATTGCGAGGCAACAGGCGGCATTGGTCAGTTACGGGAGATCAGGGTGCCGACACCTTCATCCGTGAAGATTTCCAGCAGCGTTGCATGGGCTACGCGGCCATCAATGATGTGGGAGGTTCGAACACCATTCTCCACAGCGCTCAGGGCGCAGCGGATCTTGGGCAGCATACCGCCGTGGATGGTGCCATCGTCTATCAGCTCGTTGACCTGTTTTGCGGTCAATCCGGTCAGCACTTTGTCTTCCTTGCTCTTGAGGCCGGACACATTGGTTAGCAGGATCAGCTTTTCTGCCTTCATGGCTTCCGCCACCTTGCCCGCTACCAGATCGGCGTTGATGTTGTAGGACGCACCATCGGGACCAACACCAATCGGAGCGATCACCGGAATAACATTGCTACGGGTGAGCATGTCGATCACTTCCACGTTCACGCTGGCAACTTCGCCCACGTGACCGATATCAATGATTTCCGGACGCTGCAGCTCCGCGGAACGGTTCATGACTTCCAGCTTGCGGGCGCGGATCAGATTGGCGTCCTTTCCGGTCAGGCCAACTGCTGTACCGCCATGGGAGTTGATCAGCGAGACAATCTGCTTGTTAACCTGGCCGCCCAGCACCATTTCCACCACGTCCATGGTCTGGCTATCGGTAACGCGCATACCGTTCACAAAATTGGATTTGATGTTGAGGCGCTCGAGCAACTCACCGATCTGGGGGCCGCCACCGTGGACCACAATGGGGTTGATACCCACCAGCTTCATCAGAACGACATCACGGGCGAAGCTGCTTTTCAGCTCCTCATTTTCCATGGCGTTGCCGCCGTACTTGATCACTACCGTTTTTCCGGTAAACCGCTGGATATAGGGCAGCCCCTTACTCAGTACGGCCGCCACCTGCATTGCTGTTTCACGATCCAGAGCCATTCATCTTGCCTTGTTAGTCAGAAAAGTCGGTTCATTATTTCAGAGCTGTCAGAAATCCGCGACAAGGTCCGGAGCCGCCTTTTGAAGCTGCTCACGGAACACCGCCTTGATACGCTCGAGCGCCTCTTCGGTTTCAGCCTCGAAGCGGAGTACCAACACCGGTGTGGTGTTGGAAGCACGGCACAGGCCCCAGCCATCGGTAAATTCAACGCGGATACCGTCAATGGTGCTGATGTTTCCGTCACCGAAGTCCCCTTCGCGGCCCAGCTTTTCCATCAATGGGAACTTGGTCTCGTCGGAGACCTCCACGTTCAGCTCCGGGGTGCTGATATCTTCGGGGAAATCCTCAAAGACCTCATCGCAGTGCCGGTCTTCGATGCCAAGGATTTCCAGCAATCTGGCAGCGGAGTACAAGCCGTCATCAAAGCCCATCCAGCGTTCGCCGAAGAAAATATGCCCGCTCATTTCACCCGCCAGCAAGGCACCGGATTCCTTCATCTTGGCCTTCATCAACGAGTGACCGGTTTTCCACATGATTGGCCGGCCACCAGCCTCGGAGATCACACCCGCAAGGCGACGGCTGCACTTTACGTCGTACAGAACATCGGCACCGGGGTTGCGCGACACCACATCCCGGGCAAAAAGCATCAGCAGGCGGTCCGGCCAGATGATCTTCCCGGTGTTGGTCACAACGCCCAGGCGGTCGCCGTCGCCATCGAAAGCCAGGCCGATATCGGCGCCTTCGGCCTTCACGCGCTCGATAAGGTCCGCCAGATTTTCCGGCTTGCCAGGATCGGGGTGATGATTGGGGAAATTACCATCCACCTCACAGTAGAGCAGTATCACTTCGCAGCCCAACTCTTCGATCAGTAGCGGTGCAAGCTCTCCGGCGATGCCATTTCCAGCATCCAGCACCACCTTCAAGGGCGCCGCAACCGCAATGTCACCCACGATACGATCCAGATAAGCGCGGCGCACGTCCTCTGAAGACTGGGCACCATGGCCACTGGCAAAGTCACCCGTACGGATTCGCTGCAGCAGTTTCTGGATTGCCTCGCCGGACAGGGTTTCGCCACCCAGCATGATCTTCAGACCGTTATAGTTGGCCGGGTTGTGGCTGCCGGTCACCATAACACCGGAACCGTTATCCAGCTCGTGGGTCGCAAAGTAGAGTACCGGGGTGGGCACGGCCCCCACATGGATGACATTGCATCCAGTGGCCATGACGCCCCGCGCCAGCGCATCGGCCAGGTCGGGGCTGGAATGCCGGCCATCGTACCCGATGCACAGACTGTCCACTCCCCGCTCAATAGCCTCACTGCCGATGGCACGGCCGATGACGGTGACAATATCCGCCGTCAGGGTATCGCCAACAATGCCACGAATGTCGTAGGCCCGGAATATGGTGTCTGAGACCTCGGCCTCAGGCAGGCTGACCTCTTCGACGTCTGGCGTATCGTCAAGGCCATCGGACCCGCCGAAGCCCAGCACATCGTCATCGCCATCAAGCATATCAATGTCCAGTACATCCTTGTCCTGGAACAACGGCTCATCGGCGGTCGATGGGGATGGCTGCCGACTGCCCGGTTTCGGCCGCGCCGATTCACCGGCCTTGGCAACCCGTTTTTCCACCATCTGGGCGAGCCGGTGCAGCACTTCAGCCGTCGACGCCACCATGTCCCACTTCAACGTCGGTGGCTTCACCCGCTCACCACCAAAGACCTTATGGGCCCACTGGATAACAGCCGTTACGTCCTGTCGCAGCCCTTTCTGGGCATTGCCGAGCAAGACCCAGACAATGATTGCGGCGACCAGGGCCGGAACCAGCGCAAACACAATAGCCATCGTGCCACTGAAAAGCGGCGCGGGGGCAGTGGCAGGTTTGTATCGGAGCTTCCAGTCAGGGTTGACAAGATCCCGCTCGTACGTCGGGCCATTGCCACTACCGCGGCTGACAATGTTGCGGGTTGAACCATTTACCGACTGTACCAGGGAAAACTCTCCGCCCAATGCCGAGTTAACACCGGTCATCAGGGGTTGCAGCCGTGCAGCATCAAACACCACCAGGACACTGCCAGTGACGGCTCGACTCTGGGGGTTGCGAACCGGGGTCGACATCTGCAGATACCACTGGCCGTTGCGCGGAAACGCATCCGGGAAAAGCCTTTGCCCCGTCTCGGCGCGACGAGCAAGGTCCAGGCCGGAAAAACCCAGTGTGGGTTCGGAGGAGGTACGGGGGATGTCTCCGTAGGGGAAAAGGTAGACGGCCTCAATATCCGGCAACACCTTGGCAAGATTTGCTGCGGCGGCACTCAGAGAAGCCTCCCCTCTCAGGGCGGCGCGCACATAATCCTGATCGGCGACACCCTCAACCGTGGACTGCAGCAAGGCAAGCTGCTGATTGACGCGCACGGCCACGGCGTCTGCCTCCAGGGCAGCCTGACTGTCGTAACGACGGGACTCTGCCGGAACCGCCAACAGAAAATACAGCAATGCTGCCGAAGCCACGCCGGCAAGCACCACCACGACAGCCTGGGAAACGGCAACGGACGTCAGCCGTTTATGCCGTGGGCCGGTGGCTGATTTTTTCTCCTTGCTCTGTTTTTTTGTCTGCTTCCCGTCCGGTTTGGCATCGGGTGCAGCGTCCTCAGAGTTCTTCTTTTTACCAAGCTTCATAGTCCATCCTGCAGGTGTTATTCGCCCGAATTCTTCAATTATCAGGGAAGTATAGACCCTGAGCAGCGATCTGCGCCTGACGCCTCATCGCGTTCCCGTGGAACCAAAGCCGCCGTCACCTCGCACGCTGGCGTCAAAGGAAGACACCACTTCGAAGTCTGCCTGTACCACTGGCACCAGCACCAGCTGCGCAATACGCTCACCCACATCGATGGTGAACTCGCTTTGCCCCCGATTCCAGCAGGAAACCATTAACTCGCCCTGATAGTCGGAATCGATCAGGCCCACCAGATTGCCCAACACAATGCCATGTTTGTGGCCGAGACCGCTGCGGGGAAGAATCATCGCTGCCAACGAAGTATCCGCGATGTGAATCGAGAGTCCGGTCTTTATCAGTTCGGTCTGCCCCGGCTTCAGTGTGAGCGGTGCGTCCAGACAGGCGCGCAGGTCCAGCCCTGCAGAGCCATCCGTCGCATACTCGGGAAAAGGGACTGAACGACCGATCCGGTCATCCAGAATGCGTACCTGAAAGGTTTTGCGGGTCATTGAGTTTCCTTGTTACAGAGCGCCGGCTGCGCCAGCCTTTGATTTGAGGTGTTCGCCAATCAGTGCCATCAGTCGCTGAGCGATGGCCACCTTGGTGTCAGGCCCGATCGCCTCCTGGCCCTGGGCCCAGAAAGCAATCACTGCATTATTGTCACTGTTGAAACCCAGCCCTGGCGTAGACACGTCATTGGCCACAATCATATTCAGCTTTTTGCGTGTCAGTTTGTCGAGGGCATAGCGCTCAACGTCCCGGGTTTCTGCCGCGAAACCCACGGTAAAGGGCGCATCGGCACGCGCAGCTATGGCAGCAAGGGTATCGGGATTACGCACCAGCGACAGGCTCATGCCTTCATCCGTTTTCTTGATCTTGTCGCCAGCACAGCTGTCGGGGCGATAATCCGCCACCGCCGCCGTCGCAATAAACAGGTCGCAGCCTTCATCCACAGCGCCACTGGCACACTCCAGCATGTCCTGCGCGGTTGTCACACCGCGAACCTCAACACCCGCCGGCGCTTCGATGGACACCGGACCACTGACAAGGACGACGTCCGCACCGGCCATTCTTGCGGCTGAGGCCAACGCATACCCCATTTTGCCAGAGCTGTAATTGCTGATATAGCGCACCGGGTCAATCGGCTCCCGCGTAGGGCCCGCGGTTATAACCACACGCCGGCCCGCCAGCGGGCCTTTGGTGGCACCGGAAATCAGGTCAAACAACACAGTGGGCTCCAGCATTCGGCCCGGCCCGACATCACCGCAGGCCTGCGCGCCCTGGTCGGGCCCCAGGAGGGTCACCTGGGCATCCGCCGCCAGCAGCTCAATGTTTCTCTGGGTTCGGCGATTACCCCACATGGCTTGATTCATCGCCGGAGCCACTGCAATGGGGGCCTCTGTGGCACAACAAAGCGTGGTCAGAAGATCGTCAGCCATGCCCTGGGCCAGGCGGGCTATGAAATCCGCGGAGGCGGGCGCAATCACTACCTGATCGGCCCATTTTGCCAGTTCGATATGCCCCATTCCGGACTCTGCTTCCGGATCCAGCAAAGAGGTTCTGACCGGCTCACCGCTAAGCGCCTGAAACGTCAGTGGTGTCACGAAGGCCTCGGCACCACGGGTCATCACAACCCGTACCTCGTGACCGGATTTTTTTAGCAGGCGAACCAGTTCTGCGCTCTTGTAGGCAGCGATGCCACCGGTCACGCCCAGCAGAATTCGTTTAGCGGCCATCAACGGCTCCGTATTCATCACGAAATGAAAGGCTTATAAGATAGCATGCCAGAGCGCTGCCGGCAGCCTCACAGCCATGCTAGAATTCCAGCCGTCCACCGGGCGACCACCACCCCGGTATTCAAGGCGCAGGATGCGCGCAATAACGGTAGAAAGGACTCCACCATGTCACATTCAGACTGGCCCACCGACGAACGCCCGAGGGAACGCCTGCTGGCCCACGGCGCCAACAGCCTGTCGGACGCGGAACTGCTGGCCATTTTTTTGCGAACCGGCACTGCCGGCATGCCCGTGATGGCGCTCGCCCGCCATCTCACCGAAGCCTTCGGTGGCCTGCGAGGATTGATGACCGCTTCGCGCAGGCAATTCTGCGACGTCAAAGGGCTCGGTACTGCAAAGTACGCCCAGGTCCAGGCGGCTATGGAAATGGCCCGACGGGTCATGGACGAGCCACTTCGTCAGGGGGACCCATTGCGCTCGCCGGAGGATACCCGTCGTTTCCTGTGCAGCCGCCTTGGCACCTACCCCCACGAGGTTTTCTCAGGCCTGTTCCTGGATAACCGGCATCGGGTGATCCGCTATCAGGAGTTGTTCCGGGGGACCATTGACGGCGCAGCTGTCTACCCGAGGGAGGTGGTCCGGCAAGCCCTGGAGTTTAACGCAGCGGCGGTTATATTCGCCCATAACCACCCGTCAGGGGTCGCAGAGCCCAGCCAGTCGGACATTTCACTGACCCGGAGATTGAAAGAGGCACTGGGGTTGGTGGATATCAGGGTTCTTGACCATATGGTTGTCGGCCATGGTGAGGTAATATCACTTGCAGAACGGGGACTGATGTAAAGGGGCTGATGTAAACCTGTTGGCGCTTCATCGGAAAACTGGCCAAATTCCCAACAAATTTTTGCGTTGGGGAAGCAGTTCTGGTATAAAAGCGTCCCTTTCTGGCGGCGTCTGGCGAGCAGCGTGCATTTTTTGAGGCGCAGGTAGCAACCAGAGACCCGATTAAACGATTTAAATACGCATTTTCAGGACCAAAGCTCAGGTCGGAGGCAAGTATGTCCAGAGTCTGTCAGGTTACCGGTAAGCGACCGGTCACCGGTAACAACGTTTCTCACGCGATGAACCACTCACGTCGTCGTTTTCTGCCCAACCTGCAGAACCATCGCTTCTGGGTTGAATCAGAGAAGCGCTTCGTAAAGCTGCGCGTATCCACCAAGGGTATGCGTGTTATCGACAAAAAAGGCATTGACGCTGTGCTGGCCGATCTTCGTGCCCGCGGCGAGAAATTTTAAGGAGCCGCATCATGCGCGAGAAAATCAAGCTGGTTTCATCAGCAGGTACTGGTCACTTCTACACGACCAAGAAGAACAAGCGTAACACCCCGGAAAAAATCGAGATCAAAAAGTACGATCCGGTTGTCCGCAAGCATGTTGCGTACAAGGAAGCGAAGATCAAGTAAGATTTTCGTTACCCAAGAAACCCGGCCATGGCCGGGTTTTTTTGTGCCTGGCCTTAAAATGTTTCCAGATACCCTTTGGGCAACTTGATGTCCATGGCGATCGGCAAATGATCCGACACCGGATAGCTGACCACCTCTGACCGTCGTATCTCCAGGCTTGGGCTGACCAGTATGTGATCCAGCGCCCTCTCCGGTCGCCAACTCGGAAAACTGTGGGCCGTCTCGGGCAGCGGGACCAGGTTCGAATGCTTCAGCGGCGTATTGCTCAACAACTGCTCTGCGTGGTTATTCAGATCCCCCATGAGAACCACATGCTGATACTCGGAAATCAATTCCTGAATATACGCCAGTTGCCGCTGCTGAGCCGCTTTGCTGAGCGAGAGGTGCATCATCACCAACACAAGGGGGTCTTCCTCTGCCCCGTAACGGGCGATAATGGCACCCCGCCCCGGAATCAGTCCGGGCAACCGGTGCTCCTTCACATCCAGCGGACGATAACGACTCAGCAGGCCATTGCTGTGCTGAGCCAGCTGCCCAAGGTTCCGATTGAGCTGCTGGTACCAGTAAGGAATGCCTGAAGCCTCGGCCAGATACTGAACCTGATTGATGTAACCACTGCGCAGACTGCCACCATCACACTCCTGCAGGGCGACCACATCGTAGTTACTCAGCAGGGTGGCGATACGGTCCAGGTTCTGGATGCGGTTGCGGTGAGGCAGAAAGTGCTGCCAACTCCGGGTGAAGTAGTGGCGGTAGGAGGAGGTGTTGATGCCGACCTGGATATTGAAGGTCAGCAGCCGGATGTGACGATGCGCCTCAAACTCGGGAACGTGCTCATCGCCAGAACAAGCCCCGCGCGGGCCGTTCGTCGACCTGAGGATACCATTCAGCTGCTTGCGAATACGGTTGTACATGATGGCAGCTCAGACTCCTGACAAGGCCCGGTCACGGCCAGCGGACCGGGCCCATGCGTTTACTCGGCCTGACCAGCACGCTCCTGCTCAATCAGGTAATCGACAACCTCCAATGCCGCTTCATGGCTACCCGCCATGGAAGCCGTAACCCTGTACTTGCCATTCACAAGCATAGTCGGTGTGCCGGTAACACGCGCACCCCGAATCTTGGCCTGAGCCTGCTGCATTTTGGCATTAACACCAAAGCTGTTGTAATTCTTGAGGAATTCTTCGCCGTCGACACCGTGCCCGGCCACGAAATCAGCAAGAGCTTCACCCGAATTCAGCGGGCGGCGTTCTCCCGCAAGCGCATCGAACAGGGCGTCATGAACCTTGTCCAGTTCTCCCATGGCTTCCAGCGCGTAAAAGGCCTTGGCATGGGGTTCCCAGGAGCGGCCGAGGGCCGCAGGAATTTTCACGTAGTTGACGTCTTCAGGCAGATCCTCCGCCCAGCTTTCGACCAGCGGCTTGAAGGTGTAGCAGTGGGGGCAGCCATACCAGAAGACCTCAGCCACCTCGATACCACTCTCACTGGCGGTTCTCACCGGGGTATCCAGCACCTGATAGTGCGTCCCTTCTTCCCAGTTGGCGGCGCTGGCCTGCGCAATAAACGACATGGCCAGGATGGATAGTGCGGCGTTCCGGATTAATCGGATCATTCATGGTCTCCGGTTATCTGATTGGATGATGTGAAAGGATTATGACCCAGCAGGCACGAAAAGTTCCACCAGACATGGATTAAACAGAAGCAACCCATAAAAAACCCCGCATCAGCGGGGTTTTTTCAGTCGTAGCGCGTGTCAGAGGTTACTGAAGACCGGACACGTAGCTCGAAACGGCCTTGATCTCAGAGTCGGTCAACTTGGCGGCGACATCCATCATGATGGATGCGTTCTGGCCAGCATCACGCTCACCGTCTCGATACGCCTTGAGCTGCTTTTCGACGTATTCAGCGCTCTGACCACTGAGCCTGGGGTAGCCGGCAGGCCCATTCCCCATGCCTCGAGGGTTGTGGCATCCGGCACACGCCGGCACACCAGAAGCCATGTTGCCACCACGGTAGAGCATCTGACCCTCTTCAACCAGATCGGGGTTGGCCTGGGCCACGGTAATGTCCTGACTGTCGAAATAGGCCGCAAGATCCTGCAGATCCTGGTCAGACATGTCACTCAAAAGGCCCGTCATTTCGGCAATTTCACGCTTGCCTTCCTTGATCGCAACCAATTGCTGGTACAGATACTCTTCGCCAATGCCCGCCAGTTTCGGGTAAACCGCCATGACCGGCTTGGCACCGCCCTGGCCATGACACCCGGCGCACACCGCTGCATTTGCTTCGCCTGCTTCAGGATCTCCCGCCCCGTGAGCCATCGCTGTGAGGCCAACACCGAGAACAACTCCTGCGATCAGTTTTTTCATGCTCGCTCCGCTTCTCTCATCCAAAAGTATTCTTCGTTATGCAGCCGGCAGGCACTGCCCAAGAAGGCACAAACCGGGGCTGTTCAGCAGCAACGCTCAGCGTACTGCCCGGATTTGGTGTAGCATTATACATTAATCCCTGATAACTGAAATCCAATAGGAATACCAACACCCGTGTCATCAGACCTGACTCAAAAAAGCCTCTCGTTCAACAGCGCCCGGTTCCTGATCAGTGCCTCACGCCTGGAGGAATGCCCTCCGGACCACGGCTCCGAGGTGGCCTTCGCCGGCCGCTCGAACGCGGGCAAATCCAGCGCCATCAACTGCATCACCACCAACGGCAAGCTGGCCCGTACCAGTAAGACCCCCGGGCGCACCCGGCTGATCAATTTCTTCTCACTCAACCGGGAAAACTGCCGGATGGTCGATCTGCCCGGGTACGGTTACGCCAAAGTGTCCCGGGATATGAAAGACGACTGGCAGAAACATCTGGGCCACTACCTGAATGATCGCCGCTGCCTGCGGGGGCTGGTACTGGTCATGGATATACGCCACCCGTTGACGGACTTCGACCAAATGATGGTGGAATGGTGCGAACATAACAACCTTCCACTGATGATTCTTGCCACCAAGGCCGACAAACTGAAATTTGGCCAGGCCAAGACGGCCATGATGGGCATTGCCAGGAAGCTGGAAGCGTTCCAGTGCGTGGAGCACCTGATTATGTTCTCGGCAACGTCAAAACGGGGAGTCGACGAGTGCCGGGAGGCGCTGACTGCCTGGCTGGAAACCGAGGACTAACTAGAGCGTGCCTCCACGCTCTATCCGGTAGCCCAGATCGATACGCGGCTCGGTGATGCCGGCACCGCCCAGTCGGGCAAGCAGCTCCTGGGCCGCCCTCTGGCCCACGGCCTCTCGTGGTGTGATCACACTCGCCAGGGGAGGCACCATCACACGGCCAACGTCGTGACCATGGAAACCGGCGATCGCAATCCGCTCTGGCACCGGAATGCCCCGGCGCTGACACTCGAAAAACGCACCAATTGCAACGTCATCGTTGGTGCAGAAGATGCCGTCAACGTCCGGGTTCTCCTCCAGTATCCGCGCCATCAGGGTGGCACCCACACTAAAAGACGAGCGTTGCTCGCTGCGCAGGGTGACTGGCGTCAGCCCCTGCTCTTCCATTGCCCGGCTGTACCCTTCCTGACGTTGCAGGGTACGGGCATCCAGCCGCACGGCGAGATAGACCACGCGCCTGCGTCCAAGCCGGATCATCTCCCGCACCATGTCATAAGCCGCGCTGACGTTATCAAACCCGACAGCCTGCTCGAACGGGGCCGAATGCGTGTCCATGATTTCCACGGTGGGCACCCCAGCGGTCTGAAGCATCCTCAGAGTGCGGCCGGTGTGCTGGCTCTCGGAGAGAATCACGCCATCCACGTTGTAGGATAACAGCGACGACAGGCTGCGTTCCTCGATCTCGGGGCTGTAGCCGTAGTGAGACAGCATCAGGTGGTAACCGGCGGGCTCGGTAACCGCTTCCACACCCTTGATCACATCCGCAAAGACCTGGTTGGTCAGGGACGGAAGCAACACGCCAATGGCGTGGCTGGTGGACTTGGACAGCAGGTCCGGCGCGCGATTGGGGATATACCCCAGTGCTTCGGCTTCGGCAAAGATTCGCTCCCGCATGGGCTTGGAGACATTGTCTGCGCCACGAAGGCAACGACTGACCGTCATCTTGGTGGCACCAACCCGGTCCGCAATGTCCTGCAATGTGGGACGTTTGTTCTTTACCATTTACGGCTCCAGCCAGAACGTTCAAAGGGGCCTATCATACCCGAGCCCGGCAAGGCAGTGACGGATCACTTGCTCCGGCGTACCGGAGACATCGACGGCCACCGCGTTTTCGCCCGCCCCCGGCTCCTCCAGCAAATGGAACTGGCTCTCCAGCATGGCGCGACCATTGAAGTAATGATCGGTTCGACTGGAGTGGCGCGCCCAGATGGTTTCAAAATCCCCCTTGAGATAAACGAACCGGGTTTCCGGGCTGCCCCCCTGCAAACGCTTGCGGTAGACGCGCTTCAAGGCGGAACAGGCCAGCACCAGGCCACCCTCTTCCCGCCGGATCAACTCGGCAAGGTCATCCAGCCAACCGAGACGATCCTCATCGGTCAGCGGAATACCGGCCGCCATTTTCTCCACGTTGGCACGGCTGTGGTAATCGTCCGCGTCGAAAAACGGGACGCCGAGTTCCTGTGCAAGCCTGGCCCCGGTGAGGCTTTTGCCACACCCGGACACGCCCATCACCACGATTCTTGGTGTCTTTGGTGTCATCCTTTCACTCATGTCACTGCCACCATAGCGCCAATTGAGGGAACGCAATCAGCAGACCAAGGGCGACCACCTGGAGCGCGATAAACGGCAGCAGGGCACGGAAGATCTCCCCCAGGGAAATTTCTTTTGGCGTCACGGTCTTGAGATAGAAGGCCGCCGGGCCAAACGGCGGTGACAGGAAAGACACCTGCATATTCATGCAGAACACCACCCCGAACCAGATCGGGCTGTAGCCAAGTTCGGTCACAATCGGCACGAAGATCGGCATGGTGAGCAAGGCAACACCGACCCAGTCCAGGAACATACCCAGGATGAGCAGGATCAGCATCATGAACAGGATGGTGGTCAGGCCATGGCCACCGCTGACGGCGAAAACCATGTCGCGGACGAAATCGATACCGCCCATGAGGTTGTAGACGCCCACCAGCGCGGTTGCGCCGATGCCAATCCAGATAATCATGCCGCACACCCTCAGCGTGCTGATGGTGGCCTTGCGCACCATGGCAAGGGACAGCTCACCACGAATCCAGGTGCTGATGGCAATACCCATCACGCCCAGGGCCGAGGCTTCCGTGACCGACGCCACACCGCCATAGATGCTGCCCAATACCACAACCACTGTGAGCAGGGGAAACAGCAGCGCCTTGAAGAAGTTCGGCGCCGGCGTTTCGGGCGTGTCCTGGTCCGACGGCAGCGGCGCCATCTCCGGCTTCAGCCAAACCCGGATCAACACATACCCCATATAGAGCAGCGCCAGTATCAATGCGGGCAAGAAAGCCCCTTTGAAGAGGTCGCCGATGGACACGTTGGCGGTCAGCCCGTAGATAATCAGTACGATACTGGGAGGCAGCATGGTGCCGAGTGCCCCACCGGCACAGGTGGTGCCGATGGCGAGTTTGCGGTCGTACCCCAGGCGCAGCATTTGCGGCAGCGCCAGGATGCCCAGCAACACCGTCTCGCCACCGATCACACCGGACATGGAGGCGAGGATCACCGCGACCACCAGCGTCTGGATGGCCACACCACCTCGGAGTTTGCGACCCAGGCGGGCCATGGCATCGAACAGGTCCCGGGCAATGCCGGAATGATCCAGCAGCGAGGCCATCAACACGAACATCGGCACCGCCAGGAACACATAGTTGCCGATAAAGCTGTACAGACGGCTGCTGACAATGGGCAGGGCATCCGGGCCAAACCAACCGAGCGCGAACACAAGAGCGACCAGACCGGTGGCAAACGCCAACTGCATACCGGTCAGGAGCAATACAATCAGCATGACAAGCATCAACAGGCTGCCATAGCCGATACCAAGGGAGGCCAGTTCAAACATCATTTATCTCCCTTGCCACGAAGGTCGCGAATAAGGTGCAACAGGAACTGAAGCGTCATGACCGCCACCGCAATCAGGATGACCACCTTCAGCAGCGCGGGAAACGGCGGGTTCCAGGCGGAGCCGGAGGTTTCCAGGCGCCAGCCACCCCAGGGCGCCAGCACGGCTTCGGTCGCCATCGACCAGCTGGCGAACAGCAGCATGCCGCAGAAGGCAAGTCCCAGCACGTGATGGACGACCCGCAACCATCGCTGGGCACGGTGAGAGACGGCGTCATAAATCAATACAATACGCACGTGTCGATCGGTCGCCAGGGCATAAAGCCCGCCAATGACAAACAGTGTGGCACCTGCAAAGGTCACGGTTTCGTGCACCCAGAGCGTGGGGGAATCAAACACATAACGGCGGACAATCTCGTAGAACGACACCACGACAATCGCGGCAAAGACCAGGCTCAGCCTCTTGCCAAGCCAGACAATGGCCTTGTCCAGCCGGGTAAACCCGACGTCTTCATCCTTCATAATGAACTCCTCGCTCCGGGGCCATAGGGCGCCCGGAGGCTGATATCGAGGGAACCTGTTTTAGAGGAGGCCCTGGGACTCCAGGTACTCAGTCACCGACTGGTAGACCTTCTCGGCATTGGGCGACTGCTCTGCGTAGACCTGCCACTGGTCACGGGCGATGGTGCGGAACTTCCGACGCTCCTCAGCGGACCAGTCGTGGATGGTAATGTCCGGGTTGGCCCGGGCTTCGTTGACGGCTTCACGATCGGCCATCGCCAACTGGGTGCTGATATCCTGGGCAAAGTCTCGGGCGGATACCGTCATGATGGCCTGAATGTCCTCTGGCAGCTCGTTCCACTCCTTGAGGTCCATCGCGATTTCAATCAATGGCAGCGAATGGAAACCAGGGTTGACCGGGTGCGGCGCAATCTCGTTCAGACCGGCCTCATGGTTGGTGGAGAACACGGTGTAGTCCGCGGCATCAATCACACCCTTGCTCAACGCCGTGTAGACTTCAGACCCCGGCAGGTTCACGGGGGATGCGCCCGCGGCGGCAAAGACAGACTGCACCAGCCCTTCCGGTGCGCGCATCTTCAGCCCCTTGAGATCCTCGACGCCATCCAGCGGTTTCTTCGACACAAACGACTCCACGCCGGTACCGCCACCGCCGACAAATTTCACGCCATAGGGCTTGTAGAGCTCGTTCATCAACTCATAGCCGCCACCATGGTTGATGTAATCAATGAGCTGGTCCGGGCTGGACCAGGCGCCAACGGTGTTGCCGATCAGGCCGAATGCAGGATCCTTTCCCGAGAAATACCCGGTCACGGAAATATGGCCATCCAACACGCCCATTTTCATGGCGCCGAGGGTTTCGGTGTGGCTGACAACGCTACCCACCGGCAGCAGGTCAATCTCGACACGACCACCGGTCATCGCTTCTACCCGGTCGGCCCACGCCTGCTGGATCTCGAAGTTCTTGACGCCGGAAGGATCTGAAGACTGGAACTTGAAGGTGAAATCGGCGGCAAGGGCATTGCACGCCAGGGTGGCTGACAGAAGGCCAGCTGCGAGTCTTGTCGGGAACATATTGGTATCTCCTGATTGTTTTTGTGCCGGCGCATGTTACCGGTAACATTCACGAGTTTATTGGATTTAAAACGCTCTGACAAGGATGCAATGGAAGGTCGGTTTGGGGTTATGAGGGGAGGGCTGGCATAAAAAGCCGACCTGCCAGAAGACAGGCCGGTGAAACGTCAGGGTTTGCGACGTGCTAAAACCTGAGAACTCACTCAGGAGACACCGAGAATGTCCGAATCCCCGATGTCGTAACTATTGACACGCCAATTGATCAAAAGTTCCTCAATGATTCCCGATGGGTTCGCCCTGCCCTGAAACCGATGCGTCGGCCGCATCCGGCAAACGCGGACGATACTTCTCCCGCAACGTCATCACCCGCTCCCGGTAATCCGCCGTCAGATAGGGAATCTCCAGGGTCAGCACCTGATAGATGCCCTGCTTCAGCTCGGTCAGAGTCAGGCTCGCAGAGGCCTCAGAGGCGTGGGCGGTTTTCAGGAAAGCCATCCAGTTGGTAATGACCAACCATACGTTCAGGGACATCGCGGAACGCAGCTCTTCAGGCTGAGGCTCGATAATTCCCGCCTCCGCCAGCTTCTCGAATATCCGGCTGATCGCCGCCAGACAGCGGTTGGTGAACTCGCGGTAGTCCTGGCGCAGGCGTTGATCACTGTCGAGCAGGTATTCCAGGTCGCGGTGAAAAAACCGATAGCTCCAAAGGCCATCGAACACCGATTCGAGATAAAAGGTCAGGTCATCCAGGGTAATGGGCCGGTTCTCCGGGATATCCAGGTAAAAATCCACCAGCTTTTCATACTCGAGAAAGATCTCGTAAATGATGTCGGACTTGTTACGGAAGTGGTAATACAGGTTGCCCGGCGATATCGCGAGGTGGGCGGCGATATGGTTGGTGGTTACGTTGCGCTCTCCCCTTTCGTTGAACAGATCAAGGCTCGAAAGAAGAATCTTGTCTCGGGTTTTCATAGGCTCAGCAATGCGTGTTGTTGTGTGGGTGCCTGTGCTTTGGCGCTGCGATCCGTGGATGGCCCGATCAGCCATCAGGGCCAGCTTGACTACCTAGAGTATATACTCTAATAATAGCCCCAAGCGCAAACTGAATACTTTTTCACCACCGCATTCCGGAGCTGTCGCAGGCTCCACGAACAATAAGGGCGGCGACCCGGCAGGCCGGGGCCGCGAGGAGAGAGCGATATGGTAGCCACCGTTGTCCAGCTGACTGAAAGCAAGAAGCACATCCAGCACACCCACCGTGTGTTTGAGGACCAGAAGAAGGCGTTTCGCAACAACCCGATGCCGTCGCTAACCGAGCGTCAGGAGAATCTGAAGCGCCTCAAGCGCGTACTGCTGTCCAATCAGGATCGGTTACTGGACGCCATCGACCGGGACTTCAGCTGTCGTTCGAAGGACGAATCGCTGATTGCGGAAGTGATGCCGTCCATTCAGGGCATCAACTACACCCTGAAAAACCTGGAAGGCTGGATGAAGCCCTCCAAGCGGCATGTGTCCGTGTTGTTCCAGCCCGCCAGCAACCGCGTTCACTACCAGCCTAAGGGTGTTGTGGGCGTCATCGTGCCCTGGAACTACCCTCTGTATCTGGCCGTTGGGCCGCTGGTGGCCTCACTGGCTGCGGGTAACCGTACGATGATCAAGATGTCGGAGTTCACGCCGCACACCTCTGCTTTGTTCAAGGAGATTGTCGAATCTGCGTTTCCGGAGGACCTGGTCTGTGTGATTAACGGTGAGGCGGATGTCGCCGCAGACTTTTCCAGCCGGCCCTTCGATCACCTTCTGTTCACCGGCTCCACGTCGGTGGGCAAGCTGGTGATGCGGGCAGCCGCGGAAAATCTCACGCCGGTGACTCTGGAACTGGGCGGCAAGTCGCCTGCCGTCGTATCGCCGGATGTTCCGATGGAAGACGCCGCCCAGCGTATCGCTTTCGGCAAGGCACTGAATGCGGGCCAGACCTGTGTGGCACCGGATTATGTGTTGTGCCCGGCAGACCGTGTGCAGGCGTTTGTGGATGAGTATCGCCATCAGTTTGCGTTGATGTATCCGAGCCTGCGAGATAACGAGGATTACACGGCGATTATCAATGAACGCCAGTATGACCGCCTGCAAGGCTATCTTGAGGATGCGCGGGAAAAAGGGGCCGAGCTGATTGAGATCAATCCGGCCAATGAGAACCTGAAGGATGGCACCCGCAAGATGCCGATTACGCTGGCGCTGAAGACCACGCCGGATATGAAGATCATGCAGGATGAGATTTTCGGGCCGATTCTGCCGATCATCAGCTATGGCAACCTGGATGAGGCGATCCATTACATTAATGACCGTCCTCGCCCGCTAGCGCTGTATTTCTTCGGTTACGACAAGTCGATGCAGGAGCATGTGGTCAACCAGACACATTCCGGTGGCATGTGCATCAACGATGCACTGATGCACGTTGCCCAGGATGACCTGCCATTTGGTGGTATCGGTGATTCGGGGATGGGGCATTACCACGGCAAGGAAGGTTTCCTGACGTTCTCTCATCAACGGGCGATTTTCAGTAAGCAGAAGTTCAACAGTGGCAAGTTTGTGTATGCTCCGCACGGAACGACGGCTCACAAGATGGTATATAAGTTGTTTATTCGGTGACTTGGGTGCTGGTCGCCGGCCAAAAAAAGACAATAAGAACAAGAGAGTCGTTATGCCTGAAAGCCTTTCTCGATCCGTGCAAACGGACCTTTCCGATTCCGCCATGGACCGTCGGAGTTTTCTCCGGACCGGGCTTGGTGGAGCCATGTTCCTCGGCACGGTGAGTGTGACCGCTGGCCTGTCCGGCTGTGCAACCGCGCCCGCCGGGCGGGACTATCCGATGCCGGGGGCGATGGACCAGAGCTACGAGTTCCAGTTCCTGACCCGCGACGACATTGTGTTGTTCCAGGCATTGCTACCAGCCATGGTGGGCCCCGGGCTGACTGAGGAGCCCGTGGTTCGCCGCCAGCAGATTCAGGCGACGATTGAGCGCATTGATGCCGGGATTCATCAGTTCGGACCCGCCAACCAGAAGGAGTTGCGGGGTCTGTTTGACCTGCTGAACTTCGGGCTGACACGGGTGACGGTTGCCCGGATCTGGTCGAGTTGGGAGAACGCCAGCACGCCGTCCGTGGATGCCTTCCTTGAGCGCTGGCGCACCAGTGGTGTTGGGCTGTTCAACAACGGCTACATCGCCCTGACCAAGGTCAGTAACGTGGCGTTCTATGGCCACGAAGACCACTGGCACCTCTCCGGCTACCCCGGACCACCCGCCTGGGCCGTGGACGCCCTGCCCCAGTTCAAAGACAACGCCTGAGCCAACCGGAGCATTATTATGTCGTTAACGGATCGTATCGCCCGTGGGCTTGAGGCTGGCTGGAAGGTCACCGACGGCGCCACCCTGACACAGAACCAGACCCACGAAGCCGATGTGGTGATCATCGGCACCGGCGCCGGGGGCGGCACCACGGCGGAGATTCTGGCGAAAGCCGGGCTGTCGGTGATTCTGGTGGAAGAAGGCCGTCTGTATCACCAGAAAGACTTCAAAATGAACGAGCTGGACGCCTATGCCTCCCTCTATCAGGAAGGCATGAGCCGGGTCACCAAAGACGGAGCAATCGCCATTCTTCAGGGCCGGTGTGTGGGCGGCTCTACCACGGTGAACTGGACGTCCAGCTTCCGTACACCGGCACCGACGCTGAATCACTGGGCCAGCCGTTTCGGGCTCGACGACCTGACCCCGGCATCCATGAAGCCCTGGTTCGACGGCCGCGAGCAACGACATAACATTGAGCCCTGGCTGGCCGAGCCTAATGTGAACAACGACATCCTGCGCCAGGGTTGCGAGGCGCTGGGCTGGTCCTGGGAGGTGATCCCACGCAACGTCAAAGGCTGCTGGAACCTGGGTTACTGCGGCGTGGGCTGCCCCACGAACGCCAAACAGGGGGCTCTGACCACCACTATTCCCGGCGCCCTGGACAACAATGCCCGACTGTTCCACGGCCTGCGGGCCGACAAACTGGTGATGGAGCAGAACAAAATCAGCCACCTTCAGGCCTCGGCCATGGCGGCGGACGGTGTCACCCCGTCTGGCGTCACCGTGGAACTGCGAGCCCGGCATTTCGTGGTGGCCGCCAGCGCCATCGGCTCACCTGGCCTGCTGCTGCGCTCAGACATTCCCGACCCCTACGACCGCATTGGCAAGCGCACCTTCCTGCACCCGGTCAATGCCACCATCGCGGAAATGCCTGACACCGTCGATCCTTATTACGGTGCACCTCAGTCAATCTATTCCGACGAATTCAACTTCTCCCAGGGCGTCGACGGCCCCGCCGGCTTCAAACTGGAAGTACCGCCCCTGCACCCGGCCATGTCCGCCGGCGTGGTTCCCGGCCACGGCGAACAACAGGTCCGCGACCTGTCGAAACTGCCCCGGCTGAACTCCGTCATCGCCCTGCTGAGAGACGGCTTCCACCCCGACAGTACCGGCGGCACCGTCAGCCTCCGCGACGACGGCAGCCCGATCCTGGACTACCCCGTCAGCGACTACCTCTGGAAGGGCCTGAAAGACGCCTTCTACAAAATGGCCGAAATCCAGTTCGCCGCCGGCGCCCAGAAAGTCCGCATCATGCACCTGGATTCCCCCTGGTACACTTCCTGGGCCGACGCCAAAGCCGGCATCGACAACCTCGCCATGGAACCCCACCGCGTCCGCCTGTTCACCGCCCACCAAATGGGCGGCTGCGGCATGGGCCGCAACCCGGAAGAATCCGTCGTCAACGGCTTCGGCGAACACCACCACGTGGCCAACCTCAGCGTCCACGACGCCTCGATCTTCCCAACAAGCATTGGCGCGAATCCGCAATTGTCGGTTTATGCACTGGCTGCAAGGAATAGCACCAGACTGGCCCAAAAACTCAGGAGTTAAAGAAAGGAGCCCCACAAGAAATTTGAGGTCTTCCTAGGCAGGTACGCAGTCCGAAGTGTCGCGTGAGGAGGGCTTCCCAGGATTGTGTAAAGCCAGGGACGGCTTTACTCAAGCGCACATGGATGTGCTCGTAGCGTATCCTGGGAAGCCCTCCTCATGCGGCACAAACTCCCAAGCAAGCAATCCAAACTCGTACCCAGCACAAAAGTGGAACATTTTGGTTCAAGACGAAGGCTGCTATCCTGTGCGCTTCCGGTGAAAAGGAGCTCCGAATGCCAAAAGTCATCTACCCGGGTACGTTTGACCCGATCACCAACGGCCATACCGACCTCATCGAGCGCGCGGGCCGGCTCTTCGACGAAGTCGTCGTCGCCATCGCCTACAACCCCAAGAAGTCCCCGCTACTGACATTGGAAGAACGCTGCGAGCTGGTGGAAAAAGCCACCTCCCACCTGCCCAACGTCAGCGTCACCGGCTTCAGCAACCTGCTCGCCGATTTCGTCCGGGAACAGAACGCCACCGTAATCATCCGCGGACTGCGAGCCGTCTCCGACTTCGAGTACGAATTCCAACTAGCCGACATGAACCGCCGCCTGGCGCCGGAAGTGGAAAGCGTGTTCCTGACACCCTCCAACCACCTGTCGTACATCTCCTCCACCCTGATCCGCGAAATCGCCTCACTGGGCGGCGACGTCTCCGAATTTGTCGACCCGGCTGTGGAAGCCGCGCTCAAACAGAAGTTCGTCAAGGACTGACAGACGGGAAAGCGCTGCCCATCCCGGGCAGCACAGAACAACGGATCAGAATATCGGTGGCAGCGGGATCACGTTGCCATTGATGTCCAGGGCCAGATCTTCCAGTGTGCCCTGGATTCGCAGCCGGTCACCCTCCTGCACCACCATGCCCTGCTTGATCAACGGCGCAACCTGCATCCCCAGCTCCGGATGCTGCTCCACCAGAGCCAGCGGCATGCTGACATCCAGATTGCCGGTCAGCTGCTGCATCACCATCATCATCTGGTCTTTCCCGTCGTCAGACAGCGACGGGTGCTGCACCATGATCTCGCCATTGACCGGGCCATAAGGCGTGGCAAAGGACAGCTCCGGAAACCCGAACGAGAAACCGTTGGCCGCAAGGCCCAGCATGGCCTGATTGATGCGATTCATGGATTCCATCTGCTGCTGCATCATGGCACTCGAATCGCCGCCTGCGGTGTTCAGGGCAGCCGTCTGCATGTCCGTCATTGCCGTTGTCAGGTCACTCCAGCTTTGCACGTCCAGGCCACTTAACACCATTTCCATACGGTGAGGGCCGAAGCTCTCGTCGTCCGCCGTTACCTTTTCCAAAGTAACGACAGCCTCGGAATCAATGCTCTTGCCGTCATCGTCGGTGGTAGTCTCACCACTCATCGAAAAGTCATCAAAGCGAAGGGGCGGCTCGCCCCGGGCCGCCACTTCAAGTCGCGCCAGCGACATGTCCCCGTCACCCAGCCAGACGTCGCCTGTCAGGTGTTCCATGGTCTGTTCAAGGCGAAAATCCTCGATACTGATGCGCAGGTCTGGCCCCCGAATCACGGCGCCCGGCCAAAGCATGAGGATATCAGCCTGTGAACCGTTGCCACTGATTTCTGCTCGGCTAAAGCTTTCCGACATATCGAAGGATTCGCCGGTTTTCTCGTCGATCACACTCACAGCCGGCACGGAAAGCTCGGCGATCGCCGTTCCCCACAGGCGGGTTTCCAGGGTCAACCGGGGCTTTTCGTCGGGGAAGATCTTCTCAACTTCAGCGCCAAGCTCAGGAGGCGGGGTAAAATCAATCAGGCTGCCGGTAACCCCATGGCTTACCCGGGCCTGATAGTCGAATGAGTGCTCGTCACCGGTGTCCGGATCCTGGATCGTGATGGTGCCGGCGAACTCGGCTCCCATGTAGCCCCTGTCATAATCGCGGGTTTGCAGCTTGAACAGGGGCTGCGCCTGATTAACGTCCGCAGTGACCCTCTGCCACTGCTGTTCGGTTACATATCCAACGGCCCAGGGCGCAGCCACACCAACCGCCAGTACGGCTGCACCGGCAACCATCCATTGTTTCTTCAACAGCCTTTACTCCATTACAGCGCCCACATCGCCTGCACTGGGGCAGGCGCATGCGGGTTATCGTTATTTCCCGGTCAGGCGTTCAAGCAGGACCAGTTGCGACGCCAGGCGATCCTCGCCCTCGGCTGCCTGGTTCTGAATGTAACTACCGTCCGGCTGCAAGACCCAGGACTGGCAATTGTCCGCCAGATAGGTGTCCAGGTCTTCGCGGACGCGGGCAATCAACGCCGGATCCTCAATCGGAAACGCCGTTTCCACGCGGCTCAGCAGGTTCCGTTCCATGCCGTCGGCGCTGGACCCATAGACTTCCGGCCGGCCGTTGTTGCCGAAGTAGTAAACCCGGGTGTGCTCGAGGAAACGGCCAATGATGGAGCGCACCCGGATGTTGTCCGACAGCCCCGGCACTTCCGGCCTCAGGCAGCAGATACCGCGGATGATCAGGTCGATTTTCACGCCTGCCTGGGACGCACGATACAACGCCTTGATCAACTCGCGCTCAGTGAGGGCGTTAAACTTGAAAATAATCCGGCCTTTGGGCCCCAGTTCCGCTTCACGGTCCACCAGGCCCAGAAGACGGGTATGGAGTGTGAAGGGTGAGTGAAACAGTTTCTTTATTTTTAAGGCCTTGCCCATGCCCGTCAGCTGTTGGAACAGCTTGTTGACGTCGTCACCGATGGATTCGTCGCTGGTCATGTAGCTGTAATCGGTGTAAAGGCGGGCGTTACCGGCATGGTAGTTCCCGGTACCCAGGTGTACGTAACGCCTCAGCTTTCCTTCCTCACGGCGTACGATCAGGATCATCTTGGCGTGGGTCTTGTAACCCACCACGCCGTAGACCACGATCACACCCGCTTCCTGCAGCCGGCTGGCCAGCTCCAGGTTTTCAGCCTCGCTGAACCGGGCCCGCAGTTCGATGATCGCAGTCACCTCCTTGCCACGCCGGGCTGCATCCATCAGCGCTTCGACAATTTCCGAGTCGGCACCGGTGCGATACAGGGTCTGACGGATAGCCAGGACCTGTGGGTCTTTTGCAGCCTGCCGCAACAGGTCGGTCACGGGACTGAAGTTTTCATAGGGATGCAGCAACAGCAGCGGGCGCTTGCGGATGGCATCGAACATGGATTCCTTGGCACGGATCTGCCTGGGAATCGACGGCGAGAAACCCGAATAGGTGAGGTCCTGGCGATCCACCAGCCCACCGACGGCCATCAAACGTGTCAGGTTGACCGGGCCGTGAACCTGATAAAGGTCACGATCCGTCAGTCCAAACTCGCGCAGCAGAAAATGCACCAGTTCTTCCGGGCAGTTGTCCGCCACTTCCAGCCGCACGCCGTCACCGAAGCGCCGGCTCAGCAACTCGCCGCGCAGGGCGGAGGCCAGATCTTCAAGGTCGTCTTCCAGTTCAAGGTCGGCGTTGCGGGTCAGGCGGAACTGATAGCAGCCTTTCACCTCCATGCCTGGGAAGAGCTCATCGGCATGGGCGTGAATCATGGAGGACAGGAACACCAGGTTGTCGCCACCGTTACAAACGTCATCCGGAAGCCGGACCAGACGCGGCAGCGAACGTGGCGCAGGCACGATGGCCATCCCGGTTTCGCGACCGAAGGCATCCTTACCGTCCAGCTCAACAATGAAGTTCAGGCTTTTGTTGACCAGGCGCGGGAACGGGTGGGAAGGGTCCAGCCCGATGGGGCTGACCACCGGCAGGATTTCCTCTTCGAAGTAACGGCGCACCCAGTCGGCCTGAGCTTCCGTCCATTCACGACGCCGGACGAAGTGAATGTTTTCCTGCTCCATCTCGGGGATCAGCACGTTGTTCAGGATGTCGTACTGTTCCCGGATGTACTCATGGGCCACCCGGCTGATTTCGCCCAACACCTGCTCCGGCATCATGCCGTCGGAGCCCAGGGTTTCACGGCCATACTTGATCTGCTGGCGCAGGCCCGCCACCCGGATCTCGAAGAACTCGTCCATGTTGCTGCTGAAAATGCAGCAGAACATCAGCCGGTTAATCAACGGATGCGTGGTATCCAGAGCCTGTTTGAGCACCCGGTAGTTGAACTGAAGCTGGCTCAGTTCGCGGTTGAAATAATTTTCCTGGGCGGCGACATCAACTTCCACGCCGGGGGATGGTGCTTCCACGGGAGCCGGCACGTCCGGAACATCGACAGCCTTTAGCTTGTTTGCAGATTCAGTAGTCATTGCTTACTGCTTCCATTTATCAGAGGCCTTAAGGCACCCTGCTGTTGACTGTAACCTGTCAGGTGCGGTTATCACGCATCAGCCGTGCAGCCCTGACGGCAAAATAGGTAAGGATGGCGTCTGCACCGGCACGGCGCATGGCCATCAGACTCTCCATCATCACGGCGTCGCCATCCAGCCATCCGTTCTCGGCAGCGGCCATGTGCATGGCGTACTCGCCACTGACCTGATAGACGAACGTTGGCACCTGCAGTTCCTGTTTTACCCGGTGAACGATATCCAGATACGGCATGCCGGGTTTGATCATCACCATGTCGGCCCCCTCGGCGATGTCCATCGCCACTTCCTGGAGCGCCTCATCACTATTGGCCGGGTCCATCTGATAGGTGGCCTTGTTGCCCTTGCCCAGGTTGCCCGCTGAGCCGACCGCATCGCGGAACGGCCCGTAATAACTGGAAGCATACTTGGCAGAGTAGGCCAGAATACGCGTGTTCACATAGCCAGCGGACTCCAGGGCGTCGCGGATGGCAGCGACCCGGCCGTCCATCATGTCGGACGGCGCCACAATATCCGCACCCGCGTCGGCATGGGACAACGCCTGATTAACCAGCGCTTCCACGGTCACGTCGTTCAGCACATAGCCGTCGTTGTCGATAATGCCGTCCTGGCCATGGGTGGTGAATGGGTCCAGTGCCACATCGGTAATAACACCCAACTCAGGGTAGGCGTCCTTCAGCGCACGCACCGCACGCTGGGCCAGACCATCGGAATCCCACGCGCCAGATCCGGACAGGTTCTTGTGCTCCGCAGGCACCACGGGAAACAGCGCCACGGCCGGAATCCCAAGCGCCACCAGTTCCGCCGCCTGTTCCACCAGAAGATCAACGCTCAGGCGCTCGACGCCGGGCATGGAGGGTACCGCCTCCCGCTGACCCTCGCCTTCCAGTACGAACACCGGAAAAATCAGGTTGTCGGCACTGAGCTGATTCTCCCGAACCAGACGCCGGGAAAAACCGTCAACCCGGTTACGACGCAGACGAGTGGCTGGGAACATGCGATTGGCCGAAAAGCTCACGGAATACCTCCTGTGGAAAATGGGGCTACCGCCCCATCATACACGCCCATAAGCGGCGGTGGCAGGGCCTACAGCCGAGCCACACCATCAGGCTACTACGTTCAGATGAAAGGACTGTTACCGGATGGAATCCAGGGCCTCGGCACGCAGCTTTTCAGCGCCCTCGAAATAATCATCCCTGAGCGCGTCAATGGCGGCTTTGCGCTCCGGGCCGGCAAGCCCCATGTCGTCAAGCTCCGCCAGGTCCTGGCTATAGGCCTGCCACTTGGCTTCCCATACCTTTTGTTCAGCTTCCACCTTCTCCAGCTCACGGGCAGCCTCGGCACCAAAGCGTTCCTCCCTCCAGGCGCGCAAGGCGTCGGGATCATCCGCGAATTCCGACTGCGCACGCTGATAGTCGGCGAATTTGCGGGTTTCCCGGCGTGCCTGACGAAGCGGTTCCGGGAGCGCCTTCTCGGCTTCTGCCAGCGCCTGCTCCCGCTCCTTTTCAGACAGAGACGGATCGGTTCGGATACGCAGTTGCTCAACCTGGAACTGGTCTACGGCCTCGTCCGTTGCAAAAAAGGCGTCGGCGGTTTGCGCATCCATCCAGGTGCGTCGCAGGGCGCGTATTTCTGCCATTCGCCGTTGCATGTCCTCTGCATTCGTCGTGGCGTCATGACCATAAGTGGCTTCCAGGTCGCCCAACGCCAGCTTGTAGTCCAGATAGTCCCCCAAAGTGTCGAGAGCTTCCGATCGGGCCGGCTCTTCAAGCCGGGCCAACGCCTGCTCTATCCGGGCAACCAGTTGGGGTAACGTCTCCTCGCCCAGAGCCGCCAGGTAATATTCAAACAACTGGCGCAACTGCGGCGTGGGGACCAGGGAGCCATTAGCATCGGTTTCGGCCCAGCCACCGGGCACGCTGGTTCCCGCCAACGACGCTGGCATTGTATCCGGCACCGCAACCGCGGTTTCGCCGACCAGTGTTGAAGGCACTCCACGTCCTGACGTGGAATCCAACATTGGCACAACGCTGCTTTCTGTATCGGCGGTTGTATCAACTGTCTCCTGGGCGGGGGTCGGGGTATCACCAAAGAAAATGACCATGCCTGCCGCGATCAGCGCCATGACGACGAGCGCCGTGGTTGCAAAACGAAGGAATCCTCTCATGAACGCGGCCTGTTTAAGGGTCGAATGTGGGGTGAGTAACGGTCATGGTGCACGGAACACGCTATCCTGCAGAACGCAGCATAGAGGAATACGGGATACAGCGGTGAGACCGGCGTCAAAACAACCGTAAGCCACGAACGCAAACAGGCCGCAGCCTCAGAGGCTGCGGCTTCATGAATTCAGAGGGAGCGATTATTGAAACCGACATCCACCTTGCGGGAAGGGTCCGAACGGAATGCTGTATCCACTTCCTGAATTCTGCCGCCCTGGCTCAGAAACGATTCAATATCCTGCTGAAGCTGAGCGCGGATTCGCGCACGGCCGGCAATGGAATGTGTATCGTCGCTGTCATGTGTCCAGCTACCGGATTGCTCCAGATTGCTTTCGTCGAATTCACTCATGATTTTCTCCATCAACGAAAACAGTACAACGAGCGCGCCAAGCCTGTTATGGCACGGCCGCCCCATCTCGGCGGATGCGTCTTACTACCTGCCTTGGCGTCTTTATAATCCGCTTTCAGTTGCAACGCTATTTACTGACAACGGTTTTTTTGTAAATTTTTGTAAGCAACTCCACGATATTGTTTTTAAAGAATAATATGAACCAAGCTATACTGGTCTATTGATTGACACAAAGAATGAATAATGATTCACTACTTATAAGGAACCCGCATGGCATATCGGGAAACGGAAAAGATGCGCAATCGCAAGGCAGAGGCCCGTAAGCGCATTATCGAATGCACATACGGATGCGTTGCCGACGGCGGCTTCCGCAGCGCCCAGATAACGCGCATCGCAGCGTGCGCCGGCGTTGCTACGGGAACCATCTACCGACACTTTGAGTCCAAAGAAGACCTGTTTGCAGAGATCTTCAGGATTGCGACACAACGGGAAGTCGACAAAGTCGCTGAGGCACTGGCCGCCGAAGATAACGCCGTTTCCCGTCTGGAAGTGGCCCTTCGCCAGTTTGCGGAGAGAGCCCTGAGAGGTCCGGTGATGGCCTGGTCGCTGATCGCAGAGCCGGTAGACCCGAAAGTTGAGGAAGAGCGCCTCAAGTTCCGCCGCGCCTACGCTCAACTTTTCGAGCAGGCCATCCGGGACGGCATCAAGGAGGGCTGCCTCCCGGATCAGGATGCCAGGCAAAGCAGTACCTGCCTTGTAGGTGCCATTGCCGAAAGCCTTGTGGGGCCTCTGTCCCCGGCACAGGCTGATACCACGGAGCAGGCAGAGACCAACGACCACGATCCGCTGGTCAACTCCATTATTTGCTTTTGCATGCAGGGGTTGACTGGCACCAGGAGATAAACATGAAGGCCCGCCAGCCCCTGCAGCAGGAAACCGCAACCCCCTCCAGTGACGACCGCTACCTGGCGGTTACCCACGAGGTCTTCAATCAGCCACCTGCTCTGGAGGATTACAACCTCTTCGAACAGGACAAGGCCCTGCAGGAGGCGGTCGCCCGGGAGGGCGCCGCAGCAGCGACCAGCGACCTTAAGCAGTTTGGTGCTTTCGCCGGCGCGGCGGACACCATCGCGCTCGGCTTCCATGCCAACGAGAACAAACCGGCGTTCAATACCCATGATCGCTTTGGCCATCGCACGGATCAGGTGGACTTCCACCCCGCCTACCACCAGCTGATGTCCACAGCGATGGAAAACGGCCTCCACAGCAGCCCGTGGACCAATCCCGGCGCAGGCGCCCATGTCGCGAGAACGGCCAAGTACTACATGCACTCCCAAATTGAGGCCGCCCACTGCTGCCCCATTACCATGACCTTTGCCGCCGTTCCATCAATCCGCAAACAACCGGAACTGGCCGCGGTCTGGGAAAACAAAATCCTCGCCAATAGCTACGACCCCCGAAACCTGCCGGACAGCGAAAAACAATCCGTCACCATCGGCATGGCAATGACGGAAAAACAGGGTGGCAGCGACGTCCGGGCCAACACGACTCGTGCTTACGCCATCGGTGCAGAAGGCCCGGGGCAGGCCTATGAACTGGTCGGCCACAAATGGTTTGTATCTGCCCCCATGTGCGACGCCTTCCTGGTGCTTGCCCAGACCAGAAGCGGCCTGTCCTGCTTCCTGATGCCACGCTGGCGGCCGGACGGCAGCAAGAACCCCTGGCAGATCCAGCGCCTGAAGAACAAGATGGGCAACGTCGCCAACGCCTCCAGCGAAGCCGAACTGCGCGGCGCCCTGGCGTGGATGGTGGGCGAGGAAGGCAGAGGTGTACCGACGATCATTGAAATGGTCGCCATGACCCGCTTCGACTGCATGATCGGCAGCTCCGCCGGCATGCGCCAGGCACTGGCCCAGTCGTCCCACCATTGCCGCCACCGCAGCGCCTTCGGTGGGCGACTCAGCGAACAGCCGCTGATGCAGAACGTCCTCGCCGATCTTGCACTGGAAAGCGAAGCCGCCCTGGCCTACACCATGCGAATCGCAAAATCCCTGGACAGCCAACATCTGGAGCACGAGCGCCTGCTGGCACGACTGGCCACTCCGGTTGGCAAGTACTGGATCTGCAAACGCACCCCCAACCACGCCTACGAAGCCATGGAATGCATCGGCGGCAGCGGCGTGATGGAAGACTGCATCATGCCCCGACTGCTGCGGGAATCCCCGGTCAACGCCATCTGGGAAGGCAGCGGCAACGTCCAGTGCCTGGACACCCTGCGCGCACTGCAGAAAGAACCAGACACCCTCGACGCCTTCTTCAGCGAAGCCGCCGAAGCCCGCGGCGCCGACGCCCGCTTCGACCGCTTCCTGGCCCAGTTGCAGAACGACTTCGCCGACATCAGCGACTTCGAATACCGCGCCCGCAACCTGGTGGATCGCCTGGCCCTGTTGATGCAGTCGTCACTGCTGCTGAGAAACTCCGACCCTGCGGTCGCCGACGCCTTCTGCGCCTCCCGCCTGGAACACAACGGCGGCCTGAACTACGGCAACCTGCCCTCCGGCACCGACCCGGCGGCTATTATCAAACGGGCGACGCCTGTAGTAGGCTAATTTGGACGTTCATCAGTTTGTCGTGATGGTAGACTTAAGGGACTCCACCTGAATAGTTGGCGAACCGGTGGGGAAGGACTCTCCAAAACTGTGCGAAGCCATGGATGGCGGAGCTCAAGCGCCCCAAGGATGGGCCGAAGGAGCGTGTTTTGGAGAGTCCTTTCTCACCGGTTCCAGCACCAAAGCCGGAAGCAACCATGTCCGAAGCCCTGAAAAAGCTCCTGAACCAAAACAACCCCCAGCAACCAGTGATCACGCCCCACGTGGGCATCCTGACCCTGCACTTCCAGCTCTACGGCTGCGAAGACCTCAAAGCCAAACGCAAAGTCTTCACCGCCCTGAAAGCCGTCTGGGGCAAAGAACCCGACCTGGCCGTCGCCGAAACCGCCGACCAGGACGCCCTCGACTGCGCCACCTGGACCATCGCCGCCCTCGGAGGCTCATCGCAACAGATCGCCCAGCGCCTCGACCAGATCGAAAAAGCCATACAGGAACGCATCGACGCTGCCATACTGGACGTACACCGAGAGATACTTTGACCCTCCCGCCATGCAGGGCCCATGCTGTAGCGTATGGTTTCACGACACCGTATACTACGCCCCCTCAGGGAGAACGGAACGCCCGGGACAGGCTTTGCGAATGACCACTGATAGTGTGTGGCACCTATGACCGGAAAGAAAAAATCCGCCCAGGCCTCGGTAGAGGCCATGTATCGTGTATTCACCGTGCCCGAGGCACCTGAATCCACCTTGAGCAGGATTGACCAGAACATATCCCGCAACCTTGCCGGATTCCTCCAGGAACACATCGTTGCGGTCGAGCGGGATCTTTCCGAAGTCGAGAAAGACTTCTCGGACTACGCCATTCCGGAAAAGCCCATCTTCGTCTCCGAACAGGCCCAGTTCCTGCTCGACAAGCTGGTGGCCAACTCGGTACACACGGCGTCTCCCAGCTTTATCGGCCACATGACCTCGGCACTGCCCTATTTCATGCTGCCGCTGTCCAAGATCATGATTGCCCTCAACCAGAACCTGGTTAAAACCGAAACCTCCAAGGCCTTCACGCCCATGGAACGCCAGGTACTGGGCATGATCCACCGGCTGGTGTATGAGCAGGACGGTGCCTTCTACCGCAAGTGGATGCACGATCCCCGCTACGCCCTCGGTGCCATGTGCTCCGGCGGCACCGTGGCCAACCTGACCGCACTCTGGGTGGCACGCAACAACGCGTTCCCCGCCGAAGGCAGCTTCCGCGGTATCCATCAGGAAGGCCTGTTCCGGGCACTACGCTATTACGGCTGCGAGGGTGCCGCCATTCTGGTCTCCCGCCGCGGCCACTACTCACTGCGCAAAGCCGCCGATGTACTGGGTCTGGGCCGGGACTTCCTGGTGCCTGTCGACACCGATGACGACAACCGCATCAACACCGATGCACTGCGGGAGAAATGCCTGGAGTTGCACCGCCAGAAAATCCGGGTCATGGCCATCTGCGGCATTGCCGGCACCACCGAGACCGGCAACGTCGACCCGCTGGACGCCATGGCAGACATCGCCCGGGAGTTCAACGCCCATTTTCATGTGGACGCGGCCTGGGGTGGGCCGACACTGTTTTCCCGCACCCACAGGCACCTGCTCAGGGGCATCGAAAAGGCCGACTCGGTGACCTTCGACGCCCACAAGCAACTCTATGTTCCCATGGGGGCTGGGCTGGTGGTGTTCCGCGACCCGGGCCTGGCAAGCGCTGTCGAGCATCACGCCCAGTACATTATCCGTAAAGGCTCGCGGGATCTGGGTAGTACCACCCTGGAAGGTTCGCGGCCGGGCATGTCAATGCTGATCCAGTCGGGGTTGAGAATCCTGGCGCGGGAAGGCTATGAGATCCTCATCGACCAGGGCATCGACAAGGCACAAACCTTTGCGGAAATGATCAACGCAGAAACGGATTTCGAGCTCATCACCAAACCAGAGCTCAATATCCTGACTTATCGCTATTGCCCGGAGAAAGTGCAGCAGGCACTGGCAATCGCGGACTCGCTACAGGCCGAACGACTCAACACCTGCCTGAACCGCATCACCAAGTTCATTCAGAAAACCCAACGTGAACGGGGTAAAGCCTTCGTTTCCCGTACCCGGCTCGAACCGTCGCGTTATTATCACTTCCCCTGCATCGTGTTCCGGGTGGTATTGGCCAACCCGTTGACCACGAAAGAAATCCTCGCGGACATACTGAAGGAACAGCGGGATTTGTCATCGGACGAGGGCATCCAGGACGAAATCACCATCCTGGACCAGATGGCCGATGCCGTGTTGAAGCAGCATCAGCCCGGCGTTCGGCAGGCCTGACAAAGATCAGTAAAGCGCCTCTTCGTCATCCAGGACTTCGTCCAGGATATCGAGAAACATGTGATCCGCCCGACTCCAGCTCTCCGGAATACGGATCGTTGTGTTGGCGCTGATCTCACGGGCAATCAACTCATTGGCATTGGGCTGATTGCGATATTTGCGGGCAATTTCCACCGATTTCACCGCAATGGTCGGATCACTGAGGACCTTCTTGATAAACACCCTGAGCTCGTCAATGACCTTCGCCTGACGGCTTTCTTCTGCTGAACTCATGAATCAATCCCCGGACAGAGTGGCAACTTATTGGGAGGCAAACGCCTCCCGTATTGAAGAATAGTATGGGCCAAACAGGCACCTGACAACCAGCGCGACAATCCCTTACAGCATCAGCCCGCGCAGGGTGAAGAACAGAACGGCCGCCATGCAGGCCGACGCGGGCACCGTAATGATCCAGGCAGCAACGATACGAGTCAGGTGCGAACGCTTGACCATCTCCTCGCGGTAGATCTTTTTAAGGCGTTTGCGCTCCTTCTTGGAGAGCGGTACCTGTTTCTTTTTCTTGGCCTGTTGGAGCAGGTTTTCCATCTGCTCAACCGAGGCGTTACGGAAATCTTCCAGGAACGGGCGCAGACGCTCACGCTCCTCTTCCTCATGGCTGTCCATGATGTTGTGGAGCTGGGTGGCGTAGTTTGACTTCAGATACTCCCTCAGGAAACCAACACCAAACACACCACCGATGGCAATGTGGGTGGAACTGACCGGGAGCCCCAACTGGGAGGCGATGATGACGGTAAGCGCCGCCGACAGGGCGATACAGAACGCCCGGGTTTTATCCAGTTCAGTGATCTCAGTCCCCACGGTCTTGATCAGGCGTGGGCCGAACAGCATCAGACCAACGGCCAGACCAAGGGCACCAACCAGCATTACCCACAAAGGAATGGACGCTGCGGTGACCACTGCACCAGCCGACAGTGCATCGTTAATGGCCGCCAGCGGGCCGATGGCATTGGCCACATCGTTCGCCCCATGGGCGAAACTGAGTAATGCCGCGGCAAATATAAGCGGCCAGGTAAACAGGGTATTCACTCCGGCAGAGCTGTTTTCCATGGTTGCGGCACGGCGGCCGACCAGAACCCGCATCAGGAAGAAAATGACTGCGGCGAGCCCCAGACCAACCAGAGAGGCCCCCAGGAAGTCTACTTCAACGACCTTCTTGACCCCCTTCACCATCAAATAGGTGCCAAAGGCCCAGGCCATGATCGCCACCAGCCAGGGCACGAAGATTCTTGCCGCCGGCACCACGTTCTTGCGATACAGCACGGTCTTCTTGATGGCATACAGGAACAGCGCCGCCAGCACGCCACCCATTACGGGGGAAATCACCCAACTGGCGACAATTTTGGCCATGACGGCCCAGTCGGCAATGCCCCAGCCGCCGGCGGCAATTCCGGCCCCAAGAACGCCCCCGACAATGGAGTGGGTAGTGGACACCGGAGCACCCATCCAGGTGGCCAGGTTCAGCCACAGGGCGCCGGCAAGAAGTGCGGCTGTCATCAGCCACACGAAGGCGCTGACATCATCGAGCCTTTCAGCGGCAATAATGCCCCCTTTAATGGTCGAAACCACGTCACCACCGGCGATGATGGCACCGCCGGCCTCAAACACGGCGGCGATCAGAACCGCGCCACCCAGCGACAGCGCCCCGGACCCCACCGCCGGGCCGACGTTGTTGGCGACGTCATTCGCGCCGATATTGATGGCCATGTAGCCACCGATGACCGCAGCTGCCATCAGCAGCATGTTGTTGGGCATGCCGTCGCTGATCTGTCCCACGGCTATAAATATGCAGAGCAGGAACAGGAAGCTGAAGCCAACGCGATAACGCTCGGTCGATGGGCTGGTCAGGAGAGTATCGAGGAATCCGTTTTTGCCGGCCATAATACGTCAGGTCTCGCAACAGGGAGGATACGGGAAGCTACAGTTTCACAGTACTTACGGCGGCAACTATAAATTTTTTGCCATGAAATTGAAACATAACGGTCATAATGGTGATTGCTTGACCAAAGTCGCTGTACAGATTTCCCGCTTCGACTAATCTGATTCACTATCCCGGCTCACGCAGTCTGGACAAAGCACCAACAACAAATCGACAACAACAAAAAGTGTCATGACCAGACTCCCCGATACCAGCCAACAAGTAGCCGACGAAGGCGAGGAGGAACGCGTCTCCCGCCTGCTGACCGGTCTGTCAGCCATGGCCATCCTCTTCCTGCTGGGCATTGGCGCCAAGGCGTGGTTTGCAACCCACACTCACCACGCCTTCTCGCTCTGGTTCTTTGCGGGACTGGTGGCAATGAACATGCTGTCCTTTGCCCGTTCCCGCAACCGCCGCCATCAGAAGGCTGGCATGATCTCCATTGTCGGCCTGCTGTTCGGATACCTGATCATCACCGGTGGCGAGAGCAACACCGGCCCACTCTGGTTCTACGTGTTCCCGCCGCTGCTGTTTTACCTGACCGATCTGAAAACCGGCACAGCGGTATTGTTATTCTGCTGCCTGCTGGCGGTTGTGGTTTTCCAGTTCCCTGAACTACCGTTGGTGACCGCCGAATACAGCACAGACTTCAAGATCCGTTTTTTCGCCACGCTGACGTTCGAATCCATCTTCTGTTTCGTGCTGGAAGCCAGTCGCCTGAAGGCACGCAATGAGTTGATGGATATGGCCCGTACCCACCAACATGCAGCCCGTACTGACGAACTGACGGGCCTGTCCAACCGCAGGGACATGCAGCATCGGCTGAACGAGGAGTATTCAAGGTACCGGCGTTCCGGCCACCATTTCTCCATCGTTCTCATCGACCTGGATCTCTTCAAGCGTATCAACGACGACTACGGACACGACGCCGGTGACCACGTACTGCGGGCCTTCTCGGAATTGATGCAAACCGTTATCCGCCAAACGGATGTGGCCGCACGCTGGGGCGGAGAGGAGTTCCTGATCCTGTTGCCGGACACGTCACTGCTACAGGCTCTCACTCTCGCAGAACGGCTACGCTCCGAGGTCGCCAGTGCCGAGTTCTCCTTTACCGGCCAGCGCATGCCCGTCACCATCAGCGCCGGCATCTGCTCCATTGCCAAGACCGGCTCGGTGGATGAATTACTGAAACAGGCTGACGTCCACCTATACAGCGCCAAGGAAGACGGGCGCAATCGCATTGCTCCCAGAGTACGAACTTCCCCCAGGGAAACCAGCCCCTCCGGAGCCGGATCTTGAGCGTTACCGCATCACCGGCTATGATCGGGCCCCAACGCAGACAGCCGTCAAGGGACGGTTGTCGTTACGAATCAACAGGACCATTCATGGCTTCAATCCGGATTCTGGTCGGCAGCGTTTATGGTGGCGCCCTGCTGACGGCACGTACCTTGAAGAAAACCCTGGAACCGGAAGGGCATCGGATCACGATCCTTGAGGAACCCGACCTGGAGGACATCACCGGGAACGACGAACCGCTTTTGGTGTGTACATCAACCACTGGCCAGGGAGAGCTACCCCCTAACCTGCTACCGTTCTATTTGCGGCTGCGCGAGCAACTGCCCCAACAACCCGCGCGTCCGTTTGGCGTAATTGTGCTTGGCGACAGCTCCTACGGTGACACCTTTTGTGGTGCCGGTGAGCTGATGGAAGAGGCTTTATACGAAACTTCAGCCCGGAAAGTGGGGGATACCTTGAGGATTGATGCCCTGGAAACCACCGAGCCGGAGATGGAAGCCGTTCCCTGGGTACGGGAGTGGCTTGAACAGCTGTAACACCTGACACAAGTGACGTTCGAAAACCGGCATTATCAGCCTTGAGCCCCCCGGCAGATAACGCCATACTGAGCCAGACAATCACAACAAGATCGGTACTACGTGCGCCATATTGCTCAGTTTTTCGCCCTGGCGGGCGCATTGATCATGATGGCTTTCGGAACCCAGGCAAACGCGGCTTCGCCCGGCTTTGCAGAACCGGATATGGACTATATTCGGGTGGCACCTTCGGAACAGATGGATCTCAGGGAAGCCCTTGCTTCCGACCGATGGCAGTCACTGGAAGGCGAAAGCCCCAACTTCGGCTACATTCGCGACACCGTGTGGCTCCGCGTTCCTGTATCCGCCATACCCAGTGACCGTAAGCTACTGGAGATACGCTACCCTCAGCTCGACGATATCACCTTCTACCTGATAGAGGATGGCGTCGTCAGGCAACGCATCTCAACGGGCGACCACCTTCCCTTTGCGCAGCGCCAGATTCAACACCGCAACTTTCTGTTTTCCTTCGAAACCGATCCGCTAAGCGATTACCAGGTGTTTTTGCGTGTCCGGACTCAGGGCGCCATGCAGATCCCCATCAGACTGTGGGACCCTCGAACCTACTTCGAAGCCACGTCCATCGAAGACCAGATGCACGCGATCTATTACGGCATCCTGATCATGGTGATCTTTTTCAACCTGTTTATCTTCCTGGCACTGAGAGAGCGCATGTACCTGCTGTACGTGCTCTCCACCCTCAGCTATCTGATGTTTATTGGCAGCCTGAATGGCAGCACTTACCAATTGCTCTGGCCACAGTCGCCCTGGCTGCACAACCAGACCATGGTTCTCACCGTGCCGGTGGCATTGATATTCACCCTGTTGTTCTCACGTGCCTTCCTCAACCTGCGCGTCACCAGCCCGCGCATGGACAAGCTGGTGTGGTATATGGTGTTGGTGAACATCGTGGTGGCGGTGGCAACGTTCGTTACCGACTACAGCGTTGCCAGCCGGCTCACGGTTGCCCTGGCAATCCCCAGTTGCCTGCTGTTGACCGTTATGGGGCCGATACAATGGATTCGGGGCAACCCCCAGGCCGGCTACTACACCATAGCCTGGGGCCTGCTCACCCTGGGCAGCGCCATCACCGCAGCCAATAAATACGGCTTCGTGCCCAACAGCTTCGTGACGGCCTACGGCATCGAAATCGGCTCCGCGCTCGAAGCTGTCCTGCTGACCATCGCCCTGGCCGCCCGGCTCTACCAGGAACGAGAAGACAAGGTTCGCGCCCGCGAAGCAGAGATCACCGCCATGGCGGCACGGCGCTCGGCAGAGCTGCGACTGATCGAACAGGCCCTCCACAACCCGCTAACGGGATTGCCCAATCGCGCCTGCCTGGAAATGACCATCAACGAACTGATCAACCGAGAGCCGGAAAAGCGCCTCTCCATTGCGGTGATCCACCTAAGCAACCTTCCAGCTATTACCAAAACCCTGGGGCATCGCAACACCGACCGGCTGCTCGAGCTTGCCGCCCGGCGTTTCAACAGCATCGTCAGCGAACTGCCCGGCATCTGTGCGGTCGAGACCAATGATCGGAAGAGTTTCTACCTGGCCTCACTGGAGTCGGCCACCTTCGGGTTTATCGTGGAAGCAGATGTTATTTCGGAAACACCCCGTGCCATTGTTCGTGCCCTTGAGGAAATCCGTGCACCGCTGGACTATCTGGGCATGCAATTGCCGCTGGCCCCCCACACTGGCTCGGCGATCTACCCGGATCACGCCACCGACACCAATACCCTGATCCGGCGCGCCTTTATTGCGCAGGGCTCGGACGACGCCCGAGACCGTGGGCTGGCCTATTATCAGCCGTCGCGGGACTCCTACAGCGCGGACCGCCTTACCCTGGTGTCCGAGCTGCAACGTGCCCTTCAACACGGTGAACTTGCCCTATACCTGCAGCCAAAGCTGTCACTGAAAACCAGGGAGGTGGTCGGCCTTGAAGCGCTGATTCGCTGGCCCGGCCGGAAAAAGCCAATACCCGCCGACGAGCTGATTGCCCTGGCCGAGCAGTCCGGGCTGATCAAGCCATTGACACGCTGGGTACTGGAAGAGTCACTGGCGCTGAGAGGGCAATTGCTGGAGAACGGCTACCCGCTCAATATCTCGGTGAACATCTCCCCCAACAACCTGCGGGAACCGGACTTCCCGTTATACGTCCAGCGCCTGATGAGCAGCCATCACACGCATCGCGGAGCGATCATCCTGGAAGTTACTGAGACCTCAATGATGCAGGACCCGGTCAACTCACTGCGCGCCCTCAATTCCCTGCACACCACAGGTATCCCGCTGTCCATTGACGACTTCGGTTCCGGCTACTCTTCGCTGTCGTATATCAAGCGATTGCCCGCCAGCGAGATCAAGATCGACCGCTCACTGGTCACCGACCTGGCATCCCAGGCTGGAGACCGTGTCATCGTCCAGACCACGATCGAAATGTGCCACAGCCTGGGTTATGCCGTTGTGGCCGAGGGCGTGGAGAGCGCAGAGGCAATGGAACTGCTGGACAAGATGGGCTGTGACATGATCCAGGGCTACATCCTGACGCCGCCACTGCCGTTCGACGACATCATCGTTTGGCTGGCCGACTACAAACATCATGGGAGAAGCCACAAGCTTGGCTAACTATCTCCGCAAACCTATCCCCGTTGACGGATGAGGGCTTCCTGGGTGGTCGATGCTACCAGCCGGCCCTGGCGATCAAAAAAGTTGCCGCGATTGAAGCCGCGTCCGCCAGAGGCGCTGGGGCTGTCCTTGTCGTAGAGCAACCACTCGTCCATACGGAACTCACGATGAAACCAGATGGAATGATCCAGACTCGCAACCTGCATCTCCTTGTTCATAAATGACACGCCATGGGGGTTCAGCGACGTCCCCAGGAAAGAAAAGTCTGACGCGTAGGTCAGCAGGCAACGGTGCAACACCGGATCGTCTGGCAGGTGCCCCTGGGTACGGAACCAACTTTGCTTGTAGGGCGGCCGCGGTTCCGGCTTCAATGGATTGACCGGGTCTACGGGACGGATTTCGATGGGACGATCCCGGGTCAGGGTGTCGCGGAGATGTTCGGGAACATGGGGGGCCAGCAGTTCGCCGTACTCCTGCTCGGATTTAAGGCCTTCCGGATCCGGTGCCGAGGGCATGTCGAGCTGATGTTCGAAGCCTTCTTCGGCCACCTGGAATGACATGGAGCCGGTCAGGATCTCCTTGCCACCCTGACGTGCAATCACCCGTCGGACGGAGAAACTGCCACCGTCCCGAACCCGCTGGACCTCGTAGTCGATGGGCATGCTGTGATTGCCGGGGCGCAGGAAGTAGGCGTGCAGCGAGTGTGGCAGGCGACCTTCCACCGTACGGCTGGCGGCCATCAGCGCCTGCCCCAGAACCTGGCCGCCAAACACGTTGGGAAAGCCGAGATCTTCACTGTCCCCCTGGAAATGGTCGTCACCGATGGGGGAGAGATCCAGCAGATCCACCAGTTTTCTGGTTACTTCAAGCATGCCAGCTCCTGTCAATATCGTTAGCTCACGAATGAGTTTCTACCGCAAGCTGGGGATTTTCGCAATCCTGATACCACCCTCAGTTATGAATCGGCGGCACCTCCTTCGACAGGGCCTGCTTCTCCATCGCATAACCACCGGTTACCGCAAAGCCCAGAACCTCGCCAGACTCACTCTTGAACAGGGCACGGACATCCTGGCCGTCCGCATCCACTTCCCAGTTGCCCGACGCATTCGCCGGTGGCGGACACACCGCTGTTGGACAACAGGGGGTCTTGACCATGACCGGCATGGTGCCGTACTTCACTTCAGTGCGCTCACTCACCAGTGTTTTTGCCAACGCACGGGCGCACGCCATCAGCGGCAGCACATACAGCAACACATGACCGTCGACTTCAGCGCAGTCACCCAGTGCATAAACATCTGGCATTGAAGTCTCCAGGGCGCGGTTGACCACGATGCCACGCTGGGTCTCCAGGCCCGCTGCTGCAGCCAGCTCCGTGCGTGGTCGCAGCCCGACCGCGGAAATAACCAGGTCGGAGTCCAGTTCCTCGCCATTGGCCAGGGTCAGGCGGACACCTTCCCCGCTATTGGCAATGTGCTCCACAACCGTTTCCAGATGAAAACGGACGCCCAACCCTTCCAGTCCATCGCGCACCGCTGCCGCAGCAGCCGGTGGTAGAAGTCCCGGCATCAGGGCATCAGAAGGAGCAATCACATCCACGTCGACATCGCCGTTGCGAAGGTCGTTGGCAAACTCACAACCGATCAGGCCCGCGCCCATGATGGCCACCCGCTTCTTGCCCTTCAAAGCCTTGCGAAAGGCACGGTAGTCCATCAGGTCGTTGATGGAAAAGACACGCTCATGGCCGTCACCGGCAATAGACAGGCGAATCACATCGGCACCCCAGGCCAACACCAGTTTGCTGTATCCTAGCCGTTCGTCCCCCAGCACAAGTTCGTGGGCATCCGGATCAATGCCGGTCACGGTGGTGTAAGTACGCAGCTGAAGGTTCAGTTGCTCCACCATTGCCTCCGCCGACGCCTGCGCCAGTTCATCAGCCTCTTTGCCCTTGGTAAAGCCAGTGGAAAGCATGGGCTTGGAGTAACTATAGCCATCGTCCGCCGTTACCATGACGATTGGTGTGTCCTTGTCCTGCTTACGGATTTCCTTAGCCAGCGAATAGCCTGACAATCCGGTACCCACAATCACGATAGGGGCGTCTGCGTTCATTACTGCTCTCCAAACCTGTTCAGCGGTACCGGCGTATCAGCCGATTTCAATCATCTCGAAGTCTTCCTTACCCACGCCGCAGTCCGGGCATTCCCAATCTTCCGGTACGTCTTCCCAGGCGGTTCCGGGCTCAATACCGTCTTCCGGCCAGCCTTCCGCCTCATCGTAAATAAATCCACAGACAACGCACTGCCACTTCTTCATGTCATTCCTCCGAAACTCGTTGGGGCGCGATAATAATTGTCAGACAATTGTGCGCGCAAGTCTTTCATGCACCGAGTTGGCACCATTCACACTGGGAAACCATCATACCCACCGCTGCGGCATTGACCAATGCCGTCGCCGACGGCTATTCAACGGGTTTTCTGCCAATCCCCAGAATTTCCATCAGGCGAACCGGGAAACGCCCCTCCCTTCAGCGTGCCACCTCCGGTATAATCGGCCGTTTTACGATAGGACCCCAGTGCTATGACCGACACCGTCGCCGAACTGAATCAGGTAATGGCCGAAGCCGACTGCCTGGTGAGCGAACAGCAGGTACAGGCTGCCATCCAGTCTCTTGCAGAAGAGATCACCGGGCGCCTCAAGGACACCAACCCGCTGTTGTTCTGTGTGATGAATGGCGGCCTTATCCTCACCGGCCACCTACTGCCAAGGCTGACGTTTCCCGTGCAGGCGGAATACCTTCACGCCACTCGCTACCGCCAGGAAACCACCGGTGGCATCCTGGAGTGGAAACTGCAGCCGGAAGCCAATATGAATGGCCGCACGGTACTGATCGTTGACGACATCCTTGACGAGGGTACGACACTCTGCGCCATTGCAGATTACTGCCTCGCCCATGGCGCCAGCGAGGTTCTGACGGCCGTATTGGTCGACAAACAACACGATCGCAAGGCAAAGCCAAACCTGAAGGCAGACTTTACCGGCCTGGAAGTTGAGGACCGTTTCCTGTTTGGCTACGGCATGGATTACAAAGGTTACTGGCGCAACGCCCCGGGAATTTATGCCGTCAAGGGACTTTGACCGGTACGCACCCAGCATGTTTGAGGGTGAAAACGCCATCTCCACCCCCGCTACGGACTGGTACCGCTCTTTTTCAGCAGCCGCGCTGAAGAACCCGGCCATCCACGGGCCGCTCAGCCACTGGCTGACGCTGGAGGGCTCACTGACCCGGGCGCTTCAACTCCGATGTCGCGAGCACTTTCACGTGGATATCCTCCAGGAAGGTTTTGCCCGCCCCACTGTGGAGGAGGCCCATACCCTGGGTATTCCGGTGCGCCAGAATGCGTGGATCCGCGAGGTCTGCCTGAACGGCGACAACACCCCCTGGGTGCTCGCCCGTACGATCATTCCATTGGCAACCCTATCTGGGCGTGGACGCCGCCTGCGCAACCTGGGACGCCGCCCTCTCGGCGCCTATCTGTTCAGCAACCCACAGTGGCAACGGGGGCCGTTCGAGACCGGTCTTTGCCATCGGGCTAACCGCCATCAACCCATGGCGGCCCGCCGCTCCCGTTTTTTCAGCGGTCATCATAGCCTCTTGGTCGGCGAGTATTTCCTGCCCACGCTCTGCCCCTGACGCAGCGGCTCTTTTAACCGAACCTCACCGCTGGCTATAATCCCCGCTCAGCCTCAGCAACATCATCCCGGACGGACCAGACCTATGCTGCCCAATGCTGTGCCAGATCACATCCAGGCCCGCCTTGCAGACTACGCCCGACTGCTGCGAGTCGATCGCCCCATCGGCAGCCTGCTCCTGCTATGGCCAACCTACTGGGCACTTTGGCTGGCTGCAGACGGCTTCCCCAGCGTTGGCAACTTTATCGTCTTTACCCTCGGCGTATTCATGATGCGAGCTGCCGGTTGCGCCATCAACGATTTTGCCGACCGCAAGGTGGATCGACACGTCAAACGCACCAAAGACCGCCCACTGACCTCCGGTCGCATCGAAGCCTGGGAAGCTGTCGCCCTGTTCGCAGGCCTCTGCGTGACAGCCTTCCTGATGGTGGTGCTGTTCACCAACACGCTGACTCTCTATCTGTCGTTCGGGGGTGCAGTACTGGCGTTCATCTACCCGTTCATGAAGCGTTACACCCATCTGCCGCAACTGTTTCTTGGGGCTGCCTTTTCCTGGGCCATTCCCATGGCCTGGGCCGCCGAGGCCGGTGAGGTCACAAAACTGGCCTGGCTGCTGTTTACCGCCAACGTGCTCTGGACCGTTGCCTACGACACCCTGTACGCCATGGTGGATCGTGATGACGACATCCGGATTGGCATCAAATCCACGGCCATTCTGTTCGGAGACGCCGACCGGGCGGTTATCGCAATCCTGCAGGCCCTGGTGGTGCTGATTCTCATCCTCGTGGGACAGCAGGCCGAGCTCGGCGTTTTCTATTACCTCGGGCTCGTCGCCATGGCGTGCCTGTTTGTCTTCCAGCAGCACCTGGCCCGCTTCCGCGAACGCGACGGATGCTTCAAGGCCTTTCTCAACAATAACTGGGCGGGCTTTGCAGTTTTCACCGGTCTGTTGATTGACCGGATCATCAGTTAGTCGAACAAATCCAGTCACAGCCTGCTACTGTCATATACTTGTAACACTACCCGGTTGTAATGAGGCAGCAACAATACTCGGTATGACACAGGTTAATGCTCATGACTGGAAAAACTGTCCTGATCGTCGATGACGAGGCACCCATCCGCGAAATGATCGCTGTGGCCCTCGAAATGGCCGACTACGACTACCTTGAGGCAGCGGATGCCCGCGAAGCGCATGCCCTGATCGTTGACAAACAGCCCGACTTGATACTCCTGGACTGGATGCTGCCAGGCACCAGCGGCGTGGAACTGGCCAGGCGCCTGAAAAAAGAAGAGGCAACGGCGGAAATCCCCATCATCATGCTGACGGCCAAGGTCGAGGAAGACAATAAGATCCAGGGCCTGGAAGTGGGTGCGGATGACTACATCACCAAGCCCTTCTCGCCGAGGGAGCTGGTGGCCAGGCTGAAAGCCGTATTGCGCCGCACCACGCCGCCCGGCGTGGAAACTCCGATCGAAGTGGATGGCCTGACCCTGGACCCGGTCGGCCACCGGGTCACCACGGAAACCGGCGCCCTGAACATCGGCCCCACGGAATATCGGTTACTGCAGTTCTTCATGACACACCAGGAACGGGTTTATACTCGCTCCCAACTGCTTGATCAGGTGTGGGGTGGGAACGTCTATGTTGAAGAGCGAACCGTTGACGTTCACATACGCCGTTTGCGCAAAGCCCTTGGCGACCAATATGATCACCTGATCCAGACAGTGCGTGGCACCGGCTACCGGTTCTCAACCAGAGCAGCATAACCACAACCGGCGCCCTTTACCCCGAAAAGGGCCCGGAACTGATTCAGGGGCAGCTGTAATGCAACACAACTGGTCAAAGTACCTGCGATGGATTATCACGCTCCTGATAGCCTGCACGGCCGTCGGGCTTTTCTTTGGCGAGCCCCTCTACGGGCTGACGGCAGGGCTGCTGGCTTACCTGTGGTGGACTCTGGCCCAGGCCAAACGTCTGTACCATTGGCTCGGCAATCCCAGCGGCAGTGACGAAGCCCCTCAGAGTGTTGGTCTCTGGGGCGACATCTTCGACGGCCTACACAGGCTTCACCAGAACCACCTGCGCACCCAGGACAAGCTTCGCGCCCAGATCAACCGGGTTCAGGAATCCACCAATGCCATGCGGGATGGCGTGATCATGACCGACTCGCGGGGCGCCATGGAGTGGTGGAACGGATCGGCGGAGCATCTGCTGGGCTTTCGCCGCAGTTCGGACCGCGGACAGTTCATTCATAACCTGATCCGCAATCCCGCGTTCAAGGCCTACTTCGACTCCCGCGATTATCGGGAACCGCTGGAGCTGAACTCCCCCGCAAAACCACATATTCACCTGCAAATCCAGATCAGCCTGTTTGGCGACGACGACCGTCTGATTGTGGCCAAGGACGTGACCCGCCTGTTCCAACTTGAACAGATGCGACGGGATTTCGTTGGCAACGTCTCCCATGAAATGAGAACACCACTAACGGTGATCAGTGGCTACCTGGAAACCCTGGTAGACAATGCCGACGACCTGCCGCCCAAGTGGCGGCGCGCCATCAACACCATTGCGCAGCAGTCCTCGCGCATGGAAGCACTGATTACCGACCTGATATTGCTGTCCAGAATTGAAACCGGAGAACAGACCATCAACGACGCGGTCACGGATTTACAGGCAATGATCCAGCAGATCTGCCACGACGCCAAGGCCCTCAGCGGAGACCAGGGCCATGAGCTCAACGTCAGTATTGGCGATCGCCACCTGCTGAGGGGCGACGAAAGCCAATTGCGCAGCGCCTTCTCCAACCTGATTTTCAACGCAGTGAAGTACACACCCGCTGGCGGAAGCATCACCGTTATCTGGAAAACGGACCGCGACGGCGGACATCTGTCGGTGAAAGATACCGGTATCGGTATCGACCCGGTCCATATTCCGCGGCTTACCGAGCGTTTCTATCGCGCCGATCCCAGCCGACACAAGGAAACCGGTGGCACCGGCCTGGGGCTGGCGATCGTCAAGCACGTATTGCTCAACCACGACGGCAACCTGGAAATACAAAGCCGGATTGGCGACGGCAGCGAATTTATCTGCCACTTCCCCCGGGAACGGTTGGCGGAAAGGCTTCCTGAAACCGCGTCCTGATTGGAACAGCTTCCGTGAGCTAACCGCCGCTGCGGAAGCGGGCGATAAAGCGGGACAGGTCTTCCAGCTTTTTCGGGTCTTCGTCCACGAACTGTATCGTCACGCCCACGAAATCCGTGTCCTGACGTTTGTCCACCGCCTGCAACTGGTGGACGTACCCATTGAGCCGCGCCACTTGCCCTTCGGCCACTTCGATATCCACCACAGCCTGATCAAGAATACCCGGAAACTCCTGGTCCCGCTTGGCGATCACCCGCACTTCCGTGAGGGTGATGTCCTTGACGACTGAGCGAAGCGTACTGTCTGAAAAACGTACCGACGCCACGCTCATTGGCGGCCTGACCGTCGAACCAGAGGCGGAGGGCGTGGACGACTTGCTGGCACGGACTGGCGCCGGAGAAGCAGCTTCCCGCTTCTGGGTCAGAAGGCTGGCGGACTCGCGAAACGCTTCCGCCGGCCCGCCCATGGACTTCCCGCCGCGATCCATGGCGTCCTTGAGGCGACGCCCCATCACCTTGATGATCTTATTGCTCAAGCCCTCGGGGCTGAAGGGTTTCCCCAGATACTCAGAGACTCCCCCCTTGACGGCTTCAACCACATGATCCTTGTCACCACGGCTGGTGATCATGATAAAGGGCGTTTTTTCATACTGTGGCTGTTGGCGCATCCACTGCAACAGCTCCAGGCCCGACATCTCCGGCATTTCCCAGTCACAGAGGATGAGATCAAACGTCGTGCGCGACATCAGTGATTGCGCCCGGCGGCCATTCTGGGCATCCGTGGTGTCAATCACTGGAAAACGCTGACGCACCGTTCGCTTGACCAGATCCCTCACAAAACTGGCGTCATCCACCACCAGCGCCTTCAGCGTTGCCATTTTCGGACCTTTTGTCGTTCAGAAAGTTGTCGTATCGTTCTGCAAACTATAGAACAAGCCGATGGCGGGTAATAGCGGGACTACAAAAAGACGACACATCCAGTGCGGTGTGGAACACCAGGTTAAAGAATTGTCACCGGAATCCGGTAACAACAGTGTTTCAGGGCCACAAAAACAGGCTACCATGAACCAGAGACATCCACCCCAGATCGAGGTTTAGCGTGCCGAGCATATTCACAGGGACATCAAAGGGCCAACGGACGATTCGACACCTTTCACTCACCGGATTATTCGTCCTGAGCAGTGCGTCCGCGGCCGCTGACGCCGACCTGGAAAACCGTTTCCCCCAGTGCATCGAACACCTGGAAAGCCAGGCCATCGAGGCAGGTGTGTCATCACAAACGGCGGGCGAAGTGCTGGCCGGTGCCGAATATCTGGAGCGCGTGATAGAGCTCGACCGCCGCCAGCCCGAATTCACCACCACCTTCGCGGACTATCTCAACCGCCGGGTCAACTCCGACCGGGTAAGCCGCGGGCGAGACCTGCTGGACCAACACGAGGAACTGCTTGAACGCGTTACCCGGAAAACCGGCGTGCCCGCCCCCTATCTCATGGCGTTCTGGGGCCTGGAAACCAACTTCGGCTCCTACTTCGGCAAGATGTCGGTGCCCAGTTCTCTTGCCACCCTGGCGTGTGACGAACGGCGCAGTCAGTTCTTCACCGAACAGTTGATTGCAGCCCTCAGGATTGTCGACGAGGGCTCCATCCCCGCCGAACAGATGGAAGGCTCCTGGGCCGGTGCCATGGGGCATGTGCAGTTCATGCCAACGGTCTTCCTGCGCCATGCGGTGGATGGCGACGGCGATGGCAAGCGCGACCTGTGGAACAGCTTGCCCGACGCGATGATGTCAGCCGGCCACTTCCTACAGGATCTCGGTTGGGATGGCGACTACCGCTGGGGACGGGAGGTTCTTCTGCCCCAAGGGTTCGATTACAGCCTGGCGGACGGCCGCCGGCTGCCCCTGGAAAAGTGGCGAACCCTGGGTGTGACCGACGCCTTCGGCAATAAACTGGCGAACGAGCCCATCGAAGCCGCGCTGGTGGTTCCTGCAGGACACAGAGGGCCTGCGTTTCTGGCCTACAAGAATTTTAATGTGATCATGGGCTGGAACCGCTCCGAATTCTACGCCATCTCGGTCGGACATCTGGCGGACCGCATTGCCGGCGCTGGCAAACTGCAGACCCCGCCCCCGGAAGACATGCCAGCCTTGTCACGGGACAATATCCTTACCCTACAAGAAGCACTGAACGAACAGGGATTTGATACCGGGAAACCGGACGGTATCCTTGGCCCCAATACACGCTCGGCTATTCGCGGCTACCAGTCAGAAAATGGCCTCGTTGCCGACGGCTACCCCGGCGACACTGTTCTCAATGCCTTGGGGGTAGACCTGACACCTGAAACCTCCGGGAGTGATACCTGACAGCCATCTGTCGACCATCTGGGGCGTGATCCGACAACCGATTCCGCGCATAATACCTGCCGGACTTAACTGACAAGGTGTCATCCCGATGGATTCGATTACCCAGGCGGCACTGGGCGCCTCGCTGGCCGGTGCCGTTGCCGGAAAAACCCTTGGCCGCTCAGCCCTGCTGGTCGGTGCCGTTCTCGGCACCCTTCCCGATCTGGACGTCATCATTGATTACGGCACGGCGGTCGCCAACTTTACCCAGCACCGCGGATTCAGCCACTCGCTGTTTGTCCTGTTGCCGCTGTCCGTATTGCTGGCCTTTGCACTCCATCGGTGGCGTCCCCATCTCGGCTACGGGCGTTGGTTTGCGCTCACCGCGCTTGTGCTTATGACGCACCCCCTGCTCGATGCCTTTACCACCTATGGAACCCAGTTGTTCTGGCCTATCGGCCCACCGGTGGCCATCAGCAGCATTTTCATTATCGACCCGCTTTATACCCTGCCGCTACTGGTCGGCATCACGGCGTTCCTGATCCGCGGGCCACAAACCAGTGCCATCATGGCCGGCCTGCTCCTTTCAACGCTTTATCTGGGGTGGAGTGCAACGGCGCAACAGATCATCCAGGAACGGGTTGGCCCCACGCTGGCCGAGGAAGGCCTGGAAGATGCCCCACGGCTGGTTCAGCCGATGCCATTCAATACCGTACTGTGGCGAGTGACCGTTGTGGGTGAGGAAAAACGGGTGGAAATCGTGACCGGATTCCTGGATGGCAACGGCCCCGTTACGGTGGAACACTTCCCCCGTGAACCCAGCCTGGCGAAGGCGGCCACGTCATTACCAGAAGGCCAGCGACTGGACTGGTTTACGCGTGGCTTCCTGCACTACGACAGGGACGGCGACCAACTCACGGCGACCGATATCCGCCTGGGTATCCCCGGGGCGCACCCCTTCACCTTCATACTCGCCAAGTACGAGGGCGACCGTCTTGAGCCAGAGCCCAGTTCACAGCTGGAACGTCCGGCGATTGGAGGGGAACTCATCGGCGTGCTCTGGTCGCGAATGACGGGCTCTGCGGAGGTACTGTGCCTTGCCAGCCTGACACTCCCGCCGCCTGGAGAGGGCTGTACCTGAGCATGCGCCTGGATTATTTCGTTGCCAACGCGACCACCCTGTCGCGCCGCGATGCGAAAAAAGCCATCAGTGCAGGCCGAGTCCGGGTGGATGGGCAGACCTGTCGCAAACCCGCCTCCCCTGTAGACGCAAACACCCCGGTTTCCCTCGACGAGCAGCTGCTGTCACTGCCTGCAGAGCGGTACCTGATGCTGTACAAGCCCGATGGTGTGATCAGTGCCACCACCGACAGTCAGCAACCCACGGCGCTGGACCTGCTGCCCGCAGACGTCCGTCACGGGCTCCACATCGCCGGGCGACTGGACGCCGACACCACCGGGCTACTGCTGCTGACCACCGATGGCCAATGGTCACATCGCATCACCTCCCCCCGGGTGGAATGCCCCAAGACCTACCGCGTGACGCTCGCCGAACCCATTAATGACCTCGCCATCACGCAACTGCAACAGGGCGTATTACTGCACGGTGAGTCACGGCCCACCAGACCTGCCAAAGTCCACCCGCTCAATGCCAGGGAAATTGACCTGACGTTGTCGGAAGGGCGTTACCACCAGGTTAAACGAATGCTTGCGGCGGTGGGCAACCATGTGACGGAATTGCATCGATGGCGTGTCGGCACCCTCGTGCTCGACGATTCACTGGCGCCGGGACACTACCGGGAACTGACCGCTGAGGAAGTGAACAGCGTGTGCTGATCAAGTGCGCTCGAAGCGCTGGGCCTTCAGGTTCTTGCGCACGGAACCGGCCTCGAACACCTCGCCGTTCATGGCAATATACACCCCGTGAGGTAGTAGCTGGACCGCTGCCCATGCATAGCCGATATTAAAAACCGCGTCGCTCCGGCGCATCCGTGCCGGCTGCATGGCGCCAAACAGCACAATGGTTTTCCTTTTCACCGACAACAGTGCTCTGGCCGTTTCCGGCATGGTATCGGTACCGTGGGTGATCAGTACCCGCTCAGCGTTACACTGACTGACGGCGGTTCTGATGATTTCCCGATCGCTGTCCGTGATTTCCAGGCTGTCCTTGCGCAGCAACCCGTTCAGGGCATAGCCGTCATGGATGTTGGACTCCGCCAACAGCTCCGCAATCAGGCTGCCTCCAATCTCAAACTCGCTGTTGGCGTCGAAATACACCTTGTCGATGGTGCCGCCGGTGGTGAATATCTCAATCATACGCTGTGTTCCCGATTCGCCAGAGGTCAGTTCACACTCACGGATGCGCCGTCCGAAGCGGCATAGGCTGCGTTCTTTTTCCGCTCATACGCACGCGCGGCCGCAGCAACACTGCCACCGGCGCCAGTGGTCAGCCATCGTTTGATCCTGCCCGCATCCCCCATCGGTGAACGGGTGCCCAAGGAGTCAAGCAGCACCGTCACCAACGGCTTGCCGTCCAGCTCAAACAGCATCACCAGGCAACGGCCAGCATCGGACAGATAGCCCGTCTTACTCACCCCCACGCCCCAACTCTCACGATGGACCAGGACATTGGTATTCCCGAACGCCAGCCGGTACCTGGGCTGACGGAACTGGGCGGTAAAATAACGGGTGGTGGAGTACTCCCGTATCTGTGGGTACTGGCTGGCCGCTCTGACCAGGCGAACCAGGTCCGCCGCCGTGGAACGATTGTCAATGGACAATCCCGTGGGGTCCACGAAGGTGGTCTTCCGCATTCCCAGTTCACCGGCCTTGGCATTCATCGCTTCGATAAAGGCGTCGTAGCCACCAGGATGGTGTCTTGCCAGGGTATGGGCCGCAAAATTTTCCGACGACATCAGTGCAATACGCAGCACATCAGAGCGTCTGAGCTCGGAACTCACGCGAATACGGGTATAGGCATTGGCCGGGGCGGGGATGTGGCGTTCCCGGAAGTCCAGCCATTCGGTCAGGGGCTCGCCGGACTCCATCACCACCAGCGCGGTCATCAACTTGGTGATTGAGGCAATCGGCACCCGCCGATCCGCATTCTTGCCATAGACCAAGCCGTCACCGTCGGCGTAGGCCACCGCTGCGTTGACAGAAGCCAGTTGCAACTCAGACCTCTCAATTGCCATCGCGGGTGAAACACTCATCAAGCACAGGACTGTCAACGCCAGGACAATGGCCGTTCGGATCATTGGTCAAACCTTATTATGTGTTATTCCGGTGTCACCTTATTACTATACCAGCCAAAACAGCCCCTGGCTCAGGGCTTGTCCGTCACTGCGCCTTCCGAGGCGGAGCTTACGGTGCGCGCGTATTTGGCCAGCACCCCGCGGGTAAACCTGGGAGCCGGTGCCGTCCATGCCTGTCGGCGGCGCTCCATTTCCTGCTCCGAAACATCCAGCTCAATACGGTTGGCCACTGCATCAATGGTGATGGTGTCGCCAGTTTCCACCAGCGCAATCGGCCCACCTTCGGCGGCTTCCGGTGTAATATGACCCACTACGAAACCGTGGCTGCCGCCCGAAAAACGCCCGTCGGTAATCAGCGCCACATCGCTGCCCAGCCCCTTGCCCATGATGGCAGAGGTAGGCGTCAGCATTTCCCGCATGCCCGGGCCCCCTTTGGGCCCTTCAAACCGGATCACCAACACGTCTCCGGCCACAACGGTGCCATCCATAATCCGCTCCTGGGCCTCTTCCTCGGACTGGAACACCCGCGCGCGACCGGTGAAATGGGTGCCCTCCTTGCCGGTGATTTTAGCCACCGCGCCAGTGGGCGCCAGGTTGCCGTATAGGATACGCAGATGGCTATCCGCCTTGATAGGGTCATCAAAGGCGTGAATGATGTCCTGGCTTGCCGGGTATGGAGCCACGTCTTCCAGGTTGTCCGCCAGCGTTTTCCCGGTGACGGTCATGCAGTCGCCATGGAGCATGCCCCGGTCCAGCAACATCTTCATCAACGGCTGGATGCCGCCAATAGCCACCAGTTCCGACATCATGTAGTGACCGCTGGGGCGCAGATCCGCCAATACCGGAACCCGTTTGCCGATTTCCACGAAGTCGTCCAGCGTCAAGTCAACGCCAACGGTGCTGGCCATGGCAATCAGGTGCAGCACCGCGTTGGTGGAGCCACCCAGGGCAATCACCACAGTGATGGCATTTTCGAACGCTTCACGGGTCATGATGTCCGATGGCTTCAGGTCTTTCTCCAGCAGGTTGAGCACGGCCGCGCCCGCCGCCCTGCAGTCTGCTGCCTTGGTCTCGGAAATGGCGTTCTGGGCCGAACTGCCCGGCAGGCTCATGCCCATGGCTTCAATCGCCGAGGCCATGGTGTTGGCGGTGTACATGCCGCCACAGGAGCCAGGGCCCGGAATCGCGGTTTCCTCGATCTGTTTGACCTCAATCAGGTCCAGGTCACCCCGGGCATGGGCACCCACCGCCTCAAACACAGAAATGATGTCGGTGTGATTCTCGCCGGGCATGATGGTGCCGCCATAGACAAACACCGACGGCCGGTTCAGCCTTGCCAAGCCCATCATGCAGCCGGGCATGTTCTTGTCGCAGCCGCCGATGGCAACCAGGCCATCGAAACCTTCGCAGCCGGCCACGGTTTCAATGGAGTCGGCAATGACTTCCCGCGACACCAGGGAGTACTTCATACCCTCAGTGCCGTTGGCGATGCCGTCGGAAACGGTGATGGTATTGAACGTCAGGCTCTTGCCCCCGGCCTCGTCGGCACCCGCGGCCGATTCCTCCGCCAGTTGGTTGATGTGCATATTGCAGGGCGTCAGGTTGCTCCAGGTCGAGGCAATACCGATCTGGGGTTTGCGGAAATCTTCATCGGTAAACCCCACGGCCCGCAACATGGCGCGGCTTGCGGACTTGCCCAGGCCGTCGACCACGGGCGCGGAATAACGGCGGCGTTTGTCTTCTGTCATTGCTGTGCTCTCCTGAATGTCCGGTTGGCCCGGCCTTGTTTCTGTCATTAACAAAAGACTGTCAGAAACGCCCGGCGACAGCAATACAACGCCCCGGGCAATACCTTACGCCCTTCTGCACATAAACATCCGTAAAGCTTTGCCAGTCGCTCACGGTTATCGGAAATAGCGATTTGCCTTGTTCAGGGCCAGGGCTTACTATCACGCACCTTTTTGGTGCAAATGACTCAGGTTAACGAGAGAACAATGGGACGCAGAAACGAACGACTGCGCTGGCAGCTAGCCAGCGGTCTGCTAAAGGTGTTTCATCTTGAACAGCTGACGAACCGATACAGTCGCCGGACTGTGATGGCGGGGTTTAGCCTGATCAACGGCACGCTGAGTATCGCGCTTGTTTCCTTTATCGCACTGGTCACACAGGAAGCCTTCATATTCCCGTCGCTGGGCGCGACGGCGTTTATACTGTTCCACGTTCCGCTCGCGGAACCGGCTTCTCCGCGCAATACCTTTTGCGGCCACCTCATCGGTGCATTGATGGGGCTGTTCAGCCTTCATGTTTTTGGCCTACAGGACCAGGCCTCGGCATTTTTACACGGCGTCGATCTGCCAAGGGTCGGCGCTTCGGCTTTATCCCTCGGATTGACCGGCTGCCTGATGGTACTATTCCGTGTCGTGCATCCGCCGGCCGGAGCCACTGCGCTCATCGTATCACTCGGCCTGATGCCTGATCCGGCACAATTGCCCGTCCTGATGGCTGGCGTTTGCCTGCTTCTGGCACACGCTTATTGTATGAACAGGCTGTCAGGCATTCCCTATCCGGTTTGGTCTGCAACGAAATCCACCCCATCGACTGGAGCTGTATCGAGTCCATGAGAATCATCATCCGCTATTTTTTCCGTACCCTTCGGCTGATCCTGACCCCCGTCATGCTGATCAGCGAGAAGTTGAGCACGCCCAAGAGCATCACGCGCACGCCTGACGCGCAGGCAAAGGTGGACAGTGCCTGCGAAGACCTCGCGCTTTACCAGTTCACGGCCTGCCCCTTCTGCATCAAGGTCCGCAAGGAAATCGCGCGCCTGGGCCTCAACATTGAAACCCGTGACGCACAGCATGACGGCGAACACCGCTCAGAGCTGGAAGCCGGCGGCGGTCACGTCAAGGTGCCTTGCCTGCGGATCCGGCAGGATGACGGCAAGGATCAATGGCTGTACGAATCCGACGACATCAGGCTATGGCTGCAGCGGCAATTCGAACCCGCCGCCTGAGTCCTTCGGCAGCGGGTGTACAGACCCCGTCAACCGGGCGTAACCAGTGAACGGTTGCCCGGCCCCGGCAAGGTCTTCCGGGCAGCATTTCGATCACTCACAATCTCGTAGTTACGGTCTTTGACGGTGCTGACGAAGCGCCAGTCCGCCCTCGCCTCATCGGGCGTAAACGTCACCAGCATGTAGCCCCGCTGGTTCACGTTCAGGTAATCGAGATCGTCCACCAGGAGCTTTATAGCCGCCTCGGCATCGGGTATGGTCGCTTCCGGCAACTGGAGATAGTCTTCAAGACCGGGGGAAGAAACCCCCGGCGTGGCGAACTCCACACCCACCTGGTCACCATTGCCGGTTTTCAGGTTGCTTGCCCAGGCGTTGTGGGTATCCCCGGCCAATACCACGAGGTTCTTTTGTAGTTGCCTCGCCGTTTCCAGAATCACTTCCCGTTCCACGTAGTAGCCGTCCCAGGCGTCCAGGTTGTAGGGCAGCACGGTTTCGATCCGGGCGATTTCCTCGCCAGTCAACGAGGGATCTCCAGCGAGGTAGCGGCCCTTGAGGTTGGCCAGCTCCGCGAACAGGGGCAGCAACACAGACGGGTCAGGGTTGATGATGCCGGCCAGCAGCTCCGCGGGCAGCGTCATCCGCCCCATCAACACCTGCTGCCCCAGTACCTGCCAGGTGGCAGTCGAGGTTGCCAGCGCGTTCTCAAGCCAAAGCCGCTGCTCCGCTCCCAGCATGGTGCGGTTCGGATCGCCTACATCTGCAGCAAACCGGGCTGCGTCAATGCCATCCTGGGTCAGATAATCAGTGTAGGCCAGTTGCTCGTCGCGGCCGATGATTCGTGTGTCCAGCATGTGCAGATCCACCAGGTCGCCAAAGTGGAAACTACGGGAGATGGTTTCCCGGTCTCCGTCCGTGACCGGCCGGATCGGCATCCATTCAAAGTATGCCCGCAGTGCATCGAGCTTACGGTCACTGAAATCACCCTCATCGGCATTGTGGTTCTCAGCACCGTTCCGCCAGGTATCGTTGGCCACTTCGTGGTCATCCCAGACAGTGATGAACGGCACCTTGCGGTGCAACTCCCTCAAATGATCATCGCCCCGGTAGATGGCGTAGCGGTGGCGGTAATCCTCCAGGGTGATGAGCTCACGGTTGTTCGATGCGGGGAACGTACGGCCCATGGCGTCTGCCTGCCCAGCACCATAGCTGCCCGGGTCGCTGTCGTACTCATAGAGATAGTCCCCCAGATGCAGCACGGCGTCCAGATTGTCCAGGCCCGCGATTTCCCGATACACGTTGAAGTAGCCGGCGGGGTAATTGGAGCACGACACCACCGCGAACCTCACCTGGCTCACCGTGCCCTCAGGAAGAGTCTGCGTCATACCGGTCGGGGAAGTGCTTCTGGCGGTGCGGAAACGATAGTAATAGCGCTGACCTGGCATCAGGCCCCGAACATCCACCTTGAACGTGTAATCGTGCTGAGCCGCGGCGCGCGAGCGGCCGGAGTGAGTCATGCTGCGGAAGTCAGCGTCAGTAGAGACTTCCCAGGCGATGTCCACGTCCCGCCCGGAATCGTCGTCCGGTACGGCACGGGTCCAGAGGATTACGCCATCCTGCAGGGGGTCGCCACTGGCAACGCCCTGCGAGAAGCGGATATCGCGTTTGTCGCTGCTGTCGAGTATGCATCCGGCCAGCCCTGTGGATATGGCAACAGCGCCCATGCCCATGGCGGATGCTTTCAGGAAGTCCCTGCGGCTCAATCGTTTCATACCTTTTCCTGCCCTGGTTTAGTGGTCAGGTAAAAGGTAGCGCCAAAGTGTAACGACAGGATGACGGATGGCGACATCCTGAATAGCAAATCACGACAAGCCGAGGAAATCCGCTACCCTTCGACGAAAACCGGCCCCAGGCCGTAGTTCCAGAGGATGACGGAGCCAACACGGGTTGACACCAGGATGACCAGCGCCACCGTCAGCAAGGCACCGGCGTACATCACCGCCTGGTCCTTGGGAATGCCCATGACAATCGGCAGGCCATCGTACATCAGCCAGGCGCCATAACAAGCTGCCGCCAGAAAGACCAGGGCATTGAACCAGGGCACTGGATAGAGCAACGCAAAACCGGCGAGGAACAGCGGCGTACAGGAATACGACGCCAATGCAATGCCGTTAGAAGGAACGGTCTCTTCATGGGCGCCATACGTCCGGGCCATCCAGTTGATGGCGAACCCCAGGGCAAACACGCCCACCAGCATGGCCAGATAGGTCAGAACGCTTAGCTGTATCGCGCTGACTTCCGTGAGCTTTATGACGCGCTCACCGCTCACCGTCCAACCGATATGGGCCGTGGAGATGTAGGCACAGATTGGCGCTATCGCGCCAAGCAACAGCACATAGGCAACATAGAGCCGCCGGGGAGGTGCGTGTTCCTTGCGGATTTCGGCCCACTCGGCATCGGGATGGGTGAACAGACCAAATGCGTGATTCAGGAGCATGGCTTTACCCCCTTGAGGTAATTTTATTATTGGTTGAATGGATACGCCTCACGGGCCTGGAAAGATCAGGCCACGCTACCTTCAACTATAGCCTAGAAACGCAAGTGTTAAAGCCATCTTGTCTTTTATTGCCAATCACTTCCCGACAAAACCTTACGCTTTTCTAGGGTCGGTAGCAGCGACAAGAGGCTGATCACGATGCTGGTCCCTGAAACCAAGCAGACTCTCAACACCGGTAAAATCCACCAGATCCCGGAAATCGATCCAATCCACCAGACAGTAGAGGCAAATGGCCGGGTAGCTCCACTGAGAAAACTGACCGTCGTCCACCATGGCCGCCAAGGTTCTGAACGTCATCATGATGCGTTCACGCTGGAGGTTGAAAAACATCAGGTCTTCGTTGGTATCGATGCCGGAGCGGGCCGAAAGCAGCAGGATCACCGCAGAGTCGTTGGCGGCGTCAATCAGCGTCAGCTGGTTTTCCTGATCCCAGGTCAACGGCGCCAGGCTCTGCTTCTCGCTGAGGTAGCGGGCGATTGCCCGGGAATCGTAGACCTCCTGATTATCGTCGATCAGCATGGGAATCTTCAGCGCCGGGTTGTTGCGCCGGAGCTCATCCCTGCCCTGACCATAAATATCGAGGTTCACGAATTCATAATCACTATCGGCCAACAGCAGCCTGATACGACGAACATAGGGGGACGTGGTGGAACCGATCAGTTTCATGAAATCTCCTTGTTTGAATGATGTTAATGTCAGAGCAGGTCTTCAGGATCTGCAAACTCATAGCCGGTGGACTCGGCCACCTCGCGGAAAGTGACCTTGCCCTGGAACACGTTAAGGCCGTTGCGCAGATGCGGGTCATCGTTCATCGCCCCTTCCGGTCCCTTGTTGGCCAGGGCGACGATAAACGGCAGTGTTACATTATTCAGTGCCAGAGTGGAGGTTCTTGCCACCGCACCCGGCATATTGGCGACACAGTAGTGCACCACCCCATCCACAACGTAGGTCGGCGCATCGTGCGTGGTGGGTTTCGAAGTTTCAGTACAACCGCCCTGATCAATAGCCACATCTACGATAACACTGCCTTCGGGCATACGGCTGACCATATCACGGGTCACCAGCTTGGGTGCGGACGCTCCGGGAATCAGCACACCGCCGATGACCAGGTCCGACTCGATCACCGCTTCCTCCAGCGTCGCGGCGGTTGAGAACAGCGTACTGATGCGGTTGCCATAGAGATGATCGAGGTTTCTCAATACGTCCATGTTGCGGTCCAGTACTGTTACATGGGCCCCCAGGCCGATGGCCATTGCGACCGCGTTCTGCCCCACCACACCACCGCCAATCACGGTTACCCTCGCTGGGCTCACACCCGGCACACCGCCCAGAAGTACGCCCCGACCGCCAAGGGATTTTTCCAGGCAGTGGGCACCAGCCTGAATCGACATTCGCCCCGCCACTTCCGACATAGGGGCCAGTAGCGGCAGCCGCCCCTGGCTGTCCGTGACCGTTTCATAGGCAATACAGGTCGCCCCCGATGCTACCAGGTCATCGGTCTGAGCCTGGTCCGGCGCAAGGTGCAGGTAGGTAAAGAGGGTCTGGCCGGACTTTAACAAGGCTCGCTCTTCCGCCTGGGGCTCCTTGACCTTGACGATCATGTCGGCCGCTTCGAACACAGCGGTTCCGCTATCGAGAATCTCAGCCCCGGCCCTCGTATAGTCGTCGTCCGTGAAGCCAATGGCAGCACCAGCATTCATCTCAACGCAAACACTGTGGCCGTGGCCACACAGCTCATGGACCGCCGCCGGTGTCATTCCCACCCGGTACTCGTGATTCTTGATCTCCTTCGGTACGCCTATCTTCATGCCTGACCCCTTGAATCTGTCGGGTAAACAATGTTTCATCCCGTAAAGTGTAGTAAAAAGGTCTGACACCGGCAGTAGCAATTGAATGCATCGGTTTAATGGGCCTCGGCGTAAAACCCGAAGCAATCCATGCAATCGCCCCAAACGGAGCAGGAACCCATGAACAAACACAGGCACGCCCTGGCGGCAGCGCCGCTCTCACTCGCAGTAGCCCTTACCCTGGCAAGCGGACAGGTGACAGCCGACATGCAGACAGAAACCGTGGAATACACCGTAAACGGCAAAACGTTTACCGGCTACATGGCGTACGACGATGAAGCCGAAGGCAAGCGCCCCGGTGTTCTGGTGGTTCACGAATGGTGGGGGCACAATGAGTTTGCCCGTGAGCAGGCGGAAAAGCTGGCCGCCGCTGGTTACACAGCATTTGCGCTGGACATGTATGGCTCGGGCAAACTCGCCGAGCATCCCGAAGACGCGCAGGCTTTCATGAAGGAAGCGACCAAAGATATTGATCAGGTCAAGGCTCGCTTCATGGCTGCCAAGGAGTTGCTCGCACAGCACGACAGTGTCGACGGCAGCAAGATTGCCGCCCAGGGTTATTGCTTTGGCGGTGCCGCGGTACTGAACATGGCACGCCTGGGTGTGGATCTGGACGCCGTAGTCAGCTATCACGGCGCGCTGGGCAGCCCCATCAAAGCCGAAGCCGGCAAGGTTCAGCCCCGGATTCACGTCTACACCGGTGGCGCAGACAAGATGGTGCCATCGGATCAGGTGTCCAGCCTGGTGAAAGAAATGCAGGATGCCGGAGCCGATCTAACCCTGGTCAGCTTTCCCGGTGTCATGCACTCGTTCACCAATCCGGGAGCGGATAAGATCGCCGAGGAGTTCAATATGCCCATCGCCTATGACGAGCAGGCTGCAAAACGTTCCTGGGAGGGTACCTTGCGGCTTTACGAAGACGTTTTTAGCGACTGATCATTACCCCTCAGAGGGCACCTTCTATGGTGCCCTTCACTTCCTCCCGGACTTCCCTTTCCTCACGCCCGGCGGTGGTCACCGGCGGATGAACAATAATCTCGATCAGACCTGGCGAGAACACCGCCGTTCCCTTGGGGAGTCGGTCATGGGAGCCCCGGATCGTCACCGGCAGAATGGGTAGTTCCCCGTCGCGGGCAATGACAAACCCGCCTTTCTTGAAGGGCAGCAGCTTGCCATCCCAGGATCGGGTGCCTTCGGGAAACATCAGGATGCCGGTGCCCTCGGGCAACTGGGCGACACCCCGTTTAATGCTCTCAAGCGCATCACTGCCTTTTGACCGGTCAATGAAAAGGTTACGCGAGGTTTCCAGCGCAAGACCGAACAGGGGCACCTTACGCAGTTCTTTCTTGATCACCCAGCGGTATTGCAGTCCCAATGCCAGCACCAGGGCCGGGGGATCAAAGTAGGACGCGTGATTGCTGAGGATAACGTAGCGCTGGGTCGGATCAATGTGCTCGCGTCCGCTGACTTTCAGGCGGATACCGGTGAGTTTTAGCATGCACCAGGCGTATACCTGGGTGCCGTGAAAGGCGGCGTTGCCGCTACGGCCGGCAAGAGCAGCGGCGACAATGGGCAAGAACAGGATCAGCGTGAGCAGCGCAGCCCAAAACAGGATCCAGACAGCTTTGAGGGTGTTCAACATAACAGGCCCTGAGCAAACTAACAGCCAGGCGATCGCCCGGCGGCAGGGGATAAAAGATGTCACATTCGGGTGGCAATCACAAAATCCACTCACAAAAAAAGGCAGCCGAAGCTGCCTTTCTGGCGGTGCCCTACTATCCGTTAGATAGCAGTAACGTTTTCCGCCTGAGGACCTTTCTGGCCCTGGGTAACGGTGAACTCAACCTGCTGGCCTTCTGCCAGGGTCTTGAAGCCGCTGCCCTGAATTGCGCTGTAGTGAACGAATACGTCCGGGCCGCCTTCACGAGTGATAAAGCCAAAGCCTTTTGCTTCGTTGAAGAACTTAACAGTGCCGGTAGTAGTAGACATACTTAAACTTCCTGAAATCAATCATTTTATCTTGCCGCCAGGCTATCGTTGTGATGCCTGATCAGCGTTTACGGAAATACAGAATTCGCGGAATCAAAAACAGGACGGTCACTACTAAAACTGCGGAGGTACGTCTTATTCATGAAAGCTTTACTGAATCTTTCCTTCGCAAATAACTCTACTCTTTGTTTTTGGGATTGCCAAGCGTATTTTTAATTTATTGCGTACGTAGTGTTACCCATCATCCCCGAACCAGTCCGAAGGTGTAAATTCCCAGTGCTGTCATGAGGATAGAGCCAACAACATGGGCGAGAATTCCAGCCAGGGCCATGCTCCATTTGCCTTCCTGGATGGCGGACAGCATTTCCAGGGAGAAGGTGGAGAAGGTGGTCAGGGCGCCGCAAAGACCGGTAATGGCAAACAGGCGCCACTCCGGCGCCAACGAGGTGCCATGTACGAAATAGCCAATAAACAGGCCAATGAGCCAGCCGCCGGAGAGGTTGGCTACAAGGGTGCCGTAGGGAATGGCGTGGTAGCCGCTGTTGAGCCAAAGCCCCAGAGCCCATCGCAGATTCGCACCAATGACGGCTCCGGTGCTTACCGCCAGGATTGATAGCCACATTCCCAAATTACCTCATGATTTGGTGCCTGCCAGGTGTTGCCACCCGGCGCCCCTCAATCCAAACCGCGCTGCCTTCTATCAGGCCGGGTTGTGGTCGATCAGTGTGTCCTTGTTGCGGGCAAACTCGTCGAACGGGAAGTCGTCGACAGTCAGCATTTCCAGGACCACGGCTTCGTACTCGCGCATGAACTCGGCCTCTTCCTTGGTGAAGATGTCCGCTTCCAGTGCGGCTTCGAAGCGTTCTTCCGGATGCAGTGCGTCCATCGGCAACTGCCCCTTGGCATACGCCTTGGTGACTTTGCGATAAAGCTGTTCGGCCTTGTCGTAATCCTTCAGCAAGTAGTTGTATTGAGCAATGGGATTCTCAACCGCACCCTTGCCTTCGCCAGCAGTCGTCCAGGCGCCGGCCAGCAGTTTCTCCCGCACGGGGCTATCAGTGGAGATGGATTTCGCCAGCTTCCGGGAGAGGTCGTCGTGGGGTTTGTCCCAGCGACGACCGAGAGGCATGGTGATGGCGCGCAGAGTCAGGGCTACCGGCCGATTTGGCAGGTTCTGAAGGAATTCGTCCATGGCATTTTCAGCACGATACAGCAGCAGTGCCAGGCTGTATTCCATCAGGTCCCGTTCACCGTCAACCGGCTGGGTTTCATGCCAGCTCTTGAGCACCATGGAGGCCAGGTAGAGGTTGGCCAGAACATCACCAAGGCGGGCCGAGATCAACTCACGCATTTTCAGCTCCGACCCCAGTGTGGTCATTGCGGCGTCGGCGCATAGACCGAAGGCGGCGCTAAAGCGGGCCACACCCTGAGCGTATTTGCGTGAATCATGATCAAACGGTACGTCGGGTTTGCCAATGCCCAGGGCCTGAGTGAACGCACGGGCGGCGTTGCCGAAGATCAGGCCGGCGTGGCCAAAGAACGCATCATCGAAAGCGTCGATATCATCGTTGTCTTTGGCCGCCAGCTCTTTCAGCACGTAGGGATGGCAGCGTATTGCACCCTGGCCAAAGATCATCAGGCTGCGGGTCATGATGTTGGCGCCTTCCACGGTGATGGACACCGCCGCCCCACTGAAGCCAATACCGAGGTAGTTGCGAGGACCCAGGGTCACCGTTTTTCCGCCGTGGACGTCCATCGCATCGGTCAGTACCGCACGCTGCATTTCGGTCAGGTGGTATTTCAGGATGGCCGAAGGCACGGCCGGCTTTTCGCCTTTGTCGATCAGGTTCGCCGTCTGGTTGACTGCAGACTGGGCGATGTAAGTCTGGGCTGCGATGCGAGCCAGGGGCTCCTGCACGCCTTCCATATCCGCCACGGGCGTATTGAACTGGCGGCGAACCCGGGTGAAGCCGCCAGCAGTACCCACGGAGTAGGCAGCCGCCCCGGCCGCACCGGATGGCAGCGTGATGCAGCGCCCGACGGACAGGCACTCAACCAGCATGCGCCAGCCCTGCCCCGCCATCTCCTGACCACCGATGATGTAATCCAGCGGAATGAACACGTCGCTGCCCTTGATAGGGCCATTCATGAACGGGGTACCGATGGGGCAATGCCGGCGGCCAATTTCCATGCCCTTGGTGTTGCGGGGAATCAGCGCACAGGTGATGCCGTAATCCTTGGTGTCGCCCAGCAGTCCGTCCGGGTCGAACATGCGGAAGGCGAGTCCAACCACAGTGGCAACCGGCGCCAGGGTAATCCAGCGCTTCTCGAAGTTGAGGCGCAGACCCAGCACTTCCTTGCCCTCGAACTCGCCCTTGCAGACCACACCGGTATCCGGCAGCGAGGTGGCGTCGGAGCCGGCGCGGGGACCGGTCAGGCCAAAGCAGGGAATTTCGCGGCCATCCGCCAGTCGGGGCAGATAGTGGTTCTTCTGTTCGTCGGTGCCGTACTTGACCAGCAGCTCACCCGGGCCGAGGGAATTGGGCACGCCCACGGTAACCATCAGCATCTCGTTGGCCGCCAGCTTCTGCAACACCGCTGTCTGTGCCTTGGCGGAGAAGTGCAGGCCTCCGTATTCCTCCGGAATGATCATGCCGAAGAATTTCTCTTTCTTGAGGAACTCCCACAAATCTGCTGGCAGATCAGCACGTTCCACGGCCAGGTCCCAGGCGTTGCACATGGAAATAGCCTGGGTGCACTGGTTGTCCACAAAAGCCTGCTCTTTCTCAGACAGGCCCGTGTTGCGGTTGATCAGCAGGCTGTGCCAGTCAGGGCGCCCGGTAAACAGCTCGCCATCCCAACTGACGGTCCCCGCTTCCAGGGCCACCTTTTCGGTGTCGGACACCTTGGGAGCGACTTTCTTGAACATGGCGAATACCCGCGGGGTCAGCCAGTTCCGGCGAAATCCCGGCAGGCCTGCAGCGGCGGTAACAGCGGCGCCGATGAACAGGATGAGCGCGAGTAGACCCGACGCCAGAAACAGTGAAAGCAGGCCTGTTACCACCATCACCCCAATAGCGGGCTTGGCGCCGGATTCCTTGCGCATCACAACAAGGAGGCCGGTAACAGCAGCAAGAAACAGTATGAAAGTCATCATGGATACTCTCTGTCGTCCGTGGTTTCGAATGTCAAAAACTACATTTTGTTACGTTCAACCTACCTGATCAGATGAATCCTGACCAGCAACTGGTTCACCATCAGGCAGTTACAATAACGCGAATGCCTTCCAGGGACAGGCTGGCCTGCCCCAGTAATGTCTCTGCGGCACCCAACTGTTTACGGAAGAAATCGATTTCGTCGTTCCGAATGGTCGGATTGACCTTCTTCATTGCCTCAAGACGCTGGATTTCCGGCCCGAACACGTCTCTGACCTGCGCCAGCGCCGATCTCTTCAGTGGTTCCAGATGCGGCTCGGCCAGGCGCTCGGCATGATCGACCATGGTTTCCACCTGCGGGCGAATCTGCGGCACGATGGCCTGGGCGGTCCGCCTGCGGATGTTCGAGCACATATCGTTGAGGCGGTCGTGAGGCAGGGTTGCCGACAAGTCACGCCCGTTCACATCCACCAGCAACCTCAACGGCGAGACCGGCAGGTACCGGGACAACTGCAGCGATTCAGGCGCCGGGCAATGTACGGCATACAGGGCCTCCAGCAACAGGGTACCGGGTGGCAGCGCCTTGACCGTCATACTGGCCAGAGCCGCCTTACCCAACCCGGAACTGGTGACCGATTCCATGATGCCGGTCACCAGCGGATGCTCCCAGCTCATGAAGGCCATGTCTTCACGTTCAAGAGCCTGCTGACGACTCCAGGTAACGGTCAGGCCGTCTTCCGGCAGTTCGGTCACGTGTCCGGCCTGGTATTGCTCTCCCGGCCTCAGCACGTCGGCATGCTCGGAATGATCCTCGACATCAACGCCGAGAATATCGCAGGCCTCGATCATATAGTCACGGAGCTGGGCAGACTCCTCCTCGGATTCGATCTGGCTGATCAACGCCTCTGCCACGTCCGGACGGCAGGAGTTAAGCTCAATGAGTGCGTCGCGACCGTTGCGCAACAACGTACGCAGGCGCTCGGCCTCGGCAAGGGAGGCATCCACCAGTGCCGGCAGATCGTCCGTCGCACCCTCAATCACGGCTCGCCACTGCGCGGCCACGTAATCGTGGACAGCGACACCCACGGAGCAACTTTCGTTGAACGCGTTCAAGCCCTCCTCAAACCAACGGTACTGGACCTCCTGGGCCGTTCCCTGCAGGTAGGGAATATGGATGTCGATGGTGTCGGTCTGGCCAATACGGTCGAGCCGGCCGATGCGCTGTTCCAGCAAATCCGGGTTGGCGGGCAGGTCGAACAGGATCAGGTGATGGGCGAACTGGAAATTGCGCCCCTCACTGCCGATTTCCGAGCAGATCAGCGCCTGGGCGCCCTGTTCGGTGTCGGCGAAGTAGGCTGCGGCCCGGTCGCGCTCGATCAAGCTCAGGTGTTCATGGAAGGCGGCGCTACGGATACCGGCACGCAGCTGCAGGTAATGTTCCAGGGCCATGGCGGTCGAGGCGTGGGCACAGATCACCACCACCTTGGCCGGCTTCAGGCCGGTCAGGGTCTTCTCCAGCCAGGCGACACGGGGATCGTCCGCCAGCCATTGTTCTTCGTCCACGGCCGTTTCGGGCGTTAACCCGGCAACGCACTGACAAACATCTTCTTGCAGGTAGAGTTCCGGGCAGGGTAACGCAACCGGTAGCGGATGGCGCTCCGGGAACCCCTTGATGGTGGCGCGGGTGTTCCGGAACAGCACCCGACCGGTACCGTGACGGTCCAGCAAGGCGTCCACCACGGCCTGCGCCGGCTCCTGGGACGCCATCAACTCTTCAAGCTCATCACCCAGCCAGCCCTTGAGGGCCTTCCGGTCTGCGTCGGAGAGAGCGGTTATGCCTTGCTCTCGGATATGGGAAACCACCCCATTGATCACTTCGTACTGCTTTTCCTCTTCCCGGAAGGTCTCCAGATCGTGAAAACGTGCCGGGTCCAGTAATCTCAGGCGGGCAAAATGGCTGGCCACCCCCACCTGCTCCGGGGTTGCGGTCAACAGCAGCAAGCCCTTGCTGGCGTCTGAAAGCTGCTCGACCAGCCGATATTCAGGGCTTGCCACCTCCGGGCTCCAGGCCAGGTGATGGGCCTCGTCCACCACCATCAGGTCCCAACCAGCGGCAACGGCATCCGCCTGAGCCTGTTCGCTGGTCATCAGGAAATCCAGGCTGCACAGTGCAAGCTGTTCACTCTCGAACGGATTTTCATCGGCATCGGTCAGGTCGTCACCCTCTTCCGACAACCCCTCCAGATCTTCCATGGCCTCATACCGGCTGCGATCAATGATCGAGAATCGCAGGTTGAAGCGCCGCAGCATTTCCACCAACCACTGATGCATCAACGAATCCGGCACCACGATCAGCACGCGACGGGCACGGCTGGTATGCAACTGATAATGAAGAATCAGGCCGGCCTCAATGGTTTTGCCCAACCCCACTTCGTCTGCTAACAGAACCCGGGGGGCATAGCGCTTGGCCACTTCGTGAGCGATATAAATCTGGTGTGGCAGGTGCTGCGTGCGCGCACCGATCAGGCCCTGGGCCGAGGATGCCCGTAACCGGTCCAGATGTTGCGCGGTGGCCATCCGCAGTCGAAACGCACCGTTGCGATCAAACTGGCCGGCAAACAGCCGCTGGTGGGGGGCTGAAAAGTCCACAGAACTGCTGAGTTTTACCTCGGAGACCTGGATCAGGCTTTCCCCGCCGTCATCGGCGTGATACATCAGAACGCCGCCAATATCTTCCACGGCCCTCACGGTGTAGCGTTCGCCATCGAAGGTCTCGATAGTCTCGCCAATCTGGTAGATGATCCTCGACAGCGGAGCATTGTCGATGGCGTAGGTGCGCTCCTCGTCCGCCGCCGGGAAACCCAGCGTCACACGGCGGCCCGAGATGTCCGTGACAATACCAAGGCCAAGCGCGGTATCGCTGTGGCTAACCCAGCGCTGACCAATTACAAATTCCGATGTATCCAAGAAACCTCCGACAGATTTAACTCACCGTAACTGCTTTATACGTCTGTGTTCGAGGGGCCGTTCTCACGCACCCAATAGGCGGTGGCACCACAAACCGCGGCCGGCACCACCACCAGGTTCAACACTGGCACCATGGCCGCCAATGCCACCGGCAGACCAAACCCGAGGGCCGACAGGCGGGTATCACCCAGCAGGCGCCGCAAGGCCGGGAAACTGACCCGATGATTGTCCGCCGGGTAGTCCACGTACTGCAGCGACATCATCCAGCAATTGAAGACAAACCACAGCACGGCCGCCACCAGGTTGACCACCGGGATAACACCGATGATGAAAAGGCCAATGGCCCGCGGCAGGTAGTAGAGGATTTTCTGCACCTCCCGCCAGAGAGAGCGGGGGATGTCCCGTATGATCTGGCTCCAACCGTCATCGGTGCTGACCTCCTGACCGGTCAGGTGCTTTTCCGTCAATTCCGCCAGGTAACCGTAAAAGGGCGAGCCGATCAGGTTCGCCAGGATCACGAACCCATAAGCCAACATCAACAGGATGACGACGCCGTAGAGAATCCAGAACAGCCAGTCGAGGCTTTGTAGCCACGCCCAATCCGGTAACCAACTCATGGCTGTGGCAATCATCGCTGTAAAGAGTTCAGCCAGAAAGTAGAACAAGAGGCCGAATAACAGAATGTTAATAACCAGGGGGATAACAACAAACACTCTCAGTCCGGGCTGCCGTATCAGCCGGAATCCTTCTCCAAGGTAACCCAGGCCGCGGAAAAAATTACCTTTCAACATACCTCGCAGCACCTCAGCTTCGATGACAGTGATGGGGCGCAAAGCATATCATGTTGCAAACTCCACCACAGCCCGACAGTGACCATGGCATTCCTGAGGCAACGCATTCTGATTCTGCTCGAGTATCAGCCTTTTTGGCGGGCGATACTGGTTCTTTCGGCCGCCGCCATCATCTACCTTGCAACCACCAGCCAACCCTACCCGATTCCCTCGGCAGCCAGCGACAAGGTCAATCACCTGCTGGCATTCTTCCACCTGACGGTGGTTACCCGCCTGGCTTGGCCGAACCTGGGGAAACTGTGGATTGTCATTGGCCTGCTGGTGTTCGGGCTGGGCATTGAACTTGTCCAGGCCCAGCTCCCCTACCGGACCTTTGCCATTGCCGATATTCTCGCCGACGCTGCGGGCATTGCTATCGGGTTACTGCCATGTCCCGGATTTATAAGACCACACCAGCAAAACGACCGGACCATCGCTCACGTCAACAGCCGTCAATAAAATACCCTGCTGCGGACTTGAGATATCAACTCGTATCCATGTGAGATATTTCCTACAAATACGTAAGATCTTGCTGCGAGATAACGTAGGCTTCCCTGACCGGAATACCCACTGAAATTTCAACTAACTGATATTAAATGATTTATTATTAAATCTCTGCCAGTGTAGCCGCTCTGGCGTGCACAGTTCACATGTTTGTAAAACTGCGATTGGTATAGTGATCACATCAAGGATGACAGGGAAATGGACGTCGCATTGGATGCACCCCGGCAATTGGATGCAGGGAGAAGCAGGGACACAGGGATGGCTCGCTTAAGGGAAACCTCTTCGGATTGCCGGCTCGGACGCCGGCACCAGGGACTGGCAAGGGAAACCGGCAACAGGGTAGTTGCCAACAGCGCAGGGACGCGACACCTGTTCCGAGAAAGGGTAGCCGAAAGGTTGCCCTTTTTTTTTCGTCCGCTCTCAGGTCATCGAGCCCTGTCCTGCCAGGTAAACCCGCACCCGATTAAACTCCTCAAACTCATTCAGGTCTGGCCAGGTACGGCCTTCGATCACTCCCTGCTGCCGGTAGTGATCGTCACCAAGGTTCCGCAAGCGAGAATCCGCCAGTATCACCAAAGGCGCGGCGTGCCTGAACTCGGACAGCAGCGGGCGATTTTCCGAGTCATACAACACGTCCGCGGCGGTCACAACGTCCACATCTCCCGGTTGCGTTGCCCAATCGTCACTCAGGGTCACCGACACGTCATTTAACCTGGCGTTCGCCGCAGCAGCGTCCAGTGCAGCCCGGTCGATATCGCAGGCGATGGCCTCCCTCGCCCCGGCCATGGCGGCAGCGATGGCCACCACTCCGGAACCGGATCCAAAATCCAGCACCTTTTTGCCTTTCACCAGGTGTGGATGTGCGAGGATATAGGCTGCCAACACCTGTCCACTGGCCCAGCAAAACGACCAGTACGCCGGCTCAGCAACTACCAGCTGCGCCTCTTCGTGGCTCAACGGGCCTTCCAGTACCCCTGGGTCGAACAGGTAGAGGAAGATGTCGGGGCAACCCGCAGGAGATGTTACAGCAACCTGCCCCCGGCTGAGGGTTTTCCGAAGATGTTGATCCAGAATGTCGGGGGTCATGGTTACTCCGGGACACAGGCCTGATACGGCACGCATTGTAGCGGCAGCGACGCGGTGGTACACCTGCAGGCGAGCAAAAAAACAGCATGTTCGTTATACTGCTGCCTCATTTCCCGCACGAATCCGAACCTGCCATGCCGTCCAGACCTGATACCAGTGACTATCTCTCCCTGTTCCTGAACGACGTTCCGCTCATGGACGTAAGGGCCCCGATCGAGTTCAGCAAGGGCAGCTTACCGACTGCTATCAATGCCCCCCTGATGAACGACGAGGAACGCCACAGGGTTGGCATCTGCTACAAGGAAAAAGGTCAGGACAAGGCTATTGAACTGGGCCACCAACTGGTTTCAGGGGACCTAAAAGCGCAGCGTATCGAAGCCTGGAAGCGGTTTACGGCCACCAATCCGCAGGGCTACCTGTTCTGTTTTCGCGGCGGCCTGCGTTCGCGGTTGACCCAGCAGTGGATCAAAGACTCCGGCATCGAGTTTCCGCTCATTCAGGGTGGCTACAAGGCCATGCGTCGCTTCCTGATCGACAGCCTGGAATCCCTCACCGCATCGTCCGAGTTCGTTGTTCTCAGCGGACGCACCGGCACCGGCAAAACCCGCGTGCTGAATCAATTGCCCAATCCTGTTGACCTCGAAGGGTTGGCAAACCATCGTGGCTCCAGCTTCGGTCGTCAGGTGACGCCTCAACCGGCACAGATTGATTTCGAAAACCGCCTGGCCGTTGCCATGCTCAAGGCCCATCATCACGTCGGCGGGGCGGTGTACCTGGAAGATGAAAGCAGACTGGTGGGCCGGTGCGCCCTGCCGGAAAGTCTCAGGAACCGAATGACAGCAGCCCCCTTAATGGTGCTGGATCAACCGATCGAGGAGCGAGTACGGATTATCCGCGAAGACTATGTTGACCAGATGACCGCCGACTACGTGGAACGCGACGGCACAGAAGCCGGCTGGCTCAACTTTAGCGACTATCTTCTCAGCGCCCTCGACAGAATTCGGAAACGCCTCGGCGGTGAACGCCATAGCCGACTGCGGCTGATGATGGAAAATGCCCTCGACCGCCAACACCAAACCGGGGAGACCGGTGTGCATCATGAATGGATCGAGGCACTGTTGAAGGACTACTACGACCCCATGTATGACTATCAGCTTAGCCAGAAGCAGGGCCGCGTTGTTGTGAAGGGGGGGCCGGAAACCATCATCGGGTGGGCCAGTCGTTGATTTACAACGTATAACGCTTCCACACAACCCGGACACGCATGTTGTACGTTTGCCACAAACCTCTGCTATAACAAAACGCAGGCAAATCTCAATTGAACAGCCGTTGTCCCTGTCAGATTTCAACCAACAAGCCACTACTACTGAACAAGGAGTCACTGAATGGAAGATCTTCTGGGAACCGACATTAATGCCTCAGAGCTATGGGACCAGGCACTCTCGTTGGTCATGACCTACGCCCCCAAGGTCGTCCTGGCTATTATCACGCTGGTACTCGGCCTCTGGCTGATCAATCGTTGTATCGGTGTTCTCGACAAAAAGCTGGGGGCGAAAGACCCGACACTTAACAAATTCCTGTGTGGCCTGATAAGCGCCATCTTAAAGGTCATGTTGCTGATCTCCGTGGCGTCGATGATCGGCATCGCAACAACATCCTTCATCGCAGTCATTGGTGCTGCTGGCCTGGCCATTGGCCTAGCGCTCCAGGGCAGCCTGGCCAACTTTGCCGGCGGCGTGCTGATTCTGATCTTCAAGCCGTTCAAGGTCGGTGACACCATCGAAGCCCAAGGTTACCTGGGCGCCGTCGCGGAGATCCAGATTCTTTACACGGTGGTGAACACCTTTGACAACCGCCGTATCGTTATCCCCAACGGCAGCCTGTCCAACGCTACCCTGGTAAACGTCAGTATCTATGACAAGCGCCGCTGCGACATGACCTTTGGCATTCACTACGACGACGACATCGACAAGGCCAAGGCCATCCTCCAGCGCCTGTTCGACGAAGACGAGCGTTCGCTGCAGGACCCCGCACCACGTATCTGCGTGGGCAGCCTGGGTGATAATTCCGTTAACCTGATGTTCCGAGCCTGGGTCGCCACCGATGACCTCTGGCCGTACTACTGGGACATGCACGAAAAAGTGAAGAAGGCGTTCGACGCGGAGGGCATTACCATTCCGTTCCCGCAGCGGGATGTGCATGTCTACAAATCAGAGTGATTGGTATCTCATTAACACACACTGTTACTCGCATTCTGTACAGCCTCAACTAAGCTGACCAGTAATGGCGATGAAGTTGCACCAGCGGCTTCATCGCCAACCACCGGGGCCGGGGCAATAGAAACCACCGGTTCCAGTACCGCTGTCATTGCTGGTAGGAGGTTGTCACTATGCCGGTACAGCAGTTGAAGGAATACCTCGATCAGGCAGGCGTGGAATACATGTGCCTGTCTCACCCCCCTGCGTTCACCGCCCAGCAACTCGCCCACCACGTCAAAATCGCCGGCGACCGGGTCGTGAAAACCGTCATTATCGAGCTGGATGGCAAAATGGCCATGCTGGTCATGCCCGCTACCTGGCGTATCCGCTGGGACCGACTGACCCACATCCTGGATACCGACTTTGTCGACCTTGCGGACGAACAGGAATTCCAGGACCGCTTCCCCGAGTGTGAAGTGGGCGCCATGCCACCATTCGGCAACCTGTTCGATATGTCCGTGTATTGCGCAGAGGCTCTGACCCGGCAACCGGAACTCGCCTTTGCCGCTGGCAGCCACACCGAATCCATCCACATGAAGACGTCAGATTTTCTGGAACTGGTGCATCCGATGGTGCTGGAGCAGGGATTTGTAAAACCAGGCGCGCAAAAGCCAGCCTGGCTCAAGGGCCGCGCCCGCAGGGCTGAGTCCCTGACCGGCAGCCCCACCGCCAACCTGGCCGGTTACTGACACCAAAACCGGCCCAGGCTTGATCCGGACGGCTTGTCTGGATGCGTCCATCGCGTAAACTGGGCGTACCAGACAGGAACCCGTTATGACTCAAGCCTTTGATATTGTGATTGTCGGTGCCGGCATGGTCGGTGCTGCCCTCGCGACCGGACTTGGCCGCAGTGGCTTCCGCGTGGCCCTGGTTGACCGTGGCTCCGCCCCTGAACTCGATCCCTCACTGCCTCCGGACATCCGCGTATCAGCCCTGAGCGCCGGCAGTGAGCGCTACCTCAACGATCTTGACGTCTGGCCCGGCATGCTCGCCATGCGTGCCACACCCTACGCCCGCCTGGCGGTATGGGACGAGACCCGCCACCCACTCAGTAACCTGCTGCCGCGCAAGGTCGCCGATGTGGTGTTTGACGCCAGCACCCTGTCCGCCCGACACCTGGGGCATATCGTTGAGAATCGCATCACCCAACAAGCATTATGGAACAGCGCCGCGTCTCTGCCCTCGGTTTCCATGTTCCCAGACAACGCCGTCAGCCACCTCGAAAACGGCAACAACCACGCTGCTGTGACCCTGGAGGACGGCACCGAACTTGAGTGCCAGTTGGTGGTGGGCGCCGATGGCGCTGCATCCGGCGTCCGGGAACTGGCGGGCATCGGCATAACCCGGGATCAGTACCAGCAACAGGCAATGGTCATTTCGGTTCGCTACCAGGGCGCGGTTGAAGATATCACCTGGCAGGGCTTCTACCCATCCGGCCCCCGCGCTTTCCTGCCGCTGCATGCCGCTGGCAATGGCGAAAGCTGGGCGTCTCTGGTGTGGTACGACTCGCCGGAGCAACTAGCGCACCTGAAATCGCTGGACAACCGGGCATTGATGGCGGAAATACAGAACGCCTTCCCGCCGGAATTGCCACTGCTGACGCACATTGAAGCCAAAGCCAGTTTCCCGATTGCCCGCCAGCACGCCAAAACCTATGTGAACAATCGTGTCGTGCTGGTAGGCGACGCCGCCCACACAATCAACCCACTGGCCGGCCAGGGCGTCAACCTGGGTTTCCAGGACGCCCGCTGCCTGCAGACCGTCATCCGCGAGGCCAAACGCGCCGGCTGCGACCTGGCCGATCCGGCGTGGCTGACCAAATACGAGCAACAACGCCGCCCGGCCAACCGCCGTATGATGATGGCGATGGACGTGTTCTATCATCTATTCAGTAACCGCACGCCGCCACTGCACTTGCTGCGCAATCTGGGCCTGGGCGCCGCAAAAGCAATGCCATTTGCCAGAAACCGGGTGGCCAAATACGCTATGGGCATCGACGACGAACTGCCCCCGCTGATTCGCCAACTGGCGGAGCGGCTACCGGGGATCAAGCAACTGTAAACCGTTTCACAAGCCTCAACTCATCAACAGGGAATCATCATGGCGGAAACCATTTTCACCAAGATCATGAACCGGGAAATCCCGGCGGACATCGTTTACGAAGACGATGTCAGCCTCGCGTTCAAAGACATCAATCCACAGGCACCGGTACATCTGCTGATCATCCCGAAAAAGGAAATCGCAACGATCAACGATATCGGAGAAAGCGACCGCGAACTGGTGGGCCATCTGTACTGGGTTGCCGCCAAGCTGGCGAAAGAGATGGGCTTTGCCGACGATGGCTATCGGGCAGTCATGAACTGCGGCGAAAACTCAGGCCAGACGGTGTTCCACATCCACCTGCACCTGCTGGCCGGCAAACCACTCGGTTGGCCGCCTTATACTGATCGAATGAAGCAAGCCTGACCGCCTTGGCCTCCAGGCGTTATCTGTGAGAATTGCCAAGCAGGACCGGGGTACTGTTCAGAACCGTGGAGCGCCATGGATGGCGCGACCGAGCCCTACAAGGACGTATTAACGGGCGTGTTCTGAACAGTACCCCGGTCCGGCGGATACTCCCAAACCAGAAGGCTACGAACTCAGCGCCCGACGACCTTCTCAGCCTCTTCCACCGGCGTATGCCGAACATCCTCACCCTTGACCATGAAGATCACATTCTCGGCAATGTTACAGGCGTGATCCCCCACCCGCTCCAAGGCGCGAAGAATCCACATCACCGACATACAGCGTGAAATGTTGCGGGTGTCTTCCATCATGAACGTCAGCAACGTCCGCGTGGCAGCCTGGTACTCCTCGTCTACCCGCTTGTCTTCCTTCATGATCCGCAGCGCCTGCTCCGAATCCAGACGGGCAAAGGCGTCCAGGGCATCGTGCAACATGCTCAAAACATGATTGCCAATGTGGCGAACCTCCACGTAGCCACGAGGTGCCTGACCTTCCTCTGACAGCTTGATGGCGAACTTGGCAATTTTCTTCGCCTCGTCACCCACCCGCTCCAGGTCCGCCACCATTTTGATCACCGAAATCACCAACCGCAGGTCACGTGCGGTGGGCTGGCGACGAGCAATAATCAGGGTCGCTTCTTCGTCGAGGTCGATCTCCATCTGATCGACTTTCTTGTCCGTGGCACGAACTTCGTCCGCCAGGTGGCCATCGTTGTCCACCAGTGCGGTAATCGCGCGGTCGACCTGGGACTCCACCAGGCCGCCCATCTCAAGAAACTCGCTCTTCAGAGCCATCAGTTCGTCATTGAACTTATGCGAAATATGATCGCCGTAAACATCGTCCTTTTTATCTGGCATGACTGTGTTCTCCAGTGTTCAACAATACCGGCGTTAACCGAAACGGCCGGTGATATAGGATTCGGTGAGTTCGTGCTCGGGCGACGTAAACACCTTGTTGGTCTCGTTCACTTCCACCAGGTGCCCCAGATGGAAATACGCCGTTCGATTCGAGACTCGGGCTGCCTGCTGCATCGAGTGGGTCACGATGACGATGGTATAGCTCTCGGACATTTCAGCCATCAACTCTTCCACCCTTGCGGTTGCAATGGGGTCCAGAGCGGAGCATGGCTCGTCCATCAAAATGACCTCCGGGCTGACCGCAATGGCGCGCGCGATGCAGAGGCGCTGCTGCTGCCCACCCGACATCCCGGTAGCCGTCGCATCCAGGCGGTCCTTGACCTCCGACCACAGGCCGGCCTTGCGCAGACTGTTCTCGACGATGTCATCAAGATCGGATTTTCGATTGGCCAGGCCATGGATCCGGGGGCCGTAGGCCACATTGTCATAGATGGACTTGGGGAACGGGTTTGGTTTCTGGAACACCATACCCACCCGCGCACGCAATTCGACAACGTCCCGGCGACGATCATAGATGTCCTGATCGTCCAACTGCAGTGACCCCGTCACCTTGCAGATTTCGATGCTGTCGTTCATCCGGTTGAGGCATCTCAGGAACGTGGACTTGCCGCACCCCGATGGCCCGATAAAGGCAATGACCTCATTCTTCGCCACATCCAGGCTGATGTTCTTGATCGCCCGGGTATCACCGTAGGAAACGTTGACGTCGCGAAGCTTGAATTTGGCGTTGTCGGCAAACGGCTCTCCCACCGTTTTGCCTTCCTCAATAATCGTTTCCTCGGGCTGCTCCCGCACCGGAGTACCCGCTTCAATCTCTTGATGATCGGCTTCTTTGGCAATCGTTGGGTTCATAGTATTCATCGTTTATCTCCTTACCACCGACGCTCAAGGCGCTTGCGAAGCCAGATGGCCAGTGCGTTCATGCTAACCAGGAATGCCAGCAACACCATGATGGCTGCTGACGCACGTTCTATAAAGGCGAGCTCCGGGCTGCCCGCCCACAGGAAGACCTGAACCGGGAGCACCGTCGCCGAATCGAAAAAGCCGTCCGGAACATCAACGATGAACGCCACCATCCCGATCAGCAACAGCGGGGCAGTCTCGCCCAATGCCTGCGCCATACCGATAATGGAGCCGGTCAGCATTCCCGGCATGGCCAGCGGCAATACATGGTGCAGTACCACCTGCATTTTGGAGGCACCAATACCTTCCGCAGCCTCCCTGATCGAAGGCGGCACGCTCTTGATGGCCGCCCGGCTGGAAATGATGATGGTTGGCAGGGTCATCAGCGTCAGTACGAGACCGCCCACCACCGGCACCGATCTAGGCATGCCGAACAGGTTGATGAACACCGCCAGACCCAGCAAACCGAAGATAATCGACGGCACCGCAGCCAGGTTATTGATGTTCACTTCAATAAAATCCGTAAGCCTGTTCTGGGGTGCAAACTCTTCCAGGTAAATGGCTGCCGCAACCCCGATAGGGAACGACAGAACCAGCGTCACCAGCATAGTCAGCAAGGACCCGACGATCGCCCCAAGAATACCGGCGCGGGACGGATCACGGGAATCGCCGCTGCTAAAGAACACATCGTTGAAGGAGGTCTGCACAACCTCTTTTTCCACCAGTTGATCCACCCAGCGTTGTTGCCGGTCACTGAGTTTGATGGAATAGGCGTCGTCACCTGCATGTTTGACGTAGACATCAACGTCGGTGTGCGCCAGAACGGTGAGCGTTTGGGTGGTTCCAAGCCACTCGGGGTTCTGCTCAAGCATGTCACGCAGCTCATTGGACGCGTAGGGGTTCAGCAGATCACGAACGGCGTCCCTGTTCTCTTCCGTTGCGCCCGGCACCTGTCTGATCAGCGCCTGCAACAACGGCTCCACAAAATCAGCCATCTTTATCTGCTTTTTATCCGTGGCGTCGTCCAGATACATCATTTCACCATCGAGTTCGACTTCCATGGTGATGGTGGTTTTGGTGAAGCCGGTATAGCCTTTGCCAATAATGTCGACAAACAGCACCACCAGGGCAGACAGCGCAATCGCAATCGCCAGTATGCCGTAGGCCCGGAACCGTCTTTCCTTGCGGTAACGCCGCTTGAGTGACTGGCGGACAATCTCCGCCTGTGAACGTTGATCAGTCATACTGTTCCCGATATTTGCGAACGATTTTCAGGGCCACCACATTCAGCAACAGGGTAGCGAGGAAGAGCATCGCGCCGAGGGCAAAGGCCGCCAGGGTCTTGGCGCTGTCGAATTCCTGGTCGCCGGTCAGCAGGGTGACAATCTGTACGGTCACCGTGGTAACGGTTTCCAGCGGGTTCGCCGTCAGGTTCGCCGCGAGGCCCGCGGCCATGACCACAATCATGGTTTCACCAATGGCCCGGGACACCGCCAGCAGCACCCCGCCCATGATGCCGGGCAGTGCCGCCGGGAAAATCACCTTCTTCATGGTTTCCGACTGGGTCGCGCCCAAAGCCAGGGAGCCATCACGCAGGGTCTGCGGTACCGCGTTGATGACGTCGTCCGACAGTGAAGACACAAACGGAATGATCATGATGCCCATGACCCCACCAGCGGCGAGCGCACTCTGGGACGAGGCATCGATACCCAGAGAGGCCGCGAAGTTACTGATGAACGGCGCGACGGTAAGTGCTGCAAAGAAGCCGTAGACCACCGTCGGGATACCCGCCAGCATCTCAAGCAAAGGCTTGACCACACCGCGCACTTTCTTGTTGGCGTACTCCGAGAGGTAAATTGCCGACAGCAATCCCACCGGCACCGCAACCAGCATCGCAATCGCCGAAATCAGCAGCGTGCCGGTGAACAGCGGGATCATGCCAAAGGCGCCCTGGGCTGCCACCTGATCTGCTCGTAATGCGGTTTGCGGGCTCCACTGGGAGCCGAAGATAAACTCGGTGAACGGAATCTTCTGAAAGAACCGGAAGGTTTCAAACGCCACGGAGAAAATGATTCCGATGGTGGTCAGAATCGCCAGCGCGGCACAGGCGAAAAACAGCCACTTCAGGATCGACTCCACTTGTGTCCGGGCGTTCAGTGCCGGGCGAACCCGGAGCCAGCCCAAAAATCCCGCCAGCACAGAGACGGACACCACCAGGGTGGTCATGAACATCCGGCTCTGTTCCCTCAGCGCCTTCAGTCGCTCTGCAGCTTCAACAATGGGTGCTTCCGCAAACCCCGGAGGCAGGCTACCACTGGCCACGTTGCTGATCTTGCTCAACAGAAGACTCGCCTCGCCCTCGGACGCCGGCAACATTTCCTGTGGCAGGGAGCCAATAACCAGGGTCTGGATAACTTTTCCCTGGAACGCTGCCCAGAGCCCAAGCACCAGCAGCGCGGGAATGCCGCACCACAAAGCCGCTCGTGCCCCGTAATAAAAGGGCAGGGACTTGAGATGACGAATGCCCCCCATCGGCATCGCCAGTGACCGCGATCGGGCATAGCCCAAGCCGTAGGCAACCATCGACAGCACGATGGTCAGTAAAAGCAGATTGGCCGGTTGCATGAAAATTCCCGTAACAAGCTAAAAAGGACCACAAGTGTAATCATTCGGAAAACAGGACGCACATGCCGCTTTCCAGACGTGCAAAAGGGCGCGAGCCTTTCAAAGACCCGCACCCTTGTCAGTCAACACCTTGTCGACTGGCTTACATCAGTTCTTCCTTGGCCAGGTTAGGCATGTCAGATGCCTTGTCCTGCAGCTTCATCAGCGCGTCGCGCGGAGGAACGATCAGGCCAACGTCCTTCAGGTAGCCATTCTTGCCCATGGCGCTCGGGCTCGCAAAGAACTCGGCGTATTCCGCGATACCCGGAACCACACCAACGTGGGCTTTCTTGACGTAGAAGAACAGTGAACGGGCAACCGGGTATTCGTCTGCCGCAATGGCTTCAGCCGTCGGTACCTTGCCGTTCAGCGTTGCAGCCTGCAGACGGTCAGCGTTCTCTTCCAGGAAGCTGTAACCGAACACACCGTAAAGGCCTTTGTCGTCGATCAACTTCTGAACGATCAGGTTATCGTTCTCGCCGGCTTCGATGAACGCGCCATCTTCACGAACGCTCTGACACACGCCTTCCATGTCGTCTTCGCTCATGTCGGCAACCGCTGGCAGATCTTCACAGCCTCCCTGCAGGGCCAGCTCGTTGAAAGAATCACGGGTACCGGAGGTGGGAGGCGGTCCCATCACACGAATGGCAACGTTTGGCAGGCTGGAGTCAATGTCGCTCCACTTTTCGTAGGGGTTATCAACCAGCTTGGTCTCATCGTCCGGTGAAGGAACCTGCTTGCCCAGGGCCAGGAAAAGCTGCTCAAGGGTGATGTCCAGGTTATCGGCTTTCTGCGAGCTGGCAATCACGATGCCGTCAGAACCGATGCGGAATTCGGTGATGTCTTTTACACCGTTTTTCTGGCAAAGATCGTACTCAGACGTCTTCATGCGACGTGACGCATTGGTGATGTCCGGATGCTGGGTGCCGATACCGGCGCAGAACAACTTCAGGCCGCCACCAGAACCGGTTGACTCAAGCTTCGGAGTCGGGAAGTCAGTTGAAGAACCAAAGCGCTCAGCCACAACCGTCGCGAACGGATAAACAGTAGAGGAACCGACGATGCTGATGGTGTCGCGCGCCATGGCAGGAGTCGACACGGCGGCAATGCTACCGGCCAGTGCCACAGTTGAAAGGGCTGTTCTAAGTTTGATCACGTTGAGTCTCCATTTGTCACGTTGACTTTATTTACGGGTTTGCTTCACCGATGTGTGAACAATAAAGGCACTCTATGACAACTTTGTTACAGCCATTGAAATATAGAACAGGACGTTCAATTTTTCTTGCAGACGCGGCGCAGGCCGCTAACATGCGGGGTACTAAAACAATTCCGAACTGATAAGGTTGAATCCATGACGGCGCTTGATGACGACAAACCCACGCCCCGGGGCGAACTGGTAATCCAGGTAATCCCTCTTCCCTCAGACACCAACCCCAACGGCGATGTGTTCGCCGGCTGGCTGGTTAAACAGATGGATATTGCTGCGGCAACGCTCGCGGGGCGAATTTCACAGGGCCGCAACGCCACTGTGGCCATGGACAGGATGGAGTTTCTTTCGCCGTTGCGGGTGGGATCCCAGGTTGGCTGTTACGGTGAGTTGGTGGAAGTGGGGCGCAGCTCCATGAAAATCAACATTGAAGTCTGGACCCTGGACCGCACCGCCAAGGCCCCGCGCAAGGTAACCGAAGGTCTCTTCATTTATGTGGCCATCGACGAGCATGGCCGCATCCGGGAAGTTCCCGACCAGGCCACCTGATCAGGTGGCAGGAACTGGCCGCTTCTCCGGTAAGAACATCGAGAGTATCGCCGCTGCTGCCACCAGACCCGCGGATATCCACAAACAGGCTTGCAGCCCGTAGGCCTGATAAACCCAGCCGGACAGGATCGTTCCCAGCAAGCGGCCGGCGGCATTCGACATATAATAGAAACCCACATCCAGCGAGACACCATCCCCTCGCGCATAGCTGACAATCAGGTAACTGTGCAGCGACGAGTTGATGGCAAAGAGTACCCCGAATAGCAGCAGGCCGCCGATCACCACGAACTGGGGCGACCAGCCCACCATAAGACCAACCGCAATACCGGCTGGCATTAACGCTAATGCCGCCGCCCAAATCATGGCGGGCTGCCGGCCTTCCATATTCCCGGTAATACGCGGCGCAAGGGCCTGGATAAAGCCGTAGCCAATCACCCAGGTGGCCATGAAGCCACCCACTTTCCAGAAATCCCAGCCAAACACGGTGTGCAGATAAACCGGCAGAGCCACCACAAACCACACATCCCGGGCGCCAAACAGAAACATTCGAGCAGCAGACAGCACGTTGATGGCCCGGCTCTTGGACAGAATTTCGCGAAACTTCGGCTTTGCCTTGCTCTTGCCCAGGTCCTGCCCCAACAGGAAAAAACTGGCCAGCCACACCACACTCAGGGCCACCGCCATGATAACGACCGCGCCCTGGAACCCGGCAGCCATCAGCAGGACACCACCGAGGAAAAAGCCCACACCCTTCAGGGTGTTCTTCGATCCGGTGAGGATGGCCACCCATTTGTACAGAGTGCCCTGCTGCTCATCTGGCACCAGAAGCTTAATGCCGCTCTTGGCGGACATCTTGTTCAGGTCTTTGGCGATACCGGAGATGGCCTGAGCCGCCATCACCCAAGGCACCGTCAGCATGGCCGCCGGCACCGCCAACATGGCGAGAGCGGCAATCTGAAGGAACAGCCCGATATTCATGGTTCGGTTCAGCCCCATGCGAGCGCCCAAATAGCCACCCACCAGGTTGGTCACCACCCCGAAGAACTCGTAAAAAATGAACAGCAGGGCAATTTCCAGCGGTGAATAGCCGAGCTGATGGAAATGCAACACCACCAGCATCCGCAAGGCCCCATCCGTCAGGGTGAAGGCCCAGTAATTACCGGTGATGACCAGGTACTGTCGGATGGCAGCAGTCATATCAGGCAGAGCCTACCCGGCGCGCCAGTTCTGCGGTGCGGTTGGCGTAGCCCCATTCGTTGTCGTACCAGGCGTAGATTTTCACCTGGGTACCATTCACCACCATGGTGGAGAGGGCATCAATAATGGAGGAACGAGGGTCGGTTTGGTAATCGATGGACACCAGCGGGCGCTCTTCGTAGCCCAGAATGTTTTTCAGATCGCCCTCAGCAGCCTCTTTTAGCAACTGGTTTACGGTATCGCGATCCGTGGGTGTTTCCACCTCGAATACGCAGTCGGTCAGCGAGGCATTCGTCAATGGCACCCGAACGGCATGGCCATCCAGACGGCCCTTCAACTCCGGAAAGATTTCGATAATCGCGGTGGCGGAACCGGTGCTGGTTGGAATCAGGGAACTGCCACAGGCGCGGGCCCGCCGCAGGTCCTTATGGGGTGCATCGATGATGGTTTGGGTGTTGGTCAGGCTATGGATCGTCGTGATGGAACCATGCTTGATACCCAGCTTCTCGTGGATGACCTTCACCACCGGCGCCAGGCAGTTGGTGGTACAGGAAGCAGCAGTGACAATACGGTCATTGGCCGGGTCAAAAATGCCGTCGTTCACGCCCACCACAATGTTTTTGGCCCCAGCCTCTTTCACCGGAGCGGTCACCACCACGCGCTTGACGCCCTGATCGAGATACGCCTGGAGCACGTCCACTGTTTTCATTTTTCCGCTGGCTTCAATCACCAGATCGCAGCCGGACCAGTCGGTCTCTCCAATGGTTTTATTGCGGGTGACGCGAACCGATTTACCGTCGATAACGATACTGTCGCCGTCCACACCCACTTCGTGGTCCCAGCGGCCATGAATACTGTCGAAGTTCAGCAGATGCGCCAGCGTCTCGGCATCGGCGCCCGGATCGTTGATCGCTACAAATTCCATCTCCGGCCACTGCCACGCTGCCCGCAGGGCCAGGCGACCGATTCGACCGAATCCATTTATTCCGACTTTGATCTTGCTCATGATGTGCTCCAGAAAGCGTTATCCATTAAATACACCGCACAACCGGCCTGTCGGGCATGACAGAAAGGCGTTCAAGTTCCTCAGTGATCAGGGCGGGATTGCTATCGGCAGTTACATCCAGAACCCGCGATAGCCACTGCGGCATCCGGGGGTTCAGCGAATAGTACATCCACTGCCCCTGGCGCTCTGCATCCAGCAGGCCCGCCTCCCGCAGGGTGGCCAGGTGCCGGCTGGCCTTGGGCTGGGAAATATCGAGGGCGGCGGTGAGTTCACACACACACAGTTTCGTTTCCTGCCGAACCAGCATCAGCGCAGCCAGGCGAAGCTCGTCACCCAACGCTTTGAATACCTTCACCGGGTCAAAGTTCACCGGCTTCATTCCGGTTTCTTTTCTGTGTACCAAAGTAAACAGGCCAATGCGCTCGCGGATTTCCTTGAGGGTCAGTGCGAAGGTGGCATGGCGCCCGCTTGGCACCGGGTCCGGGAAGTCCCAGGCGATTTGCTGGGCGGGCTGACAGACGTTGCCACACTCGTTGGCAGCTTTTTCACAAAGGGTAATCACATAATCCCAATGCTCACTTTCAACGCTTGCCAGCGATTTACTCTGCAAACCCTCGACGGAAAAGCCCGACTCAGAGAGCACCTGCAACGCCATCGGATGGGGTTTGTCAGGCTCAGTCCCGGCACTCGCCACTTCAAACTGGTCACCGGCCAGTTCCCTTAGCAAGGCTTCCGCCATCAATGACCGGGCACTGTTGGCGGTACAGACGAACAAAACGCGGCGCTTCATATGCAAATTTCCATATATTCGTTTTTATGCATATTCATTTTATTGCATAATATCCGCATGATTTTAACGAGTAAAGGACCCTTTCATTACATGAGCTCCCATGACCTCCCCAATATTGACCTGACCAGCTCCGCAAACCAACTGAGGAGCTGGTGAAGTTCACCTTGCTGATTCGGGACCGCAGCGATTACCTGACGAACCGCTATTCCGAGCGGGTGGAAAGCGCCGATGAAGTCTCAAAACGCGTCAATCAACGTTCCATGTAAGAGAGAAGTCATGAGCAGCAACGCAGAAACCACAACCGAAGACTCCGGCGGAGGCATGGATCTGTTCGGGAAGTACCTGTCGGTCTGGGTGGCGCTGGCGATCATCGCTGGCGTGACCCTTGGGCAACTGGCACCTACGGTTCCGGAAACCCTGTCCCGATTCGAATACGCTCAGGTGTCGATCCCTATTGCCATTCTGATCTGGGCCATGATCTTCCCGATGATGGCTCAGATCGATTTCAGTGCCGTCGTCGGTGTACGCAAGGAGCCAAAAGGCCTGGCCATCACCACCATTGTGAACTGGCTGATCAAGCCGTTCACCATGTTCGCGATCGCCTGGTTCTTCCTGATGGTGGTGTTCGAGCCGCTAATTGCACCGGACCTGGCCAGCGAATACCTGGCCGGCGCCATCCTGCTGGGCGCCGCGCCTTGTACCGCCATGGTGTTTGTATGGAGTTATCTCACCAAAGGCGATGCCGCCTATACCCTGGTGCAGGTGTCCCTGAACGACATCATCATGCTCTTCGCCTTCGCGCCCGTTGTGGTGTTCCTGTTGGGCATTTCCGACATTCAGGTACCCTGGAACACGGTTATCCTCTCCGTGGTGCTGTACATTGTCATTCCCCTGACCGCTGGCTACCTTACTCGCCGCGCCCTGATCGCAAAGCGCGGGCAAGGCTGGTACGACGAGGTGTTCATGAAACGCCTGGGGCCGGTCACCCCGGCAGCGCTGATCGTTACCCTGGTACTGCTGTTTGCGTTCCAGGGCGACGTTATCCTGAACAATCCGCTGCATATCGTGCTGATTGCCGTGCCGCTGATTGTGCAGACCTTCCTGATTTTCTTCCTGGCCTACGGCTGGGCCCGCTTATGGAAGGTCCGTCACTGCATCGCTGCGCCCGGGGCCATGATTGGCGCCAGCAACTTTTTCGAGTTGGCAGTTGCGGCAGCCATTGCACTGTTCGGTCTGCAATCGGGGGCTGCATTGGCAACGGTGGTTGGCGTTCTGGTTGAAGTTCCGTTGATGCTGGTTCTGGTTCGGATTGCCAATCAAACCCGGGGGCGGTTTCCGGCCTAGTTTGGGGCCGCTCAATAAGTCCACCTTTAAACAAAGCGGACATTCGCCCGCCTGGCTGTGATCAAGCTTTAGACCGAAGCATCGATTCCGGTTTAAAACGACTTCAAGCTGGACTTTCACACTCCGGTCCACATGACACACCCCAGCCTCAAACCACCCACAAGCGCGGGAAAAGAATCTCAATCGAGCTCGGAGACAGATCCAGTTTTAAAGGCTTGCGAGGAGGCGCTTGGATCAACGCTGCTTCTTTCATTTGTTTGACAATAGTGTGCATGGTTCTCTCCTCTACACCTAATCTAGCTTTCGCATCGCTGCGAGTTAGTTCCCCGCCTCGAATCAGTTCCTTATACAAAAGACGCGTTCCCGGATGGAGTTTCGGTAAGCGCACTCCTCGCTCAATTATCATCTCCTGCTTGCACCTAAGATCAAAAAATACGTCAATTCTCTGATCAAGAGCTTGGGGATCCAGCAGGCTACTAAAGTATTTCAACTGATCAATTGCCGTATCGATAAAATACTCAGTAAACGCCATCAATCCACGATCAGAGAGAACACCTCTGCCATCGCTGCTACCTTGGCGCGGCATATCAGCTTGCGCGAGTGCTTTATAATAAGCTTCAGTATCACGACCAAAACCACGACTCATAGACCACAAACCAATGCCCCCAAGTCCTGCTTGGCGTAGATATAGGTCGGTGAACAGGCGCGCCACGCGCCCATTACCATCTAAGAACGGATGAATATAAAGCAGCCGATGATGTGAAGCTGCAGCTGAAAGCATGGCTTGAGAAGCTCTCACCTTGTCCAGGCGATAGTATTCATGAAACCGATTAAGCATACTTGGAACTTCTTCGTAAGGCGGCGCAAGATGTTGCCCAACCGTCACATCAACTTGACGCAGCTGACCTGGCACTAGATCGTACTCTTTGCCACTTTTCTCATCCTTTATCTTCAGTAGCTCTTCAGGGGCCCCTGAGTAGAAGTCATGATGTAGCTGCTTGAGCGTCTCCGGATGGCTCGCCTCCCTCCCGCTCATGCCACCTTGGCTCAATCTCGCTTCGACCTCTAAAAGACGCTTTACCTCTCTGAGATCTTCATCTTCTACGATATCTGGCATTTCCTGAGCCCTTATAAGCTCAGCGGGCTCCGTTGAGTTTCCCTCAATTTTGCATGAATAATAGGCATTCACATTGCGGAGCAGTTCCTCAATGGGTTCCCGAAGCGAGCGCGGGATAGACGAATTGAGGGACGCGTCCATCTGCATCATGCTGACGACTTTGGCATCAAGTTCGCTCGAGATCTTATCTAGATCTATGTATCGAGTTACATTTATCATTTGCCGGTTAATTCCTATAAAAATACATTTTAAAACATGCATTTAATGCTTAATTAGATTTTTCGTTGCAATTATACATTGCGGTTAAATTTTGGGCAATTTTTTTTGCGTTCGTGCAGCACGAAGTTGATCAGAACGGCTACATGGCAGAGGTGGCCATGCTTGGCTAAGCTATTGTTCTATAGCTTCATATTCAGTGAGTTTGATAATTCACCTTCAATAAAAAAACGCAGTCAAATTTCCCCAATGCAGAGCTCGCTTGCAGCTTCCCAAGAGAATTGAAGGGGACCGAATACAACGTCGTTTCTCGATACGAGCAATGGTTTCTTGTGATTCAGGGGGAATTTGGAGGGGCTTGGGGAACATAGGAAAGCGGAAATGCCTGACATTACCGATCAAGATGGCTACATCGTCTGCGCTCACTCGCCGTTTGAAGAGTTTGTTGGCTCGCTCATCTCGCATGTCAGGCAAATGGGACCTGCCTGGCATGGCATGAATTTGAATTCACGTTCAAAGGAATCTTCGGCAAGTCTATGGTGATCCCGTCAATTTATTGTGGCTCCTAGCCAAACGGTCTCAGTGACTGCTTGAGGTCTGGAGTTGGAAACTATTCGAATGAATGGGTCAAAACTTAACGACAAGCGTCACGCGGATGATCTTTACGTCGCTCTGCTCTCTGAAACCCATAGACGAGGAATGTTTGGCAGGCCGGAGGGAGTCGACCGTCTTTAAATGGAAGAGCAGGACGGTGTTGAATATAACAGCCATTCTGGAGCTCGGCTGGTGTATCTAAATTTTATTTTGGTCCTCTGAAGCGGTTGGCCCGCTTACGGGCGCCTGTGACGTTTATTCTCATGGTAATGAGCTGTTCGCTGGCCGTGTAGAACTCACTCGCAAAGCTCAAGGACATCTTGTTCCGTACAATATGAAGAGCCGCTTCCTCCGAGACAAGCAAGGCGGGACCGAGCCAGTTTGCCTCTTCCTCCATGGACCTAACTTCGCTATTAAAGTTGCGCTCCCCATCGCCTGTAAATGGAGGAGTAGGAGGATGTAGCAAAATTGCGTGGCTTAACTCGTGCGCAATATTGGCCGCTTGTCGGTATGGATGATGAGCATCGTTATGGACGATTAAACGTTTCCTGCCCTCAAAAACGGAGACTGCAGAGAACTTATCTTGAGCACCGTTGGACAAAACGGAAACTGCCCGCGGATCGCTAACAGAGAATTCACTCAACGGAAGAATTGGGATTTCCAACAACCTCGCCAATTCCCACGGGCAGAGTGGCTCGTAGGATTGTCTCCCGAGCTCTACTCGCATCTCTTTGGCGTATTTATTGGCTTCACTTTTAAATCCACGCCTTAGTGCCATGAACTACGGTTCCAAGTTAATGATTTCTCAACTTTTCGTGAGCTGTTCGAACAATCGCCTCTATTGCCACTTTAGCATCCGAAGATAAGGTTGGGTCAGCTCTGAACAGAGCAGCAACGTCCTCTATTGAGTTCTCTGCGAGTTTCGAATCGCGTGTATCCCGCTGAATAAAATTGTCCACTTTCAACTGCGACCATGCCGCTAGTGCCGCCAACGTGTCCACGTCGGGCCGCTTTCCTTGTGCCATACGAGTGAGAGTGGAAGCACTAACACCAGCCTCTTCTGCCATCTTCCTCCAAGTTATCTTCTTGTTATTACGGGCTTTATCTAAGGCTTCAAAAAATGCGTCAGCATCAAATTGACCTTTGGGCATAATTTTTTCCAGTTTTATAGTTGCAACAGTGTTCGACATATGAAATTATTGTTTTGCGAGTTTCAGTCTAGCAACTAATTTGCATAGATGAAATAGAAAATCCAAGATCGTAATAGAGGAATTCTGATCATGAACCCAGACAAAAAGTTGGTCACTATCATTGTTGAAGCAACTCCTCACGAGTGGCCCAAAGGTGAGATTTCGTATGACGAGGTGGTGGCGCTAGAAGTGCCCGGTCACAGCCCTGAATCTCAAACCACTTATTCGGTTATGTACGAACGGGGCCAAGGCAATAAGCCTGCCGGCTCGCTGTTTCCTGACGCGTCAGTAAAAGTTAAAGAAGGTATGGTGTTCCATGTTTCAGAAACTGGTCAATCTTAATAGCGACTTGGGGGAGTTGGTCGATAGAGGCTACGCGCTATCGATCGACACCACAAACCACCTAATCGTGCATGATATTCCCTACCTAGACAGCGAGGGGCAGTTGAGGATAGGTGCGATTGTTTGCAAGTTGAAATTTCTTGATAAATTTCGCTTTGAACAGAATGACCACCAAATCTATTTTGCCGGAGATACCCCATTTGCTGCGGATGGAAATCCGGTTCGAGGACTGGGAGGGGGATCCTGCACAATTAATCTCAGCCCAACCTTTAACGATGTCGTCGTCCAGCGGTCCTTCTCGGTAAAGCCCAAAGGGGCTGGAAAATACAAGGACCATTTTCATAAGTTGGAAACGTATGTTGGCATGATCTCTGGCCCAGCCATCAATAAGCACAACGCCAACCCCTACACTTTTCGTTTGCGAGAAGAGGTTTTGGAAGACCCTGTGTTCAAATTTCGGGATACTCTTACCAGTCGTTCTGATCTAGGAGATCTTTCAGAGAAACTCTCGAACGAAGTGGTTGCAATAATAGGCTTGGGAGGAACAGGTGCCTATCTATTGGACTTCTTATCCAAAACCCCGGTAAAAGAAATTATCGGATTCGATCACGATTACTATCACGTGCACAACACGTATCGCTCTCCTGGACGGCTAGATGAAGAAGAGTTAGGCCTTCCGAAAGCTGAAGTTTACAAGCGCCGCTACCAAAATTTCCGCCATGGTTTATCCCTAGAAAACCAATGTCTCGATGAAGAATCAAGCCATTTGCTCGGAAGTGTCACCTTTGCCTTCGTATGCGTCGACAATGGAGATTCGCGTAAGGAAATTTTAGATATTTTGATTCGAATGAAAATACCGTTCATTGATACTGGGCTGGGTGTGAAGAGAAGTTTAGTTGGCGATCTAAGTGGGATGCTCAGGACTACGTACTTTTCCACCGAAGACGCTAATAGGGTAAGGGAGAAGAAGTGCGCAAATGAATCTGAAGACCCTAATAATCTTTACAAATCAAATATCCAGATCAGTGAACTAAATGCTTTAAACGCCTGCATGGCGATACTGCAATACAAGCAAATCAAAGGGTTTTATGAGGGAGAAAATCGCACTTTTGATACTCGTTTTAATGTGGGTTCGTTCTTGATGGTGAGGGAAAATACATTCAATGAAAATGAAGATTGAATATGTACATTACATGCCCAAGATCCTAGAGAATGGTGTGCTCTATGTATCCCAGGAGTTCAATACGGCAGCGCACCTGTGCGCGTGCGGATGCGGTGAGAAGGTGAGAACGCCTTTAACTCCAACTGAATGGCAGCTTACTAATTCTGAGCAGGGACCATCTCTGAAACCTTCAGTCGGTAACTGGCAGCTACGCTGCAAGTCTCATTACTGGATAGCCAATGGCAATATTCTCTGGGCTAGCGAGTGGACTAGCGCCGAAATTGAGGAAGGTCGAAAGTTCGAACAGTTGCGGAGGAGAAACTACTTCAGGGAGCGTGAACAGAGTGTGCACGTGACAATATTTGAAAAAATTTGGCAGCGGATTAAACGTTGGTTAAGTTGAAGCTTTATTGCCGTTGATTAAGTGATGTTGAATCCAAATCAGACCTCCTCGGACTCGATAAGCAGGTGTCGGGAAATGCGAGCCCGTTTCTTCGAGACCAGTGATGCGGCCTCTAAAAATTTCTAGTTGTTCTTTTCAATTTGTACCCGGCGTAGATTGTGATCAGCATGAAAGTTTAGCCCAATGTGCTACGTGGTACCGAAATAGCGTGGCAATTTGGTGGCCACATCCTGAGTCACTTCACCCTGGTCATAAACGAAGTCTTTTACGTGCTGTATTGAAACACATAGCTCTTTTGCCAACTCCCCCACGCTCATGCCAAGGGAATCCAGAAAATCCTCCTGCAAAATCTCTTTTGGGTGGATACGGCGCATGTTGACCCACGGCGGGGCGGTGGCGGGAATCGAATTTCATTCAAAGAATTTGTGGACAACTACCATCCGTTTCTTTTCTTCCTCTTTGATTCGGCGAGGCCTCTATGGAGTCCCCAAAGGGACAAAACATACCCGATTAACCAAATTGCTGAATTTGACTTGCGACGTGGTTGGCTTCACCGAATGTTCGCTTTGCGACCATAGCTATTCTATGACTTCATCACCAGCAGCACGGGTATGGGACAGCCTTTAAACAATTTTGTGGAGCCATGGATGCCGGAAGATAAGCGACTTAAGATGGCTCGAGCGCTTCTTTGGAAAGGCCGTCCCATGCCTGGACCAACTCCCGAACTATCAGCTTTAGCAAACAAAGCTCACTCCCGATCTCAGCATGCCTCCAACGGCGCGTAGGCCAACACCAGCCACTTAGCACCCTCATCAAAGTTCACCTGCACCCGGGTATGATGACCAGAACCCTCGGAGTTCATCACGATACCTTCGCCAAACTTTGGATGGCGTACCCGCTGGCCCAGGCTGAACCCCGTACCAACGTCCGGTTCCTGGCTGAACAGGCCCTCATTGGGCCGGGCCATCATTGCTGGCCGGCTGACGGTATTCCGCAGCCGCACTTCCTGAATGCAGTCACCGGGAATCTCACGGACAAACCGCGACAGGGCATGAAATTTTTCCTGGCCGTACAACCGGCGGGACTCCGCGTAAGTAAGCACCAGCTTTTGCATGGCCCGGGTAATGCCCACATAGGCCAGGCGACGCTCTTCTTCCATCCGCCCCGGTTCTTCCAACGACATACTGTGGGGAAACAGGCCTTCCTCCACACCGGCCAGGAATACCAGCGGAAACTCCAGGCCCTTGGCGGAATGAAGGGTCATAAGCTGCACGCAGTCCTCATTCGCTTCCGCCTGAGCCTCGCCGGCGTCCAGCGCTGCCTGGGCGATGAATTCCGACAGCGGATCAACGCCCTCCTCCACCTCATAATCCGACAGGGCATTCACCAGTTCTTCCAGGTTCTCCACCCGCGCCTGCCCCTTCTCACCCTTTTCGCTGGCGTGGTAATCCTTGAGGCCACTCAGTTCCAGGGTTGTCTTCATCAGCCCGTGCAGAGAGGCATCGTCCACCATCTCCGTCAGGCGTTCGATAATGCCCATGAAGGATTGCAGACCGGTCTTGGCGCGGCCCTTGACCTGGCCGGCTTCCAGCAGCCGCTCTGCGGACTCCCACAGTGAGATACTGCGCTCGGTGGCGAACGCGCGCATGTCCGCCAGGCTCTTGGCGCCGATACCGCGGGCGGGAATGTTCACCACGCGTTCAAACGCTGCATCGTCCCGGCGATAGTGCACCAGACGCAGATAGGCGATGGCGTTGCGGATTTCCTGGCGGTCGTAGAATCGCAGGCCGCCGTAGACCCGGTAGGGAATGCCCTGGCGGATCAGGGATTCTTCCAGCACCCGGGACTGGGCGTTGGAGCGGTAGAGAATGGCCGACTCGCTGCGCAGGTTGCCCTCGTTGACCCAGCTACCAATGGTGTCGGCGATGTAGTTGGCTTCGTCCTGCTCGTTGAAGGCCGCATACAAACTGATGGGCTCGCCATCCGGGCCGTCGGTCCAGAGTTCCTTGCCCAACCGGCCCTGGTTGTTGGCAATCACCGCGTTGGCGGCTTTCAGGATCAGTTGAGTGGAGCGGTAATTCTGTTCCAATCGCACCATCCGGGCGTTGGGAAAGTCCCGCTGGTACTGCTGGATGTTTTCGATTTTCGCGCCTCGCCAGCCGTAGATGGACTGGTCGTCGTCGCCCACCACCGTTAGCGGCACCCGGTTCCCGGCCAGGATCTGCAGCCAGGCGTACTGGATGGTATTGGTGTCCTGAAATTCGTCCACCAGGATCTGCTGGAAACGGCTCTGGTAGTGGCTCAGTAGTTCCGGACGGTACAGCCAGAGTTCGTGGGAGCGTAGCAACAGCTCGCCAAAATCCACCAAGCCGCTTAGGTTGCAGAGCTTTTCGTACTGGCGGTAAACCGTCAGCATTGTGGCCGTGAAATGATCGCCCGGATTTTCCTGGATGTGTTCCGCCCGCAGCCCTTCGTCCTTCTGGCCGTTGATAAACCACTGGGCCTGCTTCGGCGGCCAGCGGCTTTCATCAATCTGCAGTTCACGCATCACGCGCTTGATCAGCCGCAGCTGGTCGTCGCTGTCCAGCACCTGGAAGTTCTCTGGTAGGCCGGCGTCCTGGTAATGGGCCCTGAGCAACCGGTGGGCAATGCCGTGAAAGGTGCCAAACCAGAGGCCCCGAGCCGGAATCTGCATCATCTGCTCAATGCGGTAGCGCATTTCCTTCGCCGCTTTGTTGGTGAAGGTCACCGCGAGTATGCCCGTCGGCGGCACCTTGTCCACCTGCATGAGCCAGGCAATCCGGTGCACCAGCACCCGGGTTTTGCCACTGCCCGCACCTGCCAGCACCAGCAAATGATCATTCTGGGCCGTTACAGCCTCGCGCTGGGCGTCGTTCAGGGCGTCGATAATGTGGGAGACATCCATAGAGATCCGGTCGCTACTGGTTAAATGAACAGGTGCGGAATTATAACAGGAGAAAGGAGGGTTTGCCGGATGCGGGTGAGTTGGGATTATCAGCACACATGTAAGGTACCGATACAGAAAATGTGAACACTTTTTATGAAACTGGCGTCAACTTGGGTATACTCGCCACCGCGGGTTGCCCGGAAGAACTTCCTGTTCCTCTGCTGGCCACCGTTTTCCCGCACCAGACAAATTGCAGGGGCAAGACATAAGTCCCCTGAAGCCAGGAAGGCGCCCGCATCTAGCGACCAGACATCAAAGGAGATGATGTACGATGTACTCCGTATACCGAAGCACTGCCCGTTTTGCCTTTTCCGCCCTTGCACTGACCGCCACCCTGTCGTTTCCCACCATGGCCGATGACAGCCAGCGAATTGACCAGCTGGAACAACGGCTGGATTCCATGCAGAAGCAGATGACCGAATCGAGCCTGGAAAAGGTTCGCCTTAACGGTTTTTTCAGCACCGGCTATACCCGCGCTAATAATGACGCCGGCTACGACGAGGCAACGGAACAATCCGACCTTGAAACCCTCAGCCTGTTCGGCCTGCAGAGCACCTTTTCACTGAGCCGCAACACCGACGCGGTATTGCAACTGGTGTCCCGTGGTAGCGAAGACTGGGACACGGAACTGGAATGGGGCTACCTGCGACACCAATTCAACAATGGCTCCGAACTGCGGACCGGTAAAATGCGCCTGCCGCTGTTTATGGAATCCGAGACCCTGGAGATTGGCTATGGTCAGCCCTGGGCGCGCCCACCCGAAGCGGTCTACGACCCGGTGCCGGTTCGCAGCTATCTGGGCGCCGATGCGGCCTATACCATCAACCTCTCTGGCTCATCCATTCAGACACGCGCCTTTGCAGGACACCTTGACGATGATGCCGCCTCCCTTGGCCAGACCGTCAATGTGGAGCTGCGTAACATAACCGGCCTGACCGCCAACTGGACCAATTACCTCTGGACTTTCCGTGGCGTGTACGCCCATGCAGAAGCCACCATCGGCGGAACACCACCGCTTGGTGACGAAGAAAAAACCGAGTTCATGGGATTGGGCCTGTCCTACGACGATGGCAGCTGGCTGCTGATGTCGGAACTGACACGGGTTGAGGTGGACGGATTTTACCAGGACACCGACTCCGCCTACATCACGCTTGGCTACCGGGTAAAGGAAGTCACGCCCTATGTAACGGCTTCCTGGGTCGAAAGCCAGGACAACTACGAGCGCGACGGCACGCCATTGGAGGTACTGGACGTTCGCCGCCAGGCCTACAGCCTGGGCTTCCGCTGGGACATGACCACCTCGGTTGCCATGAAGGTGGACTGGACCCACGCCCGGGGCTTTGGCAAAACCACTGGGGGCCTGATTGGCAACCAACTGGATGCCCTGGCCGGCAATCCCGGCGGTCGATTCGACAGCACCGACGTATACACCGTCCGGCTTGATGCCGCATTTTGATCAGGAGGGACACCATGGCGATTCGACGCGTATCCATGCCTGCATTGCTCATTGCGTTGTGCCTGTTGAGCAGTGTCTCGCGGGCGGAATTGGTGATCATCGGCCACCACGGTGGCCCGGATTCCATCACCGTGCAACAGGTGAAGGACATCTACCTGAACCGCAGCTCACGAATGCCTGACGGCCAGCGCGTGGTCGCGTTCCAGCTTCCAGCGGGCAACAGCATGCGGGATGAGTTCAATGACCTGATCACCGAGCGCAATGACGCCTGGCTGAAGTCGTTCTGGTCGCGGCAGGTTCTGACCGGAAAGGGCCATCCGCCGAGGGAGGTATCCTCGGCGAACAGCATGAAGAGTGTGGTGTCATCCACCCTGGGCAGTATCGGTTATCTCGATTCCACCCTGGTGGATGATTCCGTTAAGGTCCTGTTGACGCCGGAACCTTAAAACCCGCGCGGAACGGTCTGGGCCTCGACGAATTCGAACAGGCCTTCCAGGCCGCCTTCGCGACCAGTGCCGGACGCCTTCATGCCCCCGAACGGCGCTTCCGGCGTGGGTCCGGTACCGGTGTTCCAGCCGCAATGGCCAAAACGCAGCCCGGCGGCCACCCGCTGGGCGCGCTCCGCGTCGGCCGTGAACACGTATGACGCCAGGCCAAATTCGGTGTCGTTACCGGCATCGATAACCTCGTCCTCAGTGCGGAAAGTGGCCATGGGCACCAGCGGCCCGAAGGTTTCCTCGCGGGAGCAGCACATGTCCCGGGTCACCCCGGAAATGACCGTCGGCGGGAAGAACAGGTGGCCATCCCCAAGGTCTGCCGGCATTTTGCCTGCCACCAGTTCACCACCCCGCTCAAGGGCGTCTTCCACGTGGCGCTTCACCTTATCAAACCCGGCTTTGTTGATCAGCGGGCCGAGGTCAACGTCTTCCGTCAAACCATTACCCACGGTCATGCGATTGACCCGGTCGGCAAGTTTCTGACCGAATTCATCCACCACTTTCTCGTGAACGAAAATCCGGTTGGCGCAGACACAGGTCTGGCCGCCGCCCCGGAACTTGTTGGCGATCAGGTTATCAGCAGCGGCATCCAGGTCTGCATCGTCAAAGACAATAAACGGTGCATTGCCACCCAATTCCAGGGCCAGTTTCTTCACCTGATCTGCCGTATCCAGTATCAGCTTGCGGCCCACTTCGGTAGAGCCGGTGAAGCTGAGCATCGGCACGTCGGGGCTTTCGCACAGCACCTTGCCGATCACACTGGCCTTGCCCATAACCAGGTTGACCATGCCGTCTGGCAGATCGACGTGTTTGTCCATCAGCGCGAACAACGCAATCATCGTCAGCGGCGTCTCACTGGCCGGCTTGATCACCGACGGGCACCCGGCCGCCAGGGCGGCAGACAACTTCTTGGCGATCATTCCAATGGGAAAGTTCCAGGGCGTGATCAGGCCGGTAACACCAACCGGGCGGTAGTGCACTGTCCAGGTACAGTCTTTCGGCTTTTCGGGAATGGTATGGGCGTCCAGCGCCTGAATGTGTTTGGAGCAGTAATCGAAGAACCCGGCGGCGTAATCGACCTCACCCTGAGCTTCCTTCAACGGCTTGCCGTGCTCCATGCACAGAATGCGGCCCACTTCCTCTTTATTGGCCCTGAGTGCATCACGAATATCTTCCAGCCACTTGCGACGGGTTTCGATGGAATAGGGACTGGTTAAACGAAGCGCAGACTTGCCCGCTTCAACGGCCTTGTACACTTCACTTTCGGACATCGATGCCACACTGGCAACCACCTCACCCGTGGCCGGGTTATAGACATCGAAGGTGTTACCGTCCGGCGATTCAGACCAGCGACCGCCGATGTAGCCAGTCAGCTTGGGAAGCAGTGGTGACTCGATCATCTCGGCTCCTTTTCACAATGTTCTCGGATTGTATAAATTGGGGTTTGCGTCAGTGTGATATGTCTCTCATAGTGGATGCAGAAACCGCCACTGTAAAGTCAGACCATGGTGTTTTGACCAGCGCCGGCGGGGGCCTATACTCGAACCATGTCATTATCAGGAGGCAGGAACATGAAGGCGTTTTTTCATCCCGCGCAGGACCAACATCTTCCCAAGACCTACTTCACCCGCGGCCAGATGCGTCAGCCCCAGGAAGTTCCTGATCGCACCGCTCAGATGCTGGAAGGCCTGAAGGCCATGGGCATTCCGGTGTTGCAGCCTGCAGACCAGGGTGCCGGTGCGATTTCAAAGGTCCACGATCTGGGCTATCTGCGCTTTCTGGAGTCTGCCCACCGGCGCTGGGCAAAGATGGAAGACTGGGGTGACGAAGTGATTTCCAACATCTTCGTCCGATCACCAAACGCCCTCAAAGGCATCCTGGCGGAAGCTGCACGCTACCAGGCCGATGGCAGCTGCCCCATCGGAGCCAACACCTGGGATGCCGCCTACTGGTCGGCCCAGACAGCGCTCGGCGCCGCTGACGCCCTGGTTGCCGGCGAGCGCCATGCCTATGCGGTGTGTCGCCCACCGGGCCACCACGCCCGAAAGGACGCCGCCGGCGGCTTCTGCTACCTGAACAATGCCGCGATTGCCGCAGAACATTTGAAACCCCGTTATCCCAGGATCGCCATACTGGACACCGACATGCACCACGGCCAGGGCATCCAGGAAATCTTCTATGACCGCAGCGATGTTCTCTATGTCTCGATTCATGGCGACCCCACCAATTTCTACCCGGTGGTCAGTGGCTATGAGGACGAGCGCGGTGAAGGCGAGGGACTGGGCTACAACATCAACCTACCGATGCCCCACGGCTCCTCGGAGGAAGATTTCTTCGCCAAACTGGATGAGGCACTGGCCGCCATTCGACTGTTCCAGCCAGACGTGCTGATACTTACCCTGGGATTCGACATCTACCACAACGACCCCCAGGCCAAGGTATCAGTGTCTTCGGAAGGCTTCTGTCGCCTCGGTTCCGACATCCGTCGCACCGGCCTTCCCACACTGGTTGTGCAGGAAGGCGGCTATGACCTGGAAGCCCTGAGTGCCAACGTGCAGCAGTTCTTCAAGGGGCTGGAAGGGTAACCATCTCAGTTCGCCGGGGCATACACCTTGATATTGGTGTGGCCCTCGGCTTTCAGGTGGCAGGCATGCATGCGGCTCATGGTGCCGCGGTCACAGTACAGCAGGTACTGCTTGTCGTCCGGCATCGACTGGATTCGCTCATTCAGTTCGTAGAACGGTATCTCCACCACCTGATTGCTGGTGAGCTGCAGGGGTGACTGCTCTCCTTCCGACGGGTGGCGCACGTCAATAATCACATCGTTCACAGCCGGTGTATGTACAAGCTCAACCTCTTCTGGCGTCCGGGTGGTTTCCAGAAGGCGGTTGACCGGCGTGTCCTGACGGCTGGCGATGGCCTGCTCCAAAACCCGGGCGTCCATAGCGGCTTCATCTTCCTCCACCCGATGCAGCTTGGCGCGGGTGGCCGGTTTACGGGAAATCACACCGCAGTACTCCGGCATGGTTCGAGCAAACGGCTCAGTACCTATGTCCCGGGCGATGTTGATAATGGTTTCCTTGTCCATGGAAATCAGTGGCCGCAGTACCACCTCGTTACTGGCCCGGTCCACCACGTTGAGGTTTGACAGGGTCTGGCTGGACACCTGCGCCACGGCATCACCTGTCACCAGCCCCGCGGCATTATTGGCGGCCGCAATGTCAGAGGCGGCTTTCAGCATCTGGCGCTTGAGCACCACCCCCCAATGGCGCTGGTTGACTGAACGCATGATTTCAGCGACCACGCCTTCGAAAGGTACGGAAATGAACTTGGCACCATGGGAGGCGCCGTAACGATCCCACAGGTAATGCACCACCTGGCGCACGCCAATTTCATGGGCGGGACCGCCCAGGCTGAAAAACAGGAAGTGGGAGCGAAGCCCCCGACGCATCATCAGGTAGGCCGCCACCGAGGAGTCATAACCACCGGACACCAATGTCATCACCGTTTCCACCGCGCCCAATGGGTAGCCGCCGGCACCACGATGTTTGCGGTGCGCAATGTGATAGTGATCCTCATGGACCTCAATGCGCACTTCAATATCCGGATTGCGAAGGTTTACGCCCTCGGGCTCGGAAGCCTCAAAAAGGGCGGCGCCGACAAAGCGCTCCAAATCAATCGAGCGAAACCCGTGATTACCGTGGCGGCGAACCCGAACCGCAAAGGTTTTGCCGCGGATACGGTCTGCGTAGGCTGCTACTGCCTGCTCCGCCACGTCGTCCATACTTATCCAGGGAAATACACCTATCTCCTGGATGGTCGAAATACCCGGAATACGGCCCAACTCATCAATCACCGGGCCCGCAAGGCCGCGCCCATCCGGGATGGCCACATCAACCCTGTCCCAGGAACCCTCAACGTGGATATCGTCGTCCAGGCGTGCCAGCAGTTTGCGAATATTCTGCCGCAGGTGCCGCATCTGTTGCCGGCGAACGGGTTTGCTCTTGATGGCCACTTCGGCGGCGGGGCGTATAAGGAGTTTCATAAATCGGACGTCTGTCGGGTAGCGTAATTACAGTAAAGCGCTTAGTGTAACGGTTTCGCCGTTTGCCTCAAAATCAGGCATTCCCGATACTCGCTATACTCATATAAAAAGGCATCGCCCTGACGCCAGGGGCCCGCAGAACATTCAGGAGCTTTTGCGTTCATGACCGAATCCACCATCAATGCCCTGGTATCTCCAGAAGGCAGCCTGGAAATCCTCTCCAACTTTGAAGTCAACCGGCTCAAGGACCGAAGCGAAGGGGGGCTGTATCGGCTTTTCCGGCAATGCGCCCTGGCCGTGCTCAATACCGGTGTTGAAACCGACGACTGTAAAACCCTGATGGAAGCCCATGCGGATTTTGACGTTCGCCTGGTGCCACAGCCACGGGGTCTGAAACTGGAGCTGGTCAATGCACCCGCCCACGCCTTCGTGGACGGGCAAATGCTGCGCGCCATCCGCGAACACCTGTTTTCGGTATTGCGGGATATTATCTATTCCTACTCAATCCCCCAGTCCGCGGTCGGTCTTCGCCGGGACGACCCCGAAGGCATCACCAACCTGATTTTTCACATCCTCCGTAACGCCCGTGTACTACAGGCAGGGCGTCATCCGGACCTGGTGGTGTGCTGGGGTGGCCACTCCATCAACGAGCGCGAATATCAGTACAGCAAGGAAGTGGGCCACCAGCTTGGTTTGCGAGGATTGAGCATTTGCACCGGTTGCGGCCCCGGCGCCATGAAAGGCCCGATGAAAGGCGCCACCATTGGCCATGCCAAACAGCGGGTGAAGAACGGCCGTTACATTGGCCTGACGGAACCGGGCATCATCGGTGCCGAAGCGCCAAACCCGATCGTCAACGAGCTGGTGATCATGCCGGATATCGAGAAACGCCTCGAAGCCTTCGTTCGGACAGGCCACGGCGTGATTGTGTTCCCCGGTGGTGTGGGTACCGCAGAGGAAATCCTCTATCTGCTCGGCATCCTGCTCCACCCGGACAACGCCGACCTGCCCTTCCCGGTGGTCTTTACCGGCCAGCAGGAAAACGCGGAATACTTCGAGATGATCGACCAGTTCATTCGCAACGCGCTGGGCGATGAAGCCGCCAGCAAGTACGAAATCATCATCGACGACCCGGACAAAGTCGCCCGCACGATGAAACAGGGCATGAAGGATGTGGAAACCTTCCGCCGGGCCATGCAGGACGCCTACTATTTCAACTGGATGCTGAAGATCGACCCGGTGTTCCAGATGCCGTTCGAGCCCACCCATAAAAGCATGCGGGCGCTGGCGCTACACCGTGACCAGCCGGTTCACCTGATTGCCGCGAATCTGCGCAAGGCGTTCAGTGGCATCGTCGCCGGCAACGTCAAGGAAAGCGGCATACGCCACGTGCAAGCCAAGGGGCCATTTGAAATTTCCGGCGATCCGGAGCTACTGGCACCCCTGGAAGCGATGTTGAAAGAGTTCGTTGCCCAGGACCGGATGAAGTTACCCGGTTCCGGCGCTTACGAACCCAGTTACCGGATTATCAGCGAAGCAACGCCTGCCACGTCCTGACGGTGATGGGGATTATTCCCCACCATCCGCCGGAAGGCTGGCGTAATAAGCGGCCAGGTTGGCAATGTCCTCATCGCTGAGGCCCGCCGCCTGGCCCTGCATGATGGCGGCCTGGCCACCGTTGCGCTGCTTGTTCTTGTACGCCTTGAGCGAAGACACGAGGTATTGTTCGTTCTGTCCCGCCAGGTTGGGATAACCCGGAATCGCCGCGATGCCATTCTTGCCATGGCAGGCTGCGCACACGGCGGCCTTGGTTTTACCGGCCTCAGCATCACCAGCGGCGATGGTAACGGCGGGCGCGGCAGCCCCCAACACGAACACGGCGGCCAGGGTGTGGTATTTCAGTCTCATTGGTTTTACCCTCTCATCGTTTTATAGCCCGACAGGATCCTGCCGGTGCGCAAGTTGCACGAATTTATAGCACAGCAAGAACAAAGCTCAAATGTGATGGATCAATAATCACCCCATTCGATGCGGAGAAGTCGACATGTCCATTCAGGTTCAGGAAATCCCGTGCAGGGAAGGCAACATCGGTCTGATCACCCTGGATTCCCCCGCCACCCTGAACGCCCTGTCCGCGTCGATGATCCAAGAAATCCAGGCAGTACTGGATCAGTGGGCCGAAGCCGACCACATCAGCCTGGTCATTTTCCGCGGCGCCGGTGAACGTGCGTTCTGCGCGGGCGGTAATATCCGCGAACTCTATGGTGCCCTGTCCGGCGACGAAGACCCGGACGCACCGGCCGAATTCTTTGCCCGTGAGTATCGCCTGGACTACACCATTCATTGCTTTCCCAAGCCGGTGATCGCCATTGGCCACGGCGTGGTGATGGGCGGTGGGCTTGGCATTTTCTCCGCCTGCCGCTACCGCTTGGTAACACCCGATGTCTCGCTGGCCATGCCAGAGATCACCATAGGCCTGTTTCCCGATGTCGGTGCAAGCTGGTTCCTCAATCGGCTGCCAGGCCGCATCGGTTTGTTCATGGGCCTGACCGGTGCGCGGCTGAACGTCTCTGACGCGTTGAGGGTTGGCCTGGCCGATATGGCCATCCTGCCAGATCAGGTGGAATCATTGATCGAGCGGTTGAAGGAGGAGCGCTGGACCGGTGAATCAGCGGCTGATGACAACCGCCTGTTCCGGCTGGTCAAGCAACTTGAGCATCCGGACTACAGGGCACTGCCAACCAGTGAACTGGCGCGCCACGAGCAGGACATCGCCAGGCTCAGCGCAGGCGATGAACTCCCGGCCATTGTTGAAAATCTCCTGGCGGCGGAGATCGACAGCGACTGGTGGCAAGGCTGCGTGAAAAACCTGCGCGGCGGCTGCCCGGTTACCGCCTGGCTGGTCTGGACCCAGCTCAAGAAGGCGCAGCAAATGTCACTGAAGGACGTCTTCCGGATGGAATACACCATGGCCGCCCGCTGCACTCGGCGACCAGATTTGCGGGAGGGTATTAGAGCCAGGCTGATCGACAAGGATCACAAGCCCGTCTGGTCATTCCCGACTGTCAGGGACGTGCCTGACGCTGTCGTTGAAGAACACTTCGAGCCGGAACTGAACGACAGTAACGACCCCATGGCACTGCGCTGAACGGGCGGCAAGCCCGCGTTCATAGCTCGGCGCCGGCCTGAATCAGCAACATCTCGATATCCCGGTTGTTGCTGGCACGCGCCAGATCCAGCGCCGTTCGCCCATCGCTACCGCGATAGTTGACGTCTGCACCCGCCGCCAGCAGCATCTCGGCGGTCAGTAAATCCCCGCCCTCAACAATGTGCATCAGCAGCGAAAGGCCGCCCTGATTCACATTGACGTTCGCCCCGGCGGCCAACAGCACTTTCACTACGGAAAGATGACCGTTGCGGGCGGCACGGATCACCGGCGTTGTACCCTCGCCGTCCGCTGCATTTACGCTGGCGCCGGCCGACAACAACAGCTGCACGATCCGCCGATGGCCATGCCCTGAGGCGATCATCAGTGGCGTGACACCACTCGCCGTGGCCAGGTCCGGCGCTGCACCTTCGCTGAGCAAAAACCAGACAATTCGGTCCTCGCCCGCCCTGACCGCCGCCGAAAGCGGTGTGCCGGCTTCGGTCAGTGTGTTCAAAGACAGGCCAGAGGCTGCAAGCGACTTGGTCCGTTCCAGGTTTCCGTTGCTTACCGCCGCCATCAAGGGCGTATCCGCCACCGACGCGCGACGCTGTTCGAGGTTGGATGGATCTGTGCTCGTCGCGCACGCTGTCATCAGCGCGCTTGCGACCAGGACCGCCAGAAATCTCACGAGGATGGTGCCGGTTCCCTGGGCCATGGTGATTCAGTCTCTGTTGATTTATTTTTGCGGATATTCTGGTCAGTCGGCGGCGGCAATGAAAGCGAGCGGTTCACAAGTCCGGCCGGTTCTGCAAAATATCGCCCACCAGCGACCGCAAGTTCGCTTCACCTGCCTCCCGACCCATGCATTCACCGTTCGCCTGCAACTCGGGCCAGGACCAGCCCTGTAGCACCGCCCTGGCCCAGAGGGAGCGCGAACGTTCGCCGGCCATCCCGTTGACGACGCCTGCCTGCAATGACAGCCGTCTCAGTACCGGCAAGGCCAGATCGAAGCCCCGATAGCCATGAGCAAAACTGTGCAGGTCCCTGAAATCATCCTCATTGAGCGGTCTGCCGGCAGGAAGGCTGCAGGTTATCCGCAGAATTAACTCCGGCTCTGCATCCATCCAATTGAGCGGCACGAGGGTGAGCCAGTGCTCCGTCAACCTCCGACGCAAATGATCTGTCAGCGCCTTACCTTGCGCAGACATTCCGGTGAGTAACTGCAGGGGATACTCGCCGCTGCTGGCTTCGCGCTTCAGCCCGAGCCGAACCGGCTCCAACCCGCACCGCCGCCAGAACGACAACAGTCCGGCGTTGCCGCCGAAACTGGTACCGATACCGTCCAGCCCCTGCTTGCACGCATAGTCATTCGCAGCGGCCACCAGTGTCTGGCCCAGCTCCTCACCGCGAACCTCGGCACTCACGGCAATCCGCACGATGCGCAACAGGCGCTGGCAGGCTGCTTCGGCAAATCCACTGTGGGTCGCCAGGGACTGGGGTAAAAGATGTCCCCGCAAGCGGCGCTTGCCCAACATGACCTGTTCTGCAAGCACGCTGTCCAGTCCCCCTTCCACCGTCGCCCATAGCACACCGACCAGAACACCACCGCGCGTCAGGCGCCAACTCACTGCAGCCGGGTCGTCCATCCACTGGCGCAAGTCACCAGGAGAGGTTCGGTAGTGGGCATCCACCAGCAAACCGAAGGCCTCCTCCAATTCACTGTCTTCTGCGGTACCCGGGTTCCAGCGTTCAACGACGATATCCACATCGTCATGACTGACGGGTGGCGCCTGGGCATCCAGCAAAAACATCCGACGCGTCAACGGCTCCAGGGGGTCAGAGGCAGACCACCGTATGGGCGCCGTAAGCGATGCATTGCGCCAGTGAGGCGTTTCAGCATCCAGCACCGAGCGAAAACGGATGGCAAAGCCTCTACCGGAACCTTCATAGCCATGCACCGTGGAAGCGTAAATCACCCTGGGCCAGGCCAGCAGTATTCGCTTGAGCAGGTCTGCTGGCACGGCGGCGGCTTCATCCACCATCACCAATTCGGCCTCCGGCTTTTCAGCAAGCAGCCGGCCCAGGGACCAATATTCCAGCCGCCCCTGATCACCCACCGCAACGTCGCCCGTGCCCATGTCAGAATCAGAGGCCTGCCCGCTGGCCAGGCGGGCGTGGTGAAACAATGTTTTCACTGCATCCGGCCCGGGCGCAGTCACAACCACGCGCCGCCGCCCTTCATTCAGAAGACGAACCGCCGACAGGCCCAGTGCCGCAGACTTGCCCCGCCCCCGATCCGCCGTTACCACCAGCGGTCGCCGACGCCGCCCCAGCCCCGTTCGAACAACCTCTTCCACAAGCGAACGCTGGTCATCTGTGGCGCCTACCCGGAAGGCATCGCGGGGTGGTTCAACCGTTGGCAATGGCGGTCGAGGGTCGATCGACAGGTTGACACGAATAGCATTAGGGTCACCGGCCACAGTGCCGGCCAGACGGGCCGCAAACGGATGCTGACCGGCTCCGTCCAACCCGGTGCGCCGGTAATCCGGATCGTCGAAATCGCCCCATTCTTCCAGCTTCGGCATCAGCCAGAAAAACAGACCACCGGCCGCGAGGGTTCCCGACAACGCCGCAAAACCGTCTGGTGGATTCCCCCGCCAGCCATCCCAGACCACGCAAGCCAGCTCCTGTCCCAGCCAGCGACGTCCCTCGACCGGTTTGATCGAGGTCAGCGAGGATTCCGGCTGATCCTCAACCGGCCCGGTCCAGACGCCGGGCGCTATCGACAATACTGGAAGAAGTTCCCGCAGCCACGAAAGAGAGGCTGCCCGATCGCCTTCCAGAACCACCAACCGCCGATGTCCGGCAGCCCGCAACCCGGCTTGCAGCTCCTGCCACCCGGCCAGATCAGGCCCGTTCAACCCGGTTTGATCAACCATTCACTCAGCTCAAATCCACGGAGTGACGCTTGAGATCTTCCAGCTTCGAATACTTCAGCGCCGAACGATGCGTCGCACGCAGCTTCACACGCGGCGCACTATCGGCCTCAAACGCCTCCTGCCAGCGGGATGCACACAGGCACCAGGAATCCCCTTCTTTCAAACCGGGGAAACCAAATTCAGGTCTTGGTGTACTCAGATCGTTACCCTTGGCACTGGAATACTCAAGAAAGTCATCCGTAACGACAGCACACACCACGTGGGCCCCCAAATCATCAGGCCCGGTATTGCAGCACCCATCACGATAAAACCCGGTTTCCGGATCTGTACCACACACTTCCAACTTTTCACCCAGCACGTTCACCGGTTCAGCCGTTGCAGCCATAACATCATTCTCCAAAATTAGGGGGAGGGTTTGGATAGCTGCTTCCAAAACTGTGCGGAGCCATGGATGGCGGAGCTCAAGCGCCACAGGGATGTGCTTGAGCGTGTTTTGGAAGCAGCTATCCAAATCCTCCTGCACCCAATGAGCGACTTACTCCAGATGCCACGCACAAAAGTAACAGGATTATGCGGCACCAGTATCAGCACTACCAGTCGCCGGGTACAATACACAGCATGTCGCCCCCACCCCAAATACCTGAAACCTCCAATCTGCCCGATTACCTCACTGATGAGCAAAGGGCCATCATCACCGCAGGTTTTGAACATGCGGTAATCACCGCCGTGGCGGGCAGTGGAAAAACGTCCACTCTGGCCTGGCGCATCCGCTATCTGCTGGAACAGGGGCATGATCCGAACCGTATGCTGGTGTTGATGTTCAACCGCGCTGCGCGGGTGGACTTCGAACACAAACTTCAGGACGTAACACGTAATTTGGGCCTGGCGACACCCGAAATTCGCACCTACCACGCAATGGGGTTACGACTTTACAAACGGTTCGTGCGGGAAGGCTTCCTTCCGGGATTTTCAGACAAGATCCTCACCGACCAGGAAATCAGCTATCAGGCCTGGCAGCTTACGCGGCGATTGGCGCCCGAGGACCTGGCCGACGAGATCCGCCGCAACAAAAAAGACTTTGTCGAAACCGCCGTAAACTTCATCGACCTGGTGAAAACCACCCTGTCCCCGGTGGACATCGTCTTTGAGGAACTGGGCTATTCCGACAAGCACCGCTACCTGATCGACCTGTTCCACAGTTTTGAACAGTGGCGCAAATCCCAGAGCCGCATCAGCTATGCCGACATGCTCTACGAACCGGTGATGGCCATTCATCAGAACCCGCCCTTACAGCGCCTGGTCGGCAACAAAATGGACCTGGTACTGGTGGATGAGTATCAGGACACCAACGAAATCCAGCATCTACTGCTCAGATACGTGGCCGGCGACCGGGCACGGGTGACTGTCGTGGGCGATCCGGATCAGACGATTTACGAATTTCGGGGCGCCAGACCCGATTTCATACTCAAGCGTTTCAGCGAAGAGTTTGAAAGCCCACTGGAGCAGACCCTGAGCTATACCTTTCGGTATGGCCATCAGGTGGCGCTGCTGGCCAATCACCTGATCTGTCACAACACCGGTCGCAAGGATGTGCTCTGCCATTCCCATCCAACCACACCTGAGACCGGCATCACCCTGCACCAGCAGGAAAACGACAGTGATCTCGTCCTGAAACTACTGCAACCCATGGACGACGAAGCACTTGCCAACACGGCGATCCTGTTCAGGGTGTGGAGCCAGAGTGTTCCTATCGAATTGAAATTGCTCGCGCGACAAGTGCCCTACCGCATCGACGCCGGGAAGGGTGCCCTGTTCAGTCGCGAGGTTCAGGCCATCACCAGCCTGTTGATGGTGGTGTCGGGCCGGATTCGCAATCTGCCTGATGAAGACCGGCTTGATATTGCCCGGCAATTACTGCGCTTCCCCCATGTTGGCCTCAAGGAGCCCGAGCTCGAACAGCTGGCACGCTTTCTGGCAGGGTTCGGCGAGGGCTGGCACGAGCGGCTGCTGGCCATGGACTTTGACGCACTGGCCCCCATGGCGGCCAAAAAGCTCCGCAAGCTCGGGGAAACACTGGCACAGCTGGAGCGCTTCAAAGGCTCAGTGGCAGACCTGATATCCCGCTATGCGGAGGAAACCGAACTCTACGAGGGCATTCGCAGCCTGGCACTGACCCATGAAACCGCGGACGAACGCATCGAGACCATCCGGGGCTTCCGGCTGTACCTCTCGGGACTCGATGTCAGCATTGACGGCGCGCTGGAACACCTCAAGGCATTGAAGAAACAGGCGGGCGAAAATCGCCATGGCGGCGCCTTACTCTCCACCATCCACCGCACCAAGGGCCTGGAATGGTCGACGGTTATACTGCCGGGACTGCAGGAGAAGTACCTGCCCTACAGCCCCCGAGCCCAGGACGACCCCAAGGCCTTCCTGGAAAGTGAACGCCGCCTGCTCTATGTGGCCATGACCCGAACCCGGGAGCAACTACACCTGATCACCCGGCCATTCGGAGAAAAAAGACACCTTGACGGCGACCAGGGCCCAAGCCGGTTTGTCGATGAGTTGTGCTTTCCACTGTCCCAAGAGTTTGGCCAGTGGCTGGACGGGCGTTCCTGCGACAGCGCTGACGCACTGACAGCCACCGTACCACTGACGTCGACCGGTCTTCGCTATGCGCACCTTCAAGGCGTCACATTGCAGACAAGTGCGGAAGCAACGGCCGAGGAGACGACACCGCTCTGGGCAAGAAACCGTCTCAGCCATGCCATCTTCGGGCCGGGCTCAGTGACGGGGGAGGACGAACGGTCCTTCGAAGTCGCTTTCGACAACGGTGACACCCTGAATTTCAGCAAAAAAAGTGCCCACCTGTATTTTACCGCCATGTCATCAAGGGCCTGAGTACAATTGCGGACGTAACACTGGCCCTCTTTTTTTGTTTTTTTGAATCCCCTGACTTAAATTTCACGTAAGTACGCTGCAGCAATGCTTTATGCGAAAGTACGACATGAGTACTTTTTACAACGATAATTGAACAGGAGGTTCTGCATGAATATCATGCGCCCACTGGCCATTGCGGCCCTGACGACATCCCTTGCGACCCCCGCACTCGCCGAACGCGAGCAAACCATTTACCTGAACCCGTTTGCCGGCTTCCAGCTGTTTGACGACAAGCGCGACCTCAGTGAAACCGGCACCCTGGGCATTGGCGCGGAATTTCGCTTCCACCCCAACTGGGCCGTGGAAGGCGTCTATTCCAAGGCGGATGCCGATCGGAAGTACGTCAATGGCAGTAGCGACTTTGAAGAATATCGACTGGACGGCCTCTATTACTTTGCCGGCCAGGATGAAGCCTGGAATCCGTATGTCTCGGCCGGTGCCGGCCACGCGGACTTCGGCGACGATGTGCTGAGCTACCAGACAGCCGGTTCCAATCATGACGAAACCCGCGTCAACGTCGGGGCGGGCTTCCGTTACAACGTCAGTGACAGCGTTTCCATTCGCGCGGACCTGCGCGAGTTCCATGGCATTGACGAAAGCACCTTCGATACCCAGGCAACCCTTGGCCTGAGCTTTGCCTTCTCTCGCACCGTCGCGGACTCAAAGCCCTCACCACGCAAAGCCGCAGACAGCGACAACGATGGCGTGCCGGACAACCGCGATCAGTGCGCCGGAACACCTGCAGGTGTGAACGTTGACAGCAATGGTTGTGAGCGTGACAACGACGGTGACGGCGTCGCCAACAGCATGGACCAGTGCCCCAACACACCGGCGGGCGCCAGCGTCAACAGCCGTGGTTGTGAGCTGGACAGCGACAACGATGGCGTGGTGAACAGCGCGGACCAGTGCCCCGGCACGACTGCAGGCGCAGACGTGGATGCCATGGGTTGTGAAGGCGTGACAGAAACCGTCGAAACCATCGAGCTGAACGTACAGTTCCCGACCAACAGTTCGGTGATCGGCAATGCCTTCGACAATGAAATTCGCCGCGTCGCCAATTTCATGCTCGAGTATCCGGAAACCAACGTGGAAATCGCCGGTCACAGTGACAGCATTGGCGAGGCGGAATACAACCGCTTCCTGTCCCAGCGCCGTGCCGAGGCAGTTGCCACCCGGCTGACCGATGCCCTGGGCATCAGTGAGGACCGTGTGAATGCCGTTGGTTACGGTGAGTCCGAGCCGGTTGCCAGTAACGAGACCGCTGCTGGCCGCGCGGAGAACCGTCGGGTTGAGGCTCGTATTCAGGTTCGCCGTTAAGCGTCGACGTTGATCCTGTACAGACATCCTGTGCAGATCAGCTCAACGAAAAGGCGCCTTCGGGCGCCTTTTTTATTGGCGGGCAGGCGCCCTTAATTTCATGCTCGCGAGAGAATGCCGTGAAGCGAATGTTGTTCGTCTTTATTCTCACATGGGGTATACCCGCTGCTGCGTGGCCCCAGGTTTACCGGTGCGATGCCGGTGGTGATACTCGCTTTTCGGACCAGCCCTGCGGGGAAGACTCCGAGGAAATCACCATCCGTGACAACCGGATTGGCGGCAATTTTGGCCAGAACCTCCCGCCGTCACCCAAGCGTGATGAAACAGTGGAAGAACCGGAAAAAAGCACTCAGGAGGAGACCAGTGATGACACCTGCCGCTTTATTAACTCCACCGACCTGCGGCGCTATCTGGTGCGGGAACAGGTGGTGAAAGGCATGACCAAAGAGCATGTTCTAGAAGCCTTTGGCCGACCTCCGGAAACCTACCCCACACCCCAGGAAACCTGGGTATACCAGACGAAATACTATGGCGCCCTTTATGAACTGACCTACGTGTATTTTCGGGACGGCTGCGTGGAAAATGTGGTGTACCGAAAGCCCTGAGCCATTTAGCAGTCCACAGACCTTTTTTCGGCGTCGATCAGCAGATTGCGGGGCGTCAGCTGGCGCTCGCAGAAGGTCCCCAGCCGAACGTCATACCCCTGTTCCTCAAGAAACATTGAATAATCCAGCACCACCCAAAGCTCCAGTGGCCGCCGAAACAGGTGGCGCACCAACTCGTGGCGGCGCACTTCCTGCCGTCGCCGCTCGCCATAACGTTCCCAGACACCAAAGTCTGTGTCCCCGGGTAGTTCCAGCCCCCTATTGCCGGCTGCCCAGCGACAGAAGGTGGCAAAATCGCCGTTCGTCAGCCGCGTCGGGTGCGACGGCACCGGCAGGTAGGCATCCACGCCGCGAAGCTGCCGTTGAAGACCATCGAACCCGAGACGCCAACGACTGATCCTGCGGGTTTGCTCACGCACACGCTTCGGTGCGGTCACGGTTTCCCTGACGGCCAGTCGCAGCTCGTTGCGGGTCAGCTCCAAGCCATTTTTTGAAGCCCGGACGCGCCTGGAAAGAGGCTGGTACTCCAATGTTTCCGTCAGGTGGTAACAGCAGGGTGAAACACTCACCCTTGGCAGGCCCAAGCCAGCCACCTTGCGCATCAGCCTGCGATGAAGGTCACCACAGGCGTGCAGGGCAACACCGTGAACCTCAGGCGGCATCGTCAGGTTATCGGCCATGACATCCCGGCACTGCAGGGCAACCGCATCCCCGAACTTTCGGGCCAGGCGGTTGCCGTCGTCCACCAGGGTCGCGTTCCATTCAAACCCGGTTACCTCACCCCCGCACAGGGGCGCCAGGGTTCTGGCCAGGTGGCCCTTGCCGCAACACCAGTCCAGTACGTCGTGCTTCAGGGGTTGGATAGCGCTTGCAAAAGCGCCGGCCTGAAGCCGCTTACGGCCGGGCATATCCGTTGCCAGGACCTCAGGCAAGGTGCTCCGATAGACGGATTCGATGGCAAGTGGCTGAATGTCGGTCAGCTCACCGAACTCCCGGAAAGAAGGCAACGCCCCGGCCACCCATTCAGCCAGCGCAACAGGATCATCGTCCCATTGCACACAGTCGCTGTCAGAGAGCCGGGCAACCCGGTCCGCCAATGCCGGCCAGTTCTTCGTCCAGGCCGGGCTCGGGTCAGCGAATGGCGTCGGTTGCCAGAACTCACGATGCTGCGCCAGCCAATCGTTCAAGCGCTGCCAGCGCCGATAAAAAGCGTCAGCGCGGTGATGTGAACTCGCCGCCGAAGGTAACGTCACTCGGAAAATCGCCCAGGCCGAAAAGCATCCAGGCACACCGACGGCGCCTCCCCATCAATCAACTGGGAAATCACCGAAGCGCTGCCCGCCGACAGGGTCCAGCCAAAGGTGCCGTGCCCGGTGTTGAGGAACAGGTTCTCCCGGGGGCCTCGACCGATGATGGCAGGACCGTCCGGAGTCATGGGGCGAAAACCGGTCCAGGTCTCTGCGGCCTCCAGATCGGCGCAACCGGGAAAACGGGATTCCACGGACTTTCGAATGGTCGCCAGCCGGGCTTCCGGAATGTCGCGGTTGAAGTCGTCCAGTTCCACAAAGCCGGAGGCGCGTAGTCTCTCTCCCAGACGGGTCGAGACCACTTTGTAGTTGTCATCGTGGATGGTCGACACCGGCGCGCGGCCAGGGTCTTTCAAGGGCACCGTAAAGCTATAGCCCTTCACCGGGTAGATCGGCAATTCAAGCCCCAGGGGGCGGGTAAGGTGCCCCGACCAGCAACCAGCACTGATAACCACGGCGTCAGCCTCAAGGGTTTCCGATGTGCCATCGTCCTTGCGGATGGTCACCCCTGTTATCCGCCGATCATCTGCCACCAAATGTTCGGTTTCCGTGTTGTAGCGGAACTGCACCCCCTTGGTTTCGCAGGCCTTGGCCAGCTCACGGGAAAACAGATGACAATCACCGGTGCCATCCGTGTCATAGCTCAGGGCGCCATAGAGCGGGCCATCCCCGACCATGCCGGGCTCGGCTTCGCGAACCTGTTCGGGAGTGAGCAGTCGGGAGGGGATGCCCAGTTCGTCGAGCAACCGTTGGGTTTCGCGGTAGCTTTCCAGGGTCTCCGGGGTGCTGGCGAGGTGAAGCAGGCCCTGGTGGCCGCCGTCGAACGGCAGATCAAGCGCCTTTTCAAGGGCCAGGAAGCGTTCACGGCTATGAATACCAAGGCGTATCATGGCACGCTTGTTCAGGCCAAACAGGCCAGGCGACCAGGCGTAGCGCAGCGTTGCGAACATGAAACGCAACGTTTCCATGGACGGCGGTACTGACATTTTCAGCGGTCCGTCTTTCTTGAACAGCCAGGGTATGGCCTTCAACACCATGGACGGGTCCGCCCATGGATAGACCACGCCGTAGGAACGCTGCGCAGCGTTGCCCCTGCTGGTTTCATTCCCCGCTGCGCTGTGACGCTCCAGCACGGTTACCTGATGGCCCCGACTTTGCAGCTCGTACGCCGTGGTTACGCCAACAACGCCGGCACCAACAACAATGATGTGCATGTACTTCTCCCTATGACAGCAATGTAGGTCAACAATCGAACAAGCTGATAAACTACTGTGACAAAGTTCTCAGGATAGCAGCCAACGCTTTGGTTGCGATGGAGTGAAGTAACCGACAATGAGCAAGAAACGTCGCGACATTCCCGTTTTCGATCAACCGATTATTGAAACCCACTGCCATCTGGATTACCTCAAGGATCGCCCCCTGGCGGAAACCCTGGCGGAAGCGCAGCGGGTCAATATCGAGCGTGTGATCACCATCGCCGTGTCACCAGACAACCTGGCTACCGTGCGTGAACTGAGTCAGACAGCACCCTGGGTGTATGGCACGCAAGGGGTCCATCCCCATGATGCCGAAAAATACACAGACGCCGCCGAGGCGGAAATCCGCGCGCACGCTGGCGATGACAAGATCGTCGCCGTGGGCGAGATTGGTCTGGACTACTTTTACGACAACGCGGACCGGGACGTTCAGCGTGACGTGTTCCGCCGCCAGTTGCAGATCGCCTGTGACACCGACCGGCCTGTGGTCATCCACAGCCGCGAGGCCGATGACGACACCATCGACATCCTGAAGGAATTCGAAGGCACTCTTAAACGCCGCGGCGTAATCCACAGTTTCACGTCGGGCCCGGGGCTGGCGCAATACGCATTGGACGAAGGCTGGTGCCTGGGCTTCAACGGCATCACCACGTTTAACAAAGCCGAAAACGTGCGTGACATTGTACGCATGGCGCCCATCGAGCAAATCCTGCTGGAGACGGATTCTCCGTTCCTGACCCCGGTTCCCTATCGCGGCAAGGAAAACGCGCCCTTCTACATACCGTTTGTGGCCGAGAAAATCGCCGAAGTGAAACAACTTCCACTGGAGAACGTACTGGCTACAACCTATGACAACAGTCTGAGAACGTTCTTCCAGCGGCAATGATCAAACGCATCCCTGTCTCGGCACTCAAGGTCGGCATGTACATCACCGACCTGAACAACGACTGGATTCCTCACAACACCCAGCGCCGTCGCGGCGTGATCAAAAAAGAGGACACTGTTGAAAAAATCCGCCGGATGGGGGTGGACTACGTCTACATCGATGTTTCCAAGGGTCTGGACTGCCAGGACTCGGAACCAGTCCATGAGGTCGATCGCCGCAACGAGTCCGCGCTTCAGCGCGCTGGTGAGCAGCTGCCCGGCGTTTTCAAACGGGTAGCGGTTGCCGAGGAAATGGTGTTCGCCCAGCAGGTGCACAACCAGGCCCAGGGGCTGGTAGGCAATCTGATGAATAACGTGAAGCTTGGCGGAGCCATCGACATAGCCCCCATTCAGCAGTTGGCCGACGAACTCCAGAGCTCTATCTTGCGCAACGCCAATGCCCTCAGTTGCCTGGGCCGTATCCGCGAGAAGGACAACTACCTACTGGAGCACTCGGTCAATCTCAGCGTGTTGATGTCCCTGTTTGGCAACTACCGTAAACTTCCTCCGGACGCACTGCACCAGACCATCGTTGGTGCACTGCTCCATGATATCGGCAAAATCCTCACGCCGGACGACATTCTCCACAAACCGGGACGGTTGACGCCGGAGGAATTCGAAGTCATGAAGGCCCACGCCCGGCACTCACGGGACATTCTAAAATCCACCGAGGGCATTGGCGAACTGACCATCATGACTGCCGCTGAGCACCACGAACACCTGGATGGCAGCGGCTATCCCGAAGGCCTGAAAGGCGAGGAAATCTCCGTATACGGCCGCATGGTTGCCATTACCGACGTCTACGATGCCATCACCTCCGACCGCGTCTATCATAAAGGCATGACCCCAACCCAGGGCCTCAAAAAACTGCTGGAATGGAGCGGAACCCATCTGGATGCAGGGCTGGTAACAGAGTTTATTCGTTGTGTGGGACTCTACCCCATTGGTTCGCTGGTACTTCTGGAAAGCGGGCGTCTCGGCGTCGTCATCGAGACCAACGACGAGGACCAGCGATTGCCCATACTGCGGGTGATGTACAACACCCGCTTTCGCATGCCCATCACCGTCGACACCCTGGATCTGGCCAAACCGGGTACCCAGGATCGGATTCTGAGTTCAGTGGACCCGGAAGACTACAAAATCGACGTCAGAAAATTCCTGGTCTGAAACATTATCCTCCCATGGACAGAAACACCGCCATCAGGATGGGAGACAGGAACGACAGGATAAACCCCGAGGCAATGGCCACGGGCACGCAGTCCAGGCCACCACTGCTGCGGATCACCGGCAGAGTGAAGTCCATGGCAGTCGCACCGCCATAGCCAATGGCCATGGCCGGCCGCTGGCCGATCAACAGTGGGATGATCGCAAGCGCAATAATCTCCCGGATCACGTCATTGAGAAAGGCGACACCGCCCCAGGAGGGCCCCAGAGCATCGCCAATCACTATACCGGACAAGGAATACCAGCCGAACCCGGACGCCAATGCCAATGACTCATGCCAGGCAGCATCCAGTAACGGTACCATTGCAAAACCGGCGAGCAGAGAGCTGCCGGCCATCGCCAACGCAATTCCCAGCCCCTGCCGGTTGAGCAGCAGCCTACGAAGGGACAGGCCGGCATTGCGCAGTTGCAGGCCAATCAGAAACAGCAGCAACATTAACGACCAGGTCGCCACGTCTTCGGCCATGGGCAAATCCGGCAACCAGTAGAAACCGGCCAAACCACCCACCACAACCGCCAACAGTGGCTTCAACCCTGCCAGGAACAGGCGGCGGTAGCCACGAGGCTGGTCCACGTGATCCTCCCGCGCTGCCATAGGCTGCCAGCGATGAAACAACCACAGCCCCACCATGTTGGCCACAAACAGCACCATCACGAGCACCGCGACCTGGGATGCCATGTTGGCCAACTGCCCGCCAACACCTTCCATCTGTCCTAGGCTCAGTCCCAAGAGTGCCAGGATAAAATACACCAGCCCCTCAACGCCGTAGTGAATGGCCGTCATCAGATGGCGGTTCTCGAGCGCCAGGGCAAAACCCAGGAAAAGCGGTGCCAGGATCAGCAGTGCGCCGGTCAGCATGAAGTCCTCGGAAAATGTGTATGGGTGGGAAAGATCAGCCGATAGGTTCGTACTGATCGGGATCAAAATGGAACTTACCGGCACTGGCATCGCGATCGGTACGGATGGTACGAGCCAGGCGCTGGGCCATCACTGACCAGACTACATAGTCGTTGGGCTGGGGTTGGTAATCCTGTCCCATCAGCGCACCCGCGACACTGCGCAGCACCGCTTCAGCCTGGGCAATGGAACGATAGGGGCCCTGGCAGCGGTGTTTCTCCGGTTGGCCATCCACCGCGCCGCTGAGTGCCACCAATGCCCAGATGTCCTCACCGACGGGTTTGATGAAAAGCTCAACCCGGCGCTGTTCCCGTACCATAACCAATGCCCGTAAAGGGCCACGCCCATGAAAGTAGTGCAGTTTCACGACCTGATTCCAGGATAATCAGTGAAGTACATGCCCGGACCTGTCCTGCACCAGCACCCAGGGCGCAATCACCACTGCCCAGAGTTCCGAGTTTTCGTCATACCAGTGGCGGGCAAGATCCGGAGCAACGTCGCCCACTTTGTTGTCGGCCAACCAACGCTCAAACTGGGTCTTGTTGTCCGCAGAGAGCTCAGCCGCTACATCCAGCAGGTCCAGCTCCGGGACCACCTTCACGACATGGCCACGGGCATAATAAACCTGCAGGTCATGCCAGTTGATCCGGGACGTTTCCAGATTCAGTTTGCGCTTGAGTTCCTCTGGCGATTCTTTCGTAACCATGTTCACACCTTGGACGTCCATATTTCACGTATCTGATCGGCAAGAGTCATGGGATCGAACGGTTTGGGTATCACGTCAACCGCTCCCAATTCCCTGTAGAACGCCACCTCTTCAGTTTGCACCTTAGCGGTCATGAACACCACAGGTGTCGCGTTCAATGCCGGAATTTCCCGTAACGCCTGAAACGTAGTCGGGCCATCCATACCCGGCATCATAACATCCAGCAGAATCAGTTCGGGCTCAAAATCCGGCCCTTCAAGAAGCGCCTCCTGACCAGAGCTGCAGCTCTTTACTGAAAATCCCCCAACGGTTTCCAGTGCCAGCTCCGCCACAGCCCTAATGTCGGCGTCGTCTTCCACGTAAAGAATTCGGTGAAGCTCTCCAACCGGGTTAGCCATCGTCAGACCCTCTATCATGGTTTTCCACCCCCAGTCTGCGCAGCAAGCGCAAACATTCCTCGCCTTGATTCTGCCCGTCCGCTATTAAGGCAGAAGCATGCATAACCAGTTTCGACTCGCTCGTGACTTCACGCGGCAGAAAATGGACAGCGCCAATCAGCTCCCTCAATTGCAAAGGCAGGTGCCACTGCACTTTGAGACGATTCCCATAATTCTGAGCCCAGGCCTTTAATCCGTCCTCAATCTGCTCATCCGAAACCAGGCCTTTGCGATCCAGGCATTGCTGCATCACCTTGAGCACCGCCAGTTCGCCTACCCGGCTGAGCAGGGCCGCCATATGCACCTCGGATTGATCGCTCCCAACCCGCAGTGCAATTCGCACGGCTTCCTGGGCCACCTTTTCGGCGGTTTCGAGAAAGGCTGTCGCTTTTCCCGCCAAACGGGAATCCCGCAAATGGCCGCTGATATCCAGCGACATGGCCATAGCGTGCCGCAGGGCCATATCCACACCCATGGTTGCAATCGCGTCACGCAAACTGCGGACCGGCTCACCGGTCTTCTGAAACGAGGCGCTGTTGGCCACATCAAGCAGACGGGTTGTCAGTGCAACCTCGTCATTCCATCGCTCCGCGAGTTGCGATGGGGAGAGATCCTGTTTCCGTTCCATCAACTCGATAACCTGGGCCGTATCAATGGCGGAAGGCAGTTGAATAACGGATTCTACCGAGATCTGCAGCAGGTGCTCCAGATCGGGTCGCGACTCCCGATCAAGGGCTGCTGGATCCATCAGAGCGGTCAGCCTATCGTGCACCATCGCCACATCAAAGGGTTTGCTGATATAACCATTGATACCGTGACGTGCGGCTTTCAGAACGGAGTCCCGGTCAGCCCGACCGGAGACCATGACAATGATCGTCTCTCTGCTTTTCTCGCGAACCGTCCGAACAACCTCAAGGCCGGAACCATCCGGTAAATTCCAATCAATAATCATCAGGTCTGAGCCGTGTTCTGACCAATGCATCAGGGCACTCCTGACAGACGCCGTTACAAAAATGTCGACCCCGGGATAAAGCCCACCAACCACGGTCTCCATCAGATCGGCCAACAGGGAGTCATCGTCCAGAATCAGTGCTTTCATTACGTTACGCCTCATCCCTGATGAAAAATGGTTACTCCGTTACGGCCCGCTTCCTTTCGCTCGTAAAGGGCCTGATCCGCTGCATTGAGCGCATCACTGCCAGACCCAAAAGAACTCAGCGATGCAATGCCGACACTGAGGGTGACCGACAAACTTACTCCATTATTGGTGAATAGCTGATCCGAAAACGCATGGCAGATCTGGTTCATTACCGACTGCCCTTCCTGCGTTGTACACTCTGGCAATACCACCACAAATTCCTCCCCGCCGTATCGTCCGATCAGGTCAGTTGAGCGCAAGCGCCGCTTGAGCAGACTGGCAAGCGCCTTGATGACAACGTCACCTGTTCGATGGCCATGCTGATCATTCACCTTTTTGAAATGATCCAGATCAAGCATAGCAACGACCGAGCAGTGCGACAGTCGCTTGCAACGGGCGTGCTCTTTCTCTACCTCCTGCTTGATAAATGAGTGTTTCAGCAGGCCTGTAAGGCTGTCCCGTATCAATAACTCGTTGAGTTGACGGGCGCGGTAACAGCGAATCTGAGCGGCACGTACCAGATGGCTGTCGGACATGGGCTTGGTCAGGAACTCATCAGCGCCTTTTGCCATAGCGTCGAGCTGAACCTGCTTATCCTGCTCGGACGAAAGATAAATGATCGGCAGGCTTACCCATTCCGGGTCAAAGCGTATCAGCTTTGCCACCGTCGGCCCGGAATAGGCACCCATACGAACATCCAGCAGCATTATGTCCGGGAAGAATTCCGAGAGTTCAGACAGAACCGTTTCCGGATCACTGATAGCGCGAACGATAAAGCCAGCAGCCTCCAAAACCGCCCGATAGTGCTCAGCCAGGTCTTCATCGTCATCCAGGATCAGGATTTTCCCGGAGACTGTCCTGCTCTGTTCGCTGACCAGACGTTCAATACCTTCCGCCAGCATGGTTATATCAATTGGCTCATGAAACAGTGCATCCGCACCTTTATCGGCCAAGACATACCGGGCGCGGAAGTCGTCGCTGCGTCCCACGCAAATCAGCGGAGGCTTCAGTGACTCCTCTCCTCCAAAAAGCGAATCAAGCGCCGAGGATACGTCGGAAAGCCTGTCTTCACTGGTCACGACCATTGACATCAGATGCGCCTGGCTGAACGACAGAGCGGTGACCTCCTGGCGCGATACTGAAAAACCGTAGTTTGAGAGGGCGTACTCGAGAAAGACCTGCGACCCCTCTGACAGTCCGCACAGAACAACATGAATATCAGAAACTGGCAGGCCATGGTTGCCCTTCAACCACTCAGAATTGCTCGCGCTAGGGATGGCAGGCACCACGGGTTCATCCAGCAGAGCACGCAATCGCCCAGCCTGCACAAGCGTGTCTACAGTTTTTTGACGTTCCTCAGCGGAAACAACCAGCTTGGTATCGCCATTGCTGGCGTCTTGTTCAGTCAATGGCTTAAGGCGTTGTTCCAGCCTACGGGCCTCCGCCCCCAACGTGGTGTAACCGAAGGTTCCCGCAGAACCGGCCAGACGATGAAGTAGCTGGTAGGCCGACACCACATCTTCACGCAACAGGCGCTGCTTCTGATCACACCCGGTAACCTTCGAAGCAACTTCGCTCAACTGATCGAGTTCTCCCTCCGCCTTGCCGCGAAAACTCAGGCGCAAGTGGGCGAGCTTGTCCGCAATATCCGTTGTTGGATCTTTACCCATAAGAGATCTAGCGCCTCGAATTTTTACTAATATAACCGGGTGAATTAGGCTAACCTTCGTCCATCACAGAACATTATCCGCTAAAACGCAACAGTGAGGAACTTCATTGCGGTCGCGCAAATCGCTTTCCCTCAGCAGCCGGGTGGCCGTCATCATCGTCATCGGCAGCCTTGCAACCGTTTCGGCCGTTATCGCGATCGCTTATCAGGCCTTGGTGCAGGACTTTGAAGACCTGCTCACCCAACGCCAGATTCTCGAAGCTGCACGAACCTCAGAGCAGGTCGACCAGAAGCTGCAGCTCCGATTGAACTCCCTGTCGGCGTTTGCATCGCAGTTGGCCGACAACGACCGCCTTCCCGACCAACCTGCTCTCTCTGACGCGCTGGCTCGCCAGACGACGCTCCGGGATCTGTTCCCGGCGGCGCTTCTCATTTTCGATGACAAAGGGTGCGCTGTAGCGGAAAACGTTTACGTTCCAAAACGTATTGGAACCTGTTACCTGGATCGCCCCCACTTCCAGGAAGCCCTGGAAGCCCGACGCCCCATCGTCAGCAAACCCATCATCGGACGGACGACAGGCCGGCCCCTGCTGTCCTTTCTGGCACCCATCGAAACCGACGATGGCGACTTGCTTGGATTCGCTGGTGGCACCCTGGATCTGGGCAAAACCAGCCTGCTACCTGAAAATCGCCACAGGGGCTTCGGTGGTTCTCGGGGTATCGAGAGGATTATCGACACGGAGAACTTTCTGTACGTTGATTCCGGCAAGGGTTCACAGAATATCGAATCCCTGCCAGACCCCGGCACAGACACCCTGACGGACGCAGCGTTGTCCGGCATTACCTTCGGACAGGTCAGTGGTCAGGACGGCCAGCTGCTGATATACGCAACCAACCACCTGCAGCGGCTGGGCTGGGTATTCGTCCGTGCCGTACCTTACGAGCAGGCAACCACGCCAGCCCGGCAATCATTTATTCAGTTTTTCAACATCAGCCTGCTGATTACCCTTGCCATAGCCGCCGTGAGTTTTCTGCTGGTCAGAACCACCATGTCACCACTTGACCGAATGACGGGGCGCATTCGTCACATGGCCGAGAACCCGGATTCCGCCATGCGACTGAACGAATCCGGCATTCCCGAGGTCAGCAATCTGTCCAGCGCCTTCAACCAGCTGCTGGAAGAGAGGGACAACCTGGGCCGGCTCAAGGATCACTTCATGTCTTCCGTCAGTCACGAGCTCCGCACACCGCTCACCTCGTTGACCGGGGCATTGAAGCTGCTGACTTCCGGCGTAACCGGGCAGCTCAATGACAAAAGCCGGGAAATGGCAAACCTTGCACTGAGAAATGGAGAGCGCCTGCAGTTGCTGGTGTCGGATTTGCTCGATTTCAACAAGCTGTCCGATGGCAGTCTCAAGGTGCGAATCCGAAGTGAAGCCATCCAACCGATATTGCAAGGCGCCGTGGAGGACAACAACACCATGGCGGCCGAACACGAGGTCCGGCTCGTGTCAGACAGCGGAGATCTGCCGCCCCTGCTCTGTGACAAGCACCGGCTGAGGCAGATTCTGGACAATTACGTCAGCAACGCCATCAAATTCTCGCCCCAGGCGGGGGTGGTCAGGATAAGCGCCGGGCTTCACTCGGCAGACTGCGTGCGAATCACCGTCAGTGACCAGGGCTCCGGAGTACCGGATTCCTTTGCCGACAGCGTGTTCAAACGATTCGCACAGGCCGAAACCGGCACCACCCGTTCGGTAAAGGGCACGGGGCTAGGGCTTGCCATTTGTGCGGAATTGGCAAAACTGATGAACGCTGGTGTTGGCTACTACAATAATAAGGATAATAAGGGTGCGCATTTCTGGGTCGATATCCCGGCATCGCGGGAAACGCTGCTGACCCACGCTGACAAGGAAACGGACCGATGAAAACACCCGAAAGTCCATTCAATGAGGCAGTACGACTTCTTGCCCTGAAGCGCACCCACCTGCTTGATACACCACGGGAAGAGCGATTTGATCGCTTTACACGAATGGCCAAGCTCGCCTTCGGAGTCCCCATTGCCCTGGTGTCACTGGTCGACAACAAGCGGCAATGGTTCAAATCCAGCCAGGGGCTGGAGGCCAGGGAAACACCCAGGGATATGTCCTTCTGCGGCCACGCCATCCTTATCGATCGCCTGTTTATTGTCGAGAACACCCTCGAGGATCCCCGATTTGCCGACAACCCACTCGTTACCGGGCCCCCACACATTCGCTTCTACGCCGGTGCCCAGCTCCACAGTCATGAGGGTTATAACCTGGGCACTCTCTGCATCATAGACACCCGGCCACGATCGCTCGACCACGATCAACGTGCGCTTCTCGAGGAGTTGGCCCGGTGTGTTGATGAGGAAATCAATAATTTCGAGGCGAACAAATCCCGCCAGGAACAAATCGAAAAGACCCGGATTCTGAGTGCATTGAACAACCTGACAGTGGACGCGTCCGCGCCCCTGGAACGAAAAATAGACATGGCCCTGGATCTCGGCCGCCAACATCTTGAACTGGAGACCGGGATCGTCAGCGAAATCACCAGTGATGTTTACACAATTCGCTGGTTCAGAGCGCCTGTCGACTCTCCATTGGAGACCGGTCTGTCACTACCGGTGACACAAACCTACTGCGCCCTGATGCTCGAAAAAGGCGACCATCTGGCGATCAGCCACATGGGCGACTCTCGCTATCGCCACCAACCGTGCTATGCCCAAATGGGCCTCGAAAGCTATATTGCAGCGCCGATAGAATTTGATGGCAAGCTCTTCGGCACCCTTAACTTTTCATCGGTTGATCCCAGGCCCAGACCGTTCACGGATCTGGACCGCCTGTTTATCGTGTGGCTGGCGCAATGGATGGCAGCCCTTCTCCAGCAGCATTCCCATGAAGATACGCTGCGCAAGCTATCGGAAAACGTGCCCGGCATGCTCTATCAATATCAGACGGGTTCGGATGGCCGTTCAAGGTTTCCATACAGCAGCGAAGGCATACGTGATATTTACGGCCTTTCTCCCAGAGACGTCGAGGAAGACGCAAGTGCTGCTCTCAATGTCATACACCCTGGGGACCTTGAAGATCTGGAAGAGTCCATTAAGCAATCACACCAATCCCTGGAAGTCTGGATGTGCCAGTATCGGGTCGCAGCGCCAGGGAAATCCTGGAAATGGGTTGAGGGCCGAGCAACCCCCGAAAGACGGCCGGATGGCAGCACCATCTGGCATGGATTCATTGCCGATATTGACGGCAAAAAGCGCTCCCAGCTTGCCCTTGCGGAACGAGAGCACCTGCTGCGCACCTTATTCGATCTGTCACCGATCGGCATTCTTTTGACCGATTTCAGAAGCGGGCAAAACCATGACGTTAACACCGCGTTGCTGGAACACAGCGGTTACTCCTACTCCGAGTTCCTGGCGCTGAACTACTGGAGCGCAACGCCCGAGAATTACGCTGAGCAGACTCAAAAGGCCATCACTGATTTGAAGGAACACGGGCGATTCGGCCCCATGGAACAGGAGTTTATCCGCAAGGATGGCTCCCGGTTCCCGATCCTCCTCCAGGGCGTTCTGGTGGAGCGTGCCGGCAGTGAGCCACTGGTATGGTCGCTGGTTGAGGACATATCAGAGCGCCGTAAGATTGACCGAATGAAAAACGAGTTCATCTCCACCGTCAGCCATGAATTGCGGACACCTCTGACCTCCATATCAGGTTCCCTTGGGTTGATCGCAGGCGGGGTTTTTGGCCCCCTGCCTGACAAGGTCAAAGCCATGGTGGCTATCGCGGCCCGCAATAGCGATCAGTTGCGACATCTGATTGACGATCTTCTCGATATAGAAAAGCTGGTATCCGGTCAAATGGACATGCAGATGCGCAGGCAAAATATCGGCACCGTTATTCAGGATAGTGTAGACCGACTCACAACCTATGCTGTTGATCGACAGGTTTCCCTTCGGTTTGAAAACCGTCATCCCTGGGTCAACGCCGTTTTTGATGCCCTTCGCCTGGGACAGGCGCTCGACAATCTGCTGTCCAACGCCATCAAATTTTCCCCGGAAGGTGCCGATGTCATTATCGCCACGCGCCTTCACGAAGGCGCGTTTCGCATCGACGTAAGAGACTATGGCACAGGCATACCGGAAACGTTCAGACCCAGGATATTTGAGAAATTTGCCCAGGCCGACAGCTCTGATACCCGTGGCGGTAGCGGCACCGGTCTCGGATTGGCTATTACCTGGGAGATCATGTCCCAGATGGGAGGCAGTGTCGGGTTTGAATCGACGGAAGGGTATGGCTCTACCTTCTGGCTGGACATAAAACCCGAGTAAACAACCCATGGGCAACACATAATGACGACATTGACCCGAGCCGACGTCTTTTATCGGCTTATCTGGGCCGCCAGACTGGGCACCCTGCTGTTGGTTATTGCTGTCGCAATTGCCCTGGACACCGCCACTTCCTCCAGCCATCGCAACGACGTCCGTCAGCAATGGCAGGAGGAAGTGGATGACATTAGCCTTGAACTGCAAAGCACCATACTTCAGAACGTTCAAACGGTGTGGGGGCTAGCCGCCAATGTAGCAATACAGCCCGATATCGACGGCCAACGGTTTCGCGAACTGGCGTCGGTCATTCTCCTCCTGGCCCCGGAGCTCCGGAACATTGGTCTGGCCCCGGATTTTGTCATTCGCCATATCTACCCAGTTGAAGGCAACCAGGCTGCGATTGGGCTTGACGTAACGCAACAAAGTTTATCGCCAGAGCAGGTCGAGACACTCCTCAACAACCGCCAGGTGGTGTTCAGCGGCCCCATCAATCTGGTTCAGGGCGGAGAGGGGCTCGCCGGACGCATTCCGATATTCGAACAGGCTTCTGGCGAATTCTGGGGCGTCGTGTCGGTGATTCTGGAGCTTGAGAAACTGTACTCATCCATCGGGCTGGATCGATTGGAAGGCGACTTCAATGTCGCCCTGTCGTCCTCGTCCGACATTCACGACACCGAATCCGTGTTTTTCTCAACACAACCGTTCCAGTGGAAAAATCCGGTAACCAGCACGATTCGAATGAGAGGCATTTCCTGGATGGTATTTGCAGAACCGCCCGGGGGCTGGCCCAATCACCCCCGACACCCCTGGATTTTTCGCGGTAGCCTGTTTGTGCTGCTGGGCATTGTCACCGCTGGAGTATTCTGGCTCACCAGCCTGATGTCCAGGGATCGCGAGATGCAGCAGCGCCTGTGGGGGCTGTTCGAACTGGCACCCATGGGCATCGGACTATTCAGTGTTCATTCCAATCAACTGCTCCGGGCAAACCCGACGTTCGAAAGCCAGTTTGGCAAATCGGTCCAGTCGCTGGAGTTCTTCGACCAGCCGCTTGATGTCCACGGAGAGCCGCTGGCAAACCGACCCGGGGTTCAGGGAACTCTTCGGGAGCACGCCAGAGTCAGCGGTCTTGAAGGCTATTACATGGCGCCTGGGCGCGACGAGCCGGCCCCCATCATGCTCCACGGTCTGCAACTGGACAATTACGGCAATGAACCCGTTATCTGGCTGATCACTGAGGACATTTCAGAGCGGAAGAAAGTCGACCACCTGAAGAACGAGTTCATTTCCACGGTCAGCCATGAGCTTCGCACCCCACTGACCTCGATCTCCGGTTCCCTCGGGCTGCTGGCCAACAATGCCGTTGGCGAGCTGCCGGGGAAAGCCTCGAAACTGGCGCACATTGCCTATCGGAACAGCCAGCAGCTTACCTTCCTGATCAACGACTTACTCGATATGGAAAAACTGGTGGCCGGCAAAATGCCCTTCCGTAGCGAGCACTATGTTCTGCAGGATCTTGTTCACGAGAGTGTTGAGAACATCGCAACCTTTGCCCAACAGCGAGACATCGACCTTCAGGTGTCTGAACTACCAGCCGTGACGGTGCATGTGGATCGTCAGCGTCTGAACCAGGCCATCACCAACCTGTTGTCCAACGCCATCAAGTTTTCTCCGGCAGGGTCCTCCGTCGACATTTTCGTCAGTCAGCACGAAGAGTCGGTTCGTTTGTGTATCAGAGACCATGGTGAGGGCATCGCCCCGGATTTTCGGGAGCAGATATTTCAGAAGTTCTCACAAGCCGATGCGTCGGACCGGAGAGCCAGTGGCGGAACCGGGCTCGGCCTGGCCATCACGCGGGAACTGATGACGCGCATGAATGGCACGGTGGACTATGAATCCACTCCGGGCATGGGGGCTACGTTCTGGCTGGAACTGCCAGTGGCGGGGTAATGGGAAACAGGATATTGAGAGGCCCGGCAGGTTGCCCCGCCGGGCCAATGAGTCACGCCGACTTGAGCATCTCCCGCACGACATAGTGCAGGATGCCGCCGTGGCGGTAGTACACCGCTTCGTTGGCGGTGTCGATCCGGGACAGCAGTTCGCAGGTCTCAGTCTTGCCGTCTGGATAAGTCACCGTCATTTCAAGTGTCTGACCCGGCTTGATATCACCGGACAGCCCCTTGATACTGATGGTCTCTTCACCCGTCAGCTTCAGACTCTTGCGGTCGACCCCATCCTTAAACTGCAGCGGCATCACGCCCATACCGATCAGGTTCGAACGGTGGATACGCTCATAGGACTCGGCAACCACGGCTTTCACGCCCAGCAGACGGGTACCTTTCGCAGCCCAGTCACGGCTGGAGCCAGTGCCGTATTCCTTGCCGGCAATGACCACCAGGGGTGTGTCCTCCTCTTGATACTTCATGGCCGCATCGTAGATGGGCATCTGCTCGCCGGTGGGGATGTGTTTGGTGAAACCACCCTCAACGCCATCCAGCATCTCGTTCCGGATGCGCACGTTGGCGAAGGTGCCACGCATCATCACCTCGTGGTTGCCCCGGCGCGAACCGTAGGAGTTGAAATCTTTCTGTTCCACTCCCCGCTCCTGCAGGTATTTACCCGCCGGGCTGTCGGCTTTGAACGACCCGGCCGGTGAAATATGATCGGTGGTAACGGAGTCCCCCAACAACGCCAGAATGTTCGCGTCCTTGATATCGTCAATGGCGTCCGGCTCTTCCTTCAGGCCCTGGAAGAACGGCGGATGCTGGATGTAAGTAGACTTGTCCGACCACTCGTACACCTTGCTCTCGGGGACCTTGATCGCCTTCCAGGTAGCGTCACCGTCAAAGACTTCCGCATACTCTTTATGGAACATGCTGGTCTTAACCTTCTCGACCGCTTCGGCGATTTCCTGCTGACTTGGCCACAGGTCCTTCAGGTAGACGGGCTTGCCGTCTTGATCTTCACCCAGCGGATCATTGGAAAGGTCCAGGCGCACATTGCCGGCCAGGGCATAAGCAACCACCAGCGGTGGTGAAGCCAGCCAGTTGGTTTTCACCAGCGGGTGCACCCGGCCCTCGAAGTTCCGGTTACCGGACAAAACCGAGGCCACGGTAAGATCACCATCGGCGATGGCCTTCTCGACCGCATCCGGCAGCGGACCGGAGTTACCGATACAGGTGGTGCAGCCATAACCCACCAGATTGAAGCCAAGCTTATTGAGATCGTCCTGAAAGCCGCCCACCTTCAGGTAATCGGTCACCACCTTGGAGCCCGGTGCCAGGGAAGTTTTCACCCAGGGTTTGGTGTTGAGCCCCCTCGCCACGGCCTTCTGGGCAATCAGGCCGGCAGCCATCATTACGCTGGGATTCGAGGTGTTGGTGCAGGACGTAATAGCCGCGATAACAACCGCACCCGGGTCAAGACGGGTTTTTTCGCCATTCATTTCCATCGGCTGGCTGGCAGCGTGCTCGTAGCTGTCCTGGACGCCCACGGCGGTCTGCCCGCCTTCGGATTCCAGCTTGTCTTCACGGGATTCCGCCGGGCCTTCGGCGGTTTCCATCAGCAGTTCAAAGGAGGCCTTCATGTTCTTCAGGGCAACCCGGTCCTGGGGACGTTTGGGGCCGGCCAGGCTGGCCTCAACTTCGCCCATGTCCAGTTCCAGGTTGTCGGTATACACCGGCTCCTGGCCAGGTTGGCGCCAGAGGCCCTGGGCCTTGGCATAAGCTTCGACCAGTTCCAGCTGATCGTCTTCACGGCCAGTCAGCTGCATGTATTTGATGGTTTGCTCATCCACCGGGAAGAAGCCACAGGTGGCACCGTATTCCGGCGCCATGTTGGCAATAGTGGCACGGTCCGCAACGGGCATGTCTTTCAGACCGTCACCGTAGAATTCCACAAACTTACCGACGACACCTTTCTTGCGCAGCATTTCGGTCACGGTCAGCACGAGGTCCGTCGCGGTAATGCCTTCCCGCAGTTTACCGGTGATCTTGAAGCCGACCACCTCCGGAATCAGCATGGACACGGGCTGGCCCAACATGGCCGCTTCCGCTTCGATACCACCCACACCCCAGCCGAGGATGCCAAGGCCGTTGATCATGGTGGTGTGTGAGTCTGTTCCCACCAGTGTGTCCGGGTAGGCAATGGTTTTTCCGTCCTGGTCCTTGCTCCACACGGTCTTGCCCAGATACTCCAGGTTTACCTGGTGACAGATACCGGTCCCCGGCGGCACCACGCGGAAGTTGTCGAACGCCTGCTGGCCCCAGCGCAGGAACTCATAGCGCTCCTGGTTGCGTTCCATCTCGATGGTGACGTTGTCCTTGAAGGCAGACGGATCACCGTACTTGTCCACCATCACCGAGTGGTCGATCACCAGGTCCACCGGCGACAGCGGATTGATCATTGCAGGGTCCTTACCGGCGGCTTTTACCGCTTCCCGCATGGCTGCAAGATCCACCACACCGGGGACACCAGTGAAGTCCTGCATCAGTACACGAGCAGGACGAAACTGGATTTCGGTATCGGATTTACGGTCTTTCATCCACTGAACCATCGCATCGATATGGCCCCGATCCACGGTGGCGTCATCTTCGTTGCGCAGCAGATTTTCCATCAACACCTTGAGGGAAAACGGCAACTTGTCGATGTTGCCAAGGGTGTCGGCAGCCTTGGGCAGGCTGTAATAGTGATAAGTCTTGCCGCCAGCTTCCAGGCTGGAGAGCGTATTGAGACTGTCTTTACTCAGGCTTTGTTTCGACATGAGGTGCCTCCTTTTGATGATCCGAAGATTTCGGAAGGCTTAGCAGTAGCCTTTGCATCAGCGTACTTACCGCAGATGGCAATAGACTGATGCAAAGACCCTGATTTTGAAAGTCTCCTATAACTATTGCACCGATTGACGAGACTTCAACTGCGGTTCCGTGAATGTTCAGTATTGCGGCGGTGAATACCCATATCGCCCTCAGGCCTGTCGATCCCCATAAAGCTGGGCATAAAGGCCCTGGCGGGCGATCAGCTCGTCATGATGCCCTTCCTCGGTGATGTAGCCGTCCTCGAAAACGTAGACGCGATCGGCCTGTTTCACGGCACTCAGACGATGGGCAATGATCAGGGTGGTGCGTTGACGCAGAAAAGCCTCCAGGTCCTGATGCAGCTGAAACTCGGTTTCGGCGTCCAGGGCAGAGGTGGCCTCATCCAGGATCACCACCGAGGGATCCGACAACACCATGCGGGCAATGGCCAGCCGCTGGCGCTGGCCACCGGACAAGCGCACCCCCTGGCGACCAATCAGGGTATCCAGTTGGTGCGGCATGTCCGCCACGGTCTTGTCCAGTTGCGCGATGGCCAGGGCCTGCCACAGTTCGGTGTCGGTCTTGTCGCGGCCCAGGGTGAGGTTCTGTCGCACGGTGTCGTTAAACAGGGCGGGGTGCTGTAGCACCGTGGCCACATGCTCACGCAGACACGGAAGTCCGATGCGCTGAACCGGAACACCGCCCAGCAGCACCTGCCCCTGCTGGGGTGTGTACATACCCAGAATGACCTGCACCAGGGTGGATTTGCCGCCGCCACTGGCACCCACAACCGCCACTTTCTCGCCCGGACCAAGGTGGAGATCAATGCCCTTTAGCACGGCTTCCTCACCGTAGCTGAAGTGGATGTTTTTCAGAGTCAGGCCAACGGTATGCCTGTCCCGGAAGGGGTTCTCCAGCGCTGGATAACGGGGTTCTTCTTCCAGCTCCAGCAAGCGGTTAATGCGCCCCAGTGCCGCATTGGCAGCAAACCAGGCGTACTGCATATTCAGCATTTCCTGCACGGGCGTGAGCATGAACCAGAGGTAGCCGAAGATCGCGAACATCATGCCGATACTCAGGTCACTGAACAGGACCGTCACCATCGCGGCCGCGCGGAAGGTATCGACACCAAACTGGAACAGCGCAAAGCTGGCGCGGGTGGCGGCATCGCTGCGCCATTCAAATTGAATAGCGTGGTCGCGAACCGTGCGGGCGCGGCTGATCAACTGGCGCAGGTAGTGCTGTTCCCGGTTGGCCGCCCTGAGCTGGTGTATCGCGTCCAGAGTTTCGGTCAGGTCACCCTGAAAATCCTCATAGGCGCTGTTCTCCTGACGCTTGAGTTCCTTGACCCGCTTGCCGATGAGCATGGTGGCAAAGATCACCAACGGATTGAACAGCAGGATCAGCAGCCCCAGTTGCCAGTGCACCCACATCAATACGATGGCGGTGCCCAGAACTGTCAGGCTTGCCACCAGGAACCGGCTGATCGTAGTGCCCAGAAACTGGTCGATGGTGTCCAGGTCGGTGATGAAATGACTGGTGATGCCACCTGAGCCACGGGTTTCGTACTCCGACATAGCCACTCGCTGCAGCCGGCCCAGCAGACGCGAACGGACACGGAACACCACATCCTTGGAAATCTTGGAGAACTCACGGGACTGGAGCACGTTGAAGGTAAGCGACAACGACCTTAGCAGAAACGCCGCTACCACCATCAAGCCAATGTAAACCACCGGCAGGTGCCATGCCTCGGGCAGCATCGCCTGCATCACAGGCAGTACCGGGCCCGCTTCATCAAGCAACACTTCGTCCACCAGCACCGGCAGCAGCAGCGGAATAGGCACACTGACCACCGTGGCCAGGATGGCGAGCAGGTTCGCTCTCACCAGCCGCGGCTTGTGCTTGAGGGCCAGGGACAGAATGCCCTGCCAGGTGTACCGGTTGTCGTTGCGACCCGTGCTATCCGGCCCAACTGCGTTCAGATCCGCCGCCTGCTCCAAGAAACCTCCGTCAATGCGATGTCCACCCATACTGGTACGCAGCAAATTCGGTGACAGTCTACCCGACCTTCTGCCATCATTGCCCCTCGAACCCTTGATGTACCAGAACCGGGCCCATTGTGAAACACGACTGCCATTACCACCCCGGCGAACCCGCAAAATGGCATTGCGGTGACTGCCAGATACACTATTGCACCCGTTGCATGCCGGATGCGGACACTCGAAAACAACACGCCTTGTGCCCCCATTGCAGCCGTGCCATGCGCTACCTCGGTGCCGCCACGGAAGCAGTGCCATTCTGGAACCGGATTGGTGCTTTCTTCCGCTACCCGTTCCACACCGACCCGCTGATGGTTATTGCCATTTGCACACTGGTGCCACTTCTCGTCAGCGGCAACCTCATCGGCCTGATTATCACGCTGGTGCTGGCCCTGGCACTATTGAAGTATACCTATGCCGTTATCAGCCACACCGCTGAGGGTCATATGAAACCGCCTCCGGTAGCAGTGGCGTTCACCGGCAGCGGGTTTGACATTGTAATCCTGCAGCTACTGGTGTTTGCGCTTATGGGCGGCATGGTGGCGGCCGCAGCCATGGTCGGCGGGCCGCTGTTGATGTTCCTGGCCGTGGCCTTCGTGATCCTCGCCCTGCCCGCCAGCATTATGGTGCTGGCCATGGAGCGCTCGGTCATGGCCGCGGTGAACCCCATGAACCTGGCGGTACTGATCTCGCGCATCGGCACACCCTATTTCCTGCTGTATGGTTACCTGATTCTGCTGACCCTGGCGTCCGGAGCCGCCCAGGACTTCGCGCTCACTCACTTCGCGCCGGGTATTGCCCGCACACTGGCGGGCTTTCTCAACAGCACCTTTACGCTGATTCTGTTCCACATGCTGGGCTACCTGCTGTTCCAGTACCAGGAGGAACTGGGGTTTGCCAGCGACCTTCAGGATGATGAAAACGCCGGCGACCTGCAGAACCGCGACCGCACCCAGCGTTTTGACGCCGACATTGACATGAACCTGAAGGACGGCAACTACGACCGGGTCCAGTCGATGCTCAAGGAAGCCCTGAAACGGGACTCCCAGAACGCTCTGCGGCTGGGACAACTGCATCAGCTGCTGACCGCCCGCAACGATATTCCGGAGCTTTATCGGTATCACCCCCGGTTGCTGAACATGCTGGCGGAACGAAACGATGGTGAGGGTATAGCTGGGTTGCTGGCAGCTATCGAGACTGTGGAGCCGGGGTTCCGGCTGGAGGACCCCGAACTGTCGGTGCGCTGCGCCCGTTGCCTGTACCAGCGCGGGCATTTCAAACCGGCGCTGAAGTTACTGCAGGACTTCCACAAGCGCTTCCCGGACAGCGAGGAACTGGCGCCGGCCTATCTGCTGGTCGCCCAGGCGCTGGCGAATGGTCTGGGGCAGTGGGAAAAAGCCTCGGCGTTCCTCAATTTCGTCAAGAAACGCTGTCTGAACCATCCCCTGCACGAGCAGGTCGATGTGTACCTGCAGCAGGTTGAGAAGCGGGAGCCATTGAAGGGGCCCAAGGCTTCGTTTGCGGTTCAGGAGTAAGGCCAAGTGTGAGTTAGCCTTCTTGTAACAACTGCCTGTAGTGGCGCGCCTTGGGCGTCATCTGGCGCTTTTCGAACTCTTCTGCCAGCAAACGGCAGGCTTCGCTAGCCAGGAGTTGGTCACCAGCGCTGCGCAGGCGTTCGAAAGCTTTCTCCGCGGCTTTCAAATCGTCATTTCGAAGGCAGGTGAACAACACCCGGTTGTGATCCTCGGCGTCAAGCGGGGCGTGCCCCTCTCCCTTGCCCAGATATTCCTGCCAGATTTCGACCATCCGCTCCGGCTGGCGACGGCTGAGGGATTCGTTCATCAATGCCTGCGTTCGCTCGCGGTATTGCGGAAGGTCCGGGCGCAGTTTCGCCAGTTGATAAAGGTGCTCCAACAGGATGGTGCGTTCCGGGTAGTGCTCTCTCAGCGCCTCGAACTGGTGCCGGGCCATGTCGAAATCCATGCGCCCGAGGCTGGCCATGGCCTGGCTGTAGCCGGTGGTGAAACGCTCGTCCTGCTCATCTTCCTCTGGCTCGAAAAATTCTTCCTTTACCTGCAACCAGCTCTTACCCAGAAGCCAGACCATACCGGCGCCAGCCACCAGGCCACCCGCGTGAGCCATGTAGGCAATGCCGGTGGCCCCGGCGAACCAGTAATCGTAGATTTCCTTGCCGAGCCACACGGGCAGGATCGCCAACGCCGGGGCCCGAAAATAATTGAAGTACACACCCACGAAATAGAAGAAGCGGATTTTCTGCAGGCCGTAGATGGCCACGTACATGCCCATGAGCCCGGAGATGGACCCGGATGCACCCACCAGCGGTATGTGACTGCCCATGGAAAACGCGGTGAACACCACACCCGACAGAGCACCACACAACAGGTATGCCAGCAGGAAACGCCCTGGCCCCAAGGCCTTTTCGACGGTAAACCCCAGCAGGAACAGGAACACCAGGTTGCCAATAATGTGCCCCCAACCGCCGTGGAGGAACTGGTAGGTGATCAGCGTGTAGAGAGAAAATTCCGCTGGCACCAGCCCGAGCTGATTGGCGCTCAGCCTGTCCATCAGTTGGGTCTGAATGTCCCCCCGCTGCTCCAGCCAAAGGCGGCGCTCGGCCGGCGCCCAGAGCCTGTCGCGGTTCTGCAGCATGTACTGGTAAAACTCACGGTCCGCCAGCAGACTGTAGGCAACCCACAAATCCCCGCCCTCTTCCTGCAGTTGCTGGAAGTTCTGCAGGTCGTAGATCCGATTCTGATTGTCTTCAAACTCGATCTGGCGTTCGAGGTAGTCCTCATATACCGGGGCTTCCAGCGACTTCAGATCCGATTCAAGATACTGCTCAACAGCTTCCTCAATCAGCCGGTTGTCGTCACCCTGGTAAAAGAAGAATACCAGCAGGCACGTCGTGATCAGCCCGAGGGTAACCCAGGGTGGGCGCTTCCAGTTCACGGTGTTTTCGGCGGGGATAATCAGCATGGGCCGTCACAATTCATCATAATTTGTCCCTGAAGATGTGCTTTTTACCACAGCATGGTCAGTTTTTCGCGTTGTAATGACTCCTGAAGCGATTTAGCCGGCCACGGGCAAAACAAACTGTGCGTGGCACCACAAACAGGCTACTCTGCGGTTGTCACACGATGGTCATACAAATGACATTCAATCAGGGCAGCCGCAAAGGGGCGAATCGCACGATGCTCGAAACGAGCACGAAGTATGGGTTTCGACCAATCGCCAATTGCCGTTGTTCCGGCCACAGCCAATAGTTGCCAGGACAACAAGAAAAACAGGACGTGCAACCAAGGAAACTGCCATGACTGTACTCATACTGGACAACCCGGATCTACTTGCCAGAGCGGCCATCGAATCAGGCTTGCCAATGCCCTCACTGGCATCGGACGACACACCCCGCAAACCACACCGGTTGCGGTTCCACTACGGCTTCAACAAGCATCGTCTGGAGGAGCAGGACCTGGCCATCCTGCGCCAGCACGCGCTTTACCTGAGACACAACCCAGGTGTCACCGTGCGGATCCATGGTCATGCCGATAATTTCGGCGTTAGTGAATACAACCATTTCCTGTCCCGCCTGCGGGCCAGCAGCGCGGCCAAACTGCTGATTCGCGAGGGCGTCAGGGAAAGCCAGATTCTGGTGAGCGGTTGGGGCAGTGATCGCCCGCTGGCGCGCCCGGAAGACCGCGCCGCCAACCGCCGGCTGGAACTGGAATACGTCACCATGGAAATGGCACGGGCGCTCTAGGAGCCCGGCCTTACAAACAAAAGATCCGGGGGCCGCGTCGCCCCCGCGGGAGACTCAGCCGTAGACCTGGAACACGTTCCAGAGCAGCAATATGGCAATGGCCAGGATACCAACCCAGGTCAACAGAATACCTGTCATACGGGCAATATGGGGGCCACCCCGGCCATTGATCATGCCGAAGGCATGCAACACACGCCCCACCACAAAGGCCATTCCGGTCCAGTACACCAGGCCGCTGGGAACACCGTTCAACTCGGCAATCGCAAGCATCACCAGCCCCAGGGGGGCATATTCCACCAGATTCGCCTGGGCGCGGACAGCCGCCTCGAAGTCCCGGTCGTCGGTGACACCCAGGCTCTTTTTATATTTCAGGCGGAAACGGGAAACCATCCCCGACAACACCAGCAACAACAGCCCGAGAACGGCTGCAAAAACGGCAGAGACAGGTACGATCATAATCAGGCCTTCTTGATCGCGCTGACAACCGCCAGCAGCAACACGGCACCCACTGTGGCGGTAACCAGTTCACCGATGGCGCCCTGCGCAGCCAGGCCCAGAAGGCGGAAAACGAAACCGCCCAGAACGGACCCGACAATACCGATACCGATGTTAGCCAATACGCCGAAGCCTCGGCCCTTCATGATCAGGCCGGCAAGCCAACCGGCCACACCACCAATAATCAGGAACAGAATCAGATTCATTGCATGCATCTCCGAGCAGCGAAACAGTCCCCGAAAGACTGCCCTGTTTTACCCGGCGCTTCAAGCACTTCCGCAAAGAGGCAGGCGGTTTCGTGGGACACGTTCAGGCGGTTGGTTCGAGGTCTGCGATGGCCGCTTCCATTTGCTGGCGGCATTGGGCCATCAACTGCGGAATATCCGCAACTGTAAGCCCGGCGGTTTCAATAGGTGGAAGCACCCGAATAGCCACCGGTTCGCGACGACCAGACCACCCCAGGGTACGATCGTAGTACTGGCTGGCGCAGACCATAGTGATAGGGGCACCAGAGGCGATGGCGGCGTGAAAAGCCCCTTTCTTGAAGGATTGCAGGCCCCGGCCGCGGCTGCGGGTGCCCTCCGGAAAGACCCAGAGGCTCTTGCGGTCACGGCTGATCGCCTCGCTGGTCGCCTGCATCACGGCAACAGCCTTGTGGGAGCGCCCCCGGTTGAGGATGACATTGCCTCCGAGCCAGAACACCTGGCCAAAAAACGGGATCCATATCAGAGATGATTTGCCCACTGTGACCGTGCGGGGCGGCAGCAAGTCCCCCATCACGAACAGATCATCGTTGTGCTGGTGATTGGCAATAACGACTGTGGGCCGGTCCTGCGGCATGTTGTCGGCCCCTTCCAGGGGGCGTTCCATACCCAGGAGAAAACGACCGACGCGGGCAATCGCTTGTGCCAGCAAGCGGTTGTTGTCCGGATTAAATGGCCGGGCGACATACAGAACCAGTGCGAGCAGACAGATGACCGGCACCATCAGCCAGGCCAACAGCTTTCTTGGCATTCCCATTGAAGACAACCCTGATGCAATTTTTTGGCGCACAAGTGTACGCCAAAATCAGGTTCCGGCAACAGCCTCCCGGGCCAGGGCGTTATCGGCTTTATCGGCCGTCACCAGTGACTCGGCTGTGGCCTCCACCACATAGCGTAGCGGACCATTGTTCTGCAGGCCATCAAAGGGATAACAGGTCACCAGCAACAGCGAATCCCTGGGCAATTGTGCGGTATTGATCTGCTCGTGCCGGCTATCGACAACGCGAATACGATCCACCCTGAATGAACGCCAGTCACCATCGCGACTCTGCAGTTTTACCCGGCTGCCGGTTTCCAGATGTTGTAGCCCCCGAAAATGCGTATCACGGTGACCGGCAATCACCACCGGCCCCGCCCGGCCGTCGTTCCCCACCACCTGTCCCGGCCCGAAAGCCAGGCTTTCGCCGTGCACGCCGTCCAGTACGATCAGTGACTGTCCTGTTTCAGGCACCATCAAGCGGGCCACTGGCCAGGTGTCTGCCCAGGGCCAGGGCCGGGTTTCCTGCTGCCGAGCCTGGCTCTCGGCCCAGGCCAGCTCCAGAAGCTCCTGCGCCACCAGCGCCTTGAACGGAATCCACAGGCCAACCGCGAGGACAGTCGCGAACGTCGTCGCCAACAGCAGAATCAATCGGTTCATGGGTACACCCTCCTCTTCAGGAGCGTGATCGCGACCGAGAACATCAGCCCAAGCAGGCCAATGGCGATCAGCAGGGGAGACATGGTTGCGGTCTGGGGGTATCGCAACATGGTGCCCTGGCTCCCGGCGGGCAGCAGTGTGGGCACGCTGTCGGTTTCCAGGACCTCCTGCGACGGCCTGGACGGGGTTTTGTCCTGGGCCAGGAAGCTGGTGTACTTTGTCATCAACTGATGTTCCAGCCCCAGACGGATCACATGCTGGCGCGCGTCGTCATCAATCTGACCGGTCAGCCCACTGTCCATCAGACTATCGATTTTCTGTTTTGCCCAATGACGATGCAGGCCCTTGCCGTTGGCGGCCTGTTCGAGGCTTAGCGACTGTTGCCATTGACTGCCATCCGGAAGACGCCCGGAAACCTCGAGTGCGCCTTCAGCCGGCAGGCCATGCACAACCTGCACCATGGGCTCCCCCCTGAACAGATCGCCAATTCGGCCAGGGAAGGCTTCGGTTGCAGCGGCCTGGCCCGGCCAACTCACTGCAATATCGGTCAGCACCGGCGCCTCCATCTTACCGAACAGCTCGTCCAGCGGGCGCGCCACATCCGACAGGTCACTGATGGCGGTGTAGGTACCGCGGCCATAGCGTGCAGCTTCACGCATGAAGTGCATGTTGGGGGCAGAACCGATGCCCACGGTGAACAGCCGGCTGCTGCCCAGCCCATCACGAATTTTCCCGAAGAGCGCGCTTTCATTACCCACAGCGCCATCGGTAATAAACACCACCTGCCTGACCCTGGCGCGGGACTCCTCGCCACGATCACCGTTCGTCTCGAGTGCGGCATCCAGTGCCGGAGCCATCTCGGTACCACCATCGGCGTTCAACCCTTTCACGTATCGACGTGCCCGGGCAATGTTGTTGCCACTGGCGGGCACCGATTCCATAAACAGTGAGTGGGTCTGACTGTTGAACTGGATAACGTTGAAGCGATCATCGGCATCGAGTGTGCCCAGCCCTCGCAACAACGCCTGCCGGGCCTGTCGGATCGACTCGCCGGCCATGGAGCCGGAGGTGTCGATCACGAACACCAGCTCCCGTGGCAGACTCTGATTGCCATTGAGGCCGGGCACCACCAACGCCAGCAGGTAGCCCTTACCCTGCCACTGTTCCTGGAACACGGCGGCCGCGGGCTCCATCCCCCGGGCCGGCGCCCAGCGCACGATCAGGTCGCGATCCATCAGCACGGCCCGGGATTCCGGCGCCACCTCCACGGTGTTGCCATTCCAGGTACTGGTCACACGATGACTGGGGCTCGACACACGGCTTACCGGTAGGCCAGCATTGATTTCCAGGGCAATGGTTGCGCGATGGCTATCCGGACCCACATCTTCTGGCCGCACCGTAAAAGGGCTGATCTGGTCGGCGTCCGACACTTCCGTGGTGGGCGTGGCCCAACCGCCGGACCATTGCGCGGGCTCATTGTCCAGTACCTGGCCAGGTATGTAGCGGGGTGTCAACGTGGTGGGCAGGCGCAGTTCGAACTCACCGGACTGGTAACGCACCGCCTGCTGGTAGTTGAGTTCAACGGTGATGGTTTCACCGGGGGGAATGTTCGCCATACGGGTGGTGAACAGGTTGGGCCGTTGCTGGTCCACACGGGCCACCTTGCGGCCCTCCTCCTTCGCCTTGGTGTACTGGCGTTTGGCGTCCTGTTTTTCGTGGATCTCGCCCACGATTACCCGCTCACCGGCGGTCATGGTCATGCCGTACACGCTCGCATTGTCTGGCAGCGGAAACACGAACACGCCTTCCCGCCACTGCTGGCTGGTATTACGGAAGCTCTGACGCAAGCGGGTGTCGGCAATCAAGCCGCTGACGGTTACGTTGTAGTCTGTGTTCAGCAGGGTTGCCGAGCCCAGGCGCTGGCCGGCATCATCGACAAAATGAAACTCACCGGCGCCTTCGCGTCCGGTTTCGGAGGCCTCCGCGTACACCGGGTGCACAAACAGGAAAAGCAGCACAGCCAGCCACAGGGAAATGTCCTCCAGCCAGCGTCGCAGCCGGGGAGAGACCTTGCTCCCTGTCAGACTACCAGTAATCTGCCGCCCACCCTTCGGGGCGGTTGGTGAATAGGGTCCCAGGTTGGTCAACAGCATTGTTTCGCTTCCTTGTATCACTGTGGTTGAAAAAGCACGCCTGGTGGCAACTGGCGACTATTTCAGCCCATGGAAGCGGCGATCCGGTGCCACAATCTGGCGATCCGGCGGTGAAAAAATGATGAATTGTGGCAAACCCTCTGCTTTACCTTGTTCTGGTCACAGGCCATGGTTAAATAGGAACCCGTATTAACAGGGGAATGGTTGCAGGCTATGAAGCGACACATCGTGCTGATTGAAGATGAACCCGCCATCCGGGAGAACTACCGTGACGCGTTCGAGCGCCGGGGATACCGGGTGTCTGCCTATGGTGACCGCACCAGTGCTTTCCAGGTGTTGCGCACCGCCCTGCCAGACCTGGCCATCATCGACGTGGGACTGGGCGATGAGCCTGAAGGCGGCTTTACCCTGTGCCAGGACCTGCGCAGCCTGTCCAAAACCCTGCCGATCATTTTCCTGACCGCCCGGGACAGCGACATCGATTCCGTTCACGGCCTGCGACTGGGTGCCGATGACTATGTCACCAAGGACATGAGCATGGACCACCTGCTGGCCCGGGTTACCGCTCTACTGCGCCGGGCAGATGCCTGGGCCGAAGCCCTGAAGCAACCGGATGAAGTGGTGCACAGGGGCCGCCTGGCATTGAACGTGGATCGCATGACGGCAGAATGGAATGACCAGCCCATTGACCTGACAGTCACCGAGTTCTGGATGCTGCATTCCCTGGTTCAGCACCCGGGCCACGTGCGCAGCCGCGACCAGTTGATGGAGGCCGCCAGCACGGTGCTGGACGACAATACGGTGACGTCCCATATCAAACGTATACGCCGCAAGTTCCTGCAGATCGACGACGCCTTTGATGGCATCCACACCGCCTACGGCATGGGCTACCGCTGGAATGCCCATGAGGCCTGAGTTTTGACCCTTAAGCGCCAACTCTTCATTGCCAGCTTACTGATGCTGCTGATTCCCTGGGCGGGCCTGCAGTTCGTGCTGGAGCTGGACCAGGCCCTGCGCGACCAGGCCGCCCGTCAGTTGCAGAGCCAGGCCGGACGTACGGCCGGTTTTGCAGCGGAACAGCTTGCCGAGACCCCAACGGTCGCCACGGGCACCAGCGTTATCTACGCCGACCTCCTGTCCCGCAGCCCGAATCTGGATGGCTACGGCGACGACTGGCCCGGGTACGACGAGGAAGAATCCCGGCAACAGTGGCAAGGCACACAACGGGTCATCGACAAAGACGGACCCGAGGTATCCTGGCAGGCAGCCGTCGATCAAACCCATCTCTACCTTCTGATTCGTGTCAGTGGCAGAACCGCTGACTTCTTCAACCCCGGCAACCCCCGCCAAGCTCATGACCAGATCCAACTCCAGGTTATCGACAAGAAACAGACAACCCGTCGCCTGATTCGCACTCAGGCACCAGGGGCGATCAACGCCATAGATCCGGAGCGCGAAGGGGCAACCGACTATCGCATCAGTGGCTACTGGCAGGCGGTCAGCAACGGCTACCAGGCTGAATTGAGATTGCCACGACCGGCTCCCTCGTCCCGCCTTGGCTTCCAGGTGACATGGCCTGCGGAAAGGCTTGAAAACAGCGGTGAAGAACGCGTCTCTGCCGGCCCCACCTCGGCCCAGATCGTCACCCGAATGCCACAACTCGAAAACCGACTTGCGGCCATGATTGCTCCCGGCCAGGGCACCTGGGTTCTGGAGCCGGACGGCTGGGTAATCGCTCGCCAGACCCGCAACTCCGAAACCGATGAGCCCGAATTCGACAGCCTTAGCCCCCTGCAGATCCTGGAACGCATCAGCCTGAACGGCCTGCGGGCACTGGTGAGTTTTTATCAGCCTGAGCCTTCACGCCTGAATGCGGAAACCCATCGTATGGACGCCGGGGAATTGCCATCACAGGGACTGGTTCGACACCGGGACGGCGACACCTACATGCTGGTGAAACAATCGTTGAGTGATGGCCGGATGCTGGTGCTGGAGGAATCGCTGGACCAATTGCTCGCGCTGTCCGGCAGCACCCTTGGCTCGGTCATTTCCCGCAGCGTGCTATTGATTGTCGGCCTGATGCTGGTTCTGCTGGGTTACGCCAGTTGGCTGTCCTGGCGCATTACCCGGCTGCAGCGGGCGGTCAGTGCCAGTGTTGACGACGACGGCCGTGTGTTGGGCACCCTGCCACCCGCAAAAGCGAAGGACGAGTTGGGCGACCTGTCACGGCAATTCAGCCAAATGGTGGACCGTCTGCAGGGCTACACAGACTATCTGGAAAGCTTCTCCCGGCGCCTGTCCCACGAACTGAAAACCCCCGTGGCGGTGGTGCGTTCTTCCCTGGAGAATCTGGGGCAAACCACAGACCCGGCTGATCAGGCCAGTTACATCGAACGAGCCCGTTCCGCCACCGACCGCCTCAGCCAGATACTGCAAGGGATGAGCGAGGCAGCCCGGCTGGAGCAAAGCTTTGACCACGCCGAAAAGGAAACCTTTGACCTGGCCGAAGTCGCCTCCCAAACCACCCTCGCCTACCAGGAACTGGACCCCGATCACCGCATTCACTACATCGGACCGGCCAGCGGTTGTCGGTGCCACGGTTCCCCGGAACTGCTGGTGCAGCTTCTGGACAAGCTGGTGGACAATGCACGGGATTTCACACCAGCGCAGGGAAACATTGAAGTACGGCTAACGCAGAACGCCCGACAACTGGAACTGAGTGTATTCAACGAGGGCTCTTCTCTGCCGGAGAACCTCGCCAGTGATATTTTCAGCCCCTTCGTATCCGTGCGGACCGGCCAGCAGGAAGGGCATCTGGGCCAGGGCCTGTTGATCGTCCGACTGATTGCCGAGCACCACAACGGCCAGGTGATGGCTGGCGATGAGGGAGGTGGCGTGCGATTCACGGTAGTGTTGCCATCGCGCCCCCGACCAGAGTCGTAAGCCACAAGTCGTCTTTCGGAAGTGCCCGCGAGCCTTTATCGTTCTGGTATAGGCCTATCAATCGCCGTCAAAGGACCAAGTCTTGAACCCGCCGCTCAAACAGCTGGACCTGCACCCTCTCCGGGAAGAACTCTACAACGAACTCCATTCCCGGCCGTTCCACGTGCTGCCATGCCCGGCGCAGGTTACCCATATTGCCCTGCTGACCACCCCGGAGCAGCGGGCCGTCCAGTTCCGACACTGGCAAGACCTGCATATCATGCTGGGACAACCCGAGCCGTTGGAGGACGTCAGCTGCTACGAGGCCACCTTTGGCTCCCTGCGTATCCGGCGTGAAATGCACATGGAGTTTGCTTCCTATACCTTTATCAATCTGGGTATTGGGAATAACCATCACCCCTTCCAGGACACCGGCATCTCGTCGCTGCCCAAAGGCTGGCTCGAGAAGCTCACCGGTACGGTGGTGGCCGCCTTTCATATTGACCTGCAGCAAGCCTCGAACGGCCCGGAAACCGACCTGGCGCAGATTCGCCACTGGTTCGAGGGAGAACGCCTGGTGGGCAGTAGCCCCTGGGAAGGAAAGGCCCGGGTGTGGGGCACCTTCCGGCTTCACAGCGATGGGCTTGGCCGCTTCATGGTCCTCAACCGGGACATGTCCGACAGCCAGCTCGGCCGACTGACCCAGCGCCTGATGGAGATCGAGACCTATCGCCTGATGTCATTACTGGCACTGCCACTGGCACGGGAAATGACGCCGTCACTGAACGACATGGACCAACAACTGGCGGTGATTACCCAGTCCCTGGCGGACAACCAGGACATCGATGAACGTGAGGTGCTGGCGGACCTGACCAACATCGCGGCCCGCATCGAAGCCTTTCGCGCCCACGCCACCTTTCGCTTCTCAGCCACACGGGCCTATCACCAGCTTGTGCTGACCCGGCTGGAGGAGCTGCGTGAAGACGAGCTGTCGGGGCACCTTACCATCACCGAATTCATGACTCGCCGGCTGACACCGGCGGTAGAAACCTGCGAATCGGTAAAGGAGCGCCTGGAGGACCTGTCGCGCAGGGTTGACCGGGCTTCGGACATGGTCCGCACGCGGGTGGAACTGGCCATCCAGAGCCAGAACCAACAGTTGTTAAGTTCCATGGACCGGCGCTCAAAAATCCAGTTGATGATGCAACACACGGTGGAAGGGTTTTCCGTGGTGGTCATCAGCTATTACCTGCTGGCACTGTTGAAACTGGCGCTGGAGTCCGCCGATGACGCCGGATTCGACGTCAACACCTCGCTGGTTCTGGGCATTGCCATCCCGGTGGTGCTGGGCCTGGTGTTCATCGGCGTACGAATGATCCACCACCGGTTCATCAGGTTGGCGCGGCGACAGTAACCGGCTGCCTACTGACCAAAGGCGTCCGGGTCGCCGGCAAACTGGCGGTAGAACTGCTGCGCCGTGCGGCCGTTACGGGCACCCCGGCTGGTGGCAAAGCGAATGGCCTCAAGATGCAACGCCTCACGATCACCCACGTGTGGAAACAGGGCATCAATGGCCTGCAGATAGACATCCTGGGGAAAGCCGTAGAACGACAACTGCAGGCCAAACCGGTCCGCCAGGGAGACCTGTTCCTCGATCGCCTCGGCCGGGTGGAGTTCACCTCCGCGCATCTCGCTTTTCAGGTTATCGTCCATGAATTCCGGCATCAGGTGCCGGCGGTTAGACGTGGCGTACACCCTGACGTTCTCAGGCGGCAGCTCCAGCGAGCCTTCCAGCACACTCTTCAACGCCTTGTAACCAGACTCGCCCACTTCAAAGGAAAGGTCGTCGCAGAAGATCACGAACCGCCAGGGCAATTCAGCGATGTCGTCGACGATTTCCGGGAGGTTCACCAGATCGTCCTTGTCCACTTCGATCATCCGCAGCCCGCGCTGCAGGTAGCGGTTAAGCAGTGCCTTCATCAGCGATGATTTGCCGGTGCCCCGGGCTCCCCAGAGCAGCGTATTGTTCGAGGGTTCACCGGCCAGGAAGCGCTCAGTATTGCGGGCCAGGGCCATCTGCTGTCGCTCGATGCCGGTCAGGTCGGCCCAACCCACCGGGTCAAGCCGCCGAATGGCCCGCAGCCCCTGACGATGGCGGCGCCACACGGCGGCGGGCGTCTCCGCCCAGTTGATGGCGTGATCTGTCGACATAACACCTATTTCCTGTTCCGCGTTTATCACGAATATGAAACACTGGAGCCCACTACCGGACACACCTCAAAAAGGAGACTTTACCGCAAATGGCCGTTAAATCCGTCGCTCTTGTCGCCCACGATAACAAGAAGAGAGAACTGGTGGACTGGGTTGCCGACAACCAGACCCGCTTTGCCTCCCTCCGACTCTACGCCTCCGGCACCACTGGCCGGTTGCTCAAGGAAAATCTGGGCCGGGACGACATCCATTGCCTGCTCAGTGGCCCGCTCGGAGGCGATCAGCAAATTGGCGCCAAGATCGCAGAAGGGGAAATTGACCTGTTGGTGTTCTTCTGGGACCCGCTAGAGCCCCAACCCCACGACCCGGACATCAAGGCCCTGCTGCGCATCGCCGCGCTGTGGAACATTCCCGTCGCCTGCAACCGGGCCACCGCCGAGTTCATACTGACGTCCGCCTATATGACGGATGATCAACACCAACCGCAACGGCCGGATTTCTCAAGCTACACCGGCCGCTCCGTCAACTGAGCGGCTTTCTGGCCAGGAACACCGTGTTAGTGGATTCCCGATTCTGGAATGGGTTGTAGAACGACACTACCTTCGCGTCCACATCCGTAAACAGCGTTTCCAACACGTCCATGAACGGTTCGTCCGGCGGGTCGTTGGACCACATGGCGAAGACGCCGCCAGGGCGCAGGTGGGCCGCCATTTTGCCTAAACTTTCGGCGTTGTAAAAACTGGCATTGGACTCGTTCAGGAGGGCTCTGGGGGAATGATCAATGTCCAGCAGGATGGCGTCAAACACCTTGCCCGACGTTTCGGTATCGAAACCTGATTCCGATACCGCCAGATCAAAGAAACTGCCCAGTACATAGCGGCAGCGCGGGTCAGCATTCAACACTTTACCCAACGGAACCTTTTCCTGCTGGTGCCAGTGGATGACCGTGTCGAGGGCATCCACAACCAGCAGCTCGCTCACCCGCTCGTGCTTGAGCGCCGCTTCCGCGGTGTAGCCCAGCCCTAAGCCGCCGACCACCACCTTCAACTGTTCGCCCTCCACCTCATTCAGACCCAGGTCCGCCAGGGCGACTTCCGCGTCCACGAACATACTGGACATGAGGAACTCTTCACCCAGCTTCACCTCGTAGATATCCCGATCACCCAACGCAGGAATCCGACGACGGCGAAGCGTAATCTCTCCCAACGATGAAGGTTGGCTGTCGATCTGTTCAAACAAAAGGCCCATGGTCGTTCCCGTAACGTACTGATGTCGTGACATCCTACCATCACACCGGCAATGGCAGGCCACAAATCAGCTCATCATTGGGCAACCAACCCGCCAACGACTACACTCATTAACTAATCACCACAGAATTGTGAATCACCCGATGAGCGCTGTAATTGCCGGGCCAAAGCCATCACTGATCACACTGCTTGCTAGCATTTACGGTGTACTCGCGCTCACCTTACTGTCGACGTTCGCCTGGCCCACTGTAAAAGAACCCGTCTCCGTTGGCATCGTGGCCGACAACAAACCGTACACGTCTATGGTGGGCCGCACAGCATCCGGCTTTTCGATCGATATTGTCCGCGAAGTGGCCCGTCAGTCAGGGTTGGACATTGAGTTTCGGGCAGGCACCTGGCCAGAAGTGTTCGGTGCATTTGAGCGCGGCGACATCGACGTCATTGAAGGGATCTCCTACAACGACGTCCGCGCCAGGACCATACAGTTTACCGAGCCGTACCACATTCGCCAGATGCACCTGATGCATGACACGGCCAACCCGCTCAAAAACATCAATTCCCTGAAATCCCTCAATAACTACCGTATTGGCGTTGTGCGTGACGTCTATTTCCGCGATGCCCTTAAAACGGCGGGCGTGTCACTGGTCACCTACGATTCCATTCCCGGTCTGATCCGGGCACTGGCCTTCGGCTGGGTGGACGGCGTCATCGGTCCGGAACTGACCCTGGATTACTACGCTAACCAGGCCGGTTTCCGGTTTTTGGAAATTGCTGGCCCCGCACCATTGGGAGAATGGTCGAAAGAAGACTTTCGGCTTGGCGTTCTGAAAGAAAACGACGAGCTCTTTAAAGTGGTCAGCGGCGGCCTGGCTGCCATACCCGATGAGCGCATCAAGGAACTGTTCAACCGGTGGCAGGAGTACGGCGGGACCAGTGTTGCTGAATCGTCGGATTTTACCCTGAGTGACGCCCATCAGCGCTATATCAGTGAGGTCGGCCCGGTACGGGTGGGCTTTATGAGTGACTATGCGCCCTTCAGCTTTCACGACGCAGACGCGTTGCAAGGACTGTCCGTTGACGTGCTGAACCGGATATCGGATCTGACCGGCCTGCAAATCGTACCGGTGCCCGGGCAATGGTCGGAACTGTACCCCCGGTTTATGGACCGTGACATTGATATCATGGCCAATATCTCGAAAACCGACGAACGCGAAGCGTTCATACGGTTCACCCGGCCCTACCATACCATTCCCAACGTCGCCTTCACTCTGGATAAGAATCTGGCATTCAGCTCACCAGCAGACTTGCAGGGACTGAAGGTCGCTATTGGTTCAGGTATTTACTACGAGGGACCCCTTCGTGAGGCATTGGGCGACAATGTGTTCGCTTTCACCTCCCAGCAGGCCATGTTCCGGGCTCTGGCTGAGGGCTCCGTCGATGTTGCCTTGGCAGCCCTGCCAAACGGAAACTACTGGGTGAGGGAGCTTCGCATTGCCGGAGTGAATATTGCCGGCGAAATGACCCTTGATGGCATGCCGGGAGAAGACCTGCGCTTTGGCGTGCGTCCCGCTCTTGAGCCGCTCGCCTCTATAATGGACGCCGCATTGGAGGCCATCAGCCCAACGGAAATGCGCACTATCGAGAATCGCTGGCTTGGCGCTTCCGCCCGTCGTAACCGGACACCGGTCACCGGCCCGTTAACGTTCTCCGATGCCGAACAGGCCTGGCTGGCCGACCGCAACCGACAACTGACCATCTGCGTAGACCCTGACTGGCTGCCACTGGAGGGCCTCAGCGAAAACGATAAACACCTCGGTATTTCCGCCGACATCTTCGCCCTGTTTGCGAATCGTTCCAATATCACATTCACCCCTCTTCCCGTAGACAGCTGGTCCGAGTCCATAGAGGCAGTCAAAAACCGACACTGCGACATGCTTTCCATGGCCATGGAAACACCGGAGCGGCTTGAATACCTGAATTTCACAAAACCCTATATCCAGATTCCCAGCGTGCTTCTGGGACGTGTGGAAGCCCCCTACATCAATACACTGGACGACATGGGGGACCGACCGGTCGGCGTGGTTAAGGACTACGCTTTTCTGGAACTGCTGAGGACAACCAATCCCGGCCTCAATCTGGTGGAAGTGCCCAGCGAACAAACCGGACTGCGCATGGTTCAGGAACGGAAGCTGGCGGGGTACCTTGGCACTCTGTCCACCGCCAGCTACAACATGCAGGAGCTGGGTTTGGCGGACCTGAAAGTGCTCGGGCGAATTCCCGCAGACTGGACCCTGGGAGTCGCCACCCGGAATGACCAGCCCGAACTCTTCAACATCATGCAAAAATTGGTGTCCAGCCTGACGGAAGCGGAGCTTAAAACCATTGAACAACAATGGGCAGGACTCAAACTGGAACAGACCGTCGACTACACCCTGGTATTCCAGCTCATCATGGGTGCCGTGGTGCTCTTGGGGTTGCTGTTCTATTGGAACCGCAAACTCGGGCGCCTGAATCATGAACTCGCTGCGGCCAATGACCGCCTTGCGCATCTCAGCGTAACAGACGACCTGACTCAGATCGGCAATCGCAGCTATTTCGACCGTGAGTTCAGCAAGAGCTTCCATTGGTGTCAACGACACGGAGCCGGCTTTGCCGTGGCGATGGTGGACGCGGACCATTTCAAGGAAATCAACGACACCTACGGCCACGACGCGGGCGACCATTGCCTGGTGGCGCTGGCGGATACCATGCGCAGCCATTTCCGCCGCGACACCGACCGCCTTACCCGGTTCGGTGGTGAGGAGTTTGTTATCTTCACCAGCTTCAGCGACCGTGATGAGTTGGTCTCACGGCTGGAAGGATTCCGCGAGGGTCTGGCGGGGCAAGCCACCTGCTGCGACGACGAACAGATCCGCTTTACCGTGAGTATTGGATTGGCCACTGGCACACCCGGCAAGGACACGGTGCCGGCGGAATTCCTTCGGCTGGCAGACAAGGCGCTGTATCTCGCCAAGCAAAACGGCCGCAACCGCCTGGAAGCTCTCACCACTGAAGATCAGGCAGCCAGACGGGGCTAGCTGATGCTATCCTTTTGCGACAGGGAAAACGCAAAGGAGACGACACCATGGCTAAGATCTACGAAGACAACTCGCTGTCGATCGGCAACACCCCGCTGGTCAAGCTTAATCGGGTCAACGAAGGGGCCACCATCTGGGCCAAGATTGAAGGGCGCAACCCGGCCTATTCCGTGAAGTGCCGGATCGGTTCCGCCATGATCTGGGATGCGGAAAAGCGTGGCGCTCTCAAACCCGGCATGACGATCGTCGAGCCCACCAGCGGTAACACCGGCATCGCGCTGGCTTTCGTCGCTGCTGCGAGAGGCTACAAGCTGAAACTGACCATGCCGTCATCCATGAGCCTTGAGCGCCGCAAAGTACTGAAGGCCATGGGGGCGGAACTGGTGCTTACGGAGCCGGCGAAGGGCATGAAAGGCGCCATCGCCAAGGCCGAAGAGATCGTTGCTGAAGACCCGGACGACTGCTTCATGCCACAGCAGTTCGAGAACCCGGCCAACCCCCGCATCCACGAGGACACCACCGGGCCCGAAATCTGGAACGATACCGACGGTGCCATCGACATCTTCGTTTCCGGGGTTGGTACCGGCGGCACCCTGACCGGCGTAACCCGTTACATCCGCAATACCAAAGGCAAGGCCATCACCACCGTTGCCGTGGAGCCGGAAGACTCGCCAATCATCACTCAGGCCCGCGGCGGTCAGGACCAAACACCAGCACCCCACAAGATCCAGGGCATTGGCGCCGGCTTCATTCCGGGCAACCTGGACATGGACCTGGTGGACCGGGTGGAAAAAGTCAGCAATCAGGACGCCATGGACATGGCGCACCGGTTGATGCAGGAGGAAGGCATCCTCTGTGGTATATCCTGTGGTGCAGCGGTTGTGGCTGCGGTCAGAATCGGAAAGCTGCCGGAATTCAAGGGCAAGAATATCGTGGTGGTTCTGCCGGATTCCGCCGAGCGCTACCTGTCGTCAGCGCTGTTCGCAGAGCGGTTTGGCGAGCTGGAAAACGTTCAGTAATACGGTAGGTATTGCAGAGAAGCTGATAAAAAGCCCGGGGCCAGAACCGCCCCGGGTTTTTCAGGTACTTACGTTAGAACTGGAAACGCATACCAACACGACCGGTATCGAAGTCCGGCCCGTCATTGGTGACCTGGCCATTGAAGTCGTCTTCGTCGATATCAACGTTGTAGCGGTTGTATTCCGCAAACGCCGTCAACTGTTCGGTGACCCGGAAATCAACACCGGCACCGACAAATGGATTGACCTCATCGTAGGTCTCACTTTCGTCAAACGCGTCTACATCGAACGACGAAGCAAATGCGCCAGCCTTAGCATAAACACCAAAGGTATCTGTCAAAGGCAGCCGCCCGATCAGGCCAAGGGAAGTACCCTTCAACTTGCCATCGACGTCATCGTCGCCAAAGTTGCCGAAATCAATGTACTCGGCTTCCAGGGCGAAGAACTGGTTGAACTGGTAGCCCAGCCCCACGCCGAACAGATCGTTTTCATCATCAAACTCGCCACCATGGGCTTTGTAGCCACCATAACTGCCGCTCAGATATACACCGGAGCTGTCGCGATCGGTGTTGTCCTGGGCTGATACAACCGGGGCGGCCAGCATGGCCGAGGCCAGAACCGTTACATAGGCAAAACCGGATTTATAGCTCATATCGCATCCATCCTTCTGAGTTCGGAAATGATTGATTTCCTGTTGGATTAACCGGTAAAGCGTCATACCGATTACCTGAACTCAGGCTACCTACAAATTGGCGGGATGTGGGTTAAATGCACAATACGGTCTGTTCACCTCATTTTCATGTTAGTTAATGTCAGCTTTGCAATTTTTCGGCGCATTGATGTATTTCACGGATGCTTCAAGACTGGCAGCCGCCAGCGAAACGCTGCGATAGGAGAGACGGGAAATGCCGTGGTGGATGGAGCGAACAGCCTCACTCCAGGGCCGGGCAATCGGCACCCGTTGCAGAATATTGAAGGTTTCATCCGCAATCGACAGATGAATACGCTCCACTTTGAGAGCGCCGTGATTGAGGCCACTGGCTGTTATATCGGCAACGCCAGCCCACCAATTGCGATTATGTTCGCTCATAACAGCCACTCCTTCAGTTGGCTGGCCACATCCGGGTGATGGGCCAGACGGATATGGTCAACGCCGGGGAAGCTGGCGACACCACTGAGTGTCCAGCCCCTCCGCTCATGGCCACGAGCACTGGATTCATGCACCAGCGCATCTCCAAACAGGGCGTTGATCGGATGTTGACGGGATCGCGCCAGCAGGCCACAGACAACGTAATGCCGGGTTCCGGGTAGCAGAGGAGGTTCGCCCTCATTCCCATGAACAACCTCCCCGCGGGACAGATTGCGAATACCCTCACTGCGCAGATCGATCACCTCACCCACCACGCGCAGGTAATCCCGTGGTGCCCGGTTCATCAGGTCGGCTGTGGCCTTCGCGCCTTTTGCCAGCCAGGAACCATCGTGTGGCGAACCGATGTAGACACAGTCGGTGAGTTTCTCAACCCAGCGGTGAGCTAGATACTGACCATGATGGCAGGCACTGCGAATCAGCAACCCGCCCATACTGTGGCCCATCAGAATAATTCGCTCAACTGGCACCGGCCAACGGCGGATCAGGGTTTCCAGAAGCTCGGCAAGGTCTTCGCCATTGCGATAAATCGGTCGGCCGGTGTTGTAGCGAAGGGTAAGCGGTGTGATGGAGCGTCCTTCGTCAGCCAGTAGGGACCCGTAGTGAGTATCGGCTTGCCCCGGAAGGTCCCAAACCGTCTCCAGTTCCATCAAACCATGTATGGACAGGCACAGTGTCGAACCGGGCGACTCCACTGCGGGTGCCGACAAGTCAATGGGCGAGCGCCCGTGGAAGAACTCCATGGGCACCGCCAAAGGGTTGTTTCGCGCCTCAAGCCAGTCCCCAAGGAACCCGCTGAGGATGGCCGAGGCGTGTCTTTGCCACACCGGACTGGTGTCTGTATCCATGCACAACCGCTACCGTTTGATGAGTTATCACCAGTCTACTCCGATAACGGCATTAACGATTGGCTGAATTTTCACCAGTTTACGGCGTCGAGGCAACTGACCTTCAATGGCCCCGGCCGGCAAGCCCCATGCAGTTGGCGTAGAAAGTGGTGGTGGCCGGCCAGTCCGAGAAGATACCAATCACCCCAACCTCCCGGGCCAGCACGTCAATCACATTGAACACGTCGCCGTCGTTATTGATGGCGTCGGTGATGGTCTGGTGATACCAACCCCCGCCATTGGCCAACGGACCACTACGCTCGACCGTCCAGGCGATCATATCCAGCCCCGCTGCCTTGGCGTTTTCAGCGTAGTCCGACGGCACGATCTGCTGGTGGCCATCCAGGGTCAACATTTTCCACAATGCGGGGGCCAGGATATTCACGCCTTGCGCAGACAGGCTTTCCATCCACGCCAGGGAGGAATTCTCCGGTGTCAGCGGCTCCTGATCCAGAAACACAGCCTGTCGTCCAAACCGCGGCGTTTCATTGACCCAGAACAGTACATCATCCAGCAGGAACGACTGCGGCCAGACATCCCTCGGGTTCACGCCGGCGTCGACGTAGTCCTGTATCATCTGGCGGGCGTAATCTTCCTGGCTGTAGTCGCCCTCATAGGGCATCTCAACCACCGGCGTTTTCAGTTCCGGCGTGAACTTCACACCCAGTCGTTTAAAGAGTTCGATGCTCTCTTTATGGGTCAACAGGGTGCCGCGACTGCTGTAAAGCTCCGTGCGCCAGTCTGCCGTGCCTTCCAGGTACTCCTCCGGCGTGGTTGCCATGGGGTTGAAGGCGTCCATCTTGCCTTCCAGTGACTTGAACTCCTCCAGCGTGATATCGCTGGTGCGGCATTCTGCCTGCGCCTCAGTGCCACTTGCCGGGTCCGCCGGGACAAACGGCTGCGTACACTTGGCGTTCAGTTCCGGAATCGTCACGATGTTGGTGGTGGTATGGAGATCATTCTGTGCGTGACGGCAAACCAGCTCCCGATCCTTGGTAAAGGCAACATCGCACTCCAGGATGCCAGCACCCATCTGGGCAGCCGCAACATAGGATTCAAGCGTGTGTTCCGGGAACTGCAACGGCGCACCCCGATGGCCGATGGAGAAATCCGTAGGACGGATTTTGTCGGCGCGGCAGGACTGGAGCCGGTCTTTCAGGCGCCCCTCATCCATGTCTTCCACCAGCCAGAACGGGCGCGGCCCCAGATGGACCTCGCGTTTACCCCGGTGATGTCTGTCCTTCAGATCCGGCCACTTGTCGTGCCATTTTTCAAGGCCTGGCGGAGTCCAACGATCCTCCTTGCCATGCCAATCCGGTGCCGCATGGGCGGCAGAGAATAGAGACATCAGTAATGCCATAACCAGTAACGTGCGTAACTTCATAACAAGCTCCCTGTGCAATGAATGGTACTGCACGGCTATTGTCGGCGCGGGGGGTTACGCTCAGGTGACGATCATGTGACTGGCGCGTCCGTGCCACTTTCCCGTGAGTCCGTTTTGTCTTTGTCTCGGGCCTGCTCGGCCTCAGCTTCCTTCATCAGGACCATGCCGCCCTGCAACAGCAGTGACTTCAGGCGAGGATCACCCTGCTCCACCACACCAAGAGTAAATGCCGCAAACACCGCTTCCAGTGGATTGTTGCGGACAAGGTCTCTGATGGCATCGATTGGTGACGTGGAAGGCTGGTCATCACCCTCACCGGCGGCACTGGCGGCTTTCTTGGACGTAGCCGGACGAGTCATTCGATAGAAAAACAACGCCAGCAACAACAGGCAGGACATGCCCGTCACCGCCATGGCGCCGGCCTCCCCCATCACGGGCGATAAAGCCAGCATGGCGGCATTGACGAGCATGTAAAAACCGGTAATCAACAGGGCGACCAGCAACACAAAGGCCAGCATAAAACCTATGATGGCCGCGACTGCCTTGCGCAAGACGCCCTGTAACCAGGCGGAATCGGGCATGATCAGCGGTCCAGCAACCGGCCAACCAACAAGCCTGCGAGGAACATGAGCACAACACTCAGGAACGGCCGCTCCTCGATTTTGTGCTCAACATCGTGCACCGCTTTACTGCTCGCATCCCGGGCACGGTTGAAGGCCTCATCACCGCGTTGCCGGACCTGATCAAAGGCCTCACGGCTTTCCCGGCGAATTTCATCACGAAGGCTGCTGATATTGCTCTTTTGCCCATCAGCAACGGCTTTGGTGAGCTTGGAGAGATCTTCGCGAAGTTGCTGCAAATCTTGCCTGACCTGCTCGTACTCGTTCTGACTGGATTTCGCTTCCATTTGTTGCCTCCTTATCAGTATGTCGTACTGCTATTTCGGCTTTCGGTAACGATTCACATTGTCCACTGACTACCGGCATCAGGGTTGCCCTGACAGAGCTGGCATTCAGCAACCATGGAAAGATATAGAACGACCACGGTTAAAACCACTGTAGCACAAGGTATGGGGCGGTAGATGAAGACCTCGTAATTGAGCGCCCCAGGATCACGGCGCCTCGGGTTCGTCATTGCGAATCCGCAGAAAACTGGCAAATCTGGGAAGGCCTGTCGACGTGAAGCCGTAATATTTATAGGTAATGGTAGCCCCAACCGGCGGCGGATTTTCCCGTTGCTCATCACTGAACCCGGTGCCGATGTGGAACTGGCGGCCATCATTCCGCCTTACTCGAACTGATCCAAGCATGCCTTCGTATTTTCCGCTACCGGCAAGATGCGCCACCACGACCGCCTCGGCATCGTCGTAACGCTTCACCTTCAACAGATCATCTGAACGACCAGTTGAATGAAGGCTGCCGCCGCGACGCAGCATCAAACCCTCGCCGCCCTCGGACACCACCTTGTCCAGCGCCGACATCAAACGCTCATGATCCGTGGCCTTACGTTGCACGACCATGGCCAGGAATGGCGACGGTGATGGCTGCACCAATGCTTCCATAGCCGCAACACGTTCAGCAAAGGGCTGATCGAGCGCCGGAAGGTCAAACACCATAAACCGGATCTGGCGCCAACTGGGATCGACCGGTTCCAGCCGGCGCACCGCGCCGGACAGCTCCGCAAACCGGCCTCGCCCCATCCAGAGTTCGCCGTCCATGGGCACATCGGGAAAGCCCTCAGTAAACCAGTCAGGCGCCCGATACTCGTTGCCACCCCGGGACCAGAACCGCTCACCGTCCCAATAGGCCCGTACACCGTCCAGTTTCTCGCTTACCCAATAATCATCGAGGGCAACGCCCTCCTCGTAGACGCCAGCCAGCGCCAGTGCCGGTGGCTCTGCATGGGCGTTGGCCGCTGCAAAGAGAGTAAAAGAAAACCAGAACGCAATCAGGTGCCGCATTCACTCTGTACCTTGGCACGAAACTCCTGACGGATACGCTCATTCTCCTCATCGTCGACAAACACTCGCTCACCGTCGTTATTCAGCCGGTAAATCCCCGATACGCTTTTCATATACTTCAACCGCGCTCGCAAGGACTCACACATAGCCTTATGCTTCGCCGCCTTCGCCTCCTGCTTGGCTTTCGCTTCATTGCGCTCAACCCGCTCCTGCTCAGTTTGCTCGAGGAATTCATTCATCCGCTGCTTGCGCGCACGGGCAGCTGCGTCCGATGACGGTGCGGGGGCTTTTAGCTCTACTTTATCAGAGGCTGCATTCACTGGCGGCCGGTCCCCGAAGTGGGTCTGGCCGTTTTCATCGACCCAGCGGTAGGTACCAGCCTGGGTGATGGGGGTGATTAGGAGGCAGAGGAGGAGTAGGAGTCCTTTCTTCATTTTTTAATCTCCGTATACGGGACTACAGTTACAACTTACAAGCAGGAAGACCGGCAGGCCGCTCATCTTGGTTGAGATCCGCATAAGCCGAAGTCAGCTAGTGCAACTAGCGGAAAGTCAGTAATGGTTATTTTCCCCAAAAATGGCTTCTATTTCCTTCGGCCACCTATATTTGAAAGGGGTAAACTTCCACCAAATCATGGTCGGCATGAAAATAATGAGAAGGGAATACTCGACTATACGTTTCCCTATTGAACTGGAAGCTAGATCCTTACGAAGTGAGTCAAAATTAGCCGTAGCAAGATTATCAGCGTCCTCTTCAATGACCCCTTCGTTATAATACCTCACAATGAAATTCCACCTTCTGTACAACCGACTCTCGTTAAATCCGGTTAAAATCTTCTTGCGTTGCAGCGGCATCTTGGGCCTCTTCCCGCAAAGGTAATGCTTTTCTCGCATGAACATGTGGGCGTAATACTGCCGTTCCCAAACGACGCCAGAGCCCAGATACTGCCAATTATAGGAAAAGGTCACCTCCATCTCGTCCCAGGGAATTCGGTAGAAAGTACCCCGATGCCCTACGTATACGAATCCTTCCTTCCGGTCGATCCGAACCGGCAGCGTGAGCGGGAAGAAGATCTCGAACAGGTAGATAGTCGCCCAGATAGGCCCGAAAGCGACCAAGACCGCCAGCAACGCCTTTGAATAGAAAAGGCTAATAACCCAACCCAATCCAAGCGCAACTAACATGAACAGATTTACAACAACTAACTGCCCTGATCGAAAGGCTAGAAAGGCTGTTCGGGTGTCCATAAAACGTTCGCTGATATAGGCGACGATAGAACTCATCTCTTTTGAAGAATCGGGCTCCTCTGCCACCTTCCTAGCCGGGGGGCTGGCAAGCCGCGCACCATGAGTGCGGTAAAGCTTCTTTTCCAGCTGTTGTTCCAAGTCCGTTTCTGGGAAATCACACTTCAAAGGCGAGTCTTTCATCGACACCCAGTTCCTCCACATCGTTACCGTTCAAGATGATACGGTGCCCGTTGTCACCCGTGACTTCCCGGCCGTCCTTCTCGTACTCAATCAGCATTTCAAGCTGGTCACATTTATTGTGGTTGTAGTGGTCAAACCGATACAGCAAACCCTCCGGAGGGTCACCTAGCCGCTTCATGCTGTCAAACAGGCGGGTAATTTCCTTCGATTCACTGTCTCCGAACCAGTTCGTGTTCACCTCGAACAGCTTGATGGAATACGTGCAGGTCCCAGCACTATAACCTGGAAAATACACCACAAAGGAGGTCATTTCCGACATGACCTGATGCTCACCTCGGTTTATATCCCAATGCCGACCGATGTGCTCGGTTATCCGCACTATGGGAGAAAACAGCATGTAATAGAACGCATCCAATTCTGCTTCAAAATAACGCCTCACATCGACGCCTTCCTCTTGAGAAGTAACAGTTCGGCTCTCCTCTAGAAGTTCCGCACTCGATGGCCTGGACTGCTCATCCCAGTAACGCAACGTGGGCGCGTTGCCCCAGAATGAAAGTGAGAGAAAATCCTCGATCCGGGACCGGGCAATATATAGTTGTACCATGCTGATGATGAAGGAGACTGCGATCAGAACCGCCCCCACTACGAGCACAACGGCCACACCCGCCCCTGCAACTGCACCGACCACGGCCAATGAAGCCATATAGCTGATTCCTATGGTTAGCCCGATTTGGACACCAGCTAGGGCCACCATTGTGTGATGGCCTGTGTCCAAGGCCTTGTAGCCCCTCCGTATTTCCAGACCTATCGACAGCAAGACTCCAATATAGGGGAGGTACTTTACGGTTGTTCTCACAATACCCACCGCACGCTCAGCCAGTCCCTGGGCCATTCTTACCCCACCTAAGACCGTCGATACCCTCGCACCAACCGCCGACATGTTTGCCCCCAGGGCTTTGGCGTATTCCTCTCTGATCAGCAATCCGCTGAGGTTAACCGCGCCTTCGCCGATGCTCAGCAGGCCAGATACAAAGTACCCCCACCGGTCGAGGATAGACCGGTCCCTCAGCATCACATCCTGGTGGGTCTTATCTAGGCCAGAGAATAGGCTCGCCACATTAATTGCGTGGAAGAAGGTCACAGCCCCAATAAACTTGCCTCGGTTCTGTTTAATACTTTCAACCACCGGGTCCAGCCGGGTATGAAACCAGCCAAAGGGATTGTCCTTGAAGTCAGGGGTCAGGTGGAACATGTCTATCAGGGTATCGTTCAGGTAGTTCCTGATCCTGGCATCCGCCATCCCTGCGGCCAGGGGGGGCATTGCAAATTCGGAGAGGTTATGGCCAGCGGCTTCCAGTGATTTTCGGTGGACTGCCGTGAGCAGGTCCGTCGCGGTATTCAGCGTTACGCCTTTCCGGCGGTGGATATCAATGTCATAGCGTTTCTGGACCGCCTTAGTCCATTTTTTCCACTGCGGCCAAGTCTGGGGGTCTTTCGCCCAGGCTCCCATCTTTGCGGCGGGCGCGGCAAATTCCAGCATCAAGACGTCGGTGGCGGTGCTCACGCGCACATACGCCGGCAGGTCGAAGATATTGTCCACAATCTTCAGGCGACCATAATCAAAACCGGGAAGATCTTTCAGTTTCTGGGCAACACCGTTGGTGGCAGATGCCAGGAACAGCACGGTACTTAGCATGTTCCCAACCGTACTGGCTTCGCCTTCGTCCGCAGCCAGCCACTCTTCGGCGTCTTCCTTGCCCTTTTCTGCACCGACATAGCCATCCAGTATATCCGCCAGTTCCTGCTCAACCGCCTTGAACCCTTCCGCACAGTAACAGTCGTTGAACTCCAGTTTCCTAGCCAACTGGTCGGAGTCAATCCACTGCTTCCAGTCTTCGAATACCAATGCCCGGGACTGGTCATACTCTTCAATCTGTTTGTGGTAGCTGTCGACGAACGTATCTTTTTCCCCTGAACGAATCCGTTCTTTCAGTTCCTTGGTGACTTCCTCCTGGTCTTCGGGCGTTTCCTTCTTGCTAGCCTCGCGGGCAATGAGCGCTTCCACCATCTGGGAGGTGGTGTAGGCGTATGCGTTCTCCTCCGCGTAATTCGTAATCAGGTTTACATGAAGGGCATGTAGTTGGCCCAACTCGGAGGTGATACCAATTTCATCGTCAAGGGCAATGCAGTACGAAAATTCAGTTTCTTTTTTGCACTGCCCCTGCAAATCCGACTCACTGATTCCTTGTGCAAAATCCGTCAAACTCCACTCGAAATCCACTGGCTCTGGCCGAAAATCTTCAACCACTTCGTTTATGGCTTCGGTTTCACTGATATTTACGCCTTCACGATTTTCCGGAAGCCCGCTCAAGTCGAACGACTGCATATGCTCGTCACGGACCTGTGCATCTGTTCGTACAAGTTCCTGCAAACGCACAGTCCATCGATGCTGCACGAATTTCAGGAGCACCTTTCCTTCAGCCGGGTGATGTATAGCGGGCAAAGCACGTTCAGCATCGACATCTGGAAGCAGTACAGAGTTCACACCGGGCTGTACTTCGGTTATCAGGCCCTGCTCATTGACCCGGTACTCATGTAGCGTTCCGAAAACTTCGGAGAACATGTAGACCCAACCGGGTGTCAGTTTTCGAACACAGTAATGAGTGGTTCCAAGCGCCACGGAAGGTGGGCGGAAGTTGGGGGGCAAAGTAACCTCTTCCTGACTGATCGCCCAGCGCACCGGATACAATGCAACGGTTTTGAGCTTGAGAGGGCACATCTGTGCCGCTGAGTCGATGTCATCAGCACCCTGTAAAAACGCTGAGCTGTTAGCACTACCCATGGACCAGTCCCTCCGTAGACTTTTTCTCGGCGAATTCTGCAATTCGCGCTATGGCTTTGCCTGGTACTGCGGAATTCTCTTTCCACAGAGTCTGTACTTCACTGCCTTCGAATGCATGGTGCCCAAGCCAGCCAATTGTGTTGATATACAGGGCGATATCGCGGGTACTGTACAATCCCCGCGCTTTTGCTCCGTCGACTAGCGCAGAGACTGCCCCCCAATCCTGCCCATCTGCATTCGTTTTCTGAAGCAAATGGGGAAAGTAGTTTGCAACGTGAAGCTCGAGCTTCCTGAGGGCCGTCTCTTCCGCTGCTCTCTCCATCGCAACCTGGTGTTCCTCACGAATGCTGAACATCTCAGCCTGTTGCTCACTATTGGGTTGGTCATTGTGAAAGAACTCCCACTCACCCGTGCGACGATCCTGAATGGCAAACAGGCTACAAGGCCCCATCAATCGCCTCACATCTTCACCTGATGAATCCAGCTTCAACAGATGCCGCGCGATTTCAGGGTCATAGAATCGGAACACAACGTCATCCCCCGTCACCAACCTGGCCATAAGCAATCCACGCAAATGGTTCATGACCCCTTCAAAATTGCAGTCAGACTGCATTGCGATCGCTACACCCTGAGACTTCCACTCTTCGAAACATCTAAGTGCCAGAGAGCTGTCTATTCCCGTTTCAACCAGCCATGGTGAAATTTCCAAAAGGTCAGCAAGCTCAGTTTCCCTGTAGAGCGCATCGCAATGAGGTGTTTCTAGTTCACGATAAATAATCTGGGACAAATCATTCACTTTTGCACCGTCGACAAGAATGAACGTTCTGCCCTTATCGGGAAATTCAGCCAGCTTACCCATCAGACCGCCCCTTGCGATTCTGGCGAGCAAACCTGGCAGATACCCTTACCCTGGTTCGCGGCATTTTTGATGGCGCGTATCTGGTCGGGCTTGGCCATCGGTCTTTGGGGTGTCTCCGGCAGTTCTTCAGCCGCAACAGCCCCACCATTCTTCTCCACCAACCCCGGCATTTCCGGCACCTGAACCTTCTGCCCACTGCCCTTGCCCGGCGATCCACCGGCATTCAGCTTGATGGCGGCGCCGCCCATGGCGACACCGCTGGGATCGATCTTTACGAAACTGCCGCCGGCCTTGAGGGTGATTTCCGCACCCGCTTCGATGACGGCTTTCTGGCCGGCCTTGATGTGCAGTTCGGTACCGGAGTCGCTGAGCCAGGCGGTGCCGGCTTTCAGGTGCAGGGTGCCGGTGACGTTGAAGCTGTGGTCCTTGCCGGTTTGTTCCCGTTTCTCACCGTCCACGGTGGCGTGGTCATTGCCCTTGATGTGGGCCTTGCGATGGCGGTCCACGGTCAGGTGGCTGTCATTTTTGATGACTTCGGTGCGGTTGTTTTCCGTCAGCAGGTCCAGGTCTTTCTGGGCGTGGACGTAGATCTGTTCCTTGTCCGCTTCATCCTCGAACCGCAGTTCGTTACTGCCCTCACCCTTGTGGGTCTGGGTCTTGAGAGTGGTTCTGGTCTTGTGCTCTGGCAACGCGTACGGCGGCGTGTTGGTGGCGTGGTAGGTTCTTCCGGTAATGATCGGCTGGTCCGGGTCGCCGTCCAGGAAGCTGACGATGACTTCGTTGCCGATTCTTGGCAGGGCCATGAAACCATACTGACCACCGGCCCAGCCCTGGCTGACTCTGAGCCAGGCGCTGCTGTGTTCGTCGTTTTTACTGTAACGGTCCCACGGGAATCGGACTTTGACGCGCCCGTGTTCGTCGCAGTGGATCTCTTCGCCTTTGGGGCCGGTGACGAGGGCGATCTGGGGGCCGTCCATCAACGGGCGGTGTTCGACCTGGGGCCGCCAGGTGCGGTCCGCGGGAATGGCGTTGAAGGCGTTGTGGTAGGTGGTGGCGCCGTTGTTGCCATCCTCTTCCAGGGCCTGGGGTTGTTCTCCGGTATGGGTGATGCTGGTGAACAGCCATTCCCGGTTCAGGCGTGGGTTGTCGTGGTCGGTGAGTTCGACTTTGGCACCTACGGTGAAGTCGGGGCGATTGCTCTGGCCATCGGCGATGGCGGCGTCGTTCCTGAGGGCATCGAGACGGCTTTCGGTAAAGGGCTGGCCGCTGGCATCCTGCTTGAAGCGGCCGGGGTAGTCGTAATGCTGGTAGTCTTCCCGCTGGCCGTCCAGTTTGTCGCCCTGGTGTTCGTGCATCAGTGCGTAGGCGGGGTTCTTGAAGGTGTAGTCCTTCATGGCCACGGAGGCGGCTTTCACCCGTTCCCGGTAGCGGAACTGGAAGACGGTACTCTGGCGGGTGCTGCCGCCAGCCTTGGCGTTGTATGCCACCGGCTCGAGCCTGGGGGCGTCGCCGTGGTGGTCGGCGATGATGAGAGCGGGTTGGTCGTTGCCTTCCACATCGCCGTGGTAATAGCGGTAGTGCCAGCCTTCTTCGGCGGCCAGCCGTTCGACAAAGGCCAGGTCGCTTTCCCGGTGCTGGACGCAGTATTCCCGTTCCTCGGGGGTGCGCTTGAGATCAAAGACGGTATCGATAAGGCCTCGCTCTTCCAGCAGGGTGCGCACGATGGCGTCGGCGGCCTGGGTCTGGAAGATGCGGCTGTTGTGCATCAGGTCGAGGCGCCACAAGGGTGGCTGAACGATGACGTCGTAACGGGTGCGGCGATGCCCGGAGTCGCCCCGGACGAATTCGTTGATCACGCCGGTAAAGCGCCGCAGCGGAACGCCGTCCTGCCACATCACCAGTTCCACGGGCTGTTCCAGCACGTCTTCGGGGGCGATGTCGGGCGAGGTACTGGCCAGTTCCAGCTTGCAATGGCACAGCCTGGAAAGGTGCTCGGTCAGCTCGAAACGGGCGACCACGAACAGGTCTTTGGGGAGTTGGCCAAGGGTGGCCGTGAACTGCAGTCCGGTTGCCTGGGGCATGTCTTCGATCCTTGAAGCAGTAAAATCCTGAACCGCCAATACGGAAAACGTCCTGTTTCCGTATTGGCTCTGGTGCATAGTCTAATACAGACTGCGTGGTATCTGGTACCCCGCCAGCAACTGCTGTGTGAACGGGTTGGTATTACTGCCCGCATGCAGGCGATAACGCATCTCGCCATCGTCCAACGCAAACCGCACATCCACGGCACTGCTGCTCACGCCGGTGATGTCGGCTTCGTCCAGTAGGCGAAACAACGCCCAGGGGCCGTTTTCCGAAATACTGCGTGGCGAGCGGTTCACTTCCGTGGGCACCAGGGTCACCCGGCTCTCAACCGAATCCCTCAGTGTATTGGGCCACACCAGCGGAATGCTCTGGCTGGGGCCGTGGCTGAATTCGACCAGTTGCCCGTCCACGTTCATCACGCTGCGGCGCTTGTTGGAAGACAGGTGCAACGGCTCCAGTGCAAACTCGACATCCAATGAGCCGCTTCGCGTGAAGAAGGCACGGCGGATATTCTCGGCCTTCTCCAGCGAGGCCAGCACATCACGACGAACCAGGCTGGCGCGCTTGGAACCGGCAATGTGTTCAGGATGGTCTTCCAGGAACAGTTTCAGGTTGTCGTTGTAAAACTGGTCCAGCACACCGTCCGGCGCAAAGAAGCGCTCGAAATCCTGCAGTGCGGCGTCGCGGCCGGCGCCGGGATTGAACGGGTAATGCCTGGCCAGACTCTGCTGGAACGGCTGGTAGACTTCCTGGTACCACTGGCGTTCCAGCTGCGCCACAGCCTGATCCAGCACCACGCGCCAGCTTTCCGAAGCCAGCTTCTCAAGCATGCGGTCCAGCGGTGCCGGCTGATTCGAGGCTACCCGTTGCAGGGTGAAGATCGGGTCCGCGCCTTGCAGGCCCATCCGGGCACGGGCGGCGGACAGTGCAGCCTTGCCACGATCCGGTGCTTCCTGGATGCCACGCAGATAGGTGTGCAGGTTCTGAACCACGTCCATCACCTGTTCCATATCGCTGGGGTTGTCACCCCGTTTGTCGATCAATGCGTTCAGATCGGTGAACTGTCGTTCAATCTCCTGAACCATCTGGAAGTGGGCGGACTGCTCCATCACTTTTCGGGCCGCTTCGGCTTCTTCACTACCACCGGGAATCAATCGGGTATTGGCGGTAACCTGCGCCAGCAACTGATTCAGCGGCTCGTGACCGCTGGTCAGGCTTTCCAGAATACGCACACCATGGTTAAGGTCGCTGAAGCTCTGGATGTCCAGCCGGCTCAGCGCCCGACGCCAGCTCGCCACATAGTTTTCCGCGTACAGGGATTGCAGTTGCGCCTGCAGCCGCGCTTCATCCGCCTTGCTGAAGTTCACATCGTCCCGACGGCCCAATACCCAGGCATCAACCAGAGCCAGTTCCGTCACCGAGCCGGATTTGCGCAGGAACCAGGAATCCAGGCCTTCACGGGTCAACAGTGATGGAATCACCACCGGATCTTCCTGTTCGGTGTTCTCCTCATCAAGAGGTTCGCCGAATTCATCCAGGCGTACGAATACGGTGCTGAAGGCCGGTCCGGACTCCCGGGCCAGATCCAGCGGTGAGCGGAAGTTCTGCTCCGCTTCTTTCTCCAGATCCCGATAAACCCGGTCCGGAGTCGCAATGCGGCCGAGCTCGTGCTGGGCCCATTGAACACTGCTGCGGAAGGGGGCCAGGGCCATGTCGGCGGTCTTGTCACCCGCTTCCACCCTCTGGTTCAGGTCCGTGTGCAGCATGGCATAGTCCAGGTGACTGAGCAGCCGTTGTTGCAGGTCCCGCTGCGCCGGGTAGGCGCGTTGCCAATAATCGCTCATGTAGCTGTGAACAATGTCCCGGCGGCGGCCACTGGCATCGTAGAGCATCCGCAACACACGCAAGTGGTCGAGGCGCTCAGAGCTGGTGTCCGGGGCATCGCTCATCTCTTCCATCACGCCCAGCATCAGCGCGGGCATGAACTGGTAGGCCAGCATGTCCAGGTAGGATTCTTCCACTTCCGGACCAACCTTGTGGCCTTTATACAGGCCCATATCCGCCACGACTGCCGGCTCCGCCCGGTAATCACCAAACGCCAGGGTGGCTTCCCGTAGCTGGTCCAGAGGCTCCAGCAAATTGCGGCCAGTGGTGTCAGGTTCGTAGCCGATGGGGCGCCAGTTATCGATAAAACTGCGTACCCGCTCCTCCACCGCGGTAGCGGCCTGTGCATTTTCGATAAAGTAGTGCTGCCATCCGGCGGTCATACCCAGGCCGGCGGCAACGGCCACGACGGCCGCGACAGCAATGCGGCGACGCCGACTACCAACCACTTTCTGGTTGTCACCAGCCAGGCCCGCTTCGCGATAGATAATGTTGGGAAACAGCTTTTCGGTGAACAGGCTTGAGGACTGCCCACCACGCTGAGCAGGCTGTATCGGGCTGGCAAGCCCATAATTCGCGGCAGCGGCTGACACAAACGCATCTTCCGGTACGCCTTCCTGAACCACGGAGGTGAAGTAGGTGCCTCGCACCAGGGCCGGCGTTGAAAAGGCATCCGCAGAAAGCAGGTCTGCCAGGAACTGCTCAAGCACTGGCTTCAGGCCGGCCAACTGGCGGGTAAAGGAATAAGCAGCGGCACGCTCTTCAGCATCCCTTGTGGCAGACAGCACATCCGGAAGCCGCTCACCAAGCTGTTCCGCGAGTTTTCTGAAGCTTTGGTCAAACTCGCCCAGCCAGTCGTCGGCATCCAGTTGGCCGTCTAACTGGAAGGTAAAGCCCAGGGGCTGTTCACGCTCGGCTTTGGAGAGTGTGCGGGCAAATGGCGCAAACCCGTAGAGCAGGTCCATTTTGGTAAAGCTGATGTACACCGGCAACTGGGAGCCCAACTGCTCCATCAGTTCCCGCAGCCGGGTACGAAGCAGGATGGCCTGGGCCTGGCGCTGCTGTTCGTTGCCGGTACTCAGGCGAGCAAGATCAACCGCCAGCACAACGCCATTCAGAGGGCGCTGGGGACGATTCTTTTCCAGCCAGGTGATGAAGTGGGTCCACAGCCGCTGCTGGATATCGCTGGTGGCGCCCTCGCCGTCGTTCTGGCTCAGCAGTTCGCCGTCCGGATCAATCAGTACGCCGTTATCGCCGACCCACCATTCAAAACCAAAAGGATTTCGCTCGGTACGAGGGTTACGGGTGACATTGGTAAGCGTGTATGTCTGCCCGGAACGCTGAATCAGGCTGGTTTTACCGGCATCTTCCAGGCCCATCACCAGGTACCAGGGCAAACGATAAACACCTTTGCGTCCCGGCAGGTTGCTCTTGAGTTCCGTCAGGCGGCGATCAAGCAGGCGCTGCTGACGCCGTTCCAGCGGCAGGATGGGATCTTCCTCTTCCTTCTGCTCTTCCGCCTTGGCGACGTTCACTTTACGCAGCTTGCGCGCCAGCATCATGCCCCAGACCATAGCCACCAGCAGTACCACCACCAGCGTCACCAGGGCACGCATCTGCCAGGCAGCCAACGGGTATTCACCGCCGATTTCCAGGCGCGGGCCCAACCACCAGGTTGCGGCCAGCAGTACCACCACACCCAGCGCCAGGGTAATCGGCGCCGCACTGCGCACAAAGGGCAGTATCCGTCGTCCAATGAGTAGGGCTTGTCTCCACATGGTGTCCATTCCTGTCAATTTGATCCATCAGTTGTTATGCGAGTCTGTCCAGCCTGGCCACCAGGCCGGGCTCCCAGTCTTCAAGATTCATCCCACGGGTCTGCTCACGCAGATCCTGCACCTGTTGTTTCGCCAGGCTTTTCATACCGCTGTCTTTCATCAACTGGCTGCTCATCAGCCGCCAGTAGAATCGGTCACGGGGCTCGCGGGCGGAGTCCAGGCCTTCTTCCAGCAGCTTCATGGCCGGCGCCAGACCCTTCTGATCCATCACTGCCCGGGCATCCTCGTAAGCCTGTTCCCATGCACTCGCGCCGCCTGCGGCGCCACCTTTCGCCGGGCCGCTGAGCATCCAGTCGGCCACCGCTTTGGGCAGAAAAGGCGTGCCGTCGTTAAAGGTCATGTCCGCCAACTCTGGCAACCGCTCAACGAAGGCTTTGACCGCCGTGCGGATAGCTTCGGCACAGGTCTCATGCCCCAACGAAGACGCCACTTGTGCGCTTAACCAGTGGCCCTCCAGCCAGAACGGACTGACCGACAGGCTTTGCTCAATGCGTTGCCAAAGCGCCAGGTCCGGGGTTTTGGACAGGCTCTCGCGATAGTCAGCCACCCTGTCGGCACTGACCGCCGCCAGATCGCTCTTGATGCCGTCGCGTGCTGGTGGAACCGAGGTAATGGTCTGCCAGATGGCGTAACGGCGGAGCTGATAGCCCAATGCATCGGCGGGCGTGGTTTCGGTCAGCATATCCGCCACTTTAAGCAGGCTCTGGCGGGTGGCCCGCTCATTGGCGGGGTCCAGGGTCAGGCTGCCCAGAGACGCGGAAGAGGTGCTGCTGGCTTGCGGCGAAGAGGAGCCGGCCGATGACGTACCCGTGGTTTCGGTATTATCGGTGGCTTCCGACGGCCTGGGCGTATCGGAAGGCGATGGCAGTTTTTCCACGGCCCGACGCAAGTCGACCAGGCCGTCATCCGGCAGCTCCAGTGCACTCGCCTGTTCCAGCAGCTTGGCGAGCGTGGTCAGGCAGAATTCCCGGCCATCGCCCACGCCGCCGTCGAAGCTCAGTGCCGACACTTCCTTGAGGGCTCGTTGCAGAATCTGGGTCATCAGCATCTTGCGGGCGCGTTTGCCCTTGTCGCCCGGATAAGGCCAGGCATCGTGCCACCAACTGTCCAGTACCCGGTGCAACAGGTACAGCGACAGCGCAAACCGTTCACCGTTGCCGCCACGCTGCAGGCACAACAGAAGAAATCCCAGCACCTTGAGATCTTTACTGGTGTCTGACAGCAAGCGAAGCGATTCACTCTCCACCTTGCCCCATTCAACACCGGTGTGGGCCAGCGAGCCCACTTTCATGATTTCGTTCTCAAGGTATTCCATGGTGGGGTCGTCCATCAGGTTTTCACCCGTGGCGCTCTCACCGGAAAGCCTATTCAACACCTGTTCAACGTATGGATGCTGCTCTACTGCCTGCATGTCCAATCCCTGTCTTTGCAAATGGCACTACACATTCTTGATAAAGATCACTACCAGCCACACGCTTCCCGCAGTGGCTCAAGGGTTTCCCGAAACCCGGTCAGGTCGAACATCAACCCGTCGACGACGCCACTGGACGACGCCACAGTCACTCCGGACGCGGCCGCCATGTTTCGCACGGTTCGGATGGCGGGCAGCCCCCGACCACCACTGATCACGAAACCGTCGTCCCGGACCCGCCAGATCTGACGGCCCTGGCCAAAATCGACGGTGACCCGTTCCTCTTTCACCGCCTCCGGCATCATCAACGTCAGTTCGGTGATGTTGTTGTGACACTGCACCGCCAGCAGCGGCCTCGGCGGTTTGACCCCAAGGGCACTGAGCGTCAGCAGATGTCCTGCCAGCTCCGAAGTATTGCGATACAGCGGGCCGTCACCCGGGCGGCGGCGCTGTTCCTGAGCAAAGGCCTGGCGCCAGCGCTCGGGCTGGTTTCCAACGATGGCGTCTTCAACCGCCACTGAAAACGGGGTACCAAACACCTCGTCAAAACACGCCAACCGTTCCAGGCGCTGGCTCTCTTCGGTACACGCCATGGCCTCGGCCACCTGGGGATTGCCCTGCGCATTGGCGGCCAGAGACATCGTCGTACCAAGGGCGCAGAGCACAATGGCAAGGAGGCTGTTACTTCGAATACTTGGGTTCACGCTTCTGTCACCTGATACTTCAGACATTTATGGGCCAGGGTGCGCTTGGGCAGCCCCAGGCTTTCCGCTGCCTGGGCACGGTTGCCACCGTACTGGCGCAGGCGTTCACGAATGATGGCTGCCTCGAACGCCTGGGCCGCGGCCCGAAGGTCGTCCACTTCATCCGCCAGGGGCATGCCCGGTACGGCAGTTCCCTGAAAGTCGCTGGCCACACAGGTTTCCTGGCTCGGAAACAAGTCGTCCAGGCGCAGTACTTCCGGCTGGATATCATCACCCACCGGGGTTTGCAGGCAGGCAAACTCAACAATGTTCCTCAGCTCCCGGGCATTGCCGGGAAAGTTATATGCCGCCAGCATGCCCAAGGCATGGCTGCTGATACCCAGTGGGCCGGCGCCCTCGCGGGCCGTGTACTCACGGATGAAATGCCGGCACAGGGGCTCCAGATCTTCCGGGCGCTCCCGCAATGGCTTGACCCGCAACGGGAACTGGCTGAGCCGGTAGAACAGGTCGCGGCGGAACCGGCCCTCTTCGATGCAGTCACTCAGTGGCTGATGGGTGGCCGCGACCAGTCGAAAATCAGAGTGTTGTTCCTGCTGAGCTCCAAGTGGGCGGAAGCGTCGGCTTTCCAGCACCCGCAGCAGTTTGGACTGCAGAGCCATGGGCATGTCGCCGATCTCATCCAGGAACAGTGTGCCGCCATCCGCTTGCGCCAGCAGACCTTCCTTGGCTCGGTCGGCACCGGAAAACGCACCCTTGGTATGGCCAAAAAGTTCACTTTCCAGCAACGAGTCCGGGATGGCGGCGCAATTGACCACCACCAAGGGCCCTTCGGCCCGATCCGAAAACCGGTGAATGCCCTGGGCTACGAGATCCTTGCCGCAGCCGGTTTCACCCTGCACCAGAACCGACAGCTGACTACCGGCGGCCCGGACAATCTGGGCGCGAAGGTCGGTCATGCCTTTGGAGTTGCCAACCAGAGTGGTCGCCAACTCTTCACAGCGCTGGCGTACGGCTTCTGCGTCGTGGAGGTGGTCGAGGGAGCGCTTGAGCATGCGCCGCTGCCAGACTTGGTCGCTGGTCTTGAGCTGGCTGACCCATTGGTGAGACAGCAGGGTTAACAAACCGCGGTACAGTGGCTGGGCGGTGATGCCGTCCCATTCGGGTTCTTCATTACACAGCACGAGGATGCCAAGAGTGCGGCCGTCTTCGCCTTTGATGGGTTCCAGCCAGAATGAGCGGGGCCGGTTGCTGGCGTCGACCAGGGCCTGGAAGCCCGGATGATCCAGACGGTAGCTCGCGGCCCGTGACAATTCCCTGGGTTTGCCCTGTTGCAGCAGGTGGGCAAAGGGGTGGCTGAAGTCACCGCAGTCGAATTCGCCCTGCTCGCCCAGTGCCGCACAGTGGAGCGTACGACCGCTGAGGTCGAGTTCCAGTGACCAGCAGCGGGTGAGGCCGAAGGTGTTTTCGAGTTGCCGTGAGGCGACTTTTAGCAGGGTTGGCAGGTTGTCCTGCCGGAGCAGTTCAACCGCCAGGTCTATGCCGGTGTGCAACTCCGTCTGCATCCGTCCCATTCTTCTTGTTCCCTGTGTTGGTTGTTCGCCGGCCGCGTACCCTGTGGTTCGGCTTTCCAAAACACGCTGTGAATACATCCCTGTACGCTCCGCTCCGCCATCCATGGCTCCGCAGGGTTTTGGAAAGCTCAACCCCACGGTGCGCTACTTTGCAGTTGCCTTAGGCAACGGTACCTGTGAACTTGTTGTCTTCGACGCCGAGTGTCACCTTTGTGACTGGCTCTCTTGCTGCCAGCTTCTCCAGCAATGCGAGCGAGACCGGCGGCAACAGTTCACCTTCAATAATCGACTCCAGCATTCGCGCGCCGTTTTCACTGCGTGTGGCGCGGCTGCGGATGGCTTCCACCAGGCCATCTTCCAGTTCCACGTCGGTGTGGTACCGGTCGCCGATCTGGGTGGCCAGGCGGTCGAGTTTGTCGCCAACGATGCGGTTGAGGGTTTCTTCGCCCAGTGGCAGGTAGGGCACGACTTCCATACGTGCCAGCAATGCCGGTTTGAAGAAGTCCGCCAGTTCCGGGTAGAGCGCTTCCTCGATTTTTTCGGGCTCGTCCGCGTGTTTGACGATGGTCTGGTAGCCCAGGTTTGAGGTGAGGAAGAACACCACGTTCTTGCAGTCAATCAGGCGGCCTTCGCCGTCGGCCAGTTCGCCTTTGTCGAAGGCCTGGTAGAACAGGTTAAGGACTTCCGGGTGGGCTTTTTCGACTTCGTCGAGCAGCACGACCGAATAGGGTTTCTGGCGGATGGCTTCGGTGAGGATGCCGCCTTCGCCGAAGCCCACGTAGCCAGGGGGTGAGCCGATCAGGCGGGAGACGGTGTGTTTTTCCTGGTATTCGGACATGTTGATGGTGGTGAGGAACTGGCGGCCGCCGTAGAGCAGTTCGGCCAGTTGCACCACGGTTTCGGTTTTACCCACACCACTGGGGCCGGCCAGCAGGAAGGCGCCCATTGGGCGACCCGGGCGACGCAGGTCGGCGCGGGCGGTGAGCAGGTGCTGGTGCAGTGCACCAATGGCGGTGTCCTGGCCTTTGATATGCGATTGCAGATACTCCGGCAGGCGGGTGATCTTTTCCAGTTCGTCGGCGGTCATGCGGTTGACCGGAATACCGGTCCAGTCGGCGATGACTTCAGCCACCTGGCGGGCATCGACACGGGCGTGTACCAGTGGCTCGTCGGCCTGCAGCTCTTCCAGTTCCTGTTCGATGGCGGCGGCTTCGCTTTTCAGGTCAGGGCGCTCTTCGCTGGTTTCCGGCGTGGCGTCTTCCGCTGATACATCCGCGTCAGTCTCGGCAGTGTCCTCGCTCAGCAGTTGCTCGCGAATGTCGACGAGACGCGCCACCAGTTCCCGCTGGTCGTTCCAGCGCTGTTCCAGTTCTTCCGCTTCCTCACGCAGGGTTTCCAGGCGCTCCACCAGTTCGTTTTCACGCTGTTGGTCGATGGCCTGCCCGAGTGTCTGTTCGCGGGTCATCAATTCCTGTTCCATGCCCAACTGGTGCAGTTCACTTCGCACGTGGCTGAGGCGGCGCGGAGGCGTGCTGAGGTTGAGGCTGACCCGGGCGCAGGCGGTGTCGAGCACGTCGATGGCCTTATCCGGCAGCTGACGGCCAGCCAGGTAGCGGGCCGACATGTCGGCTGCTGCTTTCAGGGCGCTTTCGGCGATCAGGACCTGATGGGCCTTTTCATAGACGGTGCGCAAGCCACGGAGGATATGAACCGCTTGAGCCGGGGTAGGCTCGTCCAGCGCGACGGGCTGGAAGCGACGGCTCAGGGCCGGGTCTTTCTCGAAGTACTTCTTGTACTCGCGCCAGGTGGTGGCGGCGATGGTCCGCAGCTCGCCACGGGCCAGGGCCGGCTTGAGCAGGTTGGCGGCGTCGGAGCCGCCTTCACTGTTGCCAGCGCCGATCAGGGTATGGGCTTCGTCGATAAACAGGATGATGGGCGTCGCGGAGCTTTTCACCGCTTCAATCACGCCTTTCAGGCGTTTTTCGAACTCGCCTTTCACCGACGCACCGGCCTGCAGTGCCCCCATGTCCAGAGTCCACAGTTCCACGCCCGTCAGGCGTTCCGGCACATCGCCATTGACGATACGCAGGGCCAGGCCTTCAACAACGGCACTTTTGCCCACGCCGGCATCGCCGACAACAATGGGGTTGTTCTTGCGACGACGACAGAGGATGTCGATCATCTGATCGATTTCGGCGTCGCGGCACACCACCGGGTCCAGTTTCTTGTCCCGGGCCAGTTTGGTGAAGTCGGTGGCGTAGCGCTTGAGCGGGTCCATGTCCACCTGCGCCTGATTGGCGGCACTGGGGCCATCCTCAGCGCGAGGCTGTTCGACCGAGCCGCGGGTCATGGAATCGAACTGGCGGCGCAGTTGTTCGCGGTTGATGTCTTTCAGGCGCTGACTGACCTGGGGCATCAGGTAGCGGTCTGCGTTCATCAGCAGTGCCAGCATGATGGCACCGGAGCGCAGGTCGGTGTGGCCCAGTTCAGTGGAGGCAATCAGCCAGGCGTCCTGCAGCAGCTCGATCAGCAGCGGCGAAAACGACGGGTACGGCTCGGCGGACTGAGGCTCGCCGTTCAGGCTGTCCCCCACCACCGGCTGTAGGGTGTGGTGGTCAATACCGGTGCTTTCCAAAATCTGGCGCACGTCCGTAAACGGTGTTTCCAGGAGCTTGAACAGCAGGTGGGCCGGAGTGATTTCCGCACCCTGGCGGCTGATGCACAGGGCCGCCGAGCTTTCCATTCCCTGGCGACAAATCTCGTTGAGGCGCCCAATCAGCGCCGGCAGTTCTACCCGAATCACAGTGATCTCCTTATTTCGGGAGTTGTTCCAGTACGCTGAGCACATCCCTGATGCGTTCGTTCAGCGCTATGTTGTAAAGCGTGTATACCCCGGCCATGGCCGCCACAAACAGTCCGCCAATGCCCCAGAGGGGCAGGCCTGTCCGTAGCCGGTTGCGAGCCGGTGTTACGTTGTCCAGTGCGCGGGTCAGCGGCTGCGGGTCCTCGTCGCGACGCAACCCGCGAATCTGTTCATACAGCCCACGAATAATCTGTTCGTACTCGTCCCGGCCGTTCGTCATTACCTTGTAGCGGCCTTCGAAACCCAGGCACAGGCACAGGTAAATGAACTCCAGCATGTCGCGGTAACGTTCCGGTTCCTGCTCCATGCGGGCGGTGATGGCGAACACCTTTTCGCCACCCCAGGTTTCGTTGTGGAAACGGGACAGCAGCGAATGCTGGGACCACACGCTGTGGGCCCCCCAGTCGGTACCCAACACGGCTTCGTCAATAAAGGCGCAGAGTACGTAGCGATAGGCCACCACCGTCGGCCGCTCGTAGCCCTGCTCCACCAGTTCCCGGTCAATGGCGGCCACTTCGTCGACCACCTGTTGGTACAAGTTTTCCACACCGTGGAACTCCGCCAGCCGGCGCACCCGGATTACCAGCCCCAGCAGGGGCGTCGCGGCATCAATCAGCCGGTTATCCTCCAGGCCCCGCAGCTGGAACTGGTCATTACCGAAGCCCTGATCGCCCACGCGACCATCGCGGTTACTGTCCGCGAACATCAGGTCATCAAACGCACTGCCACCTGCTTCCGTGTTGCCATTGGGTGAATCCATCACCGGTGCATCTGCCATGATTTAGCTCCTGATTGCCCAGAACTGCATTTCCATTCCCGGGAAACTGCCGGCCACGTGGAACGCAAAGCCGCTGGCGTTGTCGAGCATCTGCCAGGCCTGGCTCTGGTCGTCCAACCGGAAGTACACGAACCCGGCGTGATACGGCAACTGACGGGGCGCCACCGGCAGGGCCGACAGCGGAATCCCCGGCAATTGCAGGCTGATGAGATCGCGGATTTTCTCCACCGACGCCACCTTGCACTGCTGGGTGAACTGCTTGCGCAGATCGTCCAGCGGCATGTCCGCCTTCACTGCCAGGATGAACTCGGCCTGGCCGATCAACTGTGCATCCTGGACCGGCGCCACCGTGAGGCCGTACTGGCGTTGCTGCAGCTGGATAGCCAGCGCGCGCGGCTCCAGCACCGTGCTCAGTGATTGCCTCAGTACCTGCATCAGCGGGGTGAAGGAATCCTCCGGCAGGTCGTGATCGTACGCGGTGTATTCCTGGGGCAGGCGGTTTTCATCGGTAAAGGTCACCAGTTCGCCGCACAGCTCCAGCAAAGCCTCGTAGAGCCGCTCCGGATGCAACTGACGCAAACGCGCCAGATGCAGGAAACGGGGATGAGCGCGATTAAGCATCTGCAACAGCATGAAATCCGCCACGTCCGCGACACCACCCTGCCCCGGGGCACCCACGCGCTCGGCAATGTTCTTGGCCCGCTCGCGCATCAGCCCGGCCATTTCCCCGACGAAACGCTGAAGCCGGGGCGCTGCCCGCACACTGAGCATGGTGGGGATGAAGTTCGGGTCCATCACCAGGCTGCCGTCCGGGCGCTTTTCCAGGATCCGGCCAATGGCCAGGGCCGCGTAGGCACTGCGATCGTCCCGTTCCAGCATCAGTTTCGGGGCCACCCGGGCCACGTCGATGGTGTGGGAGTCTCCGTCAATGGAATGCAGGTCCCGGACTTCCTCGCTCTGGGCCCGGAAACGGCCAGCGATGGCGGCTTCCGGCCATTCCACTTCCGCCAGACTCTCGCTGCCCAGCGGCAGGGCCAGATACACCACCTGGTTGGCCACGGAGGCATCAGTGATCTCCAGGGGTTCCGGCATCACGTCGTCCTGGGGCAGGCAGAAACGGGTGCCGTCCGGAAACAGGCCGCTGGCCCGTACCAGGCCTACCCGGCCAAAGCTCAGGTATTCGGCGTTCAGCTCCAGATCGCTGAAACCGTACAGGTAATCAGAAATCGCCAGGGCTCGTTCGTTGATCTGGTGTTCCAGGTAACGTTGTTGCTGCTGGAAGTGCTGGGGCTTGATGAACAGCCCATCACTCCAGACGACTCGATTCGTTGCAGACATCAGGACTCATCCGACCTTCTGAGTTTGACTTCACGCTCGCGCAGATTGACCAGCAGGTGGTAACGACCACCGATGGGATCCACCTTCACCACCTTCTTCCACTGAGACAGGTTGGGATAAGCGTAGAAGGCGATCACACCGATAAAGCGCGTATCCTCGGCGATTTCGAACGGCTCAATGAACTTGAACTGCCCTGGCACCAGGGTGTAATCGCTGTGGTCCACATAGTTGCGACCCAGGGACGGCTCCAGTTCGCCCAGCAACTGGTCGAAATCTGCCGCCATCAGGCGCGAGCTGTCCCGCATCTGGATGATCTGGAAGGCGATGGGTGTCGGCGCCAGGGATTCGTTGGGGTTCACGTCCGGCTCCGCCAACATGGTCAGGTCCACGCGGCTTGGCAGCTCATCCGGGTAACCCACAGGGATGTCCGGATCCCACATCACCTTGGCGGTCTTGGTAACAGCGTTGTAGGGGGTGCTACACCCCACCAAAACGAGAATGGCGACCAGCAAACTCCATTTGCAGTACTTCACGACAGGTTCTCCCTCTGTAATTGACGCAGTTGTTGATCGTAAGCCTGTTCAAACACCTCCTGAAAAAGGCGCTCAAAACCCTGCTGACGACTGGAACTCAGTTCCCGGTAATAGTGTTGGTACATCTCCCATGCCCAGTTGCTTTCATCTTCGTCGGTTTTCAGCCCGCGGCGGTAACCATGGAACCGGCGCAGCAATGCCTCGGGTGAGAAAGCGTGGAGAATGGCATCCAGCCCCTCGCGAATGGCGGTCTGGGTAGCGAGCTGATGATGGTGAAGGCTTTGCAGGCTCTCACTGACCGCCGCCGGTGCGGACAGATGAACCGGGCTGCGCTGGCTGGCGAACAGGGTCTGCACGGTCTCGTTGTAGTCTTCGCCCAGGCGCAACGGATTGTCCTCAATGGGCTGCAAGCGGGTGCGCAGAGCCTGATGGCGGCTGTCCTCACCCTGATGCAGGGCCAGCAGGCCTTCCACGGTGGCTTTCAGGGTCTGGCCAGCCTCTTCCAGGAACAGGCGCATTTCGTCGCTGTCGGCGAAGCCCAGATCGGTATCCATGCCGCGCAACAGCGGCGCACCGCTGATGTGTTGGCGGCTCTGATCACTAGTCTCCCGGCGGCGGGCCGACTTGGTGGTCTCTGACATCCTGTCACCCTCTCCTTTTCGCATGGGCAAGCCCATGGCTACGTCACGGTTCTCGCGATACTCGTCGGTTACAGCGCCCTCGCTGGCGTACCACTCTGGCTTGTCCGCCAGCAGGGACTCCCGGTCACGGCTTTCGGCCACATCAGCGTGCTGGCTTTCGCCACGGGGGTCTGACCAGGCCTGCAGGGGATCGTCGCTGAAGGTTTCACCCGGCGCCGGCTGCAAACCGTGCAGCGGTTCATCCCCAACGGTTTCCAGTTCACGCTCCTCGGCGCGCATCAGCTCGCCCTCATCGACATTGACCAGAGTGGCGTCCTCCGCTTCCTCCGGCAGGTTGCCATCCTGGCGCTGGCCGCTAAGCACCTCTGCCTTGAGCTGATAGCGACCAATGGTGATGGTGTCACCACTCTTCAGGCGTGCCCGGCGGCCCCGGCCGACTGGCTGGGTGCCGCTGTTGATATAGGTGCGGCCGCTGCGGTCAATGAGGCAGAACACGCCGTCCATAAACCGAACTTCCGCATGGCCGCCGACGGCCCCGGTGCGATGTGAGGACAACTGCCAGGTGTCACTACCGGCACTGCCGATGGAGCCACCATGCACTCCGAATACATGCTCCCGGGCCAGGCCACTGGCAACCTGGGTAGGGTTACTGACCACCAGTTTCAGGTTATGGGTTGGTTGATGTTCCATATCCGGTTTCCTTTTTAACCTGCTAAGCAATCCATTGAGTTCAGCGGCGAATCTGCAACCGCACCGCTGGCAGCTTCCGGGCTTTTTCCGGGGTGACAAACGAGTTCCAGCCCAGCCGCACATCCGCGCCCAACTGCATTGGCTTTACATCCCTCGGGCGCATCTGCAGTTCCAGGTCGTAAGCCAGCTGTTCCCGGGTGACAAACTCCACCAGCTTCACCAGCCGGTCGTGGTCGTCGCCGTTGGGCAGAAAATCCGCAAATCGCTGTCGGTCGAGGTTGCGGATGCGCAGGATGAATTTGCCGCTGCGATCGCGAATGCCCGAGCCTACCAGCGTGTCCTCACCGAGGGCGGCGTTGGCCTGCCCCAGCCGAGTTTGCTGATCCTTCGGGATCTCCACCCGACGCAATACCCACTGCTCAATGCCGACATCGTCCAGATCAAAGCAATGACCAATGATGCCGCTGACCACTTCCGGAGAACGGCTACGGCCCGCCATCATCCCGGCATAGGCCAGCATCTTCGACCAGTTAACCGGTGTTGCCGCCCTGACCTGCGGGTCACCGAGACCCACCAGGGAGAAAATATGCTCGGAGAAGCCGTCCGAAGCCTCCGGCTGAAACCGCACGTAATAGCGATACTTGCGCCACGCCCGATGAAACAGCGTCACCAGCCGGTGATTGAAGAAATCCAGGAAGTGGCGACGAATACCCAGGTTCTGCCCCGCCTCCCAGGCCAGGTCCTCCAGGTAATAGCCTGGCAGGGGCGACTGGGACCCGTGCAAGCCCAGGAAACTGACTTCCAGTTGATAGGGCGCGTGCTCGTGCTCCGGCGACGCCGCCGACACCACATCACTGCCGGGAAAGCCCAGCCCGGCCGACGCCGAGAAGCGGATACGCTCCCGCTGTGGCTGCTCATCCTGGGACCGCTCCAGATCATCACCGTGGTGACGATGGATCAGATCCACCAGTTGGAAAAAACTGTAGCGCCGTGCATTGCCCAGAACGGGTTGCAGCTCGGCTACATCAGAGGCTGCTGCCCTTGTTGTAACGTCCATGTGTACCGTTCCTGATTGTCTGTATTCACCACTTCCAATTGGTGAAAGGCGTTAATACTGGCGTAAAGTGCGAAAAACTGGCTGAGTACCGTACCAAACAGGTACAAATCGCCTTCCGAGGCGAACGACTGCTGATCCAGCCGCATCACCGAGCGAATACCCCGCACCGGCAACCCCCGCACCATCCGGTCCACCGGCGTGGTTTCAATATCCAGGATGCCGGCCAGGCGCTTCTGGGATACCCGCTCCGCCTGGCGATCCACCAGAGCGCGAAAATCATAAACCCGCAGTACCGTGCGCAAGGCGTCCACATCCAGCAGCGACAGGTAGTTCAGCGACAGGTTGGAGATCAGTGTCCACAACAGGCTGCCATCCAGTGTCGGCCGCAGGGTGTGCGTGGGCCGGGTAATGTTGCTGAATGAGGCGAACGCCGGCGTGGTTTCTGTCGCCATGCAGATCTCCCCCACCGCCAGCTGATGCGGTAACTGACGGTTGGTGCAGGTCAGAGTCAGCGATACCGCTTCCTGCCGGTTCAGGCACTCGGACTCGTCACCGCGCACGAAGGATATGTAGTGGTCAAAGCCATCCCCACGAACGCTCTCCCGGGCCTTAACCCGGTAGTACAGGGCGGTACGACCACGATCCCGCTCCACCTCATGTTGAAAACTCTCAAACGCGGTATACAAACGCGGCTCTCCGCGCCCGGACCGGCCTTCCAGCCAGCCTTCCACCTGTTCAATGCTGAATACTTCGTAGTGCTCCGGCGACCGGCTGGACGGCGCAATCCGGTACTCCGTCTGGCGGCCGTTCAGGTCCACCGGGTCGGCTTCGTGGGTAAACAGATTGATGGCCGGCGTGCAGTAAAGCTGGAAATTCTCTGCACGAATCTTGGCATCCGGCGGCAGGATACGGCTGAAGTGAAACCGCAGGCTGATCTCATCCGCCTGTACCGCTGGCAGTCGCGCCTTCAGGCCCTGAATATCCACAAACCGGAAAGCTTCCGGAAAACTCAGGAATTCCTGCAGAATCCGGTAGCCCGGATAGGCGTTCTTCGGATACGGCAACAGCGCCTCGTCGTTAGCGAACCCGACGGGCTTCAACTGGCTGGCCGGAATGGAAAACACTGAATCGCCCACCACCAGCTCCATACGCTGCAGGTAATGGTTCAGCCACAGGTACAGCGTCTCGGAAATATGGCTCTCGCCGCCCAGGTAAAAACGCAGGTTGTCCAACCCCAGGGACGACAACGGCTGATCGGTGTGCAACGCCAGGTCCACGGTCACGGAAGACACTTCCCGGGAGTGCTCTGCGTGGGCATCCGCCACGCTCACCGGAAACACATCCACGGCTCGACAGGTACGGAACCGGCACTGGGTCTGACGCGTGGCGTCGCCCAGCGGGCGGCTCTTGATCTCGGTATGCCGATCCACGCGCTGACGCTCACTGATGGCATGCAACTGCGGATCAAACCGCATGATGGTGCAACTGGGCACTGGCCGCAGATAGTTCGGCCACAGCATGTTCAGCAGCGAATGCGTCAGCTCGGGAAACTCGTCCTCGACCTTCTCACGGAGCTTCCCCGTCAGAAACGCGAAACCTTCCAGCAGCCGTTCGACGTCGGGGTCTGTACTCTGCTCAGAAAGAAACCGGGTCAGCTGAGGATGCGCATCCGCAAACTCTCTGCCCTGTAGCCTGAGAAAACTCAGTTCGTCCCTGTAAAATCGATTTAACTTCATAACGACTACTACACCAAAGTTCGGCCGAGGGGATGGGGATACCTTTTCTGCCGGGAAAAAGGTGTCCGAGCAAAGCGAGTTCTTTTTCCCAGAAGAAAAGGTATCGCCATCGCCTCTGACTCCGAGCAGGGGTGCAGTCAGGCTTCCAAAAGACGCTGCAAGCCCATCCATGGGCGCTTGGGCTCCGCACACTTTTGGAAGCCTGACTGCACCCCCACTCTCATCCGTGTCTTCAAGCTATTTCGTGGCGTTAAATCACCCGGTAATAGCGCTTGTCATCCAATAACAAATCAATGGTCGTTTTATCGTCTTCTGAACCCACCTTCAGGTAGACCGTCACCTGAAACCGCAACTGCAATGGATCCGGCCCCTGGGGCATCGCCATCACATCCACCCGGCTCACCCTGGGTTCAAACTTCTCAATACACTGCCGTATAGCGCTTCGAATACGAATGCTCAGATCATGGGTACCGAGCGTGGCGTCGTTGAAATCCACAAGCCCCAGATCCGGTACGCTCTCACTGTTGCCCGGATGGGCATTCAGCAGGCGAACCAGGTGGCGCTTGATGGAATCCACCACATGGGTTACTTCCCCCATGCTTTGCCCCGCAGGTTCGGCAGCCTGTTCCAAACGCTCGAACAGACTGCCGCCCGAAGCCTGAACACCGTCAGCACCGGTGTTCCTGAACACGGATTAGTCCTTGTCCAAACGGCCGACGAGTGACAGTTCGAAGTTCGCACCCATGTACTTGAAGTGCGGACGAACTGCCAGGGATACCGAGTACCAGCCCGGATCGCCTTCCACATCGGAAACGGTCACCTTGGCGGCGCGCAGTGGTCGACGGCTGCGAACATCCGCCGGCGGGTTTTCCTGGTCGGCCACGTACTGGCGAATCCAGGTGTTCAGCTCACGCTCAAGATCCTGACGCTCTTTCCAGGAACCGATCTGCTCACGCTGCAGCACCTTGATGTAGTGCGCCAGGCGGTTCACGATCATCATGTAAGGCAGTTGCGTACCCAGCTTGTAGTTGGTTTCCGCTTCTTTGCCTTCCTTGGTGTTCGGGAACTGCTTGGGTTTCTGTACCGAGTTGGCAGAGAAGAACGCTGCGTTGTCACTGCCCTTACGCATGGTCAGGGCGATGAAGCCTTCGTCAGCCATTTCGTATTCGCGACGGTCGGTGATCAGCACCTCGGTCGGAATCTTGGCTTCCAGCTGGCCGAAGGATTCGAACGTGTGAACCGGAAGATCTTCCACCGAACCACCGCTTTGCGGGCCGATGATGTTCGGGCACCAGCGGTACTTCGCGAAGCTTTCGGTCAGGCGTGTCGCCAACAGGTAGGCGGTGTTGCCCCACAGGTAATGCTCATGATCACCGGACACGTCTTCCTTGTAGTTGAAGCTGCGTACCGGGTTTTCAGTGGGGTCATAAGGCACACGCAGCAGGAAGCGCGGTGATGTCAGACCCAGGTAGCGAGCGTCTTCCGACTCACGCAGGGAGCGCCACTTGGCGTACTTCGGGCCTTCGAAGACGGCTTTCAGTTCCTTGATGGCCGGCAGTTCCTGATAGCTGTCGACACCGAAGAATGTTGGCGCAACGGAGGAGAGGAACGGCGCGTGGGCCATGGCGCCTACGGAAGACACATACTGCAGCAGCTTCATGTCCGGCGTGGAGGGTGTGAAGGCATAGTTGCCGACAACTGCGCCCACGGGCTCGCCGCCAAACTGGCCGTACTCTGTGGAGTAGATGTGCTTGTAGAAACCGGTCTGGGTGACATCGGGTGCGAACTCGAAGTCTTCCAGCAGTTCGGTTTTGGTGGCGTGAAGAATGTCCACCTTGATGTTCTCGCGGAAATCCGTGCGATCCACCATCAGCTTCAGGCCGCGCCAGGAAGACTCCAGTTCCTGCAGCTTGGGCGCGTGCAGGATTTCGTCCATCTGGGCGCTGATCTTGCGATCCAGCTCGACCACCATCTGGTCGACCAGTGCCTTGTTGACCGGCTGGCCTTTCTCGTCGCTTTTCAGCAGGTTGGAGATAAACGTTGCCACGCCGCGGCGCGCCACATCGTATCCTTCATCGGCGGGAGCCATGCGACTGTTGGCCATTACCTGGTCCAGCAGTGAGCCTTCCGCAGCAGCTTCGGAGGCAGCAGATTGCTGCTCAGCAGTATCAGACATACCACATCCCTTCAGTACGTTTTAATAGAAAAGTGAAACCTGCCAGCAATGGCAGAATTCGAATCAAGAGTTCGGATTATTCGCCGCTTTCGTCCGTGGCCAGCTCAAGCTCCTGGAGGAGTTTGTCGCGGGCGTCATCGTTGTCCAGCAGTTCCTGCAGCTTGGATCGGAACGATGGCACGTTACCCAGCGGGCCCTTGAGGGCAACCAGTGCTTCACGAAGCTCAATCAGCTTCTTCAGCTCAGGTACCTGACGGGAAATGCTATCCGGGGAAAAGTCGTCCAGCGTCTGGAATTCGAGGTTAACCGGCAATTCTTCGGCTTCTTCGTCCAGCTTGTTGGTGACCGTGGTGGAGAGGGTGAGACCGGCTTCCGACATCACAGAACGGAAGTTGTTCTTGTCGACGGAAATCGCCTTACGGTCTTCGATCGGAGTTTCTTCGGCTTGCCCCTTGAAGTCACCAACGACAAACATCTTCAGCGGCAGTTCTGTTTCAGCCTGCTGATCACCGGTGGCGGGGACATACTTGATATTGATGCGCTCTTTCGGCGCGACGGAACCGTCTTTTGAAGACATGCGCTTGCTCCCTGTGGTCCATGTGCAAACTCAGTTGCGGTGTTACAGTCCATTGTGCGCACCATCCTGGCACGCTACAGGCAGAACTCTACACAGGATAAATCAGGTACTCAAGCAAAAATTGGCCAGCTTCTGGCAATATTTCGACCCCGGGCAAAGAATTGCCAACCATTCGACATTCCGGGGCCTTTTACAACAATGACCTATCGTAACTAGCGACGCTTTGGCGTCCAGGCCCAGATCATTTCAATCTCGATCGGCTGCTGGCCTTCGCTGTCGTGGATGGTCACCGGCACCGAGGTTTCGCCCTTCTCTTCGGTCAGCATACGCTCACGCTGCTCAGTGGTAAGGTACGCCTCCACCTTCATATCGCCTTTGGCACGGCGGGTGTATTCGGCATGCGCGGTTTTGATCACGGGCACCTTGTCATCCGGCACGTTCAGACCGATGAGAAAGCCTGTGGCGGATTCCGCCAACAACAGGGAAGCCACGGCATGTACGCCCTTGATGTGATTCTGGACCCTGCGCTTGTTCTTCAGGGAGATCACGCAACGTTCCTGATCGAGGGCTTCAATGCGAATGCCGGTGGTACCAGTGAACGGAACCGCCTTGCCGAAAAACAGCGACAAAGCCTTGGGCCGGGCAAATTCCGGCAACTGATTGATCTTGGCAACAATGCTTGCCAGTTTGTTGGCGGCGGCCATGGGGCATCTCCATCTATCTTAAAAGAAGGATGCGGACAATACCCCATTCGTCGAAGGATTGGAACGATCGGCCAATGACGGTCACACTGTCTCTGGATATACTCTTCCGCATCGTGAATATCGGATTCAACACCAGAAAAGGAACCGCCATATGAGTGACCTGAAAACCCGCTTTGACGAAGCCGTCAACTACATCCAGAACGCCGAGGGCGACTTCAAACCCTCCAACGAACTCAAACTGGAGTTCTATGCGCTCTACAAGCAGGCCACCGAAGGTGATGTCAGTGGCAAACGCCCGGGCATGATGGATTTTGTCGGCCGCGCCAAGTACGACGCCTGGGAAAAGGTCAAGGGCACCTCCTCCGAGGAAGCCATGCAGAAGTACATCGATAAGCTGGAATCCCTGAAGTAACCCGTAGTCCGGCTTGATCGGGAGCAGCCGCCGCACCGGCGTTTCTGCTCCCACTCAATTTCCCTCGCAAAAATTTTGCGGCGGTCAAACGATTGTCATAAGATGCGCGCATCATAAGAACAACAATTCACACGGAAGACGCATCATGGATATCACCGAGGCGCTGGAACAGTCGCAGCCCGGGCTTGTCAGTCGAGTGACTGGCGCCATCCGCAAACATCAGCTTAACCACCGCGCAGAGCAAACCTATCTCCACTGGATTTCCCGGTTCGTGCTTTTCCACGACCTGAAAAATCCGGAAACGCTGCAACCCGGCGACCGGCAATTATTCCTGGCTTACCTGAGCGAACGCCTGGAAGTGTCACGGGCACGCCTCAATCAGGCCAAACAGGCGCTGACGTTCTTCTACGAAGATGTGTTGGGCAGAACTGAACCCGAAGGCATTGTTGCCGCCTGAACCCTCGCGGCAGGCGAATTATCGTTCCGTCGTTGTGGTATTGAACGCGCCGTAGTTCCGATTGGTCGGTGGGCGGATAATGTAGTTGTCGCCGTGGGTTTGCCCGGGAATGGACTTGGGGTTGCTGAAGCGGAATTCGACCGGAATTTCGCTTCGCCCGAGATCCGTGCGTGGATCACGGGGCTGAAGGGCAAGGGGATCCAGGTAGAAATCCTCGTCCGTTCGCGGCTGCACGGGCACGCCAGCCGCCGGCGCTTCCAGGCCACCTTCGATCACGGTATTGGCCAGAGACTCTTCTTCCATGGAGTTGAACGGAATGGTTTCCAGCGTTGAACGCTCTTCATAGTTGAAGGCGCCACCCTCGACGGTTTCTTCGCCGGTTTGGGCCCACACCAGAGGTGACAACGCCACCACCAGCACGGTCGCGCCGATCATAGTCCTTTTTGTATCGAATCCGCCCATAACGACTGCCTTTTTATGTCATGCCGAGCCTGACCATTATTTGAACAAATACATCTCAGGCTGACAATTTTTGATCAGTCTATCGCCAAAAACGACAAAAAACCCGGTCAGTCGCCAGTTTTGTGACACTCCTCACTTGTCGGGCGTTAGCGGTTCATAATGAATGTTGGTGATCACAACGTGATTCCAGCCATCCGGTGTTCGCACCCCCACCTCGTCGTCAATGCGTTTGCCCAAAAGCGCACGCGCCATGGGAGAGTCGATGCTCAGGTAACCGCGAGACAGATCGAACTCATCCGGCCCAACCAGCCGGTAAGTGCTTTCGTCGCCGCCTTCGTTTTCGATGGTCACCCAGGCGCCAAAAAACACTTTGCCCCGGTCATCAGGCAGACGATCCACCACCGTCAGCTCATCAAGCCGCTTGGTCAGGAAGCGCACGCGTCGATCAATTTCCCGCAACTGTTTCTTGCCATAGATGTACTCGGCGTTCTCTGAGCGATCGCCCTGAGCGGCTGCTTCCCGCACCGCCTGCGTCACTTCCGGACGCTTCTCCTTCCAGAGAAAACGCAATTCCTCACGAAGAGCCTGCTCGCCCTCCGCGGTTATGTAGCGGGTTCTGGCCATAGAAAAACCACCGTGTAGACATAAAAAAACCCCGTAAAAACGGGGTAAGGCTAGCGCTGTGCTGGAGGGAGAAGCAAGCGGAGTTTCCGCTGGCTTCCTTAGCTACACCTTCCATTTTCCACAGAACAGGTTACACAGTGGTGGCGGCCGAATTACGTTTTGGTCAGGGCCAGATTAGGTTGCGCACTCTAGACGCAGGCGTTAGCGTTCAATTAACTGAATTTCCGATTTAACGTCCAAGCACGGGATACCAGAATGAACACCAAAAAGCTTCTCAACACGGCCCTCAATGGTCTCGACAGTATCGGCTATCGGCTTGACCAATACGGCATCACCGGCAAGCTGAACCGTCATAACCTGGCGGCGTTTATCATGCTGGAACAGAAACATCTGGAAGGTGAGTGGGACAGCATCCAGGCCAAATTCGATCGTCGCCGCTCACAGGTAGACACGCTGCTGAAGCCAGTGATCAGCCGCGTAAATCAGTTCCGCGGCGCATCCAGCAACTGATCAAACGCCCCTGAGCTCCCCCGGGGAGCTCTGTTCTCCGGCTTCCGAAGCGGAAATGGTCTGGGTGTCTTTCAGACGTTTCCGGTTCGGCGAGTAGGCGGGCAACCGAATGGTGACCATCAGCCCCGGATAATCTTCCCCTGGGTGATGATCGCTCAATGAGATAACACCCTGGTGGATCTCCGCGACCGCGCTGACAAGGCTGAGCCCAAGGCCGTTGCCGGGCAATGACCGGCTTTTGCCAACCCGGTAGAAGCGCTGGAACACCTGGTCTTTTTCGTCATCGGGGATACCGATGCCACTGTCCCCAACCTCGAAAATCGCGTCGTTGCCATCCTTGCGTACGTTTACCCGGATCTCGCCTTGTTCCGGGGTGTACTTGATAGCGTTATCAATCAGGTTACTGACCATCTGGAACAGCAGGTCCCGATCGCCCTCGATCACCACATGATCTTCCAGGGACTGCTCGAACTGCTGCTCTTTGTCTTCCGCCAACGCTTCATACAGCTCACACGCATCGCTAACCAGCTCTCCCAGGGGTACCTGCTGCATGTCCGCTGTATTGCCACGGGTTTCCAAACGCGCGATCCGAAGCAGGGCATTGAAGGTGGCCAACAACTGGTCCGCCTCTGCCACGGCCTTGCCGGCCTGCTCCCGGGCCTCGTCGTTGTCTACCGACATAAGGGTGTTTTCAAGCTGATTGCGCAGCCGGGTCAGCGGGGTTCTTAAATCGTGGGCGATGCTGTCGGACACATGCCGGATACCTTCCATCAGGTAAACAATGCGATCCAGCATCTGGTTCAGGTTTTCCGCCAGCTGGTCGAAGTCGTCGTCGGTACCTCGGGTTGGTATACGCAGGGACAGATGCCCATTCATGATGCGCCGGGAAGTGTTGTTGATGACTTCAATGCGCCGCGTGGTACTCCGGCTCATCAGGAACCCGCCCAGCAGCGCCAGCGCCAGGGTAATGCCCATCCCCCAGTTAATGGCGGTTTCGATCACCCGTTTCAGGTTAGTGAGCTCGTCCACATCACGGCCCACCAACAGGCGCAGGCCACCCTGCACTTCGAAAATGCGAGCCCGTGCGAGTCGCTCCGGACCATTCCAGCCCACTGACGGATTCAGGGTGAAATTGATCCAGCCGCTGTCAGAGCGAGAACCCTTGGGCCAGTTTTCGATGTTACCGGCGAGCTTGACGAAGTCGTCCGTCGTCAACAGATAGATGGATTTGGCGTTGGGGTCGCGGGCAACACGCTCGCGGATGATGGAAATAAGGCCATTGATACCACTGCCACGGTATTGCTCCGCGAGGCCGGCAATCTCGGCCTCGATGGTCTCATCGGTCTGGGCAGTCATGAACCCTGCCGTGCGCCAGTAGATAAACGCCAGCAGCAAAAAAACCGAGGTGGCGAACACCACCATGTACAGCAGGGCTAACTGGAACGATGAGGTTCTGAGCTGGCTAAGCAGTTTCACGCAACATGTACCCTGCACCCCGTATGGTCTGCAGCAAGGGGGTCTCGAATTCCTTGTCGATCTTCGCCCTCAGACGGCTGATGTGTACGTCGATGACGTTGGTCTGGGGGTCGAAATGATAGTCCCATACTTTTTCGAGCAACATGGTACGAGTGACCACCTGCCCGGCATTGCGCATGAGATATTCCAGCAGACGGAACTCCCGGGGCTGAACATCAATATTGTGCCCGGCCCGTTTGACGGTTCTGGCAAGCAGGTCCATTTCCAGATCTGCCACCCGTAGCACGGTCTCGGTTTCGGCAGACTGGCGATTACGGCGCACCAGGGATTCGATGCGGGCCAGTAGCTCGGTGAAAGAGAACGGTTTGGTCAGATAGTCATCGCCACCACCACGCAGGCCTTCCACCCGGTCATCCACATCGCCCAGGGCGCTGAGGATCAACACAGGCACCTGGTTGCCAGTGGCACGCACCGTTTTGATGATCGACAGGCCGTCCATACCTGGCAACATGCGGTCCACAATCATGATGTCGTAGTCTTCGCTGGCGGCCATCATCATACCTTCCTTGCCATCCGCCGCGTGGTCCACGACAAAATCAGACTCTTTCAGCCCTTTAACAAGGTAGTTTGCCACGTCCTGATCGTCTTCAATTACCAGTGCTTTCACCGGTTTTCCTCCCGATAGCGGATTACATTAACAGCTAGGGTACGAAGAACATCCGTTGCCGGCCAGTTACGATCTTGTAAGAGGGTGTCGCCAATGGCGACGGTCACGACATACCCCCGAACCAGCCTAGTATCGATACCGTATAGCCCGCAAGGCAATATTCCGCGCTCACCCAACCACCATAGACCAGGCGGTCCAGCGCTGCGAAAACATTCCGAAAGTTAATCTCACCAGCGCCGTGCTCCTGCATTTCACCTCGGCAAACAGCATGGAGGCATTCATAGCGAGCCTGCTACTTGCGCTTGATGGCCGACGAAGAACCCAACAATGCCCCGTTGAGATGCTCCAGTTCCAGCAACAAACCACTGTGATCCACATCGCTGTGCCCGTTGGCGATCAGGCTTTGATACTCATTATGCACCTGCTGCGATAGCGGCAGGGTCAGACCCTCGGAACGGGCCTCATCCAGAATCATCCGCAGGTCTTTCAACTGAATTCGCGCCGGTGCACCGGGCGAAAAGTCCCGGTCAATCATCCGCTGACCGTGCAACTCCAGAATCCGACTGCCCGCAAAACCGCCCATCAGCGCCTCCCGAACAGCGGCAGGATCAGCCCCACCCTTCGCTGCCAGCAACAACGCCTCTGACACCGCGCCAATGGTAATCCCCACGATCGCCTGATTCGCCAGCTTCGCCAGTTGCCCCGCCCCTACCGGACCAATGGGCGTGCATTTCCCCAGCACCTCAAAAACCGGCCGCACCCGCTCGACGTCTGCGCCAGAGCCACCAGCCATAATACTCAGCGTTGCCTGCTCAGCGCCGACAGTGCCGCCGGACACAGGCGCATCCACATACCCGGCCCCCTGCTCCTTAGCCAAGGCCGCATGGCGTCGCGCTAGCGACGGCTGAACCGAACTCATATCAATATAGACCGCCCCGGCCTTGAGTGCCGCGATACCGCGTTGGGTCACCATCACGTCATCCACCACATCGCCGTTCTCCAGCATGGTGATGACGATATCGGCATCTCGAACCGCGTCTTCCGGTGTACCGGCAATGGTAGCTTTATCGGCAAAAGGCTCGCACTTACTCCCCGTCCGATTCCACAACGTCATTGGATAACCCGCATCCAACAAATTCCGAACCATGGGCGCACCCATGAGGCCAACACCAAGGAAGGCTATATGAAACCGATTTTCAGTCATTTTTTCTTATCCTTACTCCGAAGCTGGAGAAGCGAGTGGGCAGGCTCTTCCAAAACCGTGCGGAGCCATGGATGGCGGAGCCGAGCGTACACGGACGTATTCACAGCGTGTTTTGGAAGAGCCTGCCCACTCGCGCCCACCCCAAGGTTTGTTTTAAAAGAGTATACAAACAAAAACGCCACCAACCCCGCAAAGGGTGGTGGCGTTCTGACAAACCCCAATTCAACTAAGGGTTAAGCCGCCTCTTCTTCCGTTGTCATATGCAGACGGATCTTCTTCATGGCGTTTTTCTCCAACTGACGAATACGCTCCGCGGAAACGCCGTATCGATCCGCCAGCTCATGCAGCGTCGATTTGCTATCCGACAACCAGCGCTCACGAAGAATATCCTGGCTACGCTCATCCAACTGCCCCAGGGCCGCCATCAGACGACCATTGGAATCGTCCGTCCAGTCTGATTGCTCTAACTGCGTGGCCGGATTGCTGCGCTTATCTTCCAGATAATACGCCGGCGCCTGATAGGCATTGTCGTCGTCATCATCCTGGGGGCCATCGAATGCCGTATCGTGGGAAGCCAGACGGCCTTCCATCTCCCGCACAACCTTGGGCTCAACCCCAAGGTCACTGGCCACGGCATTAACCTCATCATGGCTCAACCACGCCAGACGCTTCTTCTGGCTGCGCAGGTTAAAGAACAACTTACGCTGGGCCTTGGTGGTCGCCACTTTCACGATGCGCCAGTTGCGCAGGATAAACTCGTGAATCTCGGCCTTGATCCAGTGCACTGCAAAGGACACCAGGCGCACACCATATTCCGGATTGAAACGCTTGACCGCCTTCATCAGGCCTACGTTACCTTCCTGGATCAAATCTGCCTGGGACAGCCCATAACCCGCATAGCTGCGGGCAATGTGGATCACGAAGCGCAGATGCGAAAGAACCAACTCACGCGCGGCTTCCACATCACCATCGTAATGCAGTCGCTCGGCGAGCTTGCGCTCTTCCTCGACAGACAGTACCGGAATGCGGCTGGCCGCCTGGATATAGGACTCAAGGTTGGCACCCGGAACCAGTCTGTCGATGATCTGTAAACTCGTACCCATGTCTTATCCTCCGAACATGACGACCGATAAATATAGCAACTCTAATTCAGCCCGCCAAGCACTCTGCAAATAACCCAAATTTCCATCTAAACCGTTTCAAATCAACAAACTGGAAATCTGGCTGCCTTCGAATTCTATCTTCAAGCTACGCCGAAACCTGCATTGGCTTCAATACGGTATTTCCGAGATCGGAGATCATCCGCCGGCAATTTCCCCCGGCTCAATGTCATCCAGATGGCGCTTGACGGCAACCCAGGCGCCTAACCAGCCTAACAGCATGGCTGCAATTATCAACGCCAGCGCGCCATCGACGCTCAGCCCGCTCAGGGAAAACTCACTGCGGTACAACCCGGCTAGCCGCTCCACTGGGCCACTGAGCCACCAGAGCGACACCTGGAGCAGGATAAAGGCCACAATGCCACCGCCCAGGCCAAACCAGGCCCCCGTATAGAGGAACGGCCGGCGCACGAAAGCGTCGGTGCCACCCACCAACTTTGCCACCAGAATTTCGTCGCGGCGATTTTCAATCGCAAGGCGAACGGTATTGCCAATCACCAGCACCACGGCGGCCGCCAACAACAGCGCCAGCGCCCAGACGGCACGGCCCAACAGGTCGGTCATGGCGTTCAGACGCTGCAACCAGCCGAGATCCACCTGTACCCGGTCAACACCGTCCAGCCCTTCAATAACCTTCAGCAGCATTTCCACGCCGTCAGCGGTGCGGGAACCTTCACTGGGTGTGACCAGCAGAGTATGGGGAAGCGGGTTTCCGTCCAGGTAATCGAGGGCGTCTTCAAGGCCGGAAGAAGCGCGGAACTCTTCCAGCGCAGTCTCACGGTCGATCAGCTCGACTTCCGCCACCCGGCTGTCATCAGCCACCTCGGCTTTCAATGACCGGGCATCTTCAATAGAAACGGCGTCACTCAGATAGGCCGTCACCCTCGCCGAGCTTTCCCAGCCGGCACTGACGCCTTCCAGACTGGCCAGCAACAGCATAAGCGCCACTGGCAGCGCCAGCGCCACGCCCATCACCGTCCAGGTCATCATGCTCGCCACTGGTGAGTGCCAAAGACGCTGCGCGCTGTCCCGGGCCACCTTACGATGATGATTCAGGTAACTTTCGGCCTGCTGGCGCCAGGGAGAACGGGCACTTTTGGCGCCCCGGGCAGACTGCCGTCGGGGATCGTTAGCCATGAAGCCCCCCTTTTGCGACAACGCCTGTCACCAGCCGACCATGATCGAGAGTCAACGTACGGCGACCAAGATCGTTAATCAGTGCAATGTCGTGGGTAGCAATCAACACCGTGACCCCGACCTGACTGAATTCCGCAAACAGCCGCATGATATCGGCCGACAATTCCGGGTCCAGGTTACCGGTGGGCTCATCCGCCAACAGTACCGGGGGCTTGTTCACCACGGCACGGGCAATGCCCACCCGCTGCTGCTCACCCCCGGATAGCTGCATCGGGTTCATCTTTTCCTTGCTCAACAACCCCACCTTGTCCAGAGCGGCCCGCACGCGGCGACCGATATCCCGGGCCGGGGTGCCCATCACCTCCAAAGGCATGGCGACGTTGTCGAACACGGTGCGATCAAACAATAACTGGTGATTCTGGAACACCACACCGATGTGTCGGCGGATGTACGGCACCTGACGGCGCGGCAGGGTATTGAGCACCTGCCCGCCCACAATCACCTCGCCGGCGCTGGGGCGCTCCATCACCATAATCAGCTTTAGCAGCGTACTTTTGCCAGCACCGGAATGCCCCGTAAGAAACGCCAACTCACCACGCTCCAGGCCGAAATTGACCTGACGCAACGCGGTATGGTCGCTGTCATAACGTTTGGTGACCTGGCGGAACTCGATCATTGAAGGTTACTTATCCGGGCTTTCATCAAACAGCGCATCCACAAAGGTGCGGGCATCGAAGCTGCGCAGGTCGTCTACCTGCTCCCCCACACCAATGTAACGGATGGGTAGCTGCAACTGCCGGGCGATGGCAAACACAATACCACCCTTGGCCGTGCCGTCCAGCTTGGTCAGGGTAATGCCGCTGACCCCCACCGCCTGCTGGAACACCTGGGCCTGACTCAAAGCATTCTGGCCGGTGCCGGCGTCCAGAACCAGCATGACTTCGTGGGGTGCGGACTCATCCAGCTTCTTCATGACCCGCACAACCTTCTCCAGCTCGCTCATCAGGTTGTCTTTGTTCTGAAGGCGGCCGGCGGTGTCCGCAATCACCACATCCACACCACGGGACTGCGCAGACTGAACAGCATCAAAGATGACGGATGCGCTGTCGGCGCCGGTATGCTGGGCCACGACGGGAACGTCATTACGCTCGCCCCACACCTGCAACTGCTCAACCGCCGCGGCACGGAAGGTATCCCCCGCCGCCAGCATCACCGACTTGCCGTCCCGCTGAAAAAGCTTGGTGAGCTTACCGATCGTAGTGGTTTTACCAACACCGTTCACACCCACCATCAGGATGACGTAGGGCTTTTTGCCGGCTTCAATTTCCAGGGGCTTTGTCACATCCGCCAGCAGGCCATGGAGCTCATCCCTCAGGGCCTTGCGCAGGGCTTCGCCGTCCTTGAGCTGGTTGCGCTCCAGTTTGTCGGTGAGCGACTCAATGATTTCCGACGTGGCAGTCACACCCACATCCGCCATCAGCAGCGTGGTCTCGATTTCCTCGAGCAGGTCCTCGTCCACCTTCTTGCCGATGGAAAACAGATCCGCAAAACCACCGGTCAGATTGGCACGGGTTTTACCCAACCCCTTACGGATACGCTCGAAAACACTGACCTGAGGTGCTTCCGGCTCTGGTTCAGGCTCCGGCGTTGTCGGGGATTCAGCGGGCGCTTCCTCATCAGCAGGCTTTTCAGGTGCTTCCGCGACCGGCTCGCTATCGGGCTCGGACTTAGGCTCCGCCTTCTCCTCCGACCCGGATTTCGGGGTAGCACCTTCCGGAGCCTCCGGCTTCTTCTGGGGCACCGGCTTTGGCCGGGGTATACGCTGACGGTTTGCCGCCACATCCAGAACAAACACAAGGACAAGAAGGGCCAGAAGGCCGATAGCAATCCACTCTGCCGTCATAGTCATACCATTGATCGTCGATTCGCGGGATACAAGAAAGGCGGTATTCTAGCAGACTGACCGGCCTAAGTGATGGCCGCAGGTGACTCGCCCCATAAACCTTCGTAACATGGCGCAACCTGCACCGGCAGGCGTACCAAACCATGCTCGAGAGGCCTCATCCCCATGGCGCGCACCCAGAAACCCAGGCCAGCCAGCAACGGCGGCGAACTCCGCATCATCGGCGGCGACTGGCGCAGCCGCAAACTGCGCTTCCCCGAAGCCGGCGGCGTACGCCCTACACCGGCACGCACCCGCGAAACCCTCTTTAACTGGCTGACGCACCACCTGCCCGGTAGCCGCTGCCTCGACCTCTTCGCCGGCTCCGGCGCCCTGGGTCTTGAAGCTCTCTCCCGAGGCGCTGGCCCAACCACCTTCGTCGATCACACGCCCGCACTCGCCCAGGCCCTGAGAAGCAACCTGCGCCTACTAAAATCGGAAAACGGAGAAGTGGCCTGCCAGGCTGTCGACACCTACCTGGCCCAGCCACCGGCCAAACCCGTCGACATCCTGTTCATGGACCCACCCTTCAGACAGGGTTGGCTGGAAAACCTGTTTCCCATGATTGCAGATAAAGGGTGGGTAAAACCGGGAGGCTGGATCTACGCAGAACACGAAAGCGATATACCAACGCCCACGGCACCGGCCAACTGGATACTACACAGACAAAAAACAGCAGGCCAGGTGACCTACTGTTTGTTCAGAGTAGAGGGATCAGAAGCAACCAACTGAGGAAGCCGCGCGGGGGAGATTCCGCCAAGGCCTAATCGGGCTGTGGGTGGTAGCGCTTTTTCCGCCGGGAAAAGGTGTCTGAGCGAAGCGAGTTCTTTTCCATAGGAAAAAGCGCTACCACCCAGAGACCAGCCCCCGAGGTAAAAAACTAGGGCGAAGGCCGAAGAGAATAAGCCCGCAAATGCGCCGCAAAGTCTTCCAGATAACGAATGCCACTGGCCTCCGCCTCCCGGCACCACTCCATCAGCGCATGCAACTTCTCCTGCGGCTTCAAACCACGGCGACGCCACAACTCCTGCAACTCATTACTCTTCTCATAAATCTGCCGCAGCACCGCATTGCTCTCCAGAGCAATTTCCAGGTGCTCCTTCTCCTTCGGCTTGATCAGAGTCACCTCACGGGACAGCAACCGCTTCAGACTGCGATAACGCGGACGAATCTCCTCATCCATCACCGCCTTCTGCTGACGCAACACCGGCTCCATCACCCGCTTACGATACTGACGCATAATATCGAACCGGCTGTTGGTAATGGCCTGAACCGTCTCGACATCCACTTCCTGCTTACCAGGTACATAATGTGCGATCGGCCTGAAGCCCTTGGGATTCGCCAACCGGAAGAACTGGAACAGACGAATATAGCCCCAGCCAATATCCACTTCATACCAGCGGCGAGACAGCTTGGAGGAATTGGGGTAGGTGTGGTGATTATTGTGCAGCTCTTCGCCGCCAATCAGGATGCCCCAGGGCGAAATGTTGCGGGCATTATCGCTGCACTCGAAATTGCGATACCCCATAAAGTGCCCGATGCCATTGACCACGCCGGCCGCCCATACCGGAATCCACATCATCTGCACCGCCCAGATCCAGATACCGTGAACACCGAACAACAGCAGATCAATCACCGCCATCAGTTGAATGCCCAACAGTTTGTAGCGGCTATACACGTTGTTCTCGACCCAGTCTTCCGGGGTGCGCTGGCCATAACGCTCCAGGGTTTCTGGCGTACCTGCCTCGTCGTACAGTTCGGCACCTTCAAACAGCACCTTGCGAACACCCAGGACCACCGGGCTGTGAGGGTCTTCCTCGGTTTCGCACTTGGCGTGATGTTTACGGTGAATGGCCGTCCACTGCTTGGTGTTCTGCGCCGTGGTCAGCCATAGCCAGAAGCGGAAAAAATGCGCCAGCACCGGATGCAGATCCAGCGAGTTGTGAGCAGAATGACGATGCAGGTAAAGGGTAACGCTGATAATTGTGATGTGTGTAAGTCCCAGCGCAACCAGAATCAGCTGCATCACCGAAAGGTCCAGAAGACCGTTGTACCACATAGAGTTTTCCTCGTTCGAAATCAGGATCCGGCACTGCCCGACAACCGTATTGAGCCACTTTAGCGTACAGTTGTTAGCCCGAACAACCGCATTTGGATGCGAATTTGTTACCGATTACACTTATCCGTTACCGCCCGTGCCGCTGGAGTAGCCCCCTTGCCCGAATTGCCCGAAGTAGAAACCACCCGACGCGGCATCGCCCCCCATTGTGAAAACCGGACCATCACCCAGGTAACCGTGCGCGACGGCCGCCTACGCTGGCCCGTGCCGGGCAATCTCGCGGAACTGATCGAAGGCTCGGTCATCCACACCGTGGACCGCCGGGCCAAATACCTGCTGATTGGCGTAAGCTCCGCCAACGTTGCCGGAACATTGATTGTACACCTGGGCATGTCCGGTAGCCTGCGGGTGATCACCGACCAGAGCGACCCCCTGCTTCATGATCACGTGGAACTAACACTCGACAGCGGGATCCGCCTGCGGTTCAACGACCCCCGCCGCTTTGGTTGCTGGCTCTGGTCCGAAACACCGAACCAGCATCCACTGCTCGCCAGCCTGGGGCCAGAACCCCTGGCACCGGAATTCAACGGGCGACTGCTCTATCGACTCTCGCGGGGCAAGAAGACTCCAGTGAAGTCCTTCATCATGGACAACCATGTGGTGGTGGGTGTGGGCAACATCTATGCGAACGAAGCCCTGTTCAAGGCCGGCATCCATCCCCGTCGCGCTGCCGGCCGCATCAGCCTGGACCGCTACAACCGCCTGGCGGAAGCCATCCGCGAAACCCTCAGCGCTGCCATTCTCATGGGTGGAACCACCCTGCGGGACTTTGTGAACAGCGACGGCAAACCGGGCTATTTTGCCCAGTCGCTGCTGGTGTATGGCCGTAATGGTGAGTTCTGCCACGAATGCGGACATCCGCTGAAGGAAATCCGGATGAACCAGCGCTCGACGGTTTACTGCGGAAAATGCCAGCGCTGAACGGCGGCCAGACAACTAATGAAACAGAAAAATCGTTTGAAAATACGCAAATATGATTCATAGTTAACAGAGTATCCATAATCGTAAGCTACACTGTGCGGTATATGTATCGTCAGCCATCCAAGGCAGGGCGACCATCGGCCAGATCAAAATGCCGACAAGCTAAGGTAAGCTCAGGAGAAACAAGAAATGACCGGTAAGATTTCCCACATCGTTATTACAGCCGTAGCGGTTTGCCTGCTGGCTTTTTCCTCCGTCGGCCACGCCCAAGCCATTGACGAAGAGCCTACAGCGCTTGCAATGACAGGTGATGCGCTGTTTGTTCGCCCGGCCTTGTTTGCCACCACCATCGTGGGAAGCGTGGTTTACCTGGTGTCCTTGCCGTTCTCCGCACTGGGCGGTAACGCAGCGGAAGCTGGCGAGGTTCTGGTTGTTGGCCCGGCCAAAGCCACCTTTGTTCGCTGCCTCGGTTGTACTCGCACCGGCAGGAAACAACAGCCCATTGAACAAAGCAGTAACTGATCCGTAAAAACCCGCCTTGCCAATTTGCGCATTCTTCGGCAGCCTGACGTTTAACCAACTTCAGGCTGTTTTTGTTTATGGTGAACTGGCACTCCCTTGAGACGGTGTTCCTGGATATGGACGGAACACTGCTCGACCTGCATTTCGACAACCATTTTTGGCTTGAGCACCTGCCCAGGCGTTACGCCGAGTACAACAACCTCAGCCCGGAAGAAGCCCGCGACACCATCATCCCGATGATCATGGCCGAACGTGGTTCCCTGAATTGGTACTGCACCGACTACTGGAGTGACCGGCTGGATATGGACATCACCGGGCTCAAAGCCGAAGTGGGAGAACGCATTGGCTACCGCCCGCATGTGACGGATTTTCTCGATGCCGTCCGTGATACCGGGCTGCGCTCCGTGATTGTCACCAACTGCCATCCGGACCCGCTCAGTTTGAAGCTTCAGCGCACCGGCCTGGACAGCCGGGTGGACAACATCATCTCGAGCCACCAGCTGGGCAAACCCAAGGAAGATCCCGCCTTCTGGCAGGACCTCGCCGGGCTGGAAGCTTATCAGGCTGCCGCCACATTAATGGTGGACGACAGCTTCCCGGTACTGGAAAGCGCCCGCACCGCTGGCATCGCCCAGTGCCTTGCCATTCTGGCACCAGACAGCAGGCAGCCCGCCCGCGACCGACACCCGGACATTCCCTCGATTCATCATTTTGATGAGATCCTGCCGGCACTGCGTCAGCGCCAACCCCTGCCATCCGGCCAGTGAGCCAGCTATACTATGCGTATACGCTCTTCAGGTGAGGAGACATGACGGCAACCACCACTGACGACACCCGCGTAAGACTCGACAAATGGCTGTGGGCAGCACGTTTCTACAAAACCCGCAACCTCGCCAAGCAGGCCATTGAAGGGGGTAAGGTTCACTACAACAGCCAGCGAACCAAACCCGGAAAACTGGTGGAGCCCGGCGCCAAAGTTACCCTGCGGCTGGGCTGGCAGGAATGCATTGTGGTGGTGGACGACATCAGTGACCGTCGCCGGGGCGCCCCCGAAGCCCAGAAGCTCTATCACGAAACCGACGACAGCGTGAAACGCCGGGAAGAACTCTCGTGGCAGCGCAAAACCATGCAGGCGGCGCAGCTACCCCCGGCCAGACGGCCTTCCAAGAAAGACCGACGGGATATACAACGCTTCCGGGAACAGAACGGGCTCTAGCATTCCTGTTTCCCGCCCCAATGATTACCGTTTCCGACTTTAACGCTCAGGAGAAATACCAATGGCATCCCGGGACCAGTTCCAGCGATTTATTTTTGAAGACAGCCAGGTCCGGGGAGCCTGGGTGAAACTGAACGACAGCTACAGTGAAATTGGCAGCCAGGCTCCCTACCCCGCGTCCGTGCGGCGCATGCTGGGGGAATCCCTGGTGGCCAGCGTGCTGATGAGCAGCACCCTCAAGTTTGAAGGCACCCTATCCCTGCAAGCCCAGGGCGACGGCCCGCTGCGCACGCTGATGGCGGAGTGCAGCCATGATCGTTTCATCCGTGGCCTGGCCCGCTACGACGAACACGCCGTGACCGAGGATTCCCTGAATGCGCTGCTGGGCGAGGGCCGCATGGCCATCACCATCTCCCCGGACAAAGGCCAGCGTTACCAGGGCGTGGTGCCCCGGGAAGAGGAAAGTCTGGCCGGCTGCCTGGAAGAATACTTCGAACGCTCCGAGCAGATCCCCACCAGCTTCTTCCTGTTTGCCGATGAAAACTGCAGCGCCGGCCTGATGCTGCAGAAACTGCCCGGCGACACCGAACAGGATTCCGACCTGTGGGATCGCCTTAACCACCTGGCCAGCACCGTGGAAGCCGAGGAACTACTGACCCTGGACAGCGAAACCGTGCTCCATCGCCTGTTCAACGAAGAAACTGTGCGCCTGTTCGATGCCGAGCCCGTCGCCTTCCGCTGCAGCTGCTCGCGGGAGCGAACGCTGGGCGCTCTGGAATCCATCGGCAAGGAGGAGTGCTACAGTATCCTCGACGAGCAGGGTTCCATCGAAATGGACTGCCAGTTCTGTCATCAACACTATCGCTTCGATAGAAATGATATTGATCACCTTTTCACCGGCCATACGTTACACTGAACACCCGGCTGAATGGCCCGGAAGCCAGTCGTAGAGCGGTTTCCGGGGCAGTCGTTTTTTACCGGCGTCTCTGGCATAATAGCGCGCCTGAATTGACCCGATTGCTCAGATTTCCGTCAATTTTTAGGGGGGACGGCCTGAGTAATCACGATCACATCCCGAGGGCGAGGTCGAAGTGAGTAACACTTATAATGATCTGAGTGCAGCACAACTGGTTGAGCTGGCACTGGAAAGACGCGAAGGCCAACTGGCCGCAAATGGTTCCCTGGTGGTCAAAACCGGTGAACGTACAGGCCGGTCCCCGAAAGACCGCTACATCGTCGAAGAGCCCAGTACCTCTGACGATATCCATTGGGGCCCCATCAACCGCCCGTTCGATGCGGACAAGTTTGATGCCCTCTGGGATCGCGTTGAAGCCTACATCGCCGAGAAAGACAGCTTTGTAAGCCAGGTACACGTTGGCTCCGACCCGGAACACTACCTGCCAGTGCGCATGACCACCGAAACCGCCTGGCAGAACCTCTTCGGCCAGAACCTGTTTATTCGCCCTGACAGCTTCAACCCGGCCGACAAGCAGGAGTGGCAGATCCTCAACGCCGCCAATTTTGAGTGCGTGCCCGAGCGCGACGGCACCAACAGCAACGGCTGCGTGATCATCAACTTTGCCAAGCGCAAGGTACTGCTGGCAGGCATGCACTACGCCGGCGAAATGAAAAAGGCGATGTTCTCCGTACAGAACTTCCTGCTGCCGGAAAAAGACGTGCTGCCCATGCACTGCTCCGCCAACGTTGGCGAAGACGGCGAAACCTGCCTGTTCTTTGGCCTCTCCGGCACCGGCAAGACCACCCTCTCCGCCGACCCTGATCGCTTCCTGATCGGCGACGACGAGCATGGCTGGGGCCCCGGCACCGTATTCAACATTGAAGGCGGCTGCTACGCCAAGTGCATCGACCTGAGCCAGAAAAACGAACCCATTATCTGGGACGCCATCCGCTTCGGTGCCATCGTTGAAAACGTCACCATCGATCCGGAAACCCGCGAGCCGGACTACACCGACGTCTCTCTCACCGAAAACTCCCGTTGCGCCTACCCGCTGGAGCACGTTGAGAAACGCGTTATTGAGAACCGCGCCGGCGAGCCGTCACACATCGTCTTCCTGACCTGCGACATGACCGGCGTACTGCCGCCCGTGTCCATCCTCGGCAAGGAAGCCGCGGCCTACCACTTCCTGAGTGGCTACACCGCGCTGGTGGGCTCCACCGAAATGGGCTCTTCGTCCAAGCTGAAAGCCACTTTCTCCACCTGCTTCGGCGCGCCTTTCTTCCCGCGCCCGGCCGGCGTCTACGCCGAGCTGCTGATGAAGCGCATGGATGAGTTTGGCAGCAAGGTCTTCCTGGTGAACACTGGCTGGACCGGCGGCCCCTACGGCGTGGGCGAGCGTTTCAGCATCCCCACCACCCGTGGCATCATCGCTGCCATCCAGAATGGCGACCTGGACGATGCCGAAACCGAGCACCTGCCCACCCTGAACGTGGACGTGCCGGTTGACGTACCGGGCGTAGACAACAACCTGCTGAACCCCCGCAACACCTGGGCCAGCAAGGAAGACTACGACGCCAAGGCCGCCGAGCTGATTGGCCAGTTCGTGGAAAACTTCAAGAAGTTTGATGTTTCCGACGCCATTGTGGAGGCCGGGCCGAAAGTATAAGCCCGCCTTTACTGAAAAAGCGCCCTGCTCTATGAGCACGGCGCTTTTTTTGTGCTCGGACAGCCAACCTGCCGCTGAACCATGAGCGTGAGGCCGATATGATTGGGAGAACGGTGACTGCCTCGATACTACATGGCGGCACGGTGAGGTGTAGGCTAAGCTGTTGTTTACCTTGATCGTTGACGCACGAACACACCGTGATTGGATGGAATCATGAAGCGGTCACATTTTCGCAATCACTGCGACGTCGGTCTAACTGCTGTTAAGTGTCACGTATGAAATGTCTGCATTGCCAAGAAGAGTTCGGATTAGGGGAGGCGCTAGCTAAAAGCCTGTTTAGCTGGCCCGAAATGGCAACGATTTGGTTTGAGTGCGGGAGCTGCGGGAAGGGAAACCATATAAGATTCCAGAAAGGCGGGTATGGACAGATTAGAATGCTTGGGGCGCCAGGCCCTGAGTGGGAGCAGATTGTATTCTTTCCTTGCTCATCAGTTCATGTTCGCCAAGATCCGAGCTTTCTTCATGTTTGGGTGGGAGAAAAACACTATGAAGTGGCTGCGAGGGAGTGAACACTTAACCATGCCAGCCACGGCGACGGCTTTTACATTGCGGCTGCGCCTCCATTTCAAAACCGCGCGTGCTGAGCGGCGTTAAGTGCATTTAAGGCTGAACTACTCAGCTCTTTTTCTGAGCTGTCACGGTCAAGGGCGATCACGCCTCTTTTAGGTTTTGAAGACAGGGAAGTTGGCTATGCAGGGCGCAACCCGAGGAATTTTATACATCGTTTGGTTTGTAATGGTGGTCTACGGATTGTCTGACTTGGTTGCGCAGTTTGAGGCTGGCGAAGAATTAAGTTGGTCCGTGCCCCTTGTCTTTTTTTGTATCGGCGCGGGCGTACTTACCTTTCTAATACTCGCTCCAGATATGTTCAGCCATGGTGAGCCAGACGACTCTATCTCAAGCACCACTGATAGTGACGATGTTGGGGGTTCTGATGTATAGGTCCTCCCCAGCTCTTAACAAGTGACGGTTGTCGGACGCACCTGCGCTCCGGTACGCCGCAAAGCCAAGCGCTATGAACCAGCACGGAGAATTTTATGCTCGAATTGAGACCCAACTGCGAGTGCTGTGACAAGGATTTACCGCCGGCCTCCCTTGAGGCTGTCATTTGCACATTTGAATGCACATTCTGCAAATCCTGCACATCTGGCGTTTTGGCTAATCAGTGTCCCAACTGCGGTGGTAATTTTTCGCCCCGCCCCATTCGCCCGGCATCACTGCTGGGTAAATATCCAGCGTCAACGCAACGTGTGGTCAAGGCTGGTGGTTGCACCCCCCTAGCCCGCCTACCTTTGAGCCAAGGAAGACCCTGGTATCTCAGTTAGTTGCCAGGCACCCCACTCAACCGTTCCTGCAACGGCCCCACCACCGCATCCAGAAATTGCCGCACTCGCGGTGACAGCAAACGGCTGTGCGGAAACACGAACTGCACCGGCAACGCCGGGGCATTGTATTCCGCCAACACGGGTACCAAAGTGCCGCGCTTAAAATCCTCCTGCGCCTGGTAGCCCAACACCCGGCATATGCCCAGGCCATCCCGGGCGGCGGCGAGTTCGGTGTCAATCTGATTCGCGCTGACTACGGGATGAATGCGCTGCTCCCACAGCTCTCCCTCTGCCTGAAATTGCCACACCTCGCCGGCAGGCGTGAACCCAACAGTTGGCCAGTCTGATAGCTGTTCGGGATGGCTGGGCTGTCCTCGCTGTTCGATAAGCTCAGGGCTCGCACAGAGTACATAGGGTGTACTGCCGACCTGTCTCGCCACCAGTGAGCTATCAGCCAGTTGACCAATACGCAAGGCCAGGTCAAAACCTTCTTCTATCACATCGACGATACGGTCGAGCAGGATCAGTTCCGCGCTCATGGCGGGGTTCTGTTTCAGCCACTGGTTCAATAACGGCGCGATGTGCAGGCGACCAAACGTCACAGGCGCAGTAATCGTCAGCTTGCCGGCAGGGTCCGCGCGCCGGCTATCGAGTTGGAACTCTGCGGTCTGGATGTCCGCCAGAATACGGCGGCAGTGATCAAGGTATTCGCGCCCCTCATCAGTAAGCGCGATACGGCGGGTGCTGCGATTGAGCAAGCGAACACCAAGGTGCTGCTCCAGACTGGCGAGGGTTCGCACGACAGCGGCCGGGGATCGGCCCAGTTTGTCAGCGGCTGCGGAGAGGCTGCCCTGATCCACAATGGCGACAAAAGTACTCATGGCTTTGAGTTTGTCCATCGGCGGGCACCGTCACAGCGTGTGGCAGGGATTTGTGCAAAAACCTGAATAATCCTAACAGGTGGACGGCATTTATTGAATCCGCGTTGAGGCGTTTACTGGTGGCACAACGTCATTCATTCGGAGTCTGTCATGAAACAACCTCAGCCGATTCGTCAGTACGATCACGTCGGTATCCGGGTCAGCGACCGCCAACAGGCCGTGGCCTTCTATGAACAACTCGGGTTTCAGGAGGTACGCCGCTTCGACAAGTACGAAGCCAATGAAATGGAAACGCCAGACGGCGTGCGCATCAACCTGATCTTCAACGCTACGCGTTTGCCTCACGGCCAGAACGTGTTGCTGGATGAGCCGGTCAAGCTACCCGGTGTAACCCATCCCGCCTTCGTGGTCGATGATCTTTACGCATTGAAAGACTGGCTTGATCGGGCAGGCATTGCCATTACCGAAGGCATCCACCGTCTCGGCCCACGCCGGATCACGCTGTTTATCCGTGATCCCGACAGGAACGTACTGGAGTTCAACCAGTTATTGCCTGAATCAGGGCCTGCCAGCACACCCACCAGCAACAACCATTAATAACGCTCAGGAAGCACATGCCATGAAACTATACGATCTGGAATTGTCCGGGAACTGCTACAAAGTTCGTCTGTTTGCTGCATTAGCAGGCATTGATCTGGAACTGGAACCGGTGGATCTCCCGGGTGGCGATCACAAACAATCACCGTTTATCGCACTCAATCCCTGGGGCCAGGTGCCGGTATTGGCCGACGATGGCGTTGTTCTGCGCGACTCTCAGGCGATTCTGGTGTATCTGGCTCGTCAATACGGCGGCAACCAATGGTGGCCAGACGGCGCAGCACAGCAGGGCGAGGTCATGCAGTGGCTGTCGACCGCCGCCAACGAGATTCACGCTGGCCCGAACGCCGCCCGTTTGATCGACAAGTTCGGGTACCCGCTGGACAAGGCGCGCGCACTGGAAGTCAGTGCTAAAGTTCTTCCGTTGATCGAGAAACATCTCAGCGAACATCAATGGCTGGCACTGGGCCGGCCCACCATTGCCGACTGTGCCGTGTTTCCTTACGTCGCAACGGGCTGGGAAGGTGGCGTAACACTCGAGCGATACCCAGCCATCCAGGCCTGGATCGACCGTATAAAATCGCTGCCTGGATACATCGGGATGCCAGGGATTAAATAAGGTTTAAGACTCCACGACGATAACAATAATCGCTATGCTTTGATCTGGGTGGCAGAACAATGCAATCTACGCAGATCCAGGCACTTAAAATCGTCCTGTCTTGGAATGGAGTCTGTACATGCAGCCAAAAGACGTCGTGGAGCAGTTCATCGCCGATACCCGTGCTCATCGCTTTGATGAGGCAAAAGCGTGGCTGGTTGCCGACGGGTTTGAATATGTTGGGCCCAACATGCATTTCCTCAGTCCGGATGACATGTTGTCCTACCAGTTCGGTATGGCCGCCATCCAGAAAGACCTCGTCCTCCGGCAGCTCAGTGCCGACGGGGAGCACGTATTCGCGATTCTGGATTACCAGACCCACTTTGAACCGATTGGGGATGTGCGGCTGGCCGTCTGGTTCCGCGTGCGCAACGATAAGATCCAGACCGTTGAAGCCTTCTACAATGCGGCGGTGGTTGAGAACATGCTGGGAGGCAACCTGCCTTCCGCCAACTGAAAATGGTAGCTGCGCCAAAGCTACCTTCTAGGGACGGTAAAAATCATGCACAGAGTTTTGATGGCGTGTTTCATTTTTTCGGTAGCTGGATGCAGCAACAAGGCCGTTTACGACAACATCCAGCACAACAACCGACAGGAATGCAATACGGTTCCGCCGGCTCAGTACGAAGAGTGTATGGCGCGCTCCAACAAATCGTACGATGAGTACGAGAGGGAACGGGAAGCCGTCGTCGAGGGAGATTAGGGACATGAGAGAAACCGGAAAGATCAACTATGTTGAACTCCCTTCACGGGATCTTGACGTCACGAAACGGTTCTTTGCCAGCGCGTTTGGCTGGTCGTTTGTAGACTACGGGCCGGAATACGTTGCTATTGAGAATGCCGGGCTGGACGGTGGCTTCTTCAAATCGGATAAGGTCGCCACCACCAGCAACGGAAGTGCCCTGATAGTCCTCTACAGTGCCGACCTGGAAGCCACCCTCGACAAAGTGACGTCCTCGGGCGGTGCCATCGTGCAGGACATTTTTTCATTTCCGGGCGGTCGCCGTTTTCATTTCTCGGACCCCAATGGCAATGAATATGCCGTTTGGTCTGAGCCCGCTGGCTAATCCGGTAACTTTGCGATCACTTTGATTTCGAAATCGAAGCCGTAAAGCCACGTCACCCCGACAGCCGTCAATGTCGGGTGCGGTGCGCTTCCCCAGTAGTCAGGCACTACGTCCCAGATCCTCTCGAATTTCGATTCGGGATCGACGATGAACACCGTCACATCAATGACATCATCGAAAGTGCAATCTGCGGCCGCGAGGATCGCATTCAGGTTGTCGAAGGCAAGCCGTACCTGATTTTCCAGATCCGGTTCAGGGGAGCCATCTTCTCGGCTTCCAACCTGCCCAGATACGAACAACAAGCCATTGGAACGAATGGCCGGTGAATAACGGTTGCGCTCATAAAGCGCCTGACGGCCGGCTGGAAAAACAACGTCACGCTTTGCCATGGGACTCTCCTTCAGTGAGTAAGGCCGACCCGATATGGGCGTGGAGGAAACTTTATAAGTCCCTGACTGGCGGATAAACGGTGAATCCTGTTCATCACTGTTTGTATAATCCAAATAATTCGCTGGCACCAGGAACAGATATGGACCGTTTTAACGCGATGCAGGCCTTCGCCCGGGTAGTGGAGACTGGCAGCTTCACCAAGGCCGCCGAGACACTACATATGAGCAAGACCAGCGTGACGCAACTGGTCCAGCAACTGGAGGCGCGCCTGCGCGTCAGGTTGCTCAACCGAACCACACGCAAAGTCAATGTTACCGCCGACGGCGCCGCCTACTACGAGCGTGTTGTAAAGCTTCTGGCCGATATGGACGATGCCGACACCAGCCTTTCTAATGCCTCGGCATTGCCCCGGGGCCGTCTCCGGGTGGACATTCCCAGCCCCTTGGCCCGCATGATCGTCGTGCCGGCATTGCCCGAATTCCATGCTCGGTACCCCGACATCCAACTCGACATGGGTGTGAGCGACCGCATGGTGGACCTGATTGATGATGGCGTGGATTGCGTGGTTCGCGGTGGTGAGTTAACGAACCTGTCATTGATGGCACGTCGTGTGGGCGACCTCAGCCTCGGTGTGTATGCGGCACCCGGTTATCTGGAAAGCGCGGGCGTCCCTTCGCATCCACAGGAACTGGCTGCTCCGGAACATCGTATCGTGGGATTTACATGGGCTCGCGCCGGCAAAGCACTTCCCTACGCGATGCACCACAACGGGGAAAGCGTCACAGTGCATGGCCGCTATGTGATCGCGGTGGATGATGGCAATGCTTATCTTGCGGCTGGCGTGGCCGGCCTTGGCGTGCTTTGGCTTCCGGACTATATGGCTCGGGAACACTTGGCACGTGGCGAGCTTGTGCGCCTGTTCGATGACTGGCGACTGGACCCCATGCCGATGTATGTGGCCTTTCCGCCAAACCGTCACGTCAGCGCCAAATTGCGCGTGTTCATTGATTGGATCGTGGATCTTATGGCACAGCATGCCCCTGTCATTGACCAGCGGGGTGCGTGAGCGCTAACTTTGACGCACCGCCGTGAATATGAGAGGAATCAACATGCCAGGGAAGACATCGCTCAGACACAGGGTATTCACTTCGTTCGCCTTATTCATGCTCCCCGGTCTGGCCCTCGCCGGCCAGCCCACGCCTTCAGACTATCTCGATAGCCAACCTTTGCTTCTGGAAATCCGTTACTGTGAATGCCAGGCTACCGAACCTGATGGCGACCCAGCCGATGTGTTGCCGGAGTTTCTGGATGATTCGAGGGTTCTGCGGGTGGGAGCAGTCACAACCGAACACAGTAACTTTGTTGCGTCGCGGGAGCTGTCCATGGGATATGAGATCAGCCCGGTGGAAAAGCCCTCTGGTTCATTCCAGCTCACCTATGCCAGTGAATACACAACCCGTGATGGCAACCTCGCGGGCCAGGGGACGCTGGTACTGGAAGCAGGCCAATGGGTGAGTCTTTTCGAATCCCATCACCAAACTAAAGCCGGGGCGAAGCATGCCGGTGTTGCGATTCGGCTGGTGGATCAAAGCTCCTCCCAATAGCCCAATAGAGAGAAAAGCAGTCGATGATACGAATTCCTTTTCCCCAGGCACCGGACTACCCGGCAGTTGAACCTGGTTTCAATGGACCAAAGGTGGCGGCGATTCACGGCCTTATGGGCCATGACCTTATGCGGAAACACCTGCTTCGCATGATGAAGGAGTCCGGTTACCACGACACAACGATGTACAGCCATATGCATCCCACGAAAGCCATCGCGGACGATTTAAGCGAAGCAGCTGGCGCCAACCGCAGAATAGCCATCGTCGGCTATAGTCAGGGCGGTTTCGAGGCGATCAAGGTGGCACGTGAACTCGCCCGGCGTGACATCACAGTCGACCTGGTTGTGACCATTGCGGCAGGCGGCCTGGGCCGAACGTTGCCGGCCCAATGGGGATTCAACCCCCGCAAGGCGCCGGCCAACGTCTTCAGGTGCCTTAATTTTTTCTCAGAGGGCGACCGGCTTGGGTCCGATCAAAAGCCTGAGCGCAACCTGATGAAAGCCAGCCAATCAGGCCAGTACGTTGAGAATATTGTTTTCCCGAAGGACGAACACATATCCCACATTCGATTGGTCATTTGCTACCCGGAATCGCGAGTGCATCCTACCGTCAGGGCCCGGTTGCTGGATCCGCTGCAAAATGAACTGGCGTCGTTGACCCGCCAGCATCATGTTTCCGGCAATGCTGAACGCGCCTCGAAGTAATCCGCCGATTTTACCTCTTCGTTCATGCTGGCGAGCCCCAGCTTTCGAAGCTCTGAGGTTTCCATCGCTTTTTTCATCAGCATCCGGCTATTACGCCCGGAGTTGGGGAACACGCTCTGCCCGGCTCGAAGTTCAAGTGTAACGCCACTTTCTGTTTCCGTCGGAAGATTCCGAAGGCGCTGATACAGGTCTTTGTGTTTGTCGTCTGCGGGGTTTGTCACGAGCAACACGAACGCACTGGTTGAATGGCGTGCCAGGTAGGTTCCTTCATCGAAGGCTGTCCTCACGGTTCTGGCCAGGGCGGCTATTGCGTCTTCAGCTTGGTTGTCGGGAATCTCCCGATGGTTGGCAACCTCCAGGTAGAGCACAGCGAACTCGTGTTTGTCGGTTTCACTCCTTGCCAGTTCCTTGACCAGATGATTCGCCAGGCTGGCCCGGTTGGGCAGTCCTGTGGTCGAATCGTACAGTGCTTTGCGCTCGACACGCCGGGATTCCTCCAGCGCCTGGATTTCAGCGTTCCGGCGCTGCTTGACGTCATTGGCGGAGGCAAAAAGAGCGACCAGGATCAATACGCCACTGAACAGGGCCAGCGGGGCACCCAGCCAATCACCCGATAGCAGATTGTCTGCAGCGGGCATGGCGTTTTCAGGATAGATCATGGCAGCCATGCCCGTGTAGTGCATTCCACAGATAGCCACGCCCATGGCCAGGGCGGCGCCGAGCTGGAGGGCGGTTCCTTTGAGGCCTTGTACTGACTGCAAGCGGCGGCAAATGAACATGGCCACACCCGAGGCCCCGACCGCAATGACAACGGAAGCACTGAACAGAACCGGGTCGTAGCGCATCCCCGGCTCCATCTCCATGGCCGCCATGCCGACGTAATGCATGGACGTAATACCGCCGCCCATGAACAGGCTGCCGATAACGATCTGCAGCGGGCCCGCGCGGTCCTTGCCGATGATATGCAGGGCCAGTCCCGAAGCACCCACAGCGGCAACCCAGGAAATCAGGGTAATGGTGAGGTCGTAGCTCATTTCCATCGGCATCACATAGGCCTGCATGCCTACGAAATGCATGACCCAGACCCCGGTTCCCATCGTCAGAGCCCCGAGCGCCAGCCATAGCCTGGCTTTTGCCTGTTCGAGCGTAGCAAGCTGTGCGCCGAAGTAGAGCGCGCTGTACGATGCCAGTACCGCAACCACAAAGGAGGCGGCCACCAGGGTGTAATCGTAATATCCCGTCATTCTGAAACCCGTTTTTCTGGATGAACACTGTTCACGACCGGTTTCGCCAATGGCCAAACTGCCGTGAAATGAGAAATTCATCAGAGATACGGGGCTCTTGCGCTACCGTTTCATCGACAATGTGAATTTTCGTGAAATGTCTAACGGGGACAGCAAATTACCACTGCTCCCGGTCCTCCGCACTTTCCTCAGCTTCTACCTCGGCCTTGCGTTCCTGGATCTTTTTCATCTTTTCGTCAGAGATCTTCATACTGTTGGCGCTGTCCCGCAGCACGAAGAGGCTGCCGACCACCAGGGCCAGCGCGACTATGACAAAAACCCATCCGATAAGTGGCATGGCTTGGCTCCTTCATTGAACCCATTTACCTTATAGTGGACCACACGCCTTCAACCCGACAACCGGATTCCGGAAATTACGATGTCCTTCTCCAGAATTTACAATCAGGCAGCCGCCCGCAAAGGCGGCGAAGTCGAGCTACGCGCCATATTGCCCCGGGTTGCGGCGCCCGGTGAGCTTGAAGCCATGGGTGACGACCGCTACCTGTCCGAGGTCACACGCTGCGTCTTCAAGGCCGGTTTCGTGTGGCGAGTGATCGAGAACAAGTGGCCGGGATTTGAAGATGCCTTCAAGGGGTTCGTGCCGCTGTACTGGCAGCAGGTTCCGCCAGAAGTGCTGGAGGATCTGGCACAGGATGAACGCATTGTGCGCAACATGCAGAAAATTCGCACGGTGCCGGACAACGCCCGGATGATTGTGGATGGCGCCCGTGAGCACGGTGGCTTTGGAGCCTTCCTGAGCCAGTGGCCTTCGCACGATCAGGTCGGCTTGCTGATGTGGTTCAAACGCCACGGTGCCCGCCTCGGCGGCAACACCGCCCAATATTTCCTGCGTCGGGTAGGCTGGGATGGGTTTATCCTGTCGTCGGATGTGGCCGCCGGGTTGCATCGGGAGGAACGGCTGGATGCCAGCCCCGGCAGCAAAAAGGCCTTGATGCAGGCACAGCAGGCCTTCAACGACTGGCATAAGGAAACTGGCCTGCCCTACAGCCACCTGTCGCGAATTCTGTCTTACTCAGTGGGAGATTAGATGCGTTCCGCCCTGTTAATGCTCGCCCTTTGGTTGATGACCTCCACGCTTTCTCTGGTCCACGCCAACCCGTTGCTTGAGGCGGTGAAAACCGTGGAACAGCGCCTGGACGCACGCGTGGGCATCGCCCTCTATGATTCCGGGACTGGAGAATCCTGGGACTATCACGGCGATGACCGTTTCCCCATCACAAGCACCTTCAAAACCCTGGCCTGTGCGGCGTTGCTGGCAAAGGTGGATAACGGCACTGTTGATCTGGATCGGCGAGTGATCTTCAGCAAGGACGATCTGGTGACCTATTCACCGGTCACTGAGACACGTGCAGAGGAAGAGGCAGGTATGAGTTTGCGGGAGCTGTGTGAAGCGACCATGGCCACCAGCGACAACACCGCCGCCAATCTGGTACTGGGGGCCATTGATGGCCCCGACGGCGTTACCGCGTATGCACGCGATCTGGGCGATACCGTTACGCGGCTGGACCGGACGGAAACCTCACTCAATGAGGCCACGCCGGGCGACCTGCGAGATACCACAAGTCCCAAGGCGATGGTCGCGAACCTCCGCAAATTGGTACTTGGTGAGGCGCTATCCAAAGGTTCCCGGGATACTCTGGTTACCTGGCTCAAAGGCAACCGTGTCAGTGACAACTTGCTCCGGGCAGCGATACCACCGGACTGGACAATCGGAGACCGCTCTGGAGCCGGCGGCCACGGCTCCCGTTCAATCACTGCCGTGCTGTGGCCACCCCATCGCCCGCCTCTGGTGATCGCGATCTATATAACGCAAACCGATGCGTCTTTTGATGAACGTAATGGCGCTATTAGAGACCTCGGGGGCGCTATTGTGAAGCACTTCTGATCGCCAGCAACAGCTGCCGGCCTGTCAGAATTCTTTACACACTGCCTTCAAGGTTGCGCTCAAAAATCATCGTGGCATCTGAATTCAAGGAGAATTTTTGACAGTGGCCCGCATGTTGCTTTTATCAGTGCAGATCAACACTGATGACCATTAAGGAAAGGCCACATGAGCATTATCAACCGTATCGCCACACTGGGCATCCTTGCCGCAGGCCTCGCATTCGCCGCTCCGGCAACCGCTAACCTGATCGAGAATGGCAGCTTCGAAAACCCCAACGTGACTACGGGCACCTGGCAGTTTTTTACATCTGACCAGGTCGCTGGCTGGACCGGCAGCAACATTGAAATCTGGGAGAGTGGCTTCAACAGCGTGAACGCTTATGACGGCAGCCAGTTTGCCGAGCTGAATGCCCACCCGGACATGGATGGCCCATTTGGCATCTACCAGACCATTGATACCACCATTGGCCAGCGTTATGACCTGAGCTTTGCTTACCGCGCTCGCCAGAACAACTCTGAAAGCTTCATGTTGTCCCTGATTTCCAATGGAAACAGTGCCGATTCGCTGCTGAATGATCATGTAACGAGTGGTTGGAGCATCTTCTCAGGAAGCTTCATTGCCAGCGCTCTGGAAACCACCATCAAGTTCACTTCCGTGAGCCCGGATGGCACCGTCGGCAACTTCCTCGACGACGTAAGAGTAACCGCACAGGTCCCTGAACCGGGCACGCTGGCGCTGATGGGGCTAGGTCTGCTCGGCCTGGGCTTTCGCCGTCGCCGCTAGTCGCTGGCTAAAAAAACGCTCGACCTCTAAAAGGACCCCGTAATGATGATTGCGGGGCCCTTTTTGCCATCATCGCCTGCCAATGGCAGGATAAGCGCTTTCCGTTGTCATGCTGAAGGGCGCTATGAATCCCACCATTGAGCTTCTTAAATCACACCGTTCAATCCGCAAGTTCCAGAACCGCAGGATTCCCCGCGAGCTGTTCGAGGAACTGATCCGGGCTGGCCAGAGCGCCGCTACGTCCAGTCATGTGCAGGCTTACTCCATTATCCATGTGGTCGATCCGAACAACCGAGAGGCCCTTGCGGAGTTGAGTGGCGGCCAACGCTATGTGGCGGAAAGTTCAGATTTTCTGGTGTTCTGCGCAGACATGAAACGGGCCACGGATGCCGCGGAACGCGCAGGTGCCGAGGTAGTCCGCGGGATGACCGAGCAGTTGCTGGTGGCCAGCATCGATACTGCCCTGGTGGCCCAGAACGTTGCCACCGCAGCAGAATCGGCGGGGCTGGGCCTGTGTTATATCGGGGGCATACGTAACAACCCAGCGGAGGTGAGCGAGCTACTACGTCTGCCGGAGCATGTATATCCGGTGTTCGGTATGTGCCTGGGGTATCCGGACCAGGCACCCGAGGTGAAACCGAGACTGCCACTGGCGTCCATCCTCAAAGAGGATTATTACCAAAGCGAACGCGATCCGGAACTGGTGGCGGAATTCGACACCACCATGAACACCTATTACCAGGCCCGCACCGGGGGCACCAAGGACACCAACTGGTCGCAACAGCTGAAACCACTGTTTACATCCAAGTTGCGCCCCCACATGCGGGATTTCCTGCGTGGCAAGGGCTTCGAGATGAAGTAATCAGGATCGCCGGGATACTTACACTTACCCCGGAGCACCTACCAGCGAGCGGTAGACATCCACCATCGCCAGGGTGACCGCTGTGCGGCTACGCACGGCCGCATCCCGGGTGGCGGTGAACTCCTGTTCCGCCGTCAGCACCTCGAAATAGCCGATAAACCCTTCTTCATAGCGAGCCCGGGCCAGTTCCACGGCGTGCTCGGCATTATTCATCGCCTGTTCCAGCCGCTCTTCCCGCTGTTGCGCTCGCTGATAACGCACCAGCCGCGTTTCTGCCTCTTCCAGGGCCTCCAGCACCGTTTGCTGGTAGCTGGCCAATGCCGCACGGCTATCGGCTCCTGCCGCCTCGATACGGGATTTGACCCGGTCGTGGTCCAGGAAAGTCCAGTCAATGCCCAGGGCAACGCGTCGGGTTTCCGCCGGACCGGTGAACAGATCGCTGGTGTCGCCGGCAACGGAACCGATTAGCCCGCTCAGGGTAAAGCGAGGGAACAAGTCAGCGGTGGCCACCCCAATGCGGGCGGTGGAGGCCGCCAGGCGTCGCTCAGCAGCGGCGATATCCGGGCGGCGGCGCAGAACTTCCCCCGGGCTATCCACGGGAATCGTCGGCAGGGTTTCCGGCAGCGCTCCACGAGGTGACAGCGTATCGACAAGCGCCATCGGCGGCTGGCCCGTCAGCACGGAAATGCGGTGCATGGCCCCTCGTATCCCCGCCTGCAGGGTGGGCAATTCGGCCCGGGTCCGTTCCAGTTGGGCACGGGCACGGACCTGATCAAACTCGGTACCACGCCCGGCCTTTACCCGGGCTTCCACGATGTCCAGTGACTGCTGCTGCAAAGCCACACTCTGCAGGGCAACCTGATACTGCTGCTGAAGGCCTCGCAGCTCAAAATAGCTGCTGGCCAACTGGCCCGCGATGGCTACCTGAACGGCACCGAGATCGGCACCGGCTGCCTCCAGTTCCGCCCTTTGGGCCTCCGTCGCACGGCGAAGGCGCCCGAACAGATCCAGCTCCCAACTGGCGGCAACGCCAGCCTGGTAACGCTGCACCCGTTCTGGCCCGGCACCGGGGGGAGATTGCTCAATATCCGCAAGATACTGTTCGGCGCCAGAGGCGCTGGCCGTGACGCTGGGCCATTGATCCCGCTCGGCGCCATACAGCAGGGCGGCCGCGCGCTCATAGCGAGCGACGGCGCCTTCCAGACTGAGGTTGGCGGCCAGGGCATCATCAATCAGGCGTGCCAGCAAAGGATCATCAAATCCCTGCCAGAAACGCTGCTGATCGGTTCCACCGGCAACCATGGTTCGCCCTTCCGAAAACGCATTCGGTTCCGGCGTCGTCGGGGCCTGGTAATCTGGGCCCACGGCGCATCCTGTTAACAGGGCCAGAGCCCCCGTCATGGTGATGACTTTAAGCATGGCTACCTCCTGGCAATGCGTCTTCGCTATCGCCGTCATCGGAAGACAGTGTGGATGTATGATGGCTCTTCAGCGGGTGGCTTCCAGAAAGCTTGCGCAGCGCCACGTAGAACACCGGAGTCAGGAACAGGCCAAACAGGGTGACCCCGATCATGCCGGCAAATACGGCCGTGCCCAGAGCCTCACGCACCTCGGCGCCCGCGCCGGTGGCCAGCACCAGGGGCACAACCGCAGCGGTAAAGGTGATGGAGGTCATGATGATGGGCCGCAGCCGCAACCGGCAGGCTTCCAGCGCCGCCTCCACAATGCTCCGCCCCTGAAGCTCCAGTTCGCGGGCAAATTCCACGATCAGGATGGCGTTCTTGCAGGCCAGGCCAATCAACACCACCAGACCCACCTGGACAAAGATATTGTTGTCCCCGTCGCTAAACCACACGCCGATCAATGCCGAGAGCATGCACATGGGCACGATGAGAATCACCGCCAACGGCAGGGTCCAGCTCTCATAAAGCGCTGCCAACACCAGGAACACCAGCAGGATGGCAAGTGGGAACACCACCAGCGCGGCATTCCCCTGGGTGGCCTGCTGATAGCTCAGGTCGGTCCATTCAAACGCCATTCCTGCAGGCAGTACTTCGTCCGCCAGCGCTGTCAGCGTATCCATGGCCTGGGCCGACGACAGCACCCTTGGGTCCGCCTCCCCGGCGATGTCCGCTGCGGGGTAGCCGTTGTAACGCAGTACCGGGTCCGGCCCGAAGCTCTGGCGAATGTTCACCATGGAGCCAATCGGTACCATCTCACCCTGGTCGTTACGGGTGCGCAGGCGGCCAATGTCCTCCACGCTGTCGCGGTAGGGCGCGTCTGCTTGGGCGATAACCTGCCAGGTACGGCCAAACCGGTTGAAGTCGTTGACATAGGTGGAACCCAAGTAGGTCTGCAGGGTATCGAACAGTTCGGTCAGGGGCACACCCTGGGCCTTGGCTTTGAGTCGGTCCACTTCGGCATCCAGTTGCGGCACATTGGCCTGGTAACTGGTGATGGGATACCCCATGCCCGGTGTCTGGCTGATGGCACCCTGGAACTGATTCACCGCGTCCTGCAGGGCCCCGTAACCGAGATTCCCACGGTCCTCGATGAACAACTGATAGCCGGAGCCGTTGCCCAGCCCCAGGATCGGCGGTGGCATGAAGGAGAAAGCGAAGCCTTCCTTCAGCCCGCTGATCTTCTGGTTGATCTGGGCATTGATCTCCCCGGCACTGAGACTGCGCTCGTCAAACGGCTTCAGGGGGAAGAACACCACACCGGTGTTGGAAGTATTGGTGAACTGCAGTGCGTTCAGGCCGGGAAAGGCCACGGCGTTGGCCACACCTTCGGTTTCCATGGCGATGTCGGTGACTTTCTGGAGCAGTTGATCGGTACGCTCCAGGGAGGCCCCTTCCGGCAGTTTCACGCCCGCCATCAGATAGAGCTTGTCCTGGATGGGGATGAAGCCCGGCGGCACCGCCTTGAACATCAGCCCGGTGCCAGTCAGCAACAGCGCATAGACCACAAACACCGCACCGCGCCGGCGCAGGGAGCGGGACACGCCACCCTGATACTTCTCGGCGCTGGCGTTAAAGAAGCGGTTAAAGGGCCGAAACAACCAACCAAACAACGCGTCGATCACACGCTGCAGCCGGTCCTTGGGGGCGCTGTGAGGTTTCAGCAGCATGGCCGCCAGTGCCGGCGACAGGGTCAGCGAGTTGATGGTGGAAATCACCGTGGAAATCGCAATGGTCACCGCAAACTGCCGGTAGAACTGGCCGGTAACCCCGGAGAGGAACGCCATGGGAATGAACACGGCGCACAGCACCAGACCAATCGCAATGATGGGACCGGACACTTCCTTCATGGCCTGGTGAGCCGCCGCTAGCGGTTTCAGGCCTTCCTCGATGTTACGCTCGACGTTCTCCACCACCACGATGGCGTCGTCCACCACGATACCAATCGCGAGCACCAGGCCGAACAGCGTCAGGGTATTGATGGAATAACCCAACAGGTAAAGTGCGCCAAAGGTGCCTATGACCGACACTGGTACCGCCAGCAACGGGATAATCGACGCCCGCCAGGTCTGCAGGAACAGCGTGACCACCAGTACCACCAGCAACACCGCCTCCAGAAGGGTGGCAATGACCGCCTTGATGGAGTCGCTGACGAAGATCGTAGTATCGTAAACCGCCTCATACTCAACCCCTTGCGGGAAGCGGGCAGACAGTTCGTCCATGGTATTGATCACTTCATCACGAATCTCCAGGGCGTTGGCACCCGGCGCCTGGAAAACACCCAGGGCCACCGCATCCTTGCCATCCAGTTGCGAGCGCAGGGTGTAGTCACCGGCCCCCATTTCCAACCGGGCCACGTCTTCAAGGCGCAGAATCTCGCCGTTGTCGCCGCGCTTGAGCACGATGTCACCAAACTCTTCCACGGTTTCAAGTCGGCCACGGGCGTTGATCAGTGTCAGGAAGTCGCTGTCCGGCACCGGTTCCGCGCCAATCTGACCGGCGGATACCTGCACGTTCTGCTCACGCATGGCGCGGACGACATCGCTCGCCGTCAGGCCGCGGGCCGCAATACGGTCCGGGTCCAGCCAGGCGCGCATGGCGTAATCACCACCACCGAATATCTGCGCGTCGCCAACGCCCTGGATCCGGGCCAGCCGGTCGCGCACATGCAACCGCGCGTAATTACGCAGGTAGAGCGTATCGTAGGTGCCGTTCGGTGATGTCAGGTGCACCACCATCAGGAACGTGGGCGACTGCTTCTGGGTGGTCACCCCCTGGCGCCGAACCTCCTCCGGCAGCCGGGCCTGGGCCTGGCTGACACGGTTTTGCACCCGTACGGTGGCCTCCTCGGCGTCGGTTCCCGGCCGGAAGGTGACGGTCATCTGAAGCACGCCGTCCGAGCCTGCCACGGATTTGAAGTACATCATGTCTTCGACACCGCTGATGGCTTCTTCAAGCGGTGTGGCCACGGTTTCGGCAATTTCCTTGGGGTTGGCGCCGGGGTAGACGGTGCGCACGACCACCGACGGCGGCACCACTTCCGGGTACTCGCTGACCGGCAAGTTGGGAATGGAGATCAGCCCGATGGCAAAGATGATGATGGACAGTACCGCCGCAAATATCGGCCTGTCGACAAAGAATCGGGAGATATTCATTGCGCCAGCTCCTGGGCGACGGCAACGGCGCCTTCTCCCTGGGCGGATTCTTTCATGGCAACCAGCTGCGGCTTGACTTGCATACCAGCACCAAACACCTTCTGCACACCATTGATGATCACAAGGTCACCATGGTTGAGGCCTTCCCGGATTACCTGCAGGTCCTCCACCTGGCGGCCAGTAGTGACCTGCCGGGGCGCGACCCGATTCTGTTCATCCACCACGTAGACAAAACGACGGTCCTGGTCGGTCATTACCGCTTTGCGACTCACGAGCAATGCCTGGTCCAGCTCGGCCACGGGCATTTCCACACGGGCGAACTGGCCGGGTTTGATCAGGCCGTCCGGGTTGTTAAGCACGGCACGGTACTGCAGGGTGCCGGTCCCCGGGTTCAGGTGATTATCGACGAAGTCCAACTCGCCCTTATACTGACGGCCATCCTCGCCACCCAGTGAAATGCGCACATCCCTGGGCTGGCCATTGGCAAGCAACTGCTGGCTACTGAACGCCGATTGCTCATCGGCCTCGAAATACACGTGCACCGGGTCTACCGAAACTACCGTGGTGAGCAGGCTCTGGTCGGCGTTCGCCAGGTTGCCCTGGGTCACCAGGGCCCGGCCGGTGCGGCCACTGACCGGTGCGGTAACACGGGTGTATTGCAGGTTCAGCTCGGCGGTGTCCAGGGCGGCCTGGGCCGCCTGTACACGGGCCCGGGCGCTCATCAGCGCGGTATTACGCTGATCGTATTCTTCACGGGATATTGCCCGGCTTTCCAGAAGTGTCTTGGCGCGGCCAGCTTCACTTCTGGCCAGATCAAGCTGGCTGTTGGCCAGTGCCAATTCGGCACTGGCCGCCTGCTTCTGGGCCTCATAGGGGCGTGGATCTATCTGGAACAGCAGGTCGCCGGCTTGCACCAGCTCGCCTTCTTCAAAGGCCACCTTGTCGATATAGCCACTGACACGAGGCCTCAGGTCGACCGTTTCCGGCGATGCCACCCGGCCGGTAAACGATTCCCAGAGGGTAACAGGCTCCACGACCACTTCCGCCACATCCACCTCTGGCGGGGGCGGCATGCTCGCGGCTTCATCGCTTTGTGCCTCGCAGCCGGTCAATAACACGGTGATTGCTACAGCCAGGCCCAGCACACGGCCAGACCCTCTGGATGGTTTTGCAGTCAGACTTTCCATGGTTTCTCGCTCCGCTATCGGGTTCACCTTGTGGGCGTTCCCGTTTTTGCCAAGTAATCGGTTGGATCGCTTGTTAAGTCGCTTGGGGTACAACGAATTCGACACGAAGCTTATTTCCTCAAGCTAACTTGAGGTCAATAACCTTGAATCGAGGTGCCGGCTATGGGTGACATAGCGCTGGTTTATCGGATCGGGTAATGTTTACCCAACGGGACCACAACGATAGCGAGTGAAAGGAGAACAGCGGTATCGGGTTACTGCGGGAAGCTTGCCCGATTCTGCCGGCGTGATATATGCCGGGGAGACAGGGTTGCCAATTTCTGCGCCGTCATTGCCTGATCCTGCAAAAAGTGCCTGAGGATCCGTACAGTTCAGGTTGCGAAGGATTATACTGCCGCCAAAGGGAGACCCACCGATGACTGCCACTGTTCCTGAGATATCCGGAAATCTGACGCTCAACCTGCAGCAACAGCTTGCCCGTGTGGTTAGCCAATGGACAACACACCAGGGCATACAGGGTTCCGCTATTGCGGGCCTGGAGCTGATACGCTGCGACGAACCTTCCAGCTGTGGCTCCAGCGTTTACGAGCCATCCCTGTGCTTCGTGATTCAGGGCACCAAGACCATCCAGTTCGGTGACCGGGAGATCACCTACCAGCCACTGTCTTACCTCGCCAGTTCGGTCCATCTGCCCGTCCTGGGGCGCATTGTCGATGCGTCGGAAGAGCGACCTTATCTGGCGGCAAAGCTCGTTGTAGATCCACAGGAAGTGGCAGACCTGGTGATGGAACTCGGTGACAAGGCGCCGCTGCTGGACCCTCACGGGCCGTGCCCGGAAGTGCAGTGTGGCCTGTGCATGTCGTCAATGGATGAGCGGATGCAGAGCGCGCTGTACCGGCTTCTCAGCCTGCTGGATTCTCCCGGCGACATTCCCATCCTGGCGCCCCTAGCGCGCCGGGAAATCATCTACCGGACGCTGATCGGTGAGATGGGGTCGCGGATGCGCAAGTTCGCTTCCGCCGATTCCCAGTCGCACCGGATTTCCACGGTCATTTCGGCACTCAAGGATCACTACGCGGAACCCCTGCGCATCAGCGAACTGGCGGAAGCGGCCAATATGAGCGAGTCCACCCTGTACCACAGTTTCAAGCAGGTGACCCGGATGTCACCGCTGCAGTTCCAGAAGAAGCTGCGTCTGCATGAGGCCCGACGCCTGATGCTGACCGAGGGACTAGAGGCTGCCACGGCCAGTTATCGGGTGGGTTACGAAAGCCCTTCGCATTTCAGCCGCGAGTACAGCCGCCTCTTCGGCGCGCCACCCAGAGCCGATGTCACCCTTCTGCGTGGCCAGCACAGAACCGCCGAGCCGGTCTAACCCCTACGCTCAGGCGTAGAACAGCAGCGGCACGAACGCTACCAGCACCAGCGAAATCCCCATGGCAATCAGCGGCATGATGATGCGCTCGTGGCGCTGATAGAAGGTGCCCTCTTCCTGCTGCGCCGCCAGCACTTCCGCTTCACCGACCACTTGCCGCATCAGCAGGTGGTTCAGTGCCACCGGCGGGCTGAGATAACCCAGCTCAAAGGCGACCAGGGTTACCATCCAGAAGTGAATCGGATGTATGCCACTGCTGTAGGCGATGGTGGCCACGGTGGCCGTCACCAGGATAACGGCGCCGAAGGCATCCATGATCATACCCAGCACCACCAGTATCAGCACCATCAGCAGCATGGCGGACCAGGCACTGTCGAACGCCTGGGGGAAGGTTGCCATGATGTGGGAGCGTTCAATCACCCCGCCGATGCTGACCGACAGGCCCAGCAGTAGTAAAAGCGCACCGATTTCCGCCGTGGTGTCGTTGGTGGCGGAACGCAGACTGCGTTCCAGGCCCTGATGATTGATCTCGCCACTGGCACGGCCTTTGCGATTCTTGAGGCTGATATGTTCGTACAGCAGGATGGCCAGCATGATCACCGGCAACAGCCTGGGCGCCGAAAACTCGTCCATTTTCACATCCAGGGCAAATCGGTACAGCAGTACCACCGCTGCAATGACCAGTGCATAGGGAATCAGATGCTTCAACGCTGACATCATGGGTGGGAAGGCCGTGGAGGCCGGCGCCAGGTTGAACTTGCTCTGGCGGTTTACCGTCAGCGCCACCACCGTGAACATGGTCGCGGTGAGCACGAACACCCAGATACCCCAGCCAAACAGTTCGTCGGTGGTGACCTCCCGGTTCAGGTAGGCAATGACCACCACCAGCAGGCAGGGCCGCAGGACCACCCCCATGGACCCGGACATGGCGGTAGCAGCCAGGGCCAGATGGCGACGGGCGCCGGCGGCACGCAATTCGCTGTAGATTACCGCACCGGCCGCAATCACAAAGATCCCGGAGGCACCGGTGTAGGCGGTAGGCACCGCGGCCACCAGCACCGCAACCACCGCGAGCATTTCCGGCGGCATGCGCCAGGGCCGGAAGACATTGAACACCAAGGTGGCCAGACGCGTCTGCTTCAGCATCATACCGACCCAGACGTACAGGCCGACGTTGAGGAACATGTCGGACAGTTCCATCATCTTGCCCAGGTAGATCCCAATACCGGAGGCATGACCAATCAGCGCGAAGTAAGTTCCGGATATCAGGCACATCACCGTGTAAAGCGGCACTGCCAGGAAGGCCTTGTTCAGATCACCACCTTCAACGAGGTCGTCCGGCACCCTTATCAGCCGATACAGGCTGGTGAGGGTCAACGCCCCAAACCCGGTGATCCACAAATTGTGAAGCAGCAGTTCATCGGCAGACATGGTGGTGTCGGCACCGAAACTGGACTGGCGGAAGATCACACTGGAGCCCAGCAGCATGGCGTTGGCCACGGTCTGCAAAGTGTGTGAAACCATGTAGTCCAGGCGGGTTTCCATGGCCCGCATGGCAATATGGTGGCGAGTCAGGGTGGCGGTCACCGCGCACAGCATTACCAGGATCACCAGTATGTAGCGCTGGGACTCCAGGCCGAAGGCAATCAGGTCGGCCACAAACAGCTCCACTGCCCGGTAGGCTTTTACGCCGGGAGTAAGCTTGTCCTTGAGGTTGTCGTAACTCTGATAGCTCTGGCGGCAGTCCGCCACCGAACGTTCAATGGCCAGACGAACCTCATCGGGGTCTTTTTCCGACTCTCCCAGCAGGGCCGCCATAGGATTGTCGGAGCCCTCTTTCGCCAACTCTTCCTGAACAGCCGCGTCGATGTCCACCTTCGGGTCACAGGTGGGTTGTACCGGGTCGACCCTCAGCTTGTAGTAGCCGCTCCACAATTGCTCGCCGCCGCGCAGCATCTGGTTGTGGATATCGCTACTGGTGGAGAACAGCACCACCGACAGCAAAAGCAGACAGGCCGGCAGAGAGGACAACCACTCCAACCCATTACGTCGAAAACCACCCTGGGACATAACAGCTCACTCTGGGAACATTGATTTACAGCAGATCGTCCAGATCCATGGTTTCGACCGCTTCCTTCTCATCATCCCAGAAGGTTCCCAGTTGCCCCATGGGCGTCCGGTGCCCGGTGTTCTCCATCCACAGCCGATCGGAGATGGCCACAATCATGTCCGTGGCCATGGCATCGACAAAGGCCCACTCCTCGTTCGCTGGCGTTTCCTCGATGGCCTGTGCGTGACTACGGATCACATCACGGAGGCGTTCCTCGTCACCTTTGTTCTGGGCTGCGATGGCGTGGAACACGTGGCTGATCCTGACACCGGCTTCCTCACCCTGCGCGTTGGCAATTTCCAACCGCTCAAAAGGATCCTCGCCTTCTGGCAGTGCGCCAGGAATCATTGCCCAGACCGTCGCACGCAGTGCCATGGGAGCCCCCCACCATTTGTCGTTTTCCAGACAACTGGTCGCGCGAGAAACCGTGGAGCCGATGTTCTTGGGGACGCCGATGGACGAGGTGGACTGAATTTCAGCATTCAGAGCCTGCAGGCCAGACAGCAGGCCCGCCATGTAGATGAACTCACCCAGGTCGTCGTCAAAATCGGGGCATTCGCCCGCATCGGGTTTGCCATAAAACGCGTTATGGTGTTTCCAGCCCTTATGGTAGCGTTTGGCAGCCAGGGACAGGGCGCGCTTCTGGCGGATCATGGCGTCTTCGGCCTCTTCCGCTTCCATCGCGCGCAGGGCGGCCAGGCCGGCCAGCTCGTGTTCCCGCGCCTGTTCCTCGGCGCACCCGCCAGCCGACAGGTATAGCATGACGGCCAATTGATCAGGCTCGCTGGTAACGCGTCCGAAGGACATCAGCAGGGGCGCGGTGGCCTCGCTCATGGCGCAGCCCATGGCCAGGTCGTCACTTTCCAACAGGTAGGGCACGGTGTGGTTGCGGGAAAAGCCCTGCATCACATCACCGGTGGTTTTGTAGATCATGTTGTTGACGACACCACAGCCGCTTAAAACCACACTGGCGAGCACGGCGGTTATCGCGCCACGAAAACGTGTTTTGCCCCGATATGCCTCATTGGCGGATGTCTGAATACTCGTCATAACGTCGTACCTTCTGCTGTTCTGCGTTTTTGTTGTTCGGGGCGTTGGTTCAGAACCGGAGCACCACCATGCCGGGGCTGCTCTCACAATCTGTTACGGTTTGTAACCGAAACGGCATTATCGCCGACAACTCCCTGTTTTTATGAGTCCCGTCCCGCAAATGGACACGGAGATTCAAATGCATGTTGTCTGCCGGTTTGCACATTGGCTCACAAACCGCTATAGATTTGATCAGCCGACGGTGTCGCACCCGCCGGCCAGTAACCAAAAACGACAACAAGGAGTACCCGATGCGCAAACCTGAACTTGCCGCCGCCGTCGCGGATAAAACCGGACTGTCCCGGGACAAAGCCAGCGAAGTCATTACCGCTTTCACCGACCAGATCTCTGCAGCCGCTGCCCGCGGCGAAGATACCACCCTGATTGGTTTCGGCACCTTCAACATCCGCAGCCGTGAGGCTCGCGATGGCCGCAACCCTCAAACGGGCGCAACCATTCGAATACCCGCCAGCAAAACTGTCGGCTTCAAGGCAGGCAAGGCGCTGAAAGACTCCATCCGCTAACGATCAACGGGGCCGCCAGGCCCCTTCCGTTATCGGCTCAGGAAGCGCACTCGGAACGAGAACCATCCACCCGGCAACGAATCGCCTTCATCAGGCTGATCGCGCGCTCGTCGTAGACACCATCCTCCAGCAACGACAACCGCACCTTGCGCAGCATCTTGTCGTACTCGGCAACGTCTTCCTGTGGCGGATGCATCCACACATCGTCGGGAATACCGGCTTCGGCTTCGGCGATGATTTCATAAGCCTCGTCAATGCGCTTGATGGCCTGGTCACGCACCATCTGGCCGGCGTCGTCCGGGAAACGGTCGCGGTGGATAATGACCTGGAAGTTCATATAGGCCAGGGCATACTTGAATACGCCTCCGTTCGGGTTCACGCCCTTGTAGAGTTCCAGGGGTGAATAGGCAACCGCCGGGGCATAGGCCAGGTCGACGCTGCCATTGTTAAACTTGCCTGCAAAATTGGCGGAGTTGGAGCCCACCACGGACGCCCCTACGTGGCGCACCATTCGCACCGACGCGGTGTCGAAATCCAGCGTGGCAATGCGCTTGCCCTGCAGCTTTTCCACCGAATCAATAGCCCGGTCCCGGGTATGGAGATACACCGCACCACCGGGGAACACGCCTGCCACTTCGTAGTCGCCGTCAATCAGGAACGGGCGCGCCTTTTCCTGGCTGAGGGTGTTGTACAGCAGCCGCATTTCCTCTTCACCGGGCACCGCGCCCATGGCTTCCAGGGTTCCGGTAAACTTGTTGAACTCGCGGGCACGGGTCCCGGTGAGCAGCACCGCATCACACTGGCCGGCCTTGAAGTCCTCGGCCGCCACTTTCTCGTCGGTATAGGCACGCAGGTCCAGCTTGATGCCTTGCTTCAGGGCAATCGGCTGGAAGGTTTTGGTGATGGCAAACAGGGGGCCGTTGGCGCCGACCGGATCAAACACACAGAAGCTTCGCTCCATGATGTCCGATTCCGCCTGGGCAAACGGCGACAACGCAAGACTGGCACACAGGGCAGCAACCGCAGTGGCCTTTCGCGGGAGGTTGAATGATTTCACGGGGATGACTCCTGAATTATTATTGTTGGGCGGCGGCGCGTTCATCGGTGCGCCTGCCACCGCATTCCTTCGCCGAGGTTAGGCCGGCCCTGACAAGAATACGTTGGCACAGGTGCCTGTCTTCAAGGGCTCTGGGGCAAAAAGATAAGGAACTGTGACGGGCTCGACAGAGGTTCCGCAACCTCTGCCACACTTTGCCGATATGAAGCGATATGAAGGCGGGGGCTACAGGTCAGATTGGGGCCAGGCTTGTCGCCCGTCGCACAGGGTCAGGCGAACAACACCCGGAAGGGCCTTTCCGGGCAGCGGGACATGACGCCCAACGGAACTGAGACTGGTATCGCCGGGAACCCAGGTGGCATCTGGGTCAAACACACACAGGTCTGCGACCTCACCCTGCCGCAGCTCGGCGGAGCGGCCAATCACCGCAGCCGGCCCGCTGGTCAGCGCGCGCATCAGACTCGCCATATCGAGTTCGCCACGTTCGACCAGCAGCAACCCCATGGACAGGGTACTTTCAATGGTGGACAGACCGGGCTCCGTAGCGGCCAATGGCGCCTGTTTAGCGGCAGAGTCATGGGGCTGGTGCTGACTTGTGATGGCATCGATTACGCCATCCCGCACCCCGCCCAACAGGGCCTGCCGGTCTTTTTCAGACCGCAATGGTGGTCGCACGTGGTAACGGCTGTCGAATCCCGACAGAGCGTCTTCGGTGAACATCAACTGGTGCATGGCCACATCCGCGGTCACCGCGATGCCACGTTTGCGGGCATCGGCCAGCATTTCCACGCTGCGGGCGCAGGAGAGTTGGCCAAGGTGCAGTCGAACCCCGGTTTCCTCCGCCAGTAACAACATTTCCATGACTGCGGCGGTTTCCGCCACTTCCGGGATACCCAGCAGGCCCAGCCGGGAGGCCACCAGGCCATCATGGGCATAACCGTCGGCGGCCAACGCCTGGTTCTCCGGGCTGAACATCACCGTGAGGCCGAACGTCCGGGCATAGGCCATACAACGCCGCAACACCCTGGCATTTTTCACCGGGCGGGCACCATTGCCCAGGGCGACACAGCCAGCACCGGCCAGGCCCGCCATGTCACTGAGCAGATCGCCTTCCAGACCACGGGTTATCGCCCCCACCGGCAATACCCGCACCGCTGAACGCTTCGCAGCCACATCCAGGATCAGGTTTGTCACCGCACCGGAGTCGTTGACTGGCGAGGTGTCCGGCGAGGCACAAAGGGTCGTGAAACCCCCGTGGGCGGCGGCGAGGCTTTCCGAGGCAATGTTGCCTTTCTGGCCATTGCCTGGCTCCCGCAGGTTGCAGCACAGATCCACAAAACCGGGCGTCAGGAGGCAGCCGGTAGCGTCGAAATCGTGATCGGCGGGCTCATTTCCAGCCGCTTCTCCAAGGGCGGAGATACGCCCGTCACGGACCAGGACCGTGGTTTCAGCGTTGGTGTCGGCCAGGCGGCCACCGGTGATTTTCAGGCTGCTCATCCCTGGGCCCTCCCTGCCAGTTTGCGACTGCGCTCGGCCATCTGCCCGCCCATGGCCATGGACATCACCGCCATACGAATGGCGATGCCGTTGGTGACCTGATTGAGGATCACGGATTGCGGCCCGTCGGCGACTGCGGACTCGATTTCCACACCCCGGTTGATCGGCCCCGGGTGCATGACGATGCATTCAGGATGGGCCAGCGCCAACTTCTCCTGATTCAGGCCGTAGAGCCGGTAAAACTCGCGTTCGCTGGGCAGCAGTGCACCCTCCATGCGCTCTTTCTGAAGGCGCAGCATGATCACCACGTCCAGATCCTTCATACCCCGGGTCATGTCATATTCCACAGTGCACCCCAGGCTCTCAACGTCCCTTGGCAGCAGGGTGGCGGGCGCAATAACGCGCACTTCAGCGGCGCCCAGTTCATTCAGGGCACGAATCTGGGAACGGGCCACCCTCGAGTGCAGCACATCACCGACAATCGCCACTTTCAGGCCTTCAAATCCGCCCTTGTGCTGGCGAATGGTGAGCATGTCCAGCATGGCCTGGGTTGGGTGGGCGTGGCGGCCGTCGCCGGCATTAATAATGGCAACTCCAGGGGTAACGCTCTCGGCGATAAAATGGGGGGCACCACTCTGGGAATGGCGCACCACGAACATATCGCTGGCCATGGCTTCCAGGTTCAGCAGTGTGTCCGACAAGGATTCGCCCTTGGACGTTGCGGACGTGTTGATGTCCAGATTGAGCACGTCGGCGGACAGCCGTTTGGCGGCCAGTTCGAAGGTGCTGCGGGTCCGGGTACTGGATTCGAAGAACAGGTTGACCACTGTGCGACCCCGCAGCAGTGGCACCTTCTTGATGCTGCGCTCCCCCACTTCGATAAACGAATCCGCGGTATCCAGGATTTCCGTCAGCAGCGCGCGGTTCAGACCGTCGAGGGTCAGGAAATGGCGTAACTGGCCGTCCGCGGTCAGCTGCAGGGAGGTTTGTGAGGGATCGGTTGCCGTCATGGGTCGCCTGTTGATGTTATGCGTTCGCTGATTAGTGGCCTGTTTCCTGGAGTTCTATGTGCAGTGGGTCCGGCCCGCGCAGTTTGACACGCTGATGCGACTGCAGGGCAAGCACCCGTCCGGTTACATCTGGCTGAACGGGCAGCTCCCGAGCGCCCAGATCCACCAACGTGGCGAGGATGATACTCGCCGGCCGGCCATAATCGAAGATTTCATTCATGGCCGCGCGAATGGTACGGCCGCTCATGATCACGTCATCGATCAGGATAATATCTCGGTCTTCGGTGCTGAACGGCAGGCTGGAGGGCTTCACTTTCGGGTTCAGCCCTATGCGGCTGAAGTCGTCACGGTAGAAGGAAATATCCAGTTCCCCCCAGGGTTCCTGGAGACCCAGGCGTTTACTCATGACATCCGCCAGCCAGACACCACCGGTACGAATGCCAATGAGCGCCGGGGAGGTTACGCCCCGCTCTTCCAGTTTCTTGCGCAGGCCAGCTTCCAGGTCATCCAGCAGCCGGTCGATTTCAAGCAATGCAGTCATTTAAATCCCCATAGTCAGCAGCCCGGGCCCGGTCAGGACGAACGAGACTCCTGCTGGTGAAACCAGGTTTCCAGAATCAGAACGGCGGCGCGGTCATCGACGCCATCGCGACCGAAATCACGGCTGCCACCGGACGCCATTACATCGCCCTTGGCCTCAAAACTGGTGAGACGTTCGTCCACCATCTCAACCTCGACGTGAAAGCGACCATGCAGGCGTTTGCCAAATTTCCGCGCCCGTGCACACATGTCATTTTCAGTGTCATCCATGTTCAGGGGCAGGCCGACCAGCACCCGGTCCGGCTGCCATTCTTTCAACAGCCGACCAATCTGTTCCCAGTCGGGAACCCCATCACGGGCCGGCAGCATGGTCAGAGGCTTGCCAGTCCCCAGAATTTCCTGACCACTGGCCACACCGATCCGGCGGGTACCGAAATCAAACGCCATTACACGCCGGTTGCCAGCCTCAGGCATGGCCCACAAACTCACTGAGCTGGTTGAGATCAATGCCAATAAGCTTGAGCACGGCCTGGTACCGGTCTTCCCAGGGTGTCCTGAACAGGATGTCAGCGGTGGCGGGGCAGGTCAGCCAGGCGTTGCTGGAGAGCTCTTCTTCCAGTTGTCCCTCACTCCAGCCGGCATAGCCCAGGCACACCAGGTAATTTTTCGGCCCCCTGCCTGCACCAATGTCAGACAGCACGTCACGGGAGGTGGTCAGCAAGACATCGTCAGCCACCTGCGCAGTGTTCTGCCAGCCTGCGTCCGGGGAATGCAGCACAAACCCGCGCTCGGGCTGAACCGGGCCGCCTCCGTATACTGGCACGTCGAGCTCGCCACCCTCCATGTCCAGCTGCTCCAGAATTTCCCCCAGGTGGATGTCCAGAGGGTGGTTCACCGTCAGCCCCAGGGCGCCTTCATCCGAATGCTCGCACAGATAGATCACTGCACCGTGGAAACGTGGGTCCTGCAAATAAGGAGACGCCACCAGAAACTGGTGCCGCAGACTGTGTGGAGAGTGTTTTGATGCTGTCATCCCGATGTCAGCCCCCGCCGTTCGAATACCCAGGTGCGGATAATTTCCAGTTCATCGACATTCTCGCGCATCTCATCCGGGAAAGGCGCGAAAGGTGCTGCCATTCTCACGATGCGTATTGCCGCATCATCAAGCACACTACTGCCGGATGATTCGAGTATAGCCAGTTCCTTTATTGTGCCATCCTCCCTCATGGAAACCAGCATCCGCAGAGTGCCATAGATTCCGGCTCGCCTGGCCTCGGTAGGATAGTTGATATTGCCGACACGGGTTACCTTGCTGACCCAGTTCTGAACGTACCAGGCATTGGTCGATTTCAACGTCGAGGCCGCGGTAACCCTCATGACCCGGGGTTTCTTGGCGTAGGCCCTGCGCTGCTGATCAAACCGCGCCTCCAGACTGGCAATTTCCAGGCTGCGCTCCATCAGGCTTTTCTTTTCCTTCACCGGTAGCGGCTCTTCCGATGTGGGTTCCGCTGCCGAGGGCTCTGATACCTGGCGTTCATTCTGAGCCTGTGTCTGCACCACCGGCTGTTCCTGTTCTTGCCTGGGCTCAACACGAGACGGAGGTTCCGGCTGAACCTCAGCGACCTCCGGCTGGCTGACGTCGGAAGGCTGCGGCGTGGTCATCTCCACCGGCTCATCCTCGGTACCACTGCCTTTCTGGCTGGTCTGGGCCAGGAAATCAGCCTCCTCCGGATCGGTTTCGTCGTCAAACTGGGAAAGTGTGATTTCCATGGTCTGAGCCGAGGAGCGCGGAGACTCGGGCGCAAAGGTAATACCCAGCACCACGATGGCGTGGAGCGCCAGCGCCATGAAGAGCGTGAACGAAAACCGATCAAAATCGCTGACCTGTACTGCCATTCCTGCTATTTACCCTCGGTTAGACCTGGCTGGAGGTCATTATTTCAGACGGCGCTCGATGGCATCCAGCAACTGGCTGGAAATATCGATATCGTAGGCGGCATCCAGTTCCCGAATACAGGTGGGACTGGTGACATTGATTTCAGTGAGGTAGTCACCGATGACGTCGATGCCGACAAAAATGAGCCCTTTTTCCTTGAGCACTGGCGCCACACGGTCACAGATCTCCCGATCGCGTACCGTGAGTTCACGACCCTCTCCTCGCCCGCCAGCGGCCAGGTTTCCACGATTTTCACCCTGCGAGGGGATACGCGCAAGCGCGTAGGGAATCGGCTCGCCGTCAATCAGCAGGATGCGTTTATCGCCCTGCTTGATCTCGGGTATGTATTTCTGCGCCATGGCCTGGTGGGCGCCATAGTTGGTCAGGGTTTCAATAATCACCCCAAGGTTGTCGTCGTTTTCCTTGACCCGGAAGATGGAGCGCCCGCCCATACCGTCCACCGGTTTCATGATGACATCACCATGCTCGGCGTAGAATTCCTTGAGTCGCTCAGCCGAGCGGGTAACGATCAACGGCGGCGTGCAGTCCTCAAACTGGGCGGCGAACAGCTTTTCGTTACAATCCCGCAGCGTGGAAGCCGGATTGACCACCAGGGCGCCCTGCTGCTCGGCAATTTCCAGAATGAACGTGGCCATCAGGAACTCCCGGTCCACCGGTGGGTCCTGACGCATCAGAATGACGTCAAGATCACCAAGCGCCCGGTCCTGGGCGCCACCGAAACCGAACCAGTCTTGTGGGTCCAGGTGTACGGTCAGGTCACGGGTTCGCGCCCTCGCCTGTCCGCCCTTGAGGTACAGGTCCGGTAGCTCCATGTACTCGATTTCCCAGCCCCGCTTCTGCGCCGCCAGCAACATGGCCAGAGAGCTGTCTTTCTTGAAATGGATCTTTTCGATGGGGTCCATCACGATGCCGAGTCGGACTGTCATATTGCCTCGCCAGGTAAAAGGTTGAAAACACGAACCGGTCTGCAGAGCGATCCTGGGAATAAGTGCTATGCTGTGGACACAGATGGTATTGTACCCGAGCCGCGAATGCATCCGGAGAAATCCCGTATCAATTACGTGACTTTCCGGGCAGAAGTACATTTGGTCACAAAGTTATACTTTTTATCCGGCCGCCAATACTCTATAAATGAGCGGGATTTATAGAACATCGTTAATGTTTGTGTTAAAAACCCCGGTTGAAAATAACGACAGTCGCTGAGCGCAAGGCAGTTGGACAATGGATGACAACTTCGAGAATCTGAAGATTATGGTGATCGACGACAGCAAGACCATTCGTCGCACCGCCGAAACCCTTCTTAAGAAAGTCGGTTGCGAAGTCATTACCGCAACGGATGGCTTTGACGCTCTGGCGAAAATCGCCGATTCCCAACCCAATATCATTTTCGTCGATATCATGATGCCCCGGTTGGACGGCTACCAGACCTGCGCACTGATCAAGAACAACTCCTCTTTCAAAAAGACGCCGGTCATCATGCTCTCCAGCAAAGACGGACTGTTCGACAAGGCCAAAGGCCGGATTGTCGGTTCAGACCAGTATCTGACCAAACCGTTCAGCAAGGACGAGCTTCTAAACACGATTCGCCAGTATGTTCCCCAGGCGGAACAATAAAACTGCTGCAGCAAAGAACTATTGAGGACACCATGGCCCGCATTCTGATTGTTGATGATTCCCCGACCGAGGTTAAGAAAATCTCGACCATTCTGGAAAAGCACAAGCACGAAGTGCTGACCGCTGACAACGGCGCCGACGGCGTTGCCAAGGCACGCGCTGAAACACCAGATCTGGTCCTGATGGACGTCGTCATGCCCGGCCTGAACGGCTTCCAGGCAACTCGTCAATTGACCCGCGCCCCGGAAACCGCTTCCATTCCGGTGGTGATTGTCACCACCAAGGATCAGGAAACAGACCGCGTATGGGGAACACGCCAGGGTGCAAAGGGTTACCTCGTCAAACCTGTCGTTGAAGACGACCTGATCAAAACAATCAATAGCCTGATTGCCTGATCCCCAACCGTGGAGTAAGCATGTCCGCCCAGGCCGCCCCTTTTGCCGTTCTGACGGATATCGCCCGACGCAGCCGTGACATGGCTGCCGGTCTGCCGGAACAACAGGAAGCCGTTGAACTCTGGAACGGAATCGGATTTGTTCTGGCGGGTGAGCGTTACGTAGCGCCCATGGGTGAAGTCACTGAAATTCTCCATGTCCCCCGCTATACCCACATACCGGGGGTTCATCCGTTTATGATGGGCGCTGCCAACGTGCGTGGCCGCCTCCTGCCACTGGTCGACCTTGCCGGCTTTTTTGAAGTTCCCCGTTCTTCTCGCAGCACCCGCGAACGCAGGGTGCTGGTTGTCGAACAGGGGGACGTATTCAGTGGCCTGGTGGTCGACAGCGTCTCAGGCATGCAGTATTTCGCAGTGGACAGCTTCGTGGCATCGCCACAGGATGTGCCTGCAAGCGTTCAGCCGTTTGTGAATGGCGGCTACGAGCGTAACGAGGAAGTCTGGAAAGTGTTTTCCGCCGCCGAGCTTCTCGGTGACGAACGCTTCCTGGATGTAGCGCAATGGTAAGGGTGGTGACATTGGCAGGAACATCTTCCCGCCTGCCCAACGCCCGCAGAAACAAACTTGCCACTATTACGAAGAGGCCGGGAGCCAGAAAATGAAAAATAGAGCCGGAAGACTCAGTATGGGACAGGGAGGCAACAAACTGGTTGCCGGCCTGATTGCCGCGCTGATCGCATTGACCGTCCTGCTCGTTGCGGTGCTGTTCATTATCAATCGGGACAGCCAGAACGATCAGGAATACATCGCTCACTCAGCCGAACTGAGGGTGCTGTCTCAGGAAATCGCGAAAAACGCGACGGAAGCCGCCGGTGGTACCGCGTCAGCTTTCGACGCACTGCGACGTTCCCGTGACGAGTTCGAACGGTTGTGGGGCTATGTAGTTGACGGTAATCCGGAAACCGGCCTGCCCCCAAGCGAGGTTGCACAGGACAGCAACGTGCAGGCGACCTGGGAATCGGTTCGTGACAACGCCGACAGCATCCTGTCCACCCAGGACGCGGTACTCGGCCTCCACGAAGTGGCACGAACCCTGAACGAAACCATTCCGCAGTTGCAGGTGGAATACGACGACATCGTTCAGATCCTGCTGGATAACAACGCACCCGCTGAACAGATCGCACTGGCACAGCGCCAGTCCCTGCTGGCGGAACGGATTGTGCGCTCAGTCAACAACGTACTTTCCGGTGACGAAGACGCGGTTATCGCCGCTGACCGGTTTGGCCGCGACGCCAGCCTGTTTGGCCGGGTTCTAGACGGCCAGGTCAATGGCAACCCGGCCATGGGCATCTCCCAGGTAAACGATGAAGATGCCATCTACGGCCTGGAAGCCGTTGGCGAACTGTTTGAATTCGTTTCCCAGAACGTAGACGCCATCCTTGAAGCCTCTCCCGACCTCTTCAAGGTGCGTACTGCGGCCAGCGACATCTTCCAGAACTCACAGGTTCTGCTGGACGAACTGTCAGTTCTGTCCGAGAAATTCACCGGCCAGGCCGGATCCCGTTTCGTCAGCCCCACGCTGGCGTTCATCATCCTGGCCGCGATGGTCGGTATCGTTGTGATGATCGGTGTGGTGCTCTACCGCGAAGCCCAGGAGCGTCTGGCAACGACCCAGGAACAGAACGAGCAGAACCAGAACGCGATCCTGCGACTGCTGGACGAACTGGCTGACCTGGCGGATGGTGACTTGACCACGGAGGCCACGGTAACCGAGGACTTCACCGGTGCTATCGCCGACTCCATCAACTACGCGATCGACCAGATGCGCGGACTGGTACAGGCGATCCGTGGTACTGCGGTACGGGTAGCGTCAGCCGCCCAGGAAACCCAGGCCACAGCAATGCACCTGGCGGACGCTTCCGAGCACCAGGCCCAGGAAATTGCCGGCGCCTCTGCCGCTGTGAACGAGATGGCCGTGTCCATCGACCAGGTATCTTCCAACGCGGCTGAATCCTCCGCGGTTGCGGAACGGTCGGTTGCGATCGCGAAGAAAGGCGCGGAAGTGGTACAGAACACCATCCGCGGCATGGACAACATCCGTGAGCAGATCCAGGAAACCTCCAAACGGATCAAGCGCCTGGGTGAATCTTCCCAGGAAATCGGTGACATCGTATCCCTGATCAACGACATCGCCGACCAAACCAACATCCTGTCCCTGAACGCCGCGATCCAGGCCTCCATGGCCGGTGACGCAGGCCGGGGCTTCGCGGTGGTTGCGGACGAAGTTCAGCGACTGGCGGAACGCTCCTCTGCAGCAACCAAGCAGATTGAGGCACTGGTTAAGACGATCCAGTCAGACACCAACGAAGCTGTTATCTCCATGGAACACACCACCGCCGAGGTGGTCCGTGGTGCACGTCTGGCACAGGACGCGGGTATTGCGCTCGAGGAAATCGAGAACGTTTCCATGTCCCTGGCGGAATTGATCCAGAACATTTCCAACGCCGCCCGTCAGCAGTCGTCCTCTGCGGCGCACATTTCCAACACCATGAACGTCATCCAGGAAATCACCTCGCAGACGTCCTCCGGTACCAACGCGACCGCGAAGTCTATCGGTAACCTGGCAGAGATGGCGTCTGAACTGCGGTCCTCTGTTGCGGGCTTCACACTGCCCGAGGAAGAGTCGGCCGATCAGGAAGAAGAGGAAGACAGCGACGTACCGGTGGTGAGCTGACAACCGCTGCGAGGCTGCTGACAGTTTATGGCTGAAACACGCAACCATCTGTCACCCGCCGAAGGCATCTGGTCACTGCGCCGACTTCCCGATATGGACGAGGCGCAGTTCAACCAGTGGCAGACGCTGCTTGAGCATCGTACCGGCATTACCCTGTCTTCCGAGCGCAAATCGTTTCTCGAGACCAACCTCGGGATCCGCATGCGGGAGATTGGTTGCAGTAGTTATCAGGCCTATTACGAGAAGATCGTATCCGGCCCGGACGCTGTCGTTGAATGGTCCACCCTGGTGGATCGGCTGACGGTTCAGGAAACCCGGTTCTTCCGGGATCCGGATGCCTTCCGGCTGGTGTCTGACTATGTGCTTACCCGGCCCCGGGAGACGCTGAAACGGCGCCCCCTGGAAGCCTGGAGTGTGGGATGTTCCACCGGCGAGGAACCCTACACGCTGGCCATGCTGCTGAATGAGAGTATGGAGGGGTTGTCGCTACAACCATTGTTTGGCGTTACCGGCTCTGACATCAGTAAACCGGCCATCGACAAGGCCCAGTCAGGCCTGTTCAGTGCCCGCAAGCTGATGGGAATGGATGACGCCATGAAAGCCCGGTATTTCCGGCCGGCGGAACGGAACAACGTCGAGATTATAGAAAGCATCCGGGAGCGGGTGTGTTTCACCAGGCTGAACGTGCTGGATCTGAAACACGCTCCGATGCATGGAATGAACATTATCTTCTGCCAGAACCTGCTGATTTATTTCCGGCGCTGGCGCCGGCGGGAAATCGTGAAAAGGCTTGCAGAGCGGCTGGCGCCCGGGGGGTTGCTGGTCCTGGGCCAGGGAGAGTTGACCGACTGGCAGCCCCCTGGCTTACAGAGGGTACCCTCGGAACATGTGCTGGCGTGGATCAAACGCCAGACTGACGAAGAATAACCGGAGTGGTTATGGGCAATCACCATGACAGCATCGCCCTGGACTGGGTTCGGGGCGAAATACAGGACACGTTGACCCAGGGTCAGCACGCACTGGAAGCGTATGTCGAGAATCGTGACGACACCGCGCGCCTGCGCTTCTGCCTGAACTATCTCCACCAGGTTCACGGTACCCTGCAGATGGTCGAGCTTTACGGCGCGGCCCTGCTGACCGAGGAAATGGAGAAACTGACCCAGGCGGTCCTGAACGAAACCGTCGCCAGTGTGGACGATGCCGTCGATGTGCTGATGCAGGCCATCCTGCAACTGCCCCAGTATCTGGAGCACCTGGCCAGTAGCAAAGACGATTTCCCGATGGTGCTACTACCATTGCTGAACGATCTCCGTGCTGCACGGGGTGAGTCCCTGCTGTCCGATACATCGCTGTTCAAGCCAGACCTGTCGCCCTCAAGGGCAACGGCTGCCGCCAATGTGTCCCAGCGCCTTCAGGATCCGAAGGTACTTGGACATATCCGCAAATTGCGCCAGATGTATCAGTTCGCCCTCGCTGGCGTGATTCGCGAGGCCGACCTGGACGCCCATTTCGATTACATGCAGAAGGTGATCCAGCGGCTGATCCGCCTGTGCCAGAAAACGCCCCGGGGCGAACTCTGGAAAGCAGCCGGAGCATTCGTGGAAACGCTCCAGCAGCATGCGAACCCGGTCAATACAGCCGTGAAGTCCCTGTTGCGCGAGCTGGACGCCGAAATTCGCCGTCTTACAGACGAGCACATTGATATCCTGCAGCAGGCGGTTCCAGAAGCTCTCCTGAAACATCTGCTCTACTACGTTGCTCGTGCTCGCGATCTCGATACACCACTCGTGAGGGAACTGCGCGACAGCTACCGGCTCGATCACGCACTGCCTTCCGACGATGATGTGGACGCCGCCAAGAACCGGGTTTCGGGCCCAGGGCGTGACGCCATCCACTCGGTGGTCAGCGCCCTCAACGAAGAATTGGCCAAACTCAAAGACCAGCTCGATCTGTTTGTGCGCTCCGAGCTACGCCAGAACGATGAACTGGAAGAACTGCTTCCGGGCCTGCGCCAGGTCGCCAATACCCTGGCGGTGCTGGGCCTGGGCATACCCCGCAAGGTCATTACCGAACAGATCGAACTGGTGGAGAAGCTGGCCAACCAGTCTGACTCGGTGGATGACGGCACCCTGATGGATATTGCCGGCGCTCTGCTCTACGTCGAAGCCAGTCTGGCTGGCCTGGACAGTGACCGACAGTCGGAATCGGATGCCATCGGCGACGACACCCAAACCATCAACCTTGGCTCCCGCGAACTGGGTGAAGCCAGCAGCGCTTTGCTGCGGGAGTCCCGCAATACGCTGGAGCAGGTAAAAACGGCCATCGTCAATTTCATCGCTTCCCAATGGGAAACCGGCGAAATCGAACACGTCCCCGGCCTCCTGCACAGCATCCGTGGTGGCCTGAGCCTGATTCCCCTTGACCGCGTGGCCGACATGCTCGCCTCCGCCGAACGTTACATCACCGACGTACTGCTGGGGGGCAAGCAGGTTCCCGACTGGAAACAGCTCGACACGCTGGCCGACGCTATTACCAGTATTGAGTACTATCTGGAGCGGCTCGCCGAGGGCATCAGCGACAATGAGAGCGTACTCGGGGTTGCCGAGGCCAGCCTGAACTCCCTGGGCTTCCCGGTTGGCGAGGAGCCTACCTGGCAGCATCCAACAGCTGACGACGTGCCGGTTATTGATTCGGAAGTACCCGTCGAATCGGTAGAAGCCGAATCCAAGAGCTCCGATAAAGAACTGCTGGATGATGAGATCCTCGGCATTTTCATTGAGGAAGCCGAAGAAGTCCTGGAAACCATCAATGAATTCTATCCTCGCCTGCGCCAAAACCACGACGATCGCGACGCACTGACTGAAGTCCGCCGCGCGTTCCACACCCTCAAGGGCAGTGGCCGGCTCGTGGGCGCAACCAGCATCGGTGAACTGGCATGGTCCGTGGAAAACCTGCTCAACCGGGTGATCGACCAGACGCTACGACCCACCGATGACATGTTCAGCCTGATTGATGACGTCAACAGTCGAATTCCTGCGCTGATCAACGACTTCCGTGACGGACAGGCCGATGGCGAGGTTGGAGAGCTGATTGAACGCGCTGAAGCTCTGTCTACCACGCGAAAAACTGACATCGACACCGCATCGGAAGACGGCAGTTCAGCGGATGATGAGCTACCCACAATCGACAGTGGCAACGACGGCGAAGCTGTCAGTACCGGGCAACCGTCCGCAGCTGAGGTTGAGTTTGACGATGACCTTATCGACGATGAAATTCTCGAGATCTTTATCGAGGAAGCCGGTGAGGTACTGGATACCGTTCGCGAATACCTGCCCATGTTGCTACGTCAGCACGACGACCGCACGGCGCTCTCGGAAGTCCGGCGCGCTTTCCATACCCTGAAGGGAAGTGGTCGGATGGTGGGTGCGCTGGTTGTCGGCGAACTGGCCTGGTCTGTTGAGAACATGCTGAACCGCGTGATTGACGGCAGCATTTTCATGAACGACGACATTGCGGCGCTGCTGGAAGACGTTACCGCGGCCCTGCCGGAATTGGTTGACGATTTCGAGAAACGCCAGCCCCCTTCCCGCGATACATCGAGCATGGAAGCACGCGCCAACGCTCTGGCAAACGGCGAAATTCCCGATGCCAGCACCATGCCTCCGTCTGAGCCACAGTCAGGAGCGACGAACGGAGACGCCGAGCCAGAATTGACAGCAGCGGAAGAGGAAGACGACACCGTCGTCGACCCAGTGCTGCTGGATATTTTCGAAAGTGAAACCGAAACCCACTTGCAAACCCTGCGGGATTTCCTCGATGCCGCAGGCGACAAAGCGAGCGTTGCTTATACCGATGACCTGTCTCGCGCGCTTCATACCCTCAAAGGCAGCGCACACACCGCCGGTATCGCACCTATTGCCGCGGTGATCACGCCCCTGGAACGCTTCGTCAAGGAAGCCCGGGCACAAAACAAACGGGCCGATCGCGACGTTATAAGCCTGATTGGCGATACCTGTCATTTCCTGACCCAGGGCCTTGGCCAGATTCGGGAGAATCCCCAGGCGGACCTGCCGGGCACCGAAACCTTCCTGGCAAAACTGGAGCAGGTCAGCAATGCCACCCTGCGTGGCGATGGCTCCCGAACCGATGAACCGCAAGAAAACGCACGACCGCAACTGGTTCAGCTGTTCCTGAACGAAGGTCTGGATATCCTGCTGGATGCCGACCGGATTCTTGATGAGTGGTCGGAAAATCCCGAAGCAACCTCCGCCCTGGACACCCTGCGCAAGGAGCTGCACCTGCTCACCGAGGGCGCACAGGATGCCGGATTGGCCGATGTTGCTGAGCTGTCAGGTGCTCTGAGACAGGTTTACGAGCGTGCCTCAAACCCCGATTTTGTTCCCGATTCGCCTTTCTACGACAGTGTGCGTGCAGGCCATGAACACCTGATCAACATGATGGATCAGGTCGCGGCCGGACTGGCCACCGAGGCCAACGCCGATCTGATTGCCGAGCTGGACACCCTCGCTCCCGCGACGCCCGCAGACAATGAGCCGGATGCGTTTGAGCAGGAGTTCACCGGGGATCTGGAAGAGATCGATCGCAGCCTGGAAGCCGAGGCGGAAGATGCCCCGGAACCCGATGGCGAGCAGCCACCGTTGGCGGACACCGATGAAGACATGGACCAGGAACTGGCGGAGATCTTCCTTGAGGAAGCCCGGGACCTGATCGACAGTACCGCCGATGCCTTGCAGAGCTGGAGCGACAACACCGAAAACCTGGATCTTTTACGCCTTCTACAACGGGACCTGCATACCCTCAAGGGCGGCGCTCGCCTGGCGGATATCCAACCGGTGGGCGATCTTTCCCATGAGCTGGAGAACCTGTTTGAAGGACTGACCGAGCAACGGCTTGCCGTTACCGGTGAGCTTTCCGACCTGCTGTTCCGCTGCCATGATCGACTGGCAGGTATGGTCGATGCCCTTGAGCAACAGGAGCCACCGCGCCCGGCGCCGGACCTGATCAGTGAAATCCACGCCTACATGGACAGCGCCACGGGCTCCAGGCCAGTGACCGATGTCAGAAAGCAGGACGCTGAACCGGAAGACGATGACGAGATTCCGCTGGCCGAATTGGAAGAGGATGATACCGAAGAGCCAGAAACCACGGTGGAGGAACCTGAAGAGGAACACGCCACCGATCTGTCTCACCTGGATCCGGAACTGATCGGCATCTTCCTGGAAGAAGCCTACGACCTGATCAACTCCACAGGCAGCGCGTTACATACCTGGAGTGAAGACCCCAACAATCGCGATGTGGCGGCAGAGCTGCAACGCGATGTGCACACGCTCAAAGGCGGTGCCCGGATGGCGGGCGTCGATGCCATTGGCGACCTGACCCACGTACTTGAAGATTTGTTCGAGAAAGTCGCCGAAGGCCAACTGAACGCCAGCAGCGACATGAACGATCTGTTGTTTGCCTGCCACGACCGATTGGCGCAAATGGTTGAACAGGTTGCCACCCAGAAACCCTGCCCGCCGGCAACAGAACTGGTGGCCAAGGTTGAAGCCATCCTCTCTGGCAAGCCAATACCATCCGCGGAACCTGAAGACCCAGCGGAAGAACCGGAACCCGTCGACGAGGCACCCACAGCCGACGAACAACCGGCATCCGTCACAGAGGCTATTGCAAAGGCCTCCGACGATGACCTGGTTGGCATCTTCCTCGACGAAGGCCTGGAGATTCACGAAGCCATTGGCGAATGCCTGGCCCAGTGGCGCGACGAGCCTGAAGAACTGGCTGGCGTTACCCAGTTGCAGCAGGAGCTGCATACCCTCAAGGGTGGCGCTCGTCTGTCCGATGTCGACCCGATTGCCGATCTGGCCGAGGCCTGGTCTGATGCCCTGGACCCTCTGATCGCCGGTTCCAGCAATCAGTCAATCCTGTTGGAACTCAGTGAAAAAGCGCATGGCACACTGAAAACCATGCTCACCAGCCTGGAAGAGGGCAACAAGCCCACTGCGGACATGGTGTTGGTTGAAGCACTGAACGACGCCCACAAAGTCTCCGGTGACGAGCTGTCCGCGCCCGCCACTCAGACTGAACCCTCTGCAGACGGTGAAACCGTCGATGCCGAAGTCCTGGAGATTTTCCTGGAAGAGGCCGGCGAGATCCTCGACCAGTTGGAGCAGTTACTGGATGACTGGCGTAAAGACCCGGCTAACCACCACTTTAACCAGGAAGCCCAGCGCGCCCTCCATACCCTTAAAGGTGGTGCGCGGCTGTCGCAGCTTGTCGAGCTGGGCGACCAGGCCCACGCGCTGGAAACGCGGCTGATCGACCTGGGTGGCAATACCCCGGGCGACGAGGCCTGGCAGGCCATCACCAATGACCACGACGCGATTGTGGCGCTCGTGGGTGATATCCGTAAGCGGTTTGAAGACACAGGCGCTGTTCCAGAGCCCGCCAAACCGGACGCAAAAACAGAGAAATTGCCGAAGACCCAGGAGCCGGCGGCGGAAGCGCCTGCCAAACCGGAAAAACCGGTCGTACCCGCGCCCAAACCCAACAAGGTTCCGTCCAAGACGCCCGCGAAAGCGGCTGCCGCCCAGCGTGCGCCCCAGGAAACCATCCGGGTCTCCGCGCCGCTGCTGGACGAATTGGTTAACCTGGCCGGTGAAACCAGTATTACCCGTGGTCGACTGGAACAGCAAACCAGCGATTTCAGCCACAACCTGGACGAAATGGCCGCCACCATCGAGCGTCTGCGCGAGCAGCTGCGCCGGATGGAAATCGAAACCGAGACCCAGATCCTGTTCCGCGCAGAGAAAGAGCACGGCCCGGATTACGGCGACGACTTCGACCCGCTTGAGATGGACCGCTATTCCGCCATCCAGCAGCTGTCACGGGCCCTGACGGAGTCATCGTCGGACCTTGCGGATCTGAGGGAAACCCTGTCCGACCGGGTTAGGGACACCGAGACCCTGCTGGTACAACAATCGCGGATCAACACGGAACTCCAGGAAGGTCTGATGAAGACCCGGATGATTCCGTTTGCCTCCATGGTGCCCAGGCTGCGCCGGATTGTCCGTCAGATCAGCGGCGAGCTCAGCAAGAAAGTTGAGTTCGATGTCCGCAACCCGGAAGGGGAAATGGACCGCAACATCCTCGAGCGCATGATCGCACCGCTGGAGCACATGCTGCGTAACGCGCTGGACCACGGCATCGAAAAGCCGGCCGACCGTAAGACGGCCGGCAAGCCGGAAACTGGCGAAGTGACGCTGTCGCTGACCCGGGAAGGTGGCGATGTGGTATTGCGGATGATCGACGATGGTGCGGGCATCCCCGCTCAGGTCATTCGCGACAAGGCCATTCGCCAGGGCATGATGGCCAAGGACGAGGACCTGAGCGAACGGGAAATCCTGCAGTTCATCCTGCAACCCGGTTTCTCCACCGCCCAGGCCGTTACCCAGATTTCCGGCCGCGGCGTAGGCATGGATGTGGTTGCCAGCGAAATCAAGCAGCTAGGTGGCAGCCTGGACATCGACTCCACCGTTGGCAAGGGCACCGTCTTTACCGTTCGATTGCCCTTCACCGTATCGGTCAACCGGGCATTGATGGTGTCTACCGGCGAGGACTTCTACGCCATTCCGTTGAACACCATTGAGGGCATCGTTCGGGTCAGTACCTACGAGCTTGAGGAATACTACAAGCCTGACGCACCGATGTACGAATACGCAGGACAGCAGTACCGCCTGCAGTATCTCGGCAGCCTGCTGAACAGTGATCACCATCCCAAGCTGCAGGGTCAGGCCCTGCCGTTACCGGTTATCCTGGTGCGGGGTGCCGAACAGCCCATGGCCCTGCAGGTGGACAGCCTGATGGGTAGTCGCGAAATCGTGGTTAAATCGCTCGGACCGCAGTTCAGTACGGTCAGGGGTGTGTCCGGTGCCACCATTCTGGGTGACGGTAACGTGGTGGTGATTCTCGATCTGCCGGCCATGATCCGTTCCGATATTCTCTCCGAGCGCCAGCGCCTGGCGAACCTTGAGAATGCGAAGGAAGCCTCCCGCCGTGAGGAGCAGTCCACCGTGGTGATGGTGGTGGATGACTCGGTAACAGTGCGCAAGGTAACGTCCCGCCTGCTGGAGCGTAATGGCATGGAAGTGATCACGGCCAAAGACGGCCTGGATGCGGTCGCACAGCTACAGGATCACAAGCCGGATATTATCCTGCTGGATATCGAGATGCCCCGAATGGACGGCTTCGAGGTTGCGAGCTTTGTGCGCCACGATGACAACCTGCGGGACACGCCGATCTGCATGATTACCTCCCGAACCGGTGAGAAACACCGCGAGCGAGCGCTGGCCATTGGCGTCAATGAATACCTCGGCAAGCCTTTCCAGGAAACCGAGCTGCTTGACACCATCACGCGGCTGACCAGGAATCAGTGATGACCGGCCAGCCAGGACGGCCAGCGGTCGGTATCGTCTCGGATATCGTCCTGCAGCGTCATCGCCTGCAGGAAGCCTCGTCCAGGTTCGGCCTGGACGTTTGCTTTTCCGGAGACCCGAATCGCCTGCAGGGCTACCCTGAATTCCCGGAAGCCAGCCTGTGGTTGATTACCCTGGAAGACGAAGCCGATCACCCAGTGCTGTTTGACCACCTGTTGGAGAACACCGAAGCCCCCGTACTGTTTGGTCTCGACCCGGCCCCAAAACCGGGCACCACGGAGTACTTCCGCTGGGAACGCCGGTTGCTGGACAAGCTGGAGCAGTCCCTCGGGCACCTGGAAAAGCTGGATTCCGCGGCCGCTATTGAAGAGCTGGCCACCGAACAACCGCAATCGGAAACCTCTCCCAAACTGCCTCACTGGATCCAGCCGGCCTCAGCGGACCTGCCGGCGGAAGAGGTCTGGATTCTGGGGGCGTCACTGGGCGGCCCGGCCGCGGTGAAAACCTTTCTGGACAGCCTGCCGCCCGGATTACCAGTGGGTTTTATCTATGCCCAACACATCGACAACAACTTCACCGACGTGCTGACTCGCGTGCTGGGCCGTCACGCACACTACCAGCTCAAAGGGGCTGAAACTGGGTATCGTGTTCACAATGGCGACGTTGTGCTGATGCCGGTGGAGCACGAGTGGACTTTGGACGACAGCGGTGCGCTCAAGGAAAGGGAGACGCCCTGGCCCGGCCCCTATGGCCCCTCCATTGACCAGGTACTGCTGAACATCGGCGACCACTACGGTGCCCGATGCCATGCCATCATCTTTTCCGGTATGGGCAACGATGGTGCCATTGCCGCGCCTCTGCTGAAAGCCTATGGTAGCCGCATATGGGTCCAGGAGAGCAGCAGTTGCGGTAACAGTTCCATGCCGGATTCCGTGGCAGCAACCGGATGTTCCGTATACTGTGGTACGCCGGAACAACTCGCCCGCGAACTCGTCAAAACGATTGAAGAATCCTGCCTGCTCAAGGGCCGGCAAAAAAGGGATTCCGCCTGAGGATATGAGTGATGAACGATAACAGCCAAACCCTGCCCTGCGTCATGATACCGATGAGCGAGAAGCAATTGCTGCTGCCTAACGTGTCGATTGCGGAAGTGGTGGACTTCGCCAGCTCCGACCCCGCTGCGCATTCGCCTGAGTGGCTGGTGGGCGAGCTTGATTGGCGAGGCCTGAACTTGCCGGTGATCTCCTACGATGCCGCAAATGGCGGCAGGCTGACCGTGCCCGGTGGCAATCGGGGCCGAATCGTCATACTGAACACCATCGGTGATCACCATAACTCGGTCCCCTTTATGGCGCTGGTCACCCAGGGTATCCCCAGCCAGACGCGCCTGACCGAAGATCAGTTGAAGAAGATTGACGGCGACACCGGCCCCGCCGACCTGATGGCGGTAGAAGTAGAAGGCGAGACCGCCTTTATTCCCGACCTCGGCTACCTTGAGTCATTGGCATTGGAAGCCGCCCGCTAGAACCCACCGACGATCTGCACACCCATCCATACGTGGCACTGTTTTTTGCTAATGTTATAATGTTGCAAATTCCACAGGACAGTGCCCATGTCACCCAGCGCTCTTCCCTATCGACCGCACAATCATGACGCCTGTGTCGCCCAGGCTCTGACAGAGGCCCGAACCATCTGTCAGCAACACAATGCCCGCCTGACACCCACCCGAGAGCGAGTGTTGGAACTGATCTGGCAATCCCACAAGCCACTTGGCGCCTACGACGTGCTTGCCGTGCTGGCGACAGATGGTCATAACGCCGCGCCCCCCACGGTGTACCGCGCACTGGATTTTCTACAGCAGCATGGCCTTGTTCACCGGATTGCGTCACTGAACGCATTCGTCGGCTGCACTCACACGGATAAAAACCACCATGGGTTGTTCCTGATCTGCCGTTGTTGCGGCAACGTGCTGGAACTGACGGCGCCCGGCGTGTCCGATGCCGTCAAGAACGCTGCGGCGGACGAGGCTTTCCAGCCGGACAATATGACCATCGAGGTATCCGGCACTTGCCCCGGCTGCGCATCGGACACTGCCCATGACTGATGCCTTGGTAGAGCTACACCAACTAACCGTCAATTTCGATGACCGTCCCGTGGTGGACCATGTAGACCTACGGGTTCAGCGCGGGGATATCATCACCATTATCGGCCCCAATGGCGCCGGAAAGACCACACTGATCAAGGCGATACTGGGCATCCAGCCAGTTTCGGACGGCACCCTGACCATCGCCCCCAGGCTCACCATCGGTTACGTGCCCCAGCACCTGACACTGGAGACAACACTGCCACTCAGCGTAAAGCGGTTCATGCTGCTCAGTGGCCGATCACACCAGGAGTGCGTGGAGGCACTGACCAAGACCGGTGTGGAACACCTGATCAACGCCTCGGTCCATCGATTGTCCGGGGGCGAAAAGCAGCGGTTGCTGCTCGCGAGGGCGCTGGCTCGCAGGCCAGATCTACTGGTTCTGGACGAACCGGCCCAGGGCGTGGACATCAATGGCCAGGCCTCGCTCTATGAGCTGATCCGTAGCCTGCGGGACGAACTGAACTGCGGCGTGATCATGATCTCCCATGATCTGCACCTGGTCATGGCTGCCACTGACAAGGTTATCTGCCTGAACCAGCATGTCTGCTGCAGCGGGTATCCGGCGGATATCTCCCACGATCCCGCCTTTATCGAAACCTTCGGTCGTCCGGTGGCAGAAAGCCTCGCGGTATACCATCACCACCACAACCACAGCCACGACCTTCATGGCGATGTGGTGTCCGCTGACCACGACGACCACGCGGAGTGCTCCCATGCCCATCATTGATGCCGTGCTCGGCGACTTTTTCTGGCGGGCGCTGATTGGCGGTCTCGGTGTCGCCCTGATCGCCGGTCCGCTGGGCTGCTTCGTGGTGTGGCGGCGGATGGCCTATTTCGGCGACACTCTGGCGCACTCGGCATTGCTGGGCATTGCCCTGAGTTTTTTGATCAGTGTTCCGCTGAATGTGGGGGTTATCGTGACCTGCGTGGTCCTGGCGATTGCCCTGGTGCTGTTCTCTCGCAGCAAGACTCTGGCCACCGATACCCTGCTGGGCATCCTCGCCCATAGTGCCCTGGCCATCGGCCTGGTCACACTTAGCTTCATGCCCGACATTCGAGTGGATCTGACGGGCCTGTTGTTTGGGGACCTGCTGGCCATGAGCCGAAACGACCTGTTGTGGATATACGGCGGTGCCATCCTGATTCTGGCGTTATTGACTGTGCTCTGGCGCGGTCTGCTGATGAGCACCATTCACGAGGAACTGGCGCGGGTTGAGGGCATACCGGTTGAACGTCTGCGGCTGGTGCTGATGCTGATGTTTTCCATCGTGATAGCAGTGGCCATGAAGATTGTCGGGGTCCTGCTGATTACCGCATTACTGATCATTCCGGCAGCCACCGCCAGAAGATTGGCCGGCAACCCCGAACATATGGTGGGGCTGGCCATCCTGTTCGGTTTTATCGCCGTCAGTGGTGGACTTACGATGTCCTGGCACCTGGACACACCGGCCGGCCCCTCGGTGGTGGTGACGGGTTTTGCCGTATTCCTGCTGGTATACGGTTCGGCACGGCAGGTCCAGACCTGACAGCGATGGATTCCTGAGCAAAGTTTCCCAGGGCACGAGCAGTGGTCTAAAGTATAAGAGCAGGAAGTTCCCTACACGTTCGCCACCGGTTATGGATCAACCTATGGAAAGCCCCAGATTGACAGGGACAGGACACGCTATGGCGCTGCCACACCTGTGGGCGCCCCTGCTGGTATTGTTTGCCGGCCTTGTTGTTACCGGCCTGACCGCGCAGGCGCTTGAGGAACAATCACGGTCACTCGCTGAGCAGGTATACCGCAAGCAGCACAATGCGCTTGTCGCCCGCCTACGTGGGTATGACGAGCTTCCGCCGCTCTATACAGATGGAGTCGCACCAGCCAGAACCATTAATAACGTAGCACCCGCAGAGCTATGGCTTGCCACTGTGTTCAAGGATGCGGTACCCGGTATGCTCAATTTGCGCGTAGACACCCTGGAGCGGCATACCAAAACCCCCTTGTTCCAGGCCATTCGCGCAGAAAGCCCGGATCGTTCCCAGTCCCTGCGCTCTGAAGTCGCAATTGGAGAGCATCGCTGGCTGGTAACCACACTGCCGGATTCCGGATTCCTGTCTCAACCTGCCCACCGTTCCTTCCGTTTTATCTGGCTTGCGGGGCTGGCGATGACGGTGCTGGCGACGGTGGTCGTGATTTTCCTGTGCCTGCGCATCCGCCGGTGGCAAAGCCACTACCGAAACGCCGAAAAAGTATCCCACGGGTACGAACAGCAACTGAACAACATGCAGGTTGAAAAATCGATCCTGCGGCAGGCATTGAATGACAGCGAACAACGCAGCCGGGACCTGGTCGCCCTTTCCGGCGCAACGATCTGTGAGCTGGATGAAAAGGCACTGACCGGATACATTTCACCCCAGGTGGTGGAGCTTCTGAATAAGGCACCGGCGGACCTGGCCGGCACCCCATTCGAGCAATTGGTCGACCCCACCTACGTGGAAAACTTCCTCAGGACCCTACAGGCGTCCCGCCAGGAGCGACAAATACAGCGTATCGACCTCAAGCTGTTGGATGCCGACGATCGCCAAGTCTCTGTTACGCTGAGAGTACTGGCATTGCAGGATACGCTACACGGTTTCAGCGGTTACCGGCTAAGCCTCCAGCCCGGTATTCAGGCACCCTGATCCAGGGTTTTGTGGGTGCCGTCGCACAACGGCGGGTTGCCGGTGTGCTTGCAGCCGCAGAACCACACCCATTCTTTCTTTTCAGCCGTGTATTTAACCGGCGTAAATCCTGTTCCCTTGTGGGAGCCGTCACAGAATGGCTGGCTGTTACTGCGGCCACAGGCGCACCAGAAGTAGTTCTTGCCGCCCTCGACCAGCACTGAACACGGCGTGGTTCTGGGAATTTCCGGCTTCTCATCAGTCATTGGTCAGCCCCTGCTTTATTCTTTTGTATCCAAGGGCAGTATAGTCAAAGCGGAGCGTATTGCCTGCGCTCAGCGCTTCCCATCCAGAGGTCGAATGACGTCCTTCAGACGCCCGGATTCCACCAATTCCATGAACTCGTCGCCCAACCGGTCGCTTTCGGCAATCGCCTTGCGCCACGCGCGCTCGCGGCCAGCGTCGTCTCCGATGTAGCGCTCGAAGTCCTTCCGGTCTGGCAGTTTCCGGTCTGGCAGGGATTCCAGGTATTCCGGGGAGGGTGACACCAACAGTACATCCTGCAGCCGGGTGGCATCGCCGCGACGCCAGGGCAGGGTTTTGTCGAACCAGCCCGGAACCACCTTATCGGTGAAGTGGGGATAGAGGATCACCCCGGGCTGTTCGTACGGCAGGTCAAGATGGTAATCCAACAGGCCCCCGTCCCGATATAACCCATCAGGAGCGCCGGGAATGTTGCGGACACCGGACATCACCATGGGTATGGACGCAGACGCAAGCAGCGCTGACATCAGGTTATCGCGGCTCAATGGCACTTCATGGCTGGGAAAATCCACCAGCTTGGCCAGGGGTGCTTTCACTCGCGCATCATGGATGATGCCCCGCTCCATGAACCGGCCCAGATGTCGGCGGCTGACCAGGTTGGCACTGATGGCATTCATCAGACCCAGACTGAGGCGCCCCCTGGTATCGTGCTCCAGCATGCCGCGGCTGCGAACCACAACAACGTTCAGGCGGTACCAGGGATGATTGAGAATGTGGTCTTCATGGCCCCCCAGCAGTTCTTCCAGAAACAACACACTCTTGCGGCTGACTTCCGCCATGCTGACGCCTTTGGCGAAGCGCTGGGATGTGTAGAGGTCCGCCAGCCGGGCCAGCTGCGCCTTGGGGTCATCCGTCGAGGCCACCGCTGCAAATCGCCAACTGCCAATGGAAGAGCCAATCAGCGAGCGCTCCTGTGGCGCCCTGGGCAGAAAGTCCCCAAAGATGGCTTTATCCAGGCCGGAAATGCCCAACGCCTTCGGGCCACCCGCTGCGCCAGGGATGACGTGCACGTCGCCCGCCGCAAACGGTTGCTCCCGCAACCGCTCAAAAGCACGGCGGCCGGCGCGTATGGTCAATGCGGGAGAACGGGTGTGTACTGCGCTCATAACGGCTCCTTGTTCCGAGCCCGCCAGTTTAGCGAACTGGGCTCCCGGCAGCCAGAGCGCGATTCTCGCCCGTTGAAAGGTGTAAAACCAACTACCTTCCCGTGAAGGCCGTGCTAGACTTTGCAAAAGCCCGGATCAAGGAATGCGGGCCCACCACAAACAGCGGGAGTGTGCTGTGAATCCTCTTGCCACTACAGACAACCTGGCCACCAACCCCACCCTGGCCGTGATTGGTTTTAAGCGTCAGATCGTCTATCACCTGCATTTCTGGGCTTTTATTGCCGTCGCTCCGCTGGTGATGGTGCAATGGCAAAAAGGCAATGTTCTGCTGGCATCGCTTCTTATTCTGTTCTGCCTGAATGCAGTGGCCGTTATTGCATTCCTTCGATTCCGCGGTGTCTATTTTCTCCAGGGGCGCCTGTTCCCGACATTGGCAGTGGTCTGCGCGGTGTATTCCACCCTGATCAATGGCCACGCCGGGCTGTACTGGGCATACCCGGCTGCCGCCGCACTGTTTTTTTTGCTTCCGTTGAAGGAGGCCACCGCCAGCAATATCGTGTTTGTAGTCAGCATGTCCGTTGTGTCGTTTATTACGTTTCCAGAAGCGGATTTCTGGCGTATCACCTTTTCCCTCGGCCTGACCTGCCTATTCGTGATGATCTTTGCCTGGCTGGTGGGCCGCCTGCAGGTCGAGCTGACTCGCCTGGCCACCACCGATCCCCTGACCGGCTGCCTCAACCGCTCGCAATTGGCGGATATTCTCAACGGCCAAATCCAGATGCGTGAGCGATACGAGCGAGTGTCCAGTCTCATATTGCTGGATCTGGATTACTTCAAGATGATCAACGATCGTTGGGGCCACCTGGCCGGTGACAAGGTGCTGCAGGAGCTGACACTGCGGATTGGCAGGCGGCTGAGAGAGAGCGACCGTCTGTTCCGTATTGGCGGTGAGGAATTCATGCTGGTACTACCGGAAACCCGCCAGAAGGATGCTGACAAAGTCGCGCGGGAATTGCTGACCAGCATCAGTGCCCGCCCGTTCGTAGAAGGGATACAGATCACAGCCAGCGCGAGTGTGGCGGAAGTCGGCAAGGGTGAAACCTGGTCGGTCTGGCTGAATCGGGCGGATCAGGCACTCTACGAAGCCAAGGCGAGAGGCCGTAACCAAGTAGTCAGCGCCGCCAGGAGACCGCACGAGCAACCACCCGAAGATACTGAAGACAAAGCGTTGGCCAACGACCTGTAGCACCTCGGGCCTTACTCCGACTGCTTGCAGAAGTCCCGCCACGCCCGATACACCTCACCGGTAGATTCGAAATGAGGGTAGTGACCGACGTTGCGAAGGCTCACCACGTCCGCGTTCGGCACCAGCTCCCGGTAACGTCTGGCCATAGCGGAACCGGACACCGGGTCCGCCACACCCGAGATCAGCCTCATTGGCTGTTCTGCCTTCTGTAAGGCACCCACCCAGCGGTTACGATGGCAACGGCGCTCTTCCATGAAGTGAATCAGGTTATGCAGAATTCCGCGGCCATTGTTGTAGGTCAACAGGTACCAGAAGTCATCCATATCTTTCCGTGACGGCGGGGTCTCCGGGCCAAACAGACGCCGGAAGTTGCGTTCGAAGGTACGACGGGTGAGACCGCGACTGATCAGGCCACCGAGAGGGCTGCCCAGGAGCTTCTGAATTAACAGTGGGCTGTGGACTTCCGGAAACAGGGCGCCGTTGAGAAAGCCGACCCGGGCGATGGAGAAAGGCAGTAACCCTTCCTGATCCCTGGCCAACAGTTCCTGGGCCACGCTGCCGCCATAATCGTGGGCGAACAGACTGACTGTCTTCAATCCCAGACCGGCGATCCAGCCCTCGAACATGTCGGCCTGGTCTTCGATGCTGTAGTCGTAGAGTGCCGGCTTATCGGAAAAGCCAAAGCCCAGCATGTCGAGGGTGAACAAGCTGTGATGCTGCTGCAGCATTGGCCACAGCCGGCTCCAGTCCCAGCTGGCCGTCGGAAAGCCATGCAGCAAAACCACGGGATCGCCCTGGCCCGCCATTCTGCTGAAGATCGCGTGGCCGCCATAGGAAAACCACTTGCCCTCCTGTTGCCACCATTCCAGTGTCGCATTCCCTGCGCCGGGGGCGGCACCCCGAACTCCCGGTATTACCTGTTCCATTGCGGTTTCCTGAAACCAGCCTGAGACTGAAACTCTAAATCAAACCAACCGCCCCTGCCAGATCTGGTCCGACAATTTGCGAACCAGAGCGTTCCGGGGTGGTCTTTTCGCCCTGTGTGGTCGTAAATCTGGAGGGCGCGGGCAAATTCCCTTAAGCTTTCGCCCTGAACTGATTCATTTAACCGGAAGCGACTATGACCAACAAGCTCGACGACCTGGCCAGCCATTTTCAGCAGATCATTGCAGGCCTGGGCGAAAACCCTGATCGCGAGGGACTTCAGGACACCCCCATACGGGCAGCCAAGGCTATGCAGTTCCTGACGCAGGGTTACAAGCAAAGCCTGGATACATTGGTCAATAACGCGGTTTTCGAGTCCGCCATGGACGAAATGGTCGTGGTTCAGGACATTGAGCTGTACAGCATGTGCGAGCACCATATGCTGCCGTTTATCGGGAAGTGCCACATTGCCTACCTGCCACAGGGCAAGGTGCTTGGCCTGTCTAAGTTTGCTCGCATTGTTGATATGTACGCCCGTCGCCTACAGATCCAGGAAAATCTGACCCGCGAGATTGCGGAAGCCGTAGAATCTGTAACCGATGCCAACGGCGTTGCTGTGGTTATCGAAGCCCAACACATGTGCATGATGATGCGTGGTGTGGAGAAGCAAAACTCGAGGATGAAAACATCGGTGATGCTCGGCGCATTTCGCAAGTCACAAGCTACGCGGGCCGAATTCCTCCAACTTCTGAATCAACGGAACTGAGCACATGACAACTAAGCCAGTTGCTGTGGTCACCGGTGCCGGGCGCAGACTTGGTTACCATATAAGCGACGCCCTGATTCAGCGAGGCTTTCAGGTGGTTGCCCTCTATCGCACCCATACCGTCGATATTGAAGATCTTGTCCGACGTGGTGCGACCGCAATCGCAGTTGATCTCAGTGATCCGGTGTCGCTTCAGGCCGCAATCGACGAAGTTGCGCAACAAACTGCCACTATCAGTTTGTTGATAAACAACGCATCAGAGTTTGAACCGGACGCCCCGGACCTAAAGGCGCGGGTCATACAAGCAGCGCGCCTGTTTCAAATCAACTGCACGGCGGCAATACAGTTAATGGATGGGCTCTCGAAACATCTGGAGATGGCTGCCCAGGAACATCAGCGCCCGTCTCTGATCGTGAACATAACGGATATATTCACTGAACGGCCGAACCCACACTACGCAGCGTATTGCGCATCAAAGGCGGCGCTTGCCAATGCCACTCTCAGCTACGCGGCGCTACTGGCGCCGACCGTCAGGGTGAATGCCATCATGCCGGGCCCCATTGGTTTCCTGCCTCGTCATACCGAAAACCAGAGACAACAGGTGATGTCGGAAACCTTACTGGCCTGCGAGGGTGGATTTGACGCCGTGGTTATTCAATTGTTGGCCTTGCTGGACAACGATTTCATCACTGGCGCACAAATTCCGGTAGATGGTGGTCGGCGTCTTGCCCAAGGAATGGCCGCGCACGGTAATCGTAGACAGGAATGACGCATCAAACCTGTCGTTGAATAAGTTCCGATAGTAACGCTCGCCAATCTGCTCCCCGCTAAAAAATCCGTTGTCACTGTGCTCGAGAATATCGATATCAATGGTTCGGTCCTTGCGGCTACTGAGCGGATCAGAGCGATCACGCCCGAGAGTTTCCTCCAGATGGTTAAAGCTGCTTTTAAGATGCTGCGGGGATTGCGGGCTGAATACAATGACCAGTGCATTGAGAAACGACCGCTCGGTATCAATACCCTCGGGAAACGTGGAAATAACTGGCGAAAGCCACAGTGAGCCATAATCGGCCAGCAATCGGTCAATGGCGATTGCCAAATTCGTCTCGGGCCTGATGTTGCTGCCCAACCCACACAGATACCACATGATCAGGTTATCTCAGCAGTTTTCGGATGTATGCACCAACAAGTACGGTCACGAAGAGCACACCGATCATCGACTCTAGCGTTACCAGTATTGACATGATCCCGGTAGCAGGAGGGGTGGGGCTACTCCAGTTGCCATAAAAGCTGCTGATAAAACTCTGGAGGCTCAACATGACCGCCTCACCAGACCCAACGCCCAGTGCCACAAACATGGCTGAAAACATCAAGGATATCATCAACGCTGCCGCCAGAATGTTGCGAAGACGTATCCCCCAGCCAAACATACCACCAAGCAAGTAACGGCGTGAGCGACTTGCCTCTTTATAGTGCCGCATGTGGAAAAATGCATGATCCTCTTCACGCAAATGCCCTGTGGCAGACATCCAGTTTTTGAACTGCGTGTAGGCTTCTGCCAGGTGGCGGCGATCATCCTCGCCCGGATTACTGACATCGGCCCGCGCCAGCAAACCAAAAGGGGGCGGGGTCATGGCACGACGTCGTTGAGTGGGCCCGTAGATCAGCGAGATCGGATCAAACCACGCCTGGTCAGCATGAAAACGTGTCAGGTCCACACTTGGCGTACCCTCCTCTGGCGCTTCCAGCTCCACTATCCAAGCCTGGCCTACCGAGGAGCCGTTCAAACTGCATCGCCCACGCAAATGGCGCCCCGTTATCTTCAGGCGACGCCCAACCAATGTGTCCCGGATGGCAATACCGGCGTCCTCATTCATCACCTGAATCCGATCCATACACAAATCTGCAACCAACTCGCAATTTTGCACCAGAAGTGTGTTTGCCTCTATGCCGGTAAGCCGCAGGTGTTGCAGGTGAGTACGATGAATCTCGATATCACCAGACACCGTGTAACCAGCGATATGCAACCCGCCATTGAAGCTGTTTTTGCTGAGCTGTTCGGCCTGATAGCTTTGACGGCCGATAAAAACCTGCCCCAGAGAGGGCGACGTATTCACAGGCGCATCATCCTGAATCGCCATCAGCTGAACCGGAGCATCAAAGGTGCCGTTGAGTGCCAAGCATCCTGTCAACGTCATCTCGTTAAGCCAGAGCATGTCATCACTGCCACGAGTGCCAAACTCCATAAGCAACGAGCAGGCTTGTAGCCCACGGAAGGAAACCCCTCCCGCACCGCTGAAATCACAACCAAACATCAGTACGCTGCCGTTCAGGTGCCCGGACTTTAAACTGAAATGATTGTCGAATTTGCAGTTCAGGCACCACAGGCTGCCGGCAAACCTGGCACGAATCCAACGAAAGTCTCCCAATACCCGGCAGTTGATCAATACCAGCGATCCAGCCACGTTCATGTCGGATTGTTCAGAGCCATCCAGCACCCTGTTCGCGATGACAACGACGCCATGAAAATCGTCCAGGACGGACAGAAATTCGGCTTCCCCAACAGGCCACGGTTCGTCTGCTGGTGCTTCACGACCATCGCTGCGCACGGTGATGTCAGGAGGGGCGCATTGAGTCAGCACCTCGCGCACCACCAGGGTCTCTCCGTCCCGGCGATCCTTCCCCAGGCGCACCTCGAACCCTTGGCCAACGGCCACTGCTGGAAACCCTTTCTGCTGAAACGGTCGCCAGTGGCTGTAACACAGACGCTGATCGTGTGTCACAAGTACAAGGAAGCGACCGGCATTCAGATCCGAATGGAGTACCTGCGCAAACACCAATTCGTCAGTCAAAGCGCAAATTCCTGTCCCTGCCTCACGAAACCGGCAAACTCGCTTTCCACTTCGAGCCGGTGCTGTTCAAAGTTGTCCTCGTAACTCATCAGATGCATGCGTTGGCGCACCTCAAAGGGATAGGTTTCCCTGAGTTCACGTACCGAGGCATGAACAGGATTCCAGTCCGACAGCGTTGCATCGTGAAGAATGACCTCGGGAGTGAATTTTTCGACCAGATCAGGAATCGGTCGTGTATCGCCACTGAACATCAGGTGGTTGTTGATAAACAGGCCGTACGATGGCTTTTGCGGAGTATGCTGATTCTGGAACAGCTGAAACTGGATGCCCTCAAACTCAAAGCTCATGTCTTCCAGCAAAACCACATCAAAGAAATCGTCCAACTCAGCAGGCCCCTCACCAACCTGCCCCATGACACCCTTCAATGTATGCTCCCACAGCTCCTCATACACTCCAGGCGGCAGATATAGAGTAGGACGAAAACCATGCTGAAAACGGCACTCGTATCCTAATCGCTCCAGACCAAAACAATGGTCGGCATGGGCATGAGTAATAAAAACCGCGTGTACATCGGCCAGACCCAACCCCAGATCTTGAAGCGCAAACTTAATCGTATAGCCCGCGTCAATCAATAATCTCCGACCACCCGCTTCCACCATTGCATTATTGTTCCAATGCTTGAGCGCTTCGGAGTGGCCAACTCCCAGCATTGTCAGCGTTGCCATAATTCGTTCCTTTAAGTAGTTACCGGAAGGGGTAGGGTGACAAAAATCTTGAACAGGGATAGTAATATATGCAAGCTTTTAGATATAAACTCCGAGCTTTGAGTATTATGTTTCCGCAAAACCGCTACCAACGTTGAACGCATTATGCCAGTCAGTACACCAACAACAATTTACTCTATCCTGCGCGATGTTGGCACCATAGCGCTTGTTGGGGCCAGCGATAAACCCAACCGCCCCAGCAATGAGGTGATGGCCTATCTGCAGAGCCGAGGCTACCGGGTGATTCCGGTGAACCCAAGGCTTGCTGGCAGGTCGGTGCTGGGGGAAACCGCGTACGCCAACCTGGCAGACATTCCAGTAGCGGTGGACATGGCGGATCTGTTTCTCGCAACGAGCCATACCGACTCCGTCATCGACTCCTCGATTGAGCTGGGCATTCCCGTTATCTGGATGCAAATCGGCGTTATCAACGAAGCGGGTGCTCAGAGAGCTGAACAGGCCGGTGTAACGGTCGTGATGGACCGGTGCCCCAAGCAGGAAATCCCCCGCCTTGGCGTGCCCACGGTGTCGCGGCCGCCAGGCTAAGCTGTCGCCCACAGACAGGATTCCCGCCATCCTGTTCTGACCGCAACACTTCTGCCATAATCTAGCCAGACAATCAGAAGACTGGCAGAGCCATGTGGTTCCGACGTAAAACCAGCACACCACCTTCACGAAAACCGATTGCCCGTTCGCAGGCAGGTTTGCTTGACCCTGACGCCCAAACCAGAGTTGAGCGCGTCCGTCTGCCCGTCGATCTGCTGACTTACGGCATGCGCATCGTCAAGCTGGACCGACCCTGGATCGAAGTGCCCGTACTGTTCCAGGGTTTCACTCTTGAGAACGACCACCAGGCTCGCATACTCCGTCAGTACTGCGAATGGGCGCTGGTTGAAGGCGACGAGCAAGTGTTGGCTGAGGCCCTGGCAAGGGTCACCAGTCACAAACAGCGCACGGCTACCCCACTTCCGGAAACCCGCTCCCTCGCGGAAGAGATCCCCCGCGCCAACCAGGTATGGGGCAAGACCCAGGCATTCGTGGAACAGATCACCCTTGCCATTGAACGGGGCAATGATCTGAACCTGCAAGACGCCCGCCCGGTTATCCGGGAATGCGTGGAAAGTATCAAAGCCAACGCCAGTGCAATGTTCTGGATGAGCCGCATCAAGTCCCGCGACGCCTATACCGCGGAACACTGTTTGCGGGTGGCCATCTTTACCGTTGCCTTCGCACGCTTTCTGGGACTGCCCGACGAGGACCTGGAAATTGCCGGTATGTGCGGACTGCTTCACGACCTGGGCAAGCTTAAGGTTCCTGACGAAATTCTTAATAAACCTGGCGCTCTGAGCCCGGCTGAATATGCGATCATGCAACAGCACACGACGTTCGGCTATGAGCTGCTGAGCTCTGACCCGAAGCTGGATCCGATTATCGGGGACGTGACCCGTCACCACCATGAGCGTCTGGATGGCCGCGGCTATCCGCAACAACTGGAGGAATGGCAGATCAGCCGCTTTGCCAGGCTGGTCTCCATCGTTGACGCGTTCGATGCCATGACCAGTGACCGCTGCTACCGCGACGGAATTCCGGCATCTGACGCCATCCGCATTCTATACCGCAATCGCGGCCGGCAGTTCGATGCTGACATGGTAGAAGCCTTTATTCGCATGGTGGGCATTTATCCACCTGGAACACTGGTGGAGCTCAACAGCGGGGAAGTGGCCCTTATCGTGACCGTGCACCCGGGTAAAAAACTCAAACCCAGGATTGAGATACTGATGGATGCCAACAAAAAGCCGGTCCCTCCCCGAATCGTTGACCTGGCAAACCCGACAACCGAAGAGCAGCAAGCGATTCACCATCCGTTGCCGGATGGCGCTTTCGGAATTTCACTGAAGGGAAGGATTCAGCAATTGGTAACAGATCATAGCGTTTATCCCTCATAATTAGATGAATACGGCCGATATGTTAGTCACTCACCTCATCAACCGGAGCATTTTGTGGACAAACCTGCATCGGCGCTAACCCTGTTCGTGAGGGGACTGCTGAACCCGGCGTTTCCGGCACTGATTTTCCTGGTGTTCCTGGGAATCGCCCTGGTTCTGCAGTACGGCATCGAAAAACAGGACCACACCCAAATCCAGTCCAATCTTGGCAGCGAGGCCAGTTCCATGGCAAAGCGGCTGGAGCGGGAATTCCGTGTTCACGCAAACTCCATCAGCCGCATGGCGAAACGATTTGAAGCCTTACCGGACACGCCAAAAGAAATCTGGGAGCAAGACGCCCGCCGATACCTGTCAGATTTTGGCGTCTACCAGGCGATCGAGTGGATTGACCGCGATTATGTCATCCGCTGGATGGTACCGATCGAAGGTAACGAAGACGCAATTGGTTTCAATGTGGCCTTCTCCCCGGAGCGGCGTGCTTCGCTTCAGAAAGCACAGATGACCGGTGATCTGGATATATCTGGCGTCATTGATCTGAAGCAGGGCGGCAAGGGCATGGTCATCTATGCGCCCATATCCACCGGTGACGCCAACAACGGCTTTATTGCCGGAGTGTTCCGGATGGAAACCCTGGCTAATTACATGCTTTCCAACCGCGCCCTGACCTCCTTCCACATCGAAATCCGGGAAAAAGGCGACCCCGCCTACGTGCTTAACGATTCAATGGAAACAGACTCCAGGTTCTCCCGCACCCTGGATGTTGACCTGCCAACACTCGATTGGACACTGGCGGTAACCCCCTCCATCTCGTGGGTTGAGGAACAACGCAGCCGCTGGCCATTTGTGACCTTCATCGTCATGCTGTTCATGGGCCTGCTGACCAGCCTTACCACACTCCTGGTACAGCTGACTCTCAAGCGCAACCATGCACTGCTGAGAACCCGCCGGGAGCTGGATGCGGAAATCAGCCAACGTCAGGCGGTGCAAAAAGATCTCGCTCGCCTGGAAACCACCGACGCCCTGACCGGCCTCGCCAATCGCCGTTTTTTCATGGAAGACCTGGCGCACACCCTAAGCATCGCTGACCGTCAGATGCGCCAGGCAGCGCTGGTGATGATCGACCTGGACCGGTTCCAAACGCTCAACGATTCTCTCGGCCATCAATTCGGCGACGAACTGCTCATCAAAGTCGCTGAACGCCTGAATGCCCTGAGCGACGAGAAAGTGATGGTGGCCTATTCCGGCGGCGATGAGTTCATGGTGTGCCAGCAGCATGTTGAAAACATTGATGATGTAATCAATCTGCTGGGCCAGATCAAGCAATGCTTCGAAGAGCCGTTTGCCGTGCAGGGTGAGGAACACAGCATTACCGCAACCATGGGCGTGGCTGTCTATCCCCAGAGTGGCCTGGATGCCGATACCTTACTGCGCAATGCCGATGTGGCTCTCTACCGGGCCAAGGAACAGGGCCGCAACACCTATCAGTTTTACACCGAGGGCATGCAGGACCGGGAGGTCATGCGCCTGGAACTGGACAAGGATCTTAACCACGCGCTGGCCAACGACGAGTTCGTGCTCTATTTCCAACCGCAACTGGATCTCAACGACTCGTCCATCAACAGCGTGGAGGCTTTGATACGCTGGCAGCATCCTCGCCGAGGCCTGTTGCCACCAGTGGACTTCATTCCCCTGGCGGAGGAAAGCGGCCGCATTACCGACATTGGTCGCTGGGTGGTCATGGCCGCCTGTCGGCAACTGGCGAAATGGCAGAAAGGCCCCTACTCCCATCTGCGCATCGCGGTGAATCTCTCTGGGCGCGAACTGGATGACGAAAGCATTGTCGACCATATCCAGGAAGCGCTGGAAAGCAATGGCGTTCCAGCGAGCCGGCTGGAGGTGGAGCTGACCGAAGAGATCTTCATCCAGAATATCGAGCACAACCTGAACCAGCTGACCAAGCTACACAAGCTGGGCGTGCACCTGGCCATTGATGACTTCGGCGTGGGTTACTCTTCGCTGGGTTACCTGCGGGATTTCCCAGTGGACCTGCTGAAGATCGACCGCTCCTTCATTACCGACGTTACCGAGCGCCACGACGACGCAGTGATTACCCGCGCGGTGATTAACCTGGCCCATAACCTAGGCATCCAGGTGGTGGCGGAGGGCGTGGAAACCCATGAGCAGCTGACTTTCCTCAAGAATCACCGCTGCGATCTGATTCAGGGTTACCTGATCAGCCGCCCGATTCCGGCAGGCGAACTGGAGCGAGCGCTGAGCGCTGGTTTGCTGGAAATCGACACGCCGGTTGGTAGCTGATTGAAATGAGTGCCGCAATTCACCACTATTGCCGTATTCATTTTCAAGGTGTGGCCTCATGAGTTCAAAGTATCTGACGGCGGAACAGGATGTCCGTCTGCGACGGTGGGAAGCCTGGAACAAGCGTTACTTTATTTTCGCGTTCTTCTCGCTGGTCATTGTTCTGGTCTTCAGTAGCCAGCTCGGGCTGTCCAGTGGCGACAGCTGGGGGCCGCTGGGACTTCTGATTGCCGCTTTAGTTACCCCCATTATCATTCTGCAACTGCGTCTTGCATGTCCCGCCTGTGGGCAGAAGATTGGCTGGCAGGCCAAGCTGATGGCCCCGGACCAGTGCAAAGCCTGTGGCACTTTCCTGCGCGCTAAAAACTCTTCCTGAAAAACCTTTGACCTGTGAGTAGCTCATAGGTTTTAGTCTATTCCTAATGCAATGCCTGGTGGTACCCGACATTGGGTGCCTGTTCGTGATTGAAAGGTATCTGTTTCCAAAACACGCTCCTGCGGCACATCCATGTGACGCTTGGGCTCCGCCATCCATGGCTCCGCACAGTTTTGGAAACAGATACCTTCCACTCACTTGTTCGACGTTCGGGATGGCCGGCAACGTTATGAAAGTCAAAGAGATCGCTATTGGCGCCGGGGTTAACCCGGACACCGTTCGGTTTTATACCCGTGAGGGGTTGCTGAAGCCCACGCGGAACCCGGACAACAACTACCAGCAATACGATTCCGAAGACCTGCGGCGGTTACGATTTGCCCGCAAAGCCCGGCAACTCGGGTTTTCACTGCCGGAAATACGACAGATTCTGGAGCAGGCAGATGACCATCATTCGCCCTGCCCGATGGTGCGGGACGTGTTCCAGCAGCGGCTGGTGGAAGTGGAGCGTGAGATTGCCGAGTTACAGCAACTGCGTAGTCGTATGACCGCCGCGCTGTCCGCCTGGCAGGATATGCCGGACGGCACACCGGACGGACACACGATTTGCAGGCTGATTGAACATTGGGATGAATCCCTGCCGGACGACGGTTGGAAGGAGTAAGGCTCGATGAATGAGAAAACCGATTTGAACGACGGCCAGATTCAACTGGCCGTTACCGGCGCCAACTGTGCCTCCTGCGTGAATACGATTGAGAGCGCCCTGAAGTCGGTGGACGGCATCACCGGCGCTCACATGAACCTGGCCGACCGAACTGCCACAGCGACCGGGCATGCTGACCCTCAGGCTCTGATCAGGGCGGTGGAAAGCTCCGGCTATGGAGCCAGCCAAATCGAAGACCCTGACGCGGCGGACGACCGCAAGCAGGAGGAGGATCGTAAGCAGTACAAGACCCTGCTGGTGAAGATGGCTGTCAGTCTGGGACTCGGTCTCGGCCTGATGATCTGGGGCATGGGTTTCGGCACCATGATGGTGACCAGCGAGAACCAACCGATCTGGCTGACCCTTGGCGTGGTCACCCTGGGCGTCATGGCTGTCACCGGTGGTCACTTTTTCTCCGGAGCGTGGAAAGCGTTCCGGCACCACAATGCCAACATGGATACGCTGATCGCCTTGGGGACCGGCACTGCCTGGGTCTATTCCATGACGGTAGCCAGCATCCCGGATGCACTGCCGGAAATGGCACGGCACGTGTATTTTGAGGCGTCGGCGATGATTATCGGCCTGATCAATCTGGGGCAGGCACTGGAGCTTCGCGCCAAGGGCAAGACCTCGGAAGCCGTGCGTCGGCTGTTGGACCTGCGAGCAAAAACCGCCCGCGTAATCCGTGATGGCGAGGAGCAAGATCTGCCGGTGGAACAGGTTCGGGCGGGTGATCATATCCGCGTTCGTCCGGGTGAAAAACTCCCGGTGGACGGGGAGATTACCGAAGGCAGCACCCGCGTTGATGAAAGCATGCTCACCGGCGAGCCCATGCCTGTCAGCAAGGGCGAGGGCGACGAAGTGTCCGCCGGCACCATCAACACCCATGGCTCCATTATCTACAAGGCCACCCGCGTCGGCAGCGAAACCGCCCTCGCACAAATCATCCGTTTGGTGAAAAAGGCCCAGGGCTCCAAGCCCGCTATCGGCCGCCTGGCAGACAGGATTTCCTCGATTTTCGTACCCAGCGTGATGCTGATTGCCGTGGTATCGGCACTGGTCTGGTACAACGTCGGGCCGGAACCGGCCGTGGTTCACATGATGGTGGCCGCGACAACAGTTCTGATCATCGCCTGCCCCTGTGCCCTTGGGCTTGCCACGCCTATGTCAGTGATGGTGGGCGTCGGAAAGGCCGCCGAATACGGCGCACTGATTCGCCAGGGGGACGCCCTGCAGACGGCCGGCAAGCTGGATCTGGTGATCCTGGACAAGACTGGCACCATTACCGAGGGTCACCCGGCCGTCACCCGTTTCCATGCCACCGACGGCGATACCGGCAGGTTGCTGGCCCTGGCCGCCGGTCTGGAACAACACTCGGAGCACCCGTTGGCCGAAGCCATTATGGCGAAGGCGAAGGACCAAGGGGCAACGCCGGACAATGTCACCCGCTTCGAAGCCCTCAACGGCAAAGGCGTGCAGGGCGAGCTGGATGGACAAACCGCGCGCCTGGGCAACCGCCGCTGGCTGGAGAGCGAGAACATTGATCTGGCCGAACTGCAGGAGGAGGCCAATGCCATCACCGCCGAGGCCGGAACCCCACTGTTCCTGGCCCTGGGCAATCAGGCGCTGGGAGTGGTCGGCGTCGCCGATGCGGTGAAACAGGATTCGGAAGCCGCCATACGGCGACTGCACGACGCCGGCATCCGGGTGATGATGGTGACTGGCGACGTCGACGGCACCGCCAGGGCCATTGCCGAGAAAACCGGGATCGACGATTACCGCGCTGAAGTTCTGCCGGAAGACAAGGCCACCATCGTCAGCGAGATGCGGGGCAAAGGTTATACCGTGGCAATGGTAGGCGACGGCATCAACGATGCGCCTGCCCTTGCAGCGGCGGACGTTGGCTTTGCCATTGGCACCGGCACCGATGTCGCCATTGAAAGCGCCGGTATTACGCTGATGCGGGGCTCTCTCCACGGCGTTGCCGACGCCATTGAGATATCCCGGGCCACGGTACGCAACATCCATCAGAACCTGTTCGGCGCCTTTGCCTACAACTCGTTGGGCATACCCGTCGCGGCCGGACTGCTTTACCCAGTGTGGGGGATTCTGATGAGCCCGATACTGGCCGGCGCCGCGATGTCGCTGTCGTCGGTCACGGTCGTTACCAACGCCAACCGGCTGCGACTGTTCAAAACCACCAGTAACGCAGGCAAGGAGGGGAACCAATGAACGCACTTCTGGTCAATGCCGGAGGACTGATCCTGATGGCCGCCATCGTCTGGTGGTTCTGGTTGTCACCCTCTGGCGGCGGAGAACCAAACCACGATCACAGCCATCATCATTGAGGTAACATCATGAAAAAACAACTGTTGGCCCTTGGCCTCGTCGCAACCGTCGGCTTGAACGGTCAGTTACAGGCCGAAGACGGGCTGAAAGACATCCATGTCTACAAGTCACCGACCTGCGGTTGCTGCACGGATTGGGTGGACCACCTGAAGGAAAATGGTTTCAAGGTGGAAGTCACTGAAACCAATAACCTGAATCCGATAAAGATCGACGCCGGCCTGACACCGTCACTCGCCAGTTGCCACACCGCGTTTGTTGGCGACTATGTGATTGAAGGTCATGTGCCCGCCAACGACATTCACCGGTTGATCGCCCAGGCCCCGAAAGCAAAGGGTCTGTCGGTGCCCGGCATGCCGGCTGGCTCACCCGGCATGGAAGTGGGGGGCCGCAAGGACCACTATCAGGTGTTGATGTTCAACGACAGCGGCCAGACCAAAGTCTTCGCAGAACACAACTAGTTTTCCTACACACTTTGCCATGCCTGCTCTATCATACCTTCCAGATAGATCCAGACTGTGCATAAGGAAAGCTTTTGAGCCTGAAAACCCGACTACTGGGCCTGGCAGCGGCTCTGATGATCATCGCCTCAGTCGCCTCCTGGCTCGCGTATCGTGAGCTTTCAGACGACATCATCGAGCGCTGGGGGCAGCAGGTTGCCGAAATACAGGTGCGCTATGACAGCGCCCGCCTGCTGCAATCCCTGGAACGGGAAATCGGGCTCGCCCGCCAGATGGCCGACTCCTCCACGCTGGTCAACTGGGCTACCTCACCGGAAGATAAGGCGTTACAAAGCGACGCCATACGCGAAATGGAAAGCTTCCGGAGCAATTTCCGCGACAACAGTTATTTCGTCGCCCTCCGTGATTCCCGCCGCTACTACTACAACAATGCCAACAACGAATTTGCGAATGATCAGTTCCGCTACATCCTGGACCCCGACAAACCCGAAGATGCCTGGTTCTTCCAACTGATTGAGGAAGGCCGCAACTTTCATCTGAACGTAAACCCCGATACCGAACTCGGTGTGACCAAACTCTGGATCGACGTGCTGATGCGGGATGAGGAAGATCGCATCGTCGGCATGGTCGGTACCGGCCTGGACCTGGACGCGTTCCTGCAGGATATCGTGGATATTGACCAGGAGGGGATCACCACCCTGTTCGTGGACTACAACGGCGCGATACAGCTCTACCGCGACCGCAACTACATCGACTTTGCCAGCATCATCAAACCCGAAGGCCAGAAAAGCACCGTCGACCTGCTGTTTGATAACCCGGAAGACAAGCAGAAGGTGCTCGGCATGCTGCAACTTCTGAAAAACCGGGGCGGCGCCACCGGTGCCGTGGAGAGTAGCTTTGTGACCGTGGACGGCCGAAAACACCTGGCTGGCGTGGCCTTCCTGCCTGCCATCGGCTGGTTCGAGATCACCCTGCTGGATCTTGAAACGCTCCTGCCCCGCAGTTACCTATGGCCTCTGGTTGCCGTGTTCCTGACCAGTTTGCTGGTCACCCTGATCCTGTTCCATCTGATTATCCGTTCGCGCATCCTCAAACCCCTCGTCAGCCTTGAGAGCGCGGTTGAGAAGGTTCGGGGTGGCAGCTTTGCGCTTCCGCACCTGGAAAAACCGGACAACGAGATCGGCCGGCTTGCCAGTCATTTCGAGACAATGACCGACACCCTCGAGCATTCAACCCGCGAACTGGAACGGAAGGTTGCGCAACGTACTGACGAGCTGAACAGGCTGGCGCGTGTTGACGCCCTTACCGGGCTGAAGAACCGCCGTGGTCTGGACGAAGCCCTGGATGAAGAAATACAGCGGGCAAAACGACAGAACACGGGCTTTGGTCTGATCTGGCTGGACATTGACCACTTCAAGGCCATCAACGACGAGCTTGGCCATCAGGCCGGTGACGACATTCTCTGCCGCGTGGCACTGTGGCTCAAGGCCGGCGTGCGGCCCTACGACCACCCCGGCCGCTGGGGCGGCGACGAATTCGTGGTGGTGCTCTCGCCCTGCGATGAAGATACGCTGTGCCAGATTGCCGCGCGGATACGCGAAACCATCGAAAGGGACAGCATTCGCACCGGCACGCCGGTGACCGTTAGCGTGGGCGGGTACCTCTGCCAACCCGGTGACGACGTTGACACCATTCTGCGACAGGCCGATCAGGCGCTTTACCGTGTGAAACAGCAGGGGCGGAACAAAGTGCTTATCACGGATGGATCAGGCCAGGAAATTAACCCCGCGTAACATGGTCTGACTCATACCGCCATAACCGGTATACTCCGCAGCGACACTCAAATTTTATCCAGCCAGGTTCTGTTCATGCTCAATGCCGACGCCCTCAGCCAGTTGCGCCAGCTGAAAACCAATATCGAGGAAAACAAGGTTGTCTTTCCGGGTACCGTCAAAGCCACCAATGGGCGTTTCGGCTTTGTTGCGCTGGATGAGGGGCGAGACGTCTTCCTGCCACCGGAAGAAATGCAGAAAGTGCTGCCCGGTGACCGCGTCAAGATCACCGAGGAAGAGGGCGACAAGGGCAAGACCCAGGGCATGATCGACGAGCTTCTGGACACCAGTCTGGACACGTTCGTTGGTCGCTACCTGGTGAAAGGTAAAGGCCACTTCGTGGTGCCGGAAACCCCCGGCATCAACCGCTGGATCTTCATACCGCCGAAAGAACGCCAGGGTGCCGAGCCCGACGATTACATCTACTGCCAGATTCACAAACATCCGATCAAGGATGGCAAAGGCCAGGCAAAGATCCTGAAGGTCCTCGGCAAAGCCGGTGATACCGGCATCGAGCGCGCTCTCACCGTTGCCACCTTCCACCTGCCAGACACCTGGCCCGACGCCGTGCAGAAACAGGCCAGTGCGCTGGATGAATCAGCCGTTGACGCAAAAAGCGAAGGCCGGGACGATCGCACCGACCAGCCCTATGTGACCATCGACAGCCCCGGCACCCAGGACATGGACGATGCCTTGCTGGCAGAGCCCAACGCCACTGGCTGGAAACTGTCCATTGCCATTGCTGACCCGACGGCTGTTATCGAGCCGGGCAGCCCTGCCGAGCAGGAGGCCTTTCGCCGCGCCACCGCCATCTATTTTCCCGGCGAACCACTGCCCATGCTGCCGGATACCCTCAGTACCCGCCTGTGTTCGTTAATGCCGGACACCAAGCGCCTGGCACTGGTCTGCGACCTTCAGGTGAACAACGATGGCAGCCTCGGCGACTATCAATTTCATCAGGCAGTGATTCGCTCCCACGGCAAACTCAGCTATGAACTGGTCTCCAACCTGATCGAAGGCCGGGAAGACGACGATATCAAGGCGCTTCCGGATACCGTTTCCAACAGCCTCGACCAGCTCCACCAGATCGCCACCGCTCTTCGCAAATGGCGAAACGAGCACGCACTGGTGAACGGTGACCGCCCCGAATTCCGGCTGCGCCTGGACGAGAATCGCAGGATACGGCTGATCGAGCCCTCCGTTCAGAACGAGGCCCATCGCCTGGTGGAAGAATGCATGATCGCCGCCAACCGCTGCGCGGCCGACTTCCTGGGGCAACGTGACAAGGGGCTGTTTATCCAGCATCCCGGTTTGCGGGACGACCGCACCGACAACGTCCGCGCCTTGCTGGAAGGCTATGCCCCACAGCTCGCCGATATCGACGCCACCAGCGCCGCAGGCTTTCGCGACCTGATGAAGCAGACCGACGGGCTGGACGCAGAGGTTCCTGTCAAAGCCATCATTTCCCGCCAGCTTGCCCGCGCCGAGCTGTCGTTCACGCCCGCCCCCCATCAGGGCATGGGGCTGGCCGCCTACACCACGTTCACGTCGCCACTTCGCAAGTTCAGCGACTTCCACGTGCATCGGCTGATCAAGTCGATCCTGTGGCAGGAATCGCTGAACGAGCTCAACGATGACCAACTGGCCGAACTGCAACAGACCCAGATCCGCGCCCGTCAGGCTGCCAACAGCCTTGAGAACTGGCTCAAGAGCGATTTTGCGAAAACCCTTGGCGAGGACTCGATGACTGGCGTGATCAGCCGCACAACGCCTGCTGGGTTCTTTGTACGGCTGGACGCCAACGGCCTGGAAGGGTTCGTGAGCTGCAAGACACTTGAAGGTAAGTTCAGCTTCGATCCCGTTACGTTGCGCTTGATTCACAACAAAAACGGCCGTACGTTCCAGTTGGAACAACCCGTGACTGTGACCTTCTCCGGCGTCGACGACGAAAGAAAACAGATCCAGTTCAATCTGGTGGATGCGCCGACTGAAGGCCGTGAGCCCGCGAACACCGACGAGGCTTGAAAATCCGGCTCCGGAGCGCCATCTTAGTGAATAAGCGGGCACTTATTCGTTACGGAGGTGAATCCGGATGCCTATCAGCCCAACCGAGTTCCTGAAGAAGTACGGCTTCGAAGAGGAAGAAGAGGAGCGCGACCACAGCCTGCGCCACAATGCGATGGAACACGCAAAGCACTTGAAGCGCCCTCATGCTGGCACACCCCATGACTGGGAAGAGTGGGAGCGCTACAAGAAAGAGCACCCGGACGAAATCGAAGATGACGAAGGCAGCAATTAGTCCTGTCCGAGCATCCTCGACAGACGCTCGTCCTTCGCCCGCCACTGTTCCGCCAGCCAGTTTTTCACGTTCTTGCGATGCTCGGCATCCGTCGCGTAATCCCGGCCCTTCAGGTGCGCCGGGATGGTAACTGTGTCGATCTCCATGCCGACTTTACTCACCCTTCCACACATGAAATCCCAGAACGTTGGAGCGCCCCCTGGATAGGCAATCGTGACATCCACCAGTGTTTCGATGGAGTCGCCCATCGCGTCCAGCACAAAGGCCACGCCACCGGCCTTGGGCGTCAGCAGGTGGGTGTATTTTGATTTCTGCTTGTCGTGCTTGGCCTGGGTAAAGCGCGTGCCTTCAACGAAATTCATCACGCTCACCGGGGTGTAGCGGAACTTCTCACAGGCCGTACGGGTCGCTTTAAGATCTTCACCGCGCTTTTCAGGATGTTTGATCAGGTACTCACGGGTGTAGCGTTTCATGAACGGGAAATCCAGTCCCCACCAAGCCAACCCTATGACCGGCACCCAGATCAGTTGTTGCTTGAGGAAGAACTTCAGAAACGGTGCACGGTGGTTGAACACCCGCTGCATGGCGAAGATGTCGACCCAACTTTGATGGTTGCTCAACACCAGGTACCAGCTTTCCCGCTTGAGCTTTTCGTCGCCGTGGACGGTCCATTCCGTGCCTTGGGTGAGTTTCATCCAGCCGGTGTTGCAGGCAACCCAGGCTTCGGCGATCCAGATAATGACTTTGGTGCACAGAACCCGGAAACCGGTGTGGGGAATAATCAGCTTCAATATCGCCGGGATGTAGAGAAGCAGGCACCAGAACAGGGTATTCAGCCCCAGAAGGATGGAACTGATGACGCCGATAACGGGAGCTGGCAGGAAGCTGAGCATGGTGGTCCTGTTGTTGGTTTTTTAAGATGGCTGAATGATACCAATGGTTGGCAGGTTTGGGCAGTGGCCTGAAGTGACCGGTTTGCCATTGGTGATGGACGTTCTTGCCATAGTCGCACCTGAGGTTGGCCGGTAATCTTGGCCCCAGCCTGTTAGCCGCTGAGCTATGGTGAGGAGTGGACAGGCCTTCGCCAGACACGCCGTGAACCCATCCATGGGGGCTCGGCATTGCCATCCATGGCAGTGCACGGTCTGTCAAAGGCCTGTCCACTCCTCCCCTGTTACTCTTCAGTTAACGCCTTCTGGCCATCACAATGCCATAAACAACATAGATTTTTTGGGTGAAGCCCGCAGCAACGATGGACACTTCCATGCCTGATCCACTGCAGTACGCCTTCAACAAAGTCTCGGGGCTGACTCGCCAGACCGCACTATACGCCGGCAACGCCTTTGATCGCGTATTCCGGGCCGCCAGCCTGGTACAGGCGGGGCAGACGCCGTTTGAGACCTTGTACACCGATGGGCTGGTGAGCCTGCGATACTACCCGCCGCTGGCCGAGGATTTTATCGAGTTGGACGGCGAGATGATTGATGTGGAGCGCACGCCCCACAAGACGCCCATCGTAATCGTGCCGCCACTGGCGGTGAACATGCTGATCTACGACCTGTTTCCCCAGCGTAGCCTGGTGCGATTCCTGCGGGCCAAGGGGTTTGAGGTGTACCTGATCGACTGGGGCGTGCCTACGCGCCAGCACAGTCATTACAACCTGCACACCTACGTGGCGGAGTTGCTGCCGGCATACCTGAACCGGGTGCGGGAGCACAGCGGTGAGCAGGAGCTGTCGCTGCACGGCTGGAGCCTGGGCGGCATGTTCACGCTGTTCTATTCTGCCCTCAGCCGCGACCAGCACATCCGCAACGCCATCGTGCTGGGTTCGCCCATCGACAGCCACGCGTCAGGCCTGATGGGTTTGATGTACCAGCGGGTGTCCGACGTCGCCGATTTCGTCCGTAAGCGCACCGGCTTCCGCCTGCATGACGTGAAACCTCATTGGTTCCACTCTCCGGGCTGGGCCAACACCATCGGCTTCAAACTCACCAACCCCATCGGCAGCGTGATGGGCTACTGGGAACTCATCGTCCGCCTGGGCGACCGCGACTTCGTCGCCAGCCACGCCACCACCTCCGCCTTCCTCGACCGCATGGTCGCCTACCCCGGCGGCATCGTGCAGGATGCCGTGGTACGCCTGTGGATCGACAACGAACTCTCCAAAGGCCAGATCCAGATCGGCGAAGACGTCGCCCGGCTGGAGAATGTAAACGCCAACTTACTTGCCATCGCCGGCGATACCGACACCCTGGCAACCCCCGGCGCGGTGAAACGCATCGAAGACCATGTCAGCTCGAAGGACGTTACCTTCCGGGTTACCCCCGGGGGCCACATGGGCATTCTGGCCGGGAGCAAGGCGCCGAAGGAAAGTTGGCTGGAGATGGCGGAGTGGTTGGCTGAAAGATCGGACTGAATCACACAGAACGCGCGACTGGGAGACCGCCGGCACATAAGTCGGAAGCGCGTCTCGTAGCGTCCCTTCCAAAACTGTGCGGAGCCATGGATGGCGGAGCCCAAGCCGAACAGGACGTCTTGAGGCGTGTTTTGGAAGGGACGCTACGAGACGCGCCACCCCGGAAGTTAAAGGTTATCCAATGTAGCAGGTAGCTCAGAAAGACTCCGAACCACCGCATTAGGCTCAACCCCCCAATCTTCAAACACCTTCCCGGCATCCCTCTGCACCCAGATGGTCGTCAACCCCGCCGCCCGGGCACCAATCACATCCCACGCGTTGCTGGACACCAGGCACAGAGGCTTATCCATCGCCCCGGTTGCCCGTCGTGCATAGGCATACACCGCCGGGTCCGGCTTGAAGCTCTTGATGTCATCCACCGACACCAACCCCTCAAACTGATCCAGCAAATGGTTATGCCCCAGCACCTTCTCCAACGCCGGATAGGTGCCATTGGAAAAGGCAAACATCCGATACTCGCCCTGCAGGGATTCCAGTGCCGGCAACGAGTCGTCAAACGCAGGCAGGGACAGATAGGCCCCCATCAACTCATCTTCCCGCTCTCCGCTTAAGCTCAACCCATGGCTGGCCATCGCATACCTTAGCGCCTGCCGGGTACAGGCCCCGAAATCCTCGTACATGCGCATCAGCCCCTTGCGAAAGGAAAACTCCAACTGTTTTTCCCGCCACTGGGCACTCACGGATTCAGCCGCATCGCCTGCGTCCGGCGCCAACAGGTCTGCCATTCCCATGGGGTCCACCAGGGTTCCGTATACATCGAACGCCAGGATCGGTTTCATCGGGTGCTCCTAAATTTGTTCAACCAGTGTCACGACATCGTAAACCAGTCCGCATCGTTTTTTGAATGCTTACTCAAACCACCAACAACAAAGTACTCCGGAATGGGCAACCTCCCACGCCTCGGGTACACTGCTATTCATGAACCCTGTTGATACATTTAACCTCGACATTCGCTCCCTCAGCACCTTCATTGCAGTGCTGGATGAGGGCAGCGTTTCTCGAGCTGCTGTGCGACTGGGCGTGAGTCAATCGGCTGTCAGCCACACCCTGGACCGATTACGCCAGGCCCTGGGCGACGCTCTGTTCGTCAAATCCGGCCGAGGCATTGTCCCCACCCGGTATGCTCTCCAGGCCGGCCCACACATTCGCCAGATACTGGACGACCTGCACTCCCTGTCTTCCGGGCCGCCGTTTGCCCCGGCCACGGCCGAGTTCACCTTCACCATCGCCGCCAACGACTATCAGCGCGACCTGCTGTTACCCGGACTGTTGTCCGTGATCCGACAAGAAGCGCCTGGCATCCGCTTGCAGGTTGTCCCCTCGGGCATTCCGACCGCCGACATGTTGCGTAAAGACTTGTGTGACTTGATTATTTCCCCTCACGCACCGGAAGCTACCGACATCATGCAGCGGGGCCTGATGGCGGATCAGATGGTGGTTTTCTACGATCCCGCCATCCGCCAGGCCCCGGAGTCCCTGGCGGATTACCTGAAGGCGGACCACATCGCCATCCTGTTTGGCACGGGTGAAAAAACAGCTTTCGAAGGTTCGTTAGCCGCCCAGGGATTGACCCGGAGAACCGCCGTAACCGTGTCCAATTTTTCCGGCCTGCCAGCCTTCCTGCAAGGCACTGACATGCTCGCAACAGCACCCAAGCGCATGAGTGAGGACTTACTGCAGCAGTTTGCATGGACGCCCCTACCGTTCGACTACAAGCCATTCACATTGCTGATGCTGTGGCACAAACGCAACCAGAACGACCCCGCTCACCGCTGGATTCGAAACCACGTCAACGGCGTAGCAGCGACCATCAATGGCCTCAATACCTAATTCATCTGATTTGTTCATACATTGTATGAAATAGCTGGCCGTTATCCCAGGACAGGACGAGCGTAGACTCCCCATATCAGATTGAGCGCTGGGTGAGAGCCGGCCTTCTGAAACCGTGCGGAGCCATGGATGGCGGAGCCGAGCGTACAGGGATGTATTTACAGCGTGTTTCAGAAGGCCGGCTCTCACCCAGTGCCGTACTCCAAAGATTCCGGGATCAGTGATGCTCGCACTCACCAGTGTATGGACAACGATACTATTGGCAGCCGCTGTCGCCCTCGGGCCGCTGGCGATTGATATGTACCTGCCTGCCTTGCCCGCCATGGGAGAGGCGCTCTCGGCCAATACAGGTCAAGTACAGCTTACGCTGAGCATCTACATGGTCGGGTTCGCCCTGGCCCAATTGGTCTGCGGCCCGCTGGCGGACCGGTTCGGGCGTAAGCCCATCATGATTGGCGGATTCCTGCTGTTTGCGATCGCCAGCGTTGTTTGTGCTCTTGCGACCAATATTGAAACACTGATCCTGTGCCGCTTCCTGCAAGCGCTTGGCGGCTCGGCCGGTCCAGTGCTGGGCCGAGCAGCCGTACGGGATATCTATTCCCCACGGGACGCCGCAAAAATCATGGCTATTCTGGCCAGCATCATGGCCCTGGCACCCGCTGTTGCACCAACTCTCGGCGGTTTTATGGTGGTCAGCCTGGGCTGGTCGTCAATTTTTCTGGCACTGGGTGGCTATGCGCTCATCATGGCTGTGGTGGTTGCAGTGGGTATTCCCGAGCCGATGCGCCCGGAAAACCGGCAATCCCTTCGCGTTAGCAGCCTGTGGAAGAACTACCGGGCAATCGCCTCGGACATCAGCTTCCTGGGCTACACCCTGACCAACTCCCTGACCTTCGCCGGCCTATTTGCGTTCCTGTCAGGCTCGTCGTTCGTGCTGATTGATTTCCTGGGCGTGGAACCCCAGCACTTCGGTCTGTTCTTCGCCTGTATCGTGGCCGGTTATATTGGCGGCAACCTCACGGCCATCCGCCTGGGCCGCTCGTTTACGCCAGATCAGATACTGGTGCGAGGCCTGACGATATCGGTTATCGGTGGCGGCTTCATGGCCGCACTGGCAGCCTCGCAGGTTTACAACGTATGGGCAGTGGTGCTGCCACAAGCGTTGTTTATGGTCGGTGTGGGCATGGTCCTGCCTCAGACCATGGCCGGGGCCCTGGCTAATTTTCCCCAAATGGCCGGTTCGGCCTCCGCACTGTTCGGCTTCACCCAGATGGTGGTTGCAGCCATTGTGGGTGCTCTCGTGGGGCACTTCCACGACGGCACGTCACTGGTGATGGCGGGCATCATCGCTGCCTGCGCCATTGCGGCCCTCGGCAGCTACCTGCTAATGGTCCAGCGTCATCCGGCTCCCGGATTTGAGCCCGCCTGAAACCAACTTAACTCGACTCCCGGATGAAAAAACATCCAAAATGGGCTACACAGAGTAAGCTGTTAAACACAAATCCATTAGACCAGTATCAGGGAGTTCCAAATGAGCAACGTCACACTCGGCGGCAATCCAATCACCGTGAGCGGCACCCTTCCGCAAACCGGCGACACCGCCCCCAACTTCACCCTAACCACTCAGGGCCTGGAAGACGTCACCCTCGACAATTGGGCTGGTAAGCGCAAAGTTCTGAATATTGTCCCCAGTGTAGACACCCCGACCTGCGCCACCTCCACCCGTAAGTTCAATGAAAAAGCCAGCAGCCTGGACAACACGGTGGTGCTGGTCATTTCTGCCGACCTGCCCTTCGCCGCCGGTCGATTCTGTGGTGCCGAAGGCCTGGAAAATGTCACTACCCTTTCCAGCTTCCGAAACTACAGCTTCCAGGAAGATTACGGTGTTGCCATCCAGGACGGCCCACTTGCTGGCCTGACCTCCCGCGCGGTGGTGGTTCTGGACGAGAACAACAAGGTTCTGCACAGTGAGCTGGTTGGTGAAATCAAGGAAGAACCGAATTACGAAGCCGCTCTTTCGGCGCTTTGATTCCCAGCACTCCGAGTTACTGAAAGCGACTCCGTAATTGATGTGCGAAGGCCGGGGCGCCTTCCCCAGACCGTGCATTGCCAGGGATGGCAATGCCGAGCCCCCATGGATGGGTTCACGGCGTGTCTGGGGAAGGCGCCCCGGCCTTTGCACCCACTCACAAACCGATAACTGCTAAAATCGCCCACCAAGCAAAACACCTGGAACAGAAGCCACCAACGTGACGAACGCCACCCCACAAGCCAGCCTGCCGCGCCAGTTGTTCACCATGACCTGGCCCATGCTCTTCGGCGTACTGTCACTGATGACCTTCCAACTCGTCGACAGCGCCTTTATTGGCCAACTCGGCCGCGACCCACTGGCGGCACTGGGCTTCACACTGCCCATGCAGCAGCTCATCATCGGCCTGCAGGTGGGCCTTGGCATCGCCACCACCGCCATCATCTCCAGAACGCTAGGCGCCGGCGACCAACTCCGTGCTGAACGCCTGGGCGGTCTCGTCGTCACCGTGGGCGCCACTCTGGTGATTATCCTGTGTATCGCCCTCTGGCTGCTGCAAACCCAGATTATGGCTGGCCTGGGTGCCGAACAGAGCCTGCTGCCGCTGATCCGCAGTTACTGGATACCCTGGCTACTCTCCGCCTGGACCGGCGCCATGCTCTACTTTGGCTACAGCGTGTGCCGCTCCCACGGCGACACCAAACTCCCTGGCTATATGATGGTCGCCACCAGCGTGGCAAACATCGCCCTGGACCCGTTGTACATCTTCGTTTTCGGGTGGGGCCTGCAAGGCGCTGCCCTGGCAACCGTGACCGCCTTCGGTATCGGTTGCCTGTTTATCTACCCCAAACTGCTGCGCTCTGGCTGGATACGCTTCGACCTTTCCCAGCTGGCCCTCGGCAAGGCACTGAAACAACTGAATGGCATCATGGCGCCGGCTATGGTCAGCCAGCTGATGCCGCCAGCCTCGGCCATGTTCGCGACCGCCATGGTGGCTGGTTTTGGCTCCGCCGCCGTCGCGGCCTGGGGCCTGGGCACTCGCCTCGAGTTCTTCTCCATAGTGGTGGTGCTGGCACTGACCATGTCGATGCCGCCCATGATTGGCCGCATGCTTGGGGCCGGTGAGCTTGCGCGGATTCGCGTTCTCGTGCGATTGGCGGTTCGTTTTGTGGTGGTGTGGCAACTGGCCATTGGATTGATCTGGCTTTTAGCGTCAGGAGTGGTCTCAGAGCTGTTTACCAGCGATCGCGCCGTCAGCGATGTGTTGGGCAGTTATCTGGTTCGGGTGCCGCTGAGCTATACCGGCCTGGGCATCTGCATGCTGATGGTGTCGGTGTGCAATGCGCTGGGGCTTGCCATGCGGGCGCTGCTGGTGTCGGTCCTGCGGTTATTCCTCTGCTTTCTGCCACTGCTTTGGCTCGGCTCACAGCTCGGCGGTATCAACGGCCTGATGAGCGGTGCGCTGGTTGGCAACCTGATGGCAGGTGTCATGGCCTACCTGTTCTACCGGCAAGGCATCCGAAAGCTGGCACTCCAGGACTAAACACTAATCGCCGAAGCGTGCGCGGAAACTCTCTGGCATCGGCACAACCGATTTGCGCTGGTAATTGAAGAACACGAAACCGTACTTGGCCAGGGCCACGGGTTGACCGCTCTCCGCCTTGGTTACGCGGAATACGAAATCCCCGCCGTATTTGTTGAAGTCCATCAGCCCCACTTCAAAGCGGAGCATCTCCGGAAAGAACGATTCCGATTGGTACATCGTTGCCAGGTCGGTCACGATAATACCCACGCCGTTTTTGTCGGCTTCCTCGACACCATAGTTCACCAGGAATTGGGCCCTGGCTTCAGACAGCATGGAGATCAATGCATCGTTTCCCAGATGGTTGGCTCCATTGATATCGGTGATCCGAACCGGCATCTTGGTTTCAAAATAAAAGGCGTTATCCGGAAAAGAGAGCTTGATGCGAGCCAAGTCGGCGTTCCTGTGTGGGGGAATTTTCTTTAAACCCAATGATACTTGGTTGTAACCATGCCGACACCCCGAGACAGCAGACCGAACATTCGTTATCTTGGACTTTTAGCGGCAGCCTTCACCGTTGCCCGATGAAAGGGGTTGGGAGGCTACTGTCAAAACTGTGCGGAGCCATGGATGGCGGAGCTCAAGCGCCACATGGACGTGCTTGAGCGTGTTTTGACAGTAGCCTCCCAACCTCTTTCCAGCACCAACAGTCTGACCAACAGATACGGACACTCTATGGATATTCGCCCTGCTGCCACGCTGGTTTTGACCAAAGACACTGCTGAAGGTCCAAAGATCCTGCTGCTGCAACGAACCTGGGACGCGGTATTCATGCCGGGCTATTTTGTCTTTCCCGGTGGTTCTGTCGACGATCAGGAAAACAATGGGCGGGCCCACGCAATCGGGCGGGCTGACACTGAAATCAGCCAGACAATGGCCATGGATGAAGGTGGCGCCGACTACATGCTTGCGGCTGTCCGGGAGTGTTTTGAGGAAGCGGGCATTCTGTTAGCCGTTGATGAAAAAGGTGCTGCGCTGACTCATGACCACCCCATTCACAGCGACCGCGAAGCTCTGTTTAAAGGTGAGTTAACCCTGGCGGAACTGTGCCATCGCTATAACCTCACCATTCCCCTGGACCGTCTGGGCTACCTCGGGCACTGGGTGACACCGCCGGGACCTCCCCGGCGCTTTGATACCCGCTTCTTCATTGCAGTGGCACCGGAAGGGCAACGGGCAAGTCATGATGGCAATGAAACCATTGACCACGTCTGGCTGAGCCCGGCGGAAGCCCTGGAAGATCATCGCAGTGGCCGCCGCCTGCTAGGGTTACCAACCATTGGGACGCTGCGGATACTGGCGGAGTTCGGCACCACGGAAGCCCTCATGCGCTATGTCCACGCTAATCCGCCGGAGCCCTATCCCAACAAGCCGTGGCCGGCGGTCAAGAAAGACAGGACCACGATGCTGGAGCCGGGGGCACCCGCCTATGACGAAGCGGTCAAGCTGGACCCGGAGGGTGCAGGCTCTACACACGCGGACATTGTTCCCGGGAAACCGGTGGAGGTGGCGGCCGGTGTGGTTCGCCTGACAGCGCCAAACCCGGGAATGATGACCGGCCCCGGCACCAACACCTATGTGCTTGGCCACAAACGGTTTACGGTACTGGACCCCGGCCCGGACGACGCAACGCATATTGAGCGCATTCTGGAATTCACTGGTGGAGCGATTGATCAAGTGGTGGTCACTCATACCCACCAGGACCACTCGCCGGCAACAGTGGCACTGAAGGCAAGAACCGGCTGTCGCGTTTACGGCCAGCTGGCTCCCGAAGGCCCGGCCCAGGACCAGACGTTTTCGCCGGATGTAGAGCCGGTGAATGGTGACCTGATCGTCACCGAGGCTGGCACCCTGAAAGCCCTTTACACCCCGGGGCATGCCTCCAACCATCTTTGCTATCTGCTCCTGGAACAAGAGCTGCTATTTTCCGGAGACCACATCATGCAGGGCTCCACCGTGGTCATTAATCCGCCAGACGGTGACATGAAGGCCTACCTGGAGTCGCTGTACGACCTGCTGGCCGAGTCCGTGCGTTACATAGCGCCTGCCCACGGTTTCCTGATGGCACGCCCCGAATCGGTGATCGATTATCTCATCACGCATCGTCTGGCACGGGAGCACAAGGTTGTCAGGGTGCTGAAAAGCCTCGCCCCGGCCAGCCTGAAAGATCTGACCGCAAAGGCCTATGACGATGTTCCAGCGGCGATCCATGGCGTCGCCGCCCGCTCCGCGCTGGCGCACCTGCTAAAACTGGAGGCAGATGGCCGGGCTGCGCGAGAAGGCGACATCTGGCGCACCACTCCCGACATTTGAAGCCCGCCCCTCACAGACACTTGGTTCCTGCTCAGGGGCGGCCTATTTTTTCGCGATGATCCAGACGGCGTGCACGATACCGGGAATGTAACCGAGAATCGTCAACAGGATGTTGATCCAGAAGTGTTTGCCAATCCCCACCTGTAAAAAGACGCCCAACGGCGGTAACAAAATCGCAACCAGAACTCGCAAAAGATCCATACAGTTTATCCTCCATCGAACGTATAACGGATACAGAACTGCAATCCGCATCCTGTAACCTCTTTGAATAGGTCATTTTGCGGAATTACACAACGAGTTCATGAAAGTGGCATTAAACCTTTGTCACAGCCGTATTCATGAAACAATGGGGTCTCTATCCTTGTACCGTTTTCACAGATCGGACAACGAGCCTCAAACTGGCTGAAGACTCGAGAGGAATTATGCTGTATCGCTGGCTGACACATCTGTTTCGCGCTGGCCTGATGTTTACCCTGACTGGCAGCCTGGTCGCAATCCCTGCCGTCTACGCAAACAAGTCCGATGACTCCGATAACACGGAGATGCTCGTCGCGGAGCTTGCCGAGGACGAGAGTGTTGAGGATGTCGAGCATTCGGAACCCTTGCGCTCGTCTGAACCGAAAAAGAATAGCGGTAAAGCAGACACCACTCAGAAATCCGATGAGGAGCTCGCCTCACAGGATAAAACACCAGATTCCACGGCAGAACCGGCCGTGGAAGAAGTGGCCCCCAATGTTGATTTAAAGGAGGTGGCGCCGCCTCCAAAGCCCGCTGAACCAGCGGAGTCGAAGACTTCGGAGCCCGAACCTTCGAAGCCCGACGCAACGGCGGATCAGCCCAAACCCACTGCCCAGGGCGCAGACCCCGCAACGGCGACCGATGAAAACGGCGTGGAAGAGTCTGCTGAGGTGACGGAACCCGAAAAGGCCACCAGCCTGAAAATGCTCGGTGCCGAGGTTCTGCCCGGAACGTCGACTCGCCTGGCCTGGTCCCCTGCCATCCAGATTGCCGGCCTGTCGCAACCAACACCGGTTCTGGTGGTCAATGGCTCCAAACCCGGCCCTAACCTATGCCTGACCGGTGCCGTTCACGGTGATGAACTCAACGGCATCGAGATCATCCGCCGCACCATGTACGACCTGGAGCCAGACAAGCTCTCCGGCCGGGTGATCGGCATTCCCATCGTCAACCTGCCGGGTTTCCAGCAAGGCAGCCGCTACCTGCCCGACCGCCGTGACCTCAATCGTCACTTCCCCGGCAGCACCGATGGCAGCCTGGCGGACCGCATTGCCCACTCGCTGTTCGAGAACGTAATCCGTCATTGCGACATGTTGGTGGATATCCACACCGGGTCTCTCAAGCGCACCAACCTGCCCCAACTGCGTGCGGACATGAATAACCCGGAAGTGGCGGAACTCACCCGTGGATTTGACCGCATGGCAGTCGTTCACAGCACCGGCACCACCGGCATGCTTCGTCACGCCGCTGTCGAAGCCGGTATCCGGTCCGTCACCATGGAGGCGGGTGAATCACTTCGGATCCAGGAGCACCAGATCAAGGCCGGGGTGAACAGCCTGACCAGCCTGATGGACAAGGAAGGCATGATTTCAAGGATGTTCGTCTGGGGAGATCCGGAACCCGTCTATTACGATTCCGAGTGGATACGGGCCGAACACGGCGGCATTCTGTTCAGCGAAACCAAGCTGGGGGCCAAGGTTTCTGAAGGTGAAATCCTGGGTTATGTTTCGGATCCCATCACCAACGCCCAGCATCCCATCCGCGCCCGCAGCAGCGGCCGAATTATCGGCATGGCGGTGGATCAGGTGGTCATGGCCGGTTTTGCGGCCTATCACGTCGGCACAGAAGCGGAAGTGCCGGGAGAATAAAAAATGGGGTCAGAGCAAGCTCTGACCCCATTTTATCGTTCAACTGTCAGGATACTAAACGCAACCGTTCAGGCTGAACGGCGGCGGGCACGCAGCCCCATACCGAGAAGGCCGAGGCTCAGGATGGCCAGGGTACCTGGTTCTGGTACTTCGCTGGCTTCAGAAATCAGTTCGACCTTTGCCTTAACCTTGGAGCCGTAGCTGCCCAGCCCAAAGATGCCTTCGTTAAAAGTGGTGTCGAAGAGGGATACACGAAGCAGACCATCGCCCAGTGCGCCAAACACCAGGTCAAGCGAACCGTTCCAGGACAACACACCTTCCTGGTAGAAGCCAAAGAGCACGGAATCTCCGGAGGTGTTCCCGTTGACAGAGCCACTCATCAGTTCCGGTGCTGTGAAGTTGAAATCGACGGAAATCGGTTTGGCGACTTTGTCATCGCTGTTGACCGTGCCTTCAGTCGTCCAGATTTTGAACAGATTAAAGGTCGTACTTTCACCGGCATTCAGATCGAAAGAAAACGGGTTGTCTGCATAGTCTGCAGAACCAACAACCAGTCCGGGGTCTGAATCATTCAGGTTGACCTGATAGCTGGCAGAGATCATTGCCGCGCTTGCCATGGCCGGCAGGCACATGGAAACCAGTAGTGCAATGGTGAGTTTAAGATGTCGCATAGCTGCTCCCTGGGTTATCCCACATTTCATTCGTTTTACTGCCCCGCCATACAGGCACCTGCTATACCAACATCTGAATTTCCAATCTAAAACAAGAATCTATATTTAATCCTGCATTTATCCAGCAGCGGGCTTGTAAGAAATCCTGACACCCAATCAGACAGTCACCAGCCGGATACGATCAACCAATATCTCCACTACCACTTTGGTAACAAGGCATTAGCTCGCAGGGCGTAGTATCCTTCGGGCTCCCGAACCAGATCAGAAACCCAAAAACCCTGACAGGAGTCGGTGTGTCCTCAGAAACCCCGAAACCACTATGGCTGGCCTACACCGGCCTGGTCCTGACCCCGTTGTTCTGGGCGGGCAACGCCGTGGTGGCCAAAAGTGTGGTTGGCGAGATTCCTCCCCTGTCCATGTCGTTCTGGCGCTGGGTGATTGCCCTGACGATACTCCTGCCCTTCGGGCTGCCGGGGGTCTGGCGCCAGCGCCGGGTCATCCGCGAACACGCACTGTCGATACTGGCACTCGCCACGTTCAGTGTGGCGGCGTTCAACTCGCTGCTTTATTTTGCCGCGGTGACCACCACGGCCACCAACATCGCGCTGATTAACGCCACCATACCCATCATGGTGGCGTTACTGGCCTGGTTGCTGTTGGGAGATCGCACACGCCCCATTCAGGCTCTCGGCATCGGGCTGGCGGTACTGGGCATCCTGGCGGTTGTGGCGCGGGGAGACCTCTCAGTGCTGACCGGTTTGCGGGCGCAACCCGGTGATCTGATCATGGTACTGGCGGTATCCAGTTGGGGCTTGTTCTCAGTACTACTTCGCCGCCAGGCGGTACCATTGGCCCCACTGACCTTTCTGACCGTCCAGATCGCCTGCGGCACTATGGTGATCTTGCCGTTTTTCCTGGTGGACCTACTGTTCTTCTCAGGTGGATTCGAGCTGAACGCATCAACCGCCCTGCCCATGATGTATTTTGCAATTTTCCCCGGTATTCTGGCTTACGCGTTCTGGAATCATGGGGTGCATCGGATTGGTCCTGCAAAAGCGGCCATCTTCATGTACCTCACCCCTGTATTTGCGTCGGTGATGGCGGGCATTTTCCTCGGGGAACGCCTGGGCCTGTTCCATGTCATTGGCGGCCTTCTGATTCTGGCCGGACTGTTCCTGGCCACCCGAACCACCGAACTTCGCCGCAAATACCGTTGAGCACCCAACAACAAATATCGACAAGGCAGGCATTCATGGTCAATGGCATGACAAGGCGCTTCAGATGGGCCGGCGTACTGATACTGGCGGCTTTCAACACCCCAGCGGTCGCTGCCCCCTGCGATCCTGAGGAAAATACCTGGATACCGAGCCGCTATTACCCACCGGGACAGACGGTCTTTCACCAGGGTGACTGGTACCAGTCCCGCGAACTCCACGAGGGTAAAACACCCGGTGCGGATTTCGAATGGGAAAGACTGGCGTCAGTGCCTGATTGCGGCGTCGGTCGTGATGACAGCAACGTCGCTGAGCGCAAATCGGAAGGTGGGGTGAACCACCAACCTCAGGCACCGGCCGACGCCGGCGAAACGCCCGTAAAAACGCCCAACGAGCGCCCACAGGCCTGCAAAGAACCCGGGCGATGGAGCTTTGGCGGCAGCTATACCGTGGGCCAGATGGCCGTCCATGAAGGGCAGACTTACCGCGCCATCCGCCCCAGCAACGGCCAGATGCCAGCCATGAGCCAGCCGCCTCACTGGCAGCCGGTAGACGATCCCTGCAGTAACGGCGCTGAAAACGCCGACTGATCCGGTTATTTATTCAGCGCCTGCCGGATCTGCTCCAGGGCCGTGTCCAGAACCCGGCGCGGGCAACCAATATTCATACGCATGAACCCGCTGCCGGGCTCACCAAAGGTGATGCCCGGGTTCATGCCAATACCCGCTTCCTGCACAAAGAACCGTTTCAGTTCCGCGTCGCTCATGCCCAGGCCCCGGCAGTCCAGCCACAACAAGTAGGTGCCCTCCGGCTCCGTTACCCGGATGTCAGGCAGGTGTTGGCGGATGTAGTCCATCACCCTGTCACGATTGCCTTGCAGGTAGATCATGAGTTCGTCCAGCCACGGGCCACCCTGGCGATACCCGGCCTCGAAGCCGGCGATACTGAAGGGATTGCACTGGTTCATGTGCATGGTGTCGAACACGTCTTTCAATAACTTCCGATGCTCTGGATTCTTCACCACCAGCGCCGACAAGCCCAGACCGGGCATATTGAAGGATTTACTGGGCGCTACGGTGGTAATCAGGGCCTGTTCCTCATCGGCCAGTTTCGCCAGTACATGATGGGCAGGCTTGTCCGGATAGGTGAGGTCGCAATGAATCTCATCCGACAGCACCACCAGGTTGTGGCGCCTGGCAATGGCCAATACCTCCCTGAGCTCGCTTTCGCTCCACACCCTTCCCACCGGGTTATGGGGCGAGCACAGCAGCAACACTCTGGCGTCGCCCCGCGCTGCACAGGCCTCAAGGTGTTCGAGATTCATCTGATAACGGCCATCCACCTGTTCCAGCGGGTTTTCAATCACCGCACGACCGGTTTTCCGAATGGCACTGAAGAAAGGCGGGTAAACCGGAGGCTGTATAATCACCCCTTCACCTTCGCCGGCAAACGCCAGTGCCGCTGCGTGCAGCGAAGGCACCACCCCCGGAGCCATCATTAACCATTCCCGCTCAATGACCCAGCCATGCCGATGTTCAAACCAGTCAATCACCGACTGGTACAGGCTCTCCGGAAACAGTGTATAACCGTATACCGGGTGCCTTGCCCGTTCTTCCAGAGCCCTGGTCACCGCTTCCGGCGCTGGAAAGTCCATATCCGCCACCCACAGGGGGATAACGTCATCTTTGCCGAATACCGCTTTGCGGGCGTCAAATTTTACGGAACAGGTGTTTTCCCGCTCAACAGGCTGGTCAAAGGTCTCAGGCACAAGTGGCTCTCCGCTAGGATGGTGAGTTAGGCAAGGTTATTCTGTGGCAGTCGTTACAATCCGTGCAAGTTGGGCGCTGCTTCCCCAGCTTATAGAAGGGGTTATCTTTGGTCGCAAGGGCACAGGTTTTACTTGCCTGGAACCCGGTATAATTGCGAACCTAACGAGTTATTTGCTTACCCTGATCGACCCTCGGAGCCCCTGAATGCTTGCCCAGATCCTGTCCACGATGTTGCCGGTCTTTCTGATCGCCGGTTGTGGTGCCCTTTACGGCCGATATCGCACTCCAGACATCAAAGGCTTGAACACCCTCAATATGGAGCTGTTCGTCCCCATGCTGGTGTTCGCGGTTCTGGCTGATCAACAGGCTCCGCTGCAGGATTACACCAGCCTGGCTCTGGCGGCAACGGTGGTCGTTCTGGGTTCCGGCATCGTGCTCTATCCGCTGGCCAGAATTCTGAACCTGAACCTTAAAACCTTCCTGCCGCCGATGATGTTCAACAATTCCGGCAACATGGGCATTCCCGTACTGGTATTTGCGTTCGGCGAGGCAGCTCTGCCCGCGGCCGTTGTCCTATTTGTCGTGGAAATGCTGCTGCACTTTACGGTGGGCATCTACATGCTGGACCCGCACACGTCGATCATCAGACGGCTTCGCATACCCGTTATTGCGGCAAGCATCGCCGGCCTTACCGTCAACTTCGGTGGCGTACCCATGCCACAATGGCTGTTGGAAACCCTGAACATGCTAGGCGGAGTGTGTATCCCGCTCATGCTCTTTACGCTTGGTGTTCGCATGCTGGATGTGGATTTCAGCGACTGGAAACTCGGGGTTCTGGGCGCTATTTCCGCGCCTGCATCCGGGTTGATTCTTGCCTGGCCAATGATAGCGATTCTGGATCTGCCGGGCCTGCAGATAGCTGCTTTGTGGGTCTTCGCCGCCATGCCCTCTGCTGTGTTGAACTACATGCTGGCGGAGCAGTATCAACAGGAACCTCATAAAGTAGCCTCACTGGTGCTTATGAGTAACCTCGGAAGCCTTGTGGTGATGCCGATTGTGCTGGGCCTGGTCTTTACAGCCGGCTATGTATGAACCGCTTCAGATAACGATCAATGTCGGAATCCTCGCCGGTGCGTCAAGATCACTAACGCAAGCGCTTGCAACCTCTCTGGCTTTGGCCGAAGGTAAGAACGATTCAGGTTGAATTTCTTCTCGATATGGAGATCCGCCCATGAGTGTTCTGCTTCTACTGATCAGTGCGCTGGTACTGATCTATCTTGGCATCGGTGGCACCACTGCCGCCACCGTGCTTGTGATTGCAACGGTCGTCGGGCTGTTTCAGGATGGCTGGCACATCCTCAGTATACTGTTTGGTGGCGGGCTGCTTGCTCTCAGCCTGGTGCTGGTGCTCCCAGGTGACTTGCGGCGCGAGAAGTTCAGCGCTCCGTTGCTGAACTGGGTGCGCGGTCGGCTCCCGAAGCTCTCGGATACCGAGGCCGAGGCCCTGCGCTCAGGTACCGTAGACTGGGATGGCGAGCTTTTCTCCGGGCAACCCAAGTGGTCGAAACTGCTCGATGCCAAACCGGCCCACCTCTCCAGCGAAGAACAGGCGTTCCTCGACGGGCCGGTCGAGAAGCTGTGCGGCATGCTGGATGACTGGAAAATCACCCACGAAGAGTACGACCTGCCCAACAAGGTCTGGAAGTTCATTCGCGAGAATGGCTTCTTCGGGTTGATGATTCCCAAGGAACAGGGCGGCAAGGGCTTTTCCCACACCGCCCACTCCGAGATCGTGATGAAGATTTCCACCCGCAGCGTATCCGCCGCTGTGACCGTCATGGTGCCCAACTCGCTTGGCCCGGGCGAGCTGCTGATGGAATACGGCACCGATGCCCAGAAAGAACATTATCTGCCGCGGCTGGCCGGCGGCGAGGAAATCCCCTGCTTTGCGCTGACGTCGCCGGTCGCCGGTTCTGACGCCGGAGCTATTCCGGACAAGGGCATCGTCTGTAAGGGCCAGTGGAATGGCGAGGAAGTACTGGGCCTGAAAGTCACCTGGAACAAGCGCTACATCACACTGGCACCGGTGGCGACGCTGATTGGCCTGGCCATCAAGGTCTACGACCCGGACAAACTACTGGGCGACTCCGACGACATCGGCGTTACCTGCGTGATGGTTCCACAGGACCTGGAAGGGGTTCACTCCGGCGCCCGTCACCTGCCAATGAATACCGTGTTCATGAACGGTCCGACCTGGGGCAACGACGTGTTTATCCCCATGGATCAGGTGATTGGCGGCCAGGACATGTTGGGCAAAGGCTGGAAAATGCTGCTGGAATGCCTGTCCATCGGCCGTTCCATCTCCCTGCCCGCATTGGGCACCGGCGCTGGCAAAGTGGCCAGCATGGCCACAGGCTCCTATGCCCTGACCCGGGAACAGTTCGGCCGCTCCATCAGCCAGTTTGAGGGGGTTCAGGAAGCGCTGGAGCCCATCGCCGGCTACACCTACATGATGGATGCCGCCCGATTACTGACATCCGGCATGCTGGACCGGGGTGTACGCCCCTCCGTGCCGTCAGCGGTGCTCAAGTACCGCAATACCGACTTGATGCGCACGGTGATCAACCATGCCATGGACGTGGTTGCCGGCCGCGGTGTTATTACCGGCCCCCGCAACTTCCTGGCCAGGGCGTACCAGGCGGTGCCCATCGGTATCACGGTGGAAGGCGCAAACATCCTGACCCGCAGCCTGATGGTGTTCGGCCAGGGTGCCATCCGTTGTCACCCGTTTATTGTTGAAGAAATCGAAGCAGCGGGCATGGACGATAAAAAGGCGGCGGTCGAGAAGTTCGACGGCATCTTTTACCGCCATATCGCCCACACCACCCGCAACGCGTTACGCTCGTTAGTGCTGGCACTGAGCGGCGGCTTGCTGGAAACCGTGCCCCGCCAGGGTAACATCCAGTCCAGCTATCGCCAGCTTGCCCGGTTCTCGGCCGCGTTTGCCCTGATGACCGACGTTACCCTGCTGACGGTTGGTGGCGGCCTCAAGGCACGTCAGCGCCTGTCCGGGCGGATGGCGGACTGCCTTGTACACCTGTATTACGCCACGGCGGTGATCAAGCAATGGCACGAGGAAGGCTATCCGGAAGACCAGCGGCCGCTGGTGGAATGGTGCCTTCAGACCAGTCTGCGCGACCTCAAGACATCCATGCGCGAGCTGATCATCAACTTCCCGGTTCCGCTGTTGCGCTGGCCGCTGCGGATGCTGGTGTTCCCTCTGGGCGCCACCGGCCTCAACGGCCCGGACGACGCCCTGGGCACGGAGGTGGCCGCCAGCATTGTGAACGATACGCCGCTACGCCAGCGCATCAGCCGTGGCAGTTACATCAATACCGATCCGGACGACCCTTTGGGCCGTGTACTGAACGCCTACCGGCTGGCCAATGAAACCAAGGACATGCGCGATCGCCTGCATGAAGCCCTGCGCAATCGGGATGAAGACGAGCTGGGCGGTATCGACCTGCTGATGGGGCACCAGCGTAAGGAACTGGTGGACTGGGCCTGCGAGCAGGGCGTTGTTCAGAAAGACGAATGCGACAAACTTCTTGAGGCACTGGAAGCACTCTACGATGTCATCCGCGTGGATGCCTTCGAAGCCGACGGGCTGAAAGCCCTGTCCCGGTGTGCCAAGGGTAAGCGCAAAGTGGTCGAACGCCCGCCACGGGACGAAGAATAACCACTGGAATAACCACTAAAGGCACGCCCTGAACGGGGCGTGTCTCCCCCACTGTTCCCCTCTCCCATTCTTGACAGAATCCACATTCGCCAACTATTACTGAATGTCGGTTCAAATAGCTGTATTTGCGACCTTTCAAAAAACCAGCTGTCACAACAACGAATAAAAACACGCGGCATCAGCGCCGCTCACCTGAATTGAAAGGGGTGTCTTTCCGTGGAAGAGCAGGCTGTAGGCGAGCAGACACAACCATCCTCAACCATCCTTGAAACCAGGAACCTGACCAAGGATTTCAAAGGCTTTACCGCCATCAGTGACGTCAGCATCAACGTCAAGACAGGCTCCATACATGCGTTGATAGGCCCGAACGGGGCCGGAAAAACGACGTTTTTCAACCTGTTGACCAAATTCCTCAAGCCCAGCGCCGGGCAGATTATCTACGCTGGCAAAGACATTACCAACGCGCGCCCCGCGGGTATTGCCCAGCAGGGGCTGATTCGCTCTTTTCAGATTTCGGCGGTATTTCCCCACCTGTCTGCCCGCGAAAACGTTCGGGTCGCCCTGCAACGCAAGCTGGGCATTTCCTATCACTTCTGGCGGCCGGTACGAATTCTTGATCAACTGAATGAAGAAGCGCAGGCCACCCTGGAACAGGTCGGCCTGGGGCCCTTTGCCGATACCAAGGCGGTGGAACTCGCCTACGGACAGAAGCGGGCGCTGGAGATTGCCACCACCATTGCACTCAAACCCAGGCTCATGCTGCTTGATGAACCCACCCAGGGCATGAGTTCAGAGGACGTAGGCACGGTCACCGAGCTGATTCGCAAGGTGGTGGATGGCAGGACCATCGTGATGGTTGAGCACAACCTCAATGTGGTGTCCACGCTGGCCGACACCATCACCGTCCTGAACCGCGGGGAGGTGTTGGCTGAAGGCAACTACGACACGGTATCGACCAACCCCGCCGTCATGGAAGCCTACATGGGAACCACCGATGCAGCCTGATCAACGCCCGGAAATGCTCAAAATCGAAAATCTTCACGCCTGGTACGGCGAATCCCACATTCTTCATGGCCTCGATCTGACTCTGCGGGAAGGCGAGGTGATTACCCTGCTTGGCCGCAATGGGTCCGGACGTACGACCACACTCAAGTCTATTCTGGGGCTGGTCAGCAAACGCACCGGCTCCATCAAGATCCACGGCACCGAAGTTATCGACATGCCCACCCACCGCATTGCTCACGTTGGCAAGCTGGGTTACTGCCCCGAAGAACGCGGGATCTATGCGTCTCTCAATGTGGACGAGAACCTGGAGTTGCCCCCAGTGGTGGCCGATGGCGGGATGTCCGCGGACGAAATCTACAAAATGTTCCCGAATCTCGAAGAGCGCCGCAAAAGCCAGGGCTCCAAGCTCTCCGGGGGCGAGCAACAGATGCTGGCCATTGCCCGCATCCTTCGCACCGGCGCCAATCTTCTGTTACTGGACGAAATAACCGAGGGGCTTGCGCCGGTTATCCTCAAATCCCTGGATGACGTCATCCGCAAGCTGCGTGACCGGGGATTCACCATCATTCTGGTTGAGCAGAATTTCCGCTTTGCCGCTCCGCTGGCCGACCGACATTATGTGATTGAGCACGGACGAGTGGTTGAGCAGATAGAAGCGGCCGATCTCGAGGCCAAGAAAGAGCAGTTGAACAGGCACCTGAGTGTCTGAACCCGAATCTAATAACAAAAGGAATCCCACCATGTTCAAGCACTGGAAATCAGGACTCGCAGGCGCCGTGGCGGCGGCCACTCTGGCAATGCCGCTCACGGCAGCGGCCGAGCTGACGGACGGCAAGGTAAAAATCGGTGTCCTCAGTGACATGTCCGGCGTTTACAAGGCCCTTGAAGGCCCAGGAGCGGTCACCGCCGCCAAGATGGCGGTCGAGGATTTTGGCGGCTCGGTGATGGGCAAACCCATTGAGATTATTTCAGCGGATCACCAGAACAAACCGGATATCGGCGCCAGTACCGCCCGGGAATGGATCGATGCGGACGAAGTCGACATGATCACCGCACTCGACAACTCATCCGTTGCCTTATCCGTTCAGGGACTGGCTAACGACAAGAAAATCATCACCATGAATACTGGTGCCGGAACCACAGCACTCACCGAAGACCAGTGCACGCCTTACGGCATTCACTACGTCTACGACACCCACGCGTTACCTGTTGGTACCGCAACGGCAATGGTAAAGAACGGCGGTGAAAGCTGGTTCTTCATCACCGCCGATTACGCCTTCGGCCACTCTCTGCGGGATAACACCGGCGCCGTGGTGGAAAGCCTCGGCGGAGAGGTGGTTGGCAACGTCAATGCGCCACTGTCCACCAACGATTTCTCCTCTTATCTGCTCCAGGCCCAGTCTTCCGGAGCCGACGTCATTGGTCTGGCCAATGCCGGCCAGGACACGGTAAACGCCATCAAACAGGCCAACCAGTTCCGCATCGTGCAAGGCGGACAGAAACTGGCCGGTATGCTGGTGTTCATCACCGACGTCCACAGCATGGGGCTGGATATCGCCCAGGGCCTGCAATTCACCACCGCTTTCGTATGGAATCAGAACGACGAGACTGAAGCCTGGTCCCGCCGCTTCTACGAGCGCCACAACGCCATGCCCACCATGGTTCATGCCGGCGTTTACTCGGCGGTCACCAATTACCTGAAAGCAGTCAAAGCCACCGGTTCTGACGACAGCGATACCGTACGTGCCGAACTGGGCGACATGACCCTTAACGACATGTTCGTGAAAGGGGGCAAGATTCTGCCCAACGGCTCCATGCTCCACGACATGTATCTGGTGGAAGTGAAGAAGCCGGACGAATCGAAGAGTGAGTGGGACTTGCTGGACGTGGTTTCGAAGATTCCGGCAGACCAGGCCTACATCTCGCTGGAAGACACCAAGTGTTCGCTGGTTAACTAACCACGCCGATTAACCACTGCTTCAGGGGAGATAGCCAACGTGTCGATGCAGGTCATACTGGCCCAGGCGCTGCTTGGGCTGAATGTGGGTGTGTTCTACGCCATGTTGAGTCTCGGGCTAGCGGTGATATTCGGGCTGCTGAATATCATCAACTTTGCCCACGGTGCCATGTACATGCTGGGTGCTTTCATCGCACTCATTGGCTACTCTCTGCTGGAGCAGTGGTTTGGTATCAGCCTCCAGATCGGATTCTGGGCGTCACTGCTGGTGGCGCCCGTGATCGTTGGTATTCTAGGGGTGACCATTGAGCGCTTCATGCTCAAACGTCTTTATGACCTTGACCATATCTATGGCCTGCTGCTGACGTTCGGTATCACGCTGATCCTGCAGGGCCTGTTTGCCAACTACTTCAACGTCTCCGGTACACCCTATCCCGGGCAACCGGAAAGTCTCAGTGGCGTGGTCAACCTCGGGTTCATGTACTTCCCGACCTACCGGCTGTTCGCCATCATTTTCTCCCTGGTGGTCTGTTTTGCCACCTGGTACGTCATCGAACACACCAAACTGGGTTCACGGCTACGCGCTGGTGTCGAGAACCCGGACCTGACCCAGGCGTTTGGCCTGAATGTGCCACTGATGATCACCCTCACCTTCGCCTTCGGTGCCGGACTCGCCGGCCTGGCAGGTGTACTGGCCGCGCCAATCTATTCGGTCAGCCCGTTAATGGGAGCGGACCTGATCATCGTCGTGTTTGCCGTAGTGGTGATCGGCGGCATGGGCTCGATTATGGGCGCCATTCTATCCGGACTTGCGCTGGGCTTGATTGAGGGCCTTACCAAAGTGTTTTACCCGCCAGCGGCCAGCACCGTGATCTTCTTCCTGATGGTGCTGGTGCTGTTGTTCCGCCCTGCGGGCTTATTCGGTAAGGAGAAGTAAGGCCATGATCAACCGCGTTCTGTTTATCATCATGCTGGTCGCCGGCCTTGGCGCGCCCTTCTATGCCTACCCGGTCTTTGTGATGGACCTGCTGTGCTTTGCGCTCTTCGCCTGCGCCTTCAACCTGCTGCTCGGCTACGCCGGCCTGTTGTCGTTCGGGCACGCCGCCTTCTTCGGCGGTGCGGCGTACATTACCGGTTATGTGACCAAAGAGTGGGGATTCGGCCCGATATTCGGCATTCTTGCCGGCACCGGGTTTGCGTTGATCCTCGGCACGATATTCGGTTTCCTCGCCATCCGCCGACAGGGCATCTACTTTGCCATGGTGACCCTGGCGCTGGCGCAGATCATCTACTTTCTGGCGCTTCAGATGCCGTTCACCGGAGGTGAAAACGGTCTCCAGGGCATTCCCCGTGGCGAACTCTTCGGCTTCATCAGCCTCAACAACGAAATCGCCATGTACTACTTTGTGTTTGCGGTGTTCCTGATTGGTTTCGCCATCATCCACCGAACCATCAACTCGCCCTTTGGCGAAGTCCTCCAGGCCATCCGGGAAAACGAATCCAGAGCACTCTCACTCGGGTACGACGTCGACCATTTCAAGCTACTGGCGTTTATCATTTCCGCCACACTCGCCGGAACCGCCGGTGCCACAAAAGCCGTGATATTCCAGTTTGCGGCATTAACCAACGCGCACTGGCAAACCTCCGGGGAAGTCATCCTGATGACACTGGTGGGAGGCCTTGGCACCATCTTCGGACCGGTACTGGGTGCGATTACCGTCGGCGCACTCAGCCATGAACTGTCGGCATTCGGCTCCTGGGTACAGGTGATCCTGGGGACTGTGTTCGTCGTCTGCGTGATGGTATTCCGCCGCGGTATTGTCGGTGAAATACAGCATCGGCTGCTGAAGAAAAAAGCGAATAAATAGGCCGCCGGGGCTTGTTACTCGCCCCGCAAGCCGCCACGGATGGCTTCATCCACCAGCCAGCGACGCAACACCTGCAGCCCACGCTCCCGCCGACGGCTGGTTTTCCAGGCGAAATAGAACTTGTCGCCCGTCATCACCGAGTGACTGGGCAAACGGACAAAGTCCCCGGAATCCTGTCGTGTGCTCAGCATGTAATCGTTGGTCAGCGCGATGCCCTGATGAAAACGGGCCGCCTCCAGAGCCAGCAACATGTGGCTGAAGTGCTGTATCCGCGCCGTACCGGGAATCTTCTGATCCACCGCCCGATACCAGGCTTCCCAGTCACCGGCGGCCTTGTCGAAAATGCTGTGGGTGGACAACAGCGGGAAACGACTCACCTCCTCCGACGACAGCTCTGGCTCATCCCTCCCTTCAACCTCCGAATCCCGGCCCAGTTCCCGACGGATGCGCTGCCAGTAATCCTGGCTGCACACCGGAAACAGCCGCTCGGTATACAGCAACTCATAACTGAATGCCGCGGAAGACGGCTTGATGGTGATAAAACAGTCCGCCACCCGGTCGGACAGCACCGGGTTCTCACTGCTCATCTCCAGGGAAAGATCCAGTTGCGGATACTCCCGCTGCAAATCCGGCAACCGCGGCACCAGCCAGCGCACCGCAAATGAACTGAACACCGACAACCGTAACCGCGACTCCTCATGGCCCAGCAACTGCTCACTCACCCGTTCAATCTGCAACAACGCCGACCCCACGCCATCCAGATACTGCCGGCCTTCGTCGGTCAACGTCAGAGTGCGGCCACTGCGCCAGAACAGTTTCTCACCGAGATAGGTTTCCAACTGCTTGATCTGATGACTGACCGCACTCTGACTGACCGCCAGCTCCTCCGCTGCCAGCGAAAAGCTGTTCAGTCGGGCAACGGCTTCGAAGACGGGTAGGGCTTTGAGAGGTGGAAGCTTCATTATCTAAATTTCTAATGTTAAGTGATTAAAGATCATTTTATCGGATAGTAATACACCACTAGACTCACCATCACAAGATTCAGGGAGCCCTGCACACCACCCTTTCCAAAACTGTACGGAGCCATGGATGGCGGAGTCCAAGCGTCACATGGATGTGCCGAAGGAGCGTGTTTTGGAAAGGGTGGTGTGCAGGGCGACAACTCCGATGTCGGAGCACAACCAAGAGGAGCCGAAATCATGTCAGGCAAAACCGTAAACAGTGCAATCCTTCTGCTGGTGATCGGCAACGCCATGGCATTGATCAGCGATGTGTTCATCAAACTGCTGGAACCCGGCGCCCCCGTATTCCAGTTTGCCTTCCTGCGCTGCGTCATCACCCTGTTGCTGCTACTGCCCCTGGCCGGCCAACTCAACCGGAAACACCTGTTTTCCGGTATCAAGGTCCACGCCGTGCGGGCCCACATACACCTGGCTGGCATCCTGTGCATGGTTGTTGCCCTCGGCAATCTGCCGCTGGCCACCGCCAACGCCGTGTTCTACGCAGCTCCCATCCTGGTCATGGTGCTGTCCGTCATGCTGTTCCGGGAAAAGCTGACCCCGCTGAGCGTCTTTGCCGTCTTCAGCGGATTTGGCGGCATCGTCGTTATCCTGCGGCCAGTAGAATTCAACTGGGCGGCCATCGCCGCACTGGCCTCCGCCTTTGCACTGGCCATCAACGCCGTCATGGTTCGTAAACTGCCGAAGCAGCAGTCCACCGTTCACAAGCTGTTCCTGAATTACGCGCTGATCATCCCGGCCGCCGGCGCACTGGCCTTATGGGAAGGCGCCGCCTGGGACAGCTCCATACTTATCAGTGCACTGGGATCTGCCCTGTTTATTCTGGGCTACAACATCACCGTGTTGCTGGCCTACCAGCAGGTGGATGCCAACCAGGTGACCAGCGCCGAATACACCGGCCTGATCTGGGCGGTACTAATTGGATGGATAGGTTTCAATGAAATGCCCGACCTTTGGTTCGCCGTGGGCAGTGCCATGATTGTGGTGCCACTTATCATGGTGGGGTTGCGTTCACGTCATCGGAGTCGCCGGGTATTGCAGCCTCAGCCGGTGAATAGTTGACGCGTTCAGTCCATAGAGATACCAAGGAGTAACCTGCGCCCATCTGATGGACCTAATCCTGCGGTTACTCCTCAGCTTCGTAGGTCACACGAAACTGAATGCGGCGTTCCAAAGTTTGATTGGCCAAGATACGGAACTGAAGCTACGGTCGCAAAGCGGACACTCAGGATGGGCGTTCACGACCTTCCCATCGACTGCTGACCTGGACTCAAGTTGTACATTTTGCCGCTAGCAGCGCGACTGCGGCTGCTAGCCGCGATTCATCACTTTTTGCTCAAGGTACGTTTTGCAAGATCGTACCTGAACCCAAACGGCATTCACCGGTCGGAGCCTCAAGCACGCTCATCTTTGGGTGACCCCATCACTAGATACGTCGTAAGGGCACTGACATGGCGGTGGGTACCCAAAATGTCGGTATGAAAATGCTTATAACCGGCAAGATCCCTGCACTCGATTCTCAGCAGATATTCAAATGCGCCGGCCACGTTGTGGCATTCGACTACTTCATCGGCATCCTGCATTGCATGTTCGAAGTCCTCAAGCGCCGCTTTGGTATGTGATGAAAGGGAAACACTGACGTATGCGGCAAAACCGCGATCCATGCGCTCCCGATCGGTGACAACACGATAGCCCCGGATTACACCCGTTCGTTCAAGTTCCTGGACACGTCGCAAGCAGGTCGAAGGTGACAAATTTACCCGTTCAGCAAGCTCGACGTTGCTGATTCTTCCGTCACGCTTGAGCTCCTGCAATATTCTTCGGGAGGCGCTGTCTATACTGCTCATTTATTGCATCTATTCCAGCCAAATGGAGTATTTAGATCATTAATTTCATTCCGGTGTCAATATAATTGCAAAAAATGAGTTGCTATTGGAGTGTATTCGTCATGAGCCTTTCTGTGCTGGCTGCCCTTTTTGGTTTTGCCTTTGTGACCACGGCTACGCCGGGGCCGAACAATCTTATGCTCCTTGCGTCCGGCGCCAACTTTGGGTTCCTCAGAACGATCCCGCACATGGTTGGCATTTTGGTCGGGCTGACCGTGTTAACACTACTCGCCGGTGTCGGATTGATGGCTTTATTCGAGTCCTTTCCTGTCTTGCGCACCATACTTGAGGTTCTTTGTGTTGGTTACCTGCTCTGGCTTGCCTGGAAGGTGGCCACGGCGGCGCCTTTGAAAGAGACTGTCGCTTCCGGCCAGCCCATGACATTTCTGCAGGCAGCCGCATTCCAGTGGGTGAATCCGAAAGCCTGGGCGATGGGCCTGTCAGCCATCACCATTTACGCTCCGGACCGGTCACTGCCATCGGTGATGCTGGTAGCCTCAGCATTTGCCATCGTCTGCTTTCCGGCAATTTCAGTTTGGGCCTGGCTGGGAACCGTCGTCCGCCAATGGTTATCTAGCCAACGGCGCCGGCAAGTCTTCAACATCACTATGGCAACTTTGCTCGTCGGTTCGCTTTATCCTGTATTGGGGAGCCTTTGAGCCTGCTTGTATTTCGGGCTTCTATGCTTTGGGCCGGTAGGGGATGCTGCTGGCAATCGACGACTAATGGGTTTCAACTTCAGCTGTGGTTGTTACCACTCACCGCGCCTCTCCACGGCCTGACATGAAATCCTCTGAGGCGCCCTCTCCGTCAAACCAAGTGTCCCAGTCTTCTGGGACAAAACGGCTGCAATTAGCTTGGAGCCTCCGGAGAAAAACCATGACTCTAACGTTCGCTTCTATTTAGGTTTGCCTAGGATGCGGGACGGTCGCAAAGCGAACATTCATGTTGGTCGCTCACGACCTTCACATCGACCGCTGACTTGGACTTACTCCGGTCCACTAGCCTCCTCTAACGGTTCAATTCCTCAGCCAATGACAAATGACCGGCTAACCTTCGCGGCAAGGCTGCATTACGGCAGGGGTGCCTCAACACCAGAATAGGCCTGGACCACATCTGGCAAACGCTTTCCCCGAATTTCGATTCCCGCAATCGCATCATTTAGCTCGGAGAGCTCACTCGTGGTGAAACGCACACCCGCCGCGCCAATGTTTTGCAGCATGTGGTCTTTGCTGGTTGTTCCTGGAATCGGAACAATCCAGGGCTTCTTTGCCATCAGCCATGCCAACGCGATCTGTGCCGGAGCCGCATTCTTGCGTTCCGCCCAGATCTTTATCAGCTCCACGAGCGCCAGGTTGTGTGGCAGGTTATCCGGTGCAAACCGGGTTTCGGTGCGCCGAAAATCCCCTTCGGCGAACCGGGTTTGTGCGTCAATCCAGCCAGTCAAAAACTGCACGCCAAGCGGGCTCCAGGGCACGAAGCCAATACCGAGCTCTTCACAGGTCGGTATCACCTCTTCCTCCGGCCCCCGCCATAGCATGGAATACTCATTCTGAACCGCTGAAAGCGGCAACGCGGCATGTGCCCGTCTCAGCGTATTCAGGCCCATTTCCGAGAGCCCCCATTGAAGGACCTTGCCTTCCTTCATGAGCTCCTCAACGGCACCAGCCACGTCTTCGATTGGAACATCTGGGTCGACCCGATGCTGATAGAGCAGATCAATTCGATCGGTTTTAAGGCGTCTGAGCATGCCCTCTACCACCCGCTTGATGTGTTCCGGCCGGCTGTTGAGGCCAGGAAGTCGCTCGCCGGTTTCCTGGTCGATGTTCCAGCCAAACTTGGTGGCAATAACCACCTGATCCCTGAATGGCTCGATTCCTTCCCCAAGAATCCGCTCTACCTCGTGCGGACCATAGGCCTCCGCGGCGTCAAAGAAAGTCACGCCGTTATCAAACGCTTCCCGGATGACGCTCAGCATTTCCGGACGGTACGGCACCGTGGTTTCGTATTTGCGGCTCATGTTCTGAACGCCGAGGCCAATGCTGGAGACTTCAAGTGTCCCTAGCTTCCGAGTCTCCAGTTGCGACGGACGGGATGAGTGGCTCGCGCCATCGCCATTTGTCTGCGCCGCTGTAGCAAACGTCGGCAGCAACGATCCTGCGGCCATGCCAACTCCAGCAGCCAGAAATATACGGCGATCCTGGCTGGCAGGCAGGCCAGTTTGATGATTCGGTGTATTGTTCATGACGGTCGATTCCTTCGGCATTTGTGTGTCAGAGCGCCTGGGCGGTGGGGCGAAACAACACTTCGTTGATATCCACTTCCTCGGGCTGGCTGATGGCAAACGACACCACTCTGGCAAAGGAATCCGCAGGAATGGCGTATTTCTCGTAGAACTCGTGAATTCCCTCAGAAACATCTTTCTCAGTAATTGAATCCGGCAATTCAGTGGCCACAGCACCCGGAGACACAATGGTTGATCGAATGTTGTAGGGCTTCACTTCTTGGCGCAGGCCCTCCGAGATGGCGCGAACGGCGTGTTTGGTCGCACAGTAGACCGCACCGCCGGGCGTCACGAGATGACCGGCTACCGAAGAGACGTTGATGATATGCCCCGACTTCTGCTTTTGCATGTGGGGCAGAGCCGCGGCGATTCCGTAGAGAACCCCTTTTATGTTCACATCAATCATTCGGTCCCAGTCGTCGGTTTTGAGTCGTTCCAGGGGCGAATGCGGCATCAGGCCGGCATTGTTCAACATGACGTCTACCCGACCATATTGCTTTATGGCTGCTTCCACCAGAGCGTTGACCTGTTTCTGATCTGTCACATCGGTTTCGACGGCGATGGCCTCAGCCCCGCCATCTTTGATCTCAGATGCCAGACGTTCGATCCGCTTCAGACGGCGAGCACCCAAAACCACCTTAGCGCCCTGTTCGGAAAGCAGGCGGGCCGAAGCCTCGCCCAGGCCACTGCTAGCTCCGGTAATAACGACTACCTTGCCCTCAATGTTTTTGCTCATTCTCAACTACCTTCAATTCGCGAGTTACACGGCCAGAGCCACGCGAGTTTCTCGACGTGGCTCCAACCATCTTTAGTTACATTGGTTTATCGGGCCTGACTACAGCGTCTCACCGAAGAATTCAGTGAGCTTATCCATTGCCTGGTTCACGTACTCCGGCTTCCAGTAGGTTTCAATGTGGGTGGCTCCGTCGATCAGGAACAGCTCACGACTTTCGGCATTGACGGCTTTCGGATACGCCTCCTGAGTCATGTACAAAGTGTCAGCTGCGGTGCCAGCAATCATCAGTAGCGGCTGGTCGATCAACTCCATCGTGGTCGCTGCATCGAAGTTCATCAGCTTCAGCAGACTGCTCTTGGTGTACCGGAACGTAGAATTCGGATGCGCGTGGGTGTCCCAGTAATACTTGTAGCCTTCCCGATACAGATCGAAAGGCAAGGCTGCAATCTGTTCATCGGTCATATTGGCGTCGCCGGCATAGAGCACTTCTCCACCGGCTACTTCCTGTGCCCGCGCTTCGGAGGCCTTTTCCAGTCGCTCCTGAATAGTTGAGAGCTGGGAATCCACAAACCCATTGCGTCTGACTCTGCCCGAGTTAAACATGCTCAGGGTCGCCAGTGACTGGAAACGCTTGTCAGTTTGCGCCGCCTTGAGCGAGTAGCCACCACCGCCGCAAAGGCCGAGGAGCCCTAATCGGTCAGCATCGATGCCGTCGTACTGAGTGATGAAATCCGCCATGCCGTGAATGTCTTCAATCCGGTTGGAGGGAATGTCGATGTTTCTGGGGGTTCCGCCGCTGGCACCCTGGTAGGCGGCATCGGCCGCGATGGTGATGTAGCCCTGTTCGGCCAGCCGTTGGGCGTACAGGCCCGCCACCTGCTCTTTGACGCCACCATTAGGGTGGGCAACCACAACGGCGGGGTAACTTCCGTCCGGGTCGTAATCAGCCGGCGTGTAAACGTTGGCGGCTATCTCAATGCCATTGAGAGTGTAGGTCACCGGGTGAATATTAACCTCACCTTCCACGTTTTCCGTGATCGCCCCTTCGTAAGTCAACGTGTAAGGATTGTCCCTGTAGTCGGCAGCCATAGCGGTGCCTGCGGAAGCGCTCAGGCCGATGGCCAAGGCCATGGGGCTGACAGCCTGTCGAAAAGAATCGCCGATGTTTAACATGATCGTACCGTCACCTGTTGAGTGTTGATGTTTCCTCCCAGGCCCAGAACCGCTTTGTCGGGCGCTGCCAATTGAGGAGGTCTGACGCCAATATAGGCGCGCCCCCGTTAGATGATAAGATCAGATAAACGGATGCTTTATTAAGTACAGCTTCATAATCGCTCAGGCCCACCAACGCCCTGTCTGAACGGTCGCAGGCCTTCTGCTTCAAGGTCGGGCGGATTCATTAATTATCGTTATAGACACATCCACACTTACCTCATTTATCAGCAGCCCGTGCCACGCCTATATTGCTGCACAAGCCAGAACGTCTTTATCTGGAGTAATTTTCCTGGCGCCGACCCGCAGAGGGCGTCACTGAACAGTGAGAGAAAGAGCCAATGTCTTACATACCTTCTTTACTGATGGCAGCGATGGCCAGTGTGGCCGTCTCTTCAACGTCGCTAGAAGCGTCCGCCGACGTACGCTCAACCAGCCAGGGCAAGGAAACCCTGATTGTTTATTTGAGTCGCACGGGAAACACGGAAGCTGTCGCGGAGATGATCCAGGAATTAGCTGGGGGCCATAGGGTGCCTCTTGAGCTGGAAACGCCTTACCCGGAAGACTACGAAACCATCGTTGCGCAAGTCGACAGGGAAAACGACACGGGCTACCTTCCACCGCTGGAAACTGCGTTTCCCGATATCCAGGCCTACGACACCGTTTTCCTGGGCTTTCCCACCTGGGACATGCAACTGCCTCCGCCCATGAAAAGCTTTTTGAGCCAGTACGACATGACGGGCAAAACCGTCATCCCATTCAACACCAATGGCGGTTATGGGGTCGGAAGTAGTTTTCAGGATGTTTCGGACCTGGCGACGGGGGCGCGCATCCGTGAAGGGTTCTCGGTAAGAGGTGGGCTGGAACGGGACGGAATTTACCTGGCCATCGAGGGAGACAGGCGCGAGGAGGTTCGATCACAGGTTCGCGATTGGCTCAAACGGATCGGCCTACTTTAAGCACGCAATTCATCTTTGGATACGAGGGATGCCCCTCACCCTGATGGTTCCGGTGAGGGGCATTGCAACCGCACCAACCAACTACGGCTTATCTATCCGGCGCCCAGGCCGTTAGTGTTCTTTAAACACCTCTTTGGCAATCAGGGCCGCGTTTACCGCGTTGGGCCACCCGGTATAAAACGCGCTATGGGTGATGGTTTCTGACAGCTCTTCCTTGGTGACGCCGTTTTTCAATGCCAGGCCGAGATGGGACCGCAGCTGTTCGGGACGGTTAATCGCAATGAGCACGCTGACGGTGACCAGACTGCGATCACGTTTGGACAATTCACCACGTTCCCAGACATCGCCATAGAGTACATCGTCGGTGAGGTCCGCCAGTTTTGGTGTCACATCGCCCATCAGTTGCTGAGCGCGAGACTCTTCCTTTTGAGCCCCTTCCTCGGCTTGAGCGGGCGCGGAGACACCCAGTACAGCAAGTGCCAGCATAAAGGCTGCGACTCTGTTTTTTGGTGAAAAAGCGGCGTTCCTAGATTGAATCATGTTCATATCGTGGGTCCTCATTGATCGAGTTGGTGTTCGGAAAGAAACTCAGTGACCAGATCCGCGATCTGGACGTTGTTCAGGTCAGAGAAAGGAAAGTGTGTATTGCCGGTAATACCAATGTCTGGCAAATGAATCAGCGTGACATCGCCACCGTGTTCATTAACGGTATCCCGCCATTTACGCGCCATCTCCAGACGTACACGCCATGCATCCTGGGTTGGAATATCCGACGGTTCTTCTGGAATATAATCGCCGTACACGATGAGGATCGGGATGTCCGTAAGCTCGCGGAATTCTGACACCGAAACTGGTACACCCTTCAAGGTGTCATATGAGCTCGGCAGCGGCTCAGGTACCTGGCCTTCCGGAAAGACAAAATTACTGCCTGGTTCAAACGACACGATGGCCCGGATGTTGTCGTTCTTCATGGCGGCAGACCAACCCAGACCGCCGCTGTGGGAGTGCGTGAACAGGATGCCTTCGCCGATCTTGTCATACAGTGCTGACATCGCATCGGACATCACATCCACATCAAAGGGACCGGTATCCGGCGTCATCTGTCGGAAATACTGATTCAGGGTGTCTTCGTCGCGGGCAAACTGCACCCCGTCGAAATAGTCAGGCCATACGCCGACGCGAAACATGCCAAACCACAGTTGCTCGTCCGGTGTCGGCTCTATGGTCGTGCCAACCATGCTTCGTCCGGCATTGCCTCGCCGTGGTTGGTCAATGAGATAGACCGGGAACTGTCGACGCAGGAAGATACTCTGGAATCCTTCGCGTCCATCCGGAGTGGATTCCCAGGTTTTCGAGAACTGACCATAGCCATGCCACATAACGATGGGTAGTTCCCGGGCAGCAACCGGTATCTGATAAAAGGTATAGAGGTGATCCCCGCGATAAGTCTGACCGGCTGGATCGGTGGGATTTTCTGGATCGAACTCCCCCGGGCATTTCGTCATGGTGCCACCGGCGGTGAAACTACCCTGTTCCTGAATGACCAGTGGGGCCTTCGTCGATTCAGAGTCCTGCGAGACGGTATCCTGTGCAAACCCCGGACTCGTCGCTGCCACGGTCAGGCCAACAAATAGACCCACTCGGGCAAGCCTCCAGCTCTTGTTTATCATTCGCGTCTCCTTTTCGGTGCAAACTGCAACCAGTCTACGCCCCTATCGGGCCCGGATTAACGCGTTCAAGGTTGATGTCGTTATCAGTTGAACTTATGAATGGTGACGGACATGACGAAATTGCTGACTGTTTTCTTAGTGTAGTCCCCCCGTTTATTAGCCACGCGAATAAGCCCTTGCATCCAGCCCTGCTTATTCCACAGTGCGGCATCCCGTAAACTGTCGTCTTCAGGTCAGTTAAACCGTCATGCGTCGTTCGATGGCATGCAATTAGAGGGTTCTCTTGGTGAAGGCAAAGCTGGTTAGAGTGTTGAAGATTGTGTTTATCGTCGCCGCCATCTGCGTGGGCGCGGGTTTCGGCTACCTTCAATTGCCAAAATTCGGTGCCCTGCCAGAAAACGACACCCTCGCCAGAATGGAGGATTCACCGAACTACCGTAATGGCGCCTTCCAGAACCTGGAGCCCATCCCGGAAACGACCGTGGACCCGGAATCCGAGCGCACCTGGCTGGATGTCCTGTTTTCGGAAGACAATGGCCGAACGCCTCCCCGTCCGCTGCCGACGGTGAAAACGGACCTTCATGCACTTGAGCAGAACCAGGATGTGATGATCTGGCTCGGCCATTCGTCGTTCTTTATTCAGCTCGATGGAAAGACCTTTCTGATCGACCCGGTACTTAGCCAGAACGCTTCACCGATCCCGTTCACTAATCAGGCCTTTGCCGGAACGAGCATCTATACCGCTGAGGATTTTCCCGAGATTGACTATCTTCTGATTTCCCACGATCACTGGGATCATTTGGACTACTCATCCGTCAGTGCGCTTAGGGATAAAATTGGAACCATCGTGACGGGTCTTGGCGTTGGCGCCCATTTCGAGCGCTGGGGATTTCCACCGTCGCAGATCCATGAGGCGGATTGGAATACAAGTCTGACGGTGGATGAGGGGTTTCAGCTCCATATTCTGCCGGCAAGGCACTTTTCCGGGCGTTGGCTGGAGCGGGATCAGAGCCTTTGGGTTGCCTTTGCGCTCAAGTCTCCAACACGCAGCCTGTTCTTCAGCGGCGACAGTGGATACGGCAATCATTTCAGAGAGATCGGAAATGCGCTGGGCGGGTTCGACCTCGCCATGCTGGATGTCGGTCAGTATGACTTGCAGTGGCGCTACGTTCATATGCTGCCGGAGGACGCTGCAAACGCATCGAGGGATTTGAACGCAAAAGCCATGATGCCTGCCCACGTTGGCAAATTTTCAATGGCTTTTCACCGCTGGGACGAACCATTTCGGGAACTTTCGGCAATGCAGGGCGACCTATCTCCAAGCCTGGTTACACCATTGATCGGAGAGACAGTGGACCTCTCCCAGATCGGTCGCGGTTTCACGCCCTGGTGGCGTTTGGGTGAGGATCAGCAGACTCAACTTGCAGAAAGTGAAGGCTGAGTGCAACAGCTAGTCTCGATAGCGAAGCTCTTCAACCAATGCCCGGAACGCTGGTAGAGCGAATTGCCGATTTGGATAGTAGAGATGGTAGCCAGGAAAGGTTGGGCACCAGTTCTCAAGGACGCTTACCAGGCGTCCTTCCTCGACATGGGATTCAACCTGGTCTGCCGGCATGTAGGCCAGTCCGAGCCCGGCGAGCGCAGCGCTCAATCTCATTGCAAGTGTATTGAAAATGAGCTGACCCTCAACCCGGATGTTTTGCTCCTCGCCGTCCTTGGCAAATTCCCAGGCAAAGAGGCCGCCATAGGTTGGCAGCCTCATATTGATGCAATTATGCTCCGCCAGATCTTTGGGGGTTTCCGGGCGGGCGTGATTCTCGAAGTATAACGGCGCTCCCACAACCGCCATCCGCATGGGCGGACCAATTCTGGCGGCAATCATATCTTTCTCAACCTGCGCACCAAGTCGCACGCCGGCGTCAAACCGCTCCTCCACGATGTCTGTCAGGCCGTGATCGACAACGACTTCCACATTGATGTCCGGGTATTTTGGCATCAGCCTTTTCAACGCCGGAGCAAGCACCGTCATCGCGGGATGCTCCCCGGCGGTTATCCGGATCTTGCCTGCCGGCGTGTCCCTTTGGGCGCTTAATGCGGCCAATTGCATTTCAATCTCGTCGAAACGCGGCTCGATGGTGCGCAGTAACTGCTCGCCCGCCTCTGTTGGCGACACGCTGCGGGTCGTCCGAGTCAGCAAACGGATTCCCAACCGCTTCTCAAGATTCCGGATTGTCTGACTCAGTGCGGATTGAGAAACGCCAACCTGGGCGGCAGCCCGAGTAAAACTCCGTTCTTTGGCGACACGCACGAAGGCCGCAAGGTCGTTGAAATCTTCTTTAGACATTACTTAGCCAACCTTATGAGTAAAAATCCACTATAGCATGAGCAAAAATACGCCGAGTCTGTCTACAGCTCGCCCCACTTAACCACGAATATGCAGGGCTGACTTCGGATAGGCTCAGGCAAAGGGCCTCATTAATAAATAATACTAATAGCTCCGTCCCGTTTTTCACCTCTAATCAATGACCAGCCCAACCAATACAATTGCCAGAGTGTTCTTCTATCTCAAGACCGTTCCATTAACCCTCCGACGACGTTAGACCTCTTATGACAGCAATTGTAACGACCGAACACGAAGCCGCGGTATCAGCTCGCCAACGCACTGCCGTTTTATTCGTTGTATTGGCGAGTTATTTCATGATCGTGCTAGATATTTCGATCGTGATCACGGGCCTACCTGACATCAAAGAGTCTTTGGGATTTTCAGCAACCGGGCTTTCCTGGGTACAGAACGCATACACTCTATTCTTCGGCGGATTGTTGATGCTAGGCGCCAGACTCGGTGACTTGATTGGCCGTCGGCGAGTTTTCCTGGCTGGACTCACCTTGTTTACCCTGGCTTCACTGCTGATAGGACTGGCCCAAGTACCTGAATGGATGTTGGCGGGACGTGCATTGCAAGGCGTTGGGGCCGCCTTACTTGCCCCGTCCACCCTGGCACTGTTGTCGACCCATTTCCCAGAGGGCGCCGAACGCCAACGGGCTTTGGCTTATTACGCAGCAACGGCCGGAGTGGGTGCCAGTCTTGGTCTCGTTCTGGGAGGTGTGTTCGCCGATCTGGTGACCTGGCGTCTGGGCTTTTTCATGAACGTTCCCTTGGGTATCGCTCTTCTCATCGCGGCCGGACGGTGCCTGTCTGAAACCGAGCAGCGCTCTGGCACCTTTGATTTGGCAGGTGCAATCACTTCAATCCTTGGTATGGGAGCGCTGGTGTACGGTATTGTGCGCTCGGCTACTACTGGATGGACAGACCCCCTGACCCTGAAAACCGTTGCCAGTGGCGCCCTGTTGTTGATGGTCTTTATTCTGAACGAACGGTTTGTCTCCCAGCCGATCCTGCCACTGAGATTGTTCGCAGATCGAGAGCGCTCGGGCGCCTATATCGCGCGCATGCTTTTCCTGGGTGCCATGGTCAGTTTTTTCTTCTTCACGACCCAATTCATGCAGGGTGTTCTCGGCTTCAGTCCGCTGGAAGCGGGCATCGGGTTTCTCCCCATGACTATTCCGACGTTCGCCGCTTCAGTGGCTGTTCCATGGCTGGCACGGAGACTGGGCAACACCATGGTGTTAGCTGGAGCCCTGGCGAGCAGCACCCTTGGAATGCTGTGGTTAAGTTCGGCGAATGCAGATGCCAGTTTTATCCTACATGTGGCGGGCCCCATGTTGTTGATAGGTCTGGGTAACGGTGCTGCACTCGGGCCATTAACGGTGTCTGGCGTAACTCGCGTCGCCAGCGAAGATGCAGGCGCTGCCTCGGGATTGGTTAACGTGTCGCACCAACTAGGAGGAACGCTTGGTCTTTCAGCTTTGGTGGTCGTTTTCGCATCCTCCGGCTCAACCACCCTAGGGGTGAGAGAAAGCCTCGCCGATCAGATCTCTGCTGCCTTGACTGGAAGTACCGTCATGCTCGCAGCCGCATTTCTCGTCACTCTCATGATGGTGATGAGACCCCATCGAAGAGGACCTGACCAGTCATAAGCCAAGCTGATTAATGCATTCCGATATGAGCCATAGTCAGGATCGAACAGACTCACTAGATTGAACATTAACCAAATACAGCGATGAGGAACCCAAATATGAGACCTCTTAAAGCCAGTGCCCTGAGCCTTTTGTTCGCATGCCCCCTTGCCTTCTCGGTACATGCGGACTCCCTGGTGGTAACTCCACTGGAGTCGCAGACAGCCGTTCAGGGCCCTGAAGACAAATTCACCGGGTCAGCTCGTATTGATTCGCGATTCAGCACAGAATCCCCGGCCCGAGTTGGTGGAGGCACGGTGACATTTGAACCAGGTGCACGGACTGCATGGCACACTCATCCTCTGGGACAGACTTTGATCATTACGTCGGGAATTGGACGAGTTCAGTCGTGGGGAGATTCCATTCAAACGGTGAAATCAGGAGATTCCGTCTGGATACCGCCCAACGTCAAGCACTGGCATGGCGCCGCCCCGGAAACAGCCATGAGTCACATCGCGATTGCTGAATCCAAGGACGGGAAGGTGGTGGAGTGGCTCGAAAAAGTCACAGATGAGCAATACGGCGAATGACTCAACGGATGGCATGCGTGATTCGCGCCCTTTTGCGAGGACGAGGAATCGCCACTAATCTGACTGATGGGTCAGCCGGTCATTTCAATTACAGCCATAGCGACACTCTGAAATAGACCGCTACTGCTAGCCATATTTTTATGGTTGTCCGGCAAAGACGTAGCTTGCCCCATACCAATGTGCTGCCCCGAATGTGGCGCTAGCAACAGACTCACGGAATTACCCCGGTGCAGTGGCCCGGGTTACGTCCAACTAACGCCATGGATTGTCTTTATCACGGGATGGGACCGTCGAACGGTTCCAGCGGCGAAAGGGTAAAGAATGCGTCGAATTGTTGATGGCCGTGAATGTCCGCTTTTGTTTAGAAGCGGTCTTTTTTTTGAGGCAGAATCCCCGCTGATAATGATCGGACTGAAGAGCCGGCGCCGTTCACAGGCGCCAGCGAGAGGCTTCAATCCCGACAATCAACGAGTGACGTCAATCAGTAGCTGAGCGCCCTGCAGCACCTGATACTCCATGGGATAAGTGCTGTTGTTGTAATAGAACCGGAAACGGGTACCACGGTCATCCCGGTAATGGTGACGGTGTTTGTTCCAATGGCGTTTGTGGCCATGGTAACTATGCCTTTTCTGATGGTACTTCTTATGCTTCCAACCGTGTTTGTGTCGGTTGTGAGCCTTGTTTTTCCAGCCATGCTTGCGATCCCGGTGGCCGTGGTGTGCATCCGCATCGCGGTGCCGGGATGACAGAAGCTTCTTGTGGTGGGGTATGCCCCTGTCGTGGTCCACTTTCTGGTGGAACCCTGCCCTGTGGTTCTCCCGCCTGTCAGAGTCTGCCACAGCCGGGCTGGTGGCCATTATCAGGCCAACAAGACAACTGCCAATCAGAAATGCTTTCATCGTTCTTCTCCCGATCTTTTCAGATCCCGGATTAGCATCCACGAACACTCTGTGGCTGCTCCCTAATTTCAGAGTACGGAACTTCCGGGGAAAGTCAGGCGATCAGCGGCGGCTTTGCACTTCTTTTACGCAGGCGCGGACAGTCTTTACAGTTGCCGTGGCCGGCTGACCGTCACGACAGAATCAACGCAGGTGGGATTCCAGCTCAAACACGTGGGGATCATGATCACCCAGCGTACGCAAAGCGTCCGCCAGCTTCAGCAGATACTCGCTGTTAGGGCCACTCGGCCCGGACGAACGCGCAATCTGGCTGGCGATGTCGAGCGTCGAAGCGGGCCCCAGAAAAGCGGCGTTGTCCTCGGTGGCAATATAAACAAGGCCTTCCGCATTGCTACCGTCATCAAATGTCATGGTCGTGCTGAAGCGCAGGTAGCCGTTCTTCTCACGTACATCCAGGTGCTCAAACACGTCCGGTGATACCCGATAGGCCATGCCCTTGCATGTCGCACCAGGCTGGCTGATCAGCGTGACCACACGCCCGGGAGCCTCCGGAGTACCGCGATGATCATGGGAGCCCTGCCAGAAACGCCGGGCCCAGCCTTCAATCGTCGCCGGCTGCTGCTCAAGGAAGGGGAAGTCCACCTTGTAGATCAGCGAGCCATAGCCGAACAGCCACACGGAAGACACCCCGTTAAACTGCTGGCGACTGCGATTGTGCGCTACGGTATCGAAAGACATCAGGAGGCCGACGTGGAAGCAATAAACCCAGCGATGCCCGTTAAAACAATTTCCGCCGCCATGGCAGACAGAATCAGGCCGCTGATCTTGGAGAGTATGTTCAGCCCGGTCTTGCCCAGCGCCTTTTCCAGGTATCCGGACAAGTGCAGTAGAACCGCCAGGATAACCAGCCCCGACACCAGCCCCAGAAGCCCTCCGGCCACTTCCGGCACAGCGTTCAGCTCGGCCCCGTAAACCAGGATGGCACCGATGGTCGCAGGGCCTATCATCACCGGAATCGCCAGTGGCACCACGGCAATGTCATCGCGGTCTTCATCCGGCAGCCCGGTGGCATGGTTACGGGTACCACTGGTGACCAGGCTGATGGCGGTCAGGAACAGCAGGCTGCCGGCACCGATCCGGAACGAGTTCAGGGTAATGCCAATGGCACTGAACAACAGTGGGCCGGCAAAGAACAGTACCAACCCCAGAATCATTGCGGATACGGTGGAACGGCGGATAATCGAACGCTTTTCAGACGCCGGCAGCCCCCGGGTTAACGCCAGAAACATGGTGACCACGAAAAACGGCGCCAGCAGGAACATAAAGCGGATCGTGCTGCTGATGTAGGTACTGATAAACGCTTCAAACATTCAGAATATCCGGTCAGGGGTAAAAGCGGTATAGCATAGCGACAGTTGCGTCACAGCGCCGTACGGAACTGAACGTATCCTAGCGCTTAACGCTGCTTTGCCTGGGTTTGCGTGGCTTCCCCGGCTTGCCGGGTTTTCCCGGGCGCGAGGGTTTGCCGTGTTTTCCAGCGGGCTTTCCTGGCCTACCGGGCTGTCCTGCCTTTGCGCCCTTTCCACGCGGTCCCGATGGCGATGTCCCGGGCTTTTTGCCAGGCCGCTTGCTCGCCGGCTTTTTCGTTTCGCTACGGGTTTCGGGGCTCACTTCCGAGGACGAATCGCGGATCATGTCAAACAACCCGGCCAACTCCTTCGGCCCCAGATCCCGCCACTCTCCGACTGCTAGTCCTTTGAGGCTGATATTCATGATGCGCACACGCTCTAGCTTTGTTACTTCGTAATCAAAGAACTCGCACATGCGACGAATCTGTCGGTTCAGGCCCTGAACCAGGGTAATACGGAACACGAAACGGGACACCTTTTCGACCTTGCAGCGTTTGGTGACCGTGCCCAGTATCGGTACCCCGGCGCTCATACCCTGCACGAATTCTGCGGTCACCGGCTTGTTGACGGTGACCAGGTATTCCTTCTCGTGGTTGTTGCCCGCGCGCAGGATTTTGTTCACCAGATCACCGTTGCTGGTGAGGAAAATCAGCCCCTGGGAGTCCTTGTCCAGTCGGCCAATGGGGAAGATCCGCTCGCCGTGGCTCACATGGTTAACGATGTTGCGGCGCTCCGCCGGGTCGGTGGTGCTGACCACGCCCACGGGCTTGTTGAGGGCGATAAAGATCAGGTCCTCTTCGTCTCGCGGCTCGATCAACTGACCGTTCACCGTGACTTTGTCACCGGGCAGCACCTGATCGCCCACCTGGGCCGCCTTGCCATTAATGGCAACGTTGCCGTTCTCGATATAGCGGTCGGCCTCCCGCCGGGAACACATGCCACTCTCGCTGATGTATTTGTTGAGGCGGGTGGAGTTTTTGCCGGGCATGGGAGTCCTGTCTTCGGTCGGGGCATCAGGCCACTTTTGGGGATACATAGCTGAAACGCTTGCGGTATTGCTCCATGGTACAGCCTACCGTGCGTTTAAACAGCCTCCGGAACGAACTGGCATCTTCGTAACCCACACTCCAGATGATGCGTGCAGTCTGTTCGCGGCTGGATTCCAGCAGGTGCTTGGCCGCCTCGATCCGCAGATGCTGCAGGTAGCCGATCGGGGTTTCGCCAGTGGCTTCCTTGAAACGACGCTTGAAGGTGCGGGTGCCGAGGCCCGCTACGGCAGCCACTTCGTCGATAGTCAGTGCATCGGCGTAGTGCTGTTCAAGCCAGGACTGTGCCTTGCGGATAGCGTCATCCTGATGGGCTTTCTGGCTGTAGAAGGCCATGTAGGGCGTTTGCTCCGCCCGGCGGCCGTCCAGCACCAGCATCTTGCTGCAGGCCAAGGCAACCGCCGGTGACGAGAAGCGCTCCACCAGGTAACTGCACAGATCCACAAACGCCGTGGCGCCGCCGGCACAGATGATGCGGCCGTTATCCACCAGCAACTGGTCTTCCTCCAGGCGCAGGTGCGGATAGCGGGCACGGAACAGCGGCGCTGCCCGCCAGTGGGTGGTGGCAACCTGGTCGTCCAGCAAACCCGCCTCCGCCAGTACGAAACTGCCGGTGCAGACGCTCGCCAGCACGGCGCCCCTTTCCAGCCCGTCCCGCAACCAGCCGTAAAGCGGTCTTGAAGGTGCAAGCGTCTTCTCCAGCCGTTCCGCGCCCACGGCGGCTTCCACCGAGGAGCCCACCACGATCAGGTCCGGCTCGAAATCCCCACGCTTGCAGGTTGGCGTCACCACCGCGCCGCTGTACCCGCGGACTGGCTGGTCGTCCACCGTCACCACCTGGCAATTAAACAGGGGCTCGCTGCGGCCAGCCGGGGCGCGGCCACAGAAGTTGGCAACGGTGAAAAAATCCATGATGCCGTGCACGCCGGACGCATGGCAGTTGGGAAAGGCAACAATGGCAACGTTGAACATGGAAATGGCCCTTTCAGCACTTTATATGTCAAATATGACACTCCTACTGGCAACCCGCAAGTCCTAACCTGAAGCTGTCATCCACTACCACTGGAAGAAGGACTTTCACCATGACCTCACAACTGAACACTCAATCAGTGATCTTCGAGCGACCGACAACCCACAAGGTTGAAGGCCCGAAGGGGTTTTCGCCCATCCGCCTGGCACTTCAACTCTACGGTCGAATGGCTCCTGAAAAAGCTGGCCGGCTGGTTAACCGCATGGCGTTCAGGCCCTCGCGCCTGCCCATGCCATCCCGCTATGAATACCTGCTGGACAATGCTGACAGCTATACCCAGCTGCAGCACGGCGCCCGGACCATTCCGCTGTATTCCTGGGGCCAGGGGCCTGTGATTCTGGGCGTTCACGGCTGGGCCGGTGCCGGCATCCAGTTCGGCGCCTGGGTCAACCCGCTGGTGGAAGCCGGCTATCGCGTGGTGCTGTTCGACGCCCCCGCCCACGGCCGTGCCCAGGGCGAGAGCACCAACCTGTTCGAAATGGCCGAAGTCGTTGCCAGGGTGGCGGCCAGCGTCGGCCGGGTCCACGGGGTGCTGGCCCATTCCATTGGCTGCATTGCCGCTGCCCGCGCAATCGCAGACGGCCTTCAGCCTGATTATCTGGTCATGCTGGCGCCCCCCGTCAGCCTCACGGCGGTGATGGATAACCTGGGCCGTCAACTCGGCCTGAGTCAGAACGTTCTGGCGGTGCATCTGCAATTGATGGAGGAGCGTTTCGGCAAATCCGTCTGGGAGCAACTGGACCTGGAAGCCCTGTCACGGACCCTCACCCAGCGGGGCCTGATGGTCATTGATGACGATGACACCTCCATCTCGCCAGACGAAAGCGAACGGGTTTTCAACAACTGGGAAAACGCCAACGTGCTCCGCACCCGTAGCCTGGGCCACCACCGCCTGCTATGGAGCCCCATGGTTGTGGACACGGTGCTTCGGGATCTTGGCAGGCCGGTGGACACCCTCTGATTGCGCGATTGCGTCAGTCCGTTTATGGTCTGGCAGCAGTACCATTCGCATTCACGGAGCCCAGCCATGCACCTGTCTGAACCAAAACAGCGACAAACGCCCCGGGGACGCTTCGCCTGGCGAGAAGGCGGGGCACCCGGTGGCAAGGCGCTGGTGATGATCCACGGCTGGCCGGAGAGCTCCTACTGCTGGGAGCACGTGGCAGCGTATCTGAAGGCGGGCTTTCGCATCATCGCCCCCGACCTGAGAGGACTGGGCGACAGTGAACGCAGCCCGGACATAGAACACTACCGCAAGCAGGAAATGGCACAGGATGTGATCAGCCTGCTGGACCAGCTTGGTATTGACGAGTTTCAGCTGGTGGGCCACGACTGGGGCGGCATCGTCGCCCAGGAAGTCGCACTGGCCATCCCCGACCGGGTGCAAAGGTTGGTGATCATGAACATCGCCATCATCAACAACCTCAAGGGCAACCAGGAAGTGATCGAGAAGGTCCGCGCCAGCAGCGGTGCAGCCTACTGGTATCAGCACTTCATGCAGACGCCAGGCCTGCCTGAAGCGATGATTCCGGGCGCCGAAGAGACCTGGCTGGGGCATTTCCTGCGCACCTGGAACCGCGACCCGTTTCCACGGGACGCATTCGACGAATACGTGCGCACCTTCCGGATTCCGGGAACGCCGGGTACCAGCTCCAATTACTACCGCACCTTCCACGAAGACGCCAAACGCTGGGCCACCACGGCAGACCATACGTGGCCCATGCCCGCCCTGTATATCTACGGCAACAAGGACAAGGTGATCATTCCGGAGTACCTCAATCATATTGAGGAATGCTTCGCAGACCTGCGAGTGAAGGAGGTGGAGGCTGGCCACTTCCTGCAGGAAGAGCAACCCGAAGCCGTCGCCGGGTATCTCAACGATTTCCTGGACACAGCCTGAGCTATTACCTCGACGGGCTGACGTACACCCAGTTGGTGCCGACGTTGTCACACACCACGATCTCGCGGTTGATCACCATGCACAGGGACAGGTCCTGCGGAAGCTCGTTGTGGTAACGGGCTTTTACCGCGAGTTTTTTCTTGTCCTGCTTCAGCAAGGTGAAGGTCTGCTCCATACGCCGGGCAAAGTCGACGCCGCCATCCTCAATGGTGTGAAAGGCGTTGTGGAACGCCGTGAAGCTCATGGTGTTGGCGCCCAGGCCGATGTCCACCATCTTGGGGATGTAGCGGTCGTAGGCCTCGGAGAGGTATCGGCGCACGGCCTCTGAATCATCGCGGTTGCCCTCGAACGGACGCAGACCAAGGCGGTTATCCTCCGCCAGGGCCCCTTCCGCCAGCTGGCTGTTGGGCTGGTTTGAGACCAGATCATAGCGCTGCCGAGGACAGGCAATGCGCTGGCCTTCCAGTTGGCAATCCGAAAGCAACCCGCTTTGCGGCGGGTCTTCTTCAGACCCGGTTCGAACGGGTTCCGGTTCCGCGCCAGACGATCCGGGGCTGGAGTCGGCTTGCGCGGGAGCACCCGGCTCAGGCACTTCCAGGCCCAGTCGCCCGGCAGGGCGCCGCAGAAGCAATGCCTGCACCTGCGGATCGTTGCGCTTGAAATCCGTGGGGGACGGCAAGCCCCCGCCAAGCCCTTCGCTCACTACGCGACAATACATCTGTTCCAGTTCAGTGGTGGCGCCGTCCATACATTCATCTCCGGCTGCATGAACGGCACCGGCACAGAGCCCCAGCAGGATCAGGGCCAGCCATCTAACCGTCATCACGCTGCCCCAACGCCACGCGCGCCATCAAGTCTTCCACCCGGCGTATGGTTTCAGCATCGCCCTTCTTCCCCGTAAGCACCACCTGGGAGCCGATGGTGGCCACGTACATCAGCAGCGACAGATCGCGAATGCGCTGGGGATCGCTGCTCAGCCGTTCATATAGCTCGCAGTTCTGGTTGATGCGCGCTTCGTCCACCTGCGTGACCAGATCAGCCGCGTAGTCATTTCTGCGGGCAAAATCCCGCACCGCCAGCTCCACCTGCAGGCGACGGATATTACGGGACGCATCCGTGAGCAACAGTTCCAGAATTTGCCGCAATTCGGTTTCGACATCCCCACCCTTGGGTTTCCAGTACTGAAGCTCGTGCAGACGCCGGTCCCGCCAGCGGTTGAGGAAACGCACCACCAGGTCTTCGTGGTCCTTGAAGTGCCAGTAAAAACTGCCACGGGTCACACCGAGCTTTTTTGCCAGGGTCAGCACCCTCAGGTTGCTGAAACCACCGGCTGCAACCTCGCCGGCGGCCGCATCCAGCCAGTCGTCGCGGGTCAACTGCGCTTTTTCCGGCGTCTTGCGGCTGCGGCGTTTCTGAGGTTTGGCATCCGTCATGGTGGAATCTGGTCCTGCTACTGGCTGTTGGGTGTGAATTCTACATCAACAGCGGAGCCATGTTTGAAAGCGTTGACCCCGCCCAAAACATACATTAGTGTATGGACAAACAATACACCAGTGTATGGATAATTCAACAGGTCTTCCGTACACCGCCTACTATCCAATGCCAGTATCAGGGAGCTGCTACATGAGTACTGCCCATTACGATGTGAACGGCAACATCGCCGTCATCCGACTCGACAACCCGCCCGTCAATGGCCTGGGCCTTGAACTCCGCCGGGGTATTGTTAACGGTATCCAGCAGGCAGAAGCCGATGATGCAGTGAAAGCCGTGGTACTGATCGGCTCCGACCGTGCCTTCTCCGGCGGCGCCGACATCAGCGAGTTCGGCTCTCCCAAAGCCTTTGCCGAACCCAATCTGAACACGGTAGTCAACTACGTGGAAAGCAGCCGCAAGCCAGTGATCGCGGCCATCAGCGGCGCCTGCATGGGCGGCGGACTGGAACTGGCCCTGGGTTGCCACTACCGCATCGCCAAGCCGGACGCACAAATCGCCCTGCCGGAAGTAAAATTGGGCCTGCTGCCAGGCGCCGGCGGTACTCAGCGCCTGCCACGAGTCATCGGAGCTGAGCACGCTGTAAATATGATCGTCTCCGGCAGCGTCGTACCTGCCAAACAGTTCAAGGGCAGCGCCCTGTTCGATGAGATTATCGACGGCGAATTGCTGGACGCGGCCATCGCCTACGCCACCAAGGTGGTCAGCGAGAACCTGCCACTGAAAAAAGTGCGCGACCTGAAAGCCAAGCACCCGAACCCGGAAGGCTTCTTCATGTTCACCCAGAACACCGTCGGCGCCATGGCCAAGAACTACCCGGCCCCGCTGAAGTGTGTCGAAGCTGTGAAAGCCGCCGTCACCATGCCATTCGACAAGGGCATGGAAGTGGAGCGCGAAGCCTTCGTTAATCTGATGCAGACCCCCGAATCCCGCGCTCTGCGCCATGCGTTTTTCTCCGAGCGCCTGACCAGCAAGATTGCGGATGTGCCCTCTGACACCCCGACCCGTGACGTGAAATCCGTCGGCGTGATTGGCGGCGGCACCATGGGCACCGGCATCAGCATCAACTTCCTGAACGCTGGCATCCCGGTGACGCTGGTCGAGATGAAGCAGGAAGGCCTCGACCGGGGCGTGGCAGCGATCCAGAAAGTCTATGAAGGCCGGGTCAAGAAAGGCCGCATGAGCGAAGACGACGCCAAGGCCAAGATGGCTCTGTTGACCCCATCCCTCACCTATGACGACCTGAGCAGTGTCGACCTAGTGATCGAAGCCGTGTTCGAGGAAATGGGCGTCAAACAGTCCGTGTTCGAAAAGCTGGACGAAGTGTGCAAACAGGGCGCGATCCTGGCCTCCAACACCTCCACCCTGGATGTGAACAAGATCGCCAGCTTCACCAAGCGCCCGGAAGATGTCATCGGCCTGCACTTCTTCAGTCCGGCCAACATCATGAAGCTGCTGGAAGTCGTCCGTGGCGAGAAAACTGCCAAGGACGTACTGGCCACCGCCATGAAACTCGCCAAGACCATCAAGAAGACCGCCGTGGTCTCCGGCGTGTGCGACGGCTTTATCGGCAACCGCATGATCAACCAGTACCAGCGTGAAGCGCTGTTGATGCTGGAAGAAGGCGCCAGCGTTCAGCAGATCGACAAGGCCATCGAGAAGTTCGGCTTTGCCATGGGCCCGCTGCGCATGGCCGACCTGGCCGGCGGCGATATCGGCTGGGCCATCCGCAAGCGCCAGTACGAAGAAAACCCGGACATGGTGAAGATGGTGCTGGCCGACCGCATCTGTGAAATGGGCCGTTACGGCCAGAAGACCGGCGCTGGTTTCTACCGCTACGAGCCGGGCAACCGCAACGCCCTGCACGACCCGGAAGTGGACAAGGTGGTGGACGAGGTTCGCGCCGAACTGGGCATCAAACCGCGCAAGATCAGCAACCAGGAAATCGTCGAGCGTTGCGTGTATGCGCTGGTGAACGAAGGCGCCCAGATTCTGGACGAAGGCATTGCCCAGCGCGCCTCCGACATCGACATGGTGTACCTGACCGGCTACGGCTTCCCCGTGTTCCGCGGCGGCCCGATGCATTACGCCGAAGAAGTGGGACTGCCCAACGTGGTTCGCGCCATGCAGGCCTTCACCGAAGACCGCCACACCCAGCCTGGTTTCTGGGAACCGGCGGCCCTGCTGGCCAAGCGTGCCGAAGAAGGCAAAGGTTTCGACGCCAAATAACCGGTCCACCAATACCCTCGGGGCGCCTGCCCTTCACCGATAAACAGGCGCTTCGAACGAAGGAGAATTGTTATGTCTAATGATGTTGTCATCGTATCCACCGCCCGCACGCCCCTGGCCAAATCCTGGCGCGGCGGCCTGAATATGACCCACGGTGCCACCCTTGCGGGTCACGCCATCCAGCACGCGGTTGAGCGTTCCAAAGTCGACCCGAACGAAATCGAAGACGTGCTGATGGGCTGCGCCCTGCCCGAAGGCTCCACCGGTAACGATGTCGCTCGCATGGGCGCAATCCGTGCCGGCCTGCCCGTTACCGTTGGCGGCGCCACCATCAACCGTTTCTGTTCATCTGGCCTTCAGGCCATCGCCATGGCCGCGCACCACATTGCTGTGGATAAAGTCCCGGTGATGGTCGCCGGCGGCGTGGAATCCATCTCCACCGTGCAGGCCAACGTGAACCAGAACTACTTCATGGAACCCTGGCTGGCGAAGAATAAGCCTGAGCTCTACTGGTCCATGCTGGACACCGCCGAAACCGTCGCCAAGCGCTACGACATCAAAAAAGAAGACATGGACGAATACGGCGTCCGCAGCCAGAACCTGGCCGATCAGGCTCGCCAGGACGGCAAGTTCGATGACGAAATCGTGCCCATCACCACCACCATGGGCGTCGCTGACAAAGCCACCGGCCAGCTCAGCAGCCAGGAAGTGACCGTCAGCCAGGACGAAGGCATCCGTCCGGGAACCAACCTGGAAGGCGTCAGCAAAATCCGCTCCGCGATGGAAGGCGGCGTGGTTACTGCGGGTAACGCCAGCCAGTTCTCCGACGGCGCCTCTGCCTGCGTACTGATGGACAGCAAAATCGCCGAACAGCGAGGCGCAACGCCACTCGGTATCTTCCGTGGTTTCGCCGTCGCCGGCTGTGAGCCAGACGAAATGGGCATCGGCCCGGTCTTCGCGGTGCCCAAACTGCTCAAACGCGCCGGCCTGACCGTCGACGACATCGGTCTGTGGGAACTCAACGAAGCCTTCGCCGTGCAGGTTCTGTACTGCCAGCGCAAACTTGGCATCCCCATGGACCGCCTGAACGTCAACGGCGGCGCCATCGCCGTGGGCCACCCCTACGGCACCACCGGCTCCCGCCTGGTCGGCCATGCTCTGATCGAAGGTAAACGCCGTGGCGTCAAATACGTGGTCGTCACCATGTGCGTGGGCACCGGTATGGGTGCTGCTGGATTGTTTGAGGTTGCCTAAGGCTTTGGTTGCTGCCTGAAGCCTCGGTTGCCCTTGGCTTGGGTGAAAGTGCCCGTTGGGAGTGGGTGTCCAAAACACGCTCCTTACGGCACGTCCATGTGACGCTCGGGCTCCGCCATCCATGGCTCCGCACGGTTTTGGACACCCACTCCCAACGGCCACCCAGAGCTGTGTGCAAAGGCAAACAGGTGCAACCATTAAACGCAGTGCGAGTGCTCGTTAAAGCTTTTTCAATAACAGGCAAGCGCGGAGTCAAAGCGTCGGATGGGTATCCCCTTTCAAAACTGTACGGAGCCATGGATGGCGGAGTCCAAGCGCCCCAGGGATGGGCCGAAGGAGCGTGTTTTGAAAGGGGATACCCATTCGGCGCCGCCTCAGAGTTAGAAGGCCAGGCATTAAAACTCGCAGGCCACTCACAATCCAAAAAACCATTTACCTCAGCCAAACAGACAAGAGGTGCAACATGGACCTGAATTACACCCCGGAACAAGAGGCCTTCCGCGCCGAGGTTCGCCAGTTCCTGGAAGACAACCTCCCGGACGACATCCGCGAGCGCGTTCAGAAACGCCTGCGCCACGACAAAGACATGACCCAGCGCTGGCAGAAGATTCTGCATGAAAAAGGCTGGGGCGCTTCCACCTGGCCGGAAGAGTTTGGCGGCCCGGGCTGGAGCCCGATTGAACAGATCATCTTCGAAGAAGAATGCGCCCTCGCCGGTGCGCCACGCCAGCTCGACTTTGGCCTGCGCATGGTCGCCCCGGTGATCATGACCTTTGGTAACGACGAGCAGAAAAAGCGCTTCCTGCCGGGCATCCTCAGCGGCGAAGACTGGTGGTGTCAGGGTTATTCAGAGCCCGGTTCCGGTTCCGATCTGGCATCCCTGCGCTGCTCTGCCAAGCGCGAAGGCGATCACTACATCGTCAATGGCCAGAAAACCTGGACCACCCTGGGTCAGCACGCCGACTGGATCTTCTGCCTGGTGCGCACCAGCAACGAAGGCAAGCCGCAACAGGGCATTTCCTTCCTGCTGATCGACATGAACGATCCCGGCATCGATGTGAAGCCCATCATCATGCTGGATGGCGAGCACGAAATTAACGAAGTCTATTTCGACAACGTGAAAGTGCCCGCCGAAAACCTGATCGGCGAAGAAAACCAGGGCTGGACCTACGCCAAGTTCCTGCTCGGCCACGAGCGTACTGGTCTGGCGAACGTCGGGCAGTGGAAAGCGTTGATGAAGCGCTTGAAAGTTGTTGCTAACGAAGAGCAGGACGGCCAGCGTCCGCTGATTGAGAACACCCGGTTTCGAGATCGTCTGGCGCAGCTGGACATCGAACTGCGCGCATTGGAACTGACCGTGTTGCGCGTTCTGACCGACAAGCGCGGCCCCGGCCCGCAGGCCTCAATCCTGAAAATCCGTGGTACCGAGATCGGCCAGAAGCTGTTTGAACTGCTGATGGAAGCCACCGGACAGGATGCCATCGCGCACATTCCGGACGCCCTGGAACTGGACTACAACGGTCCGCGCACTGGTTCCATCGATGCCACACCAGCGGCCGGCGATTACTTCAACATGCGCAAGCTGTCGATCTTTGGCGGGTCCAACGAGATCCAGCGCAACATCATTGCCCAGCTCGTGCTTGGTCTTTAAAGGAGGCGATCTTATGAATTTCGATCTTACCGACGAACAGCAAATGCTGAACGACTCGTTGCGCCGCTTTGTGACCAACGAGTACAGCTTTGAAAAACGCAGCACCTTCATCGAATCCGGCAATGGCACCGACCCGAACACCTGGGCTGCCCTGGCGGATATGGGCCTGCTGGCGTTCACCTTCCCCGAAGCCTTTGGCGGTCTGGATGGCAACGCCGTCGACACCATGGTGGTGATGGAAAACTTCGGTCGCGGTCTGGTGGTTGAGCCCTATCTGGCTACGGTCGTTCTGGCCGGCGGGCTGATTCGTGATGTGGGCAACGACTCCCAAAAAGACGAGTACCTGACGGCGATCGCTTCCGGCGAGCGCAAGATGGCCTTTGCACATTACGAACCCGGCGCGCGCTACAACCTGAGCCAGGTACAGACCACTGCCCGCAAGGACGGCGACCACTTCATGGTCAGCGGCCAGAAAACCGCAGTCATCCATGGCGGCCAGGCGGACCAACTGGTCGTCTCTGCGCGCACCAGCGGCAACACCAATGATGAGACCGGACTGTCCCTGTTCATCGTCGATGCCAATGCCAAAGGCGTGAAAATTGACGACTACGCCGCCCATGACGGCTACCGCATCGCAGACATCAGTTTCTCCAATGTCGCCGTCAGCGCCGACAATCTTCTGGGTGAGCTGGACCAGGCGTTCCCGCACATTGAGAAAGCCACCGATCTGGGCATTGCGGCGGTCTGTGCCGAAGCGGTAGGTGCCATGGAAGCCATGAACGAAACCACGCTGGACTACATCAAAACCCGTAAACAGTTCGGCGTGCCCATCGGCAAATTCCAGGTGCTGCAACACCGGATGGCGGATATGTTCATTCAGGCAGAGCAATCCAAATCCATGGCGATTTTGGCGGCCAGCACTGCCGATTCCGACGACACCTCCGAGCGCCGAAACGCGCTGTCTATGGCCAAAACACTGGTCGGTCAGGGTGCCCGCTATGTTGCCCAGGAAGGCGTTCAGCTGCACGGCGGCATGGGCGTGACGGACGAAATGTTCGCGGCGCACCTGTTCAAGCGGCTGACCACCATCAACCTGCTGTTCGGCGACGCGGATCATCATCTGGCCCAAGTCAGCGACGGCCTGCTGGCCGCCAGCGCCTGAACCTTCGGACTGATAACAAGGAATCGACTATGAGCGTAAAACAACTACTGGACCTGTCCGGCAAAGTCGCCTTCATCACCGGCGGCTCCCGTGGCCTTGGCCTGCAAATGGCCGAGGCGCTGGGTGAACTGGGCGCGAAGATCGCCATCAGCGCCCGCAAACAGCACGAGCTGGAAGCGGCGAAAGAACACCTGGAAAGCCAGGGCGTGACGGTGGTGACCATCGCCGCCGACCTGGGCGATCTGGAAGGTATTCCCAAGGTGGTGGATCAGGTGGTCGAGCAGCTCGGCGACATCGACATTCTGGTGAACAACGCCGGTGCCACCTGGGGCGCCCCGGCGGAAGACTATCCGCCCGAGGGCTGGATGAAGGTGATGAACCTGAACGTGAACGCCAGCTTCTTCCTCACCCAGACCGTCGGCAAGCGCTGCATGATCCCGCGCAACACCGGCAAGGTGATCAACATCGCCTCCATCGCTGGGCTATCCGGCAACCCGGAAGGCATGCAAACCATCGCCTACAACACCAGCAAGGGCGCCATGGTGAACTTCACCCGCGCGCTGGCGTCCGAGTGGGGTCATTACAACATCAATGTGAACGCACTTTGCCCGGGGTTCTTCCCATCGAAGATGTCCCAGGGCTTGCTGGATGCCCAGGGTGACAAAATGCTTGAGCGCATTCCACTGAAACGCTTTGGTGGCGGAGAAGACCTGAAAGGTGCTGCGGTGTTGTTGGCCTCGGAGGCCGGACGGCACATTACCGGACAGTGCCTGGCGGTGGATGGCGGAACGCTGGTCAGCTAAGCCAGCCTATTCAGACGGTCAAAGGCACTGACTGACCTGTTCCGGATCCAGGTTGCCACCGGTGATAATCAGAACCGTGGCCCTGTCCGGATCAGGCGCAACCTGGTTTTCCAGTAACGCCGCCAGCCCGACACTGGCACCAGGCTCTACATAGAGCCTGGCTTCAGTCAGCAGGCGACGTGTGGCTTCCCGGATAGCCGACTCGGTAACCGTCACGATCTGGTCCACCACCTGACGGGACGCGGCATAGGTGCAGTCACCGACCACTGCCGGTGCCAGGCTGGCGGCCCAGGTATCCACCGAGTCGAGGCTGGCGCTGGCATCCTGCTTGTGCCAGGCGTTGAACATGGTGGCCGCGCCTTCCGGCTCCACGCCGATCAGTTCCACCTCCGGCTTTTGTGCCTTAATGGCCAGCCCCAGCCCGGAAATCAAACCGCCGCCTCCGATGGGGCACAGTATCCGATCCACATCCGGCTGCTGGCGCAGCAATTCCAGACCAACGGTGCCTTGCCCGGCCATAATTCGAACGTCGTTATAAGGGTGGACCAATGTTAACCCGCTGTTGTCCCGTAATTCGTGGCACCGGGCCACCGCTTGCTGAATATTACCGTGCACAATAACCTCGGCACCCAGCGCCCGGGTGCGGTGAATCTTCAACGGGCTGGAACCTTCCGGCATCACCACCGTGAGCGGAACATCCTGCATGGCCGCCGCCCAGGCCAGGCCGATTGCATGATTCCCGGCGGAAACCGTCACCAGGCCGGACTTGAGTTCGTCAGCACTGGCGGTCAGCAGCCAGTTCAGGGCACCCCGGGCCTTGAAGCTGCCGGTGCGCTGAAGACTCTCGCATTTCAGACCCAGTGGCTGGCCGATTGCGGCGTTCAGGTCAGGCACAGTCAGGAGCGGTGTTTCGCCCAGCTTCGGTCGAATGCGCTGCTCTGCTGCCTGAATTTGGGATAGGTCAGGAAGGATTGGTTTGGTCATGGTGCGTGCTCCATTTGCTCCCTTTCACAAACCATGATTCAGACAAAGCTTTCTATCAAGCTTTTGGTAAACTGGATGGCAATCAGGGAACTGACTTTACGAGATACCCAATATGGGTATAAAGTTACCCAAATTAGGTATGCCGCGAATCAGCCCAATGACCACAAGCACAACCTCAAATTCCAGCCTTGCAGATGCCCTGTTTTCAGGCACCCGGCAAAAAGTTCTGGGTTTACTGTTCATGCAACCTGATCAGGACTTCTCAATGGCCGAATTGATCGAACGGGCAAGAGCCGGATCAGGCGCGGTACAACGGGAGATTAGTCGCCTGGTGGACAGCGGGCTAGTCACTGTGGATATCAGGGGGCGTCAGAAACGATACAGAGCCAATCAGAATGCCCCTATCTTTCCGGAGTTGTGTTCCCTGGTTGCCAAAACCCTTGGGCCGGCTCAGTTCGTCAGTAACGCTCTCAGACCCATCGAAAGCGAAATCGACGTGGCGCTGATCTATGGTTCGGTTGCCAAGAACACTGATCGGGCGAACAGCGATATTGATCTTATGCTGGTTTCCGATACGTTAACCCTTGAAGATGTTTTTGCGACGCTGGAACCTGTGGAACAGGAAATGTCGCGGCCTGTGAACCCCACGCTCTACACACGGCACGAATTCGAAAAGCGCCGGGCAAACGATAATCCGTTTATCAGAAAGGTACTGAATGGACCGTACCTCCTATTGAAGGGAATCATTGATGAACAAGGAAGCACTTGAGAATCTGGTGGACATCCGCAAACTCCATCACGAAGCGGCGGATGTCATCGAAGTAAATGGCCTTTTGCAATCCGGCACTATCCGGCTGCAAGACGCTCATCTCGAATCCCTCAGCCAGGAAAGCCGCTTTGATCTGGCCTACAACGCCGCTCATGCGTTGTCACTCGCAGCACTACGTCATCTTGGTTATCGTTCTGACAACCGATACCTCGTTTTCCAATGTCTGCAGCACACACTCGACCTGCCTCCTGCAAAATGGCGCATTCTTGATCAGGCACATCGCAAACGAAACCTTGCAGAGTACGAAGGGGTCATCGACGTGGACGAAAGCCTGGTTACCAGCCTCCTTCGGGTTTGCGAAGAAGTGAAACTGGCAGCTATTAAGCTAACGGGGAATAGCTGCTAGCCTATAAATACCCAATATGGGTAAATTAATGCCCATATTGGGTAATTTTTGGTCGACGACTTACAGCGCCGGCGCTACCTCACGCACGCCTTCTGCCTCTGGCTCACACACATACTGCCCCGCATCAAACCGCTTCGTCTGCTGGCGGAATTGCCAGGTGAAGCCCGGCCACAGCGTGGTGTTCTTGCCGTTCTCGTTCACATACCAGCTCTTGCAGCCGGTCTGCCACACGGAGTCGCCGAGCTTGGCGTGAATAGAGGCGTTGTATTGGCTTTGGGCGTCTTCCTTCACTTCCACGCTCTTCCAGCCGTGCTTGTCCATTTTCTTCAGGGCATCCAGCACATACTGGATCTGGCTTTCGATCATATAGACCATGGAGCTGTGGCCGAGGCCGGTATTGGGGCCCATGAGCATGAAGAAGTTGGGGAAGCCGGCAATGGCGCTACCCTTGTAGGCTTCGGCACCGCCTTTCCATGCATCCAGCAGGTCCTGGCCGCCACGGCCATGTACCATGCCTGCGGGTATCGGGTCCTGGGCCTTGAAGCCGGTGCCATAAATGATGCAGTCCACTTCCCTCTCATGGCCGTTGTTATCCACGATCATATTGCCACGCACTTCGCGGATGCCGTCGGTCAGCACGTCGACGTTATTCTGGGCCAGCGCCGGGTAATAGTTGTTTGAAATCAGCACCCGCTTGCAGCCGAAGTGAAAATCCGGGGTAACTTTCCTGCGCAGTTCCTTGTCCTTGATCTGGTTGCGGATATGGCGGCGTGCCTGTAATTCGCCGATTTTGAGGATTCGCGGATTGCCTACAAAGCCCAGTACCCGTGCTTCCAACATCCAGTAGATGCTCTGGCGAAAGGCGTTCAGGGTCTGCGGGAACTTGCGGAACATCATCCTTTCCAGCGGGCGGATCTCGCGATCAGGCTTGGGCACGATCCACGGTGGAGTCCGCTGGTAGAGGTCGAGGTGAGCTGCGTCTTTGGCCACTTCCGGTACGAACTGAATGGCTGAGGCGCCGGTGCCAATCACTGCTACGCGCTTGCCCTTGAAGTCGTAGTCATGGTCCCAGTCCTGGGAGTGGAAGCTTTTGCCGGTGAAGGTGTCGATGCCTTTGATGTTGGGGTATGCCGGGGTGCTAAGGCCGCCCATGCCGGAAACCACAACATCCGCCTTGAAGGTGCTGAATTTGGGCAGGCCCTTGTCTTTGCGGTTGAGTTTGTCGCCGGGGTTCAGGCCCTTGTCCTGCATGTAGGCCCAGAGTTTGGGGCTGTCGCAGGTTTCGACGGTCCAGCTTTGGGTTTTCTCGTCAAAGCGGGCACCCGCCACGTGGGTGTTCAGGCGCACGTGTTTCATGAGGTCGTATTTTTCGGCGCAGCTTCGCAGGTAGGCCTGGATTTCTTTCTGCTGGGCGAACATGCGGGTCCAATTGGGGTTTTGTTCGAACGAGAAGGAGTAGAGGGCGGATTGGACGTCGCAGGCACAGCCGGGGTAGTGGTTTTCGTGCCAGGTGCCGCCGACGTCGTCGCTTTGTTCGAGGATGACGAAGTTGTCGTATCCGGCTTCCTTGAGTTTGATCCCCATGCCCAGGCCGGAGAATCCGGTGCCGATGATGGCGATTTTTGCTGTCTGACTCATGTTTTCCACCTCGTTGTTCGCTGGCCTTTTGGCCTTGCCTGTTGTTGTCTGTTTCGCCATGATGATTGGCGGTAGACACATGTATACCCAACAGAGTAGACAGTTGTATACTTCCAAACATCTGGATCTGGCTGTTTGGCCTCGTTTGATAACTAACTGTCCCCCAGATCAAACTTCGGGGGCTGGGGCAATTGGGAAGGCTTTTCCGAAACACGCTCGAGCACATCCATGTGGCGCTTGGGCTCCGCCATCCATGGCTCCGCACAGTTTCGGAAAAGCCTTCCCAATTACCCCTTCGAACTTTGGTGATGCTTCATGAATGTTTTAAGTGGTGGAAAACTGAAGCTGATTCAGGCGGCGCTCAGGTTGATTACCCAGAGCCGCAGCCTGACATCTCTCGGTCTCCGGGAACTGGCCCGTGAGGCCGGACTGAATCCCAATACTTTTTATCGGCACTTCAAGAATCTGGACGAGTTCGGTCTGCAGGTACTTGGGTACATTGCCGAAGACATGAAAGCCGGCGTGCGGGAGTTGCGGCGGATGGCGGAGTCGTCGGAGCAGGCGTCCCACGATACGGTGACGTTTGTTTACCACTACTTCCTGGCCAACCCGGCAGCGACGACCGTGGCGGTGCGGGAGCTTCACGGGCCGTCGGCTTTGTTGCGCAGGGCGCTTGAGGCGCAGTTGGATGCCAGCGCGCGCGAGATGGCGGAGGATATTATCGAGCGGCGGCTGGTCAGTGCTGTGCCGACGGAGACGATTCATGAGATCTCCCGCATGACCATTCGCTATATCCTTTTCAGGGCAATGGATTACATCGAGAAACCGGCGCAGCGGGCAATGATCCAACATGAAACCGAGCGGTTTATCAACCGCCAGTTTCGGGGGGCAATGCTGGATGGGCTGGCCGAAAGTGAGGTACAGGCACTGTTAGAGAAGGACCTCTAACGGGCTTATTATTTTTTTCGTTTTACCTTTCCGTTTTTTCGCTTTGTTCGTTTTTAGGAAAACCTTTGTAAATCTGTTAGCGTCTACCTATAAGTAAAAACCGAGATTTTCAGTGAATCGGTCATTCCGGAGGACGTACTTACAATGAAGATCGGTATCCCCAGGGAGATTTTCGAGGATGAACGACGGGTAGCGGCAACGCCGCCCTCGGTGCACAAGCTGATAGGCCTTGGCTATGAGGTGATGGTCGAAGCCGGTGCGGGTGAGGCCGCGAATTACACGGACGACGCCTACGAAAAAGTGGGCGCTACCATTGCGGCGGACACCAAATCGCTTTGGCAGGACGCGGATTTTATCCTCAAGGTTCGCGCGCCGATGAAAAACCCTTCGCTCAAGAAACACGAAGTGGATCTGATGAAGGAAGGGGCGTTCCTGGTCAGCTACCTGTGGCCAGCGCAGAATCCCGAGCTGCTGGAGAAACTGGCGGCCAAAAAGATTACTTCCTTCGCCATCGATAGCCTGCCCCGCATCAGTCGTGCCCAGAAGATGGACGCCTTGAGCGCCATGGCCAATATTGCCGGCTACCGCGCGGTGATTGAGGCGGCCAATAACTTCGGGCGGTTCTTTACCGGCCAGGTGACGGCGGCTGGCAAGGTACCACCGGCGAAGATCATGGTGATCGGGGCCGGCGTCGCTGGCCTCGCTGCAATCGGCGCCGCAAACAGCATGGGCGCCATTGTGCGGGCGTTTGATACCCGTCTGGAAGTGAAAGAACAGGTTGAAAGCATGGGCGCCGAGTTCCTCGTGCTGGATTTCGACGACGAGGACGGCAGCGGTGGCGGCGGCTACGCCAAGCAGATGAGCGACGAGTTCATCAAGGCGGAGATGGCGCTGTTCGCGGAACAGGCCGAAGAGGTGGATATCATCATCACCACTGCCCTGATTCCCGGCAAGCCTGCGCCCAAGCTGATCACCGCCGATATGGTGAAATCCATGAAACCCGGCAGTGTGATTGTCGATCTGGCGTCGGAACGCGGGGGCAACTGCGAGCTGACGGAGCCCGGCAAGGTCGCTCACCATCATGGCGTAACGCTGATTGGCTACACCGATCTGCCCAGCCGTATGGCCAAGGTGGCCAGCGATCTCTATGCCACTAACCTGGTACACCTGATCACTGAACTGACACCAGAGAAAGACGGCCAGCCCCAGGTCAACATGGAAGACGATGTGATCCGTGGCCTGACGGTGGTGCGGGAGAACGACGTTACCTGGCCACCACCTCAACCGGAAGCGCCGGTCAGCCCCAAGCCGGCGCCCGGCACTGAAGAACCCACGGCTGCCGACAAGGAGGCCGCGAGGCAAGACGCCAAACGCCGCAACCAGTTTGGCAAGGGCGCGCTGCTGCTGGTCACGGCCCTGGCGCTCTACGGGGTTGGTGCCCATGCGCCGGAAAGCTTCCTGCAGCACTTCACGGTGTTTGTCCTGTCCTGCTTTATCGGCTGGCAGGTCATCTGGAACGTGACCCCGTCCCTGCATACGCCTCTGATGAGCGTGACCAACGCCATCAGCGGCATCATTGTGATCGGTGCCATTCTCCACCTGGCCCAGGCGGAGAATCTGGCCGTTGGCATCATGGCCTTTTTCGCGGTGCTGATTGCCAGCATCAACGTGGGGGGCGGCTTCCGGGTCACCCATCGCATGCTCAAAATGTTTCGCAAGTAGGAGGCGCCCGATATGAGCACAGGATTGGTGAGCGTGGCCTACGTGGTCGCAAGTATCTGTTTTATCCTCAGCCTGGGTGGCCTTAGCCATCAGGAATCCGCCCGGCGCGGGAACCTTTATGGTGTCGCCGGCATCATCATCGCTGTTGGCGCCACCCTGGCGAGCGTGGACGGTGGTGTTATCGCGATCGTGATTGCGGTGCTGCTGGGCGCCGGTATTGGTATCCCCATCGCCAACAAGGTGGAAATGACCCAGATGCCGCAACTGGTGGCCTTGCTGCACAGTTTTGTGGGCCTGGCGGCGGTATTGGTCGGTTTCTCAGGCTATATCGAGCCCTTGGTAGCCACCACGGGTGCCGAACACACCATCAAGCTGGTGGAAGTGTTTGTCGGTATCTTTATCGGCGCCGTGACCTTCACCGGGTCGCTGGTGGCCTGCGGCAAACTGGATGGGCGCATCGACAGCAAAGCCCTGACCCTGCCGGGCCGACACCTGATGAACCTGGTGGCCATCATTGCCTGCGTATTGCTGGGTGCCTGGTTCCTCGGTACCGACAGCATGGCGCTGGGGCTGATTTCCCTTGTCATCATGACGGTCATCGCCTCGGTGCTCGGCATTCACCTGATCATGGCCATCGGTGGTGCCGACATGCCGGTGGTGGTGTCCATGCTCAACAGCTACTCCGGTTGGGCGGCGGCCTCTATCGGGTTCATGCTGGGTAATGACCTGCTGATTGTGGTGGGTGCCCTGGTAGGCAGCAGCGGTGCCATCCTCAGCTACATCATGTGCAAGGCTATGAACCGGTCGTTTATCAGCGTCATCCTGGGCGGCTTCGGCCAGACCAGCAGCAGCTCAAGCGCGGCCGATACTGACCAGTCTGTCTATGAGTCCTCCGCGGATGATGTGTGCGAGGAACTGCGCAATGCCGATTCAGTGATTATCGTGCCGGGTTACGGCATGGCTGTGGCGCAGGCCCAGAACGGCGTCAGCGAAATGACGAAAATCCTGCGGGACCGTGGCGTCAACGTGCGTTTCGGCATTCACCCTGTGGCGGGTCGACTGCCCGGACACATGAACGTGCTGCTCGCCGAGGCCCACGTGCCCTATGACATCGTGCTGGAAATGGACGAAATCAACGACGATTTCCCAAGTACCGATGTGGTGCTGGTTATCGGTGCCAACGACACCGTAAACCCGGCCGCCGCCGAAGACCCGGGCAGCCCGATTGCCGGTATGCCGGTGCTTGAGGTGTGGAAAGCGCGCCAGGTGGTTGTCCTCAAGCGGGGCATGGCCACGGGTTATTCAGGCGTGGAAAACCCGCTGTTCTTCAAAGACAACACCCGCATGCTGTTTGGCGATGCCAAGGAAAGCATCGACAAGCTGGTTGGTGGGTTAAGGGGCTGATTCTTCAGCCCCGGATTCCTTCTCAAAAAACCGCTCAATCTGCCGGGACTGGCTCTGGCCGTCCCGGTAGCCCAGCTCAATCAAATCGCGACAGAAGCGTTTGTCGAACAGCAGGAAGCTGGCGAGATTGGCGCTGGAAAAAGGCGCGTTGTCCGAAGCACCGGTCAACCGTCGCAACACCAGCGGCATGGCGTCAATGTATTTCATGGCGATTTCGTTGATGGGCTCGGAAGGGGAAATTTCCAGAATATCCACCGGGTTCAGGTCCAGCCCGGATTCCTTCAGTTTCTTCTCGGGGATCAGTTCCAGCAACTGGTTGATCAACCGTGAGCGATCGATGTCGTAGTCCAGCGTATCCAGGAACATGCCGTTGAACACGTGGGCCAGTACCTGAGTCAGCGTTGGCATACCGGGTTTTTCCGGGCGCCTGGACGGGCACATCGCGTTGGCACTAACCCCGATCACCAGCACCTTGCGTGCACCCAGTCGCAATGCCGGACTGATGTGGGCCATCTGGCGGGTCACGCCATCACCAAAGTACTCGCGGTTGATCTTCACCGGCGCAAACAGAGTGGGAATAGCCGCAGACGCCATGATGTGGTCCACTGCCAACTCTGTGCGGGTGCCGCCACGCTGTCCGACCGACCAGCCTTGCAGCCCTTCAGCCCCTTCAAAGAAACACACATTCTGGCCAGTCGCGTAACCGCAGGCATTCAGGCCCACAGCGTCGATGTGGCCCTCCTGAATGGTTTGCCGAATGCTCTGCAGGTCGATCTCCCGCTCCAGCAATTCCCGCAGTGGCGAATTATCCAGAAAGGAAACCGGCCCGCTCTCAATGGGGCGACTGATCATCTTGCGGGCGATGGCGCTGAAGCTGCGCATCAGGCTAAAGGTATCCGCCCGGAATACCCGGTCCATGGTCAGTTCCGACCAGACTTTATCGAGATGATCAATACTGTGGCGAAACAGCCCCCGGTTACCGGCAAGGGCCATGGCATTGATCGCCCCGGCCGAGGTACCGATAATGACATTGAACGGGTGGTTCCAGTCCGGATACATGTCAGCGATAGCGCGAAGCACGCCGACCTGATACGCCGCCCGCGCGCCACCGCCGGTGAGAATGACACCGTTCTTTGTCATGAAGCCATTCCGTTTTGAACAGTGCCTCGCATCAGGCCTGTTTGATCTTATGCCGACGCCGGCCGGCAAACGGATTGTTAATGCTGGAATCCTTGCCCTGCAACTTGGCCTCGGGGTGGTTCTTCGCCATCAGTTCCTTGACCTTGGGAATGTGGTCCTTCGGGGCATCCACCATGATCAGGTACTTCCCTGCCTCAATATCATGATGGAACGGCTCGATACGGTAGTTTTCACTCTGGATACCACCAAAGCCACCAACCCAGGCGCCCGCTACCACCACAAAGATAAACAGGGCGATCCAGGCGGCCGCCGGCATGTTCAGAACTTCCAGCAAGGCCAACGGTACAAGGAAGGCCAGCGCCAGCACAAAGCCGGCTATGGCGCCGCGCTCCACGTACCTGGGCAGATCCGTTCGGTCCAGGATGGACGCGGTGTGTAACTGGTGAGTGTAGAGGCCGGCCTCGTCCTTGCTGACAATGTGGAAGCGCCAGTCAGTGACGTCGTGCTCGTGAAGGTCGTCGGAGATTTCTTTTGCACTGTCAATCGAAGATACCAGATAGAATAAACGTATCATGGTGTTTCTCCTCTTTCGCCTGTGAATGAGGCGTTCTTCTACTGACAATTTAGTTCATAACCCCCGACTTTACGTAATCTGGCCTTATTCAGCTGCCGATGGTTCGCACCAACATCACCGGCCCCGCCAGCGAAACACCCCAGGCAAGCACGGCAAGGAGACCATCTTTCGAGATCATCGCAAGGCCGAATGTCATCAGCGCCACGCCAGCAATACTGGCACTGAATGGCACGAGCTCCGTCGCCGGCATCACGATCGCAATCACCATGCACGCAAGCGCCATGGCGTAGAGGCCAGGACCCTTGACGAGGAAAGTGAATCTCGGGCGTATCAGGCGGTCGATCCGCCGTGCGGCCGGGCGCAGTAAATGGAGCCCCTGTACAAGCTTCTGGCGGGGAACCTGACGCCGGAGCAACAAGCTGGGCAGCCAGAACTGGGTCCGACCCAACAGAACCTGCCCCAACGTCAGCAGTGTGAGCAGGCCCAACAGGGTCGGCATTCCCGGCACGCCACTGAGGGGCGTCACCAGAATAAGGCCAACCAGAAGCACCAGCGGCCCAAAGGTCCGGCGCCCGACTGCATCCATCATTTCACCGATGGAAACGTGAGAACGACCAGCGGCCCCTGCTTCTATCCGGTCCAGTAACTGTTCGATATCCGCCGGATCACCCTGGTCATCCATTCACCAGCCTCCGGAAATCTGATCGTTACTTGGTGGTGTTGTAGACGTAGGAAGACACTGTGCCATCTTCGTTGAATCGCACCACCAGGTCCGTTGTCTCGGCGTCACCGAAAGCAGACCAGCGATACTTGCCGTAGGTCCAGGTGCGCTTGCCATCCTCGATACCGGTGCGCCAGGGCTCACCAAACATCTCCTGGATATCGGCGCGGGTGGTATCGCCGATCTCGATCTGGTCAACGTTATGGGTGGCAAAGTCCTGACCGACCGTGGCGCAGCCGGCCATAACCAGAGTCAACGCAAGCAGGACAATGGCTGAAAGAGAAGTTACAGACTTCATGGTGTATCCCTTTAGTTGAAAACAAGAGCATTAATCATACGGGTTTCGGCAACAGGTTAAATTACAGCCCGGACAGACACAAAAAAGCCCCGGTGTCTCGCCGGGGCCTATCGTCAACGCCTTGTCTGATCAGTAGAGCTTTGCCAGCGACTTCTTCGCGAAGGGCTCCACCTCGCCAATGCGGCCATCTTTCACTTTCACCAGCCACTCCGGGTCCTGCAGCAATGCACGGCCAACGGCGATCAATTCGAACTCGCTGTTGTTCATGCGCTCAACCAGCTCGTCGATACCAGATTGCTCCACCGCTTCCTTCTTACTGGCGAAAGTACCGCTGATGAAGTCCTCCGTCAGGCCCACACTGCCAACCGACATGGTCGGCTTGCCAGACAGTTTCTGGGTCCACCCTGCCAGGTTCAGGTCAGAGCCTTCGAATTCGGGCTCCCAGAAGCGGCGCGTGGAGGCGTGAAAGATATCCACACCGGCATCCACCAACGGTTTCAGAAACTGCTCCAGTTCCTCGGGTGTGTTCACCAGCTTCGCCTCATAATCCTGCTGTTTCCACTGGGAAAAACGCAGCATGATGGGGAAGTCCGGGCCTACCCGATGGCGGACAGCTTCAACGATCTCAACCACGAAGCGCAGACGGTTCTCCATACTGCCGCCGTATTCGTCATCACGCTGGTTGGTGCCTTCCCACAGGAACTGATCCAGCAAATAACCGTGGGCGCCGTGAATCTCCACACCGTCAAAGCCCAACGCTTTGGCATCCTGAGCACCGTCGGCAAACGCCGTGATGACGTCGTCAATGTCGTCCTTGCTCATCGCCTTGCCGTTGGGTTTGCCCGGTGAAAACAAACCGGACGGGCTGTAACCGGGTACGGATGGGTCCGGCTCGGTGCCTTCCTTGCGTACGGCACCCACGTGCCACAACTGCGGGAAAATGGCCCCGCCAGCCTCGTGGACCGCATCAACCACATCCTTCCAGCCGGCGAGAGCTGTGTCGCCATGAAAGAACGGCACATTCGGATAACCGTTGGCGCCAGGATGATTCACTGTAGTGCCTTCGGTAATCAGCAAACCAACACCGCCTTCAGCGCGGCGGCGATAATAGTCCACCACATCCTGGCTCGGGGCGTTGCCCGGCGAGAAATTGCGGGTCATCGGAGCCATCGCCACGCGATTGCGCAGGGTCAGGTTGTGGAGTTCAAAGGGTTCAAACAAAGGGCCAAGATTCATGCTCATGGTAGATCGCAACCTTACTAATCTGGTTTCTTTAAGCAACCATATTGAATCTGGTTTTAAAATGCAACCCTATTAGGTACACTCCGAAACATGGCCAGAAAACGTTTTGATGACTCCAATTGCTCCGTCGCCCGCGCCCTTAACGAGGTGGGTGACTGGTGGTCTCTGCTTGTAGTGCTGCACGCGATGTATGGCACCCGCCGCTTTGTGGACTTCCAGCAAGAGCTGGGTATTGCCCGCAACATTCTCTGCGACCGGTTAGCGAGGCTGGTGGACAACGAGGTATTGAAGAAGGTGGATGTGGGCGAACACGGCTCACGATTCGAGTACCGACTGACCGAAAAAGGCCGGGACCTGTTTCCGATTGTGATCGCCCTTCGCCAGTGGGGCGACAAATGGAATCCGGCGCCAGATCAAACACCGCTGGACCTGAGGGACCGCGAAACCGGGCGTGCCATTTTACCGGTTGAAGTTCAGGATGCCGACGGCAAGCCGCTGACCGTACGTGATGTGTTTGTGCCGGAAGGCGCCGACACCGGCCTCGAGAAAAAGACACCGGACGGCAAAAAGTCAGCCTGAGCCAATACCCAAAACGGGGCCCTGGGGCCCCGTTTTCGTGGAGTAGGCAGGACTACGCGTTTTCGCGCTGGGGTGAGCGCCTTGCCTGACCACCGTTGCCATTCTGGCTACGGCCGCCACTGCGACCACCCGGCTTGCCACCAAAACTACGGCCATTTCCGCCGGGCTTACCATTGCCACCACCGTTACCGCCGCGACCACGGGCCCGGCTGGGGTCTGCCTTGGCTTTTGGCTTCAATGGCAGGTTGTTCTGGGGCTCGAAGCCTTCAACAGACTTGCGCGGCAACTGCTTCTTGATCAGCCTCTCAATCCCGGCAAGCATCTTGCCCTCATCGGCGCTAACCAGCGACAGTGCATGGCCGCTTTCACCGGCACGACCAGTACGGCCAATGCGGTGAACGTAGTCTTCCGGCACGTTCGGCAATTCGAAGTTCACCACCTGGGGCAGCTGTTTGATGTCCAGGCCACGGGCTGCGATGTCGGTTGCGACCAGTACACGCACTTCACCCTGTTTGAAATCAGCCAGGGCGCGGGTACGAGCACCCTGTGACTTGTTGCCATGGATCGCAGCAGCGGTAATACCGTCACGCTCCAGCTTCTGGGTCAGGCGGTTGGCACCGTGTTTGGTACGGGTGAACACCAGCACCTGCTCCCAACCATTGTCTCGCACGAGCTTGCTCAGCAAGGCGGTTTTTTGGCTCTGATCAACCGGATAGACCGACTGCTTGATGCTTTCCGCAGCAGTGTTTCGGGCTGCCACTTCCACCTGCACCGGGTTATCCAGCAGGCCTTCGGCCAGGGTGCGGATTTCATTGGAGAAGGTGGCGGAGAACAACAGGTTCTGGCGCTTGGCGGGCAACAGCGCAAGAATCTTGCGGATGTCACGGATAAAGCCCATGTCCAGCATGCGGTCGGCTTCGTCCAGCACCAGGATTTCCACTTCGTTGAAGCGAACTGCATTCTGCTGATACAGGTCCATCAGACGGCCGGGTGTGGCCACCAGCACGTCCAGGCCCTTACGCAGCTTCATCATCTGCGGATTGATTTTTACGCCACCAAATACCACGGCGGACTTGGTCGGCATGTATCGGCTGTAAAGGGCCACACTGTCATGTACCTGGGCCGCCAGCTCGCGGGTAGGCGCCAGGATCAGTACACGCGGGCCTTTGCCAGTGCGGGGGTTTTCCGCCAGGCGCTGCAGCAATGGCAGGGTGAACCCTGCGGTTTTACCGGTACCCGTCTGGGCAGCCGCCATCACGTCCCTGCCGGATAAAACGGCGGGAATGGCCTTGGCCTGGATGGGTGATGGGGTTTCGTAACCCTGGTCGGCAGTGGCACGGACCAGTTGCTCGGACAAACCGAGTGAAGAAAAACTCATAGTGGATCAACTCTTGATTAGTCTGCCTCCACGAACACCGATCTCGGCGAATGCGGGCAGATGCCATGAAGATTCATGGAATAAAAGACGACTACGGCCACACACCGTTAACGGGGTGACGTCCTCTGACAGGTCGTATGGATGGTTCGCACGGGCTTGAAGCCTTGAATTGCGGAAATCCCTAGAGGCAGGATGCTGGGCACACTAACAGAGTGATTCGGGAATAGCTATAAGGAACTTTACCGGGCAGGGATCTTTGATGTGGTCCCCCGTCGGGGATAACCCTGCCAAGCCAGGCAGGGTTATCGGTCCGCCATTAACGATTAACGCACGCCGTCCCGGCGTAACGCAGCCGGCGTGTATTCACGGGAGCGACGCTCGGTACCATACTGGTAAGGCTCGTCTTCCTCGTTGGTCAGCCCCATCACCAGATAGCGCCCTGACAACAGGTCATACAGGGTTTCAAAGGCATAGGCCGGAATGTTGGCATCGTAGATCTGCATCGCGTGCGCTTCGGCAACACGCCACAGGTTGCCACGACCATCGTAGTGATCCACCGCTGCAATCTGCCAGGTATCCTCATCAATGTAGAAGTCCCGTTTGCCGTAGACATGCCGCTCACCATCCTTGAGTGTCGCTGTTACATGCCATACCCGGTGCAGCTCATAACGCGTGAGGCCCTGGTCGACATGGCCGGGCTTTATGATGTCGTCATAGCTCAGGCTCTCGTCGGTCAGGCGATAGGAATTGTACGGAATGTACAGCTCTTTCTTGCCCTTGAGTTCCCAGTTGTAACGGTCTGGCGCGCCATTGTAGAGGTCCAGGTTGTCAGACGTGCGCTGACCATCTGCGGCGGTACCCGGCCCATCGTAGGCCACATTGGGAGCACGGCGAACACGACGCTGCCCGGAGTTGTACAACCATGCGCGGCGGGGCTCCTTAACCTGGTTGATGGTCTCATGCACCAGCAGTACGTTACCGGCGAGGCGAGACGGAGCGGTGATGGCCTGCTTGAAATAGAACATCACATTGGGATCTTCGCTTGGATCGAAATCCTCCAGCGCCACCCGCTCGGTAAACGATTCGGTGAACCTGACCGGGCTGAAATCGCCGTTTGGCTGTGGTGTTACCTGTGCCACATTGCGGGTAAAGGAACCGCCGCGGTAGCGGGTGATATGGTTGAAAATCACCTCAAGGCCATTTTGGGGGATCGGAAACGGGGTCGCTGTTTTGTAGTTCTTGAGACCGTTCCCGCTTTCCACCAACTCCACTTCGGTGGCATTGGCTTTGGTTTTCTCCAGCACGTCGGCAGGATAGGTCGCCGTTCTCCGGGTCTGGTAGATCGGCATAAAATAGTCGTCGTACGTCCTGATCATCGCAATCTGGCCGGGCGTCAGGTTGTCCGCGTACTGGTCAACGTTGCTCTGATCGATACGAAACAGCTCTTTGTCTTTGGGAAACGGGTCCACGTATCGGCCGTCGCCCTGGTACGCACCCGGTGCCTGAAGCAGCCCCCCGTCCCAGGCAGGAATTTCATCGCCATTACCGGACTTCTCGGCGCCCATTGGCGTGAGCGTATCTCCCAGTTTGGCAGCCTCCTGAGCCGACACCGCTGCGCCGGCTGACGCGGAATACAGCATCGAGCACGCTAATGCACTGTAAAGCAGGTTTTTTCGGTTAATCATGGATTACTCCTCGGTTTTCAGACAATGGTTCAAAATGAATAGGACACTGAGGCCGACACGAAATCCCGGTCATTGATGACGTTGTAATCACCCCCGAAATAGTTGGTGTAGCTCAGATTGGCTTTGTAGGCGTTTTGATAGGTGGCTTCGACGGCCAGGCCCAGTGACTTGTTGCCTTCCTGGAAGTTGCCACCAGGATCTGGTGCGTAGCCCTTCACGTCGTGAGAGAAAAAGAGCCGGGGGCGCAAGTTGACGCCAGCGACGGCATCCGGATAGTCCCAGACAAACAGCGTGCGATAGCCCCAGGAGAAGGACGTGGTAAACCCACCACCTCCACAGTTGCTGGGGTTGATGTTCAAACGCGGGTCACTGTCTGTGCCCTGGCTGCAGTAGTCACCGGTAAAGTTGTCACCCTCCAGCGGCACCGGCCCCACACCGTAGATGCCCGATCGCCCGTAGCGGGCTTCCGAGGTGCTGGGCAGATCGTGGATATAGGTGGCACCAACCTCACCAACAATGATGAAACGGGCGGCGCCCATTACCCGGTCAATGAAGTGAATGAATGTGGCCTGGGCCTGGGAAACGTTGTAACGGTCGTAGCCATCAACAGCCTTACCGGCATAGTTGAAATTGGGATCCTTCTCACGCTGGCGTTGCTCCAGCTTACTCACTACCTGTCCATCCGGACCACGCTGTTGCAAGCCTCCGTAGATCAGCTCAAACGTGTTCCACTGGATGGGAAGGTTTGGCCGGAAGCTGTATTCCGCCCCCAGCGAAGTGCCCGTTGGCAGTGTGGTGTTGATACTGATGCCATAGAGATCAATGTCTTCCGGATACTCGATGAAATAGCTGGGAAACCTGGAGTTGGGCAGGTTGGGGTCGCTTTTCTGGTTTGCCGATGGGTCCGAGGGATTGTTGACCACACCACTGATGTACGGAAGACGGCTGTGATAACGGGTGTAGTAGAACCCCAGCTCGGCCCCCAGGTCGGTCAGATACCAACGCAACGCGGCACCGAACTGATCCTTGTCCCCGGGCTCGCGATCGCCCAGGCGCGGAGACACGAATCCCTCTTCCAGCGCCTGGGAGTCCGGCACCTGGCCCGCCAGTAATACCGGGCCACAGCCATCGGCCGCCACGTCGGCGGAGGAAAAATAGGTACCACAGTCGTCAATCCTGAAGCTTTCCCAGTCGGTCTGAACAAACGCCTCCATGGTGATTTCAGGCGTCAGGCCAACCGACGTATACAACATCTCCACCGGTAACAATACGTCTTTCAGCTCCGCGCCGGGAGCACGAAACGCGGGAACGTCGATCGGATTGACCGCGTTGATACCGCCCAGGATGAACGTGCTTTCGCCCCAGTTCACCACCTGACGGCCGTAACGGATCGACACCGGCGTATCGCCGAAGTACCAGTCCGTAAACACGTAGGCGTCGAGAAGATCCACACCGGAGGCGTTATCTTTGGCCTCATCATTCAATTCACGTCGCTGGCCGACCGGGTCCTTGGCGCGACGGTTATCCTTCAGTTCGTGATCGTAATAATAAGTGCCTCGCACCAGCGCCCCGACCCGCGTCAGCGTGTCACTGTCGGGGGTGTAGTCCAGGAACAGTTCACTACGGCCACGCAGGATCTGGGAATATGGCTCGTTCTTTTCAAAGTTCAGGTTGCCGTCGTCGAAGTTGTTGGACGAGGCGCCCGTGTTACTGAATGCGAATTCCGGGCCCAGGTTGCCCTGGGAGATCAGATCTTTGTCCTGATCTTCCAACCGATAGGCAATCCCTGCCGTCAGGGTCGTTGAGAGCGAGGCGTCGATCTCGTAGATGTCGAAATCGAATGCCATCGCCGGGGCTGTGGATACGATTGCGCCGATAGCCAGCGCCAGGCGTTTACGGTCTCGGTTTTTTGTTGTCATTGGTCTGTAGCTCCAGTTTTTCAGGCAAAGCTTCCCCATTGATGGAGAGAATCGCCATCGACATACACGTGTTTATCGGGAACGGGCGCTCCGGGATCTCCGAAGCGCTGGTTGTCTGGCCGTTGGGTTTCTAGATCAGGCCGCCACCAATCAGGCCACCATCACCCCCACCATCTCCGCCGCCGTCCGGCTCACTGCCTGGATCGGTGTTGCCCTCGGCGGAGCAGTCCGTACCTGAGGTATCGGCATCCTTTACGACACAGGGGTTGCTGACAGAAACGGTGCCATCACTGAACAGCTCCAGCATCTGCGCGATCATCTCGTCGAAAACCCCACGTGAAGAAAAGGCATCCGCCGCTTTCTGACCGGCAGACACGGGGTTGCCATGTGACCCTTCCAGATAGCGGGTTATAGCTGGGAGGCCACTTGCCAGCGGCGTTGACTCAGCGCCCATACCCGCAGCCAGGGGATCCGTACCCGCCAGAGGTGCGCGCTCACTACTGATCACAAATCCGGTTTCCGGAACCGTGGTTTCAAGGGGCCCCATGGCGTAAAGCTGATCATCCGCGGCATTGGGAATCGTGTCGTCAGTTGGGCGCTCAGGGTCATCATCAACACCAACGATTTCAGTCAGCAACGTGTTGGTGTTCTGATAAAAGCCGGCATAGGCGACAGGGTCTGCCGAATCCAGCTGCGACTGGAACACATTGAAGTAGATGTTGAGTTCCGTACGTCCCTGCGCCAGCACGCCGTCAGAGGCGGCGTCCAGCACGGGAAGAAGCTGTGGTGCCAGTGACTGCGAGTTTTCGAACAGACGTGTGAACTGACCGCCGGTGTTCAGCAGATTCGAGGCCAGAACCGGGCTGAGATTGGAGTTGCCCGCAGCACTCGCTGCATTGTTAACCGGTGGGAAGGCCGCGCCACCCATACCACTGAGCGAATGGCTCATGAAATAGACCCGGCTCGGATCAATGCTCAGGCCCTGGGCACAATCGCCGGCGGCCTGACACGCGTTGATGGCGTCCTCGATCGCCTGCAACGAGGCGTTCACGTTAAGCAGGTCGAGGGTGCCCTGGCGCATGTTGTCACGGGTGTTGGCGTAGTTAGTGAAATTCAGGTACAGACTTCCCGATTCGGGCTCCTGCAGTTCACCCGCCGGTACCGGATTAAGATCCGCGTCAGCGGCGAAGCCAAAGTGACGCTCGACGGCGTCCGCCGAAGCACCATCCTGAGTGGTGATGGGATTAAGACCAACCACGCCCTCTCCGAAAATACCGTGCAGCGGCTGATCGATACCGATGGTGACGAAGCAGTCAAAGGTATTGCCAGGGTCTGCGCAGGACAACCCAGCGGCTGTCGCCAGAGGGAGGATCGCCGAACGGTCGGTGGTCACGGCATGCTGATAGATGATCACCGGAAAACCATTTGCCGGGGTCTGCGGGGCAATCAAGGCCTGGTTGGTGTCGGGCGCGGCAACCACAATGGGAACCGTTGTTTCACTGGACTTTTCAGCAAACGGGAAGCGGTAGGTCACGCGATCCGAGGGCGCCTGATCGAGTGACTCCTCGGCGCTGAAGTCCGCCGGGAGCCAACTGGCCGAGCGTACAGCTGAACCATCCGTCGCCTCCGGCACGCCCTGAAAATACGGCAGGGTAATCTCGCCCTCATAGACATGGATATTAAGAGGAGTGCCCTGAACTTCCTGAGCCAACGCCGGATTTATCTCACCACCGTCGCGCTGGTTGAACATTCTTACTGTTCGCGGCTTCGGGGCATCAATAAGGTTGTCAGCGGCGGTTGCAAGCGCCTGCGCTTCACCCTCGTTGTCGGCGACAGTATCGACGGCCATCGCTGTTGCGGCCTGCAAAGCATAGGCGACCCTGCGGTCCGCCTGATCATTGCTGACAAGGTCCTGATATTGAACGACCATGCCAGCGTCCCGGGCATCACTGAGCAGGCCGGCGAGCTCGGCGTCGTAGAGGCGGAAATCTGTGTCCGTCAGCGTTGCATGGATTTCATCGTTGATGTTCTGCTGTTCCGCCGTCGCGGCCCCCTCCAGCGGCTGTTGAGTCAGGTTGTAGAATCCGGAGATCAACTGCTGGAGCCCTTCCTGTCGGGCAGCAATACCCAGGCTGTTGCGGAAGAACGTCACCGGGGCTGTATTTGCCAGCAGCACGTCGTCTACCGCCGTTGTGGTGATCGTTGTGGAAAACACAACGTCATCGAACGTCTTTGGGAATCCAGCGATGGAAAACGCCTGCTTGAACTCAAAATAGTCGGAAGCGAGTCGGCGGGCAGGTAACAACGCCTCGCGGAATGGCTCGAACGCAACATTGGAAAGCACCGCTTCCGGGTCCGCCACCGACTGGTAGGTCGGAGCGCCAACGAGCGGGTCGCCGTTGGTGTCTACAATGTCGTCGGTGATGGCCAGGGCGTACCGGGTTTTCTCAGCCAGTGGCTTGACCGGCAGAATCCGGATCATATTGTTCTGGCCACCATCGATATCCAGCAGCTCAACCCGAAGTCTGTCCTCAACCAGGGCATCGAAAATCGCATCGGCTTCGGCGGTATTACCGCTTTCCTCAAGTGCCAGTGCCCGCCGGTACTGAATCGCCGATGAAATTCCGGCGACCTCTCCGGAGGTTTGACGGAGGCTATCGCCACCGGCATATTCCAGGGGAATCAGGAACACATTCTGATCCGGGTTGGGGACAACTTCGCCCTCCACGGAGATAAAGTCACGTGCATCAAGGGTCTGCTGGCTGTCCAGGCTGCCACTGATCTTGATATCAATGGGTGCCAGCACTGAATTTCCATCGAGAAATCCAATGCCCGTGGTCACTGGGTTGGCAGGATCGCTGCCGTTCAGCATGGTGCCGTCGTCAACCTCACTGAGATAGAAAAGGGAATCGCTTGGAATCGGGAATTGGGTGGTCAACGGGTCAAATAATGGGTGAGTTCCCCGCTCCACGGCCGGATTGGTAATGTCGTAGTCTGGGTCCGCATTCTTTGTAGTCTGGCTGCTGCTTTCAAAACAACCCGTCAGGCTGACCGACAAAATGACCATCGACATCAGTCGCGTTTGGCGCATGAACATACTTGTTTACCTCTGTACGTTTTTTTGTAGTTCGAGACTCGTCCTGTGTCTTTCGGCCTAACACGGAAGTCTAATTGCGGTGGTTCCAAAAAAATTTTCCCGAATAGACGAGAATTCGCAAAAGGAAGGGCTAACTGGTTCTTGTAGCGAGAAATTTGTCTCGAACAAAAGGCAATAATGATGGTATGTTCAGAATCTGACATCCGAACACCTACAAGAATGGCCTGAGGACGGGGCACCCGCCAAACCGTGCCAACCACAGACCGAGGGAATCAGATTGGCTTTGCTCCCATTTCGTTCGTCGTCGTCAAAGCGATTTGACCGGCTGATTCTGCCTTACATGAAAGGCATGTATATTTTCGCCTACCGCCTGACTGGCCAGAAACAGGACGCAGAGGATCTGGTGCAGGATGTCGTGGTCAAGATGTACCCCCGGCTGGACGAACTGGAAAACGTGCAGCAACCCCAGCCATGGCTCAACCGTGTGTTGTACCGGCACTTTGTTGACCTCACCCGAAAACAATCCAGCCAAAGAGAAATCAGCGTCAGTACACTGGTCGCTGCGGAGAGCCAGACCGCCTTCATAGAATCCCTCGGCGAGGCAAGCCCGGATGCGTCCGCCGGTATCGACCAAACGCGCATTGGCGAAACCGTCAAGCGGTTACTGAATACCCTGCCACCAGACCAACGAACCCTGTTATTGCTTCACGACGCGGATGGCTGGCGCCAGGAGGACATTGCAACGGTTCTGGATGTGCCTGTCGGTACGATAAAATCACGCCTGCATCGCAGCAGAGCGTTTATGCGGGAACGGTTGAAAAAACAAATGGAACCTTTCGAAAAGCAACAACGTGAAGGGTGAAGAGGTGAATGCCATGACGTGTCGTCAGTTCCATCAGGAGGTCGACAGCCTGGTTCGCGGCGATCTTCCGCTGCATGAACAGGAAGCCCTCCAAGCTCACGCATCGACGTGTGCCAGTTGCTCAGAACTTTGGGAGGATGAACAACGCCTGCAAAAAGGCATCATGGCCCAGACCGTTCCAGAGCCCAACGACGATTTCGAATCCCGCGTTCGTGCAATGGCACTCGCTGGCGAGACACCTCGGAATTCCACGTTACGCAAAACGTCACTCTGGGCTTCATCAATTGCCGCCGTGCTGGCACTCGGTATCTTCATCGGTATGCAGGTCGGCCCGGCAGATACGGGATTGCCCGAAGACATCGCAGATGCTCCCGGGCAGACAGCAACAGAAACCGTTGCTGAACCCGAAAGTGGAGCGGAACTGAAAACCGTCAGGCTGGCGTTCAATTCCCGCAAGGCGATGGACAACGTCACCCTGACCCTGGAACTACCGCCCAACGCAGAACTGGCACCCTTCCCGGGGCGCCAGACCATCAGCTGGACGGTGGATCTCAAGCAAGGCGATAACGTACTGGCGTTGCCCATCAACGTACTGTTCCCTGGTTCCGGCAAACTGGTTGCGCACCTGGACGATGGAACCCGGCGCAAAACGTTCAGCACCGCCATTCCAGGAAACACGGAGCCTTCATCATGAAAAGACATATCCATATACGCTGGCTTGCTCCGGCCATGCTCGGCCTTCTGCTTGCTACACCGGCTCTGTCCTGGGCTCAGGACGATCTTGATGTGACCATGAGAATGGTCGCGGACGATCAGGAGCTGGACGATTCCTTTGTGCAACAACTTGAGCTTCCGGAGTCCGTGGACGCGCCCGCCGGCGCAAACGGGTTCGGTGATATGCAGACGGATTCCGGCGACTTCGCTTCCGATACCCGGGAAGACATGCTGGATATCGAGAGCACTCTCTCCGAACAGTCACGGGAGTCTCGTGACGCGCTCGGCATCGAACTGCCTGGCGAGATCATCCAAGACGAACCAGAACTGGACCTGCCGGGCATCGAAGACCCTGGACTGGACCTGCCAGGCACCGGCGATACCGATCTGGACCTGTTAAACGACAGTGGCCTGAATCTGGAGGAAACCGGACAGCAGTAGATTAGATACAGACGTCACACCTGATCCCTTCAGGACTGGCGCTCGCCCGTCCAATGGCTGTTATACTCTGAGTCCGAGTTCAGACTATTCCGGAGAGAGTATTTGCGCCGTCTTCTGACCATCGCACTGGTGTTGTGTCTCGCGCTGTCAACCGCCCATGCTCAGGAGCATACGACCGAGGCTAAGACGCTCTTCCGTGAGGGTATCCAGGCGTTTAACGCCGGTGACCTGGATGAAGCTCGCCGCTTACTTGAGTCCGCCGTCTCGAAGGGGTTGAGCTCCCGCTCACTCAATTACAACCTGGGCGTTGTCTATTACAAACTCGGGCTTTACGAGGAGGCGGAGCAAACCTTCCGGACCCTTATCCCCACCCGTCAGAAAGCGCTTGCCTACTACAACATCGGGTTGACCGCCCTGGCCCGTGAAAATCAGGACGCCGCAACACAAGCGTTCCAGAACGTGCTTGCGTCCGATCCTGACGACAACCTGATATCGCTCGCCACCCGTCAACTTGAACGCCTCGATCCAACGATGCATGCTGCCTCACCCAAAAAACGTTGGGCTGGCCTGGTTTCCATCGGGGGTGGCTATGAAGACAACGTTGCGCTGTTCCCGGATACCGCCCCCAGAAAGCTCGACAGCGGCTTTGTGGAAACTCTGGCGGCTGCCTCCTATTACCTCTATGGCGACTCTTCGGCGGGACTGCGTTCGGACATCAAGTTCTATTCGCGTCAGTACCCTTCCGAGCACACGTTTGACCTGCAGGTGATTCAGGCGGGTGCAAAATGGGTTCAGAAAACCGCACCGGGAGTGATCAGCGTAGGCCTTGGCGGCGACTATATATGGCGGGATCGGCGATCAAGGGAACGTCGCGCTCGCCTGATGGCCGGCATAACCACCCTCGACTGCCCAGGCCCCGGCGCGCGATGCCTGGTTAGAGCAGAGGCCACCCAGATTTTTCCGTTACCTGGATTCGATGCCTATCGGGGCCAGATGTACCGGCTTGATGCCCATTACCGTCTCCGGCCCGGGAACTGGACAGCGGAACTCAAATACCGGGCTGACTACAATGACCGGGACAATCTGGATACCGGAGAGGAGTTCTTCAGTGTGTCGCCCGAGCGACATGGCCTTGATGCAGGCATTGAGTACGACCTGACTGACCAACTGAGTGTTGAAGCCGGGGCGGGCTTTCGCTTCAGTTACTATCGTACGCCACACCAACTGATTGTTCCCGAGGGCCGACAAACGATACGTCGTGAAGACAAGCGTCATACACTGTCCGTTGGCACCACGTATCGTTTCTCTCGTCGAACATCTCTCAGTCTGGATCTGGACCGTATCGACAACAACAGCAACATCGATCGCTACAGCTACGATCGCCACACCGTCACCGCCAGCCTGGCCGTCGGATTCTGATACCAACCCACGTGCACACGTGACTGCCGGGCATCAGTAAACGTTATTCCGTTGCCGCTTTTGCGAAACCGGCCAGTGCTCCCTCTATCTTTTTGATGACCTGATCACAGCCTTCAATGTCGTGACGCTGTTTCAGATACTCCGGGTCGTTATAGCCTAACCAGACCGTTCCCTCACTGTCTTCCCAGATCAGCGCTTTCTGCGGCAAATCAATCGCCACACTCTGGGCACATTGCATCAGGGGCGTCCCTACCTTCGGGTTGCCAAAAATCACCACCTCGGTTGGGCGTAGTTCCAGCCCCGCCTTGCTGGCCCCCTCCGTGTGGTTAATGCGGTTCATCACCGTCATACCCTTGCTTTTAAGGGTCGAGACCAGCTTGTCCGCCGTCATCGCAACGCTGTGATTACTTTGCGTCGTTACCATTCCATCAGCCCCATCGGCACCGATCGCGGCCAGTGGCAGAATCAGCAAAGCTGCAAGGATCGGGATTCTGGTCCAGACTTTCATTACGCATCTCCTTGGAATTTCGAACCACTCCAGCATAGGCCAGTTAACTCCGGCCTGCACAGGCCGCTCAAAATCAAAGTGATACGTTTCCACACAGAGTACGTAGAAACCCTTATAATTTTATAAATCCAAAAAACGAGGTCTTTATGACTCATGCGCTGAAGGGAGCCCTGCTTCCGCTCATTGCCATCATGGCTGGTTGTAGCCAGGGCGAATCTGAAACCGCATCCACCCATAAACCGGCCGAACAACTCGCGCCGCCGCAAGAGACCGGCGTACTGGAGGTGGCAACTCGCAACGGCGCCACCACCTACTATCTCGACCGCCACCAGAACCCCATTGGCCCAGAGTTCAGCCTGGTGTCACGCTTCGCCGAGAGCAAAGGCTGGACCGTCAACTGGACCATGCACGATTCAACCGCCGAGGTCTTGCAGGCGCTGGAGGCTGGCAACACACACTTGGCTGCCGCCGGGCTGACCCACCTGCCATCACGGACAGAACGGTTCACACGCGGGCCCGCGCACACCGAAATCACCGAGCAACTGGTGTGTCATCGCGACATGCGACCCATGCCCAGAAAACCGGAAAGCATGCCTGAGGTCAGCATTGCGGTCACCGCCGATTCCAGCTACGTGGAAACGCTGAACAAGCTCGCCGGCGTACACAAAGGTATCACGTTCACCGAAGATGACGGCAGAACGACCGAAGTTCTGCTTTCTGAAGTCGCTGAGCAGGACATCGACTGCACCGTCGCTGACTCCAACATCGTTCAGGTCATGCGCCGCCACTTCCCCCACCTGGAAGTGGCCATGAACCTCACCCAGGGCAATAACCTGGGCTGGTACCTACCAGCCGGTTCCGACGATCTGGCGGGATCCACCCGGGAATGGATGAACAGCACCGACGGTGACGAAGCCATCGGCTATATCGAGAGCCGCTATTACGCGTACATCGGCGAATTCGATTTCGTCGACCTGCGCGCCCTCAACCGCCGGATAGATGAGCGGCTTCCCGACTTTATTGACCGCTTCGCCGAAGCAGAAACCACAACCGGCATGCCGGCTGACTTGCTGGCGGCGCTGTCCTATCAGGAGTCCCACTGGGACCCGGCCGCAGTGTCACCCACCGGCGTTCGCGGCATCATGATGCTGACCCGGAACACCGCCGAATCCCTTGGCGTAATGGACCGTCTGGACCCCGTGGCGGCCATTGATGGCGGTGCCCGCTACCTGGCGGATCGCCATCGCCGGTTACCCGAAACCATTCCTGAGCCAGACCGCACCTTCCTTGCCCTGGCCAGTTACAACATTGGCCGTGGTCACCTGTTGGATGCCCGCCAGCTTGCGCGCGAGCTGGGCAAAAACCCTGACTCCTGGGACGATATGAAAGAAGTCCTGCCGCTGAAAGCCGACAAGCGCTACTACCCGAGTACCCGCTACGGCTACGCCCGTGGCTACGAACCGGTACACTATGTACAGCGCATCCGGAACTACCGTGATGTGATCAGCTCAGCGTTTGACTAACTTCCTGACAACACGGACTTACCCATGAAACGATGGATCTCACGGCTTGCCCTGCCCCTCCTGCTGCTGTTTACCAGTCAGGCGGCGGGGCAACCGGAGCCGATCAAAGTCGGCATCACCACTGTCCCGCCCTTTGTCATGGAAACCGACAGCGGCGAATGGGAAGGCATCAGTATCGATCTGTGGCGCCAGGTTGCCGATGGCCTGAACCGGGAATACACATTCGTTCCTCTCTCCTTCAGTGATCTACTGACGCAGGTCGAAAGCGGACAAGTCGACGTGGCGGTGGGAGCTCTCACCATGACCGCCGAACGGGAAGCGGCATTCGACTTCACCCACCCCTTCTACCAGACAGGCCTGTCCATCGCCGTACCTCCGGCGCCGGAGCAGGGGCTCCTCGCCAGCCTTCGCGCGCTGATCAGTTGGCAATTTATGAGCGTGGTTATCGCCCTGGGTGGCTTGCTTCTGGCTGTGGGATTTGTGCTGTGGCTGTTTGAGCGTCGGCGCAATCCGGAGCAGTTTGGTGGCACCGCGGTACAGGGAATAGGAGCGAGCTTCTGGTGGGCGGCTGTGACAATGACCACTGTTGGTTATGGTGACAAGGCTCCGGTGTCGCTGGCGGGCCGAATGGTTGCGTTAGTGTGGATGTTTGCCGGGTTGATCATGGTGGCGAGTTTTACCGCAGCGATTACCTCATCGCTCACCGTCAGCAACCTGCAATATCAGATTCAGGGCCCCGACGACCTCAACCGCGCCAACGTAGCCACCATCGCTAACACCGCCAGCGAGCAGTATCTGCAAGATCAGCGCATTCGGCACCAACTCTATCCAGACCTGACCAGCGCCATGCTCTCAGTCGCCAATGGTGAAACCGATGCCGTGGTCTACGACAGGGCCCTGCTGCAATACCGCAACCTGCAACTGGGGGACAAGAGGTTGACCCTGCTGCCCGGTATTTTCCAGCAGCAACTCTATGGGTTGGCCCTGCCGTCCGAAAGTCCATTGCGTGGGCCGGTGTCCGAGCAGATTCTTGAGGTCACGGAATCATCAGGCTGGAAGGACATTGTCCGGCGCTACCTGGGCCGCGAGTAATCCTGAAAACAGCCCGAGGCATCAATAGACCTTGGCACACCCCTCGGGCCGGGTTTTGAAGCGCTTGTGCAGCCATAGGTACTGGTCTGGCTGTTCACGAACGGTGTCTTCGATGTAGCGACTCCAGGTTTCCGTATCACTCTGTTTGCAGACACCAAATCCCTCCTGGATTGGCGAGAATATCACCCGGTAACGACCATCAGGCATCCGCAGATGGCTCACACAGATGACTGAGGCACCGGACACTCGAGCAATGTAGCTGGGTGAGGTAATACACCCGGCCTCGGTGCCAAAAAACGGCACAAACAGCTCGGTTTTCTTGCCAAAGTCCTGATCGCAGGCAAACCAGACTTCCCCGCCTTTTTTGAGGAACGACACCAGCGGCCTCAACTCACGCTTGGTGAACGGGCGGATACCGAAGTGACGCCGGCGACCGTTTTCAATCATCCGGTCAATCACCGGATTATTGTTGGGGCGGTACATATACCCCGGTTTCTTCAAGTGACAGGCAATCAAAGGAAGCGCAAAGTCGAAAATACTGTAGTGCCCGCCGATTAACAGCACACCTTTACCTCTGGCCTGGGCTTCTCGCAGGTGCTTCAGCCCCTGAACCTCGGCGCCCTCGCAAAAACCCGACATATCCCGCCACCAGGCGTGAATACTTTCCAGGAAACCACGGGTACAGGCCACAAAGTTATCCCGCACCAATCGCTCACGAGCGGCGTCATCAAGCTCCGGAAAACAGGTCGCAATATTGGTATTGGCCACCTTGGCCCGTGACGTCAGCTTGCCTTCCAGAAAACAGCCCAGCCGCCGGCCAAAACGCTGCTTGGCCGACATTGGCAGCAGGGCAAGCAGATAAAGCGTGAAGACCAGAAGCCACGAAGGCCAGAGAACCGGATGCCACAACGGCATATTCTTCTTATTTTTACGGCCGGACATACATCATTGCCTGTTCAAAAACGGGCAATGAGACTGCCATATTTTGCGGCAGATTTGTAGTTGCATTCATCAATGATCGAGCTGTGTCACACCTTCAAGAGCCAAACAGCGCTGAACGCAACGGCCTCATGAAACCGCGTTTCGGTTTGGTTTGCTGAACCGGCCGGCGACCATCGAACTCCAGGTAACCATCCTCGATAGGCTCAAACCTGAGAGTTTTCACATCCTCCAGATAGTTCTGGCTGACCTTCCAGGGGCCATGGGTTCCCTGCCTTGGCAACTTGTCGTCAGCCCGGCGGATATAACCGGAATCCAGGCCGCCCATCATGGTGTCTCCGGCGCGACTGTCGCCGGTGTCACGGGGTATACAGACGCTCTGCCCCTTGCTGTCCATATGATTGAACAGGCGGCACAGGTATTCAGCCGCGATATCGGCTTTCAGGGTCCAGGAGATGTTGGTGTACCCGAAAATCATGCCGGCGTTGGGTACGCCCTCCACCATTACGTTCTTGTAGATCACCTTGTCCCGCAGCGTGACCGGATGACCATCCACCACCAGGTCCATGCCACCCAGCATCTGGATATCCAGCCCCGTCGCCGGAATGATGATGTCGGCCTCCAGTTCCTTGCCGGATTTCAGCAGAATACCGTTCTTGGTAAAGCGTTCGATATGGTCCGTCTCCACCGACGCCTTGCCCGCCTTGATAGACTCAAACAGATCACCGTCCTTCACCACACACAGGCGCTGATCCCAGGGGTTGTAGCTGGGTGAGAAATGGCGCATATCGACCTTGCCATCCAGTTGCCGGCGTACCATGGCCAGGAACAACCGCCGCATGGCCTTGGGGTTCTTGCGGGAACGATTGAACAGCAACCGTGCAATGCTGACGTTACGGGCACGGGTCAGCCGATAGGCGACATTGGCGGGCAGAACCTTCTGAAGGCCCAGCGCCACGGCGTCCCGGGATGGCAGCGGCATCAGATAGGTGGGCGAACGCTGCAACATGGTTATGTGAGCGGTTTCCTCCGCCATCGTTGGCACCAGGGTGATGGCCGTGGCACCACTGCCAATCACCACCACACGTTTGCCGGTATAGTCCAGGTCCTCAGGCCAGTGCTGCGGATGCACAATCTGGCCGCCAAAATCGGCCTCGCCAGGGAAGTCAGGCTTATAGCCGGCATCGTAGTTGTAATACCCTGTACAGCCCACCAGAAAGCTGGCGGTAAAGGTAACGGTTTCGCCGGTGGCTTCCTTGCGGGCCGTCAGTGTCCAGCACTTGTCTGCGCCTGACCACTCAGCGGAAACAACCGCCACGCCATACTGGATATGCTGTTCAACGTTGTTTTCCCTGGCGGTATCGTGAACGTACTGCTTGATCGACGGGCCATCCGCCAACACCTTGCCCCCGGTCCAGGGGCGGAAGTTGTAGCCAAAGGTGTACATGTCGGAATCGGAACGGATACCCGGGTAGCGGAACAGATCCCAGGTGCCTCCAAGGGACTCACGGCGCTCAATGATGGTGAAAGACTTACCCGGGCACTCTCGTTTGAGGTGACAGGCCATGCCAATGCCGGAAACGCCGGCGCCGACAATCAGTACGTCTACATGTTGTTCGCTCATAACCACCCTGTCGGCATCTGCCGTTGTTTTATCAACATTTCAGCGCGGATCACACGCCAACAGGATGAGAATAGCCCAGGAGGGAAAACGCCGAAATTGGCCCCATGCGATGAATTCGGCGCCGTTTCGGTCAGTTCTGTCAGCTCGTTTGAGCCTGTTGCAGTCTGCCTCAGTCCGGGCGCGGCACGTTGAGAATATCGCCCAGGGTGCCGTATTCGCTGCCACCCAGCCGTGAGATCGGGTCGATGCCTTTGGCGTCGAACACAAACCGCCCCTGCTCGTTGATACGGGCAACCCTATCGTCAACAAAAACCTGTTTAATGTTGCCGAAAACCAGCGATTGCGGCGTATCCCCCATTTCGATAATTTCGCGCAACTCGCAGTACAGGGCCACCATGCAGCCCTCGATGCGCGGCATCGGCCAGCCCTCTTCCTGCACCAGGTTCAGGTCAAGTTGATCCAGTTCCGACTGGCCATGATCCAAATGGCGGGCCGATTCGGTCATGACCTGGGCGTGGTGCTGGCTCCCAACGTGCACCACAAACTGCTTGCGGGCTTCGATGTTCACCCGGGTGTCCTTGAAGCTGCCATCGCTGGGCTTCTTGCCCACAGACACCATCAGGATCGGCGGCTTGCCGGTCACCACGGTAAAAAACGAATACGGCGCCAGATTGAGATCACCCCCAGGATTCAAAGACAGCACCCAGGCAACAGGGCGGGGAATGACTGTCTGGGTCAGTATGGGGTGTATGTGCTTTGCTTCGATTGCAGCAAGGTCAATGAGCATTCATGTCTCCGGTTGATACCAACAAACAGGAACCAGAAAAACAGGATCGGTTAACACTAGAATAAGTTCGGAGAGAACGTCTCACTCCAGTCTCTCGAACTCTTCGTTGAAATTGACCACTAAATCCGGTGGGTCACCATTCAGGTCGTCCGTGTAGTAGGCCCTATACAGTACGTCGCCACTTGGAAAAACGTTCAACGCAGGCTCCGACGGAAGATCGCATGTGCCGGGGATATCTGGAATTCCACTCGAATCAGTATGTATCAGGCTGGTGACATCGTACGTATCTTGAACCAAATACGTTTCTCGCTCAGACCCCTCACACATGAGAACTACCGGTTCGTCATCTGGATTGGTGAAAGGGGTAGAGCAGGCATCGTCAGCGTATAAAGTTCGAACAACGCTAAAGCCTTGAGAGGTTATCTCGAGTTGCTCGACCCACCACAGTGGCAACATGCCTGCATCTGAGAGCACTTCTTCCGTTATCGTATCGTCTACCGGGGAACAAGACCTGACCCAATCACCAGCCAGTGTGTCATCACCCGACTCAACGGTGTTCACAGGCTCCACTGTTCCAGACTGACCGGATTTACAGCCCAGCAGAATAGATATACACGCAACGCAAAGGACGAATCTCATATCTCTCCAGGGCAATGATGTGAACTTAAAAAGTGAGACCCTTACCACATATCTGACGACCACACTCAGTTTCTTCTACCAACGGCTCAAGGTCTTGCTTGCGCCCGCCCCCGAACAATACGCTGCATACCAAGTTTCTCGAGCAGGCGTAGGAATGAGCGGAATAGACCTCGCTATCGTTGTCTAGCCCTCCCGCAAACAACAGTTTGGCGATTTGGGTGTCTTTCTCGACGCCTATACCGAAAGCATAGGCCTTCGCCAGACCGGGTAATGGCGCACCCGAACCGCCGTATTTTCGCATATTCCTTGAAACTAATCTGAGCGTCACCCTCGACAATCGTCGGCGAGCGGTCATCAAGGGGCGTAGCCGCAGGGAGGAGCCCTACCCGTTCCACACCGGATAAGATGGGCCAATCTTCCTGCCGAGGCCAACCCATGAACAAACCCATCGTCATTATCGGCGGCGCATCGCTGGATACCATCATCCAGCTCGATGCCCTGCCAACCCCAACACCGCAAACCCTGTGGCCCAAGAGCAGTTACCGATCTGTAGGCAGCACCGGTGCTGGCAAGGCGCTGAACCTTGCGGCGCTGGGGCGCAGCGTAGTCCTGCATTCGCTGCTGGGGCAGGACACGGAGGCCGACCTGGTACGTCACGCCCTGAATAAGCCTGGCATCGAACTGCTTGCAGAAGCCACCGACACACCGACCGAACAGCACGTAAACCTGATGGACCCGCATGGCGGGCGGGTTTCGCTGTTTGTCCAACCTCCGGCTGACCCAAGTGTCGTTGATTGGGCACCGGTGACCTCCGCAATCTCAGGCTGCGAACTGGTGGTGATCAATATCCTGAGCTACACAAAGCCGGCGCTGGCCCTGGCACAAAACGCGAACAAACCGGTGTGGACCGATCTGCATGACTACGACGGTCGAAACCCACATCATCAGCCGTTTATCGATGCGGCGAACGTCATTTTCCTGTCCAACGACAATCTGCCGGACTATCGCAGTTTCATGAAAAAGATGATCGATGATGGCAAGGAGTTGGTGGTGTGCACCCATGGCAGTGACGGTGCCACCCTGCTTAGCCGGGACGGGCAATGGTTGGAACAGCCCGCGTTTCCGGTCGGTCAGGTGCAGGACACCAATGGTGCGGGTGACGCCTTCTTCAGTGGTTTTCTGTGTGGCCACCTTAACGGTGAAAACCTGAAGACCTGCCTTCGCCTCGGGGCGGTCTGTGGCGCACTCTGCGTGACCTCACAGTCCCTGGCAGCGGAAAACCTGAGCCTTCAGCGAGTTCATGACCATTTACGCGAGGGCGGCTGGTAGTTTTTCAGGGCGGATACCAGTTCGGTGGGCTGGTCTTTCACGATCACCATCTCGGCGTACTCAGGTTTCAGGAAGCCCGCGCCCGACATCGTGCGGATGAAGGCCAGCAGCTCATTGTAGTAACCATCCACGTTGTAAAACGCACAGGGCTTGCTGTGATATCCAAGTTGGCCCCAGGTCCAGGCCTCGAAAATTTCATCCATAGTACCCGGCCCGCCGGGTAGCGCCACAAAAGCGTCGGCCATATCCGCCATCAGCGCCTTGCGCTCGTGCATGCTGCTCACCACATCCAGGCGGGTCAGGCCCTGATGGGCCAACTCGCGGTCGCGAAGGGACTCGGGGATAACGCCATATACCTCCCGGCCGCCGGCCAGAACAGCATCGGCAACCACGCCCATCAGGCCCACCTTGCCACCACCAAATACAAGATCCATACCCTGGCTGGCCATATACTGGCCAAACACTCCGGCGGCTTGGGCAAAACGTTCATCATTTCCCCGGCTGGAGCCACAGAAGACAGCGATTTTCATGACGGAGTCCTATAACGCGTTCGTGGTTTGATCGGATGAGTAATATACTGTCAGATAGTGGCCAGGGAGCGCCAGCGTCAACGACTGGGACGAATAACAAGCACCAATGGGGCCATTGCCATCAAGCCATTCAACACCCTCAAAAGCCGACTGATTCTTTTATTCGGTGGGTTGATACTCGTCACCACCGCCATTGGCACTTGGTTGGCTTCCAATCTGGCTGTTGAAGAATTACGCAAGTCCACCAGCCAAAACCTCCAGGAAGTGGCGGTGCAGTTGAGGGACAAGATCGAAATTGATCTGCACGAGCGTTACAGCGACTTGAGCATCGCAGCCGCGATTGCCAGTCAGTCCATTGAGAACGACCAGTCCGTCAGCGTACCGACTCTCCTCAATGCACTTCAGGACGCCTTCCCAAGCTATGCCTGGATCGGCCTGGTATCACCCGAAGGTACCGTCATCACGAGCACGGACAACCTGCTTCAGGGCGCCAATGTGTCCGAGCGCCCCTGGTTCCGTGAAGCCTCCAAAGGGCCCTTTCTCGGAGACGCTCACCTCGCGGTGTTGCTGGAGTCCAAACTCGATAACCCATCCTCTGTTCCCCTTCGGTTTGTGGATGTTGCTGTACCACTGTATCGGGACAACGGCGAGCTCATGGGCGTTCTTGGTGCACACCTCTACCTGGACTGGGTGGCGTCCATTGGCCAGTCCTTGCTGGCCCCACTGCAAGAGCGCCTGCAGGCAGAACTCGTCGTGGCCGATCACAAAGGCACCATCCTGATCGGGCCAACAGACAGCATTGGTCAGGCCATTCCGGATTCACTGGCGGATGCGGCGAGCCGCAACCCTTCCGGCTATGTGACGGACTCGATGACCGCCGGAGCTTCAGATGAACAGACAGAATATCTGATTGGCTTCAGCCGCCTGCGTGATCGTGAGGAATACGCCAGCTTCAACTGGCGAGTGCTGGTACGACAGCCCGCTGAAGAAGCTTTTGCCCCGGCCAACAACCTTCGCCATACGTTGATTGCCACAGGTTTTGTTGTCTCGCTCTTGCTGGTCCTGTTTGCATCCCTGGCCGCACGCTGGACCACTCGGCCCTTAATCAAGATGACCGAGGAAGCCCGAAACCTGGACCCGGATCAGCCCTCCACTCTGATTAAGCAGAGAGACGACTACGAGGAGGTAAAAACCCTATCGTCCACTCTCAGAAACCTGATCCTGAACCTGACTGAGAAAACCCGGGCAATGAACGAGCTCAATAGAACCCTGGAATACCGTGTCGAGGAACGAACACGGGAACTGGAGAACACCAACACCCTGCTGGAGGATGAAATCATCCAGCGGGACGCCATGCGCAGGGAGCGAGAAACACTGATCCGCCAATTGGAGGAAACCGTCCGCACCGACGCACTCACCGGCCTGAAAAACCGGAGACACTATTTCGAACTGGGTCGGACAGCGGTTAAAAAAGCAGTTCGATCAGGGGCGCCTTTGTCGGCCATTATGTTCGATGCGGATCACTTTAAAAAAGTGAACGACACCCATGGCCACGGCGTCGGTGATAAGGCGCTGGTCCATCTCAGCAAGCTGGCAACGGAAGCCTTGAGGGATATCGACATTGTTGCCCGTGTGGGCGGAGAGGAATTTGCCGTGCTTCTGGAGAACACCGACGAACCGGGCGCGGAAGAGGTCGCCGAACGCCTGAGAAGCTTCATCGAGAACAACCCGCTTCCGCTGGAGAGTGGGCACCTTACTTTGGCCATCAGCGCCGGCGTCGCCACCTTCTGGCCAGACAAGTCGGATAATCTGGATACCCTGCTGCTCTACGCAGACCGGGCTCTGTATCAGGCCAAAGCTGGCGGACGAAACCGGGTTTGCCTCTATTCCAGTATCCAGAAAACCGCCAACGACTGACTTTCCACAACCAGAACGGAATCGTTTTCCATGAAAACCGTTTTTTCCCCGCTGCACAATCGCCGTACCGCCACGACCGAGCTGGACGGCGGCGTATTGATCGCCCCTCACGAGAAACCGTCCCGGGCGGAGACCATACTGGGCCGGGTCAAGCAGAAACAACTGGGAGACGTTCTTCCACCGGACGACTTCGGCCTGGAACCGATTCTGCGCGTGCACACCCCGGATTACGTGAGCTTCCTCCAGACCTGCTGGAAGGATTGGGAAGCCGAGGATAAACCCGGCGAGGCCATTCCCGCCGTTTGGCCGGGCCGGGGGATGCGGGAAAGGGTGCCAAAAGACATCGACGGCCGCCTGGGTTACTACAGCTTTGCCGCCGAGACCTCGATCACCGAGGGTACCTGGGACGCCGCCTGCGCCTCGGCAAACGTGGCACTGACCGGTCAGGCACTGGTGGCCAACGGGGAGCCTGCCGCGTTTGCACTATGCCGCCCACCTGGGCATCACGCCCATGCCGATCTGTTCGGAGGCTACTGCTTTTTCAATAACGCGGCTATTTCCGCCCAGGCATTTCGGGACCAGGGCGCCAAACGCGTGGCGATACTGGATGTCGACTTCCATCATGGCAACGGTACCCAGGCCATTTTCTACCAGCGCAACGATGTGCTGACCATCAGCCTGCACGGCGACCCGGACCTGGTGTTCCCTCACTTCCTGGGGTTTGAGGATGAAACCGGCGAAGGCGACGGCAACGGCTATAACCAGAACCTGGTATATCCACCCGGCACGCCCTTCAAGGTCTGGCGCGAAGGGCTGGAAACCGCTTGCCAGCGCATTGCGGAATACCAGCCCGAAGCACTGGTGATCGCCCTGGGAGTAGACACCTTCGAGGACGATCCGATTTCCTTCTTCAAGCTGACGTCTGCGGACTACCTGCTGATGGGGGAGCGGCTGGCGAAACTGAACCTACCTACCCTGTTCACCATGGAAGGCGGCTACGACGTGGACGCCATCGGCGTAAATGTGGTGAACGTACTGAAGGGTTTTGAACGCGGCCGGCTATGAGTCCGGCTCGTTCAGTTTGGCGAAGGCCTCCGGATAACGGCGCTTCATTCTCGCCAGGCGGAAGATGGTGATGAAATTGGTCACCACCACCATACCCTCTGCCAGCGTGCCGCCGACAGAGCCAATCAGCAGGTTGTTCAACATCCAGCAGATCGCAGCAGCGGCCAGCGTCAGCCGCATGGGAATGCCGCGCAGCATAAACATGCCGACGGTGCCGAACATGGCCGCGCCAATGGCAAAGAAATCGACGGGCGTCCGCCAGGTCAGAGCCGCTGCCAGCAGGTTTACCGCGAGCACCGCCAGCATGACTTTCCAGTTGCCCAGGTATCGCCTGGCCAGCACGATACGGCCGATCACCAGCAAACTCAGCACCGCCGCCGTCCAACTGCCGAACAGGGCAAACTGAAGGGCAAAGGCCACATTCGCGGAGATCAGCAGCACCATCAAACGGTCATCCCGCTTGCTGGCAAAGCCGACAATGCAGAAGCCCAGTGCAATCAGGCTGACCGCCTGGCCCGCCATCTCTGTCAGGCTCATACCCTCAAACATCGCGGGCAGCCCGACCTGGCATTTGATGGCTGCGGTTAACCCGGATCACCGCCTGCGGTAATCCGGGTCCGTCCAGCACTGCGGCAGGGATTCCCCGGAGGGGAAATTCAGGCCGGCCTTGTCGAAAAACTCCGGGTCCTGGGCTTCTTCGCCAAAATGCAGACTGCCCTTAACGGTCGATTCGTTGGGGTCGATCAGCATTTTGGTGTCCAACACCTCAATCATGTGTCCGGTCGATTTCTCGGCGAGAAACATAAAGCCCTCCCGGGTTTCCCCTGATGGTGTGTGATGCTATCTAGCTCGCTAACTCAATCTTCCTGAAGTCGAGTGTATTCTCTTTGGGCGAACCTTCAATGCCCATCACCTCAGCGCGACGTTTCGTGACAATGTACACGAAGCAGCCGAAGTACAGCGCAATCACCAAAGCGCCCACCCACTGAATGCGCAGGAAGTCCAACTGGAACAGCAGCGTCAAACCACACATCACAATCAGGTTGCCGAAATAATACTTCCACTGTCCCAGCCGGCTTGCGGTCAGGTTGAGATTGTCTGTGTAGAGCCGGATCAGTGAGTCCATTGAGTTGATCACCATCAGGATACCCACCGTGATCATAGCTATGTTGATATAGCTGGCGATGTTCAGGCCTTCAGCGTGGTAATGGTAGAGCACCGAGAACCAGGTACCGATGGCAATGGACGGAAACACCAGCATCGCGATCATCAACTGCCAGGTGCGCAGGCCACTGACAAAGCGCGCAGTGAACTGGCCGATCATGATGCTCCAGGAGAACCACCAGAACAGGTAAAACTCGTGGTAGTCGTTCAACGGCAACATGAAGTGATGCAGGTTGGTGAAGTACTCACCAATCAACCCTGCCGTGCCAAAGAAGTCGCCGACACTGCCGTTGCCCGTCAGGAAGGCACGGCCCCACATTACCGCAATCAGCGCGATAAACAGCCAACTGGAACCCAGGCTGAGTATGCGCACGTACTTGATTTTACTGCTGGAATAAACCGCCGCCGCAATCGCCGCGAAGACGATCAGGTAGAACGTCGGCACGACGGTTTCGCCGTCACCAATTTCCGGCAGATACCAGGGCAGGTTGACCAGCAACAGGAACGCAGTAAAGGCACAGGTGCCGATGATCACCACATTGTTGACCACTCGCACCAGCGGTATGTCGAAAAACTTGACCCGCGGCTCGATCACACAGAAGTAGAAGCAGGTAAGGAAGTAGAACCCCCAGATCAGAAAGGCCCAGAACCCGAACTCAATCGCCAGTGGGTTAGCGAAGCCGTACTCAGGACTTTCCGTCAGGTTGCCGTAACCGGCAAATTCCGTCAGCGGAAACATGATCAGGCCGACATCCAGGCCCGAGGTAAACAGAATGGCGATAAACGTGAAGGTACGTACCGGCGTCACGCCGATGACTTTCAGGTCCCACCATTTGAACAGGATCAGCGCGATAGCCGCGAAAGTGAAAATCAGGCCTGTGGATAACCAGAGTGTCATACACACCTCCAGTTTCTGGCGTTACTTATTATATGGGACAACATGGGTGTTCCTCCTCTACTTTGAAGCACGTGTTCATTCGAATCGGACACAAACCCCCGCGTTGACGGGTCAACACTTAACTATCGCGCGCTCAGAACGACACGGTTATCGCGCCGCAGCGACGATAGGTAAATCCTGATGGTTTGCATAACAACCGGCGGCCATTGCGCCGCCGGGAACGGTATCAGGCGATCTCGCGCGCGGCCCCTCCGGGGCGCTGGCGATCTCGCCATTGCTCGTCCATCGCCACAGGGGCGTCAGACGGATTCAGTGGCGCCAGGCCACGAATGAGGTCAGCGGCACGCTCCGCCACCATGATGGTGGGAGCATTGAGGTTGCCGTTGGGAATAGTGGGGAAGATGGACGAGTCCACTACCCGCAGGCCGGTGAGGCCATGAACCCGCGTATCAGGCCCTACCACCGCCTGATCATCCACACCCATCTTGCAGGTGCAGGACGGGTGATAGGCGCTTTCCACCGCCTGGCGGACAAAGGCGTCTATTTCCTCGTCACTCTGCACATCAACGCCGGGCTGGATTTCGGAGCCTCGATAGGCGTCCATCGCCGGCTGGCTGACAATCTCACGGGTCAGGCGCACGCAATCACGAAAGCCTTCGCGGTCATCCTCGTGCTGCAGGTAGTTGAACTGGATGCGCGGCGGCTGGCGCGGATCGTCTGACTGCACAGTTACCGAACCACGGCTCTTGGGCTTGTTGTGGCCGATATGCAGCTGGAAGCCGTCGCCATCGAAGGCTTCCTTGCCGTCGTAGCGCATGGCCGCTGGCAAAAAGTGATATTGCAGATCCGGCCACTCGACGCCCGCCTTGGAGCGGATAAATCCGCAGGACTCAAAGTGGTTGGTGGCGCCCAGGCCGTCTTTCTTAAGTAACCAGCGAACACCGATCTTGAGCTTGTTCCACCAGTCGAGCTTGCCATTGAGAGAGACCGGCTGCTTGCAGCGGAACTGGAAGTAGAACTCCAAATGATCCTGCAGGTTGCCGCCGACACCGGGCAGTTCGTGATTGACGGGGATTTCGGCCTGCTCCAGTACGTCGCGGTTGCCAATGCCGGAAAGCTGCAAAAGATGGGGTGAACCAATAGAGCCGGCCGACAGGATCACTTCCTCTGACGCTGTAACATCCACCCGTTTGCCGTCTTTCTCGTAGCGCACGCCGGTAGCCTGCTTGCCCTCCAGCAACACCTTGTGCACCAGTGCATGGGTGACCACTGTCAGATTGTCCCGCGCCATGGCCGGGCGCAGATAGGCATTGGCCGTGGACCAGCGACGGCCATTCTTGACGGTCATATGCATGGCGCCGAAACCTTCCTGGCGCTCGCCGTTGTAGTCGTTGGTGGCGAAATAACCGGCATCCACGCCTGCGTCCACAAAGGCCTTGTAGAGCGGGTTCTGCATGTTATTGCCGTTGTTCACGCCCAGCGGGCCCTGGTCACCACGGTAGTCATCAGCGCCAAAGGCCCAGGTTTCCGCCTTCTTGAAGTAGGGCAGACAGTGACGATAGTCCCAGCCTTCGGCGCCCTGCTCCTGCCACTCGTCGAAATCACGGGCATGACCACGTACGTAAACCATGCCGTTGATGGAGGAAGAGCCACCCAGCACCTTTCCCCGGGGGCAGTGCATGCGGCGGTTATCCAGGTAGGGTTCCGGCTCAGTCTCAAACTGCCAGGCGAATTTTTTGGTGTTCATGGGGATGGACAGTGCCGTCGGCATCTGGATAAAGATGCTCTTGTCGCTGCCGCCGGTTTCCAGCAGCAGCACCCGGTGGCGGCCATCCTCGGTAAGCCGGTTGGCCAGCACACAGCCTGCAGACCCCGCGCCGACAATGATGTAATCGTAGTTCACTTCTTTCATACGCAACTCCGAACAGACCGCTTAGAACGGACTGTCTATGTCCTCCATGCCCACGTACACCGCCTTCAGTTGGGTGTAGTGATCGAGTGTGACGCGGCCGTTTTCGCGGCCAACACCGGAGAGCTTGTAGCCACCCACCGGCATTTCCGCAGGCGATGCTCCATAGCTGTTGATCCAGCAGATGCCAGCCTGGATGCGGTGAATCACCCGGTGGGCGCGACGGATATCGTTGGTGAACACCCCAGCTGCCAGACCCGTATCCGTGCTGTTCGCACGGCCGATCACCTCCTCCTCGTCGGAGAAGGTCAGTACCGACATCACCGGCCCGAAGATTTCCTCGCGGCAGATGGTCATGTCATCGGTACAGTTGGTGAAGATGGTGGGCTCCACGAAGTAACCGCCAGGCGCGGAGGCCGGCTTCGCGGCCTTACCGCCATGACTGAGGGTGGCGCCCTCGGCAATGCCTTTCTCGATGTAATCCAGCACCAGTTGCTGGTGCTTCTGCGAGATCAGCGCGCCGAAGTTGGTGTCCGGGTCGGTGGGATCACCCATGCGAATGTTGTTCAGAGTGCGCTCGAGCAACCGGTCCATAAATTCGGAATAGATGTCCTGGTGCACGAACACGCGGGTGCCGTTGGTGCAGATCTCGCCTTGGGTGTAGAAGTTACCCAGCATGGCCGCGGAAACCGCGTTATCGATATCCGCATCGTCGAAAACAATCAGCGGTGATTTACCGCCAAGCTCCATGGTGACGTCTTTCAGGGTGGAGGCGGCTGCGGTCATTACCTTCCGGCCAGTGCCGACTTCTCCGGTGAACGACACCTTGGCAATATCGGGGTTGTGAGTCAGCCAGGCACCAACATCACCCGCGCCCTGGACCACGTTGAACACACCCGCCGGTACACCGGCTTCAACAAAGATCTCAGCCAGCTTGAGGGCGCCCATCGGAGTTTCCTCCGAGGGCTTGAAAATCATGCTGTTACCCGTTGCCAGGGCCGGGGCGGACTTCCAGCAGGCAATCTGCAGCGGATAGTTCCACGCACCGATACCCGCACACACACCCAGCGGTTCACGACGGGTGTAATAGAAATCCCCGCCAAGGTCCTGCTGGCCACCTTCAACGGACGCGGCCAGGCCGGCAAAGTATTCCAGGGTGTCCGCACCGGTCACCACGTCAACAACCTGGGCTTCCTGCCAGGGTTTGCCAGTGTCCTGAACTTCCAGCGCGGCCAATTCGTCGTTACGTTCCCGCAGTAACGCCACGGCACGCTGGAGAATACGGCCACGCTGGGCACCGGTCATCGCAGACCAGACCTTGAAGCCGGCCTGGGCGCTGTCTATCGCGGACTTTTTTACAGCCTCATCGGCGATTTCCATTTCATAGATCACCTCGCCCGTGGCCGGATTCACAACCGGGAAGGTTTCGCCGGAGGCATTGGCCATGGGCTGGCCGTTGATAAAGTTCTGATAACGGGGCAATTCAGTCATGGGGTTCAAACCTGATCGTGTGAATTCGGGGTTAATTAAGGGTGGATTCGAGTGCGTTCAATGCAAATCGTTTACACAGCGTTTCCGCCGCCGAGAAGCCTTCCTGAGGATCGGTACTCAGGGCGCTGCGCAGCCAGAAGCCGTCGATCATCGACGCCAGCTGGCGGGCAGCTTCGGTGGCGGCCTGTTTTGGCAAACGCTGGGCGAAGGAATAACGCAGATTGCTGTACAGCCTGGCGTTGTTGATCTGCTGCAGGCGCTGCAAACCCGGCTCGTGCATGGAGCGGGCCCAGAAGCTGAGCCAGGTCTTTGCTGCCAGATCGGTGCGCTGAAACTCGGAAAAGTTGGCTTCCACGATGCACTGAAGGCGTTGTTCCGGCGACCCATCGGTGCGGGCCATCCGCTCCCGCAGCTCCTTCCCCAACTGGTCCAACAAATAACGCAACGCGGCTTCGATCAGCCCCTGCTTACCACCGAAATAATGGCTGATGATGCCGGACGACATGCCGGCACGACGGCTGATGGAGATGATGGTGGTGTTCTGCAGCCCCAGCTCGGCAATAGACGCCATGGTGGCATCAATCAGTTGCTGCTTTCGGGTGTCTTTCACGCCAACAATCGGCATCGCGCTTCCTGTCCGTTTTATTAATTGAACGTTCAATTAAAATAAAGTGTACAGAAAGTAATCGAACCATTCAACCTGGCCTATGTGCACGGAATAGACGTCCACAAAAAAAACCCGCTATCCAGAAGCTGGACAACGGGCGGAATTTGTAGCCAGTCTGTTTCGAGAAGCTCTCGACTTCGGACTGACTGCTACTCGACCAGCACCTGCCAGCCAACATTCGGCGTCGCGCTACCCGTTAATGCAACCGTTGTAATAGTCCCGTTTCGACCTGCAGCACTACCAACAATGTCTTCAAAGGTCAGAACCTTTTCGAAAGTAGCTAGCTCATCGACCTCTACAGGAGCTCCAGCAGGGCAAAATCCACCGCTCCCGTCGATCTCTCTGACTGTCCCGTTTAACACAATGGCATCCCCCGCCTGCATCACAAACGTCTGGTCTGCATAACTGCCGCTAAAGTAGAGAGTCGCAAGGTTCCCGACTTCAATGTAATTGCAGGCCGGTGCTTCCACTAACACGAAAGAAGAGTTATCGGTGAATTCTCTTGTGTTTACGACAACTCTACCTGGATAACGATCGCCGCCTCCCTGGGCATAAAATGTCCAATCCCATTCGTTGTCACTGCCAGCAGCATTCAACGATAAGAAAGTGTAGCGAAGAGTGACCACTGCATCGGGAACAAACGGATTGCTGCTCGCTGCCCTTTCCTGACCGTCATTACGATTGTCATCATCCGTATCGGGATCTGTCGGATCCGTTGGCTCAGGATTCAATCCGCCGCGATTCACCTCGTCACCATCGTTCACGCCATCAAGATCGGTATCAGCCAGCAATGGGTTGGTGTAAAACGTACTTGCGGTCGAGCGGCCAGGGATAAGCAGGAGAAAACCCTCTTGCGTTTCTGCTTTATCCGACAAGCCATCCGAATCGCTGTCGGAAAGTAACGGATTGGTTCCCAGGCCCCCGGTCGAGCTCGGGAAATCCAGAACCGGATAGAGCTGCCCAAGCTCGGCATACTTTCTCAGGTCATTCACTTCCTCGTAGTCAGACAGTCCGTCACCATCAGTATCCTGATTATTGGGGTCGGTCCGCAGGTCCCGCTCAATCACATCCGGCAAGCCGTCGAAATCGGTATCGGGCAGCGACGGGCTCGAATTAACCTGACGGCCTATGGCTCCGTTCACGCTCACCACCCATCCCAGCGTGTCTTCTTCCCGATCTGAAAGACCATCGAGATCGGAATCGATGAAGTCAGAACCGTCAAACTCGGTCGGGTTCGACCCCAGCGCCAGCTCCAGGCCGTCTACAAAAGTATCCGCATCAGTATCCCGTCGCAACGGGTCACTGACCAGGCCCTCAATAGCAGGGCGAACTCTGTCATCACCTTTGGTGACACTATCAATCAACTGATTGTTTCCAGGAAGAATAACAACACTTTCCGGATAGACAGGGTTGCCTGAAAACACGCGCTGAATATCGTCACCATTCTTTAACGAATCGGCAATTCCGTTGCCACCATTCACGATCGCCAGTCCAGCATCAAACCCCTCAAGCTCGATGAAGTCCGAAATGGCATCCCGGTCGGTATCCCGCTGAGTCGGGTCCGTCGCCGGCGGGATGCTGTTGATCGATTCGTAAAGATCGTCGCCCGCCAGGCTGGTTGTCAGAATGTTATCCGTACCAGGACCAACCACCGCCGTACCATACGCCACGATGGCCCCCACCGGCACCAACTGCTCATCGGTATCGCTCGCCTGGCTCTCTGCTACACCATTTCTGCCGGCAATAATGCCAATGGCCTGATCTATGACCACAGGGTCTCGTTGTAAAAATGCACACAAAGCGTCCGTTCGGGAGTCATTCGCCTCGCAGTAACGACGCAAGTCCTGCTCAACTGGGTCGAGCAACCCGTCGCCATCGGTATCCCGAAAGCGCGGTGATGAGAAGGTTTGCCTCAGGTTGCCGCCGTCCACTGCAACCTTCCAGCCCACATTGATTTCTGCGAAATCTCCCAGGCCATCCCGGTCGGTATCCCTGGAATCCGGGATGCCGTCGCAGAAAGGCTCCGGCAGCGGGCACCCTCCGGCCACATCCGGATCAAAACCTTCCCCAAAGGAACCGTTGACGTAGTTGTCCGTTCCGCTGTCCGTGGATCCTGACAGGAACTCGTTGCGGGCAAACAGACCATCCCCGTCCAAGTCTTGCAGAAACGCCAGAAACAGGTCGTTGCCCGCTTCCACCAGAATTTCATTGAAATCCGCTGCAGGCGGTAGGCTTTCAGCCGTCAGTACGACCCAGCCCCGGTTCAAGTCACCATTGCGCATGGTGTTAATGCGCACCAGTTGTTCCGGTCCGCTACAGGCATTGACCGGTTCCACAACCGGAACCAGGCACCGAACGTCTGAGTCGCCTGCCTCGCACCCGCAGTCTGCAGCGACCCGACACACGTCACCCGCTTTGTTGGAGCTAACCGCACAAGTGCGACTGGTCTCATAGCCACTCACAAACTCAACTTGATCGTCGCCGAAGCGCCCCGTGTCCAATCTGCCGTTGGCTCCTGGACCGATCACCAGCGTTCCGATACTTAAACCGGTGGTATCTCGGGGCACAATCTGGACATCGTCCCCCTGAGCCAGACTGTCGGCGCGTTTGTTCAAACCTGCAACAATGCCGCTGGCGACATCAGGGTTGAGGATTAAATCATCGCCTGCAGGTCGGCTGTCCAACCACCCATTCGGACCAACAGTAACCACCGCCTCTCCATTAAACTGGGTGACGATGTCGTCGCCGCCCACCGATGTCGGATTATCGGTGTCAAGAAGACCATTAACACCGGAAACGATTCGGTCAAGCGTGGTGTCGTGCCGCGGAACGTCCATGATAGCCTCCAGCACATAACCAATCGGCAAACCGATCGCGTCGCCATTTGGGGCATAACCTCCCAGATACCCGCCACCGGAGACCCCCCCATCATCCAACACACCGCTGGTTGCGACCAGATAATCCGTTGCTGAATCTGCATCGCCAAAATCTAGCGCGATACGGGCGGTGCGGTCGCGGGCCACTTGGTTGATAAAGGTATAGGTACGGCCCAGTTCATCGGTCACCCGGTAATTGGCCACTCGAAAGACCAAGCCGTCCGGCTTGCGCATTATGTCCTCAACTAGGTTCGGGAACACTTCACGGCTGGCGAACAAAAATGGTCCGCGCTCGGTGCTGAACGCCCCCAGGCTAACACTCAGTGGCGTCCCTGAAATTAGCTCTGAGTTCGACACCAGCGTAGCGACCGGCAGGAAGTTGGTCCTACTACCGACTTGTTGCAACACCGTAATTTCAATATCGCTCACGTTAAAAGGAACGTTGCCAAGATTGAGAATCGACAGATCAACATCAATCCGGGCCCCGACGACTTCCCTCGCTACCGTATTGGTAGTGGACAGCTCTGCCCCCTTGACCAGGGAGTTCTCGTAAACTTCCTGGCTTTCCTGCGCCGACTCGTCGTCCGTGGCCACCGTGCTGGACGCACTGTAACCGCCAGTAACCGTCAGCTCAGCGCCACCACTTAAGTTATTGCTACTCCCGCCGAAGAAATTGCCACTTCCAAGTCCCGCCCGAAGTGACGCCTCGACGCCCCACTCCGTGGTATCACTGCTTGAACTTGTAAACGAAGTGCTCTCGCTGGTCGCCAGCGTCGAATTGGAGCTTGACTCCTGGGAGATCACTTCGCCGGTCTCGTCCGTGTAGCTGTAGCGCTCGTCAATCTGCAGTCGAACATTCCCCACATCAATGCGCAGTTTGGGCAGGTCCGCAAGCAGTGGGTTCCGGTTCAACTCAAACAGTTCGGTATAGTCAGAGAGTTGGTCACCGTCGGTATCAGCAAGCAGTGGCGATGTCTTCAAGTCGAAGTGTTCGAAGCCATCCTGCAAGCCATCGTTGTCAGAGTCCTGCGCAAACGGGTTGCTGAAAATAGTGTTGAGTTCGAGGTTATCATCGAGGCCGTCGCCATCGGTGTCGGTGGCGCGGGGGTTCATGCCGTACTGCAGTTCCGCGCCATCACTGACACCGTCGCCATCGGTGTCGGCCACGTCCGGGTCACTGGTGACCTGGCGTTCTACGATGTCGCCGTTGGCCATCTCAATGATCACGGTATAACCGCTCTGTTCTTCGTTGTCGTAGAGGCCATCGCCGTCGGTATCAACCAGCGTACCGGCGTCCGGCCCGGTGCCGGCAAAGGTGGTACTGTTGGCGACAATCACATCGAGGGTGCCATTAGCGACACTGAACGACTGGCCGTTAATATCCCGGACGTTGCCCACCGTCACCCGGTAGGTCAGCGAATTCTGGGAACGGGTGGTCAGCACAACGGCACTGCGATCAGCGCCGGAGAATTCAGCAGAGACAACCGTCAGGCCACTGGCTTCAGGATTAACGTTTTCCTGGCCAATCGCATAGTTGGCCGGGTTGATGGCGCTTATTCCCATTGGCTTGTTGAAGTCAATCACCACACCAGTATTGCCAGACGAGCGCGCGCTGGTCACTGCAGGAGCCGTGGACGCTGCCGTATTGCGGGAAAGGCCTGAGAAATTCAGGTTACTGGCGGACGCAAGCAGTGGTAGAGCGCTCACCTTGCCAGAAACGCCGGTCAGCGTGACGGTGTAGGGCACATCGTCCTGCGGCCCGGTGGTCAGAATCACGCTATCACCGGAAGCGCCCATAGTGGCCGCCAGAATCTCCAGCGTTTCGCCCCCTGGCGTTTCAATCCGGTAGTTTTCCAGAAAGCCCGCATTGTCTGACACCGGCTCATTGAACAGCACCTCGACCACCGTATCGCTCAGGGAGGCGACGGACTCAATGATCGGCTCATTTGTGCCGTTGCCGGTGAACACCGTTGCCGGATCATCCACGCCCACCAGATCGAACTCCAGGGTGCCGTTGGGCACCAACTGGAGGTCTGACCGGGCGGGGGCAATCTCAAGAAGCACCGTTCTGCCATCTGCCGCCATGTTTGCCGCAACAACCGGCGCAGAGTTTCCGTTGGAGAGTACAACGTTGTAGTTTTTTATGTTTTCAGCCGCGTCTTCGGAGGCCGCCCGTTCAAACGTCACCTCAACATACCGCTGGCTGAGCGATTTGACGTCGCTGACCGGTGGAAGCTCCTCGGCATTCGGTTCAATCTGGCTTGCTGAATCTGTGTCATCATCGCTACTGCTGCCACCGCAGGCGCCGAGCAGGAGCACAAACGCCAGAACCGTCAGGCGGGACAGTTTCTTCCAGACTCCAGGGGATAAAACAGGGCCAGACCGGGCATACCCGGCCTGCATTGATCCGTTGCCGCTATTCACAGTGGGGGTGTTCATCATCGCTCCGAGTTCCGTTCAGCGTACGCTGGTATGGTTCGGAGCTGATGCAGCCATAATTACGGCAGACCAAGCTCAACAGACTGAACGATACCTTCGTGTTTATGGTTGTTGTTAACAATTTGTAACTAAACAAGTATCCGTAAGGAGCGCGAACGAATCATTAGCCATAAGCGCTAATTTCAACGGAATAGGGGTATTTGCCAGCGTATTTGCTACACTTCTGCTCAGTTTCGATGGCCCAGATCAGGCGATTGCTATGAAGATACTCGTCGTGGACGACCACCAGCTCTTTATCGACGGCATCTGGCACGTTCTCCAGAAAATTCATCCCCAGCCTGATATCACCGAAGCAAGCCGTGCCGAGCAGGCCATTGCGCAACTCGAGTCTGACGAATCATTTGATCTGGTACTGATTGATCTTGTGATGCCGGGACTTAATGGCCTATCGATTATTCAGAGAATGCATGAGCAGGGGATCTGGTATCCCGTCGTCGTGGTATCCGGCGAGGAATGCGCCCGAACCATCAAGACGGCATTGGAAATGGGCATCCTCGGGTTTATTCCCAAGAGCTACAGCAGCCAGAAAATGCTGGCCGCGCTGGCCTGCGTACTGTCAGGTGACACCTACATTCCACCCGGCATCCAGAAACAGATCGATACCCTGAAACCAAGACGGACGCCGCTCGCCGGCAATATCACCAGACGCCAGCGCCAGGTTCTGGAACTGATGGCCAGGGGCTATTCCAATCGCCAGATTGCCACCGCGCTTTTCCTGACCGAACACACCGTCAAAGCCCATGTGGGCTCCCTGCTACTTGAGCTGAATGCGGTCAACCGCACCGATTGCGTTCATATCGCCAGAACACGGGATCTTATCGAACGCTGAACCGCAGGAGCCAGGCCGCTATGTCTGCACTGGACATTGAGGAACGCATTACGTTTGAGTCGCTCTCTCCGTATTTTCCAAGTCTGCGCAGGTGGTCGATCGTAACCGCGATCGTGCCACTCACAGTCGTGATCGTTCTATGGCCCCGCAATGAAGCAACGCTCTTGATTGGCTGGTTTTTGGCTGCAATGGCGGGCATTTACGCGAAATACCTGTTATCCCGGCACTACCAGTTACACGCCTCACGAGACAAGAGCGCCAGCAAGTGGCACGTGGGGCTGCTTCTGAGCACCGCCTTCATGGGTTCGCTTTGGGTAATTGCGACTTTTGCGTTTTTTGATGAACATTCTGCTCCTCACCAGGTGTTCATGATTACCGTTGCTGTGACGCTTGGCATCGGTTCCATTACCTCCGGTACGCACTGGCTGCCGCTATACTATGTGTACGGCGTCCCCATTCTGATCGCATTGATACTGAGATTGGCCTTCGTCGGCAGCCTGCCTTACCTTGCACTCGCGTGCCTTATGGTGCTGGCCTTGCTGACGGCGATAAACATCGCAAAGCAGCTCAACGCCACCGTTCGCTCGGAAATGCGATTGCACTATTCCAGCGCTGATCTCGCCCGTGAGCTGCAACACAAGACCAGAGAGGCCCAGGAGGCTGTGTTCGCCAAATCGCGAATCCTCGCTACAGCAAGCCATGATCTGCGCCAGCCATTACACGCCATCTCGCTGTACATTGATGCACTAAGAGATACGCCAAAACACAACCGACAGGAAGGCAATCGGATTTTTCGACGCCTGGATACCTGTCTGGGCATACTGAGAAAACAGTTTGACGGCATTCTTGATATTTCGAGACTGGACGCCAACGCCGTGCAGCCGGAACCCTATCACTTTGACATTGCAGAGTGTCTCGAAGGATTAGAGCGCGAATACCGGGAGGAAGCCAGGAACAGGCACCTTAGCCTGCGTATGCATTCATCAAGAACCGTCGTTTATTCCGACCGCGCGCTGCTGGAGCGCATCCTGCGAAACCTGATAACAAACGCTCTGCGCTACACCAACACCGGTGGCGTACTCATTGCCTCCCGACGACGCAAAGACCACGTCCTCATCCAGGTGATCGACACCGGCTCAGGGATACCGCCGGATAAGCAGGAAACGGCGTTCATCGAGTTTCAGCAACTGGACAATGCAGGCCAGGAACAGGAAAAAGGACTCGGGTTCGGCCTGGCCATCGTACGCAGGTTGTGTGAATTGCTGGGCCTCCCGCTTTCACTACGATCCAGGGTGGGGTACGGATCCACATTCGAAATCCGCTGCCCTCTAGGAAGCGAGGCCCAGGCAGAGAATCATGTCAAGCACGATGCCAACCATCCCCACGCGCACGACAGGCAGAAACTCGTGCTTGTCATCGACGATGACCCTAGCGTTCTGGATGCCATGCACACACTGCTATCCCGCTGGGGTCTCACCGTGATTGTGGCTGAATCACTCGTTGATATGCTTCAAAAAATGCCCGAATCACAAACCGCTCCGGATCTCATCCTGACCGACCTGAGCCTGCTTAAAGGACCCGACGGCATTGGAATCATTAGCCAGTTGAGAGATCATTTTCGCACCAATATCCCCGGCGTGCTTATCAGCGGCACCACCGATCCGGATAAACTGAAGCAGGCCAGATCCAGTGGTTACCGGCTGGTGCAGAAGCCCATTAATCCCAGTGAGTTGCGCAGCCTTGTTCAACATCAGTTATACGCTCACAACTGACGTTTCGGGACGCCCATAAAAAAGCCCCGCTATCCGGAAACCGGACAACGGGGCGGAAAAACACGAACTGGTTAGGGGTCAGCCGTGTGTGAACCTGTTTTCACGCCGAATTTCAGGCGGAGCTTCAGGCCGCAGCTTCGTCACTCTCGCTCTCATCAACGGAGTTTCGAATCAGGAAGTCGAACGCGCTCAGGGCGGCCTTGGAGCCTTCACCCATAGAGATCACGATCTGCTTGTAGGGCACGGTGGTAGCGTCACCGGCCGCAAACACGCCCGGGATGGAGGTTTCGCCCCGGTCGTCGACAATGATCTCGCCATGCTGGCTCAGCTCGATGTCACCTTTCAGCCACTCGGTGTTCGGCACCAGGCCGATCTGGACGAACACACCTTCCAGTGACACATGGTGACTCTCACCGGTTGTGCGGTCGGTGTACTGAAGGCCGTTCACCTTGCCGCTTTCGCCAGTGATCTCAGTGGTCTGGCCCGAAGTGATGATTTCCACGTTCTTCAGGCTGCGCAGTTTCTTCTGCAGCACATCATCCGCTCGCATTTCCGAACCAAACTCGATCAGAGTCACGTGGCCAACAATACCCGCCAGGTCGATGGCCGCTTCCACGCCGGAGTTACCGCCGCCGATCACCGCCACACGCTTGCCCTTGAACAAGGGGCCGTCGCAGTGCGGGCAATAGGCCACACCTTTATTGCGGTATTCCTCTTCGCCCGGAACACCCATTTGGCGCCAGCGAGCGCCGGTGGACAGAACCAGCGTGCGGCTCTTCAAAGAGGCGCCATTGGCCAGACGCACTTCGTGGTAGCCACCCTTACGGGCCGCCGGGATCAGTTTTTCAGCGCGCTGCAGGTTCATGATGTCTACATCATATTCCTTGACGTGCTGCTCCATGGCCGCCACCAGCTTGGGGCCCTCGGTGTAGGGCACAGAGATCAGGTTCTCGATGCCCATGGTGTCCGCCACCTGGCCACCGAAGCGTTCTGCGGCGATACCGGTAGAGATACCCTTGCGCGCCGCATAGATAGCGGCTGAAGAACCCGCCGGGCCACCTCCAATGACCAGCACCTCGAACGGGTCTTTTTGCTGGAGCTTCTCAGCGTCACGAGCCTCTGCACCAGTGTCGACCTTCGCGATAATCTGCTCCAGAGTCATGCGGCCCTGGCCAAACGGCTTGCCATTGAGATAAACGCTGGGCACTGCCATGACTTCACGCTGCTCCACTTCATCCTGGAACAGGGCACCGTCGATCGCCGTATGCTTGATCCTTGGATTGAGGACGCTCATCAGGTTCAGCGCCTGGACCACGTCCGGACAGTTCTGGCACGACAGCGAGAAGTAGGTTTCAAACTCAAAGTCGCCGTCCAGGTCTTTGACCTGTTCAATCACTTCCTGGCTGGCCTTGGGCGGATGACCACCTACCTGCAACAGCGCCAGAACAAGGGAGGTAAATTCATGGCCCATGGGGATGCCGGCGAATCGCACGCCGATGTCGCTGCCAACACGATTAATGGCAAATGACGGGCGACGTACTTGCTCTGACTCTTCCGTGCGCAGGCTGATCTTGTCAGACATGGGCTCGAGCTCGTCCAGCAACTGCTTCAGTTCCTGGGACTTTTCGCTGTCGTCATAAGCGGCAACCAGCTCGATCGGCTGCTGCAGCTTGTCCATGTAAGCGTTCAACTGTTCCTTGATACTGGCATCCAACATGCTCTCTTTTCCCCTCTGAATAGCGTAAAACTGAATGTGCGAACTCGGTTTGAGTCGTGAATCGAATATAGGAGAACGATACGGACTGGCCTTCCACAGCTCAAATTAATTGATCCAAAGTATTTGATAGGCCTTTGCTATTCGACTCGATAAATCAATTGGATAGAATCGAGTAGGAGGGGGAGTTACCTCCCCCGTCCTCTCACACCACCGGGCATACGGTTCCGTACCACGGCGGTTCATGGTCGGCTCTGAAGCCGAGTCATCGTATCCAGCAAGCTTACCAGAGACAGACGGTCGAATACCCTCTTAGGCA